>ENA-UOJG01000004-UOJG01000004.1-human-gut-metagenome-genome-assembly--contig:-C47-NODE-4-length-483260-cov-17.151184_pt1 | contig 483260 bp, 377 predicted proteins | sample MGYA00242340_ERZ723887 | MGnify/ENA metagenome assembly ERZ723887 | reverse complement strand
GGCAAGGCAGGAGAGACACATGAACGCCCCCAAAGTCACATCGTTTCCATGATTATCCCTCTTCCCCCAGCCTGTACCGCAGCAAAATATAGGGGAGCTGTCCAAAGGACGGAGGGGCTAAATATACAAAAATCCTCTCCTATCTTTTCACCTCTACCCCGAAGAAGTGTTGTTTCTTTTGTCTCTCCCCTGTCGTCCCCGACGCTACTCCATACCCCTGATTTTCGGCTCATAACCTTTTGATAATATCTAATATATAGATTAATATCTTTTTTACACTATTAAAGGAAATCGTTAGGAGAAGGGTATGACAGCAGTGATTATAATTTTACGAATGGGATTTTGGGTTGGGGACGGAGAAATATTCTTAAAAAGTTTTTGATAAAATAGAGATATATAAAAAAGAACGAGGAGTATAAATACTCCCCCTTCCAAATGTTTTCACAACGGAATAATCCTTATTGTGATTTGCTTTCAAATTTGTGTTGACAAATATACATATAATTTTTTAATACTATTGTATTTTTCGATAAATTTTTTTATGTTTACATATTAAATATAATAATACCATAAAATATATAGTAGGCATGAAAAACATCTTAGGATTAGATTTAGGTTCATCGAGTATAGGTTGGTCTGTTATAAGAGAAAATTCAGAAGAACAGGAGTTGGTAGCTATGGGTAGCCGAGTTGTATCGCTTACAGCCGCAGAACTATCTTCTTTTACACAAGGAAATGGGGTGTCTATAAATTCACAGAGGACTCAAAAAAGGACTCAACGTAAAGGATATGACAGGTATCAATTGCGTCGCACATTGTTAAGGAATAAGTTGGATACATTAGGAATGTTACCTGATGACTCTTTATCTCATTTGCCTAAACTTCAATTGTGGGGATTAAGGGCAAAGGCTGTTACGCAACGAATCGAGTTGAACGAGTTGGGGAGAGTTTTGTTACATTTGAATCAAAAACGTGGATATAAGTCAATAAAAAGTGATTTTTCGGGTGATAAGAAAATAACCGATTATGTAAAAATTGTTAAAACCCGTTATGATGAATTGAAAGAGAAGAGATTGACTATTGGGGAATTATTTTTTCGAAGACTGACAGAAAATGCCTTTTTTCGTTGTAAAGAACAAGTATATCCCCGTCAGGCTTATGTCGAGGAGTTTGATTGTATTATGAATTGTCAAAGAAAATTTTATCCCGATATATTGACTGATGAGACAATCAGATGTATTAGAGATGAGATTATATATTACCAACGACCGTTAAAGTCGTGCAAATACTTGGTGTCGCGCTGTGAATTTGAAAAGCGTTTCTATCTGAATGCGGCCGGTAAAAAGACCGAAGCTGGCCCTAAGGTAGCACCGCGCACTTCTCCATTGTTTCAAGTATGCCGTTTGTGGGAGAGTATCAATAATATTGTAGTCAAGGACCGTCGGAATGAAATTGTTTTTATTTCGGCGGAGCAAAGAGCCGCTTTGTTTGATTTTTTGAATACTCACGAGAAACTCAAAGGTAGCGATCTCTTGAAACTGTTGGGTTTGTCCAAGACGTATGGTTACCGGTTGGGTGAGCAGTTTAAGACTGGAATACAAGGGAACAAAACCCGAGTGGAAATCGAACGAGCTTTGGGCAATTATCCTGATAAGAAAAGATTGTTGCAATTTAATCTTCAAGAGGAATCTTCGTCGATGGTTAATACTGAAACGGGTGAGATTATTCCCATGATTAGTCTGTCGTTTGAGCAGGAACCGCTTTATCGGCTGTGGCATGTATTGTATTCGATTGACGATCGGGAGCAGTTACAGTCGGTGTTGCGACAGAAATTCGGAATTGATGATGACGAGGTTTTAGAACGACTGAGCGCTATCGATTTGGTGAAAGCTGGTTTTGGAAATAAATCGAGCAAGGCTATACGTCGCATATTGCCATTTTTGCAGTTAGGCATGAACTATGCAGAAGCTTGTGAGGCTGCTGGGTATACCCATAGCAATAACTATACAAAGGCTGAAAATGAGGCGCACGCTTTGCTGGATAGATTACCGGCGATTAAAAAGAACGAGCTTCGGCAACCAGTGGTTGAGAAGATCCTCAATCAAATGGTTAATGTGGTGAATGCGCTTATGGAAAAATATGGACGATTCGATGAGATCCGTGTGGAGTTGGCTCGTGAATTGAAACAAAGTAAAGAAGAACGTTCTAATACATATAAAAGTATAAATAAGAATCAAAGGGAAAATGAGCAAATTGCTAAACGTATAGTTGAATATGGTGTGCCAACTCGATCTCGCATACAGAAATATAAAATGTGGGAGGAATCGAAACACTGTTGTATCTATTGCGGGCAACCGGTAGATGTGGGGGATTTTTTGCGAGGATTTGATGTCGAGGTAGAACATATTATTCCTAAATCATTGTATTTCGACGATAGTTTTGCAAATAAAGTTTGTTCTTGTCGTAGCTGTAATAAAGAGAAAAATAATCGCACTGCATATGATTATATGAAATCAAAAGGCGAAAAAGCCCTGTCCGACTATGTCGAACGAGTTAACACAATGTACACAAACAATCAAATCAGCAAGACCAAGTTGCAAAATTTATTAACCCCAGTCGATAAAATTTCTACCGATTTCATAGATCGACAATTACGAGAGAGTCAGTATATAGCAAGGAAAGCCAAAGAGATTCTGACATCGGTTTGTTATAATGTGACGGCTACGAGTGGTTCGGTTACCAGTTTCTTGCGACATGTTTGGGGCTGGGATACCGTATTACACGATCTTAATTTTGACCGATATAAGAAAGTGGGTTTAACCGAGGTAATAGAGGTAAACCATAGGGGCAGTGTCATTAGGAGAGAGCAAATAAAGGATTGGAGTAAGAGATTCGATCATCGCCACCATGCCATTGATGCACTTACGATTGCCTGTACCAAACAGGCGTATGTTCAGCGTCTGAATAATTTGAGAGCAGAAGAAGGACCGGATTTCAACAAAATGAGTTTGGAACGTTATATACAGTCACAACCTCATTTCTCAGTTGCACAAGTCCGTGAGGCTGTTGATAGAATATTAGTGTCGTTTAGAGCCGGTAAGCGTGCGGTGACTCCCGGCAAGCGATATATTATTCGTAAGAACCGAAAACGTATTTCCGTCCAGTCAGTTTTAATTCCACGAGGTGCGTTGAGCGAAGAGAGTGTATATGGCGTAATTTATGTGTGGGAGAAAGATGAGCTAGGTCATGTTATACAAAAGCAGCGTGCTGTAATGAAGTATCCGATAACCTCGATTAATCGGGAAATGTTGGATAAGGAAAAAGTTGTGGACAAGCGTATTCATAGAATCCTTTCCGGTAGGCTTGCTCAATATAATGATAATCCCAAAGAGGCGTTTGCTAAACCTGTATATATAGATAAGGAGTGTCGTATTCCAATTCGCACGGTTCGTTGTTTTGCGAAGCCGGCGATTAATACGTTAGTTCCACTCAAAAAAGATGATAAGGGAAATCCTGTTGCTTGGGTCAATCCGGGGAACAATCATCATGTTGCTATTTATAGAGATGAAGATGGCAAGTATAAGGAACGAACCGTTACATTTTGGGAAGCAGTGGATCGCTGTCAGGTAGGTATACCGGCTATTGTCACTCAACCAGATACTATTTGGGATAATATACTTCAGCGAAACGATATATCTGAAAACGTTTTAGAATCCTTACCTGATGTAAAATGGCAATTTGTTCTTTCATTGCAGCAAAATGAGATGTTTATTTTAGGAATGAATGAGGAAGATTATCGTTATGCTATGGATCAACAAGACTATGCATTATTGAACAAATATCTTTATCGAGTACAAAAATTAAGTAAAGGTGATTATAATTTTAGGTATCATACAGAAACTTCTGTCGAAGATAAGTACGATGGAAAGCTCAATTTGGAATTGTCTAGGCAGATGGGAAAACTAAAAAGGGTGAGTATAAAGTCGTTATTGGGATTAAATCCTCATAAGGTGCATATCTCAGTTTTGGGTGAAATAAAGGAAATATCATGATCAAACGCACATTATATTTTGGGAATCCCTCGTATCTGAGTTTGCGCAATGCCCAGCTAGTACTGCGTCTGCCAGAAGTGTCGAATAACGACACATTACCCGATACTTTCAAAAAGGCGGCGGAGCGGACGATTCCTATCGAAGATATAGGAGTGGTCGTACTCGATCATTCGCAGATAACAATCACACAAGGATTGCTCGAAGCCCTTCTCGAAAATAATTGCGCTATTATCACTTGCGATAAAAGTCGTTTGCCTGTGGGACTCGTACTACCCCTTTGTGGGAACACGACACAAAACGAACGGTTCCGAGACCAACTTAATGCTTCGTTACCTTTGAAAAAGCAACTTTGGCAACAGACAGTGCAGCAAAAGATTGCCAATCAAGCTGCAATTTTGGAGAGCCGGGGAATTGTAGCCAAAAATATGCGGGCATGGGTGGGCGAAGTCCGTAGTGGAGACATCGATAATATGGAGGCACGGGCTGCCGCCTATTATTGGTCGAGTATATTCCCTCACCTCGATAGCTTTCGCAGAGACAGAGACGGCGATCCCCCCAACAATCTACTTAATTATGGTTATGCCGTTCTTCGGGCTGTTGTCGCCCGGTCGCTCGCTATTAGCGGATTGTTACCTACTTTGGGCATATATCATCATAATCGTTATAATGCATATTATTTGGCCGATGATGTGATGGAGCCTTATCGCCCCTATGTCGATGGCTTGGTCTGTGAAATCATGGAAAGTGGAAAGGACTATTCGATGTTAACGACCGAATTGAAAGCAAAGCTATTGTCTTTACCGGTGGTAGAGGTTGGCATTCAGGGACGGCGTAGTCCTTTGATGGTCGCTGTCGCCCAAACTACCGCCTCTTTATACAAATGTTTTAACGGGGAGTTACGTAAAATTATCTATCCAGAATTATAATTAATATGGATAGATTCAGCGAATATCGTATTATGTGGGTATTGGTATTTTTCGATTTGCCAACAGAGTCGAAACGGGAGCGTAAATTATATGCCGACTTCCGTAAGAAACTGTTACAAGATGGATTTACTATGTTCCAATTTTCCATTTATGTACGGCATTGTCCTAGTCGGGAGAATGCCGATGTACATATCCGCCGGGTGAAGCTTTCTTTACCGCCGTTTGGAAAAGTAGGTATTCTCTGTGTTACTGATAAACAATTCGGTATGATGGAAATTTTCTATGGGAAGAAAGAGGTAAAGCCACAGGTTCTACCTCAACAGCTCGAACTCTTTTGAAAAACAAAAAGCCGGTTTTTTAACCAGCTTTTTGATAAAATACAGCTTTAATTTTTAATTCTAATTGATCGTGTAATTATTTGACTATTAAAATACTACACAAATTGTACTGTATTTAATATGTCAAAGATACAAATTTGAAAGCGAATCACAACCTCTTATCATATACGCCTATGAAAGCAAAGACTGTATTTAATATGTCAAAGATACAAATTTGAAAGCGAATCACAACCGGTGCGATCAAGCACATCGATTTGTGGAAACTGTATTTAATATGTCAAAGATACAAATTTGAAAGCGAATCACAACCGATAAGCCATTTTAGAGCACTCATTATTGCTGTATTTAATATGTCAAAGATACAGATTTGAAAGCGAATCACAACTCGAATCGTACACTTTAACGGCCTTGTTGGGCTGTATTTAATATGTCAAAGGTACGGATTTGAAATTAAATCATAATTAATTTAGTTGGATTTTAAACTGTTAATTTCTTATGTGTTGAGAATACCACGGATAAATACTATTGAATTACAGTGTTGGTAGGTGTGTTTTGTGTGGAAAAGCGTATCTTTGATAGCTCAATCAAAGGGATAATGAATGTATGGAACCGTTGGGTATTTGTCGTACGGCTTTTTATGTGTCTAAAAAGATCATGTGTGCCGTACTTATCGTATTTTCATTGAGAGGCAGAGCGCAGAGCAGTGTAATGATGGAGAAGGAGACTTGTGCGTTTCTTCAATCTTTGCCTGCGGGTTTACAAAAGACACAGGCCGATGCCGTGCGTCGCGCCATAAACGGGGATTGTACCGCTTTGATATCTGTGCGTAATTCGCGTAATACGAACCCTGAATCGAAAAGTGGGGTAGTGGCAACGGATATCGGAGGGTGTTATCGTTTGTATCGCCCTGCCGGATTCGATACTATTCCGTTGCCTGTGTTGATTTACTTACATGGGGGTGGCTGGTGTTTCGGGAGTATCAATAGTTGCGCTCATTTTTGTGCGGGGTTATCGTATAGGGCAAAGATTGCTGTGTTGGCCGTGGAATATCCCTTAGCACCCGAACATGCTTATCCTGCCGCCCTCAATGCTTGTACCGAGGCCGTCGCATTCGCTTTCGAGCATGCCGGGGAGTATGGCTTTCTTCCCGATCGGATATCTATCGGCGGAGATAGTTCGGGCGGGAATCTTGCTCTTGCTACGGCTCTTAACCTAATTCTTGCAAAGGATTCTCACTCTTGCCGCATGGACAGTGGAACGATGTGCTCTTCACTTTGTTCGCTCGTGCTGTTTTATCCGGTGACAAAAGCTTGGACAGACGGTTCGTCTTCGTGGAAAAACTATGCCGAGGGATATGGTCTCGATGCCCAATTGATGGAGGCTTTCAATGCCGCATACATCGGTACAGGAGATGCTCGACAGCCTCTTGTCTCGCCGGGTGTAGCCGATGACGAGCTACTGAAACAGCTACCGCCGACGCTTATCGTCAATGCCGAGCGGGATATTCTTTTATGTCAGGGGAAGGAATTGGCGGCCAGACTTTCCGGGCTCGGCGTTGCCGTGAGCCATACGGTTTTGCCTCATACGGTGCATCTCTTTATCACCGTGCCGGGACAGCCTGCGGCATTCGGGGAGTCTGTTCGTTTAGCCGCCGACTTTCTCACGTTAGAGTAGGGGAATCATTCCGTATCAGAGAGGTGGCTTTACAACTATATCGGGATTGAGACTCCTTAGATGATCGATGAATGCTTGCCTCTGTTTGGGAGACAAGACGAGAGTCTTTTTGTCGGCGAAGCGGATTTCTATCCTGTCCATCGATAAGGCCGGTGCGCTTAAACAACTATTGGTTTTCGAGATTTTCGTTATTCGGTCGATCGGGAAGGAGGACGACAAGAATATGCCGCATTTGATATGCAGCGTGCCGTTGTCTATGGTGTAGCTCGTGTTACAGAACGGGTCGGCAATGAAAGCGGCCGTGACGACCAATAAGGCGAGGGCTATCCAAGAGAATTCGAACAGGAGCGGCAGGTAGGACAGAAGGACAATTGCTATAATGGCGATTAGCAAGCCTTTATCGACCTTTGATTTGTAAACAGTTTTCATTGTCTCGTAGGAGATTAGAATATCCCTCCACCAAGCATAAGGCGCAGTATACCCAAAACGATAGATACGATGCAGAGGGTTTTGCCATTGTCTGATTTGAGAATGGCACAGATGATGAGGAAAATGACCGATATGGGTATGGCCACCCAGTTGAGAAATCCCAATAGGGGAATAAATGCGACAAGGGTGATGAGCAGTGCTACGATACCTAAGAATGTTCCCATTGTTTTATGCTTTTTGTCGATTAACAAATGTATTTTGTGATTTGTTCCGGGGGATCGATGTCTTGTCAATCCATTCGGGTTTTATAGTCGTAGTAGTCGTATTCCCGCCAGATTTCCGCTTTCCCGTCGCTTTTGAGGCAGGCTATGGAGGGGTGGGGGATTCCGTTGAACATGGTTGTCTTGACTGTCGTATAGTGAATCATATCCTCGAATATGATTCGGTCTCCTATTTGTAATTCGTGGTCGAAATGCCAGTCTCCTATATAGTCGCCACTCAGACAGGAGTTTCCTCCCATGCGATAGGCGTATGTGCCGGGAGCGGGTTCTACTGAACCTCGTATCGTCGGTTTATAGGGCATTTCGAGACAGTCGGGCATGTGACAGGCAAAAGAGACGTCGAGAATGGCTGTTTTGATACCGTGGTTCTCGACTATATCGACTATGGTGGATACTAATGTACCGGTCTGCCAAGCGAACGCACTACCGGGTTCGAGAATGATTTCGAGGCCGGGGTGTCTTTGTTTGAAGCCCCGGAGGAGGTTAATCAAATGTGCGGTATCGTAATCCTTGCGGGTCATGAGGTGACCGCCTCCCATATTCAGCCATTTGATATGGGGGAGTAGATGCCCGAATCGGTCTTCGACCTGTGCCAAAGTCTTTTCGAGGTCGTAGGAGGTGGACTCGCAGAGGGTGTGGAAATGAAGCCCCTCCACTCCCTGCGGAAGTTCGGGCAGCTTGTCGGCGGTTATTCCTAAGCGGGAACCCGGTGCGCAGGGATTGTAGAGGTCGGTTTCTACCTCGGAATATTCGGGGTTGATACGCAACCCGCACGATACCCGGTTGCCGTCGGCTACTACTTGGGGGTAAAACCGTTCGAATTGAGTCAGGGAGTTGAAGGTAATGTGGCTGCTGTATTTGAGTATTGTCGGGAAATCCCGCTCGGTATAGGCCGGTGAGTAGGTGTGTGCCGGACTGCCCATCTCCTCGAATGCCAGCCGTGCTTCGTGTATGGAGCTGGCTGTGGAGTGCGGAATATATTCCCGTATGACGGGGAATGATTTCCAAAGGGCATAGGCTTTGAACGCCAGTATAATATTTACTCCGGCGGCTTCTTTGACGGAGCGAATGAGAGCGAGGTTGCGGCGCAATAGTTCTTCTTCGAGAACATAGCAGGGCGATGGTATTTGCGATAGCGTATCGTGCATGACGTATGAAAATTATTCTATGATTGTGAACTTGGCGAATTTGAGCAGGAGCTGTTTGCGCCCGACGTTTTCAAATTCGACGGTTATTTTGCAGTTGTCTCCCGTATCTTCTATGGCTGTAACGGTTCCGTTTCCGAAGCGGGCATGGCAGATGAGTGTCCCGATTTCTACCTGCCCGGCAGCGGTTGCAACTGTGGATTGTGTCGTAGAATGGGTTTCACCTATGGGTTTAGAGTCTATCTTGGTCAACCGTTTGCCCGGAGACGGAGCAGTGAATGGTCTCGGTGCAGGTGTGCGATCCGTATCTTCTTCGTTCCATCGGGAAGTTTTGCGCGGTCTTTCCGCATCGAATGGAAATCGGTTCCACGATAAGGTTTCTCTGGGAGACTCCTGTTTGGTTTGTACCGGCATATCGACGTATCGAGAATCGAGGTCTTTGATGAACCGGCTTGGTGAAGGGAAGACTGTTTGTCTGTGACGATAGCGGGAGAGGGCGTACGTGAGGGTGCAGTTTTCTCCTGCTCGGGTGATGGCCACATAGAGCAGACGTCGTTCTTCTTCGATTTCCCGTTCACTGTTTTTACTCATGGCCGAAGGAAAGAGGTCTTCTTCCACTCCAACGATGAAAACTTGTTTGAACTCCAATCCTTTCGATGCATGGACCGTCATTAAGGTTACTTTGTCTTGCTCGGTTTCATCGCCGTTGTCTTGATCTGTCGCCAAAGAAATTTCGGCTAAGAAGTCGGATAGGGAGGTTTGTTCTTTTCCGGCTTCTTTGCGCCCTACGCAAAATTTATGGACACCGTTCAAAAGTTCTTCGATGTTCTCTTGCCGGTTGATGTTTTCGGGGGTACGATCCGAGGAAATTTCTCCCCAAATACCCGACTGCTTGATAATCGTTTCCGCCAGTTCCGGTGTGTTCTTTTTATCGGCTTCGTAGCGTAATTCGTCTATGAGGTCCTTGAAGGTTTTCAACTTGTTCAATGTGCCGTTATTGACTGCCAGATTGTAGCCTATGGGGTCGGAAATCACCTTCCATATACTGGCTTCTTGCGAGTGTGCCCGTTCGATGAGTTTCGAGAGCGTGGTGTCTCCGATTCCCCGTGCGGGATAGTTGATGACTCGTTTGAGTGCTTCTTCGTCATCGGGGTTTATCGTCAATCTGAAATAGGCGATGGCGTCCTTGATTTCTTTCCTTTGGTAGAACGACATGCCTCCGTAGATGCGGTAGGGTATGTTGCGCTCGCGCAGAGCTTCCTCCAATTCACGGGACTGTGCGTTTGTGCGATAGAGGACAGCGAAGTCGTTGTAATCACAGTGAGTCGTGAGACGCATTTCGGCAATACGGTTCGAGACGATAAAGCCTTCTTCGAAATCGGAATAGGCACTTATTACTTGTACTTTGTTCCCTTGTTCTTTTTCGGAGAATACTTGTTTGGGTATTTGCTCCTTGTTCTTGGCGATGAGGCTGTTGGCCGTATTGACGATATTTTGTGTGGAACGGTAGTTCCGTTCGAGTTTGAATATTTTCAATCCCGGGTATTCTTTACTCAGTCCGAGTATATTGTGGATATTCGCTCCCCGGAATGAGTAAATGCTCTGGGCATCGTCGCCCACCACGCAGATGTGGTTGTGGTCTTTTCCCAACTGACTGACGATGAGGTGTTGGGCGAAATTGGTATCTTGATACTCGTCTACCAAGATGTAGGCGAACAGGTCGCGATAGTGTTGCAGCACGTCGGGGTGATCCCTGAAAAGTATATTGGTATTGAGCAGCAGGTCGTCGAAATCCATTGCCCCCGACACGAAACAGCGTTGTCGGTAGATACGGTATATTTCGTGAATGAGGGGCCGTTTCGAACGAGTATCCATCTCGATAAGTTCCCGGTTTCGCGCATAGGCTTGCGGTTCGATAAGGGCGTTTTTCGCATGGGAAATAATCGCCTGCACGGTTGTGGGTTTGTATGTCTTATCGTCGAGTTGAAGTTCTCTGATAATGCTTTTTATAAGCGACAGGGAATCGGAGGAATCGTAGATGGTGAAGTCGTGACGATAGCCGAGCCGGTCGGCATTGGCTCGAAGTATGCGGGAGAAAATGGAGTGAAACGTCCCTGCCCACAAGCGTTGAGCTGTCTCTGTCCCTACCAATGCGGCGATGCGTTCTTTCATTTCGTTGGCTGCTTTGTTGGTGAAGGTGAGTGCCAGCAGCCGGTAGGGCGGATATCCCATTTGCAGCAGGTGTGCTATCTTGTAGGTAAGTACTCTTGTTTTACCCGATCCGGCTCCGGCGATAACCAATTCCGGTCCATCGGTATAGAGTACGGCTTCGCGTTGCTGGTCGTTCAGACTGTTCAGAAAATCTTGTTCCACTTTTCTTTTCCTTTGCTTCGTGCAAAGATAGTGTAAAGGGTTAATAGAAACAAGCCTCGGTTTTGTCTGTGTGTTATCTATTTTTTTGAGAATCATACTTTCGTCATTGCATAACTGAGTTTTATTTCTTCTTTTCAAGTACTGTATTGGTGGTGGCGGAGTTTTATTCTTGGTTCGTTCTTTTTAGTGGCGAGAAGAACGAACCGTTCGGGCTGCCGTTTTTTATTAACCCCTCCGTCCTTGCGGACACCTCCCCTATATTTTGCGGTGCAAAACACAGAGGAGGAGATTGATAGTAACCCTCCGCTCATTGCAGTGCGATGCCCCACATACGGGGCACGGCAAGGGAGGATTGTGATACAAAGGACTTTCTTTCCCTGTCTAAGAAAGTCCTTGTTACATTAATTCGCTTTATTTGTTCATTCTTCTCAACAGCGAGAAGAACGAACCAAGAAGCGCCGCCGCTGTTATCGGGCTTTTGGGTTCGTCGCTACGGTCGCCGTCGGGGTCTGCGGAACTCGCTCCGCTCGGACAGTCCTCGCCCTTTTTCCTCCGTCTTCCTTGCGACTTCACCGCCCGATAAAGGCGGGGATTTAATTCGTGCTTTTGACGGTCTTGAATCTTTTTGTTGATACGACATGACGTTTCGCTCCATATTTTGCATTAGCAAAACACAGAGGAGATGAGAAAATGGCTCGCCATGCTACGAGGCATGGTGGGGGAGAAGGGAGACTTCCTGTTTCTGCTCATCGAAATCGAGAGGGAAAAAGAGGGGATTGGGTTCACCCTCCACCTGTCGGATTTATTCTCTTCTGTTGCAATCGAAGGAGGATCGATGGAATCCGGGTGCAGGTTCTCCAATGGGATTACCGGCAGGAGTGCCGCACCAGATGCTCCCGGATAGGGGCGATAAGGGCTGCGGGGTGTGCGCCGGGATTCCGGACCCGGCTGTCGTGTAGTCTTCTTGCAGGTCCTTATCGGCTTCGTGAGCGGAGGCCGGTTGCACGGATTCTTTTTCTTCGGCCCCGTGCGTTTCGGTTTTCCTCCTGAGGGCTTCCCGACGGCAGGCTTCGAATCGTTCACGCTCTTCCCGTTCCTCATGTGTGTCGAAGATTTCTTCGTGGTCGACGAGGAACTGAGTGGACTCGATGTCGTATAGTCCGGCTTTTCGGAAGAGTTGGTTGCGTTTCTGATAGTGCCAAGCGAGAGTTCCTTCGGCCAGCATTTTCTTCTTGTCGTTTCGTGGCCGTTTTCGTTCTTGGGAATGTCTTCCGAGCTTGTCGATACAACGAATGACGGCGAGCATGGTCAGCCTGTCCCGGCGGGGATCGAGTTCGAGGAGGATCTTGTAGTATTTGATGAGCGCTACTTGTCGGTAGTTCTCGATTTCACCTCTCAGGTCTATGGTCGTTTCGAATCTTGTATCTATCATCGCTCGTTTGATTTTTTTTGCGAAGGTAGGGTAGTGGGATAGTGGAATTATGGCATGATTATACTTTCTCGTTTATTCTTCTTAGCAGCGAGAGGAATGAACCCGGAAGGGCTGCCGTTTTTTATTAACCCCTCCGTCCTTTGGCCCCCTCCCCTATATTTTGCGTTGCAAAACACCCCGCAATGCTACGGGACACGGCAGGGAAGGATTGTGATACAAAGGACTTTCTTTCCCAGCCAAAGAAAGTCCTTGTTACACTAATTCGCTTTATTTGTTCAGCTTCTGCTCCGATTTTATGAGCCACACCCCGCAATGTTGCGGAGCACGACAAGGGAGGAGATTAGAAGTGGCCCTCTATTCATTTTTTTTTGAATTAGAATATTTTAGTTGATCCACCAAAGGACCTTCGGAAATATTTCCGTCCATATTATATTGACTCAGAAATAGGAGATGATTGTCTTGGTTAAAACACTTTGATTCGAGTTTATGAATTGTTTCACGTAATTTATCGTACTTATTAAAATTAGATCCTAAGCAAATGTACAAAATACAATTTTTTATTGATAAAAATTGTATTTCAGGTATATTTAAAATAAAAAGTCTTCGTTCGTGTTCTTGTTCCCAATCAATATGTTTTTTATAAAAAATGTCTTTGTAGTGACATTTTAGAAGTTCTTCCGGGTAACTGTATATAGGATTAGGCTTTGATATATTGTATAGCTTGTCTGTATATTCGATATTTTCTATTTTATAGAATGTCGTTTTTAGGATATTTTCGTTTTGTTTTAGGAAAAGATTTTCATTTATAATAATACAAGCTCCGGTGCTATTTTGAGCATATTGAGCCCACATGCGAGGATGGTTGGTTCCGCGGAGAAGTCGATGTTTATACAAGTAGTCTTGAGAAAAGCAAAGTATCTTACAGTGGTTCTTTATATAATTCTTCGTTTGGGCTAATCCTCGTCCGTTGATGAAATAGTAGTGTGGTATATTATTTTCGTTTAAATCGTTAAGTTTTTTAAAATCGGATAATTTTAAACTCATGGTTTCTAAAATACGGATTAAGTTTTCCGATGATGTAAAATGATAGAGGTATTCGTTATTAATCATAGGAGATTTATACGATTATTAATTTGAATAGTAGAATTTTAATGCGGTTAATTATTTCATCAATCGTTTAAGCCATTTGAGTTTGTCGGCATATGGCGGGAATTTGAAATTGGGATAGAGGTGCAGAGAGGAGTAGACGATGCTACGGCGATGACTGAATGTCTCGAAACTTTCGCGGCCGTGGTAGGCTCCCATTCCGCTGTTCCCGATTCCTCCGAAGGGGAGGTTTCCGTTGGCGGTTTGTACGATGGTGTCGTTGATACAGGCTCCGCCCGATGTGGTGTGTTGTATCATGTAGCGTGCCCGTTTTTTGCTGCGGGTAAAGTAGTAGAGGGCGAGGGGCTTTTCCCGGTCGTTGACGTATTCGACACAGTCGTCGATGTCGTCGAACGGGAGTACGGGGAGTATGGGGCCGAAGATTTCGTCGGTGAGCAGGGGGGATTGCGGGGGTATGTCGGTGAGCAGCGTGGGGGCTATGTATCGGTCGGCGGGATCGCTTGTGCCTCCGCAAAGTATCGTGCCGTGCGAGAGGAGCGCCGACAGGCGGTCGAAATGCCGAGCATTGACGATACGGGGATAATCGGGGCTTTGTTGTGGATTTTCGCCGTATTGACGGGTGATTTCGTCACAGATATGTTCTGTGAGTTTGTCTTGGACTTTGCGATGTACCATGAGGTAGTCGGGGGCTACGCAGGTTTGTCCGCAGTTGAGGAACTTGCCCCATACGATGCGGCGTGCGGCGGCTTTCAAATCGGCATCGTCATCGACGATACAGGGACTTTTTCCTCCCAGTTCGAGTGTGACGGGGGTGAGGTGGCGAGATGCGGCTTGCATGACGTGACGCCCGTATTCGACACCTCCTGTGTAGAAGATGTAATCGAACCGTTCTTGCAGGAGTAACTCGGTGGTTTCCCGATTGGCATCGGTAACGGCGATGTATTCTTCCTCGAAGCATTCGTCGATAAGTTCTTGCAGAGCGGCAGCCGTACGGGGTGCTTCGCCCGATGGTTTGACGATTGCACAGTTACCGGCTGCTATGGCTCCGATAAGGGGGGATAAAGCTAATTGCAGCGGGTAATTCCACGGGGCAATGATGAGTGCACAACCGTAGGGCTCGTAGTGAATGCGACTTTTCGAGCCGAAGAGAAAGAGGGGGGTGGGACGACGTCGGTCACGAGCCCAGTTTTGCAAGTGATTTTTTGTCGTCCGTATTTCGTGAAGTAGGAATCCGATTTCGGTGGCATAGCTTTCGAATGCAGATTTTCCCAAGTCGGCATGCAGGGCTTCACCGAGTTGTTTTTCCCGACTAACGAGAGCTTCGGCCAAGCGGTCGAGAGCACATAGCCGGAATGGAATTTCTCGTGTGATGTGTTCGTTGAAGAATGCTTTTTGAAGTTTTACCAAACGGGTGTATTTATTATTTGTCATCATTCGATTTTTTTTGATAAAGATAGCGAATTGTTTCGTAGGAAGGAAAATTAGGAACTGAATCTTTGAAGAGGTCGATTTTCTATGGTGTGACTCGATAAGCGTTTTTCGCTTTCTCTTACAGGTGGGAGAGGTTCGATAAAGGCGGAAGGAGGCAGGAGTTTGGATTTTTGTAAACTATTTCGAATTACGACCGTTATAATTTATTATTGAAAAAGGCGTTGTCTCGAAAATTTGTTTCGATTGAACGATATAAATCAATTAAGAAACTGTTTAACGTTATGTGTAAAGTTTTTTTTATTCGAAGTCGGCTTGTTGTGTCGGTATTGATTCTCCTTTGCGGAGGGGCTGTTTATGCCCAGCAACCGGCTACTCGTTATTTGTCTGACGACATACCGAAGGCGTGGACTCCCGATACATTGTTTTCGCAGCAGTTGCCTCCTGAGGATTTATGGTGGAGCGGATTTAACGATGCTTGTCTCGACACGTTGATTCAAGAGGCGGTGGACAGTAACCATAATTTGTTGGCGGCCGCTGATCGCATACGTATGGCCAGAGCGGCTTGGCGTATGGAACAGAGCGGTTTCTATCCGTCGGTGAATTTTTCGGCCGGTTGGACGAAGACCCGTAATAGCGGTTATCTGGGGCGAGAGGCTGCCGATAACACTTATTCCCAATATGCTTCGGGTGATTTGTCGGTGAGTTGGGAAATCGATTTGTTCGGTTCGATACGTCAGAGGGCCAAAGCGAAGAAAGAGTTGTTCCGTGCTTCCCGGGACGAATATAACGGGACGATGGTGTCTCTGTGTGCCCAAGTGGCGACCGCTTATATGACATTGCGCACGTATCAGCAACAGTATATCGTGGCCGAGAGCAATATCCAATCGCAACGGAGTATCCTGCATATTACGGAGGTGAGGTACGAGACCGGATTGGCGTCGCAACTCGACGTTTCGCAAGCCAAGACGGTTTATTTCAATACAAAGGCTTCTTTGCCGTCTCTTGAAGCGGGTATAGAGAAACAGATCAATATTATCGCTATTTTGTTGGGAAAGTATCCCGATGAGTTGCGTCCGATGCTTCGGACGACAAAGCCGTTGCCTGATTATCGGAGGTTAGTGGGTATAGGTATTCCCATGAATTTGCTCCGCCGCCGTCCTGATGTGAGGCAGGCCGAACGGACGGTAGCATCGTATGCGGCTTCGGTAGGTGCAGCCAAGTCTGATTTTATGCCGAAATTGTATTTGAACGGTAGTATCGGATTCGCTTCCAGAGATATGGACCATTTTTTCAATAAAAGGAGTATGACCTATCAGTTGGCTCCTACCGTCTCGTGGCCTTTGTTTCAAGGGACACAGCGCATACAGGCTTTGGCATCGGCGAGGGCTCAGCTCGATAGCGGCATAGAGCAGTATAACCAAACTGTGTTGACGGCTGTCCAAGAGGTGGAGAATGCCATGAACAGTTATACGCATATCGTCAAACAAATTGCGATGTTGAAAGAGCTGGTGGCCGAGGGTGAAAAGACGTTGTCGCTCTCGCTCGACTTGTATAAGCGAGGCTTGTCGGGGTTCCAAAATGTACTCGATGCGCAGCGCTCATTGCTTTCGTATCAAAATTCTTATGTGTCGGCGCAGGGAAACGCCATCAATGCGCTTATTCTTTTATATCAATCGCTGGGTGGCGGTTGGATAGATTCGAGTCAACCCTAAAATTAAAATTCATATTTTATGAGACGTTTGTTTTCTTATATGCCGATAGTGGCTGTGGCTGTATTGTTTTCGCTTTTTTCCTGCCAATCGAAAAAGGGGGAGAAGCAAAGTGGCGATGTTCGGCTGCCCGAAATATCGGTGGCTTATCCGGCGGTCGATTCGGTGGTTTTGATAAAGAGTTATCCGGGTTACCTTACTTCGTTACAAACCGTCGATCTGGTAGCTCGTGTGAACGGATATCTGCAACAGGTGGCCTATACACCGGGTGAGATCGTAAAGAAGGGACAGTTGCTTTTCGTTATCGAACCTTCGCAATACGAGGATGCAGTGGAACAGGCCGAGGCAGCGTTGAAAACGGCTCAGGCACAGTATGATTATGCAGAGAATAATTACACCCGAATGAAAGAGGCGGCGCAAAGCGATGCCATCAGTACGATCGATTTGATACAGGCGGAGTCGAAATTGGAACAAAGTAGGGCCTCTGTTCGGAATGCCGAGGCTGCGTTGTCGACGGCTCGCATACAGTTGGGGTATTGTTATGTGAAAGCCCCGTTCGAGGGCCGGATATCACGCAATTTGTACGATGTGGGTAATTATATCAGCGGGTCTTTGCAATCGACGAAGTTGGCGACTATTTATCAGGATAAGAAAATGTATGCCTATTTCAATATCGAGGATAATCAATATTTGAAAATGTTGCTGAACCAGAGTAAAGGTAAACATTCCGTACCGAGCGATCGTGTGGAGATTCTTTTTCAGGAGCCTACCAGCCGCAGTTATTACGGCAGACTCGATTATTTGTCGCCGAATGTGGACTTGTCGACGGGAACGCTTTCGATACGGGCCGAGGTGGATAATCCTGCCGGCGAGTTGAAGAGTGGTTTGTATATTTCTATCCGGTTGCCGTATGGTAGCCGCGAGCATGCGATATTGGTGAGGGATGCTTCTATTGCCACGGATCAACTTGGCAAGTATATGTATGTGGTGAACGATTCTAATGTGGTGGAATATCGCCCTGTGGAGACGGGACAGTTGGTTAACGATACTTTGAGAGTGATCGACGAGGGGATTTCACCGACCGATCGTTATGTTACGAAGGCTTTGTTGAAAGTGAGAGCGGGCATGCCGGTTCGTCCGGTTTTGGAAAAGAATTAATGGTTCCTAAAAATGAATGGGTATGATTTCGAAATTTTTTATTAACAGGCCTATTTTCGCTACGGTCATCGCCATTGTTATGGTGCTGGTGGGATTGGTTACCATCTATACGCTCCCGGTCGCCCAGTTTCCCGATATAACACCTCCTACGGTACAGGTGACCGCTGTATATCCCGGGGCGAGTGCCGAGACGGTGGCGAAAACGGTAGGTGTACCTATCGAGGAGCAGGTGAACGGTGTGGACGGAATGATTTATATGAGTTCGTCGTCTTCGTCGTCGGGGCAATATACGCTGACCGTTACTTTCGAGGTGGGAACCGATATAGATATGGCGACCGTGTTGGTACAGAATCGGGTGAACATAGCGCAGGGAAATTTACCGGAGGCTGTCATACAACAGGGAATTATCACGAAGAAGCAGTCTACCAACATCGTCATGTTCTTGGCGTTGGAATCGGATAATCCATTGTATAACAGTTTATATCTGTCGAATTATGCCAAGTTGAACATTACCGACGAGTTGTCCCGTTTGCCGGGAGTAGGCGGTGTGACGGTGTTCGGAGCCGATAATTACAGCATGCGTATCTGGCTCGACCCGGAGTTGATGCGTATACGGAGCCTTACGCCGGCCGATGTCTATTCGGCTATTCAGGCACAAAATATGGAGGTGTCGGCCGGTAGTGTGGGACAACCTCCTACGGATACGGACGAGGCTTTCCAGTTTACATTGGTTTCGAAAGGTCGCCTTTCTACGCCGGAGGAGTTCGGACGGATCATCATCAAGTCGTTGCCCGGCGGGGAATATCTGAGGTTGCGCGACATCGCTACCATAGATTTGGGAAGTGCGACTTACAATACGACATCGACTATTAACGGTAAAGAAACGGCGGCTATCGCCATTTATCAGTTGCCGGGGTCTAATTCTCTCGATGTGGCAAAAGCTGTGAAAGCGAAGATGATGGATTTGAGCCGTTATTTCCCGAACGATGTGCAATATAAGGTGGTGCTCGATACGACTCAATTCGTGAGTGCATCTATCGATGAGGTATTGGTTACGTTTGTGGAGACTTCTCTTATCGTGATGCTGGTCATTCTTATTTTCTTACAAAATTTCAGGGCAATGATTATTCCTTCTCTGACCATACCGGTTTCGCTTATCGCAACATTTGCCGTGATGAAGTTGATGGGATTTTCTATCAATACGCTTACTCTCTTCGGCCTTGTTTTGGCAATAGCTATCGTGGTGGACGATGCGATCGTAGTGGTCGAAAATTCGACCCGGCTTATCGATACGGGAAAGTATAGTCGCAAGGAGGCGGTCGAGAAGGCCATGGAGGAGATTACGAGTCCGGTTATCGGCGTGGTATTGGTGTTATTGGCCGTGTTTATCCCGACAGCTTTTATCGGTGGTATCACAGGAGAACTGTATAAACAATTCGCTTTGACGATCGCTGTCGCTACCGTATTCAGCGGGTTCAATTCGCTGACGTTTACTCCGGCTTTGTGCGCATTGTTTCTCCAACCGACCCGCGAACCTTCGTTTTTTTTGTACAAGTGGTTTAATAAGGGATATGGAGCGACTTTGAACGGATATGTGAAAGTTATCGGCTCGATGTTGCGTAAACCTTTGGTGTCGTTGTCGGCTTTTATCGTGTTGGCTTTGGCTGCTTTCTATGGATTTGCCAAGTGGCCGACTTCGTTTATTCCACAGGAAGATCAAGGTTATTTTATCGTATCGGTGCAGTTGCCCAATGCCGCATCCATGGAACGGACCCGCAAGGTTTGCGATGATTTGAATCGAATTATACAGTCGTACCCCGAAGTGGAAAATGCCTTGAATATCGTGGGTTTTTCGGCGTTACAGGGTGGAAGTTCGTCCAATTCGGCAACGTTTTTCGTGGTACTGAAACCCTGGGACGACCGGAAGGGGAAAGAACATAGCGTGTTTAATGTGGTGGAGCGGCTGAACCGGGATGCATCTGTTTTGCAAGAGGCTATCGTGTTTGCCGTCAATCCGCCAGCTATCAGCGGACTGGGTGTTTCGGGCGGTCTTGAAATGCAACTCGAAGATCGCAGCAATTTGGGGGCGGGCGAATTGGAATCCGCAGCGAATGCTTTGATCGGGAATATCGGTAGCGAACCGGCCTTGATGCAGATAAACTCGATGTTTCAAGGGAATACCCCGCAATATACATTGAATATAGATCGCGATAAGGTGGAAATGCAGGGGCTTACTCTCAGCAGTGTTTTCTCGGCTTTGTCGTATTATATGGGGTCGGCTTATGTGAATGATTTCGTGGAGTTTGGCCGTATCTATCAGGTGAAGTTGGGCGCTCAGGCCGGAGCGAGGGCTCATATCGACGATGTGATGAAACTGAGCGTGCGAAACCGGGACGGTAGCATGGTTCCGTTTTCTTCGTTTACACAGGTCGAGGAGATGATGGGACTGAATTTAGTAAGCCGGTACAATATGTATTCTTCGGCTGCACTCACGGCGATACCGGCTCCGGGGATAAGTTCGTCGGAGGGTATGGCGGCTATGGAGCGATTGGTCCGGAATACACTGGGTACGAATTTCGGATATAGTTGGACGGGGGAGGCTTATCAAGAGAGCCAGAGCGGTTCTACGGTAGGTCTTATCTTCGGACTTGCGATATTGATCGTGATTCTGGTGCTGGCTGCCCAGTATGAAAGTTGGACTAACCCGATAGCCGTGATACTGAGTTTGCCCACTGCCATATTGGGGACGGTGCTGGGGTGTATTGTCATGAGTTTGTCTATCAGTATTTACAGTCAGATAGGGTTGATTTTGCTTATCGCTTTGTCGGCCAAAAATGCTATCCTCATTATCGAGTTTGCCATGGATTACCGTAAGCAGGGCGAGTCTATCCGGCAATCGGCGATGGAGGCGGGGAGGTTGCGCCTGCGACCTATCTTGATGACTTCGTTCGCTTTTATCTTCGGGGTTCTTCCGCTGATGTTCGCGACAGGTGCGGGAGCCGAAAGTCGTATAGCTTTGGGTACGGCTGTCGTGTTCGGTATGGCGATGAATACGGTATTGGGTACGTTGTTCGTTCCTAATTTTTATGAATTGATGGAGACTGTTCAAGAGCGCTGGTTGTCGAAGGTATTCAAAGATAGTGGTGAAAAGGGGACACCCGATTCGGCAGATTAGGATACTATATCTTTATTCCTTTTTGTTATTCTTGCAACCCCTCCGTCTTTCGGACACTTTCTCTATCGGCAGGGGGAGGATTGTGCTACAAAGGACTTTCTCTGCCAAAGAAAGTCCTTGTTACACTAATTCACTTTATTTGTTCATTCTTCTCAACAGCGAGAAGAACGAACCAAGAAGCGCCGCCGCTGTTATCGGGCTTTTGGGTTCGTCGCTACGGTCGCCGTCGGGGTCTGCGGAACTCGCTTCGCTCGGACAGTCCTCGCCCTTTTTCCTCCGTCTTTCTTACGACTTCACCGACCGATAAAGGCGGGGATTTTGCTCGTGCTTTTGCTAGTCTTTTTAACCCCCTCGCCCTTCGGGCACTCCCCCTATATTCCTTTCAGGAACACAGAGGGAGAGGAGGGTTACCTCTATTATCTCTACTGAGGGTCTTTTTAAGACCTCTCCTCATCGCCATGCTCCTCGGCTCTCCCCTATATTTTGCTGCGCAAAAACACCCCGCCATGCTGCGGGACACAGGGGAGGAGGGTGAGATGTATTTCCCTTTCGCTTCTGCTCCGATTTTATGAGCCACACCCCGCAATGCAGCGGGGCACGGCAGGGAAGAAGTGGAATCATACTGAATTTTCGTTTGGCTTTATTTCCGATATAAAAAAGGAGGTATCCCAGATAAATGGGATACTTCCTCGAATGATATGAAATGTTGCGTTTATTTGCGATAAGCGGCTATCATTTCGGGATTGAAGCGTTCGATAAACGCGGCGTGTTTGGCAACTTCTGCTTCGCCGAAGTTAATGTATACTTCGGCCGACTGCCGGAACGATTCGTTACGAGTGGCATCGTTGAGCAGGAGGTGGCCCATGATGACATGGCCGGCCATTTCGACCATGCGGCGTGCTTGGAAGTCGATGTATTCGTTGTCTTTCGTTGCAGTGACGGTTTCGACAGCTTTTACGTAGGCGGCTTTCATAGCTTTGAGGCGGTCGCGCAGAGGTTCCAGTTCGGGCGCGATTTCAGCAGCTTCGTATGCTTCGATCTGATGCAGATATGTGCCGGTGGTGACGTGGCGAATAGCTGCCACGACTTGCAACTGGGTGGTTCCTTCGTAGATAGAAGTGATGCGGGCATCGCGGTAGATGCGTTCGCAAGCGTAGTCTTTCATGAAACCGGACCCTCCGTGTACTTGCACGCAGTCATAGGCGTTTTGATTGCAGAATTCGCTGGACATGCCTTTCGCCATAGGGGTGAATGCGTCGGCCAGTTTTTGGTAGGCTTTCATTTCGGCACGTTCTTCGGGTTCGAGCGAGCGTTCTTTGGCAATGTCTTCGTATGCTTTGTACATGTCTACGAATCGTGTCGTTTCGTAAAGCAGCGAGCGTGAAGCGTCGAGTTTGGCTTTCATCAAAGAGATCATTTCGAAAACGGCGGGGAACTCGATGATGGCTTGCCCGAATTGTTTGCGGTCGCGTGCATAGGCAATGGCTTCACGGTATGCCGCTTCGGAAACGCCGACAGATTGTGCGGCGATACCAAGACGGGCTCCGTTCATCAATGCCATGACGTATTTGATAAGACCCAATTTGCGGCTTCCGCAGAGTTCGGCTTTGGCATTTTTGAACACCAATTCGCAGGTGGGAGACCCTTTGATACCCATTTTGTTTTCGATACGGCGAACGGTTACACCGCCGTCGTTGCGGTCGTAGATGAACATGGAGAGTCCGCGTCCGTCTTTGGTTCCTTCTTCGGAACGGGCCAGCACGAGTGCAATGTGTCCGTCACCGTTGGTGATGAACCGTTTCACTCCGTTGAGATACCAGCAGCCGTCGGCCTCGCTGTATGTGGCTTTGAGCATGACGGCTTGCAAGTCGGAACCGGCATCGGGTTCGGTGAGGTCCATCGCCATAGTTTCGCCGGCACAAACGCGCGGCAGGTATTTTTGCTTTTGTTCTTCATTGGCAAATTCGTAAATGGTTTCGGCGCAGTCTTGCAATCCCCAGATGTTTACGAATCCGGCATCGGCGCGGCTTACCATGTCGGCAGCCATGATGTAGGGAACCAACGAGAAGTTGAGCCCGTTGTAGCGACGGGGGATAGAGATACCCATCAATCCGGCTTTTACCAGAGCGTCGAGGTTTTTTTGCGTGCCTTTGGCATATACGACATGTCCGTCGACAACGTGCGGACCTTCGTGGTCTACGTCTTCGGCATTGGCTGCAACGATTTCGCCGCTTATCTCGCCTGCTATTTCGAGCACTTTTTCATAACTATCCATGGCGTCTTCGAAATTGAAGGGCGCATAGTCGTATTTTTCGGCATCGGAGTAATTCCGTTCCCGTAAAGCCACCAGCTTCTTCATGAGCGGGTGGTTCAAGTGATGTTTGAGATCACTGTTATCTAAATAAAAATTAGCCATTGTTCTGTATTATTTATTGTATTATAATTTAACTCTCTATCTTTGATTTGTCACAAGACTTTGTCTTATCGACAGAATCGAAAATATGTTTTATTTGGAGTTTTTCTTATAATATTTGATCAGCTTCGGAATTACTTCTTCGACCGTACCCGTGATCACATAGTCGGCTATCGTATTGATAGGTGCGTTAGGATCGCTGTTGATAGAGATGATGATGGAGCTGTCTTGCATACCGGCGATGTGTTGTATCTGTCCAGAGATACCGCAGGCGATATAGAGCTTGGGGCGAACCGTGACACCGGTTTGTCCGATTTGACGTTCGTGCTCGATGTATCCGGCGTCGACCGCAGCGCGGGAAGCTCCTACCTCGGCTCCCAATGTAGCCGCCAAGTCGAACAGCATGTCGAAGTTTTCTTTCGATCCCATACCGTAACCGCCGGCTACGATGATGGATGCGCCTTTGACGTTGGCTTTGGATTTTTCCATCTGGCGATCGATGACTTCTACCACAAAGTCGGTGTCGGAAACGTATTTTTTCGGATCCAGTTTAACAACTTCTCCTTTGTAAGCGGGATCGTAAATTTCTTTTTTCATCACGCCTTCGCGAACCGTCGCCATTTGAGGACGGCATTCGGGGTTAACGATCGTCGCTACGATGTTGCCTCCGAAAGCGGGACGAATCTGATACAACAGATTTTCGTATGTCTTATTGTTCTTTTTGTCCTCGTGGGGACCTATTTCCAACGCGGTGCAGTCGGCCGTGAGTCCGCTGTGCAGCGAAGAGGAAACCCGCGGACCGAGGTCGCGACCGATACTGGTGGCTCCCATCAGGCAAACCTGAGGTTTCTGTTCTTTGAATAAATTTACCAATACCGAGGTATGTGGCAACGAGGTGTAGGGGTAGAGGCGAGGATCGTCTACGGTATAGACGGTATCGACTCCATAGGGGAATACTTGTTTTTCCACACCGTCGAGGTTGCTACCGATCACCAGTGCTTCGAGTTTACAATTCAGTTGATTGGCCAGCGAGCGACCTTTTGTGAGCAGTTCGAGGCTCACATCGGCGATGATGCCGTCTTCTATTTCGCAATATACAATCAGATTGTTCATAATCGTTAGTTTTTTAGTTCATAGTACACGGGCATTAACCAATCGTGTGGTTGGCGATCAATTCTTTGACAAGGTCTTCGATTTCGTTGTCGGCAGCCGTGAGTCGTTTGCTTTCCTTTGCTTGGAATACAACGTTTTGTACGGCTTTTACTTTGGTGGGAGAACCGGCAAGACCTACTTGATCGAGGTCGGCATCGACATCGTTTACACTCCATTCGTAAAGGTTGAGGGCCGGACGCTGTTCATAGAGTTTCAAGCATTCTTCGCTCAGTCCTTGTTTTTCGCTCGGTGTCTTGGCGTATTTGTAACGTTGTATGAGCTTCGCGTTGCGAGGACGGCATTCATCGGCCGAACCGTTGACCGTGATGACTGCGGGCAGGGGAACTACGACGGTTTCTATCCCGCGTTCGAGACGACGTTTCACGGTGGCTTTCCCGTTTTCTATGCTCAGAATTTGCTCGGCATAGGTGACTTGGGGGATTCCCAATTTTTCGGCGATTTGAGGGCCTACCTGAGCCGTGTCGCCATCGATGGCTTGACGACCTCCCAAGATAATATCATAATCTTTGATTTTGCGTACGGCACACGATAGTGCGTAAGACGTAGCCAATGTGTCGGCTCCGGCAAAGGCACGGTCGGTCAATACGATACCTCCGTCCGCTCCACGGAATAAACCTTCCCGAATAATTTCGGCGGCACGAGGAGGACCCATCGTAAGCAGGGTAATCGTCGATCCCGGGTTTTGTTCTTTCAGTTGCAGAGCCTGTTCCAAGGCGTTCAAATCTTCGGGGTTGAAGATAGCAGGCAAGGCGGCACGGTTGATCGTTCCGTCCTCTTTCATGGCATCCTTCCCCACATTTCTGGTATCGGGCACTTGTTTTGCCAATACTACGATTTTAAGACTCATAATTTAATGTGAGATTTATGATTTATAAATATTCGTATATTCTGTGTCGATTCATTGACTCGCAAAATTACAAAAATGATTGTTATTTTCAATCTTTTAGGCGAAAAAACCGTTATGCCGCCCGGCGAGAACAGATGATCGGACGGCATAACGAGCCGGGGTTTTATTCGGTTCTGACGGGCTTATTCGTAGCTGCTGCCGTCGAAACAGTGCGTGCAGATACATTCCTTAGGAAGCCCGATCGATTCGACTAGTGTTTCTAACGGGTTGAATTTTAATGAGGTAATGTTCAGCTTTTTACAAATGCAGTTTACCATACAATTGTATTGGGGCGACCCGGTGCGTGCATAAGCTGCGACATTTTTATCGGGGTTACCCTCTATCTCGGCGATGGTGCGACGGGTAATAAGCTCCATTTCGCTTTTGGAGGCCGTGAAGTTAAGAAACTTACACGGGTACAGGAGAGGGGGACAACTGATGCGCATGTGAACTTCTTTGGCTCCATAGCGGTAGAGATCGGATACATTGTCTCTCAGTTGCGTACCGCGGACGATGGAGTCGTCGCAGAATACGACCCGTTTTCCGTCGAGCATGCTTTTGTTGGGTATGAGTTTCATTTTGGCTACCAGCTCGCGCATGGCTTGATTGGAAGGGGTGAAGCTGCGAGGCCAAGTGGGGGTATATTTGACGATACCTCTCCGGTAGGGAATTTGTTTACCTACGGCATATCCGAGAGCCATGCCTACACCGGAATCGGGGATGCCGGAGACGAAATCGGCTTCGATGTCGTCTTTTTTACCCATTTCGAAGCCAGTGTGAAAGCGCATCTCTTCGACATTCTTCCCTTCGTATTCGCAGGCGGGATATCCGTAATATACCCATAGGAAGGAGCATATCTGCATTTTTTTACCGGGCTGGTTGAGCGATTCATAACCATCGGCTGTCAACCGGACGATTTCTCCGGGACGTATGTCGTAACAGAGTTCGTATCCGAGGTTCGGGAAGCTGCATGTTTCGGACGATACGGCGTAGCCGTTATCTCCCCGTCCGACGAGGATAGGCGAACGACCGTATTTGTCGCGAGCGGCGATAATGCCTTGCTCGGTGAGTAAAAGCATGGAACAAGACCCTTTGATTTTTTCCTGTACCAAGCGGATGCCGTCGACATAGTCTTTTCCTTGACTGATAATCATCGAAACCAATTCGGATTGGTTGATGATATTGTTACTGTGTTCGCTGAAATGGTTTCCGCTCGCCAGTAGTTCTTTTTCGAGTTCTTCTACGTTGTTTATTTTGGCGACGGTAACGATGGCGAATTTTCCCAAATGGCAACTGATGATGATGGGTTGTGCATCGGTATCGCTGATGACACCGATTCCCGAATTACCAGAGAATTCGGGCAGTTCGGCTTCGAATTTCGAGCGGAAGTAGGAGTTTTCTATATTGTGGATCGCCCGTTTGAAAACGCCATTTTCATACGTCACGATACCGGCACGTTTCGTACCTAAGTGCGAGTTGTAATCTACGCCATAAAAAAGGTCGGTAACGCAAGATTCTTTTTTTATGGTACCAAAAAATCCTCCCATAATGTAATGTTGTCGTGTTGATTATTATTTGATTAAACGAACAGAGCGAGAGGGACATTGTTTCCCTCCCGCCCTGCGGAATATACTTTTTATTTGGTGTGGTGTTCAACCCATTTGCGGGCATTGACAAAAGCCTCGATCCACGGGGTAATCTCGTCGGTTTTTCTGTCGGCAGGATAATGTCCGCACTGCCAGGGGAATATGGCTCGTTCGAGGTGGGGCATCATGGCCAAATGGCGGCCGTCGGCCGACGTGATACCGGCTATACCGTAAGGCGATCCGTTGGGATTTGCCGGATAAGCATCGTAGGTGTATTGGGCTACGATATTGTATCTTTCTTTGTCGTAAGGCAACTCGAATTTACCTTCTCCGTGGGCAACCCATATACCGAGTTTCGAACCCGATAACGAGCCGAACATGACAGAGTTGTTTTCGGGAATTGTCAATCCGATGAACTGAGATTCGAATTTGTGCGAATCGTTGTGTCGCATTTTGGGCTTTTGTTCGTGGTCGGGGGTGAGCAGTCCCAATTCTACCATGAGCTGGCAGCCGTTGCAAATACCGAGACTCAGGGTGTCGGGGCGGTTGTAGAAACGGTCGAGTGCAGCTTTGGCTTTTTCGTTCCAAAGGAATCCTCCTGCCCAGCCTTTTGCCGAACCGAGTACATCGGAATTTGAGAATCCACCGCAGTATACAATCATGTTGATATCGTCGAGCGTTTCGCGGCCACTGATGAGGTCGGTCATGTGCACGTCTTTCACATCGAATCCCGCCAAATAGAGCGAATAGGCCATTTCTCTATCTCCATTAACACCCTTCTCACGAATGATGGCTGCTTTCACACCGGATCGTGTGCGACGATCGGCCGAGATACCGTATTGGGCGAGCGTTCCCGTGAACGAATCGGGGAAATGGAATTGCAGCGGTTGTTCCTTGTAGTTGAGGAAGCGGTCTTTGGCTGCTTTTTCTCCGCTTTGTTTGCAGTCGAGCAGATAGGACGACTCGAACCATACGTCGCGCAAATGATCGATGAAGAATTGATAATCGGCTCCGTCTTTGTGTATGAGCAGATGGCGTTCGTCGCAGGGGCGAGCCAGACGAATAAACGCTACGCCGGCTTTTTTCAATATCTTTTCGACTTCGTCGGTTTTTTCTACTTGAATCAAGATACCCGGGTTTTCGCTGAACAATATCTTAACAAGGTCTTTTTCGGGGATTTCGTCCAACGAAACTTCCAAACCGCCTTCGGTATTGGCAAAATTCATTTCGAGCATCGTGGTTATCATACCACCGGCGGAGATATCGTGTCCTGCCAGAATCAACTCTTTGTTAATTAATTCTTGGACGGCATTGAACGCGTTGGCAAAGTATTCGCTGTCTTGTACGGTGGGAACTTCTTTTCCTATTTTGTCGAGCGATTGGGCGAACGCCGATCCTCCTAATTTGAGCTTGTCGAACGAGAAATCGATGTAGTAGACCGTACTGTCGATTCCCGTGCGGAGGACGGGAGATACGACTTTGCGTATATCCGAGACTTCAGCTCCTGCCGAGATGATGACCGTACCGGGCGAATAGACTTTGTCCTTTCCGTATTTCTGAGTCATGGACAGACTGTCTTTTCCGGTGGGGATATTGATTCCGAGCGAGCAGGCAAAATCGCTGCATGCTTCGACTGCCCGATATAGGCGGGCGTCTTCGCCTTCGTTTTTACAGGGCCACATCCAGTTGGCACTAAGCGAAACGCTGTCTAAACCTTCGGAGAGCGGAGCCCAAACGATATTGGTGAGGGCTTCGGCGATGGAGAGAATAGATCCTGCGGCGGGATCGACCAATGCCGCTTGCGGCGCATGGCCGATAGAGGTGGCGATACCGGCGCGTCCCCGATAGTCGAGGGCAACTACTCCGCAGTCGCTCAATGGGAGTTGTATCTCTCCCTGACATTGTTGGCGGGCAATTTTTCCGGTAACGGAACGGTCCACTTTGTTGGTGAGCCAGTCTTTACAAGCGACTGCTTCGAGTTGGAGCACTCGTTCTACGTATTCGTCGAGTTGCGTTTGATCGTATGTTACGTCTTCGTAAGTTTCTTCGACTGTTCTGTCTGTCATGACGGTACGGGGAGCTTTCCCGAACATGTCTTCCATCGCCAAGTCGATGGGCTTAACACCATCGGTCTGTTCGAATACGAAGCGATGGTCGCCTGTGGTTTCGCCAACTACATAGAACGGAGCCCGTTCACGGTCGGCGATTTGACGAATGTGCTCGATGTCTTCTTCCCGAATGACGATACCCATACGTTCCTGACTTTCGTTACCTACGATTTCTTTGGCCGATAGGGTGGGGTCGCCGACGGGCAGTTGATCCATGTGAATCAATCCGCCAGTTTCTTCTACCAACTCGGAAAGTGCGTTCAAATGGCCTCCGGCTCCGTGGTCGTGAATCGAGACGATGGGATTTTCCTCGGCTTCGGACATCGCCCGAATGACGTTGGATACTCGTTTTTGCATTTCAGGATTGGCTCGTTGTACGGCGTTCAGCTCAATGGCATTGTCGTATTGTCCGGTTTCTACCGATGAGACTGCTCCTCCACCCATACCGATACGATAGTTGTCACCACCCATTACCACTACTTTTTCCCCGGCTACGGGCGTGCCTTTAAGTGCGTCGCGCATGTTGGCGAATCCTACACCGCCGGCGAGCATAATGACTTTGTCGAAAGCAAATTTTTTACCGTTCTCGGCGTGCTCGAATGTGAGCAGGGAGCCGCAGATGAGGGGTTGTCCGAATTTGTTTCCGAAATCAGAAGCTCCGTTAGAGGCCTTAATCAATATTTGTTCGGGCGTTTGATAAAGCCACGGACGAGGTTGCATGGAACCTTCTTCCCATTCCCGTCCTTCTTCCGTACGGGGATAGGCCGTCATATAAACTGCCGTTCCTGCAATAGGTAGGCTGGCACGTCCGCCACCGAGTCGGTCGCGTATTTCACCTCCCGTACCGGTGGCAGCTCCGTTGAAGGGCTCTACGGTCGTGGGGAAATTGTGTGTCTCGGCTTTTAACGAGATGACTGTTTTGATATCTTTTATTTCGAAAAAGTCGGGTTGTTGGGGATTTATCGGAGCGAACTGCTCGACGGTAGGTCCGGCATTGAAAGCCACGTTATCTTTGTATGCCGAAACCAACCGATTGGGATTATATTCCGAGGTCTTTTTTATCAATTTAAAAAGAGAACTTTCTTTTTCTTGACCGTCGATGATGAAGACACCGTTGAAAATTTTATGACGGCAGTGCTCGGAATTGACTTGCGAGAATCCGAAAACTTCGCTGTCGGTTAGTTTCCGTCCGATTTTTTTACTTAGGTCGTTCAGATAGTTTATTTCGTCGGGGCTGAGGGCCAGACCTTCCTGTTCGTTATATGCGGCAAGATCGTCGATGTACACAATGGGATCGGGTTGTTTGTCGATGTCGAAAATTTTACCGTCGATACCGTTGTACAACCGTTGTAGCATTTTGTCGAATTCGGCAGAACCGTCTGTTACAGGGAAAAATTCCTCGATGCGAGAGATACCGGTGAGTCCCATGTTTTGAGTAATCTCTACGGCATTGGTGCTCCACGGGGTAATCATCTCTTTACGGGGCCCGATAAACCAGCCCTTCAACGTTGAAGCAGGGAGAAGCTCGGCATTGTCGAAAAGCCACGATAATTTTTTAGTCTCATCTGCCGAAAAGCTGTGATCGGCCTGAACTGCAATAATGTTTTGAACGGAGGTTTTGAAAAAAATGACCATTGTGTCTTGTTTTTTAGTGGCATGTCTGTTTTTCTTTTTCCCGACTGAAAAATCGAGACAAAGAAAACGTATTTATTTTCGTTGCAAAATTAAGGAAAAACCCTCGTCCACTCAAAAAAAATAGGACAAAACAGTTCCTAATTTTTGGATATTATTCCTTGATGTTCGATTTTTCGAGTATAGGGGAGGGGGTGACTCAACGAGACTCTCAAATGAGGGAAGAGGAGGACGAGTCTTTTCTCTGTATTTGGTACGGTCGAATATAGGGGCATTTTTGCGTTGTGGTTGATGTATGCCTTTTTGCTGTGTCCAACCTTGCCTATGTTCGATAAAATAAGATAGGCGGCTGTTCAACAGAACTAAAATAAATTTTGTTCTGTGTTCACCTTTCATTATCTTTGCACAGTATGCGAAAATAGGATGCGGTTCGGCATAGCCAAGTCGGAAATGCGATTTCCGTTTGTCTCTGCGCTCACCTTTCACTATCTTTGCTTCACGAATCGAGAATAGGTTGTGCATAGGCATCTTCAAGAAAATAGGGGTTTGCCTTTTTCTTATGCCGTTTTTGACGGACAATAGAGGTGAGCTTTTGTTTTACAGGAGCAAAAATGAAATTTATTTTGTGTCAATGTCATACTATTTTGTGATTTATACCGTATTTCAATAGAATAAGGTAGTTTTTAGACTTTATGGACTTAACGCTATATACTATAATTCGAGGCTTAGCCATAGGCATATTGGTGTCGGCGCCGATGGGACCGATAGGGATATTGTGTATACAGCGTACGTTGAATAAAGGGCGATGGTCGGGCTTCGTGACAGGATTGGGTGCTGCATTATCCGATTTGATATATGCATTGCTTACGGGCTTAGGCATGTCTATCGTCATCGATTTTATAGAGGCTAATCAAAATATTTTGCAGATTTTGGGCAGTTTGGTTTTGGTGGGGTTCGGGTTGTATCTGTATCGCCAGAATCCGGCCAAGAATATTCGTAAAGCCAATTCTTCCATCAATACGTTTACGCAGGATTTCATTACGGCGTTTTTATTGACTTTTTCCAATCCTCTGATATTATTTCTTTATATAGGCCTATTTGCCCGGTTTAATTTTTTCTTGCCCGAATCACAATTGGGGCATCATGTGGTGGGTTATCTGTCTATTTTGTTAGGAGCTGTCAGTTGGTGGTTCCTGATAACTTACGTCATCAATAAGGTTCGTGCCCGTTTTAATGTGCGTAGTATTTGGTTAATAAATAGGGGAATCGGGATTATCATCATTATTATGTCTATTGTGGGATTTGTTTGGGGAATAAAAGATTATTTTTTGTATAATTTATAAACATCATGAAAAAAGTTATTGAAGTTCCATTTGTTGCCGGATTGTGCGACAAACCTTTGTCGCAGGTTTCCGAGATTTTGGAGGCACAGGGTGTGCGGCAGGCGATAGATTGCGTCGATTGGCCGAACGAGTTTCCGTATAAGCCTATTACCTCTTTTTATATAGCTCGTGATAAGGAGTGTCTCTACATCAATTATTTTGTAAAGGGCAATTATTTGCGGGCTGTGAACAGTACCGATAATTCTCCTGTCTGGGAGGATAGCTGCGTAGAGTTTTTCGTGCAGATACCGGGTGAGAAGTATTATTATAATTTCGAGTTCAACTGTATAGGAACGGCTTTGGCTGCCCGTCGCACCGGGCGGGAAGATGCCGAGCACTTCTCAGCCGATAAAATGGCTAAAATCAAACGTTATTCGTCGGTCGGTAATAAACCGTTTTGTGAGATGGAGGGGCTTTTCTCGTGGAATTTATTGGTCGCCATACCTTTTGAACTTATAGGGCTTGACGGCGGGCAGTTGCCGGAGAGTCTCTCGGCTAATTTCTATAAATGTGCCGACGGATCGTCTTTGCCTCATTATTTGAGCTGGTCGCCGATACCTATCGAAAAGCCCGATTTTCACCGTCCCGATTATTTCGGTGAATTGAGATTCAGATAGAAAATCGATCGTAAATAAAAAAAGCCTCTGTATTCAGAGGCTTTTTTTATTTCGGAAGCCAATCGGGTAGCTATAAGGTTTAGCCATAAATTTCTTTTTAACAAACTCTTTCCGAAGAAACGATAGATTTTTCGGTTTTTCTTCCATATTCCTTTGCTTGTCGAAGATTCAACAATTTCGATTTAACCCCTCCGTCCTTCGGACACCTCCCCTATATTTTGTTGTGCAAAACACAGGGGAGGAGGTTTAAAGTATCTTCCCAATAGTGGAATATAAATCCTTATTCTAAGAGTTGACTTTCTTATTTTTCAAGATATGGGGAGGAGGGAGACTCTTTTTCTTTTATAGTCTAGCATTTTTATGTGGTGAGCGGGAACTATCCAACCTTCTTCCTTGTGCTGCATTGGCAGTATAGGGGAGACACCGAAGGAACGGTAGTTCCAGAGGAGAGGGGTTGAAAGGTCGTTTATTTGTTCATTCTTCTCAGCAGCGAGAAGAACGAACCAAGAAGCACCGCCGCAGTTATCCATGTACTTTTTTTATTACTCCCTCCGTCCTATGGACACCTCCCCTATATTTTGCGTTGCAAAACACCCCGTAATACTACGGGACACGGCAGGGAGGAGGGTGATAGTAACCCTCCGCTTAAACAGTCCTCGCCCTTTTTCTTCCGTCTCCCTTGCGACTTCGCCGCCCGATAAAGGCGGAATTGGGGTTTGTGCTTTTGCTTGTATTCTAATCCCCTCGCCCTTTTCCCCCTATTGTTACCGCAACTTCCCGCAATGCTACGAGACACGGCAGGGGGGAGGTAGAAGTATTTCACTTTTTGCCTTGCTTTGATTTTAAGTGCGATACCCCGCAATGCTATTCTTGCGGAAACATAAGGGGAGTGGTTAGATTAAAATTCGAGTGTAAAGGTAAGAAGAGGGTATCACAAACCAATTTTATCAAAGAAAGAGCCGTATCATTACTCCAAACAGAGTTTGATACGGCTCTTCCTTTTTAGGTTTAGCAGTTACAAGCTGCAATTTTTCGGAACGGTCATTTTAGTTTTGACATTCTCGTTTTTATTTCGTTTCGTCTTCGACAACTCCGGTCATCGTTACTTCGATGATGTTTTTACCGTTGAAGAGTTTCTTTGTGAATTTCTTCATATCGTCGAGCGTAATGCCGTTAACAATGTTTTCGTAATCGGTATTGTTGTCGCCGTAACCGAGAACATCGGATTTGATAATGTTCATCCAATAGGAGTTTTCGCGAAGGTTTTGAGCATGTTGTTTAAGCATATACTCTTTTACTTTGTTGAAGTCTTTTTCGCGAGGGCCTTCGGTAACAACTTTGTTTAGTTCGGCGTGAGCCCGTTCTGTCAAACGTTTTTCGTCTTGCGGGTTGGTATCGAATCCAAATAGGAATAACCATGAGTTGTTGACGGGCGATAAATTAGACGATGTCCCTACGCCGTAGGTTCCGCCTTCTTCTTCACGGATAGTTTCGGTATATACGATGTCCATGATTTGGTCGAGCATACTGAACATAATGTTACTGCGCAAGTCGTATTTTTGTTTTCCCGAATAGACGGCGTACACAGTGGATTTAGCCGTTTGCATGGGCAACGTGAAGTTGTTGTCGATAAGACCCGGTTGTATGGTGGATATTTTACCGATTTTGTCTCTATTCTTGTTTGCAGGCAGCGAAGCGATGTACTTTTCAACAACCGGTTTCAGAGAGTCGATATCGAAATTACCCACGAAGATGAAGGTATAATCGGCTGCATTGGCTGTGCGCTCTTTTGCAATTTCGAGAATGCGGTCGTAGTTAATCAGGTCGATATCTTCGGCTTTCAAGGGTTCCCGCATTATGTTATGATTGTAGAGCGTTGCTGAAAGCGAATCGCTGAAAATGAACTGAGGATCGTTCGCATAGTTTGTCAGTACCGCTTTCATTTGCTCTTTCCATGCGGCGAAGGCATCTTCGTCACGATGTATGTCGGTAAAGGTGAGGTATACCAATTGCATCATGGTTTTGAGGTCTTTGGTCGCGCAGGAGGCATTGATCATTTCCATAGGTTCTCCCAAAGAAAAATAGGTAGATACGGTTTTACCGGCTAATGCTTTCATCAAGTCTGTTCTTCCGTATTTCCCGAGTCCGCTCAATTCAACGATTTCATTGACGGCTTTCAGATTTTTAACCAAAGCACGATCTGTGTAATCATAAAGGGAAAGTCCTCCTTTGCTTACGGCTTGCATAGAGATTTCATCGCTCTTGAAGTCTGTCGGTTTGAGGATAACTTTCACTCCGTTGGAAAGGGTCCATTCGGTTGTTCCAAATTTCTTTCCGGCAGCACTTTTTACAATTTTACCCGCAACCGGTTCGTCGGAAATGAGCGGTTCGTTGGATACATTGTCGACATAGGGAGTAATTTCTTCTGCTTCGACTTCTTTGATAGCGGCAAGAACTTGGTCTTTGTCGGGATAGGATACTCCTTCTTTATCGGGACCGGTCAGTGAAATTACCATATTGTCTTCGCTAATAAGCGTTTTGATGTATTGGTTTACCATATCTACCGTAATGGCCGGAGATATTTGTTTGAGCAGGTTGTATTCCATTTCGATACCCGGAATATATCCGCCGTCGATGAAGTGTCTGATGTACTCTTCGGCGTAGTCGATGTTTTTGTGATTGTTGCGTTCTTTGTACATGTTTTCATACCGAGAAAGTAATGTAGCCCGGGCACGGTCGTATTCGGAAGCTGTGAATCCGAAACGGTCGATACGTTCTGCTTCGCGCATAATACCTTTTATGGCATCGATCGCTCCATTGTCTTTACCCAAAGCGATAAGAGTAAATGCATCTTTGGTTTTGGAAACGAAGAAATCTCCGTCGAAAATCGCTCCGGCAATGAAGGGAGCATCCGGTTTTTGAGTGATTTCGGAGATGCGGTCGTTAAACATGATACCGACAACTTGTCCCATATAGTCATTGATGGCCCCGTTGATAGTTCCTCTCATTTCGCGGGGCATGGGGTCGTGTTTCATATAGATATCCACCCGGGTGTATGTGGCTTCTTTGTCTTTGTGGAATGCAAAGATAGGTTCTTTGTTGTCGGGTACGGTGTAGTAGATACGCTCTGCCGCGTTTTCGGGCATTTTGATTTTACCGAACAGTTCTTTGATCTGAGCTTCCATTTTGTCGGCATCGAAGTCACCGATAACGATAATACCTTGTTGGTCGGGGCGATACCATTTGTGATAGTAGTCGCGTAGTGCCTGATAGGGGAAATTCATGACAACTTCCATTGTTCCGATGGGCATACGGTTGGCATATTGGCTACCGGCAAACATGACAGGAACCGTGACTTCCCATGTACGCCAGTTGGCATCGGCACGAGTTCTCCACTCTTCATGGATAACTCCGCGTTCTTCGTCGATGTCTTTGTCATTCAGAGAGATGGCACAAGCCCAATCGTACAGAACGAGTAGACAGGAGTCTACCAAATTTTGATTTTGAGTGGGGACATTGGATATACGATACACGGTTTCATCGAATCCGGTATAGGCATTGATGTCTACGCCGAATTTGATACCCTTGTTTTCGAGGTAGTTTAACATGTTTTTACCGGGAAAATGTTCTGTCCCGTTGAATGCCATGTGTTCGAGGAAGTGGGCCAATCCGCGTTGGTCTTCGTTTTCGAGAATTGAACCTACCTTTTGTGCAATGTGGAATTCTGCACGATTCTTCGGCGTTTCGTTGTGACGTACATAATAGGTGAGACCATTATCGAGGACTCCGTAGCGTACGTTGGGATCGATGGGCAATGCTTCCATCTGAGGAGCTTGTTGTGCCGATACCCATTGGGCAAGGGCTACACAGGCAAGCACTAATCCCGATTTTACCATTTTTAGATTCATTTTTGTTTGATTTAAAGTGAGTTATATTGTATTTTCTTCGTCTTGGTATTCTAGTATATCTCCCGGTTGGCAATTCAGTTCTTTGCAAATAGCTTCGAGAGTGGAGAAACGTATAGCTTTGGCTTTCCCTGTCTTTAAGATAGAGAGATTGGCCGGAGTGATATCTATTTTGCCCGAAAGTTCATTAAGCGAAATTTTTCGTTTCGCCATCATTACATCGAGATTGACAATAATAGGCATGGTCGTTATTTATATAGTGAGGTCTAATTCTTCGCGTTGTTTATAGGCTATATTCAAAATTTCGGCTAGTAACAGCAAAATAAATGCAATAGTGACCGAAGCGCTCAATTCGGGATAGCAAATTTGATTGTCTCCCAACGAGAGGTGCGAACGATAATAGCTCGTGGTGATAAAGGAATCTATATAGCTAACGAGGTAGAATGTAATCATGAAATAGGAGAGTAATCTCAATCGTTTGATGTTTCTACGGTTCATGAGTCCATCTGAGGCAACCGATTTTATCAATTGCACTAATTTAATAATCATACAAATAAGGGCGATGAAAGAAAGCCCAGTCAGTATTACGGAACTTATACTCAGTGCTACGGGTGTCGTCGATGCCGGAAGGTAGAGAATATTGTCGGACGAGAGATTGAGACTTGGGATCGTTCCTATGTGGTTTAATTGCAATGAGTCCGGTTTGACTGTGCAAATCTGAAAAGTCGATTCTTCCAGCCCATTTTGGAATCCGATGACAGAGGAATTGAGCCCCATCATAAATCCTTTGGAGAAATCGAGAAGTATGGGAATGAGAATGAGTAATGCGATTAGCAAATTCAATAATTGTATTTTTCTCTGTGTTCGTTTGTCGTAAAACATATACGTCATATTCTATATTGTCAGGACAAAGAAATAGAATATTTTCCGAACGAACAAGAAAAACAGTATATTTTTATCGAAAAACGATAAAAATAATTATATTCAAAAAATTGTACGGTGTTATTTATCGTCTATATCCGATATATAACCGTTCATCATTGCATAGAAGCTAAGCCCCGATACGGTCTTGATACCTAATTTGGCCGTTAGATTTTTTCGATGGCTGAGTACTGTGTTTATACTTATATTCAGGCGATCGGCTATTTCTTTATTCATGAGCCCTTTGGCTACCAGCCTCAATACTTCGGTTTCCCGAGGCGATAATTCGTGAGGCAGGATTTCGGATTGTTTGTCTAAATGCTCGATGAACTGTTGTATTTTTTCGAGCAGAGATTCTTCGCTTTCGTGTATGTCTAACGAAGTCATTGAAGTTTCGGGCAGGTGAGACCCTTCGGAGGCGAGGAGTATGATTTTGCTTTTGCGAGGGAGGAAAAAATCGCTGTATCCGATGATTGTATCGGCGAAAAGAATATAGGCATCGAATTGTTCGGGCGCGTTATCGAAAAACTCGGAAATCTCGTTGTATAATATAGGAGTGGTGTCGAAGTATTTTTGTAGTAAATGCTTCAATCCTAAGTTAAGTAACGTGTATGGTGTAACGATGGCGATACGCATGGACTTCGATTACTTGAAACTTTTGTTTCGGCAGGCTTCCAACATACCGTCGGCAATGGGACGGAGTATTCTGTTTCTTATCCGGTTGTGTTGTTTGATATCTTTTTCGAGGCTGTATATTGCGAATATGACACCGTGGCAAAGATTGAGATCGTATTCGCCTTTTAGATGAATAACAAACAGGCTTTTAAGGTCGTCTAATTTTTCTTCCAAAGAATCGTTTTCTTCTGTATCGGGTTGAAATTTTTCTCCGTAATATTCCCCGTGCAGGGTTTCGGCAGCGACTTTGATAGAGGGAAACCAGCAATTCTTGTCATTTTCTATGCGCGACAACAATTCTTTTTTCAGTTCGTCGAAGAATTGCTTCATAAGTTCGAGATTGTTGTTCTCGCTGTCGCTTTGGTTTATCAAGAAATTGAAATGTCGTTCTATATTGGGTATCTGGAATTGTTCATAGTAGGCATTCGTTTGGGTGAGGTAGTCTACTATTTGTGTAGCGCAAAATGATTTGAGTCGGTTTTCCGGAAAATAGTCTTCGTTGATAAAGGTGTTGAGTATGGTCACGAAAAACTCGCAGTCTAGATTTTTTTCTTCGCATACGGTACGTATGCTTTTGTCGCCGACTCCCAAAATAATACCGAATCGATTGATAACCGGTATAACGGAGGGTTCGTGCAAGATAACGTCGCAAAGTTTTGTCTCGGCGTTTATTAGTGCCATAATTCGTCCTTTCTATGAATGATATTGTTTTCGGTAATTATAAAGTCCATTTTTATGTCGTGGGGCTCTGCCGGTATTTCGTCGAACAGTTGCAGTTCATAGCAGATTCCAATTTTTGTGGCGGAGCTCTGTGCGAGCAGTTTGTCGTAATATCCTTTTCCTCGTCCCAATCGATTCAGCTTTTTGTCGAACGCTACTCCGGGTACGATTATCCAGTCTATCGAACCGGGATCGGTTTCCCGGGTGTTACCCGGTTCCCAAATACCGAAAGCCCCTTGTTTAAGAAACCGAGGATCGTAGGGGCTGACGATGAGATTGTCGCCGTTCACTATGGGTAGGTACAGTTGCTTTTTTTTGCTCCATCTGGATAACATTAAACCGGTATCGACCTCGTCAGGCAAGGCGTGATAAAGCAGTATGCGCAAGACTGTTTCAAAACCGGGTAGCTTTTCTATTGCCGAGCATATATTCTGTGATAAAGCTACTCGCTGTTCCGAGGAGATAGTCTGTTTCAACTGTTTGACCTGTTGCCGCAGTTGTTGTTTTTCGCTCATCGAGGAACTTGATTTTCTGCCGGCAATTCGGGATATCCTTCGCCTTTATTCACTATATCCCGAGCCTTTCGCAAGGTTTCGTCATCTCGTAGTAGCAGTTTGTAAAATGCTTCTTCTCCCAATATGTTCCGGGCTATGTATGCCTGCAACGTGTTTACGATTAATTTTCTTGAAATATTGATGTAAACGGGACGGGGGCGTATTCCTTTTTGAGCGGCGTATTGAACGAAACTGTTTAAGAGAGTGTTGGGTTCAAGTATATTCAATAGGGATTCGACATCTTTTGCTGTTGACAATTTGTCGCGGTATTTATCCGTGTAGTCGAATGCGTATTGATAGAGCAGACCTTCGTTGGCTACGTTGTTGAAGTAGGAGGTGACTCCCGTCGTGTCTCGTGGAACGAATATGTCGGGCATAATTCCGCCTCCGCCGTATACTTCACGCCCGTTGACCGTGTGGAACACCAACTCTTTGTTCTGTTTGATACTGTCGGCATTGAAAAATTCGCCGTGCATGTATCTGTTTACAATATCCATGCTATAATCTTCGGATTTCCCTAATTGATATTCTTTTTGGATACAACGGCCGGAAGGTGTATAGTAACGAGCTACCGTCAATCGAATGGCCGATCCGTCACGGAAGGGGATTTGTTGTTGTACCAGTCCCTTGCCGAATGTTCGGCGTCCGATTATCAAACCTCTGTCGTTGTCTTGTATGGCTCCTGCGAATATTTCACTGGCCGACGCGGACCATTCGTCCGTGAGAACTACGACTTGTTCTTTTTGGAATGTTCCCGTGCCGTTCGAAACGGCGTCTTCCCGTTCGAATGCTTTTCCTTCGGCATAGACTATTAACCGGTTGGCAGGAAGGAATTCATTCGCCATATTGATTGCGGCGTCCATCAATCCTCCGCTATTGCCACGCAAGTCGATAATGAAGTTTTCGGCTCCTTGATTGTGTAGTTTGGAGAGGGCTGTAATAAATTCGTCGTAAGTGGTTTTGCCGAATTTGCTGATTTTTATATATCCCGATTTGTCGTCGAGCATATAAGCCGCATCAACGCTGTTGACGGGAATATCTCCGCGCGTTACTTCATAAAAGAGCGGATTTTTCGCTGTTTTGCGTAAGATTTCGAGTTTCACGGTCGTTCCCTTAGGTCCCCGCAAATTTTTCATGACTTTTTCGTTGCTGATGTTTTTACCAACGAAAGCAGAATCGTTGACCGAGATGATACGGTCTCCGGCCAGTATTCCTACTTTTTCGGAGGGGCCGCCGGAAATGACGCTGACAACGTTGATGGTGTCGTTCAGTATATTGAATTGTATCCCGATTCCACTAAACGAGCCTTCTAACTCTTCATTGACGCTTTCCAAATCTTTTGCCGGAATGTAGGCAGAGTGGGGATCTAACTCTCCTATGACTTTGGGCACGACATTTTCTATGAGATCGTTCCTGTTTACCGTGTCGACGTATTGTTGCTCGATGCATTGCAACAAACTTTCGATTTTGTCATACCTTGCCGTTTTGCCGAAAGAGGTATCGGCAGAGAAAAATCGTCCGATTAAAATTCCCCCGGCGATAGCCACGGCTATTAGTAACGGGACCCAGACGAAACGAGCTTTTTCGTTATTCATATTTAATAGGATAGTTTAGCTTTTTACTTTATAGATTCATCGGCTTGCGGATCAATGAAATCCACTTGTATGCCGGCTTTTTGCAGAAGTTCGATACCGTCTTGGAGCCGGTAGTATTCCGAAAATACGACACGACTGATACCTGCTTGTATAATCAACTTGGAACATTCGATACAAGGCGAGGACGTCACGTATAGAGTCGCTCCGTCGCTGCTGTTGTTGCTGCGAGCGACTTTGGTGATGGCATTTGCCTCGGCATGCAAAACGAAAGGATATGTGTGGCCGTTTTCGTCTTCGCAGCAGTTTTCGAATCCGGCAGGTGTACCGTTGTATCCGTCGGAAATTATCATCTTGTCTTTTACAATTAAAGCTCCGACTTTACGACGTTGGCAGTAAGAGTTTTCAGCCCAGATTTGCGCCATTCGTATATAACGCTTGTCCAATGCCAGTTGTTTGTCCGTGATATTTTTTTTCGTGTCCATGTCTTGACGCTAATAATTTACAAAAATAGCTGTTTTGCGGAGATTTATGTCCTTTTTTATTATTTTATAACGAAGGTTCGGTACATCGGGGAGTCGGGTGAAGAGGTTCCGTGCTTTTGTTTTTCGAGATACGGTTAGTCGATGAATCTTCGCAATATATCGTTGTACGAGTCGATACGGCGGTCTCGCAAGAACGGCCACCAGCGCCGAACGTTTTCGGAGCGGGTTAAATCTATTTCCACGACTTCACACCATTCGCTGTCGTCGGGAGCGGCGGCCAGTATTTCGCCTTGCGGACCACAGACGAAGCTGTGTCCCCAGAATTGTATGCCGTTGGTTTGTCCAGAGGGATCGGGTTCATGTCCCACACGGTTGACAGCTACAACAGGTAGTCCGTTGGCGACGGCGTGTCCTCGTTGGGAAATAATCCACGCGTCTTGTTGTCGCTTTTGTTCTTGGGGGGTGTCGGAGCTTTCCCAGCCGATGGCCGTAGGGTAGATGAGCATGTCGGCTCCTTGCAGTGCCATGAGGCGGGCTGCTTCGGGATACCATTGATCCCAACATACCAATACCCCCAGTGTACCGATGGAGGTTTTTATGGGGGTGAATCCCAAATCGCCGGGGGTGAAATAGAATTTCTCGTAATAGGCAGGGTCGTCCGGTATGTGCATTTTACGATACTTTCCGGCGATAGAACCATCGGTGTCGAACACGACTGCTGTGTTGTGGTATAATCCGGCTGCGCGTCGTTCGAAAAGAGAGGTTACCAAGACGATGTGCAGCTCACCGGCGATACGACTGTAAAATTCGGTCGATTCTCCCGGTATGGATTCTGCCAAATCGAAGTTATCGGTCGATTCTGTTTGACAGAAATAGAGGCTGTTATGTAGTTCTTGCAGAACTACGAGCTGTGCACCTTTTGCAGCGCATTGTTCGATGTGTTGTTTCAGTCTTTTTTTGTTGTCGGCGATGTCGCCGGTATTTTGTTGTTGGATAATTCCGACAGTGATTATCTTTTCGGTCATGACAGGATATATTTATCGTAATACATTTCGAGGATATTGCATGGTTACGCAATGTAACGAACCATGTTGTCGAATGAGCGGTGAACAGTCTATTCCTACGACTTCCCGATTTGGGAACGCTTGTCGAAGTATTTCAAATGCCTTCTTATCGTTCAAAGGTTGTCGATAAGTGGGGTACAGGATTGCGTCGTTCAAGATGAGAAAGTTGGCATAAGTTGCCGGTAAACGCTCTCCGTTTTCATCGTAAACGGCTTCGGGCATGGGTAGGGGAAGCAGATTATACGGTTTCCCGCCGATCGTTGTGAAGGTTTGAAGCTGTGCTTCCATTTTATGCAATGCATCGTAGTGCTCGTCTTCCGAATCGGAGCATTGTACGTAAACGATCGTATCTTCGTCTGCAAATCGGGCCAGTGTGTCGATGTGGCTATCGGTGTCGTCTCCGGCGAGATAGCCGTGGTCGAGCCATAGTATGCGTTGCAGCCCGAATGTTCGTTTGAGGTATTCTTCGATAACGGGTCGTGTCCATTCTCCATTTCGGTTGGGAGATAGCAGGCATTCGCTTGTGGTGAGCAAGGTTCCGGCTCCGTCACTTTCGAGGGCTCCCCCTTCCAGTACGAAATTGAGCTTATTTTCGTATAGGGCGTTAAAAACGTTTTCGTTATATAAAGTCGAAGTGATGAGGTTGTCGTAATTGGCTGCGAATTTAAGTCCCCAGCCGTTGAATTTGAAGTCGTATATAACGGGAACTCCGTCTCTGAATACCGTGATACCGCCGTGATCTCGTGCCCATGTATCGTTGGTGGGACATTCTATGAATCGGACGGATTCGATGTCGATCGTATCCTGTAATTGTTTTTTAACTTCGTCGGGGCAGGGGGTGACGATGATGAGCTTTTCCCTTTGGGAAATTTCGCTTGCCAACTTTTTATAACAGTCGGTAACTTCGTCGAGCATGTAGGCCCAATCGGTGTTTGGGTGAGGCCAAGTGAGCTGTATGCCCGATTGGGGATACCATTCTGCCGGAAAGGAAACGTTAGGGGTCATTGTTTCGGAGCTTGAAATTTACGGTCGAAAAAAGGGTTCTTGGACGATACACTCAATGCCAAAGCGATGATTTGGTTACAGCCGGGCAGGAGATTCATAGATTGTGCGGTTGTGCCTGCCGAGAACATCACCCGGGTGTCGATACGGAGGTCGGCTGCTTTCGAACAAGCCGATCCGATAGCGATTCCCACATCGATAGAGTTAATCGCACAAGGATTGCTTTCAGGATTTTCACCACACGTTTTCGCTCCACAGTATGCGCAATTCAAACCTAAGGGGTGTCGGCGGGTTCCGATGAGGATAACTGCGTCGGCTTGTTCTATATTATCGGCATCGCGCAGAAAAAACATCATGCCGCGTTTTTTCCCTTCGCTGCGCATATTTTCCGATAGAGTCGGAAGGCTATCGTGCGAGAGTGTAATTATTTCGATAATATCCACTCCTTTACCTTTGGGTGCTGTGCGGGCCGCCATCATGATTTGTTTAGCGGCTTCCAGCACAATCTCTTTTCGAATGTTCCGTTCGTTGTAAATCATGTTTGTATTTTCGCATTTTATGCAAAGATAGCGCAAAAGAAGGCAGAAACAAATTTATTTGATTGTGCGGTGCGCTGCTCTTTTGCTTCTGAAACAAAGATAATCATTCTTTTATGAAGTAACGATTCCTATATTCGAGAAATTTTGAACTTTTTAATCGAAAGTTCTACTTTTTTCTTGGTAAAGGGAATAATTTTTCTTATCGGTTTGCGTTTACATAGTAATGGCTGCATTCCGGGGAGTGATTAATTTTACATTTTTGTTTTTTGTAGAACTTTTTTTATGAAAGAATAGTTATATTTGTAAATACGAAGATATATTAATTGATAAATAGAAAAAGCCATGAGTAATGATATTACCATAACATTTGATGATATTATTAAACAGTATCGGACCCTCGATCTATCGGAAGATATATTCCGGTCGATGATGGCGGAGGATAAGCAATTGGAGGCCGATTATAAAGAATGGTGCGATACGTTGGGTATTCCAGAAAGAAAGGGGTTCGCTTATTACTATGAAGAATATATAGAACAACAGGACTCTATTTGGGATAGTTTAGATGATCATGATGAATAAATGGCTTTTGAATACCGTTCGAAAAATTTTAAATAAATCTTGAATGCTTTTTATATAAAACATTTTATCGGGGCGGTCGTCTATTATAGTTTTTGTTGATAAACAGGTGCTTAGATCAATTGCAGATTTCTTGATTCGCTTCTCCTTTATTGAAAAATCACATTTGAGGTAAAAAAGTATCATTATCGGATAATAAAGTACTTTTTTGCGCTATTTTTTTACTATTATTTTGTAACGTAAATTTAATATCATGGTTATGCTTAAAAAACAGCTATTCATTATTTCGTTATTATTCGGTGTTATATCATCTGCTATGGCGGCTGATCCGGTAAAATTATACGGTCAGCTTCAAGTAAATGGAAATCAACTTTGTAGTGAGCAGGGAGAACCTGTCGTATTGCGTGGCGTTAGTTATGGTTGGCACAATTTGTGGCCTCGATTTTATAATAAGAAGTCGGTAAAATGGCTGAAAGAAGATTGGAAATGCACTGTATTGCGTGCTGCGATGGGAACTTGCATAGAAGATAATTATATAGAGAACCCCGAACACGCTCTTAATTGTATAAATGCGGTTGTAAAGGCTGCAATTAAAAATAATGTGTATGTAATCATAGATTGGCATACTTATTATCCTCAGAAGGAAGAGGCAAAGGCTTTCTTTTCGATGATGGCTCAGAAGTACGGAAAGTATCCTCATGTGATTTATGAGATTTATAACGAACCTATGGAAGATACTTGGGAGAGTGTGAAAGAGTATGCTACCGACATTATCACCCAAATAAGGAAATATGACCCCGATAATATAATATTGGTAGGAAGTCCGCATTGGGATCAAGATTTACATTTGGTTGCAGCCGACCCTTTGCAGGGTTTCAATAATATAATGTATACGCTCCATTTTTATGCGGCTACCCATAAACAGGAATTGAGAGATAGAGCTACTGCTGCTTGGGAGCAGGGGATCCCTATTTTCGTATCGGAATGTGCCGGTATGGAATGTACAGGTGACGGTCCATTGGACATTGAAGAGTGGACTCGCTGGGTAGAGTGGATGGAAGCTCATAAAATCAGTTGGGTGAATTGGTCAATTTCGGACAAAAACGAGACTTGTTCGATGTTGTTACCGAGAGCCGACAAAAACGGTGGTTGGGACGAATCTCTCATTAAGCCGGCCGGTCGCCAAAGCCGCAAGTTTATACGGCAATATAACGAGGCTGTATATCGCACAAAGAAAGAGAAGAAATAATATCAAAATAAGATTGTTAATTTTAAATTTATTACAAATGAAAAGAAACCTGTTTTCTTTCCCACGTTCTCAAATGGTGGGTAAAATGCTCAGAGCTATGTCGTTTGTAGTGGCTGTGTTTTGGGCAACGACCGCTATGGCGGACATAGTGGTGAAGGGAGTAGTAGCCGATGATTCGGGCTTACCTATTCCCGGCGCTAATGTTACCGAGTTGAATTCGAAAGGTAACGGAACAATTACCAATGTAGACGGACAATATTCGATTGTGGTGAAAGGTCCTAAATCGGTGTTACGTTTTTCATTTATCGGATATACAAAGGAAGACGTAACCGTGGGCAATAAAACACAGATCGACGTGCAGTTGAGCGAGGATTCAAAATCGCTCGATGAGGTTGTTGTCATTGGTTATGGTACGATGCGTAAGAAGGATTTGTCGGGAGCCGTCGCTTCTATCAAAAGCGAGGATTTAATGATCGGTAATCCGACAAGTTTCAGCCAAGCCCTACAAGGAAAATTGGCTGGTGTGCAAGTTAATTCTAACGATGGTGCTCCCGGTTCGGGTATGAGCATTACCATTCGTGGTGCAAACTCGTTTTCGACCAGTTCACAACCATTGTATATCGTAGATGGTATTCCTTTCGATGCGGGTAGCGCACCGACGAGCGGCGCAAACGAAAACAACAACACCACTTCCAATCCGTTGTCGTTGATTAACCCCAACGATATCGAGTCGATCGATGTTCTTAAAGATGCTTCGGCAACGGCTATCTACGGTTCTCGTGGAGCCAACGGTGTTGTCTTGATTACAACGAAAAAAGGTAAATCGGGAGCTGCCAAAGTTGAATTCTCGGCTAACTTCGGTCTTTCGAAGATCTCGAAAATCGTGGAGAGCCTCAATGCTTACGAGTATGCCAACTTCGTGAACGAAGCTACGATCAACAACGCTTTGTACGACAATACGCCGTATGCTTACCTGCCTTACCGAGGCGACTGGAACTATCGTCGTGACCCGCAGAACAACATTATACCTGAGTCGGGTACGTATGAGCCTGCACCCGAAGATTTCTTGAATCCGGGTTGGCACGAGGACGAGTATGGAAACCGTGAGTGGGTCGAAGGTACTAACTGGTTGGACGAAATCTTGCAAGACGCCTTTACCCAAGAGTACAACATCAGCGTATCGGGTGGTAACGACAAATCGCACTATGCTTTCTCTGGTAACTATACCGACCAAACCGGTATTATACGCAACTCGGGTTACGACCGTTTAGCTGTGCGCGCCAACGTGGGTAGTCAAGTAAAATCGTGGTTAAATACCGGCTTGAATATCAACTTTACCAAGTCGAATACCCGTTTTGCCAAATCTAATTCTTATGATTACAGTATCATTCGTTCGGCCATGTTGTATCCTCCCACGATTTATGTGGGCGACCATACACAAGACGATGAATACTTCTGGCTGTCGGCCAACCCCCGTACCTATGTAAATACGGCTAAGGACGAATTGAAATCGATCAATGTCTTTACCTCGGCTTTCTTGGAGATTAAATTTACCGATTGGTTGCGCTTCCGCCAGAACTTCGGTATGAGCTATACCGACAACGAGCGTTCTACCTACTATCCCCGTGAAACAGGTGAAGGTAAAAACTACAACGGTCGTGCCGGTAAGAGTGATAACTTCTACCAAAACATAACGGCCGAGTCTGTGTTGACCTTCGACAAAACTTTTGCCGATATTCATCACTTGAATGTAGTAGCCGGTTTCACTTATGAAAATACCAACTGGGGTGGCAAGGCTATCAACGCCTCGAATTTCCCTACCGACATTACCGAAGACTACAATCTTTCGCAAGCGTTGACCATTGACGCTCCCACCAGTAATCGTGGCGAGGCTACATTGGTTTCATTGCTGGGTCGTGCCAACTATGTGTTGAAAGATCGTTACATCTTTACTGCTTCGTATCGTCGGGACGGTTCGAGCCGCTTCGCTCCCGGAAACAAATTTGCCAACTTTGCTTCGGGTGCTGTCGCTTGGGTGCTTTCGGAAGAAGATTTTATTAAAAACTTGAACATATTCAGCAACTTGAAATTACGTGCCAGTTACGGACAGACCGGTAACCAGGGTATCAATAGCTATCAGACGATGGTTTCGTTGGGTTCGGCAAACTATCCTTTCGGAGGTATTACCGACAGCGGTTTCGCCGGAGATACTAGTAAAGGCCCGTTGAATAAAGATTTGAAATGGGAGACTACCGACCAATATAACGTAGGTTTGGACTTCGGTTTCTTGAAAAACCGTATCGCCCTCTCGGTGAACTACTACTATAAGAAGACCAGAGATTTGTTGCAATACGTGTCGATTCCCTCCTCGACTGGTTTTTCCAATATGTGGACCAACTTCGGCCATGTGACGAACGAAGGTATCGAACTTACCGGTCAATTCTATGCCATAGATACCAAAGACTGGGGATTGGATTTCGACGCCAACATAGCGTTCAACCGTAACCGCATTGGTGGTCTCACCGCCGACCAATATGCCAATAACCTGTGGTATAGTGCCAAAGAGGTGTTTATTCAACGTAACGGATTGCCCATCGGTGCAATATTGGGTTATGTAGAAGATGGCTTTTATGATAATCTTGCCGAGGTGCGCGCCGATCCTCTCTATGCTAACGTCTCTGACGTAGAGGCTCAACGTATGGTGGGTGAAATCAAATATCTCGATGTAAACGGTGACGGTAAACTTACGACCGAGGATCGTGCTATTATCGGTGATACTAACCCCGATTTTACGTATGGTCTTACGGGTAATTTCCGTTGGAAAAACTTGACTCTGAGCTTGTTCTTCCAAGGAACTTATGGCAACGACATTTTCAATGCCAACCTTACCAACATTTCCATGCAGAGTGTGAGCAACATTCCCAAGTTTGCGTATGAAAGTCGTTGGACGCCTGATAACACCGAGAATGCCAAATGGCCTCGTGCCACGATGGCTCAGACTCGTGAATGGAGAATTTCGGATCGTCACGTCGAAGATGGCTCTTATTTGAAACTTAAAACCATCAACTTGGCTTATAACTTCGGTTCTCCTTGCAAAGGAATAGAGAATTTGACAGTATTCGGTACGGTGAACAATGTGTTTACGATTACCGGTTACAGTTGGTATGATCCAGATGTGAATACGTTTGGCCAGGATGCTTCCCGCCGTGGTGTGGATATCTATTCTTATCCTGCAAGCCGGACATTCAGTTTAGGTGTAAAAGTAACGTTATAATTTGCAAGACAATGAAAAAGAAAAGATTATCGATATATGTGACCATGTTGGGGTTGGCGATGGCGACAGCGCCGGTCTTCACTTCGTGCGAGGATATGCTCGAAGAAAAACCCTACGACTTTATCTCTCCCGACGATGTGCCCGATTCCGATGACGGAGCCGATATGTGGACGACCGGTGTGTACGAAACGTTGCACTCCTCCATGTTCCGTTACGGGAATATGCCCCGTCCTTTCGACTACGATTGCGACAATGTGTCGGGTGCTACTTGGCAGTTCGACCAGTTCGGTAACGGTAACTTTCAGGGTTCGAACAACCATTGTGACGTAGTATGGACGGGTATGTACTCTGTGATCAATCGGGCCAACGAAGCCATCGAGCAAATCAATGAGATGAAGAACCTCACTGCCAGACACCGAGATAATGTGCTGGGCGAGTGCTATTTTTTGAAAGCTTGGGCCTATTTCATGCTGGTGCGCGCCTATGGCGATATACCCGTTTATTCGGTGAGTGTGAACCAGTCGCAACAATACACGAATAGCCCTCGTATACCTATTAAAGATGTCTATACGCAAACTATCATTCCGCTGTTGGACGATGCCAAAGACATGCTTTATAAAAACACTGACACCAATTTCCAAGCCGGTCGCGTGTGTGCTGCTTCGGCTGCCGGTCTGTTGGCAAAGGTATATGCTACGATTGCTTCGGCTGCCATGCCCGAGGGTGAAATCGTAACGGTGAAAACCGGTCCGCAATTTGTGATGCAGAACATCAACGGGACCAACACGAAAGTGTATACCGAGCCGGTTCCTATGGATTTCGCCAAAGACCAAGTGGCCGGTTACGAGTCGTTCAATTCGCAAGAGTATTATCAACTGGCCTACGATGTGGCTAAGGATGTGAAAGGCGGCGTTTACGGTACGCACAACTTGGAATCCTATGACCTGATTTGGTCACCCAGCGGTAAAACGTGCAGCGAGCATCTATTCAGCCTGCAATCCAAGTCGGGCGACGAGTTGTACGGAACCCTCTTTACCTACCACTATTGCGGTATGACAAACGAAAAAGGGCACATTGAAAACAGCCTCACAGTGGGTAACAGCAAACATTGGTACCTCCTCTTCGAAGAAGACGACTACCGGGTAGACAAAGGTGTGCTGCACTGCTGGATTCGCGAAGGCTCCGATACCAGCTGGGGCGGCGGTTCCTACTTCCCCAACTTCGGTAAATGGCAAGAGATGGTAACAAATCTCGAATCTCCATTCGACAATCCTGAGGTGACTGCCGGGTGGCGTTGCGACGAGGGCGGTTCGGAGCAGTTCTTCGCTTTCACGACAAAATACAGTCAGCAAGTGACCGATCAAACCCTGCAACGTACCGATGCCAACTATCCGTTCTTGCGTTATGCCGATGTTATTCTGATTATGGCAGAGGCTTCGAACGAGTTGAAAGGCCCGAATGACGAGGCTATCGGTTTGCTCAACGACGTGCGTAAGAGAAGTAATGCTACGCCGCGCGAACTCAAAAATTATTCGACCAAATCGGCTTTGCGCTCGGCTATCTTGGAAGAGCGTTCCATGGAGTTTGCCATGGAAGGCGATCGCCGTTGGGACTTGATTCGCTGGGGTATTTATTTGCAAGCGATGAATGCACTGGGTGGAACTGACGTGTGCGGAAACGTGAAGAGCCGTTCCGAGAAACATCTGCTTTTCCCCATTCCTACGCTCGAAGTTCTCACGAACCAAGCTATTTCGAGCAATAATCCCGGTTGGAGTTAATTAGTGTATAACCGAAAAATTGATAAAAATGAAAAATATAAAATATATGGCTGCGTGGGCGGCAGTGCTGTTTGCCTTTTCCGCCTGTCAGGACGTTGTGGAAGTGGAAGATCTCAAAGCAAAAGACGATATTCCTTCCAACGGAGCTCCTGAGATTACGAAAATCGTGCTGGCCAACGATAAAGAGTTTGAAATCGATGGCGCCGACTTTGAGGACATGGTGCGCATCGAAGGTAAAAATCTCGGTAATGTAGTGTCGGTCAAATTCAATGATGTGGAGGTCGACCCCAAAGAGATTTATGCTCGTTACGACATGTTGTTGGCTCCGGTTCCCCGTCAGTTGCCGGGCGAGGTGACCGATATGCTTTACATCACGACCAAGAACGGTTCGGTATCGAGACCTTTCACGGTATCGATTCCTGAGTTGAAAATCGATGGTTTGCAAAATGAGTTTACCAATCCCGGCGATACGACGGTGATTTCGGGCGATAACTTCGACCTTTACGGTATTACCGTCGAACAGGCTGATGTGCGCATAGGCAATGCGATTTGTACCGTAATCGACGCTACCCGCTCGGATATTACGCTGCAAATCCCCGCCAACGCCCAGCCCAATACCGACCTGACTATTCAGGGCGGTGAGATGGCTGAGCCGGTGGCTATCCCGTATATGAATACTGGGCATCAAATCTTCGATTTCAATGATTGGCCGGGTTCTGGTGGATTTACTCATTCCAGCCAATTCCCCGATAATACTCTCAACTTTTTGTGTGATGGTACAGAGGGAGATGGTTACCCCGAACCGTTGAATGAGGGTATGAAATACTTGCGTTTCCACGGGAATGTGGGCGCTTGGGGTTGGATGGTGTTGTGGGCAGGCTACATTCAAGTGCCGGCCGAGGTGGCTGCCGATCCTGCTGCGTATAACCTATGCTTCGAGGTTTGCACGAATGCTTCCTATCCGCTGAACTCGACCACGCGGATAGCTTTGGGTAATTTCATGTGGATGCCTGGTGCGAGTGGAATTCCTGTCAATACCTATGGCGGGTGGCGTACTATGCGCATAGGCTTGGACGAGGTAAGTGAAAATACGATTCTTCCCGATGGCTGTAGCCCGGCACCGGATAACACGGAGTGGAAAATTGTATTCACGCCGACCGATGCCATGGACTTCGACCTGAGCATGTGCAACTTCCGCTTTTCTAAAAAAATAGGCTGAGAATAACTGTGATAAGTCGGGTAGGACAACGTCCTGCCCCGGCTTATCGCTTTAATTAAACTATACACTATTTATTTCTATGAAGATTAAAAAAATTTTGACATTTGTTTTTGCCGCTGCATTGATGACTTCTTGCGGCAATGAAGATGGCCCCGGGGGAGACGGCGGTAATGGTGGTGGAACCGAACATACCGAATACTTCGGTGTGAATATGTCGGGAGCCGAGTTTGGTAATGTATATCCCGGTGTTGACGGCACGCACTATGGCTATCCCACCAAAAAAGACTTGGAGTATTTCAAGGGGAAGGGACTGCGTATGATTCGTTTCCCGTTTCGTTGGGAGCGTATCCAAAGCGAAATGAATGGCCCGCTTATCACTACGGAGTTGGATAAGATGAAAGAATTCGTGCAGGCAGCCGAGGACTTGAACATGAAAGTCTTGCTCGATATGCACAACTTCGGTCGTTATTGCGTCTATTCCAATGGTGTGAACTCTGACGATAACCAGTTCGTTGTTATCGGCAATGCTCAATGTACGGTTGAGAACTTCTGCGATGTGTGGAAAAAATTGGCTGCGGAGTTCAAAGATTACAAATGTATCTGGGGGTACGACATCATGAATGAACCTTATGGCATGTTGCGCACAACGCCGTGGGAGACCATTGCACAGGCTTGTATCAATGCCATTCGTGAGGTCGATACCGAGACTATGTTGGTCATCAGCGGTAATGAGTATAGCTCGGCCAGCCGTTGGAAAGAGGTGAGTGACGGATTGAAAAACTTGGTTGATCCCTGTGACAACATGATTTTCCAAGCTCACGTTTATTTCGATTGGGATGCTTCGGGAAATTATTCCAGATCGTACGATGAAGACGGTGCGACTATTCAAACCGGTGTGGCTCGTCTGCGGCCTTTTGTCGAATGGTTGAAAGAAAACGGCAAACGTGGTTTTGTAGGGGAGTATGGTGTGCCCGATGACGACGGTCGTTGGCTGGATATTCTCGATGCCGCTTTGAAATATTTGCAGGAAAACGGTGTAAATGGCACTTATTGGTCGGCCGGTCCTCGTTGGGGCGATTATAAATTGGCTGTACAACCTACCGATAATTATACGGTAGATCGTCCTCAGTTGGCAACGTTGTTGAAATATAAAACTACGGTACAAGTATATTAATCAGAAATATGAAAAGATTCATCACAGGTAGTTCTCTTATTTTAGTGTCTATTTTGTCAGGATTTCCCGTTCAAGCCGGGAAATCCTTAGACGAAATAGATAGGGAAAGTTTTGCTGCGAAATACATTCTCTCGGAGTTGCCGGGAATTTCGATGATTCCGGTTTCGTCGGTCGATACAGTTCGAAATCGAGAGTATTTTTCTCTTGACGGAACATGGCTCATGGCCGAAGGCGGCGATGAAAAATTCCGTCTTAAAGACGTTTGGACCGATGCCGTGGAGGCTGTTGTACCGGGAAGTGTGCATACTGCATTGTTGATGAATCGTATTATCCCCGATCCTTATATCGGGCAAAATGACTCGATTGCCGAGCAACAGAGTTACAAGACATGGTGGTTTAGTAAAAAATTTACATTGAATGAACTGCTTGAAAATCCTATTCTTTCATTCGGCGGTGTAGCGAATCGTTGTACCGTTTGGCTGAATGGGAAAAAACTGGGTTCTCACGAGGGAATGTTCGGAGGTCCCGATTTCGTTGTGAAGAAATATTTGAAAAAGGAGAACACGCTTGTGGTGAAACTCGATCCGATTCCTCAGATGTTTTTAGGGAATTGGCCTCCTAACGCTAATGAAAGTTGGAAGTATACCGTGGTGTTTAATTGTGTTTATGGTTGGCACTATGCTCAAATTCCATCATTGGGAATTTGGCGTTCGGTAAAACTGGAATCACAGGCTCCGGTGGAAATAGAGGAGCCTTTTGTATCGACTCGTTCTTTGCAGGGCGATATGCGGTTGGCAGTGACTCTCAAAAAAATAAATGCACCGCTAAAAGGTAAATTACAAATTAGGGTCGTGCCTAAAAATTTTGAAGGTGCTCCTCAATTCTTTGAACATGAAATTAATTCGTCGAAGAAAACCGAACAGTTTTCATTCGATTTCAAAATAGATGCTCCCCGCCTTTGGTGGCCTAATGATATGGGAGAACAGTCTCTTTACGATATGACAGTCGCATTTATTCCTCGTAACGGAGCTCGCCCCGATGTGGAAAAGACATCGTTCGGTATTCGTACGATCGACATGGCTCCGTTTCCGGGAGGCGAGCGAGAAGACCGTTATAATTGGACTTTCGTCATTAATGGTAAACCTATGTTTGTGAAGGGAACCGGTTGGTGTACGATGGATGCTTTGATGGATTTTTCGCGAGAAAAATATGACCGCTTGTTAAGTATCGCTAAAAGTCAGCATATTCAGATGATGAGAGCGTGGGGTGGAGGATTGCCCGAAACCGATGATTTTTATGAATTGTGCGATAAGTATGGCATTATGGTGATACAAGAGTGGCCTACGGCGTGGAACAGCCATAATACGCAACCGTTCGATATGTTACAGGAGACGGTAGTGAGGAATATGAAACGTATCCGAAACCACCCTTCTTTGGTTATGTGGGGCGCCGGTAACGAATCAGATAAACCTTTCGGGCCGGCTATCGATATGATGGGGCGTTTGAGCTTGGAGCTCGACGGTTCCCGCCCGTTTCACCGAGGAGAGGCATGGGGCGGCAGCGATCATAATTACAATTGCTGGTGGGACGATGCTCATTTGAATCATAATTTAAATATGACTTCTCCGTTTTGGGGAGAGTTCGGAATTGCTTCTCTACCGCATATAGAGAGTGTGAGACGTTATTTGGCCGAAGAGAAAGATAGATGGCCGTCTCGTCCGGGCGATCATTTCCGTCATCATACTCCTATTTTCGGGACAATGGGAGAGTTTGGCAAGCTCTCGCAATATTCGGGATACTTCATGCCCGATACCACATTGGCCGAATTTATTACGGGGTCTCAGCTCGCACAAGTTGTCGGAGTAAGGCATACGTTGGAACGGGCTCGTACTTTGTGGCCCGAAACAACCGGAGCTCTTTATTACAAGATGAACGATAATTATCCGGGTGTCTCTTGGTCGAGTGTCGATTACTACGGAGCGATTAAACCGGTACATTATTTCGTGCAGAAATCTTTTGCACCATTGACGGGAGTTTTGCTTTTCGACCGGACGAATTTGTCGAGCCAAGAAGTATCGTTGCCGTTGTATTTACTCGACGACTGCAGTCAGTTGAACGGTAAAGATTACACGGTATCGGTGACAGTTTATAATGATCGATTGGATACTGTCGTATGTCGGGAGTTCGATGGGCATGGCGAATTGGAAACCGTAAAAAAATTGGGTAATCTCAATTTGAATCGAGCACAGACGAAATCGACCATGCTGTTTTTTGTTGTCGATGTTTGTTCGGAGGGTAAACGATTATCTCGTAATTATTATTTTACCAATTATGAAGTTCGTCGAGGGGTAATTATGTCGATGCCTCGTACAGAGATTACCATGAAGAGAGATGGGCGACAGATAACGGTGACGAATGTCGGGAAACTGCCGGCCATAGGTGTCTATGTGGAATCCCCTGGATATGCTCATGAATTTATTGCGTCGAAAAACTATTTGTGGCTCGATCCGGGAGAGTCGCAAATTATCGAGGTGAATGTCGATTATCCGGTTTGCGTGAAAGGTTGGAATATAAATTAGGAAAACAGATATTGTATGAAAAGAGTAGTTTTTGTAGTTGCGTTAGGTTTGTTATTGTGCAGTTGTAGCAATAAGGTAGTTAAAACGGAAGGTAAACCTTATGGTGTAAATATGGCTTGTGCCGACTTCGGTTCCAATTTCCCGGGTGTATATAATACCGATTATACCTATCCTCAGGCTTCCGATTTGGATTATTGGAATGAGAAGGGATTGAAATTAGTGCGTTTTCCATTTAAATGGGAACGTTTACAATATGAATTGAACGGAGAACTGAATCGTCATGATCTCGACAAAATGAAAGATTTTGTTGCTGCGGCAGCAGAGCGAGACATGGTTGTCATGTTGGATTTGCATAACTATTGTCGTCGTTATATGAATGGCGAGCATACGATTATCGGGACAAACGGGTTGACACCGGAACATTTGGCTTCGTTCTGGAAATCGCTGGCTACGGAATTTAAATCATTTGACAATATTTATGCTTATGGGTTAATGAACGAACCTCATGATTTGGATTCTTGCACGACTTGGTTCGAGATGGCGCAATTGTGTATAGACTCCATTCGTACGGTCGATATGGATACTCGTATTATGGTGGGGGGCAATCATTGGAGTTCGGCTGAACGTTGGGTTGAACTTAGCGATACGTTGAAATATTTGAAAGATCCTGCCGATAAGTTGGCATTCGAGGCGCATGTCTATTTCGATGCAGATGCTTCTGGTACTTACAAACGTGGATATGATGAAGATTCTTGCTATCTTGAAAAGGGTATAGACCGTGTGCGTCCCTTTGTGGAATGGCTGAAAGCCAATAAATTCGAAGGCATGGTCGGTGAGTATGGTATTCCCGATAGTGATTCGCGTTGGAACCTTGTATTGGATAAATTTCTGTCTTACTTGCAGGAAAACGATATAAACGGTTGTTATTGGGCTGCCGGACCGTGGTGGCCGAAAGACGAATTTATGGCAATTACTCCGGTAGACGGGAAAGACCGTCCGCAGATGGAAGTAGTGGGTAAATATTTGACAACGCAAAAATAAGATCAATATGCCCCGGCATGTATTCATATTGTTTCTTGCATGGATTGTCCCGGCTCTTGTCGAAGTACGAGCGGATAGTTGGTCGGGTAAATCGGTCGATTTTTCTCACGGAGACTTGTGTGTGTCTCCCAACGGGCGTTTTTTGCAACATACCGATGGAACTCCGTTTCTCTATTTGGGAGATACGGCTTGGGAGTTGATTTATCGATTGAACGAACCGGAGGTGGAACTGTATATGGAAAATCGTCGAGCCAAAGGGTTTACGGTGATTCAAACGGTTATATTGTCCGAGCTCGATGGTTCGGACGGGATTAACAGGCCATTGATAAACGGTTCTCCGTCTACTCCCGATCCTGATTATTTCAAGTGGGTAGATCGTGTTTTAGAAATAGCCGGGGAGAAAGGGCTTTATGTGGGATTACTTCCTACGTGGGGTGATAAAGTGGATAAACAATGGGGTGCGGGACCAGAGATATTCGACGAGGCGAATGCTCGTGAGTATGGCCGATGGCTCGGACGTCGATATGCCGACACTCCCAATATTATATGGATTATCGGCGGAGATCGTAGCGGAGAGGGTAAGAACTTTACCGTTTGGAAAGCGATGGCCGAGGGCATTAAGGAGTGTGATAAACGGCATTTAATGGCTTACCACCCGCAAGGAGAACATTCTTCTTCTTTTTGGTTCCATGATGAGACTTGGCTCGATTTCAATATGTTCCAAAGCGGACATGCTCAACGCGATTATGCCATATATAGGCGATTGCTACTGAACGATTTACAGAAACAACCGATCAAACCGGTGTTAGATGGGGAGCCTCGGTATGAGAATATACCTATCGATTTTAAATCGGAGAATGGTAGATTCGATGATTTCGATGTCCGTATGACATTGTATCAAAGTATGTTTAGCGGAGCTTGCGGATATACTTACGGTTGTAATGAAGTGTGGCAGATGTATTCCGATAAGTATTCTCCGATGATAGATGCGCAAACAACTTGGAAAGAAAGTCTGGATTTAGCCGGGGCTTGCGATATGATACATTTCAGAAAATTGTGTGAGGCTATCGATTTTTTCCGAGGAAGACCATTGCAACATTTGATAGAACGACCGGAACAGACCGATGACGATTATGCTGTGGCATACGGTGGAAAAGATTATGTTTTATTTTATATGCCTTATGGTCACAGCATAACGGTAAATCTGTCCGGTTGGACTCAACGAAAAAACGTTCGGTTGGAATGGTTTAATCCGCGTAACGGGGAACTAATATTTTATAAAAATATCGAGACAAGTGAGGCTTTTGAAGTCGTATCGCCAACACAAGGACGAGGAAATGACTGGGTTTTGATAGCCCGTTGATTATAAGATTATTTATTAAGATATTATATGGTTATGGTACAAGAGTTAGAGAGATTGAGAAAAGAGTATGAGGCTCTTATTTCAAGAAAAAACGAGAAATGCAATAAAAATAACGGGGTTTACGTTCGATATAAGTATCCTGTATTGACTGCCGAACATGCTCCTTTGATTTGGAGATATGACTTCGACGAGAAGACCAATCCCTATATGGAGGAGCGTATCGGTATCAATGCGACGATGAATTCGGGTGCTATTAAATTGAACGGAAAGTATTACTTGGTGGTGCGAGTGGAAGGCGATGATCGTAAGTCTTTCTTTGCAGTGGCCGAGAGTGATAGCCCGGTGGACGGATTTCGTTTTTGGGACTATCCTATTTTGATGCCCGAAACAGATATTCCCGATACCAATATGTATGACATGCGTCTTACTGCACATGAAGATGGCTGGATTTACGGTATCTTTTGTGCCGAACGCAAAGATCCCAATGCACGTCCGGGAGATTTGTCGGCAGCAGTTGCTTCGGCCGGAATCGCTCGTACGAAAGATTTGAAAACGTGGGAGCGTCTTCCCGATTTAAAGACTCGCAGCCAGCAGCGTAATGTCGTTTTGCATCCCGAGTTCGTGAATGGGAAATATGCTCTTTATACCCGTCCGCAAGACGGTTTCATCGATACGGGAAACGGTGGAGGCATAGGCTGGGCTTTGGTCGATGATATTTGCCATGCAGAGGTACACGACGAAGTAATTATCAATAAACGGGAATATCATACGATTAAAGAAGTGAAAAATGGAGAGGGTCCTCACCCGATTAAGACTGAAAAAGGGTGGTTGCATCTTGCTCATGGGGTTCGTTGTTGTGCTGCCGGATTGCGCTATGTGCTCTATCTTTACATGACTTCTTTGGAGGATCCGACCAAAATGATTGCAGAGCCTGCCGGATATTTCATGGCCCCGGTCGATGAAGAACGCATAGGAGATGTTTCGAATGTTTTGTTTTCCAATGGTTGGATTGCCGATGAAGACGGGAAAGTGTACATATACTATGCTTCGTCCGATACGCGTATGCACGTTGCCGAATCGACAGTAGACCGTTTGGTGGATTATTGCTTGCATACGCCTGCCGACGGATTGCGTTCGATAGAATCGGTACGGACTATTATCGCTATGGTCGATCATAATAAAAAAATATTGAAATAAGATATCATGGAACACGTAAAATTAAGGGAAAAAATAGGGTATGGTCTGGGTGATGCCGCCTCTTCCATGTTTTGGAAGCTCTTCACCATGTATTTGTTATTTTTCTATACCGACGTGGTGGGAATCTCGGCAGCGGTAGTGGGAACCATGTTCTTGATTACCCGTATCTGGGATACATTCCTCGATCCTTTTATCGGGATTTTAGGCGATCGTACGCACTCTCGTTTCGGAAAATTCCGCCCTTATTTGTTATGGGGAGCCATACCTTTCGGGTTATGCGGTATATTGACTTTTTCGTCATGGGGTGGAGATTCCGAAATATCGAAAATCGTATATGCTTATGTCACTTATACGCTCATGATGATGGTGTACTCGTTTGTCAATGTGCCATACGCTTCGTTGTTAGGGGTAATGTCGCCCGACCCGCAGACTCGTACATCATTGTCTTCATACCGAATGACTTTTGCATTCGGGGGGAGTATTTTGGTGTTGTTCCTGATAGAGCCGTTGGTCGATATATTCAGTAAAATGAAAATAGTCGACGGCGTTCCGTCACAGGCATTCGGTTGGCAAATGGCTGCCGTCGTTTTTGCCATATTGGCGGCTATTATGTTTTTCCTTACTTTTTCGTGGACAAAAGAACGGGTAAAGCCTATCAAAGAAGAGAAAACATCTTTGAAAGACGATGTGAAAGATTTGGCTACGAACAAACCGTGGTGGATTCTTTTGGTGGCCGGTATCATGGTTATCGGGTTTAATTCTTTACGAGACGGTTCGGCAGTCTATTATTTCAAATATTATGTAGAGGCCTCCGACACGTTCTCTTTTACCTTTATGAGTGCTTCGGTTACGCTCATCACCATTTATCTTGTTTTGGGACAAGCTGCTAATATATTGGGTATTATGTTGGTTCCTACGTTTACACGGTTGATGGGTAAAAAATATACTTTTTTGACGGCAACGGTAGGGGCTACCATATTCAGTATCCTATTCTATTTCTTACCCAAAGACGGCATTTATGGAATATTGGTGTTGCAAATCATCATTAGTATTTGTGCCGGTATTGTTTCTCCGTTGTTGTGGTCGATGTATGCCGATATATCGGATTACTCGGAATGGAAAACTGGACGTCGGGCTACGGGCCTTATCTTTTCATCGTCATCGATGTCTCAGAAATTGGGGTGGACATTGGGTGGCTCTTTGACCGGTTGGCTGTTGTTCTATTTCGGGTTCGAGGCCAATGCGATACAATCAGAATCGGCATTGACCGGGATTTGTTTGATGATGAGTATATTCCCGGCCATAGCGACCGGAATATCGGCACTTTTTATTTCGAGGTATCCTTTGAGCGAAAAACGATTGTCCGAGATTTCTTCCGATTTGGAGAATCGCCGTGAGATTGCCGAACAAAATAAAATCTAATTATATAGATATAAGCGATGATGAACAGGGTATTTAGTTACGGATTGAGCATATTATCAGGTTGTATATTGGCGGCTTGCAGTACAAGTCCCGAGGCTCCGTATTCCTTAATGTGTGAATATTTGTCGGAACCGTTGGGAATCGATATGTCTTCGCCGAGATTGTCGTGGAAAATCCCGGTCGTGAAGACAGATTCGGTAAAGTCTTGTCGGGTATGGGTCTCTGCCGATAGTATGGCAGTGATAAACGGCTCTGGCCAATGTTGGGATAGCGGCGAGCTTCCGAGTGATATTCGCAGGATCGTTTACGCCGGCGATTCGCTGCAATCTTGGACTAAATATTATTGGAAAGTCGGATATAAAACGAAAAGAGAGGATCGCTTTGTTTGCTCACTGCTGTCGTCGTTCACCACAGGTATGATGTCTCCCCAAGAATGGGGCGATGCACGATGGATTAGCGATGGCCATGATAAGGATTATCGCCCGTCTCCTTATTTCCGAAAGGATTTCGAAGTGAGGAGAAACGTAAAACATGCTTATGCGGTTATCGCTGCTGCCGGTTTATATGAACTTTCTGTAAATGGTTCACGCATAGGGGACCATTTTTTGGATCCTATGTACACTCATTTCGACAAAAGGGTATTATCGGTTATGTATAATATAACGCCCAATTTGTCGGAGGGAGAGAACGTCATCGGGGTACAATTGGGAAACGGGTGGTATAATCATCAATCCACGGCAGTTTGGTTTTTCGATAAAGCCTCGTGGCGTAACCGCCCTGCATTTATTATGCAAGTACGAGTCGAGTATGCCGACGGAAGTATCGAAACTATATCGACCGATAGTAGCTGGGTAACGACCGACAGTCCTGTGATATTCAACAGCATTTATACGGCGGAACACTATGATGCACGGCAGGAAATCGAGGGTTGGAATACATCGGGAATCGATGTTTCACAATGGAAAAATGCTAAGGAAGTATCTGCTCCTACCCAGCGAATAGAGGCTCAATTAACTGTGCCGGTGAAGGAAATCGTCCGTCACAACGCTTCACGGTTTGTAAAAATAAACGATACTTGTTTTGTCTATCATTTCCCTGAGAATATGGCGGGAACGGTGGAACTTTCGGTAGAGGGGAAAGCGGGCATTGTTTTACGATTGAAACATGGGGAGATGCTGAATGAAGACGGTACGGTGAATTTAGCGAATATCGATTACCATTATCGTCCGATCGACGACAGTGACCCGTTTCAAACGGATATCGTCATATTGAGGGACAGGGAGACTCGATTTACTCCTAAGTTCAATTATAAGGGTTTCCAATATGTAGAGGTGACTTCGTCCGAACCGATAGCACTCGATGAAAATAGTATCGTAGCATTGAAGATGCACAGCGATGTGCCGGAGATAGGACGGTTTCGTTCTTCGTCCGATTTGTTGAACAAAATATGGACGGCCACCAATAATTCCTATTTGGATAATTTGTTCGGTTATCCTACGGATTGTCCGCAACGGGAGAAAAATGGTTGGACGGGCGATGCACACATTGCCATAGAGACGGCGTTGTATAATTTCGATGCGATTACGGTTTATGAGAAGTGGTTGCTCGATTTTATAGACGAGCAACGTGAAAATGGTGTTTATCCTTGTATCGTACCGACTTCGGTATGGGGATTCGATTGGGCGAACGGCGTGGATTGGACAAGCGCGTCTATCATTATCCCGTGGGAAATTTACCGTTTTTATGGTGATGAGACTCTCATGCGGCGTATGTATCCTTCGGCGAAGAAATATGTAGCTTATATCGAGTCTATCTCCAAAGATAACTTGACCGATTGGGGACTTGGCGATTGGATCCCGGTGAGAAGTAAAAGCGATGTGACTTTGACTACTTCTATTTATTATTATACCGATGTATCTATTATGGCGAAAGCTGCTAAACTCTTCGGTTATGTCGATGATGCGGTTTATTACGAAGCGCTTGCCGATAGGATAAAAGAATCGATCAACGACCGTTATTTGGACAAAGAGACCGGTCTTTATGCATCGGGTACTCAAACAGAGTTGGCTATGCCTCTTTATTGGAATATTGTTCCCGATGGATATAGGGAGAAAGTGGCAGAGCAATTGAACCGCAGAGTCGTACAGGATTCGTGCCATATCGATGTAGGGTTGCTGGGTAGTAAAGCTCTCCTCGGAGCTTTGTCTGATAACGGTTATCCTGAAACAGCCTATCGGGTGGCTACACAAGAAACATATCCTTCTTGGGGGTATTGGATAAAGAACGGGGCGACGACCTTACATGAAAATTGGCGAATCGATGTCGTTATCGATAATTCGTTGAATCATATCATGTTCGGTGAGATTGGGGCATGGTTGTATAAAACGTTGGGAGGTTTGAGAATCGATGAATCGAACCCAGCTTTCCGGCATGTTTCATTACGTCCGTACTTCCCCGAAAATTTGGACTATCTCGAAATCGAACATGAGACACCTTACGGTTGTATTTCGACTTCGTGGAAACGGGACGACGAGGGTAATATTCTTTATGAGTTCGATTTGCCCGAATGTGTGTCGGCGACGTTTACCCCGTTGGGAGACAATGTGACGTATAACGGCGATACCATCTTCTTTGCGGGGAGTCATAAACTTAAATTAGAAACCGCAACACATTAATCTTTAATCGATATTTATATGAAAAAGGCTTTCTCGTTTTTGATATTGGTTTTCCTATGTGGAATGTTTTCTGCAAGGCTTTCGGCCGAACTTTCCATGCCGCATATCTTTGCCGACCACATGGTTTTACAGCGAAACGAGGCAATCAATTTATGGGGGAGTGCGAGCCCGAAAGAAAAAGTTACTGTCGAACTGAATGGGCAGAAGACGAGTGTCCGTGCCGATGCATCGGGTAAATGGAATGCAACTTTACGTCCTATGGAGGCCGGTGGCCCTTATACGTTAATCGTGAAAGGGAAAAAAGAACGCCTCGCTTTCGACGATGTTTTGCTGGGCGAAGTTTGGATATGTAGCGGGCAATCCAATATGGAGTTCCGTTTACATGCTGCGATGAATGCCGAAAAAGAGATTGCAGATGCCGAGAATTATTCTTTTTTGCGCTCGTTTAATGTGAAACAAGAGATGTCGCATCGTCCGCTTTCCGATTTGCAGGGTGAGTGGAGAGTATGTGATTCGGGGAGTGCCGGTGATTTTTCGGCAGTAGGTTATTTCTTCGCCCGTGAGTTATACCGGAAATTGGGTGTTCCTATCGGTTTTATCAATACTTCGTGGGGTGGAACCGATATTGAAAGCTGGATGAGTATGGACGCTATCGACAAGTTCCCCAAGTACAAACGATTGCAAGATCGTATGCGTTCTTCGCAATTCGAGGAGTACGTTCGCCGTAGCGATGAGAATCGAGCTAAATTTGTCGAATCGATGAAAGCCGAACCGGGTATTTCTGAAAAGTGGTATTTGCCTTCGTATTCCAAAGACGATTGGAAAGAAGTAAGTGTTCCCGGACTATGGTCCGAAGAAGGACTGGTCTCTCTCGATGGAGTGGTGTGGCAAACCTGTCGTTTTACATTGTCGGAGAATTATATAGGGAAAGAGGCGATTTTGAATTTGCATGTGATTGACGATGACGATATTACATGGATTAATGGACAAAAAATAGGAGAGACCGTCGGTTACGACGTGCGACGCCTATACAGTGTTCCTGCCGGTGTCTTGAAAGAATCGAATGAGATTACTTTAAAAATATCGGATTATAGAGGCGGTGGAGGTTTGTATGGCCCGGCGAATGAAATTTATTTGAAGGTCGGGGATAAGACTATTCCTTTATCCGGAAAATGGAAATATAAAGTTTCGGCTTCAAATTCCGATTTCGATTTTGTAGAATATGGGCCTAATGCTTATCCCTCATTACTCTATAATGCTATGGTTAATCCTTTGGTGGGATTGAGTATGCGAGGAGTTATATGGTATCAGGGTGAAAATAATACCAATCGAGCCAAAGAGTATTACGACCTGTTCCCTGCTATGATTAATGATTGGAGGAAAAAATGGGGGAAAGACTTTCCATTTTATTGGGTTCAACTTGCTAATTATATGGATGCGGTTGAAGTCCCTTCGGAAAGTTTGTGGGCGCAAGTTCGTGAAGCCCAAACGCAAACACTTTCTTTATCTCATACCGGTCAGGCCGTAATTATCGATATAGGAGAAGCAAAAGACATTCACCCTAAAAATAAACAGGAGGTAGGACGTAGATTGGCTTTGCATGCCCTTCATAATGATTATGGATTTTCCGATGTGGTTTGTGAAAGTCCTATGCCTAAGACCGTTCGTCGGGTGCAAGACAAAATTGTCGTACAATTCGACAATGTAGCTGATGGGCTGATTGTAAAAAACAAATATGGATATTTAATGAGTTTCGCCGTTGCCGGAAATGATGGAGTATATAAATGGGTGCAGGCTAAGGTGGCAGGGAAAGATCGGGTTGTTCTTTCATGTCCCGATGTGATAGACCCGGTGTCGGTGCGGTATGCATGGGGCGATAATCCCGATGATGCCAATTTATATAATTCGGTAGGACTTCCGGCTACACCTTTTGAAATCAAGATAGAATAATATTTCCGTTAGAAAACATGAAGGGCAATAGACATCTATCTATTGCCCTTGTTAATAGTCCTGTAATTATGTCTTAAATTTCGTCCGGCCAGGGACAAGGTTTCCCTGTTTTTTTAAAAGAGGGGCGTTGTCCGTTCGTTTGTCGTAAGAATTTACCGAGCTCTTTGGATAACTTGTTTATTATTTGAGGATATAAAGCTGCCACGTTGTTATTCTCCTCTATATCGTTCGGTATGTCGTATAGTTCTTTTTCTCCGGTTTCGTAGAAGTAAATCATTTTCCAATTGTCTTTTCGAATGGTACAGGACGGTCCTATTCCCGGTCCTTTTTCTCCCCATATATTCGGACAATTCCAATAAAGGCTGCGTCCCTGCGAAGGATTTTTGGTCTGTTTTAGCAGAGGAACAAAACTAATACCATCGATTTCTTGTGGGACATCGTAATCGTCGATACCGGCCATTTCGAGAATGGAAGGATAGAAATCTTCTATAATCAAATAGTCGTTGCACCGTGTGCCGGGTTGTACCGTGCCGGGCCAACGGACGATCATAGGTTCGCGTATTCCTCCTTCGTATGCAGAGCCCTTTCCACATTTTAACGGGAAATTTTGGGTATACAGAGGTTCGTCCCTCCAACCGCTTCCTGTCGCATATCCTCCATTGTCACTCATGAATATAACGATGGTATTGTCGGCTTCACCATTCTTTTCCAGCCAATCCATAATATCTCCTAGACTTTTGTCCATTCCTTCGATGAGCGAAGCATAAGCCGCTTCTTTGTCCGACAATCCTTTCTTTTTGTATTTGTCGTAGAAACGGACATCTTTGTCTATGGGAACATGAATGGCATAATGCGACATGTAGAGGTAAAACGGCTGATTGTATTTTTTAGCTTTATCGAGGGCTTTTAAGGCTTCTTGGGTGAGGGCTTCTGTCATAAATGTGCCTGTTCCCCAATATTTTTCCAATCCTGGGACAGAGAACAGCGATGTAGAATTGCCTGCTTCGTCGTATCCATAATTGCGCTCGCTCAGGTAAGTTGCCGGGCCACCGGCCGCATGTCCTGCAATGTTGGTCTCGAACCCGAAATGGTAGGGACTCTCTCCGGGAGTATCTATTGCACCCCAATGGGCTTTCCCGCAGTGGATCGTGTGGTAACCGTTGTCTTTTAACAATTGCACGAAAGAAGTAGCGATAAAGGTATTGTTTGTTCCATGAACTTGTGCTATGCCGTTGTAGTTCCAATCGGGAACTTCCAGAGTATTGCTGACGGCATCGGTTTTCGTGTTTTTCCGTAGAGTCCAATTCGTGACTCGATGGCGCGAGGCATTACACCCGGTCATCAAGCTGCATCGGGTGGGAGAACTTATACTGGAAGCATAGGCCTGAGTGAACATCATACCCTGCTGAGCCAATTTTTCCATATTAGGCGTTTCATAACGCTCGTTATACATGGTTCTTTGGGTCCAAAAGGGGAGAGACGTATCTTGCCACCCCATATCGTCTACCAAAAATAAAATGATATTCGGACGATTATCGGGTACATGGCTTGTACCGTATGTATGCATTACCGAGGCTATGGGTATTAAACTTAGTGTCAATAATGATTTATTCATGGTTATTCATTTTGTAAATACAAAGATAGATAAAAAAGGGATTATTAAAAATGGCAGTTGTCATTCGGTTGAATCATATTGATAAATTGAATATATAAAGTTGGGTATATTTTTCTGGTTTTATCGTCTTAACTCATAAAAACTGTTATAGCTTAAATTGATATCCATGAAAAAAAATGTTTTGTTTTTCTTTTTCGTGATTTTATTTCCCTTAGTCGCTTATAGTTCAAGTAACGATGCTGTTGCTAATCCGGCAGCCGTAGTCGAGGAAGGTGATGTGCGATTTACCGTTTTGACACCGCGTGTTATCCGTATGGAGTGGGATTCTTTGCATAGGTTCACCGATGAGCGTTCGTTTATTGTGATTAATCGGAATTTGCCGGTCCCTGAGTTTAAGAAAATTATAAGGGGAGGTAAATTGACGATTCGAACGGACGAATTGGAACTGACATATAAATTGAATACAGGGAAATTTTCAAAAGAAAATTTAGAGATAAAATATCTGAACAAAAAAAGACCCTTTACGTGGAATCCGAGTGTTACTCAAAAGCAGAATTTGAAAGGGACTGCCCGCACATTGGATCGTATGGACGGTACGACCTTTATTAAGAGGAACGAACCGAGGCACGAGTTACAGTTGGAGGACGGTATTTTGTCTCGTGACGGTTGGACTCTTATCGACGATTCGTCCGGTTTGTTGTTCGATAATAGCGATTTTTCGTGGGTAAAAGAGCGGGAGAACAGAACGGTACAAGATTGGTATTTTATGGCTTATGGTTCGGATTATAAAGCTGCCCTCAAAGATTTTACTCTTTTTGCCGGAAAAGTACCACTGCCTCCTCGTTTCGTATTCGGGTATTGGTGGTCGCGTTATTGGGCATATTCCGACAATGAGATGAGAGATATGGTTTCGCAATTCGAGAAATTCAATATTCCGTTAGATGTGTTGGTTGTCGATATGGATTGGCATGAGACCGATAGTTTATTCGCCAAACCGGACAAATGGGGACAACGTAAACATTGGACCGGTTATACATGGGAGAAGCGTTTGTTTCCCGATCCCGATCAATTTTTTGACTGGGCCAAGTCGAAGCATCTGAAAACGACCTTGAATTTGCATCCGGCATCGGGTATCGCTCCCTTTGAAAGCCAATACAAAGATTTTGCGAAACGTATGAATTTCGATATATCTACTCATGAAAATATTCCGTGGCAAGGCTCTAATAAGAAGTTTATGAGTACGTTGTTCGATGTCGTGTTGCATCCTATTGAACAGCAAGGTGTGGATTTTTGGTGGCTCGATTGGCAGCAATGGGTTTTCGATAAGGATATAGAGAAACTGAATAACACTTGGTGGCTCAATTATACTTTCTTTGAAGATATGGAACGCAATACCGATAAGCGTCCATTGATTTATCACCGTTGGGGAGGCTTGGGAAATCATCGTTATCAAATAGGTTTTTCGGGAGATGCTTATATTACGTGGAATACGCTCGAATATCAGCCCTATTTTACCAATACGGCTTCGAATGTTCTTTATGGATATTGGAGTCACGATATAGGAGGGCATAAGTTCATCGAAGACGATAATATTTATCAATTTGATCCTGAGATGTATGTCCGTTGGGTACAATATGGCGCTTTGAGCCCGATTTTGAGAACGCACTCAAATAAGGATCCATCGTTGGTAAAAGAGATATGGAGATACCGCGACGAATATTTCGACGCATTGTATAACGCTGTAAGATTGCGTTATCAATTAGTCCCTTATATCTATACGATGGCAAGGGAGACTTATGAAACAGGAGTTTCGCTGTGCCGCCCGATGTATTATGATTATCCCGAAGACGAGCGGGCATATACTTATTCTCGCCAGTACATGTTCGGGGATAATATTTTGGTAGCTCCAATCGGGGCTCCGATGGAGAATGGGGTATCTGATGTGAAGGTTTGGCTTCCGGCCGGTAACGACTGGTATGAATGGCATACGGGTACGTTATTGAACGGCGGACAGGAACTTATCCGACAATTTTCTATCGAAGAATATCCTATTTATGTTAAAGCCGGTGCTGTAATTCCCATGTATGGAAAAGAGGTGAATAGTTTGGACGATAATCCGAAGAAACAAATTATCGGTATTTTCCCGGGTGCGGCGGGTGAGTTTTCTATTTATGAAGATGCAGGTAATGATCAGAGATATGCTGCGGAGTATGCTACAACACGGGTAACGTCGCAATTGGAAAATCGTATTCAACGGATTAAGATTGCTCCGAGAGAGGGTCATTATCGAGGAATGAACCATTCGAAAGATTATCTCGTCCGGTTGTATGGAGCCGAAATGCCTCGATCGGTTAGCTTAAATGGCATGAAGGTAAATTATACGGTGTTGCCCAATTCCAGTGAATGGTCATATTGCGGTAAAGAGTTCATGGTTTCGATTCCTATATCGAATGCCGATTGTAATAAGTCGTACGAAATTGTGGTTGAGTTTGATAAAGCGAATGTTGTTGATGTAAACGATGGAATGATTAAACAATTGAAAACTTTGCATCGAGCTATCGCCAATCGAAAATTTAAATATGCCGGTAATTATGTCGTGCCCGAAGTTACCGGTTTCTGTTCCGAAACGAATTTGAAGGTTTCGTATGACCCTGACAATTTCTGTCATTATATAAATTATTTCAAGACCCATTTTCAAGAAGCTATGGAAATCACGTTAAAAGATGATTTGGTAAGTCCTTTTGCCAAATGAGTAATACTTTAATAGGGAGAAGTGGGTATAAAATTGCGAATATATCGTCTTTACAACATAATTATTAATCTTAAATTTTAGTGACATGAAAAGGCTTTTTTTACTTGCGGGTGTATTGATGTTGATCGGAGGTTTGTCAACAATGAATGCCGAAGTTATTTATGTGACCGAAAACGGCGTGGGTGACGGTATGTCGTGGAATAGTGCCGCTCCTTTGGCGGATGCTCTTTCATGGGCTGCGAAAGGAGATGAGATTTATGTGGCAAAAGGTACTTATACCGGTAGTTTTGCGTTGAAAGTGGCAGCAACCGTATATGGTAACTGTGAGGGGACTGAAACCGAACCGCCTACATATACTTCGGCCGAAGGTCTTGAAACTTTTTTGAAAGGCGATGGTAAACGTGTCGTCCTTTTGGACGGAGGGGCAGCGATTTATGGCTTTGATATATCTGGCGGGGACGCTTCGGAAGAGACTACCGGTGTAGCTCGTGGCGGCGGACTTTATATCAATAGCGGGGGCGGTGTGGCCAAGTATTGTCGCATACACGATAATAAAGCTATCGACGGGACTAAACGTTTGTTGGAGGGAAATCGTATTCCACAGAGAGGTGTTGGCGGTGGTGCTTATGTGTGGAACGGTCGGTTGGAAAACTGTATCGTTGAGAATAACATCGCGACGACAGATCCGTGGCTGAAAGAAGATAATTCCGTATGGTCAATGGGTGTTGGCGGTGGTGTTTGCTTGGAATCTTCTGGCGATCCGGGAGATGCCGTAGTCGTTAATTGTATAATACGGAATAATTATACAACTCCAGATGATGACGAAAGTTCTTATTATCATCAAGGGGGTGGTATTGCCATTAAGTCGGGGTATTTGATTAATAGTCTTATCGTAGGGAATAGGGTGAATGGATCGAATAATAACCAAAATGTCGGCGGTGGTGTGTGTACTACCGAAAAGGAGGCTTATATAATTAATTGTACAGCCTATGACAATCATGTAAAAGGATTGGGTGGCGGTTTCGGATTCCAGTCTCAAAATGCAGATGGAATGAGGGCTGTCGTATCAAACTGTATCGCATGGGGTAACACTTGTCGAGATGACGATTATGGTACAGGTAATGCCAATATTCGTTACGGAAACGCTCAAACCGACGGAGAACTTCCCAACCGAGTAACCATCAATGTGGTATGTGTTCCAGAGAATACAGTAAGTGCCAGTGCAATTACCTCCGATCCTATGTTTGTTGATGCAGCGAACGGTAATTTCCGTTTAGCTGAGGGTAGCCCCTGTATCGATGCCGGCGATGATCCCGCTATCGAAGGGTATGATACCGATTTGGACGGTAATGCCCGTATTTTTGGAGCAGCTGTTGATTTAGGACCGTATGAAGTTAATGACGGCAGTGCCATAGAAACCGCCGAAACCAATGGCGGTGAAATCGTTCGTGTTCAGTATTACACGATGCAGGGAATCGAAGTGACTTCCCCGTCTGTATCGGGACTCTATATTGTCAAGAAGACGTATGATACCAAGAAAGTAGTTGTTGAAAAAAACTTTATTTCGGTCAAATGACTTCGAGCCTTTCGAAATAGTATGGTGAATAAATAAAAAACTTAGAAAATAGTTTGAGAATGATGGGTATAAAATTTTATACCCATCGTCTCAAATAATAGTAATATTTACTAATCTTAAATTTAAATGACATGGAGAAAAAATTTTTACTAGTGGGAGCGTTATTGCTGGCCGGAGGTTTTTCGACAATGAATGCCGATGTTATTTATGTGACAGAATCCGGTTCGGGCGATGGAACATCGTGGAGTAGTGCTGCCAGTTTGGAAGATGCTCTTAGTTGGGCCGCTGCCGGTGACGAAGTTTTTGTCGCTAAGGGGACGTATACGGGTAGTTTTAAGTTGAGGGCTGCTGCCAAAGTTTATGGGAATTGTGTCGGCACGGAAACCGAACCGCCTACGTATACGACAGCCGAAGGGCTCGAAACTTTTTTGAAGGGTCCCGGAGGAAAACGGGTACTTTATTTGGACGGAAAGGCATCGGAAATTTATGGACTGGATATATCTGGTGGAGATGCATCGACGGAGACCACAGGAGTCGGTCGTGGCGGTGGTGTCTATATTAATGATGGAGGGGCAACTTTGAAGTATTGCAATATTCATGATAATATAGGTGTCGATGGCTCTAAAAATATTTTAGGTTCCAATGGGAAAGCTCTAAAAGGTGTTGGCGGAGGCCTTTATGTCTTGAATGGTAGGTTGGAAAATTGTATTATTGAAAACAACATTGCGACTACTGCTCCGTGGGAAGATACGTCGAAAACTTGGTCTACGGGTATCGGAGGCGGTATTTGCTTGGATGCAACCGAGGGAAATGGGTGTAATCCCGATAATGCCATTGTATTGAATTGTATCATTCGTAATAACAGTACGACTCCAACCGACGATGGGGATTCTTTCCAAAGTCAAGGAGGCGGTATCGCCATCAAGTCGGGTAAATTAATTAATAGCCTTGTTGTCGGGAATTCGGTGAATGGGTCGCTGAATAATCAATCGGTAGGTGGAGGCGTCTGTTGTACTGAAAAAGATGCTTATGTGATTAACTGTACCGTTGCGAAGAACCATGTTCAAGGATTGGGTGGCGGTATCGGATTTCAGACGACAAATGCCGACGGTATGACTGCTACTGTTGCCAACTGTATCGCATGGAACAATACATGTCGTGAAGACGATTATGGTACAGGTAATGCCAATATTCGTTTCGGTAACCCTCAAACAGATGGTAAATTACCGGAAAGAGTGACTATCGGAGCCATTTGTGTACCTGAAAAAACGGTCAGTGCCAGCGCAATTACTTCCGATCCAAAATTTGTCGATGTAGCAGGAGGAAATTATCGTTTGGCAGAAGGTAGCCCTTGTATCGATGCCGGTGATGATCCTGCTATCGAAGGATATGATACCGATTTGGCTGGTAATGCCCGTATATTCGGTGCGTCGGTCGATTTAGGTGCTTATGAGGTAACGGACGGTAGTGCCATAGATGATGTTGAAATTCAAGAGGGAGAAGTGGTACGTACTCAGTATTACACGTTGCAGGGTGTAGAGGTTACTTATCCCAGTGTTTCAGGACTTTATATCGTTAAGAAGACCTTCGATACGAAGCAAATAATTACCGAGAAGGTGTTCATCACGATTAAATAAATATTTCGATGTTTTGTTTGGGTGTATTCGGTAGGGAATTCCGATATCGTCTCAGGCTATTGCTTGCCGAATACCCCTTTTTCAGTCACCGTTAAATCTTTATATCATGAAAACAAATCTACTTAGCTTTTTAGTTTTTACAGTATTTTCATTTCAAAGCGCATATGCTGTAAAATATTTTGTTACTCCAGACGGTAGTGAAGACAGTGACGGATTGAGTTGGGAAACCTCTACTTCGTTGAATGCAATATTGACGTCGACCAAATTGTCGGAGGGAGACGAAATCTTTGTAAAGAAAGGAACATACGTAGCTCCAGAGGGGGCCAGTTTTACTTGTAATAGAGCCGATGTGAAGGTGTATGGAAATTGTGAGGGTACAGAGAGTGAAAAACCTGTTTCTTATCAGTTGGACAATATTGAGACTTTTTTGAAAGGCAGTGGTCGCCGGGTATTGTATTTTAAGACGGCGTCTTACTTTGTAGGGTTCGATATATCGGGTGGGGATGCTTATAATTCTACTGCGGGAGCCGCAGGTCGTGCCGGTGGTGTTTATATCGACCACCCCGATGGAATGATAGAATATTGTATCGTCCACGATAATTATGGATCAAAAACCGATGGCTCCATTAAAGGTGTGGGCGGAGGCGTGTATGCTCGCGGAATCGTAAAGAATTGTATCGTTGAGAATAATATAGCCATAGCAGCCGATGGAAAGAAACCGGGTGTCGGAGGCGGAGTCTGTTTAGATGGTGGGTATTTATTGAATTCCATTATACGAAATAATCATTGTGTCGCAGACGAATCGAACAATACATCGACAGGAGGTAATAATGGAGGTGGTGTTTCGATTAAAACGGGCTATGTCGTGAACTGTTTGGTCGAGGGCAATAAAATTGGCGGGACGGCCAATAATGCCAATTATGGAGGCGGAATAGATTGTAGCATGGTAACCGAACCGGCTGGGGAAGAGATTGTGGCTCATGTAATAAATTGTACGGTCGTAGGAAACGATGCGACGAGTGGCCGCGGCGGTGGTATAGGGTTTGGAAATAAAGGCAGTTCGGAGGTTGTGAATTGTATCGTTGTCGATAATGTCGCTCGGTCTGAATCGACACCAGCCGGATCTAACGTTTTTCTGGGACCCGAATCGACGGCGGAAGTTACATATACGATATGGCCTGAATCCGAGGGCGGTGTAGGCAATCTCAATGCCGAACCTCAGTTTGTCGATGGAACTTATATGCTTCAATCTTCGAGTCCGGCGATAAATGCGGGAAATAACGAGGCTATTGGCGATTATGATAAAGATTTAGCCGGAAAAGAGCGGGTTGTTAATGGAACAGTGGATATGGGCGCTTATGAATATGACGGGCTTCCGAGTTCCGTAGAATCGAGTTTTATCGAGTCTGATGAGCCTGTAATAGAAATTCAATATTTTACCTTGTCGGGCCTTCGGTTAGAAAAACCTCAATCCACAGGAATTTATTTGATAAAGAAGATATATGTCTCCCGGAGATATGAAGTCTCGAAGATGGTATTTGTATATAAATAGTTTTTGGGAAGAGTGACTGCACCACTATCCGGTGCAGTCCTTTTTTCGAGGAAATTGGGTTTGTAGTGTTAGATTTTAAATTTATCGAAAAATAACAGAAACAATGGATGAGGTCGTTTTTCAAAGATTTGTCGATGGAGATGATGCGGCATTCACTTTTATTTATAATAAGTATGTCGATCTTCTTTTGCAATATGGCAGAAGTTTGGGATTTGAAAAAGAAGTATTGAAAGATGCCATTCAAGATGTCTTTGTTAAACTATATCTTAATCGGAGGAACCTTAGCGAAGTGAGGAACTTGAAATATTATTTATTCAGGTCTTTGAAGAATAATTTATTAGATATGTTGAAAGTATCGGTAGATACTTGTAGTATAGATGATTATCAATATAAATTCACTATAAAATGGAATATATTGAATGAGTTGATAGCCGAGGAGGATAAGAAAGAAATAGAAGGAAAATTGAATAAATTACTCAGTTCTCTTACCGGTAGACAACGGGAGATTATATACCTGCGATTCATTCATGAGTTGGAGTATGAAGAGATCGCCTCTCTTATGCACATGACCATACAGTCTTCAAGAAAAGCCGTGTCGAGAGCAATTGGTAAAATGCGAAAGTTGAAAGTGGCTTTTCTTTTTATAATAATCTGTTTATGGTAAAGAAAATTGGAAAAAGAGGGGACAAAAAATGGATTTTGTCGTCTGTATAATAAAAGAAATTTGAAAAAAATATATCCAAACGATAGAGATGAAAACAAGGGCAGAATATAATATTCTTGATTTTCTTAAAGATGATTCGTTTTTAAGAAGTGTTTTGCTTTTGACCGACGACGATGTTGAATTTTGGGATAATTATGTTTTAGAGAATCCTGAGAAAAAACAAGAAATTGAAGCGGCGAAACAACTTCTTTCGTCTATGACATTCGATGATGAAACTTATTCCGAGCAGGAGAAGCTGGAACTTTTGGAACATGTCAACGATCAAGTGAAATCGATACGGAGGCATCGTTTGTATGTGGGCTTTTATAAAATTTTTGCAGCGGCATGTGTCGTCGCTTTACTTTCGGTGGGTGTTTATTCTTTTTTTAACTCTTTTACTTCCGATAATCAAGTAGCGACGATAGAGAAGAACCGATCTAATTTTGAGAAAGATACCCGATTGGTCATTGCCGGGGAAAGGACGATTCCTCTTGAAGAGGGGGACGATGTGTTGTATGGAGGCGGCGAGGCGACTATTTCGTCGATAAACCAGCAGGACGAACGATATGCAGTAGATGTAAACGATAGTAAAGTCGAATATAATGAATTGATCGTGCCTAAGGGTCGCAGAGCTTCTCATTTGGTATTGGAAGACGGTTCGAAGGTTTGGGTCAATTCGGGCTCGACGTTTCGTTTTCCGACAACTTTTGAGAAGAATAAACGAGAAGTATATGTCGATGGCGAAATTTATATCGAGATTGCCAAAGATGCCGAAAGGCCATTTTTTGTAAAAACTTCGGAAATGAGTGTGAGGGCATTGGGTACTCGATTTAATGTGATGGCTTATCACGATGAGTTAGCTCAGTCTGTTGTCTTGGTTGAAGGATTGGTCGAGGTTCAATCGAATGATGAATCGAAAAAGAAAATTTTGCAACCAGACCATATGCTGACTTTGGCGAGCAACTCTATGGATATTACTGCGGCGAATACGTATGATTTTATCAGTTGGAAAGATGGATTGCTTCAATTCCGCAGCCAGCCGTTGTCGATGATATTGGCGAAAATTTCCAGACATTATGACCTTTATATCGATTGCGAAAAGGATATTAAAGATTTGAAATGCAGTGGAAAGTTGGTTTTGTTCGATGATCCGAAAGACGTATTGGAAACTATTTCCCGTACGATTTCATTGGAAAAGGCCGATTCTAAAACGGTTCCCATGTCGTATGAAATGAACGGAAATACTATTTTATTGAAGAAGAGAAGTTAATTATAAAACTTGTTAACTACTAATACAGAAAAACTTATGTTACCTTGGAAAAATCTATTTGGAATGTATGGGAGAGGGCATTTCTGTAATAAATTGAAACGTTCGATTCTATTACTTTTTTTGCTGGGTATGTTCCCGTATGCATGGGGTCAGCAAACCAATGTATCTCTCAATTTGAGAAATGTTCCTATTAAAAGTGTTTTGTCTCAAATCGAGAAGTCGACCAATTATTATGTTTTTTTCTATACGGATAATTTGAATTCCGAATTGTCTAAAAGGGTGAATGTTACAGTCAATAACACGCCGGTTGTTACTGTCTTGAACCAGATTTTCAGTACAACGAATATTTCTTATGAAATAAAGAATAAACGTCAAGTGAGTTTATTTCTGGTAGAGAAATCGTCGCCGAAAAGTAAGGCTCAGGCTGTAAAGTCAAATAAGATACAGATTACGGGAACCGTTTTCGATGCCAATAACGAACCGTTGATTGGCGCCAGTGTTCGGGTATTGGGGACGACGATTGGGTCTATGGCCGATATAAACGGGGCATTTAAGCTGGAAGTTTCCCCCGGAGATGTATTGGAAGCCTCTTATATAGGATATAATCCTCAGCAGGTAAAGGTCGGTTCACAGACCCGGTTCCAATTTGTTTTGGAGGAGGTTGCCAATACGTTGGACGACATCGTTGTTGTCGGTTATAGTTCACAGAAAAAAGAAACGGTTACCGGTTCTATCTCTATGGTAACCACAAAGGATCTTTTACAATCGCCGCAAGCTAATATTAGCAATGCACTCGGCGGTAGGATTCCCGGATTGTTGAGTGTGCAACGAAGCGGTGAACCGGGGCAAGACATGTCTACGTTGCGTATACGTGGTGTCGGTACTTTCGCCAGTGATGCGGAATCGCAGAATCCTTTGATAATGGTAGATGGTATCGAAGTGAATAACTTGAACGATATAGACCCGAACGAAGTGGAGTCGTTGTCTATTTTGAAAGATGCTTCGGCGACTGCTGTATATGGTGTGAGAGGTGCGAATGGTGTTATTTTGATTACGACAAAGCGTGGTGAGTTGGGAAAACCGAAAATTAGTTTTTCGACAAATGTCGCTATCACGAATTTCCCGTTTTTGCCCGAACCGATGAATTCGTATGAATATGCAAGGGCTTATAATGAGGCTCAGGCTTACGATTATTATTCTCAGTTATCGTATATTCCACGTTACTCGGAGGAAGCTATCGAAGCATATCGAACCGGTTCTGACCCTCTGTTTTATCCAGATATCAATTGGTATGATTATATGTTGAAGGATTTCTCGACTCAGACTCAGACAAACTTTAATGTGAGCGGGGGAACCGAGCGGGTGAAATATTTTGTTTCATTGGGTGTGTTTACGCAGAACGGTATGTTGGATACCGGTATATATGACCCGGGGTATAGCTATCAAATTGCATTCAGACGCTATAATATGCGTTCGAATTTCGATATAAATGTTACGAAAAATCTGTTGTTGAGTTTAGATATTTCTAACCAGATGGGAAATTTGCAGAACCCCAATTGGAGTACAGGACAAATTATGGAGTCGTTGAATTCGACACCGTCTAATGCTGCACCGGGAGTGATTGACAACAAGGTTGTGACGATAACCGATGTATTCGGTAGCGGGCGAAATCCTGCCAGTCCTTATACGAGAGGTTGGAAATCGAAGTATGAAAATAATTTGAATTTATCGGGACGGTTCACGTATAAAATGGATTATTTATTGAAAGGACTTTCTTTGCGTGGAGCTCTTTCTTACAAGAGTTATAGTACAGAAACGAAGACCTATAATGACCGTGGAATAACCTATGACTTGCGAAGAGCCGGCGATGAGTTGATTTTTGTTCCGTCTACCGATCCCGGGAAATTGACTTATCAAGGAACAAATAGCAGGAATATACGCATTTATTCGGAAATCGGAGCGGAATATACTGGCAAGTTCGGGGAGCATACGGTAACGGGATTGGTCTTGTACAATCAAGGGAAATATTATAATCCTACATTAAAGTATAATATTCCTAATGGTTATCAAGGATTGGTCGGTCGGGTTACGTACAATTACGGCAACCGTTATTTGGCCGAAGTAAACGTAGGATATAATGGTACTGAGAATTTTGCCCCAGGCAAACGTTTTGGGTGGTTCCCTGCGTATTCGTTGGGGTGGGTTTTGACCGAGGAGCCTTATTTCCCCCGAAATGAAGTCTTGTCATTCTTGAAAATAAGAGGGTCGTATGGAACCGTAGGTAACGATAAAATCGGTGGAGACCGCTTTTTATATTTACCGTCGGTATATACCTATACGGGCAGTAATTCGTATTATTTTGGAGAAGTGGGTTCGTCATATGTGGGATATGTGGGGTCTAACGAGAGTAAGGCCGGTAACCCTGATTTGACATGGGAGAAAGCAATCAAATGGAATGTCGGGGCCGATGTTAAATTTTGGGGAGATCGCATCGGTTTAACGTTCGATTACTTTATGGAGCATCGGGATAATATCCTTTGTAACCGTAATACGGTTCCTACTATCATCGGTATTTCGGCATCGAATCTTCCGGCTTATAATATGGGGCGTATGAGAAATTCTGGTTGGGACGGAGAAATATCTATCGGCGATCGTATCGGTGATTGGAGCTATTTTGTAAAAGCTAATTTTACGTATGCCCATAATAAAATTTTGGAACAAGACGAAGTTATCCGTAATGAAGATTATCTCTATCGGACAGGATTACGTTACGGGCAATTCTTCGGTTATGTGGCCGATGGAATTTTCAACTCTTGGGAAGAGGTAAATGCCGCAGGACGACCCGAGTATGTGATGGCTAACAATAATAATAAGATACAGCCGGGAGATGTTCGTTATGTGGATATTAATGGTGACGGCAAAATCAATGACGATGACCAAGTTCCTATCGGTTATTCCAATTTCCCGGAAATCATGTATGGAATTTCATTAGGAGGGTCTTATAAAAATCTCGATATTTCATTGCTGTTTCAGGGGGCGACTCACGTGTCTAATATGCCTTCTCGTCGTATTATGCGGGGCTTTTACGAATATACGGGAGCTAATCGTGATTTGTTGAAGAGTTGGAGTTACGAGCGTTTTGTCAATAACCAGAAAATCGTTTATCCTCGCTATGGTGTGAATGGAGTAGGACATAATTACCTGACATCGACTTATTGGTTGGAAGATGCTTCATACCTCCGTTTGAAAAACGTAGAAGTCGGTTATACATTCAGACAAGAATCTTTGAAGAAAGCAGGTATCGGTTCGATCAGAATCTATGTAAATGGAAGCAATTTATTGACATGGACTGATATGTTACCCGGACAGGATCCCGAAGTCGCCAATGCCGGAGTGACGAATAGCGAACCTTATCCTGTTACACGGGTATTCAACTTCGGGCTCAATGTTAATTTTTAATTGGATAGTAACGACCTAAAATATTATACCATGTATTTGAAGAATATAAATTTGAAAAGGCTTAAACAGCTTGTTTCTCCCTTACTAATCTTATTAGTTCTGGTGTTGCCGGTCGCTGTCGTATCGTGCGAAGATATGATGGGAAACTATTTGGAAAAACCGCCGGGAGGAGATGTGACAGAAGATACTATATTTTCATCGAGAACACAAGTGGAGACATTCTTAACGAGTATTTATCAGATGGGTATCCATTCTAATTTGGGGTATGCTTCGGCGAACTCGAATGTTTATTCCAATAGGGACGAGAACATTTTCGCCGGAGCTTGCGACGAGGCCGAGACGTGTGCCAACTGGTATCGCATGAACTGGTGGAACGAGGGTTCTATCTCGGCTAATCGTACCGATGATTCTCGATTTGATTATCGTTTTGTAGCTATCAGGAAGATAACGGTTCTTTTGGACAGGATTTATGATGTCCCAGATATTACTCCTGAATATAGAGACCAGTTGATAGCCGAGGCTAAGTTGATAAGAGCGTTGAATTATTTTGAGATGATGAAGCGTTATGGCGGGATGCCTATTATTCGGGAACGCTTGCAGTTGGACGATAATTTGAAAATACCTCGTGCCAGTTTAAGGGAGATGCTTTTTTTCATCTTGCAGGATATTGACGAGGCTTATCCGGCTTTGCTCGATAATGCTTTGCAGAATCTGAGGGGGCGTGTTCATAAGGGAGTAGCGTTGGCGTTAAAGTCTAAGGTATTGCTTTATGCAGCTAGTCCGTTGTTTAATACCAACGAGCCTTATATGGATTTTGGGACGAATAATAATCTCATTTGTTTGAACGAACCTAAAAATATGGTGTGGTGGGAGCGTGCTGCCGCAGTTGCCGATTCTTGCATTCGCTGGGCGGAAACGAATGGTTGTTATTTGATTACCGATCAGGGAGTGGATGCCAATTATCAATATAGTTGGGAGGTGTATGATAATCCCGAGATTATTTTAGCCGAAAAGGCCGCTCAGGGTATGGGTTGTTGGAATCGTCCGTGGTCGGGGATTATTCCGAGTTCGATTATTGCCGGTAGTTCGGGTACAAACGGGACGACGCCTTTGTTGAACTTTGTGCGTAAGTATGAAGATCGTGACGGTAATAAGGTCGAATGGAACGGCGGCGATGATTTACAAGCGAAGTTGGCAAATTTGGATAGACGTTTTGCACAGACTATCGCATATAATTTATCTTGGTGGAATTCACAGACGCCCGAGGTTCAGCTTTGGGAAGCCAATGAAGAACTGGGCGTTGCGGCCGGTAAGCATATCAAGGATTGTTATGGAGGATTTTGGTTGCATAAGTTAGTCTCTCCGTCTATCATGCGTCCCGATAACCAAGAGCCTGTTCCCAATTCTACACTTTTCCAATTGAACGAAATTTATTTGAATTTTGCCGAGGCTATGAATGAGGCTTATGGACCGGACGATAAACATGGTTATAAATATTCGGCAAGAGAGGCTATAAATATTATTCGCGAGCGTTCGGGACAACCGGCTATTTTGTCGGGTAGTGGAATCTATTCCGATTTTAGGGAATTGGTTCGTAATGAACGAGCTATTGAATTAGCGTTCGATAACCATCGTTTTTGGGATGTGCGTCGTTGGATGATTGCCGAGCAAGAAGGAGTGATGAGTGGAGCTATGTATGGCATTAAGATTTATTGGATTAATTCGAGTCCGCAAGAGTTCCGCTATACGCCCTATTTGTATGAAAACCGTACATTTACGAAAAAAATGTATTTGCACCCGTTTTCTACGAACGAGGTTAATAAGGGATATTTGATACAGAATCCAGGTTATTAATTCAGATGTACTATGATCAACATGAAGATAAAGAAAGATTGCCTCATGAAGCATAAAATATTTTTGCTGGTTCAAGGTTTGTTGTTTACTGGGCTTTTATCTGCTCAGGAGGTTCATACCGATTCGACGTTTTCTGAGAAAATGGTTCCGATTGCTTATGGAGAGCGGGCAGAATGGGAAATGACAGGTGCGATATCTTCTGTAAAGGGAGATGAAATGTCGAAGTCGTTTACCACGAATGTTGCAAATACTTTATATGCGAGACTTCCGGGACTTACAGTGGGTCAACAGAGTGGAGAGCCCGGGAACGATTCCCCTACGTTGCATGCTCGCGGTATAAGCACGTTTGGAACAGGGCGGGACGTTACTATTATAATTGACGGTTTCCCTTCTACGTTGGAATTATTTCAACAGTTGACGCCTCAGGAAATAGAGTCGGTTAATTTGTTAAAAGATGCAGCCTCTGCGGCGATATATGGGAATAAGGCTGCCAATGGTGTATTGCTTGTAAAGACAAAGAGAGGTGTGAATGCACCTTTGGAACTGAAACTGGGCATTCGCTTCGGTATGCAGCAGGCCATGAGGTTACCGGATTTTTTAGGATCGTATGACTATGCCCGGTTATACAACGAAGCTATGGTTAACGATTTAGGTCCGGGCTCTGAGGTGTATTCTCCTGCCGATTTGGAGGCTTATAAGAATGGAACGGATAAATATAGATATCCGAATGTGAATTGGTATAATCAACTGCTTCGAACTCTTTCGCCGATTGCCGACTATGATTTATCGGCAAGAGGTGGTTCCGACGTCGTACGATACTTCGTTTTGTTGAATGTTGCAACGAATAAGGGATTATATAAGGGTACAGAAAAAGAATCGGATTATACGAAGGATTTTTCGTATACGCGATATAATTTCAGGACGAATGTCGATGTGAAATTGTCGAAACGCATCTCTTCGGAATTTACTTTGGGGGGAAGTGTCGAGGAGCGTGTGAATCCTGGGCGAGTAAGGAATAACGTAAGCGGTGAATATAGCACGAATGTGTTCAATTTAATGGCAAAACTTCCACCCAATGCGTTTCCCATCTATCATGAAAATGGCCAAATAGGAGGTAATTCTGCCTATTATAATCCGTGGGCGGAGATTACGGAAACAGGATATTATTCTACGAATAAGCGATCTGCACAATTGTCCGCTAAGTTAATAGGCGATTTGGGTATGATTACCCCGGGGTTGAGTATTTCGGGAGCGGTCGGTTTCAATACGATATATAAATCGTATACCATAGCATCTAGGGATTATGCCCGGTATGATATGTCCGGACAACAGTTTGGTGAAACCTCTTCTATGTCTATAAGCGAAAGTGCGTATAATCAATGGCGGAATTTTGTCGTTCATGGTTTTGTGAACTATGATAGGGTTTTCGGAGAGCATCATGTGGATGCAATGTTGATGGGTGGTTATGAGGAATATAACGTATCATCTACCGATTTACCGTATAAGGATATCGTTTCGGGTGGTCGCTTGACTTATTCTTACGATAAGCGGTACGTCGCAGAGTTTTCCTTTGCTTACTCGGGCAACGATAATTATGCACGCGGAAAACGTTTTGGATTTTTTCCGGCCGGATCGTTGGGGTATGTGATTTCTAATGAAGAGTTCCTAAAAGGTAACAAAATAGTAGATTACCTTAAATTGAGGGCTTCGTATGGACTCACAGGGAATAGAGATAACGGATCTACAAGATTCCCGTATAATCAGTATTATACAGGTGGAAACTATTATCTCGGTCAGTCGAATGCTGCATCGTATTATTACGTTCAGAATTATTATGCCAATCCAGATGCTACGTGGGAGAAAGACAGGAAATTTAATATCGGTATCGATGCCGTTCTTTTCGATAGATTAAATATTACGGCTGATTATTTCAAAGAAAAGCGATATGATATTTTGACGATGCCGTATGATGTACTTCCTAGTTTTGTGGGATTCAAGCGTCCTGAACTGAATATAGGGCGGGTGAGTAACCAAGGATTCGAGGCCGTGGTGCGTTATACCGGAAAAGAAACCAAAGATTTGACTTGGTTTGTGGAAGCAAGTGCTTGGTTTGCAAGAAATAAAATATTGTATAATGCCGAGGCTCCTCAAAATTATGCTTATCAGTATAGAACCGGGCATAGGGTTGATCAACCGTTTTTGTTAGAAGCACTGGGGTTCTTTAACGACCAAAACGAAATAGATAGTTCGCCGAAGCAGACTTTTGCAGCGGTTCAACGGGGCGATTTGAAGTATGCCGATTTAAATAACGATAAAAGAATCGATTCGGAAGATTTTAAAGCCATAGGTTATACCGATGTCCCTGAGTGTACTTTGGGTTTGCATGCGGGATTGACATATAAGGATTTTGATTTCGATGTTTTATTTCAAGGAGCTTTGAATCGGTCGGTTTATTGGAGCGGTTCATATTTCGAAGCCTTCCAGAATGATGGACAGATTTCTTCTATTGCACTGAATAGGTGGACAGAGGATACAAAATCGACAGCTACTTATCCTCGGCTTTCGGCCTCCAATAATCTGAACAATTATCAGTCTTCTTCTTTTTGGCAGAAGAACGGTGATTTTTTGAAACTTCGTTCTTTGGAGATAGGGTATACAATTCCGAAGAATTTGACTCGAAAGATAAAAATTGAAGGAGTAAGAGTTTTCATGAATGGGACTAACTTGTTCTCGTTAGACCATATGGACGGATTTACCGACCCGGAGACTATGACCGGTTATCCGGCAATGAGGACGGTGAGTTTAGGACTTAGTGTTCAACTTTAATATTAAAATTAAGTATTATGAAACCATATAAGATTCCGGTTATTGTCGGGCTATTGTTTTCGGTAGTTTTCTATTCGTGTGACGATCTCCTCGATCCTAAGGCGGAGACTAATTTAACAGAAGAGTTTGCTAATGTTTCGTATAATAATACATTGGCTCGATCGATAGGTCTTTATTCTTATTTGCCAGACGGCCTTTCTTATCTGGACGGTGCAATGATGGCGGCTGCGAGCGACGAGGCTGAATATACTTTGGAAACAGCTTCTATTCATGGTTTTAACGTAGGTAGCTGGAATGCCAATAATAATCCAGACGGATCGGCGTGGGAACGTAACTTTGAAGGAATATTTGCTGCGAATTTATTTTTGAAAGAATCTGACGAGGTCGATTTGGATTATTTGAAATATGACCCTACAAAACAGCAAGATTATCAGAATCGATTGAATAATATTCATCGATGGAAATATGAGGCTCGTTTTTTGAGAGCTTACTATTATTTCGAATTGGTGAAACGGTATGGCGGTGTTCCTATTATAACGGAACCGCTGGGTTTGAAATCCGATTTGTCGACTTTTTCGAGAGATTCCTTATCTGCTTGTATAAGGTTTATTGTCAGTGAGTGCGACTCGGCTGCGGCAGTTTTACAGGCTCCCGATAGAATGACCGACGTTGCCAATAATTTGGGTCGTGCAACGAAAGGAGCTGCTATGGGGTTGAAGTGTAGAGCTTTACTTTATGCGGCTAGCGATTTGTTTAATAAGCCAGAGGAGTGGGCTCCCGGTTATACTCATAAAGAATATATTTCCATGCAAGACGGGAAGAGCCAGCAAGAACGTTGGGAGGAGGCCGCTGCGGCTTGTAACGATTTTATTACGACTTTGGGAAATAAATATCCGATGGACGAGTATCGTTTAATACGGGATTATCAGAATGGTGAGATAATATTCGACAGACGATACGGTTCGACCAATACTTTTGAAAAGAATAATTATCCGGTTGGATATAATTTGGGACAGAGCGGGAATACGCCTTCACAGAATTTGGTGGATGCTTATGAGATGATTGACGGTACTCCGTTTGATTGGAATAATCCGGAGCATAAGTCCAATCCTTATGCCAATAGAGACCCTCGGTTAGCGATGTCGATTTTGACGAATAACGTGGAATTCAAGGATCGTACGATCGAAGCATGGACCGGCGGTCGAGATGGAAAGGGTGTTATTCATGCCACGCGTACCGGCTATTATATTTATAAATTCATAGATCCTAATTTAGATTTGTTGCAGAACCGTACGAGTGTGCATCATTGGGTAATAATGAGATACGCCGAAATCTTATTGAGTTATGCAGAAGCCATGAATGAGGCTTATGGGCCTACGGGTAATGTTGGTTACCGGTTAAATGCCGTCAGGGCTTTGAATCAAGTGAGGAATCGAGTCGGTGTTGAAATGCCGGCTGTACCTACGGCTATATCGAAAGAGGAGTTGAGAGAAAAGATTCGGAACGAACGTCGGGTGGAATTGGCTTTCGAGGATCATCGTTTTTGGGATGTGCGTCGTTGGATGATTGCGCCAGAGACATTGGGCGCACCGCTTCGGGGCGTGGAAATAACGAAAATTTCAGATGAAGAGTTCGAATATAAACCCATTGAGGTGGAAAAAAGAACATTCGAGCCGAAAATGTATTTATATCCGATTCCTCAGGCCGATCTTAATACGACCGGTTGGGTACAGAATCCACTTTGGTAAAGAGATAATAACTAATAAACACGAAATAAGATGAAATCAATGATAAAAAATCGTCTTTTACTTGTGACTGCAATTTGCTTTTTGTTTGCTACATCATGTCAATACGATGAAATTGTAGATATTCCTTATCCCGAATCTTTGGTTTATTTACCGATTGCTGTTAATGGGAGTATTTCACCTGACGGTATCTATACGATTGAAGAAGGAGCATCGACGGCGTGGGTTTCTCCTACGCCGGGACAACCGATGAAATATACAGTGAGGAACGCCGATAATGCCTTTGTTATTCCGTTGGGTATTTATCGTTCGGGTACGGGAAAAACTATTAAAGGCTCTGTAAATGTTTCGGTAATGTTGAATACGGATACGGTTCAAACTTTGATAGATAATGGTGTTTTGACCGATGTGGAAGTTTTGCCTTCTGAATATGTCCTTCAAATACCACAAAATATCCAAATACCCGATGGGAAAAACGAAACGACTTTTGATGTCTCCGTGGCATTGGATTTTTTGAGAAAAGATGCTCCTAAAAAGTATGCTATGGGTATTGTGATTTCTGATGAGAATAATCGTGTGAATAAACAGCTGAATACAGGCATTATATTGATTGATACGAAAATAACGATACCAGTAGCTACATTTACTACACAACTCGACGGTAGCTCATTCGATACGTTCGTATTTACTAATTCTTCTCTTTATTGGGATTTCTTTTCGGGCGAGGAGCCTTTCTCTTGGGATTTTGGAGATGGGTCGGCGATTTCGCATGAAATTAATCCGAAACATCAATATGGAGCTGTTGGCGATTATAATGTAACATTGACGGTAAGGGGGATTACAGGCGAGACGGTTACGGTAACCAATACGGTTTCTGTGAAAAGTAATTAAACAGATAATTTAATTTTTATACGATGAAAAAGATATGTAGTAGTATTTTTAGGGTGTTGGTTATTCCGTATGTAATGTGCGGATTTGTTGCCGCCCAAAACAGTTACACGTTGAATGGGCTTTCGGAGTTAAAGGAGTTTACGGCCGGTTCGGTGGAAGAGACTGTTGAGAATTTGACTTTGATTGAACCGGAGGGAAGCGAGATGATTCCAGAGTCAGAGATTTTGAAATTGACCGATAGAGTAAAGAAAATTACGGGAACGTTGACGATGGAAGGTCTTTCTCAATTGACTACTACAACAGGGTTGATAGATGTGATCGATTGTAGTGAAGCCGGTTTTGTGTTTAGGGATTGTCCTGTATTGAGCGATATGGATGCATTTGCCGATGAAGATAAGTTCTCGGTTATTCATGGCGATTTTATTATAGAAAATTGTCCCCAAGTCATGACGGGGGCGGCTACGGCACATCTTGATAAATCTTTTTCGAAGATACGTGAGGTACAGGGCGATTTGAAGTTGACCAATATAACCACTGCAATGAATAAACCACAAAAGATATTCCCTTATTTGGAAAAAGTAGAAGGTGATTTTGTGGTCGATGGGTGTAGTCGTCTTTATTATTTCACCAATGGGGATAATACAGAGAACATGCCTTTGACTTATATCGGAGGAGATTTGGTGCTGACGAATAATCGGTCTTTGCAGCGATTGAACGGTTTTGGTTCTTTAAAACATTTAGGGGGTAATGTTTCTATTTTAGATAACGGTGCGATACCAGAAGAGCCCTCTGATGACAATGTTATCGGATTTTGTAAAATCAAATATTATGAAATGGCTGGTATATTGAACGAAGAAGCCACGGTACAGTTGGGGCGGTCGACCAGCCTGATTGATTTTAATAGTTTGTCACCGTGTCCTTACGAGGTGGTTGAAGATATAAGTGGAACGTTCAAAGCTGTGCCGGCCAATCGGTTTCTCAATTCCATTGGCATGAATACATCGATAAACAGTAGGGGTGAAAATGTGAATACCACCGAGGAGATTATGCGATATTTGGGTGCTCGGTGGATTCGTACGAGTGTGGGGGGCAGTGTGAGTTCACTTACTAATCTGCCGGAGACTTCGTTACCGGGAGCCGGCACGTCGATAGCTTCGTATAAACAATTGTATGATAATGCCGGTATTCGATTCAGTGCAGGGCTGGGAGCCGGGGGACAGGAACGGAATATTCCCAATTTAATAAATAATGTCAAGCGAATTATCGATGCGACCTCTCCGGACGCAATTATTGCGATCGAAGGGAACAACGAGCCTAATAATAGAAATTGGTATGTAATTTTTGAAGGAGAAGTCGGCGGAGGGAATAAAGAAGGAAAAAATAATTGGAAGCCGGTGGCTCGTATGCAGAAGAAGTTGTATGAAGATGTGAAAGCCGATCCCGTGTTGGGGAAAGACGGGTATAATTATCCGGTTTGGAGCCTTACGTATGGTGGAGCTTCGGGAGAAAATGTCGGGTTACAGTATCTCAAAGTTCCAGAGGACGATATGGCAGTTCCCGAGGAATTCAGAGGAGTAACTTTTGCCGATGTCGCTAATTTACACAACTATTTTAATCATCCGAGTTTCAAGTTTCCACAAAATAATCAGACATGGAGAGCCGCTGAGCCGAGTACGAATGTGCCACCGGGTTGCGATGTGCTGTATCGGCATTTCGGTGTGACGTGGTTAAATAAATACAAAGGGTATTTGACCGATGAGGAGTTAGAGGCGTTACCCCGTGTCACAACTGAAACTGGGTCTACGATAAGCGATGCTGTGACGGAAGAGATGCAGGGATTATTATATATGTCGCTTTATCTTGCGCAATTCGCTCAGGGATTTGATTACACGGCCATGTATTTGCTGACCGACCGACGAGATGAATCGGGAAACCAAAGTTTCGGTTTTTACGATAAGTTTTATAATCCGAGACAATCGGCTCATTATCTTCATAATCTAACGACTATTCTAAAAGATGATAAAGATATTGACGAACCGGGTGAATTAACTTATTCTATTACAGGCCGCACGATAACTGTTCATGATTTATTGCTCCAAAAGAATAACGGGACCTTTGAATTGGTCATCTGGGGAGAGAAGTATGAAGGTGGTAGCGATCGGATAACTGTCGGTTTTGATCAAACTTATGACGAGGTATGGGTTTATAATCCGACTAAGGGGACTGCTCCCGAAATGGTATTGAACAATGTGAATTCAATAGAGTTGGATATCTCCAATCATCCTTATATTATTGAAATAGGGGAACATCCAGAGTCTTCTGTGGAGGATATGAAAAACGATGATTTCCAGATTCGTGCATTCCCGAATCCTGTAATTAGGAATTTAACGATTTATTCCGATACGGAAATAGGAAAAGTTTCCTTGTTCGATATGATGGGCAATTGTGTCTATTCGGGCAGAGTATATGACAAAGTTTACACTGTCGATATGGATAACTTGCCTGCGGGTGCTTATATACTGAGTGTTCTCGATGAGTCGGGCAACTGTATAAAAAAGCAGAAAGTGATAAAGTCTTAATCTTGTCGGGTTGAATTGCTAATTTTTTAGATATCTTATATTATGAGAAATTTATTGTGGATATTATCAGGAGTTTTGTTGGTTACTGCATGTAATAATATTTCTTCATCTGATGGAAATGAAGACGTGCTTTCTTTTGTTAATCCGTTTATAGGGAATGCCGATAATGGACATACTTTTCCCGGAGCATGTGTGCCATTTGGGTTTATACAAGCAAGTCCAGAAACAGGGAACGATGAGTGGAAATACTGTTCGGGATTTAATATTGCAGACGATTCTATCATGGGATTTGCCCAAAATCATTTGAATGGAACCGGTTGTCCCGATTTGGGAGATGTATTGATATTCCCTTTTAGCGGAGATGTGAAAAATGGCATATATAAAAGTGCATATGATAAAGCGACTCAAACGGCATCACCCGCATATTATAAGGTGAAATTGACCGATTCGGATATAGATGTCGAGGTGACAGCGACACAGCGTACCGCTTATTATGTATGTACTTATAATTCTGATGCGCCCGCACGAATGTTGTTGGATATGCAAAGTGGAGTCGTGTATAATCAGGACCATTTGAAAACACATGTTTTGTATGCCGACATGAATATGCCTGATAATTGGACTATAACCGGACATCAAGAAGTTAAAAATTGGGTACGACGCCATTTCTTTTATGTGGTAAAGTTCGATAAGCCTTATACCGTGAAGGAGATATTGCCAGCTCGTGAAGGGGAGAAAGCCAAACGAATGATTTTAGAGTTTGATTTAGAATCGGGAGAATCGGTACAGATAAAAGTCGCTCTTTCAACAGTTGGTATCGAGGGGGCTCAAAGTGCTTTGTTAACTGAGAGTCCCGATTGGGATTTCGAAGCGGTTAAAAAAGAGAGTCAGGATTTATGGAGGGAATTGTTGTCGAAAGTTTCTGTGTCAGGAACGAAAGAGCAAAAAACAAATTTTTATACATCGTTATATCATCTGTATATTCAGCCTAACGATATTGCCGATATAGATGGAAAGTATAGAGGTGTTAATGACAGTGTGTTCGTTTCTAAATCAGGCACATATTATTCGACGTTTTCTTTGTGGGATACCTATCGGGCTGCACACCCTCTTTATACGATTTTGATCCCCAAACGAGTACCCGGAATGATAAATAGTTTGTTGGATTATCAGAAGGTACAAGGGCATTTGCCGGTTTGGACGTTATGGGATAAAGAGACATATTGCATGATAGCCAATCATGCGGTTCCTGTCGTTGTCGATGCCTATTTAAAAGGGTTTAAAGGATTTAGTCCAGAAGATGCCTATAATGCGATTAAGGCTTCGTTGACGGTGAGTCATAAAAAATCGGATTGGGAAACTTATGATAAATATGGTTATTATCCATTTGATATAACTACGGTAGAATCGGTATCCCGGACATTAGAGTCCGCCTACGATGATTATTGTGCTGCGCAAATGGCAAAAGCAATGGGTAAGGATAAGGATTATGAGTTTTTTATGAAACGGGCCAGTGCATATAAATCGTTATTTGATCCCGGCACGAAGTTGATGAGAGGAAAGGACTCGAAAGGAAAATGGCGTTTTCCGTTTAATCCGTTTTTGTTGTCTCATGCAGCCAGCTGCGGTGGGGATTATACCGAAGGTAACGCATGGCAATATACTTGGCATGTGCAACACGATGTGGCGGGTTTAATTGATTTAATGGGTGGAAAGGAATCTTTTGCTATGAAATTGGACTCGTTGTTTATGTTGGATACGATAGCCGAGAATACAGGCTTTGTCTCGGACGTCAGTGGATTTATCGGGCAGTATGCACATGGGAATGAGCCGAGTCATCATGTCGTTTATTTGTATAATTACGTGGATCAACCGTGGAAAACCCAAGAGTTGATACCAGAGATATTCGAACGATTCTATAAACCAAAACCCGATGGTTTGTGTGGAAACGACGATTGTGGACAGATGTCTGCATGGTATATTTTTTCTTCGATGGGATTTTATCCGGTAGATCCGATTAGTGGAGAGTATGTTTTAGGTGCTCCACAAATGGATAAAATATCCATTCAGTTGACGGAAGACAGAGCATTTGTCGTAGAGGCGAAGAATCTTTCCAGAAAGAATAAATATGTCAAATCGGTCGAATTGAATGGAAAGCCGGTGAGAGGGTTGACGATCAAGCATGAGGATATAATGAGTGGAGGTCATTTGGTATTTACAATGACCGATGAACCGGTGAAAAGAGTGTTGAAGTAATATAATAATGTTGCCGTATGAGAAGAATAATTGGATTTGTCACGATGTTTTTTTTAGCTGTGACAGTAGTTTTCGGGAAATCTCAGGAGAATGTTATAGATATTACATTTAATAAGTTAGGTGCTGTTTATCATAAAAACGAGTCTGGGAATGCAGTTTGTAAGGTTATAAAAGCAAATAACGATATTACCTATGAGGTTGTGGTCGAGATAGTGGATATCGATAAAAAACCGATTGGTTATAAGAAAACGTACACGCTGTCGAGTCCTTTCGAACGGTATTATTACGTTCCGTTCCAGTTCTCGGAATTGGGCTATTATTATTTGAGCGTAAGTTTTTTACACGGAGATAAAGTCATATTCTCGAAACAGGAAGGTTTTGGCGTGATACCCGATGTGACCCTTACGAAGAAAGATTACGATTCTCCGTTTGGTGTAGGAGCTCATTATGCTCGTTATGGAGACTGGCGGGTGGCCGAGATTCAGCAAGCATTGGGTATTGCTTGGGTCAGAGATGTTGCGAGATGGAAAGATTTTATCGGTACTGCGAGAAATACGCCCGATCCTTTTATCGATTATTTAGACCGTCACAATATTTGTTGGTTGCCTATTTTAGACTATGTGGATGCCAATCATGGCTGGCAAGATGAAAATGGTATCTGGCGTTGGGACGAAGATGTGACGAATATCAAAAAATATGTCGAGATGAATGGGAATCGTATTCTTGTTTATGAGTCGCAAAACGAGCCTAGTAATTTTGCAGGGTGGAATAAACGATGGCCCCATCCGCAAGGACAGAAATGGCGTCCGCAGGGTTGGGGTGTCCCTTTTACCGATCTGGTGAAACAGATGCATGATTCTATTAAAGCGGTAAACGGGGATATAAAATTGATTTGGCCCGGAGAGGAAGAGTGGATCGAATATTTCGACGACAATCGGGAAGATGTCGCCAATCATATCGATTTTACAGCGATACACCCATATATATTGTGGAGGAAATATCCCGAAACATCTCCATTCTATGATGGCTTTTATAAAATGCAGAAAGAGATGCTTAAAAAACGGAATATCCCGACCGAGATTTGGGTAACCGAAACCGGGTGGACAACTTATCTTCCCGATAGTATACGTCGTCATTTCCCACCTGTAACGGAATATCAACAGGCCCAGTATTTGGTACGTAATTATTTGGTACAGCTTTATTTTGGGGCGGGAAAAATGTTTTGGTATGAATTGGTGGAAGAGCCTTTCGGCGTTCATCATCCAGAGTCGGGATTCGGTATACTTCGATATAATACTATGTTGACTGTTAAGCCGGCAGCGGTAGCATTCGCCAATATGGTTAATAACTATCGATATTTGAAGCCGATAGGAAAGTACTTAGCAAAAGATCGCAAAACTTATGGTTTTATTTACGAGAATGAAAAAGAGAGCGGAGCTCCTGTACTGAGTATTTGGAGAGAGGCTGATGAAAAAGAGGAACTTATCCCGGTAAAGTATACGAAGTCATTGACTGGGGTTGATATATTTGGTCGTACCATAGAGATACCCATCATTGATGGTATAGCACATTTACCGTTATCCATGTCTGTTTTGACTGTAAGTGGATTCGATATGGACGATTTGAAAAACTTGTATGAACCCAAAGAGCAATATTGAAATGAAAAAGGTACTGTTGAAAATTTTGTTTATATTCTTTCCGATTATCTTGTTTGCCCAAAACAATTATTACGATGTGGTCGTGGTAGGTGGAACTCCGGGGGGAATTATGTCTGCTATCGCAGCATCGAGAGAAGGGAAAAAAGTGGTGGTTTTAGAACGTTCGGCACATATTGGAGGGCTTCCCGCTAATGGATTGGGGGCTACCGATATTGCGACGCGGGGAGCTACTACCGGTTTGTTCCGAGAGTTTGTGAATTATGTACTGGATTATTATATAGAAAAATACGGGAAAGACTCCGAACAGGTGAAGGTTTGTAGCGATGGGTATCATTTTGAGCCTCATGTAGCGGCTTTAGTTTTTGAAAAGATGCTTGAACCAGAGAGAAAGAATATTACTGTTTTGACCATGCGCCAATTCGATTCCGAAACGAAGAATGTTGTGATGGACGGTGCTGAGATTCAATGTGTCAGAATATACAACAGGGATACCAAGAAATGGGAACAGTATAGTGGTAAAGTGTTTATAGATGCGACTTATGAAGGTGATTTAGGAGCAGCGGCAGGAGTTCCGTATTCGATAGGTCGCGAAGGTAAGGACGAATATAATGAAATAGGAGCAGGGCGTCTTTATAAATTGTGGTTGGGCCCTGAATTAGAAGGAACGACTAATGAAGGCGATGGAAATATTCAGGCATATAATTATCGCCTTTGTTTGACGAATGATCCATCTAATCGTATTTTGCCAGAGAAGCCGAAGAGATATAATCGTAAGGAATACCTTTCTTTGGTAGAGGACGTTTATACAGGTACATTTGCCGGAGTAGAGATGTTGAGTGTTACTCCTGAGATGCAGGTAGCTAACCGAAGACATATCGAAAATGGAGGAACTACACAAATACCGGGCGATCCTTGGGGAATAGCGAAAATTACGAATATGGTTGATTTACCTAACGGAAAAACGGATGCAAATAACCAGCATTTAGCTCTAATCTCGACAGATTTACCCGAAGAAAATTGGCAATGGCCCGAAGAAAATTGGCAATGGCGAGATAGATTTGCTCAAAGATTGAAAGAGTATACGTTAGGATTATTGTGGTTTGCCCAAAATGATGAAGCACTTCCGAAAGCTTTTCGAGATAATGTTAGAGAATGGGGACTGGCAAAAGACGAGTATATCGATAATGGCAATTTCCCGAGACAAGTTTATGTGAGAGAGGGGCGTCGTTTACATGGAGAACATTTTTTTACAGCGAATGATGCTTATCCCGTGGCGAAAGGGAAACGTCCCCCTTTGTATAGCAATAGCATTACTGCTAGTCATTATGCTCTTGATTCACATGCTGTTCATAAACGGGAGAAAGGTAAGATTGCTTTGGACGGATTCTTTAACTATCAAGCGTCGGTCTATACGGTTCCTTTTGGCGTGATTCTGCCAAAAAAAGTCAATAATTTGTTGATTCCAGTACCTGCTTCTGCTACTCATGTAGGCTTTTCTACTTTGCGTATGGAGCCTTGTTGGATGGCATTGGGACAGGCTGCGGGTATAGCTGCCGCTCTTGCGATTGAGCAGAATAAATCGGTGAAAGAGCTCGATATAGAGGATATTCAAGCGGAGTTGCTAAAAGAAAAAACTACCTTAATGTATTTTAAGGATATAACCGTCGATAGTCCAGATTTCGAGATGGTTCAATATATGGGACTTCGAGGGTATATAACCGATTGGGTTGCCGATTTGGACAGACCTATGGATAGGGATACGGCTAAGTCTTGGAGTACGATGTCGGGTATAACGATAGAAAAATTTGAAGGGAAATCTCGTCGAGATATTCTTCAAGCCGTTTATGATTTGATCAGATAAATTTATACGGTATTATGGGGTATAAAAGTTTCTGTTGTTTGCTTTTGCTTTTAACGGGTAATGTTTCGCTTCTGGCGCAAGGTATAGATGATATTTCTCCTATGGCGATTTACAATATCGGGTTAGTGGGTTGCGATTCCATCGGTGTAAATGTTTTGAAGACTTTTATATCGACCGGTGAAGCTAGATGCGTGGCCGTATTCGACGAAAAGACTACTTTGGCAGAGAGCACGGAAAGAGAAATTACATCGATTCAAGATAAGGCTCCTTTGTTATATAATGATTATTGCAAAATGCTAGACCGGAGAGATTTGGATATTGTACTTATCGCTGTATCGAAAGAGGAACAAGACAAGTTCTTTTTGAAGGCTTGTGAGTATGATAAAAATATTTATATCGAGATATCCCAGTGTTTATCGCCGGAAGAGATACAGCCTCTTGTCGATGCAACACATAGAATGTCTGGTGTAGTACAGGTCGGGCGTAGCTCGTTGGGGGTAAACAATATGATTGCTCGTATAAAAGATTTTTTGTCTTTTTTGAGCGGGTTGAAAGATAAAACTTCATATCCGATAGAGAGTGCTGTTTGTCTGGAATAATAAGAATAATAAAAAAGACAAAGAAGGTGTGCCGCTTAGCGGTGCACCTTCTTTATTATTTGAGGGTCGATTGGTTAAAGTGTCAGTATAGGATAAAAAAGATGTAGTATTTGCCTGAATCAAAAACTTCCTTTGTAAAAATTTTAGTAGAAAGGAATATACCATGAGAAAATTGCTATCATCTGTATTCTTATTTTTCGTATTGATTGCAAGTGCTAATGATAAGTTTTTAGTCAATGATTTTGAATCGGGATTCGGTGGAGCCGGTAATGCATGGGGCGGGGTTTGCGAATGGATTGATAATCCTTTGAAAGATGTAAATAATTCTTCGTCGAAGGTTTTGAAGGTAAGTAGCAGTGAATTTGCAGCGACTTCGATTCCGTTTACCTTGCCTAATGGTAAGGTTTTGACGGACTATATGGGTGTGCGGTTACAATTGGCTGTTATCGATGCGTGTGGCGAGAATATACATTGGGTAGGGTGTGATTTGGGTGTACAAGATAATGTGGGAAATAAATGCTGGCCGGGTTCGGCTTCTTGGCAAACCGGTGAGTTAAATACATGGATAACGCTTGAATTCTGGTTGGACGAAACGATTCTTTCGGCTTGGCTTGCCGGTGAACATACAGATGAGTTGAGCTTATTGATGAAAGTAGGGCGTCAGAAATTTATCTATATTATAGACAATATCGAGCTGATTGAAAAGGCAGAGTATGTAGGGGACGGAACTCAAAATTATTTTGGAGTGAATTTATCGGGGGCAGAGTTCGGCGGTATTTATCCCGGGGTAGATGGTACTCATTATGGGTATCCAACGTATAAGGACCTCGATTATTTTAAGGGGAAGGGATTGAACCTTATCCGTTTTCCATTTCGTTGGGAACGTATCCAACGTGTAATGAACGGACCTTTGGATGCAACGGAGTTGTCTAAAATGAAAACTTTTGTTCAGGCTGCCGAGGATAGAGGTATGCCTGTAATTCTCGATCTACATAACTTTGCTCGTTATTCGTTCGATGGTGGGAAAACCTATACGTTAATAGGGGAGTCGTCCAACCTTACTGCCGAACATTTGGCCGATGTGTGGAGAAAATTGGCGCAGGAGTTCAAGGATTATAATAATATTTGGGGATACGATATTATGAACGAGCCTTATTCTATGCATCCTTCGGCTCCCTGGGTGAATATAGCTCAGGTAGTTATCGATGCTATTCGAGAAGTAGATACGGAAACTCCTATTATCGTATGCGGCGATTCATTCAGTTCTGCACGTTTTTGGGTCGAGTATAGCGATAATCTTAGGACATTGGTAGATCCGTCGGATAATCTCATATTTCAGGCACATCTTTATTTTGATAAGGATTATTCCGGTCAATATTTAAATTCTTATGATGCCGATGGTATTACAGCTAATACGGGTGTTGAGCGTGCAAAGTATTTCGTGGAGTGGTTGAAACGATATAATAAGCGAGGGTTGTTGGGTGAATATGGAGTTCCCGACGATGATCCTCGTTGGTTGGAGACACTGGAAAATCTGTTGATCTATTTGCGGGATAACGGTGTGCCGGGAACCTATTGGTCGGCAGGTCCTCGTTGGGGTGATTATAAATTGGCTGTACAGCCTTCTAATAATTATACCGTGGATCGTCCGCAGATGTCTGTTTTGGAAAAATATACGGTTACTGCCGGAAATGAATCTGGAATCGAAGAACGTGCGGATATATCGGGAAGCGGATTGAAAGTCTCCTGTATGGGTAGGGAGATTATATTGAAGAGTGAAAAGCCTTGTGAAGTAAGTGTGTGGAATCTATCGGGAGTATTGGTACATAAAGTATCGGTATTGCCAAATTCGCCTGTTTATTTAACTCTTTTACCGGGATTTTATATGGTGGAACATATAAAAATTGTCGTTAATTAACAGCTTGTTATCTTGTAATAAATATAATTGTTAAAAATGATAATATAGTATTAGTCTTAGATAAAAGAGTACTACACTTTTCTCTTTTATAATTCTGTTACGTCGAATGTTTATTTTAATTTTACCTATGAAATAGAACTGTAATTCTATGGATATAAAAATGTTTAACTTAAATAGTAGATAACATGAAAAAAACATTATCTCTTTTGTGTGCTGCTTGTATAGCAGTAGGTATGCAGGCTCAAACCTATATGGTAAATGATTTTGAGTCTGGGTTGAATGGTGCGAATGCTGCATGGGGCGGTACAGCCGAGTTAATAGACAATCCTTGTTCTTCGAGCGATAACTCGTCGACAAAAGTGTTGAAAGTAGTCAGTACCGAATTTGCCAATGTGGCTATTCCATTGAACTTGCCGGAAGGAAAGACATTGGCCGATTATACAGGTGTTCGTTTACAACTTGCTGTGTTGGAAGGGTCGGAAAATATCACATGGGTTGGTAATGAATTAGGATTGGTTGATAATGATACCCAAGAGAAAACTTTTCAAGTAGCTCAGAATTCATGGGGAGACGCTACGTATAATACTTGGATGTCGCTCGATTTCAATTTTGATGAAACAATTTTGGCTACTTATTTGGACGGTAATCATGCTAGTACAAGTTTGTTGATTAAGGTGGGGCGTCAAGCGTTCAATTATGCCATTGATAATATTCGTTTAATCGAGAAAGAACAAGTTGCCGATCCCAATACTATCTTTACTTTCGAGACTATGGATTTAGGTACGACTCCTCGTTGTGGAATGCCGTGGTCGGGGTCTTGCGAAGTGGCCGAGAATCCTTACACGACCGGTATCAATACGTCATCGAAGGCTTTAAAGGTGAATGGAGGCGAATGTTCTCCCGTTACGTTTACAGAGGCTCTTCCTGCTGGTAAAACGTGGAATGATTATTCTGGAATCAAGTTGCAAGTCTGCTTTTTGGAAAGTGGCTTCGAGTGGTGTCCTATTGAGATGGGTGTTCGTACCGATGGTGGCTCACACATCAAGTTCGGTTATACGGTTGATGCAAGTACCGGACAAGAAGGCGCTGGTATCGGCGATTATACTCCGGGCGAGTGGTTGGACGTAGAATTGAAAATTGATCCGGCTATGATTACCGATGAGGCTAAATCTGTCAGAACCATGTATCTTCGTTTGATGAAGTCCGACTTATCGTATTTGTATGACAATTTGGTCTTGATCCCCAGCTCTTCGACTGGTGCTGTTTCGGAGGTGGTAACCGATGATGTGAAAGTTTACGGAGCCAATGGTTGTATCAATGTAGATTTGCAAAAAGATATGCAGGTGACTGTGTATAGTGTAGATGGAAGAATCGTTTCCTCGCAAATGTTGTCGAGCGGTCGTCATACGGTAGAAGTACCCAAAGGTATTTATATTGTTAATCGTACAAAAGTTGCTGTATTCTAATAGGTGGAATAGATAGTGTGTTTATGAAGTGGGGGCGGCTGTATGCTGCTCCCTCTTTTTTTGTGTCGCAAGCGAGAGGATTAAAGTCTCCTCTGCTGTGTCGCGGAGCAATATAGTGAAGTTCATATAGGTTGGAGGAGAGGGAGTAAGAAAAGGTAATAAGGTACACCCGCTAAGGAAAAACGCTTTTAATAGGGTCGAGAGGGCACTTGCCGGCGGAAGAAATAGGGCGAGGTTTTGTTTGAACATGGTGAGTCCCACAGCTCTTTTCTCCTGTCTTGTTCCGTAGCATTACGGGGTGTTTGGGGAAGTCCTCTCGGAGTAAAAGGATTAATCCTTACAGTCAAAAAATTTATGGAATCTTTCCAATCCTCTATCTTCGATGAAGAATCGAAGCGGGGGGAGAAGGAGAAATACAATCCATTTCATTCATTAAAATTTAGGTCTATTCCCACTAAATTTCTGCTGAGTCGTTTGTCCTTCCCGCGGTTGGGAAGAAAATATATCATTATACAATACATAGGAGAAGTGGAAATACTCTACCTCAAATAGGGGAGGTGTTACGTAGTGACGAAGGGGGTAAAAGAAATGATATAAGCAAATAGGAAGTGAAGTACAGAATCTCAATACAAAAAAATTGCTCAGAGCCATGTGGCTCCGAGCAATTCGCTGTGAAAACAAAAATCTAAATTGGAGAATTGATTATAAAATGATCTTTTGGCCGTTTACGATATAAACTCCGTAAGGAATGTCGTTAACAATGGTTTTTCCGGCTTCTACTTTTTGCATGAGAACCATTTGTCCGGTTATGTTGTACACTGCTATTTCGGTGGGTTCATTCGAGATGATAACCAGATTCCCGTCGGCGGTGTAGATTTTTGAACCGGTTACGGTTTCGTTGTCGATTGCAGTAGGCAGTTTGGCCGGTAAATCGAAGGAATCGGGAGCATCCGTACTCCCTTGTTTACATATAACATAACATTCAAAAGGAGCGATATCGCGGCTGTTGTTAACAAATGAACTTCCGGTATTATTGATTGCATATATTCCCTCGGTAGCCGATACGGTTTGCAAAGTTGCTATCATGTCAAAATCTTTTCCTTCGACGGCATTAAATACCGGAGTTGCTGTAATCTCGGCATTAGAAGCACTGAATGTAACGTCTCCGATGATGTTGATGTGTTCGTCTAACTCGGAAGAATTCGGGAAACAAATGATATACGGAGTATTGGCAGAGAATGTTTGTGTAGCTGCAAAACCTTCGGTTGTAAGTTCTCTGAGCCAGAACGGATTCTTGGAAGTATCGTATTCACCTTCTGCATTATAAGCACTGAGTTCTACTTGTTCTCCCGCTTTATTTCGAGCTTGGATTGTCGAAACATCGAAGGGTAAAACAATCCCTCGCCAGCCGGTTGTCTCTTGTGCATTTGTCGTCAGACTTTCTTCGATCGTGCGGGTATAACTGATGGCATCGGCATGAAATGCAGTGGGGGCTTCGAAAGGCATTGCATCGGTCAACACGATTTTTTTAGCGGTCCCATTAATAACTACGTTGTTATTTTCGACTTGGGCAGAAGCCGGTGCATAGACCAAGCAGTTGGGATTTGCTGCAACGGGGACTTCGAAATATTCGATAACTCCGGTCATATCGATAGATGTGACTTTTTCGTTCGAAGCAAATAACGCTTGTATTTCCAGAGCATCAGGTGTTGACCCCGATATGGTTATCTTTTTAGCTGTCGCTAATAGATCGGTAGTCTCCGGTGAAACTTCCTCATTGTCGGCTGTGATATTCGCCAAAGGAACGATTGTGTTCATGATCCCATAAATGCTAGATTCTTTATAAACCGAGATCGACGTAAAAGGAACTTTGAGTGTACAGTTTTCGGGTTTGAAAGCTCCGGTAAAAGGGGAGTCGCCGTTACCAGTAGCTGTAACCGGTGGAGTGAGCGATTTACATTCGATTGTCGACAAAGAGCGGCAGTCGTAAAATGTCCCCGGTGAAATCGATTGAATGGTTTTGGGGAAAGCAATAGCTTTCAACGCATGACAGTTCGCGAAAATCCAATCTCCGTCTATTTTTTCAAGGGTGCTGGGTAGGGTAACACTTTCCAAAGTGGAACAGCCGTAGAATGTACCTCCGGGGAGGATTGTTATCCCTTCGGGAATGCTGATAGAGGTTAGTTTCTTACAGTTATAAAATACACCGGTTCCCAAAGATTCGGCGATGGCCGGCATATTTATTTCTTCTAAGTTTGTACACCCGCTGAAAACATCGTTCCCGAATCGACGTACAGTTTCCGGTAGAACGACTTTTTTCAGAGTAGAGCAACCGAAAAATGCGTGATAGGCGACTTCAACAGCTTCTTTCGGTAAGATAACGGTTTCGATGACTGTATTGCTTAGGAACATTTCTTTGGGAAAAACATTTTCGACGGTTTTCATTCCGTTTAAATAAGCTTCGCCACCCGACACGATTTTACTATTCAGCATATCGAGATATTTCAAAGAAGGAAGTTCTCGAATTGTTTTTATGTCCGAGCTATTTAAATCGCCTTGTAAAATAAGTGTTGTGATTGTATCGGTTGTGGCAGGAAGCAGAGAGGATAGAGTCCCGGCAACGTCTACTCGGATAACCCCTTCGGGTACATCGGGTTGAGGTTCTCCTTTTTCAGCGACTATTCGCATGGCGTTGATATAGGAAAATCCCGAAGTGTTGTTACTGCTTTTACCGATAGTCAATACAACGACTCCTTGTGCCGTGGGTTTTATGCCCTTTACGGTAGCGACCGACGAAGTGTTGGAGGCTGCGTCGATGGTCGCACTTCCGCTATTTTCTCCCGCATAGGTATAGGTTGTTTCTCTGTTTCCATCGCCTGCCCGAGAACCGAAAGTTTGGAAAGAATAAGTTGCAGTCGGATTTAAGCCAGATATTGTCAAAACAGGATTTTCTCCATTGGAACTGAAATTACTTGTCGAAATGGCTGTGTTCATGTCCCAAATAGTGGAGTTACTGCCGTTGTTGGCCGCATGGGTAAAACCGGTAGTAATTTCTATCGAAACGGTCGTTGCGTTTCCAGTGGAATCATTCAGCATGTCGACTCTATATCCGCTGGCTTGGTTGTTAACATTATTCCAGCTATCGAGTCCGGCTTCGGCAGGACCGAAGTTAATATAGATGGGAGTCGTAGATATTTCTACCGGGGTACTCCCTGCTATTTCGGGGATATTGGCATTTTTGACGATATTAAATAAAATGTCATGAGCGGCATCATTCAAATGCACACCGTCACCAGAATCGTATTCGGGGCGTATAAAGCTATATCCGTCTTCGGTCGCTATGGGAGTGTAGAAGTCGAGTGCGTATTCGCCATATTTATTCAATATACTATCTGTCAGTTCTTTGAATTGATCTCTTGCTGCTTGCTTCCAAATGTCGGGTTGATGTTCTTCGTTGTATGGACCATCATACTTTTCCCCGAAATTATGGGGCTGTGAAGTGGTAATCCAAACTTTTACACCAGCAGCTTTCGCCAAATCTATGATAGTGGCGAAATGTTTCATTTGCGTAGCGACAGGAATACCGTTCGATACATCGTTGGTGGGCATGTTGATAATGATAGCGTTCGGCGACAGGCTGAGCGCTTTGGTAATATTTCTTTCTGTATCGACTTCGAGAATATGGTTTCCCGTGTTGTAGGGATCGGTTCCGGTCGGCATGATCGCACATGTGGTATAACCACCTTTGGCCAGATTGGTAACCGTGTTGGTAGGGTCTATCGATTGCAGGTAGGTGCGATACTGATTTACCCAAGCTCTATTGGAGTCGGAGACGCCCGCTCCGGCTGCTGTCGATGAGCCTAATACGACAATTCTGGTTCCTGCATCAGCAAAAAACATAAAGCAAGAAACCAGTAAGAAGCATAATGTACTGAGGATTGTTTTTTTCATATCCGTCTTCATGGTTTAATTAATAAATAATATTTATCCACAAAGATACGGGCGTGTACTTATATAAATAAAGTACTATTTTAATAAAGTATGATATTAATATAACAAAAAAAATATGTTTCGGCTTATTTCTTGATTCGACGTGAGGCCCTCGTCATCGTGAAGGCTCGTTTGTAAAAAATGAATATAGGTATAGTTGCTCCGACAGCTAATGCGAATAAAACAGAGGCTGTCGTTATACCGTTTTTGAAAATCTCCAAAAGGTAATGGATTGCTTCGTTATCGTTATTACTGCTTTGAAGGAATTTGATAAGAGAAAATACAGTGCGATAGGCATACATTCCCGGTATCATCGGTAACAATGCCGGTATGTAGAGTACCGTGGCCGGGCAGAAGAGCTTGTAGGCAGAAAAATGGCTGAGAAGCCCGATAGAAAATGCTGCGATGAATGATGCAGAGGCTAAATCTAATCCGGCGTATTGCAGTAGTACGAATCGTATGCTGTGGCCGATAGCAGCGAGTATGGCCGTACACGGAATAACTCGACGAGGAGGATTGGATATAACCGAAAAACCGATTGCCGCTATGGCTGCACCGATGGCATCGGCAGCTACGGAACCTATGAATTGCCATTCTGTCATAATAGTTTTCCTCCCATCATCAATAATGTGATAGCCATTCCAAATGCAATACAAATAATTAGTAAAAACGCATTGATGAGTCGTGCTGTTCCTGCCAATACATGACCTTCGATAATGTCGATAATCCCATTGATTAATGGAACACCGGGAATCAAATAGAGTACACTAGCACCGATAGCTATATCCGGTGTGTTTCCCCATTGCTGCCACATAGTTACCGAGGCTATTAAAGAAGCGACAAACGCCGATATTGTAAATATAAAGTAGTGATTGATATGATGTTTCCCTAATACTTGTTTGATGCGAAATCCGACAAGAGTCGCAACAAAAACCGCTGCAACGGCGATCCAGTCTCCACTGAATAACCGGCAGAAAGATGCATTAGCGAATCCCACTAATACCCATACCAGCCATGCATTTAATCGAGGTTTGCTTGTAATGGCATGATATTTTTCCCATAGCTGGTCGAGAGGGAGATGGTTATCGTAGGCTTCCCAACTGAGAGCGCTCAAATCGGAATTGATTTCGAAGTTTATAGCGCCGGCTTTTGCTGTGTTTACCATACTGTATACATGGGTATTTTCCTTATTCCGCAAAGTCATTATGATTGTTTTGTGAAATAAGGTCATGTGTGCTTCAAAACCGAAAGATTCGGCTATACGGGCTGTATTGCGTACAATTCTCGACGTATGTACTCCCGAAGCCATGAGACATGTAGCATATTCCGAAAGGAACTGCGATACGGCTTTAAGTTCTTCGTGTATACTGTTCACTTTTGTTGTATTGACTGATTTTTCGACGTGCAAAGATAGTGAAAGGTGAGTGCAAAGGCAAGCGGAAATTGCATTTCCGACTTGACTATGCAGAACCGCATCCTATTTTCGCATACTGTGTAAAGATAGTGAAAGATAAGAGCCAGATAAAACAAATATATTTGTTTTTCATGTCGAACCATACTCTATTTTCGATTCAATCGCAAATTCGTGGGGGTAGACTTTTTGCATATATAAAGGTAGAAAAACCGGGAAGCCCGTTCTATTCTCCCCAAACGGTTTTTGCAATATTTTTCATTGTCGCTATTTTGTTCCACATTTCTTGTTCTGAAATCGAGCTGTTTCCCGATAAATTCCTGAAATTGCCTTGACAACTGAGATGAAGAGACTCCAATGGTAGAAGGCGTGCAGCGTTTTCGATATGATGAGTGATAGTGCTGGTAGATATCGGTTGGCTACTTGAAGTCGATACAAGCCCTAATATAACGTCTTTGCTTTGACAATGTTTCAAGATGGAAAAGTCTATATTTTCATTTTCCCTATTACCGAAGTCGAAAGCTATGGCATTCGCTTGCGTAGAGAGTAGTACTTCTGCTATTTTCTCTCGATCTCGGGTATTCCACCATTTCTCGTCGAATTGTAAGGATATGCACATATCGTCGGGCTTGTCGTTTAAGCAGAGTTCGGTCAAACGAGCAAGCACGGTGGACAGAGATGCGAGGTCGGTATTATTTGCTTCGGATATTTGTTGAATATCGCAGCCTCCCGTTAAGTTCCAAGTATAGTCGCTGAATTGTAGGAATCGGCATCCCATATTGTAAAATTCTCTAATTACTTTTTGGTAGGTCTGTGCAATATCATGGGAGAGCACTTCGATGTCGGGATAATATCTTCCTGTATTAAGACGGTTCTCAGGACGGATTAATTCAGCTAATAAAGTCATTGGGGACGGTAGTAGAGCTTTTGCATACATGTCGCCTCCGATAATTCCTGTCAAATAGGTAAAGTGCTCTGTGACAGGTGGCGTCGATAAAAAATGATTGTCGAAGTCTATTTTCCCGCATATAACGGATTTATCATTTTCTTCTGACGTATCGTTTGGTTCTGTTTCGTGCTTGGAAATGTTTTGAAGATGATGAAAAAAATCCGTATATCCGTTTGATCTATAATCTCCATCGGTAACGCATTTTAAACCTATCTGTTTACATGTGTCGACAATGTGTTGGATTTCTTTATTTTCGATTTCCAGTAATTGTGCTGCATTTAGAAGTCCTTCTTGAACTTGTTTGCGTGCTTCGATTAATTGCGGTGAATAAACAAAATTCCCAGTTATATCCACACTGTAAGGAATCATTCTTCTCATAACTGCATCATTTTACATATATATAAACTACGTTATAGAAAAGCGTGTTTCTATAACATGGTGTATTTTTTTGCTTTCGCAAAAAATTTCTATCGGAAAAGTATTCGCTTTATCTCCTAATCCACGAAGAGATAAATTTTATTATGTAACCGGCAGGTCTTCTGACTTGTTCTATTTTAGACGCCTTCCCAATCACATTGGATTAGTGGCATTGTAGTTGTTTGTCTAAAATCTATCGAACTACACAGCAGCGGGTCTGTCCGGGATTTACACCCGATTCCCTTTTCATTGCTTTATCGAACGCGATAAAAGCAAACCGATTACAAGGGACAAAGTTATTTCCTTTATTTTATTTTACAATGTTTTTTCTAAAAAATCTTATATATAGATAGGCTTTCTTTTCTTAGTCTTTGTATTATTCGTAGCCGGCAATTCGGGCTATTAGCAAGGGTACATCGGTATTGTCGAGTTTCCCTTGAAAGTTTTCTGCTCCTAAACCGATCGCATAGAGCGGGACATAACCAGCTGTGTGAGAACTGCAAGACCATGTGATTTCGGCTATTTCGTTGAGAATCGTTTTGGCGGCTTCGGCTATCGGTTCATTGTTTTCATATAGAGATTTTATTAAGTCCCCTTGTTGGTTGTGTATAGTTTCTTCGTAAATTTTTTTAAGATGTGCTTCTTGTTCGGGGGATAAGTCGAGCTTGCTCCAAAAGCCAAAAGCATGGGATAGGGCCTTTTGTATGGTTTCCCATGAAATTTCGGTGTTTTGTTTACGCAGATTTTCTATTTCTTTTGTAAACGCTATTCCACTCATCGTTTGATATTGGAGTGCTTGCAGGTTGAGTGAGTAATTTCCGTTGCCTAATACTACGCCTCCGGTTTCATGGTCGGCTGTAACGATAATGAGGGTTTCATCGGGATACTTTCTATAAAAATCATAAGCCAATTTTACCGATTCTTCCAAATCTTTTATTTCTCTGAAATTGGTAGCTCCGTCACGGGAGTGTCCTGCCCAATCTATTTTGGAGCCCTCTATCATTAAAAAGAAACCATTTCCTTTTTGTTGCAGAAAGTCTATTGCACATCGGGTGAGATCGGCTAAACAAATATCTCCCGGTTTACGGTCTATGGCGTAAGGGAAGTCTTTTTGGGGAAATAAAATCATTTTGGAGGCTACCTGGGATTGGCGATTGTATTCTTGTATGCCGAGAGCCAATGTATAGTTGGCTTTTGGAATCATATCGTATAGAGATTTTTTTCCTTCTGGTGACGGTTGTGTAAATTTATCTCCTGCATAGAAATCAAATCCGGCGGCGAGCATATCGACTCCTATTTCGTAACGGTTATTACGGTTTATTTGGTGAGCGAAAAAAGCGGCGGGAGTGGCATCGTCTATTTCTCCGCTGGTAATAATTCCAACAGGTATGTTTTTCTTTTGTGCTGCCACCGCTATACTATATATAGGTAGACTGTCTGCATCCACACCGATCGTATTGTTGTTGGTCTTTTCACCGCAGGCCAATGCCGTACCTGCTGCTGCCGAGTCTGTTACTCCTCGATTGGCAGAGTATGTGCTTACAAAAGTCGTATAAGGGAATTTCGAAAACAATAGCGGTAAGGGTCCTGTCTTACTGGTCAGTTCCCCGTAAAACATTTCAGTACCGTTAACTTGATTTATGCCCATTCCATCGCCGATGATATAGAATACATATTTGGGCCGAGTGGCTTGTGTTGATAAGACGGAAAGGATTAAAAGGCTAATAAAGAGTAGTGTTTTTTTCATCGTGTTTGTATTTCGATCTGTTTTACTTGATGAAACAAAGGTACTTAAAAACAGGAGAACTGAACTTCTCTCGGTATGAATTTTTGATTACAGTGTTTTTATTATCGTATGAAAGGGTCGATATTGAGGGGATATAAAAAAGGCTAACATTATCTGTTAGCCTTTTTTATAGAGTTATCAAAGGACTTTTTAATCTTCGATAGCAGCCTGCGCCGCAGCCACACGTGCGATGGGTACACGGTAAGGACTGCAAGATACGTAGTTCATACCGAGTTTGGCACAGAATTTCACAGATGAAGGTTCACCACCATGCTCACCGCAAATACCGACTTTGAGCGACGGTTTGGTGGAACGGCCTTTTTCCACGCCCATGCGTACGAGTTGCCCTACACCTTTTTGGTCGAGAACTTCGAACGGATCGGTTTTGAGGATACCTTTTTCTTTGTAAATCTTTAAGAATTTACCGGCATCATCACGAGAATAGCCGAACGTCATTTGAGTCAAGTCGTTCGTGCCGAATGAGAAGAAGTCGGCAACTTCGGCAATTTGATCGGCTGTAACGGCTGCACGGGGAACCTCGATCATCGTACCTACTTTGTAGGCAACCGTGTCGCCGCGTTCTTCGAATACTTGTGCAGCGGTACGGTGAATAACTTCGGCTTGCATTCTCAATTCTTCTACAACACCTACAAGGGGAACCATGATTTCGGGGTGAACGTCGATACCTTTTGCTTTTACGTTCAAAGCAGCTTCGATGATGGCTCGGGCCTGCATTTCGGTTATTTCGGGATAGGTACAACCTAACCGGCAACCGCGATGACCCAACATGGGGTTAAATTCTTCCAAAGCATCGCAAGCTAATTTTACTTCGTCGATGCTCATACCCATCTCTTCTGCCAATTCTTTTTGAGTGGCCAATTGATGCGGTACGAATTCGTGTAGAGGAGGATCGAGCAGACGAATGGTTACACCCAGACCGTCCATAGCTTCGAATATTCCTTCGAAGTCGCTGCGTTGCATAGGCAACAGCTTGTCGAGTGCGTGGCGACGTCCCTCTTCGTCTTTCGACAGAATCATTTCGCGCATGGCTTTGATACGATCGCCTTCGAAGAACATGTGTTCTGTACGGCATAATCCGATACCTTTTGCTCCGAATTTGCGGGCTACCGCTGCATCGCGCGGAGTATCTGCGTTGGTGCGTACGTCTACTCGGGTATATTTTTCAGCCAAATTCATAATGGCTGCGAAATCCCCGCTCATATCGGCGTCTACGGTAGGAACTTGTCCGTCGTAAACATCTCCGGTGGAACCATTCAAAGAGATCCAATCGCCTTCTTTGTAGACTTTTCCACCCATTTCTACCGTACGGGCTTTATAATCGACTTTTATTTCACCGGCTCCCGATACACAGCATTTACCCATACCACGGGCAACTACGGCTGCGTGGGAAGTCATACCGCCACGAGCAGTAAGGATTCCTTGCGCCACGCTCATGCCTCGCAAATCTTCGGGAGAGGTTTCGATACGTACCATGATTACTTTTTTTCGTTTTTCGGCCCACGCCTCTGCGTCGTCGGCGAAGAACACGATTTGTCCGGTTGCTGCCCCCGGCGAGGCAGGAAGTCCTTTGGCTACGACTTTAACGCGTTTGATGGCATCCTTGTCGAATACGGGGTGCAATAGTTCATCGAGTTTTTGAGCCTCCATGCGTTTCAAGGCTGTTTTTTCGTCGATAATTCCTGCGCGGAGCATATCCATGGCGATTTTTACCATAGCGGCTCCGGTGCGCTTTCCGTTACGAGTTTGCAATAACCACAATTTGCCATCTTGAATAGTAAATTCGAGGTCTTGCATATCTTTGAAGTAGTCTTCGAGTTTTTGTTGAGTTTCGATAAGTGCTTTTGCACATTCGGGCATGGCCTCTTCGAGAGAAGGATATTTGGTTGCACGTTCTTCTTCCGATATACCTTGCAATGCAGCCCAGCGGCGAGATCCTTCGAGTGTGATTTGTTGGGGGGTGCGTACACCGGCAACTACGTCTTCTCCTTGTGCATTGATGAGGTACTCTCCGTTAAAGATATCTTCGCCGGTAGCAGCGTCACGAGTGAATGCTACACCGGTAGCCGAGGTATTTCCCATATTGCCGAATACCATAGCTTGCACGTTTACGGCAGTACCCCATTCTTCGGGAATCTGGTTCATACGACGGTAGAGAATGGCGCGTTCGTTCATCCAGCTGTCGAATACGGCACAGATAGCTCCCCATAATTGTTCCCACGGAGAAGCGGGAAAATCTTTTCCCGTATTTTCTTTAACGGCGGCTTTAAAGAGTTTTACTAATTCTTTGAGGTCTTCTACTTGGAGTTCGGTATCACTCTTTATACCTTTGGCCTCTTTGACTTTGTCCATCACTTCTTCGAATGGATCGATGTCTTCTTTCGTTTTAGGCTTCATACCCAGTACGACATCGCCGTACATCTGTACGAATCGGCGATAGGAATCCCATGCAAACCGCGCATTTCCCGATTTTTTAGCAATGGCTTCTACGGCATCGTCGTTCATACCTAAGTTCAATACTGTGTCCATCATGCCGGGCATGGAAACACGAGCTCCCGAACGAACCGATACCAATAGCGGATTCGAGGCATCTCCGAACTTCGTGCCCGTGAGGCTTTCGATATGAGCGATAGCCTTTTCCACATCGCCTTTGATTTCTTTTACAACAGCTTCCTTCCCTTGCTGAGTGTATGTGGTGCAAACTTCGGTAGTGATTGTGAATCCGGGGGGAACAGGAACTCCAATTAAGTTCATTTCCGCCAAGTTGGCTCCTTTACCACCCAGCAGGTTTTTCATGTCGGCACGGCCTTCTGCTTTACCGTTGCCAAAAGTATAAACTCTTTTCATAAATAAATAAGTATATGATATTTTGTATAAATATTGTTTCCTTTATTCGACTTTGTGACCCATTCGGAAAATCTTGTATAGAAACAATACGCAAAAATAAAGGATTCGTGCAAACCACAAAAATATTTTGCTACAAATTTTAACGCTGTGCACTATTTATTTGCTTTACCTGTCTCTTTCGTGAAAAATACTTATCTTTGCCGAATGTGGAACCTGTGGTTTTCTGCATAATTGCATAGCCGAATTTATTTAGATGTTCGGTTCGTATTGTTTTGTTTGGCTTTGTAACTTATTAATTTTTTGTTTTGGCACGAAAAAAGAAAGAGCTACCCTTGTTGGAGCAGGTAGAAATAACCGGAGTAGCAGCCGAAGGCAAGGCTTTGGCACGAGTGAACGATTTGGTAGTATTCGTCCCTTTTGCAGCACCGGGAGATATAGTGGATTTGCAATTGATACGTAAGAAGCATAATTATGCCGAGGCACGTATCGTGAAATTTCACGCTTATTCTTCTTTGCGGGTAAATCCTTTTTGCGAGCATTTCGGTGTTTGCGGCGGGTGTAAATGGCAACATGTGGCTTATGACTATCAGTTACAATTTAAACGGCAGCAAGTGGAAGACAATCTTACCCGCATAGGTAAAATCCCTTTGCCGGAAATTTTACCTACCAAAGGTTCGACCAAGCAACAATATTATAGAAACAAGCTCGAATTTTCATTTTCCAATAAGTCGTGGTTGACTTATGAACAGTTGCAGACGGAACAGGAATTCGACTGTCGTAATGCGTTGGGATTTCATATACCCGGTATGTTCGACAAAGTCCTCGACATAAAAAAGTGTTGGTTGCAGGACGATATATCCAATCGCATTCGACTCTCGATAAGACAATGTGCTATCGATAATCATTATCCATTTTTCGATTTGAGGGAGCAGATAGGATTCATGCGGAATATTATTATCCGGACCTCTTCGACAGGAGAGGTTATGCTCATAGTCGTATTTTTCGAACCCGATATGGTGCGTATCGAACGAATGATGCAACATATAGCGGATACGTTCCCCGAGATTACGTCTTTGCTTTATATTGTCAATCAAAAACGAAACGACACGATTGCCGATCAGGAAGTTTGTGTGTTCCGGGGAAGAGATTATATTTGGGAAAGTATGGAAGGATTACGATTCAAGATAGGACCGAAGTCTTTCTATCAAACCAATTCCGAACAGGCTTATGAGTTATATAAGGTTGCCAGAGAGTTCGCCGGATTGACGGGAACCGAGTTGGTTTATGATCTATATACTGGCACGGGTACTATTGCCAATTTTGTGGCAAGACAATCCCGTAAGGTGGTAGGTATCGAGTATGTTCCCGAAGCGATAGAAGATGCCAAAGAAAACGCCCGTATAAACGGGTTGGATAATACTTTGTTTTATGCTGGCGATATGAAGGACATTCTTACAGAGGATTTTATAGAGGAGCATGGTCGTCCAGAAGTCATCATTACCGATCCGCCTCGTGCCGGCATGCATGACGATGTGATTAAGACTATATTGTTCGCTTCTCCTGAACGTATCGTTTATGTAAGTTGTAATCCCGCCACTCAGGCGCGCGATTTATCTTTGTTAGATGCAAAATACAAGGTCGAGCGGGTACAGCCGGTCGATATGTTTCCTCATACTCACCATGTAGAGAATGTAGTATTGTTAGTGAGGAAAGAATAAAATCTAAAATTTCGAGAAAGTGTAGGCCGGGTATATCGATACCCGGCCTTTTTTGTGGATAAAAGTATAAGGAATAGATAATAAAGTATTTGTCTTGATTTGAGAGACAGAGGTATTTTTGTGCATCGAAAATATCTTAAAATTTTATCCATGAAAAGAAAAGCTTTTATAAGATTACTTGCAGTGACTGCTTTATTCCCATTTTCCGTGACTGGAAATGCATACTCCGAAACTGTTTCTTCAAAATCGTATGGATTATCTCGCATGACCGATGTGGCTCGATTTCCAGTATTGGATCGGGAAATGAAAGTGAAGTACGAGGGCAGTATCGATAAGAAAGGTGGTAATGCCGATTGGGATTGGAGCTTGTATCAAGATAAGAAAGGAGAGTGGGTAATATTCGATGTGGCGGGAGCCGGCTGTATTTATAATATGGTACAACATCGTTATCTGAGTTCGGAAGAACCCGTATTTCGATTTTACTTTGATGGTGAGGAGACCCCCCGTTTTACTATTCGTTTGTCGGAGTTCGGAGAGAAATATCCTTTTACCGAACCACAAGCATCGTGTTACATCGGCCCTTTGGATAATGGACGAGGCCCTATCCGGGTAGTTCGCAGTTTTGTTCCTATGCCGTTTCGTAATGGCTGCCGAATCACTTCGAGCGTTAAACTCGAAGGACCTCACCGGGATAAAGGGCAAGGTGGCTGGGGACATGTTGTGTATCACAGTTATCCCACTGCGCAAGGGATAGAGACTTTTACTGGAAAGGAGGATTATAGTTCTTTGGTTCGTCAGTGGAAACAAACGGGAGTCGATCCGAAGATTGGTAAGGATAGAATGTTTCGTATGTCGGAAAAGAAATTAGCACCCGGGGAGTCATTGTCTTTAATAGATGTGCATGAGGGTGGTGTCATCAATTCGTTGAAACTTTACATGGCCGGTATGAATCCCGATAGATTGCAAGATGTATGGATACGTGTGAAGTGGGATAATCACGAAGGGGAAGATGTTCTGTGTCCTATCGGTTGTTTTTTCGGTAATTCCTTAGGATATAATAATACCCGGTATTTATTAATGGGAGCGACGACAGACGGTTGGTTTTATAATTATTTCCCTATGCCGTTTTGGGAACGAGCCCATGTAATGTTGGAGAATAGGAGCGGAGAGACCGTTACTTTGGGCTTTGTTGAAGTAGGAGTAGGGGAGAATAGCTATGATAGAGAGTATAGCGGTTACTTTCGTTCTTCTGACTATTATACTCGTAAACATACACCGGGGGCAGATAGCCCCATCGCGTCGATAAAAGGAACCGGGAAAATGGTTGCCGCTCATGTGACTTGTTATGGGGAACGTCCTCATATTATTACTTGTGAAGGAGATGTAAGAATACATATAGATGGGATTAAGACGCCGCAGGTTGAGAGCGATGGTTCGGAAAGTTATATTTGCTACGGGTGGGGATTCCCGACTCCGGCCGAGTGCAATCCGTCGGGCGGTTATGACGGGCTGAGCGATAATCCCTGGTCGATGACACGATTGTGTTTAGGTGATAGCTATCCATTTTATTCGCAATTGGATTTTAATATAGAGTCTGGTGAGAGCAATAACCAGTATCTCGAACATCTGGGGATTGTTTTTTATTATGGGCAGGATAAAGTTTCCTTAGTTAAGACCGATAGCATAGATATGGCCTCGAAAAAGTCGTTGAAACGACATAAATATAAAGTAGAAGGAGATGTATCTGTGGAGATGCTGACTTCTTGTTTCGAGGGTGATGCCGATGATGTGGAAGTTACGGCTATGGTTCATAAATTTACCGGAGAGAGTTCGTTTCGTATAACAGTATTACCGAATAATCATGGAGTAAGATTGCGTCGATGCAGCGACCAGGAGCTTCCCAGACAGTGTGCGAGAGTTTGGGTCGATGGACAAGATGCCGGCGTGTGGTATTTGGCGGACAGTAATCCGTACAAGCGTTGGATTGAAGATGAGTTTGAAATACCGGAATCTCTTACTCGCGACAAATCGGTTTTGAATATACGCATTGTTCCAGAATCTCGCGAAGAGGGCTGCCCTGTGAGTTGGAACGAAGCGGCCTATGAAGTATTCTGTTATATGGAATAATTTTATTGAAAGATAGAAAAAGGCTTTATACCGATTCGGTATAAAGCCTTTTTCTATTTGTCGGGGGGATTTTGTTTCACCCATTGCATGACATTGGCTGGTGGGCGTTGATTATCCAATTCGTGTTTCATGAAGTCCATATAAGGAGCTACGTGTTTAAAGAATCGGTGATAACCTGCGCATAAATAATTTAATCCCGGTTCTCCGGTGGCCGTTTTTGCGAACCTGTTTTTGGGGCATTCTCCGTGGCAGGCAAATAGAAAATCACACTCTTTGCATTGTTGAGGCAGAGCATTGCGCTTGTTTTGACCGAAAGCAATTTGTCGGGGACTATTCATCATTTCGATTAAAGATTGGGTGTATATGTTTCCCAATTTATACTCAGGAAATACAAAATGGTCGCAACTGTACACATCTCCATTAAATTCCATAACTCCGGCATGACCGCAAGTTTCGGCCATAGAGCATATTCCGGGTGTTACACCAGCCCAATTGGCAAGAGTGGCATCGAATAATTGTATGTAGTATTCTCCTACATCATTTCGAACCCATTCGTCGAATATCGTACAAAGAAAGTTGCCCCATTGCTCCGGAGAGACGGAGAAGTCTGTTACTCCGTCTATTGATTCTTCATCGGGAGAGGCTAATATGCGCCCGTCTTCATGTTGCCGAATACGTTCGACAATGGGTGTGAATTGTATATATTTACAGTTGATGTCCTTGAAAAAATGGTAGAAATCTAAGGGATAGTCCCCATTAAAGTCGTTAACTACTGCCATAGCATTCCATTCGACGCCATGTTTATTAAGCAGATTTATACCTCGCATGACATTTACGAATGAGGGCCTTCCCTGTTTGGTCAATCGGTATTCGTCGTGAAATTCTTGTGGCCCGTCTATACTGATACCGACCAGCCAGTTATTTTCTTTGAAAAAACGACACCAGCTGTCTGTTAGTAATGTTCCGTTGGTTTGGATGCTGTTATCGATAATTCGACCTCTTCCGTATTGAGCTTGAAGTCGTACTACTTTTTGGTAGAAATCCAACGGTCTCATTAGGGTTTCGCCACCATGCCATGTGAATAAAATATGGTCGTTTGCCTGACTTTCGATATATTCTTTGATAAATTTCTCTAATAGGCTTTCGCTCATGATGTGCTTGGGAGAGTCCCGATAGAGTTTCGCTTTTTCGGTATAGTAGCAATATGTGCAGGCCAGATTACAAATTGCCCCCACCGGCTTGGTCATGATATATAATATCCGGTCGAAAGGTGTGTAAAGAGATTGGTTCATGATTGTATCAAAGATAGATTTAGTAAGCGGTTCAAAATTAGTAAAAATAGGGAATACAATAATTCGGTACTCGAATTATTTTTAAGTTTTATGTTTTAGGAATCGAATCTTTCGTCTTATATTTGAACCGAAAAAGAATAAGATATTATAAATTTTCGAGGTAATTATCAATGAAATATAGCCGGTTATTATTTGTTGGAGGCGGAATGTTGGCCTCTGTTTTCGCTGCATTTTCGGCAAAGAAAAGTGATAAGCCCAATATCGTTTTTATTTTATGTGACGATATGGGTTATGGAGATTTAGGGTGTTATGGGCAGAAATATATCGAGACTCCGAATATAGATCGTATGGCTTCGGAGGGTATGAGATTTACACAGGCTTATTCGGGTAGCCCTGTTAGCGCTCCTTCCCGGGCTTGTATAATGACCGGACAGCACACCGGACACGGAGAAGTACGAGGAAATAAAGAGTATTGGCGAGATAGTGGCGAGGTGCGTTATGGAGTTAATACCGACTATGCCATCGTAGGCCAACACCCTTATGATCCCAATCGTGTCATTCTTCCTGAAATTATGAAAGAAAACGGTTATACGACGGGAATGTTCGGTAAATGGGCCGGGGGATATGAAGGCTCTGTTTCTACTCCGGACAAGCGTGGTATCGATGAGTTCTTTGGATATATCTGTCAATTTCAGGCTCATTTGTATTATCCCAACTTTTTGAATCGGTATAGTTCCCGGTTGGGCGACACTGCGACTATTCGTGTGACGCTCGAAGAGAATATCAAATATCCCATGTGGGGAGTTGGTTATGCTTTACGGCCTCAATATTCGGCCGATCTTATTCACGAAGCTGCAATCGATTGGTTGGATCGTCAGTCGGGAGACAAACCTTTCTTCGGTTTTTTCACTTACACATTACCTCATGCCGAATTGGTACAGCCGGAAGATTCTCTTCTAAATTACTATCGAGAACGGTTGGGGGAAACCCGTGTGTTTAATGGCAGTTATGGTGGGCGCTATAATCCCGTGACTCATACCCATGCACAGTTTGCGGCAATGATTGCTCGATTAGATAATTATGTAGGTGAGATTTTGAAAAAATTGAAAGAGAAAGGGCTCGATGAGAATACCATCGTTATTTTTTCATCGGATAACGGTCCTCACGAAGAAGGGGGAGCCGACCCCGGATTTTTTGGACGAGATGGAAAACTGAAAGGAATTAAGCGTTCTTGCCATGAGGGAGGTATACGTATTCCTTTTATCGTTCGTTGGCCCGGTCATGTCCCGGTAGCTGTCAATGACCACCAGTTGGCGTTTTATGATATATTGCCTACTTTCTGCGACTTGATAGGGGTGAATCATATCGAGCGATATGGAGAGAATAGGAAAGACTATTTCGATGGACTTTCATTCAAACCTACCTTGTTGGGTAAAGACAAACATCAAAAGAATCATGAGTTTCTTTATTGGGAGTTTTGCGAGACCGATCAAATTGCAGTTCGGCAAGGCGATTGGAAGTTATTTGTTGAGAAGGGTAAATGTCATTTGTATAATTTGGTCGATGATATTCATGAGGATTGTGATTTGGCTGCCCAATATCCCGATCGTGTAGAAGATATGAAGCGTATCGTGTTTGAACAGCATGTAGAAAATCCTTATTTCAAAGTGACTATGCCCCAATAAAGTTAATGTATTTATATATAGATTTATGGAATTTTTGATTGACTTTATTTTGCATATAGACAAGCATCTGATTGAGATAGTACAGGATTATCATACTTGGGCTTATGCTATATTGTTTATGATTATTTTTTGTGAGACGGGTTTGGTTGTCACCCCCTTTTTACCGGGAGATTCTTTACTTTTTGTCGCTGGGGCTATTACAGCGTTGCCCGGAATTCCCTTAGAAATAAATATTTTGGTACTTATTTTGTTTGTTGCTGCGGTATTGGGCGATTCTTGTAATTATGCAATAGGCCATTTTTTCGGTAAGAAGCTATTCAGTAACCCCAATTCAAAGATTTTCAAACAAAGCCATTTAGAGAAAACCCATGCTTTCTTTGAAAAATATGGAGGGAAAACCATAATTATAGCTCGGTTTGTCCCTATCGTTCGTACTTTTGCTCCTTTTGTGGGTGGTATGGGGAAAATGCACTATTATTATTTCATGATGTATAATCTAATCGGAGGAGCTTTGTGGGTAGCGATTTTTTGTTATGCGGGCTATTTCTTCGGTGATTTGCCTTTTGTTCAGAAAAATTTAAAACTTCTGATTGTCGCGATTATATTTGTATCTTTGTTACCTGCCGTAATAGAGTTTGTACGGGCAAAAATGAAATTCAGAAAAGTAGACCAATAAAACAAAAAGGCTATTTTCAAAATAGAAAACAGCCTTTTTTGCATTCAGTCATCGAGTCATATTATTTTTTCAAGGTAATCCATATAACGCAATCTTTGTCGGTTGCTCCATATTCTTCCTTTGATTTTTCATCTTTCAGGACTGTTATACTTTGTATATTGTTGGGATCTATATTTTTTAGTTCTGTTTCCGAAATCTTTTTCCCGTCTACGATACAAAGTGTATTTTTCATGATATCCTCAGAGGTATCTTTCTTGGTAATCGTTATGGTTTTTATCGGATCTGTCGAAGTTGCAGTGTTTCTTTTGGTTTGTATGATAAGGGCTCCATTTTCACCTTCTTTTCCATAACTTTTGATCGCTTCTTCTCCTTTGAGGACAGTTATCGATTTTATTTTGTCGGCATCGAGGTTTTTGAATTTGTCTTTGGAAATTTTTTTACCGTCTAAAATATATATAGGATCGTAAAAGACTCTGGTATTGTTGTTTTCATCGACTATGACCGAACCATCTTTTTGGACATCTACATTTATATTGCTAATTTTCCCTTTCGTATTGATTTTCTGTCTATTGTTTTCTACACTGTCTTTTGTCGTAATGGTTATGCTGTTGATTTTTCCTTTCGTGCCGATCGAAGTGTTCGGCTCGGTTTTGTTACCGACTATGATAATTTTCGAACTGTTATTCTTTTCGCTGCTTTCGCCGAGGTATATTTTCAGATTTTGCCTGTCTTTGTCATTGCAACTGATTTCGGCCGAGCCTAAACCGACATAAGAGATGAGCAAAGTTTTTCCTATGGGTGTTTTTAAGGAGAAGTTTCCATTTAGATCGGTTACTGTTCCTGTATTGCTGCCTTTGACCAAGACGGTGGCTCCGACGATAGGTTCGTTGGTTTCTATGTCTAAAACACACCCGGATATTTCTATCTCTTTATTCTTTATGGTTGCGGTGTTTTCGGAACTACCGATCATAGCTGTCAAGTTACTCAAATCGACCGAGGATACTTTGTTTAATTCATCGGAGATTTCGGGGTGGGCGAATACCGAAACGGTACATAATGCGACCGGTATGACGTAGAGATACTTCAAGGTCGCTTTGCGGTTTGATTTCTTTTTTAACATCATGGTAATTCTTTTGTTAAGTTTATTGTGATTAAAGTGATTGGTTATGTAATAAAACTTGGAACCGACCGATCGTTTTATTAACAGTAATTGGTATTGTTTGGCATCGATGCCTTGTTCCAAAACGTAATTATCGGCTTCGTATTCATGTACGGTTTGCAGCTCTCGTTTCAGTAACCAGGCGGCCGGATTGAACCATTGTAATCCTATACAGAGATCGGCAGCCAGTAAATCCCATGAATGATGTTTGCGAATGTGTGCAGATTCGTGTAGGAGTATTTCTCGGCGATGGTTTTGGAAGTCGGCTTTTGAAATGACTATTTTCCCGAACCAACTGAAAGGAGCAATGGATTGGGAGATAACGACAAGAGAAAGTCCGTCGCTGTCGGTATATTTTTCCCCGCTCCGAATCAGTCGCAGAAGTTTTATAATTGTGCAGACATATCTAGTGATAAAGTATAAAATCCCGATGAGATAGATACTTAGTACCGCGATAATACCTATCGGAATTTTACTTTGTGATTCGTTTTCGATATAAGATATTGCCGGCAGACTGTCGAGTATAGTAGTGTTTGAATACGTTTCGGGAACAGCCGTATGAACCGGATATAGCGGAAGAATAAACGATAGAGGTATCAATAGTAGCAATGCTGTTCTATTGTAGCGGTAAAATGTTTCCTTACTTAGCAATATACTGTAAAACAGATACAGAATGGCTAGATAAACAGAGGCTTTTAATATATAAACAAAGAATGCGCCCATTGGTGGTGATTGGTTATTGTTCTGCGTTTCCTTTTTCTACTTTTTCGATAAGCTCTTTCAATTCTTTCAGTGAAATATCTTCTTCCTCGATTAAAGAGGAAACGACTCCCAAATAGGAGCTGTTGAAGTATTTACGTATGACTTGTCGCAAGGTCCGTTTTTTGAACGATTCTTCGCTTACAACAGCAAAATATTGATAGGTTTTACCATATGCTTTGTGTGACACATAGCCTTTTTCTTCGAGTCCTCTTACGATGGTCGATAACGTATTGAAGTGAGGTTTGGGTTCGTCATAAAAATCCAACAGTTCTTTCACGAATAATGGCCCTTTATGCCAGAAATAATTCATGATTTCCTCTTCTTTCGATGTAAGTCCTTTCATATTTTTTCTATTTATGATACAAATAAACTAAATGTTTTAGTTTTTCAACTAATTATTATAGTTAATAAAACTAAATAAAATAGTTTATTAACTACTGATTATAGTTTGATTGGGAAGAAAAGAAAAATCGGCAATAGATGTTTACACTCTATTGCCGATTATATTGGACTAATGTATTATTCTTTTTCTTTTATCATTATTTTTGAATATTGGGAAGTTCGAGCCCGTATCCACGTTTCTTGTCCTCAACTTTTAACCATAACCCGAAGAGAAGAGCCAACACACCTAAACTTGCAAATATAAGCATAGGGGTTGTATAGTTGTATTGTAACGGATCGGTTATGCCGGGATTCGAGATTCTCAATGCTGCACCTATAATCATGGGGAATGCATATAATCCTATGTTTTGAATCCAGAAAATAACGGCGTACGCCGAACCTAATAGTTTGTTGTCTACAAGTTTGGGGACGGACGGCCATAAAGAAGCTGGAACCAATGAAAAAGAGATTCCCAATAATATGATAGATAAATAGGCGACGATAACTGCTGCGGTAGTACCTTTCAGGGCCGGCAACACCAATGCGAATACCAAATGGCAGGCGATCATTAGCAGTGCACCGAAGATGAGCATAGTAGCTCCTTTACCACGATGGTCGAGAAAATTTCCTAAAATGGGAGTAATAGCCGCTGCACCCAAAGGGAATACGAAAAATACCCAACCGGCTTGTTCGGCTGTGTATCCTAAATTACATTGCAGCATATTGATTGCATATTTTTGGAATGGGAAAATAGCCGAGTAGTAGAGTACGCAAAGAAGAGCTACTAACCAGAATACTTTGCTCGAAAAAATGAGTTTGAGATCTTTCAATTTGAAAGGATCGTCTTTTTCTTCACCGCTTTCGCCCATCTGTTGTTCGAGTTTTTTATCCATGAAGGCATAAGTGATAAAACAGATGAGCCCGATTGCCAGTAATATAACTGCTACGAGAACAGGACGAGATACATCGATAGGAGAGATTTTATTGGCCAAGACCGGAGAGCCTAAGACGACTACGGCGACTCCCACACGGGCAATAGCCATTTCTACCCCCATGGCAAGTGCCATTTCTTTTCCTTTGAACCATTTGACAATTCCGCGGGAAACTGTAATTCCCGCCATTTCTACGCCACAACCGAAGAACATGAAACCGATAGCCGACATTTTAGCTGACGCAGGCATGCCCTCGTAAAACGGGGTGATGTTCCACCATTCCAAAGGTAAATTCATAAATCGGTTCATGAGAGATTCTGCTCCGCTACCGATAAATGCATTGCTGACAGCGAAATAGTTGATGGATGCCCCTGCGAGCATAACGGCCCCGGAAAGAATAGCTGTGAAGCGAACACCCATTTTATCGAGAATGATACCCGCAAAAATTAAAAAGAATACGAATACATTCAGGAATGTTTCAGAACCGGCATAGTGCCCATAGGCATCGGGGGACCACCCTCTTGATGTTTGCAAAAGTTCTTGTAAAGGCGATAGTATATCCATAAAAATATACCCGAAAAACATGGCACTTGCCAGTAGAATAAGGGCTGTCCATCGTATAGCCGGAACGTCCTTCATCAATTGATTTATTTTTTCAGTCATTGTGTTTATGTGTTTTATATATTAACTTCTTAGAAATAGACAGAAAGTCCCATTTTTATTCCGTACTGGTTGAATTTATCGGTAAAACTGTGCTTCCAATATACGGCCGGATCCAGAGATATGTTGTGACTCACGAAAATCGCATATCCCAGCTCGGCTCCGACATATAGGTAATCTCTGCATTGAGAATCACTTCCTTTGGGTTTATACCATGCATGGGTGTATCCTGCGTTTACGCCGAGAAACAGAGTCGTGAGCGTATAATATCTAATGCTTCCCATTATATCGATGCTATTGTCTTTGTACTCTTTGTTCCATGCGAAGTCACCGCCGATCCCGACAAGAATAGCCAAATTGTTGGCAATGAAATTACCTGCTTCGACTTTTAGTCCGAGGTCGAATGTTTCTTTGCCCGTATCTTCCGTGTGGGTACTGCCTAAATTAAAGCCGCTTAATTGAGGGTTGATGATCCATGTGTTTTTTAGGATTTGAGCCGAACCGGTGTTCGAAAACAACCATATAACCAAAAAGGTTAATAGTACTTTCTTTGTCATAGTCCGATGAATTTTATTTATAGTTTATGATATATTGTCGTTTCGTAGGGTTCTTCGTTCAGAGGCGTCTTGCTTTTTCCTTCGTTCTTCTCTGATTTTTTCTCTACGTTTCATTGCCCATCTGAGTATGAAAATGACGAGTAAAGTAACACCGATAATACTAAAATATTCCCAGTAATTTCCGCTCAAAAGCATACCTCTGCCAAAGTAGGCCATCACAGCCAAATAAATAACCAAGAGCAATGCTATAATGTCGTATCGTTTCATAATATTGTAGTTTTATAAAGACGAGGGTTGAATTTTATATATGGGAGATTTGAATTTTCCAGATTTCAAAACTTCGTATATTTTTATGCAACTCCAAGCATCGGTCGCTGCATAAAGTTGTTGATTTTCGGTAAGATGATCAGCTTCCCAGTTGGATAATCGTTGCCCTTTGGAAATTTTTTTCCCGATAACTATACCATAGATTTTTTGTAGACTTTGATCTTCGATGTTGTATTTCTTCACGAATTTTTGTAATTCTATAAAATTTCTCGGTATAAATTGTCCGCTGTTTAGCCGATTCAACATACAGAAGTCATCTTTAAGCGATATTCCCACTTTCAAGAGGGATTCGTTTTCGAGCAGATTCTTAATCGCAGGTGTAAATCCTATGCGATTTATACGAAACAGATAACACGTATCGTGGGTCGATAATTGGATAAGTGCTACGTGATTGCTTTTCCCTTTTTTGAAAGTTGGCCGAGTCTCTGTATCGAATCCGATAATGCTCTCGTTATTTAGTTGGAGTACTGCATTATCGGCATCTCTTTCATTATCGATTACGACTATTTTCCCTGGAAATGTTTCTATGGGTAAAGTGGCAATGATTTCTTTACTGATTTTTATTTTATTGGGTGTATCGTTCTCCATAATTTCTTAATCCAAATCATCGTTCAGCTTGTCGAGAATATCTCCGTTCTCTTGTTGATGACCGAATATATCGGTGTAATTATCGGAGTGAGAATGATGGTGTCCACAGTCGCAATTGTCGTCACATTCATCGTCATCGTTATCCAGAGTATATCTTATGTTGTGTAATGCTCGGAGCACGTTAACTAGTTGTTGCCCCCAGTATGTAACGAAATTTTCGAAACAAATGTAAAGAGCTTCGAGCATTTGAGGCTCGTTTCCCATGCGATATACCGAAATGAAATCTTTCAAGTCTTGATAAATATCGGCAAGAGCCTCCGAAACATTGGCTATTATCGGGGTTTCACTGTATTTCATATCGTTTTGAAAAACTTCCAGATAACTGTCGTCTTCCCCCAATAGACTTTCTATGTTTTCCCGAACGCTCTCGTACATACTCTCTGTGACGAATTTTTCGGAGAATCCATCTTCTTCGGGTTCTTCCGGTGTTAATAGTGTTACTTTCAGATATAGCAATGGTAGTATTTTTATGATTTTATCGAGAAATTCTTCTTTCTCCAATTCCGGAACACGTTCGATAAAAGCACAATATTCGGCACTGACCGTTACAAATTCGATGATATTTTTTGAATAAATACGTTCGTCCATTAGTCTTTATTTTTATAAAGTCCGTGATTTATGATATAATCATATACCGGTCGAGGTATAAAATAGTTCATATTTTTCCCTTCTGAAATTCCCTGTCGTATTTGGGTCGATGAAATTTCTATGATAGGAGCATGACACAATTTTACGTTTGCTGGTAGCGACCTTTCGTCTATGTCGTAACTCCGGCGCGGATAGATATAAATGGGATACTCTTCGATAATTTTATCATAGTCTTTCCATCTGTTGAATGAGAGCCAGTTGTCTGCACCGATAATCAAGGTAAATATCCTTTCGGGATATCTCTTTCTGAGGGCTTCGAGTGTTTGAATCGTATAAGACGGGCGGGGCAGGGTAAATTCTATATCGGTCGTTCGAATCTTAGAATTGCCGTTCACGGCCATATTTAACATTTCGATTCGTTGTCTATCATTATTCGAGGGCAATTTTTCTCGTAGAGGATTTTGAGGAGACACAGACAGCCATATTTCGTCGAATCCTTCATATTCGCACAAGTAGTTCGCTAATATGAGGTGGCCGGTATGAACCGGATTGAACGTCCCGGAGAAAAAGGCTGTCTTTATCGGTTGCATGTTTTACTTGTCATTTATCGAGAAATTGTCTTATTGAACGGTATGCCTCTTCTTGGGCTTTTTCCAAAATATCGTTCACTATGATTTTATCGAATTTTGGTGCGAATGACAATTCGTATTCAGCTTTCGCTATCCGATGAGCTATAACTTCCGGGGTATCTGTCGCTCTGTTTTTCAATCGTTGTTCCAACGCTTGTATGCTGGGTGGCTGAATAAACAAAGCGAGAGCTTGGTTCCCGTAGTATTTTTTTATGTTGAGTCCGCCGACAACGTCGACATCGAAAATAACATTTTTCCCCGAGTCGAGAATCCGTTCCACTTCGCTTTTCAAAGTGCCGTAGAACTTCCCGGCATAGACTTCTTCATATTCCAGAAATTCGTCGTTCGCTATACGTTCGCGAAATTCATCGGGTGTGATGAAATAATATTCGATGCCGTTTTTCTCAGTCCCTCTCGGAGCACGACTGGTGGCGGAGATAGAGAATGACAGGTTCAAATCGCGATTCAATAACGATTGTATGATGGTGGATTTACCCGAACCGGAGGGGGCCGAAAAGATAATGAGTTTACCTCTTTGTTCCATTACATTACATTTAGTACTTGCTCTTTGATTTGTTCCAACTCGTCTTTCATACGCACGACAATGCGTTGCATCTCGGCATGGTTCGATTTGGAACCGAGTGTGTTGATTTCACGTCCCATTTCCTGACTGATAAATCCGAGTTTCTTGCCTTGCCCCTTGCCCGATTGCAGGGTTTCGAGGAAATATTTCAAGTGATTGTCGAGTCTATGTTTTTCTTCATTGATGTCGAGTTTCTCGATGTAGAAAATCATCTCTTGTTCAAATCTGTTTTTGTCGTAATCGAAATTGTCGATTTTGTTCAAAGCGTCGATTATCCGACCTTTTATCTTTTCGATGCGCTCTTTTTCGTAAGGTTCTACCTCTTGTAACAAATGAGTTATGTTGGCGATTTTCTCTTCAAAAAGGTGTTGCAACATGGCTCCTTCCTGAACTCTGAACTCTTCCAATTGAGAGATGGCTTTGTCGACTGCTTTTCTCAAAGCGTTGAGTTCTGTTTCGTCTATCTCTTGACTTTCGGAGCTCATGGCATCGGGCAGACGTAACAAGATGGAGAACCAGTCGTCGGGCATCGCAATACCTAATTTGACCGAGGCTTCTTTGACTTGTTGGAAATAACCTTCCAAAACCGGAATATTTATTTGGGCAGAAGCCTCCTTGCCGATAGCTTCGCTGTATACGAAGAAGTCTACTTTCCCACGTTCCAGACGTTTGGCTATTTCGGATCGAATTTCCATCTCCATTTCCCTGTATTGCTGAGGAATACGGGTCGATAAATCGAGTTGTTTACTATTTAAGGATTTTATTTCGACAGTTATTTTTTTATGCGGTAATTCCACTACGGCTTTACCAAAACCGGTCATCGATTGTATCATAAGTCTGTAAATGTTTTTGCAAATTTAATCTTAATTCCGATGAGAAAGCAATAAATTGAAAAAAAAGAGCTAATTTTGTACACTCGTTAACGTTGATTATATCGATGGTTTATCGCCTTTCCGACCGGGTATCGGGAGATGAATCATACTTTACGGATTGAATTATGCCGAATATTATACATATAGAGACTTCTACGTCTGTTTGTTCCGCCGCCTTGTCTTCCGATGGTGTCGTTCAATGCCATTTCGAGAATTTCGAGGGGCCTTCGCATGCTTCGTTGTTAGGAGTATATGTAAAACAGATCATGGATTTTTCGAGAGATAAAGGAGTCAAGGTGGATGCGGTTGCCGTGAGTAGCGGTCCCGGTTCCTATACGGGATTGCGTATCGGTGTTTCGGAAGCCAAAGGTCTTTGTTTCGGATTGAAAGTTCCTCTCATCTCAGTTCCTACGCTCGAACTTTTGGCTTGTACGACCATGTTTAGAAACTATTTTGAGGAAGATGTGTTATATTGTCCTATGATCGATGCCCGTCGCATGGAGGTCTATTCGGCAGTTTACGATAATGCGTTGAATGATGTCGTTCCTGTCGGTGCGTATGTAATCGACGAGCATACTTTCTCGGACTTGTTGGACAATCGTCGGATCGTATTTTCGGGAAACGGCTCGACAAAATGTAAAGATGTGATTAAACATCGCAATGCCATATTTGTAGAAGGAATAGTTCCTTTGGCTACCGATATGTTGGCATTGGCCGAGCGTGCTTTCCGTAACGGGCAATTTGAAGACGTGGCTTATTTCGAACCTTTTTATCTGAAAGAGTTTATAGCCACGACTCCTAAAAATAAAATATTATAAAAGTTATATCAATAGAAATTATATGCAATATACTTCGGAATTGAAAAGACTCGTGTTGCCCGAATATGGCCGCAATGTGCAGCAGATGGTAGATCACTGCATGACCATAGAGGACAAAGCGGAACGTACCCGTTGTGCCAATACGATTATAAATATCATGGGGAATCTGTTTCCTCATTTACGGGATATCGAGGACTTTAAGCACAAATTGTGGGATCATTTGGCAATTATGTCCGACTTCAAGTTGGATATCGATTATCCGTATGAAATCATCAAAAAAGAAAATCTTCATACCGTGCCCGAGTCGGTTCCTTATCAGGCTTCTCCCATAAAGTATCGTCATTATGGGAAAATTATGGAAGAGATGTTGAAAAAGGCGGAGTCGATGCCCGATGGACCCGAAAGGAGTGCATTGGTTTCCATGCTGGCGAATCATATGAAAAAGTTGTTTTATCAATGGAATAAGGATTCGGTGGAAGATGAGAAGATCTTGAAAGATTTGCGCGAGTATACACATGGTGTGATCGATCTCGATGCATCCACATATCATTTGAGAGATGTGAGGGAACCGGTCGTGCAGCAGCGTAAATCAAAAAATAATTCGAAAAAAGCGGGTAAATAACCGCTTTTTTTGTATCTTTCACTCATTAACCTTAATAGAGAAAGAGAGTATGGCATCTTTTATTATTGAAGGCGGGCATCGCTTAAATGGTGATCTGATACCGCAAGGAGCTAAAAATGAGGCGTTGGAGGTTTTGTGTGCTACACTGTTGACCCCGGAAGAAGTGAAGATATACAATATTCCCGATATACTCGATGTAAATAATTTGATACAACTTTTGCGAGATTTGGGCGTGACGGTAAAACGCATAGGTCTGAATGCGTACAGTTTCAAGGCCGATAAGATAAATCTCGATTATCTCGATAGTGACGAATTTTTTCAAAAAGGAGCTTCTTTGCGGGGATCGGTAATGATTATCGGACCTCTTGTGGCTCGTTTCGGGTATGCCGTTTTACCGAAACCGGGAGGCGATAAAATCGGAAGACGCCGGTTGGATACCCATTTTCTCGGTATCCAAAAGTTGGGAGCTACATTTAATTATTGTTCCAAAGCCCAGCGTTATGAAATTAAAGCCGATAAATTGCGGGGTAGTTACATGTTGCTCGATGAAGCATCGGTTACAGGTACGGCAAATATTCTAATGGCAGCTGTATTGGCCGAAGGCGATACGACGATTTATAATGCTGCTTGCGAGCCCTATTTGCAACAACTTTCAAAAATGTTGAACCGTATGGGGGCGCATATCGAAGGTATCGGGTCTAATCTGCTCACCGTTCACGGGGTTTCATCGTTAAAAGGGTGTGAGCATACTATTCTTCCCGACATGATCGAGGTGGGTAGTTTTATCGGTATGGCAGCGATGACACGTTCGGACATTACGATTAAAAATGTATCGTATAACGATTTGGGAATTATTCCCGATAGTTTCCGACGATTAGGGATAACCGTGGAACAACAGGGCGACGATATTCATATACCCGAACATGAATGTTACGAGATAGAGACTTTCATCGATGGTTCGATTATGACTTTTGCCGATGCTCCGTGGCCGGGATTGACTCCCGACTTGTTAAGCGTATTCCTCGTTGTGGCGACACAGGCGAAAGGTAGTGTCTTGATTCATCAAAAGATGTTCGAGAGCCGTTTGTTTTTCGTAGATAAACTTATCGATATGGGAGCGCAAATCATTCTTTGTGACCCGCATAGGGCGGCAGTCATCGGTCAGGCTCACGCACACACGTTGAGGGCTACCAATATGGTTTCACCCGATATTCGAGCGGGAATAGCCATGCTTATCGCCGCAATGAGCGCCGAGGGTACAAGTCGTATTCATAATATAGACCAAATCGATAGGGGGTATCAAGATGTCGATAAACGACTCAATGCGATAGGTGCGCGTATTACCCGTTTATAGATCGATGAAAGGGTGGTATTTTTGTGTTGTCGTGGCGGGATTGCTCCTGTCTTCTTGTTCGCAGCAAGTACAGGAGTGTGCCGACGGCGGGAAAACTTCCGATACAATAGTAACGGAAGTTCCCGTAGAGGAGACTTGCGATTCTACCGGATACCGTTTGTATCGGAAATATTTGGCTGCGATAGGAGAGAATCCTTCTTATTTTCAATGGAAGGATTTCCCAAAATATTTGGGGGCGGCGTATGTCGATGAAAAAGGTCATTTTGTGATACAAGTGCTTGGCGATTCGGCAAAAGCGAGGAAACAGATTGTCGAGGCCGTCGGGAGCGACGAGGTAACGGTTATTCCCCGACGAAATTCTCGGCAGTTATTAGATTCGTTGTATGCCTATTTGTGTGAGATACGCCGGTTCCGGGCCGATGAACCGACGGTTGCAGTGTTCGATACGGTTTGTTACGATGCCCGTGACAGTTGGACGATTTATGTACATGTCAAAGCTCTCGATTATACCACGCCCGAATATGTCGATAGCCTGTACCGGTATATCGGGGAGTTCCGAAAAAAAGTTTTACTTTCTCGATGGGTGCAGGTAGAGGGAAAATACACGGTTGTAACCGGTGTGGATTTGGACGAAATAAAAGTGAAAGAATGATTACAAGGGAAGAATTGATAAGGATAGGAAGGTTTAATAAGCCTCATGGAGTGAAAGGCGAGTTGTCTTTTACTTTTACCGATGATGTGTTCGACCGCACGGAGTGTTCTTATATCGTATGTGAGATAGATGGCATATTCGTACCGTTTTTTATCGAGGAATATAGGTTTAAGAGCGATACGACGGCTTTGATTAAATTGGAAGATGTAGATAATGAAGCGGATGCGCGTCCCTTTACTTTACTCGATGTTTATTTCCCGAAGTCTTATTACAAAGAATCGAATGAAGATGAAGCTCCGGGAGATTACTTTATAGGCTTCACTGTGATCGATAGCGAGAAAGGAGAGTTGGGAAAGATTGTCTCGATCGATGATTCTACGGAAAATGTATTGTTTGAAGTGGAATATAACGGGCGATTGTTGCTTATACCGGCTGTCGATGAATTTGTTTGTGAAATAGACGAAGATAATCGCAAGTTGTATCTGAATATCCCCGACGGATTATTGGATTTGTAGTTCGAAAAATAATCGGTATGGAAACAAAAAAACGGGCTGTATAACAATTTATACAGCCCGTTTTTGGGAGGATAATACGAAAATCATATCTCGATGATTTCATGTTGTAAGGTTTGTGTGTCGAGCAGGAAAAGTTTCCCACTTAAAACTTCGCCATAGCCGGTAATGATTTTAATCACTTCTGCGGCTTCCATGCAGCCGATAATTCCTGGAATAGTGCCGATAACTCCTCCGGGACGAGCCGGGGGAATAACTTCGGGGCGGGGATAAAGATCACTGTATCGAGATCCGCCTCGGTAATTAAAGACGGAAACCTGTCCCCGAAATTCCGAAATGGACCCATATACATAGGGCTTTTTGAAGCGGGAACAGACATCGTCGATCAGATAACGGGTCGCAGCATTGTCGCATCCGTCGACAATGATATCGTAAGCGGAGACAAGTCGATTTGCATTGTCGGGGGTGAAGCGGTTAGGATAGGTCTCGAATCGAGTTGAACTGTTCAAAGCCGACAGTCTTCGACAAGCGCACTCGACTTTCGATTGTCCTATTTCTGCCTCGGTATAAAGAATTTGCCTTTGTAAGTTGCTTTTTGAAACGATATCATCGTCGATAAGTCCTATTTGTCCTACTCCGGCAGCGGTCAGATATAGAGAGATGGGAGAACCTAACCCTCCTATACCGACAATCAATACCTTAGCATTCTTCAATTTTTCCTGTCCTGCTTCCCCGATTTCGGGAATCATGATTTGGCGGATATACCTTTCGTTCATCGATCGAATATTTTGTCCCAGTCTTTCCATACGACCTCATACCCCATAGCCTTGACTGCTTGTTCTACTTCGGCAGGTGTCCGTTCGTCGCTGACAGAAAATTGTTCTAACGCTTGCGGATAAGTGGCATAACCTCCCGGGTCGGTTTTCGAACCTGCGCTTATCGAAGTCGCTCCGAGAGTGGCGATGTGGTCTCTGAATTTTGCGTTTTCTCGGGTGGATACGGAAATATCCACGTCGTGGTCGAAAATACGAAATGCAAAAATCAACTGTGCCAGCTCTTTATCCGTCATGATTACATTGGGTTGAAAATGACCTTCGGACGGGCGCATGCGGGGGAAGTTGACGCTATATCGAGTTTGCCAATAGTGCTTGCGCAAGTATTGCAAGTGTATGGCCATCATGGTTACATCGGTACGCCAGTCTTCCAATCCGATGAGCACTCCCATACCTATTTTGTGTACACCGGCTTGTCCCATTCGGTCGAATCCGTTTACTCTCCATTCGAAGATAGATTTCATGCCTTTCGGGTGGTATACTTTGTACCGGTCTTTATGATAGGTTTCTTGAAAGCATACCACGCCGTTGAGACCCGATTGGGTCAAGCGATAGTAATCTTCGCTTTTGAGGGGCATGACTTCTATCGATAGGTTCGAGAAGTAGGGACGTGCGATTTGTAGAGCTCGTTCCAAATAATCGACTCCGGCATCGCGTGGATTTTCTCCGGTTACGATAAGCAAATTCTCGAACGGTCCCATTTGACGGATTGCCCGGCATTCATTTTCGATTTCTTTCTCGGTAAGAATAATTCGGGCAATGGGGTTATTGTGATTGAATCCACAGTAGACACAGTGGTTTGTACATGAATTGGTGATATAAAGCGGTACATACATCTGTATCGTTTTGCCGAAACGTTCTTGGGTATAGAGCCTGCTCAATGCCGCCATATGTTCTATATAGGGGGCGGCAGCAGGTGAGACGAGCGCCATGAAATCGTCGAGTTGTAAATGCTCTTTACCAAGAGCGATTTCGACATCACGACTCCGTTTCGAAGCTATGCAGGCAGTTATATCTTCCCAAGAATATTTTTCTAATTCACTGGAAAACATCTTTTTGTAATTTTTTTAAATCGTTAGTCGTTTAATGAGGGTTTTACATTTTTGCAATTCTTTCATGGTTAGTTCATGGTGCTGTTTGGTTCCGCCCTTTTGCAGGACACCTTGTACTGAAAATCCGCTCCATTTCAGAATTTCACGCAGTGCTTTTACCGTACCTCGGGTTTGGTTGAACCAGATATTGAAAGGCCATGGGGTGGAACCAGTGCTTACAATAACGGCCTTTTTGCCTTTGTGTAGGGGGAGGGGAAATCCTTTCGGACTTTCACCCATCAAGCCGTAGACCAGTCGGTCGAACAGGATTTTCAACTGTCCGCTCATGTTGCCCCAATAACAAGGAGATCCGATGACGAGGGCATCGGCCTCTACAATTTTGGCGAGGGTGCGTTGGGCATCGTCCTCTGGCAGGACGCAGTTATGGCGACTGCGGCAACTCATGCAGCCAGTGCAAGGGTGTATGTCTAACCGGCACACCGGTACGACTTCTACCTCGGCATGGTGTTGCCGAGCCTCGTTGGCCATCGTGTCCAAAATTCGGCTTATCAAGCCGTTGCTTCTCGGGCTTCCGTTTAGTATCAATATTTTCATATTACGTGTTTGAGTCATGAACAGGTTTATCATTCCTTTTCTATACAGTCGGTAATATCTTGCGACAGGCGCATGGCGCAGAAGTTTGGTCCGCACATGGTACAATAATTACCGTCGTGGAACGAGCCTTGTTTGTAGTATTCAAGGGCACGTTCGGGATCGAGTGCCAAATTGAATTGGTCTTTCCAGCGGAACTCATACCGGGCCTTGCTCATGGCATCATCGCGTATTTGTGCTCCGGGAAATCCTTTGGCAAGGTCGGCGGCATGTGCAGCTATTTTATAAGCGATAACACCGTTACGCACATCTTCTCGATCGGGTAATCCCAAGTGCTCTTTGGGGGTTACATAACAGATCATAGCTGTGCCTAACCACGCGATTTGAGCCGCTCCGATAGCCGATGTAATGTGGTCGTATCCCGGTGCGATGTCGGTCGTCAATGGGCCTAACGTATAGAAAGGAGCTTCGTGGCAACTGTTCAGTTCTCTTTCCATATTTTCTTTGATTTTGTGCATGGGGATATGGCCGGGACCTTCGATAATGACCTGTACATCATGAGCCCATGCTTTTGTAGTGAGTTCGCCCAACACATCGAGTTCGAGGAATTGCGAACGGTCGTTGGCATCGTGTATCGAGCCCGGACGCATACCGTCACCCAAAGAAATCGCTACGTCATATTGTTTTAAGATTTCACAGATTTCATCGAAATGTGTGTACAGGAAACTTTCCTGATTGTGAATGACGCACCATTTTGTCATAATAGACCCTCCGCGCGATACGATTCCGGTAAGTCGTTCGCCCACCAAATCGGCATGAGCTTTCAACACGCCGGCGTGAATGGTGAAATAGTCCACTCCTTGCTCACATTGTTCGATAAGTGTGTCGCGGTAAATCTCCCACGACAGATTTTCGACTTTTCCATTTACTTTTTCAAGGGCTTGGTAGATGGGGACAGTTCCCACGGGGACAGGACAGTTCCGGATAATCCACTCACGGGTTTCGTGTATGTGGTCGCCGGTCGATAGATCCATCAGTGTGTCGCCCCCCCAGTGGCAACTCCATACGGCTTTGTCGATCTCTTCTTCTATACCCGAGGATAGCGCAGAGTTCCCGATGTTAGTGTTTAATTTGACCAAAAAATTACGGCCGATAATCATCGGCTCGGCTTCCGGGTGGTTGATATTCGCCGGAATGATCGCTCGCCCGGCGGCTATCTCTTGTCGCACGAATTCGGGTGTGATGTGGCTTTTAATGCCTAATTGTTCGTTTTGCAAGTTTTCCCGTATGGCGACATATTCCATTTCGGCCGTGACGATTCCCTGTCGGGCATAATACATTTGCGTGATGGCATGTCCCGGTTTGGCTTTGTAGGGAAGGGGAGTATTTTTGAACCGTATAGGGTCGAGAGACGGGTCGTCACGACGGGCACGGCCGTATTCCGAGGTGATATCGTCTTGTCGCTCCACATCGCCTCGCGCCGTAATCCATGATTCGCGCAGACGTGGAAGCCCTTTGTCTATATCTACCGTAATATCGGGATCGGTATAAGGCCCACTGGTGTCATATACGTATACGGGAGCGTTGGGCGTGTGTATCCGTTTTCCGTTTTCTACGGTGACTGTGTCGGTGAGGTTTATTTTTCGCATCCCCACTTGTATGGGAAATAATTTCCCCGGAATATATATTTTTTCGGAACTGGGATAAGAATCTTTGATTATTTTTTTTGTGTCCATATTACTTTTGCGTTTAATCTAAGAAAGAGGTTAACGGGCTGCTGGCTTGTGCAAAATGGTATTGTGCGCCTAATCCGGCTTCGTATGCCCGGCGGCCGGCTTCGACAGCCTGTTTGAATGCGATAGCCATTTCTACGGGATTCCCGGCGACGGCGATAGCCGTATTTACCAACACAGCATCGGCTCCCAGTTCCATAGCTTCTGCGGCATGGGAAGGTGCGCCTATCCCAGCATCGACGATAACAGGTACATTACTCTGTTCAATGATAATTTGCAAGAAGTCGCGAGTGCGCAATCCTTTGTTAGTGCCTATCGGTGCGCCTAAGGGCATTACGGTGGCAGCGCCGACTTCTTCGAGCCGTTTACAAAGTACGGGGTCTGCTTGAATATAGGGAAGTACAACGAATCCCAGTTTTGCCAGTTGTTCGGTAGCTTTCAAGGTTTCCACAGGATCGGGCAGAAGATATTTGGGATCGGGGTGGATTTCGAGTTTAACGAAATCGGTCCCGAAACATTCTCTGGAAAATTGAGCCGCGAGTACGGCCTCCTCGGCATTGCGTACTCCCGATGTGTTGGGTAGAAATTGTACTCTATTGCGGTCGATGTGTGTCAACATATCGTCTGTGGCTTCTTGGGTCATGTTGATACGTTTCATGGCCACGGTAATCATTTCGGATCCGGAGGCTTCGATGGCTTTTTCCATTAGTTCATTTGAGCTGAATTTCCCGGTTCCTACGAATAAGCGGGAGGAAAATTCCCGTCCTCCGATAATTAATTTGTTCATGCTTTACGATATTTATTTAATAGGTCTATTATTTTTTTAGTTTCCTTTTCAGGATCTTCGGCTTGCAAGATAGTTCCCGATAAAGCGGTTCCCGACACTCCGGTTTCCATGATGGCCGGAATATCGTCGGCTGTGATACCTCCGATGGCGACCACCGGAATTTTCAAGTCGTTCGTCCGGCATTGTTCCATGATTCGGGCATAACCTTCGAGGCCGAGGATAGGACTCAGGTTCTTTTTCGTCTCGGTATATCGGAATGGTCCCAAACCGATATAATCGGCATCTTGCCGGACTAATCCTTGTATGTCTTCAAAGGTATTCGCCGTTCCTCCGATAATGTATTTCTCGCCGATAAGCAGACGAGCTTCGGAAACAGGCATGTCGAGCTTTCCCAGATGGACGCCGTCTATGTCGAGGTCGGCCGCCAGTTGGGCATAATCGTCGAGGACGAGTATGGCTTCATGTTCTTTACAGAGCGGAATGAGTTGCTGGGCGGTTTGCCTGACAGCTTCGATAGGAGCACCTTTCATACGGAGCTGTATCCATTTGCAACCTCCGTTCAAGGCGGCGACTGCTCCCTCTATGATTCCGAATCGGGGTGTCTGGTGGGTAATGAATTGTAACATATTTTGTTCGTATTAATCGTTTCTTAATCGAGTGAGCTGTCGAATAACCCCTGCAATGGTCGGTTCCTGCCACAGAAAACCGAGTACGGCGATCCCTCCAAAATTCCAATCCTTTATAGCAGTTTTCTTTTCGGGGGTGATACCGCCTAAGGCAATGACTCTCTCGTTGATAACGCCTTCCTTCCCGGCCTTAGTCAGTTGTTCGGGCGAGAATGCGGAACGGTATCCCTTTTTCGATATGCTGTCGAAGATGGGGCTCAAAAACAGATAGTCATATCGTTGTCCGTCCGTCAGTTCCTCGATGGAATGGCAAGAGCGGGATAGGGTGGGGATATAGTCGTTCGACAGAGGTCGGTAATGCGGATTCCTTCCATTGAGATGAACACCGGCAAGCCGGTATTTTTCCGCCAGTTCGAAATGGTCGTGAAGTACTATTCGATCGTAATAGCGGGGAGGAATCGAGAGTAACAGTTGCTCTGTTTTTTCTCCGGAATACTTCGGTTTGCGGAGGTGGATTAAATCCAATCCGTTGTCGAGCAGGGCGGTGATTAAGCGGTTTTCCTGTTCTATGGGGTGTTCCTCTGTAATGCCTATATATTTCATTTCGAGAAATCCGTTCGTTATCCTCCGAATGTAGCCCGGATAATCGTTATCTTGTTCCCATCGGTTAAAATCCGATCGTTCCATTCATTTTGGGGAACCAGCTTGTTGTCGATGGCGATAGCCGTACCTTCGATGGCGATTTGTTGCATATCGAGTAACTCTTTTACGGAAATGCTGTCTTGGACTTCTATTTCCTTTTGATTAATATAGATTTTCATCTTTAATCGGGTTTAATGGGGTTAAAACACGAGGAGCGAAAAAATGGTTTACCGAACCATGACCGCTTCCTATTGTAATGTCGGCTCCGGTCTGTAAAGCTTGGGTGAGATATTTTTTGGCGAGGGAAACGGCATCGGTCAACCTGTGTCCCAACGCCAAATAAGAGGCGATGGCAGAAGAAAAGGTACACCCTGTTCCGTGTGTATTCCGGGTAGAAATGCGGGGTGAGGTGTAGCGAACAGGAACAGAATTGGGCATAAAGAGTATGTCGCAGGATTCTGCTCCTTTCAAATGTCCTCCTTTCACGAGAACGGCACGACAACCGGCTTGAAACAGTCTGTTGGCTGCTTTTTCCATATCTTTCTCACTGTCGATGGCAAGTCCGCTCAGTATCTCGGCTTCGGGAATATTGGGAGTGATGACTGTCGCCTGTGGCAACAATAGTGTTTTAACAGCAGAGATAGCTTCTTCCTCGATTAGCCGACAACCCGAAGTAGAAACCATAACCGGATCGAGCACGATATTCCGTAACGGATAACGTTGTAGGCAATCGGCAATCGTTTCGATGGTCGCGCGAGAGTATAGCATGCCTAATTTAACGGTTGTACAAGGTAGGTCGTCGAGTACGGCTTCGATTTGTTGCCGCACGATATCGGGTTCGATACCTTGTATGTCCCTCACTTCGCAGGTGTTTTGTGCCGTAATGGCCGTGATAGCCGATGTGCCGAACACCCCGATGGCCGACATGGTTTTCAAATCGGCTTGTATTCCGGCTCCTCCACTGCTGTCCGAACCGGCTATTGTCAATACGACAGGATAAGTTTTCATACGGTTTGTTTCATTTAAGGGGATGCACATAAAACCGTATTGAAAAAGATAGAACTATGAACAATTCCTGCGCCGGCATTATCCGTATCAGGTTCATAGGGTATAATCTCAGCCGCTTTTAGGCACCCCTTTGTTTGTGAACAAAGGTATGGATTATTTTCTTACAGCTGATATTTCTTAATATAAATTAATGAAGATATGCTTATTCGAATAAGACGATAGAGGAGTCTTTTAAGGGGGGGACATGTTTTGTTTTTTGAAGAAAGATTCTTTTTCACCGAAAAGCTGGTTTCAATTGATTGAACCAAGTTGCTTTTGGGTCGTATTGGACGAAAAAGAGCGCCTCCGGTCTGAGGTGGATTTTCATATTAGGCATATTTCCTGTATATTTGCCTACATATAATAAATATTAGCGTAAAGATTCATGATGAGTATTTTGTTTTTACTTGTGGGTTTGGGCTTAATTCTGTCTGGTGCTAATTTTTTGACTGATGGAGCGGCTGCATTGGCCAAAAGGTTTAACATATCGTCGTTGGTAATAGGTCTAACTATCGTGGCCTTTGGAACTTCGGCTCCCGAGTTGACAGTTAGTATCGTATCGGCTATTAATGGGAGTGCCGAACTTTCTATCGGGAATGTTGTGGGCAGTAACATTTTTAATATTTTGATGATCGTGGGTGTGACAGCAGTTGTTGCTCCTATAACAATAACCAAAGGAACATTGACAAAAGAAATACCGCTCGCCATTCTCTCGTGTGTGGTTGTCTTAATTTGTGCTAACGATGTGTTTTTGGAAACCGGTACGGAGAATATACTGAATAGGGCGGACGGTTTGCTTATGCTTTGCTTTTTTGCCATATTTCTCGGGTATACGTTTGCTATCGCACACGATAATACAGAAGAAGAACAAGCTGAAATTAAACCGTTATCTACATGGCGTTGTTTATTGTATATCGTTGGAGGGCTTGTCGTTTTGATTTTCGGTGGTCGGCTTTTTGTCAATGGGTCGAGCGAGATAGCCCGGTCGTTGGGAGTAGGAGAGTCTGTTATAGGATTGACTCTTGTTGCTATGGGGACTTCTCTTCCTGAATTGGCTACTTCGGTGGTAGCTGCTTTGAAAAAAAATCCTGAGATTGCTATCGGGAATGTGATCGGATCCAACCTGTTCAATGTCTTTTTTGTATTGGGCATGAGCGCTACTATTACTCCATTACCCTTGGGTGGAATAACGAATGTCGATTTATTTTATTTATTAGCGGTTTCTTTGTTGTTGTTCTTTGCCGGGAGATATTATAAGGTACGTACGATTACTCGGGTGGAAGGTGTATTTATGATTTTTGCTTATGTAGTTTACACAGGATACTTGATATATATGCTGTAAATACTATATTAAGTTGCATTCGGTAATATTCAAAAATGAAAGAGAGACTGTGTTGTATAAACTGTTGTCTGGTGGTTTCTGAACTATACATAAATGTCAGGTGTTTTTATTGAATTATTAAATATTTTTAATTTCTGTTTTTCGCTGATTTATTTAATATTAGATAAATAATTTGTAAGCTGCTCAATACTATATATTTATCTGGCTTTTTGTAGAATGAGAGCATTTTTTGTAAGATTTCATTGTGTTTTTTAAGAAATGTAGCTACCTTTGCGAAAAATGTGAAGTCAGAGTACTTAGCATAATATGCAGATATGTTTGAATCATTCTGTTGTTATTTATCCTGTTCTTCACAGAAAAGTAAATGTAATTCTTCTGAAATTGATAGTTTATAGTAATCTATCTTTTGTATGAAGCATTATATTTATTTACCCTTCCAATAATGATTATCCACTGAGATAGGGATGGGTCAAAGAGGGGTTATAAGTGATTCTTAGAGCCGGGAAAAGCTTTCTTTTCGGTGTCCCCCAGTAGTATAGAGGCGTATATTTAAGGAATGCATAAAAAATAAAGTAATTTCTTTCGCCTGAGATTTTGGGTTAACAGATAGGAGTGATTTCTTTCATAGTGGGGGCGTTAGTGGATAAAGATATTTTTGCATAGAATTGGGTCAATATGTTGAAAAAATTGGGTTTATTAGTATTGAAAATGATGAATTAAATCTAATATTTTATGGGTTATATTTCGATTTTATTGTTGTCATTTTTTATTAGTTTGGGATTTTCTATTTTTATTATTCCAAGAATTTTATTGATATCGTTTAAAAAGCATTTATTCGATATGCCAGATGAACGAAAAGTACACAAGGGTATAATACCTCGTCTGGGAGGTGTTTCGTTTTTTCCTGCCGTTATTTTTACTCTTTCTTTGATGATAGGGCTGAATAGAATTTACGGGGAGGAATTGTTTCCCTCTATTATCGGAGTGAGTGATACGTCCGTTCTATCTTTTGGGTTGAGTAGTTTATTGCTGTTGTATTTGACAGGTATTACCGATGACTTGATCGGAGTTCGCTATCGTCAGAAATTTATTGTTCAAATATTCTGTGCCATTTTGTTGGTGTCTTCGGGGTTATGGATCAATAATCTTTATGGAATCTTCGGAATTTATGAATTACCTCCGGTAGTGGGACTCCCGTTTACCGTATTTACTATTGTTTTTATTACTAACGCTATAAATCTGATAGATGGAATAGATGGACTGGCTTCTGGATTGAGCGGAATAGCATTGTTATTTTTTACTATATTGTTTATTTATCAGAGGGAATGGCTGTATGCGGCTCTCGCTATCGTAACTTTGGGAACAATTATTCCATTTTTCTATTATAATGTTTTCGGAAATCCAAACCGAGGTAGAAAAATTTTTATGGGTGACACCGGATCGTTGACTATTGGCTTTATATTGAGCATTTTGGCGATTCGGTTCAGTATGTATGATAATGCAGTGTTACATCGAGTTCCCGATGCTATCGTAGTTGCTTTTTCTTTGCTGATTACACCGGTATTTGATGTCGTTCGGGTAATTTTGCATAGGGCACGTTTTGGTAAAAACATTTTCAGTCCTGATAAAAATCATATTCATCATAAATTTTTAGCATTAGGATTTTCGCATCGAGCAGCTATGATTACGATATTGTTAATCTCTGCTGGCTTTGCAGCCATGAATTTGTTGTTATTGACTCGTATAAATATAAATTTATTATTATTTTTAGACATTTTTATTTGGACCATTATGCAACTTTATCTTACTAAAAAGATTAATAGGAAAGTGGCTGGTTCAAAGGCTTGATATGTTAAATTGTTATTTTAGACAAATGAAATATATTTCGAAAATTCTCTTGGCTGTGATACTTGTAGGTTTGGTATCATGTGTGCCTTCTAAGAAAATGGTTTATTTGCAAGGAGCCGATGGCTTGGAGCAATCCCCTCAAACCATAGCACAAGACTATGAATTAAAGATTGTCCCGGACGACCAGTTACTCATAACAGTGAGTAGTAAAGATGGTGAGTTGCTGGAAATATTCAGCAATAGTCAGGTATTAGGTAGTACGGGGGCATCGACCACGATACAGGAAACTGTCGGTTTAAGGGTCGATAAGGACGGAAAAATAGAAGTTCCTATTTTGGGTGAGATGCAGGCCGGTGGATTATCGAGAAGAGAGTTGGCCGATGCCGTCGAGAACAAGCTTATCGAGGGGGAATATGTAAAAGATCCTGTGGTGAATGTACAGATAAAGGGATTTAAGGTTTCGGTAATGGGTGAGGTAAACAGTCCCGGTGTGCAAACTATATCGGGAGACCGTATTACGCTTCTTGAAGCCTTGACTATGGCAGGTGACTTGACTCCCTCGGGAAAACGGGATAATATATTGGTAATACGCGAGGACGGAGACCAACGAAAAACTTATACCGTGGATTTAACTTCGGGCGAAAAAGTATTGGAATCACCTTGTTATTATTTAAAGCAGAACGATGTAATCTATGTGCAGCCTAATAAATCGATAGGAGTGAAAGGTAGTTCGACCTTGTCGTTTATTTCTGCCGGTAGTAGTATTATATCTCTTGTAGCATCGGTGCTGTCTATTGTGTCTATGATTATTGTGTTAAAAGATAAGTAACATCTCTATATGGAGCTCATTCAAGAAACTAAGAACGATAAGAAAAATGAAGGAGGGGTAACCCTGCGGGATATTGTCGAGTTGGTATTCGATAATTGGTATTGGATTGTGCTATCGGTCGTTATATGTATGTCGGTCGCATGGTTTTATTTAGCTATGCAAACACCGTTATACAAGAGAAGCGCGGTAATGTTAGTGAAGAGCGAAAACAAATCGGGAAACGATATGTCGGCTGTTCTTGAATTAAATGGGGGCATATCGGGTAGCGGAGTCGAGAATGAAATCTATATTTTGCAGTCGCATCAATTAATGCGTGAAGTTGTCGGACGCTTACATTTGGACGTCACTTATCAGGTAAAAAATTGGTTGCACTATGATCAGTTGTATGCCGAGTCGCCTATCCGGGTGAATTTCTTAGATGCTTATACGGCTCCGGTTTCTATGGAAATTAAGCCCTTAAATGGGAATCGTTTTTTACTGAATCAACTCAAAATAGGTACGAAGAAAAGTGACAACGAAGGCCAAGAGTTTTTGTTCGGTGATACTATAATTTCCGCAGCCGGTCGATTTATTGTAGAGGATATCCCCGATAAAATATCGGCCTATTATAATGTACCGGTCGAAGTATCTCGTATAGACTTGAATACTGCGGCAAATATTTATCATTCGTTTATTTCGACCTCTTTGGCCGGAGAACGTACGACATTGGTACAAATAAACTGCGTGGACTCGAATATCTCACGTGCCGAGGCTATATTGAACGCTTTGATCGATGTTTATCGGGAAACGATTATCGAAGATAAAAACCGCATTGCGACCAGTACGGCTAAATTTATTAATGAACGAGTCGAAATTATCAGTAAAGAGTTGGGTGATGTAGAGAATGAATTGACCGATTTCAAGCAAAAGAATCGCATTGTCAGTATAGATGCAGCGGCCACTCAATTTATGAGCGAAAGCAGTAAGATGAGAGACGAATTGGTGCAGCTGGAAACCGAGTATGCTATCGCCCGGGCGGTAGAACGTTATTTGACCGATAATGAACATAGTAAGCAGTTGATACCCAATGTATCGGGGGTAGGGGATAGTGGCTTGCAAAATCAGATAACGACCTATAACGAGATTCTGTTACAGAGAGAAAGATTAGCCGCTAATTCGGGTGAGAATAACCCTTTGGTAAAAGATTTAGACAATAATTTAGCCGCGGTAAGAGTCAATCTTACAGCCTCGATGGATAGTTATCTGTCTACACTGAAACTAAAATTGAAAAAGGCCCGGGAGGTCGAGTCGCAAACTCTCGACCATATCGAGTCGGTCCCTCAACAAGAGAAAAAGGCTTTGGGCATTATACGTCAGCAAAGTATTAAAGAGTCGTTGTATACATTCTTGCTGAATAAACGAGAAGAGAATGCTTTGCAGTTGGCTATTACCGAGGCCAATATACGGGTAATTGAGTCACCCTTCGGTTCGTCGGCGCCCGTCGCCCCGGCTCGCAGAATGTTATTGATGGGAGCCTTTATAGTGGGACTCATTATACCGTTGGCGATACAGCTTTTGCGATTATTGTGGAACACCGGTGTGAGGGGGCGTAAAGATATTGAGGATTATACGTCGATGCCTATATTGGGCGAAATCCCTTTAATGAAAGACCGAGATGGAGAACAAGCCATTGTCGTGGAAGAGAATAAGACCAGCAGTGTGGCCGAGTCTTTCAGGTTGTTACGGTCCAATATGGATTTCGTCGCTCCTCAGGCACGGGTCGTTATGTTTACGTCTACTATGCCGGGCGAGGGAAAAAGTTTCGTTTCCCGCAATTTTGCCGTAACATTGGCTATGACCAATAAAAAAGTGGTTTTGCTCGATATGGATTTGAGAAAACGCACATTGAGTAAGACATTAGATCTGACTACGAAAAACGGTGTGTCGACTTGGCTTTCCGGGAAAAACAACAGTGTGTCCGAGCTCGTTCAGTCCAGTAACATTCATGCGATGTTTGATATCATCTCGGCCGGTATTGTACTACCCAATCCTTCGGAATTGTTGATGAGCGATCGATTACCCGTTTTGGTGGAAGAGTTGAAGAAACAATATGATTATATTATATTGGATTGCGTGCCGGCATTAGTCGTAGCCGATTCTTCTATCATCGGTCGGGTAGCCGATCTTACGATCTACGTAATCCGTAACGGAATATTGGATCGCCGTTATTTGCCGGAATTGGAAAAACTCTACCGGGAGAATAAATTCAAGAACCTTACGGTCGTCATCAACGGTATCGAAATGGAGAGCAAAAAGTATGGATACGGTTACGGCTATGGTTATGGATACGGTTACGGCTATGGAGTGGAACAGGGAAGAAAGAAAAAACGTAATGTCATCTATAAAATCGCTCATAGAATAGGACGGATTTTTAGGGGGTAAATTCATCTGTCTTTTACCTCTTGCTTTGAATCCTGGTGGTACTTTGATGCTATTGCTTATTACCCATGATGAGATAGAGGGAAAAACAATAGTTTAAGCGTGGATTTGTAAAATAGAATTGAAAATAAAACTGCTCCTGCGTCGATGTAAATCCAAGACAGGGGAGACGCTGGAAGAAACGATAGTTTCAGAGGAAAAGGGTTAAGTCTTTCTTCCGGTAATAATAAAAATAGAATATCTTTATATTATATGCCTCAACAAGAATCGCGGGTCAAAAAATCATTGTTGAATGCAAGGGTCAATCTCATATTCTATTTCCTGACTCTTATTCTCTCGTTTTTCTCCCGGAAGATATTTCTCGATACGCTGGGAGCTGATTTTGTGGGACTCACCGGCACGTTGCAAAACCTGCTTGGGTTTCTTAATTTGGCAGAATTGGGGATAGGAAGCGCCATAGGTTATGTGCTTTATAAGCCCCTATTCGAGCACGATGAGGAAAAAATCAACGAGATTATCTCTGTGTTCGGTTACCTCTATCGTTGGATAGGTTTTATTATCTTGGGTGCAGGTATTGTACTGGCTTGCTTTCTTCCGTTGATATTCCCCAATACGGAGTTTGAAATGGGGATTATCTTTTTTGCCTATTTCTCGTTCTTGGCCTCCTCGTTAATCGGTTATTTTGCCAACTACAAACAAACGCTCTTGGGAGCCGACCAAAAAAATTATGTGGTCACCGCCTATTTCCAAACAGCAACTATTATTAAGACTCTCATTCAAATGGCTTCGGCCTACTATACCGGCAGCTACTATCTGTGGGTTGCCATTGAATTAACTTTTGGCATCATTTATTCTTTCATATTGAATTGGAAAATCAATCAAGTCTACCCGTGGCTTCGTAGTGAAGTCCGTCAAGGCAAGCAACTATTCAAAAAATATCCCGAGGTGATGGTTAAAACCAAACAGCTTTTTGTTCATAAAATCGGGGTTTTTGCTCAATGGCAGACAGTTCCTTTTTTGATTTATTCTTTTTCTAATTTACAAATGGTTGCTTTTTATGGTAACTATACAATTATTACGGATAAAATTAGTTTATTGGTTAATAATTTGACTGAAAGTACAACAGCCGGAGTAGGAAGTCTTATAGCAGAAGGAAATAAGCGCAATATATTGAAAAATTATTGGGAATTATTCTATGTTAGGTTATACATCGCTGCTGTTGTTGTATTTAGTATTTTTGTTTTTATAGAACCGTTTATTTCTCTTTGGCTTGGGACTCAGTATATCCTTCCTAAATCAATTCTTATTATTTTATGTATCAATATTTTCATTAATCAAACTAATGGAACAACGGGTCAATTTATATTTGGTTATGGAATGTTTAATGATACATGGGTTCCGATAGCTCAGTTTGTAACGTGTATTTTATTATCTTGCTTATTGGGCTTTTATTATGGTTTATTGGGTGTCTTAGTAGGAAATACATTGAGTTTATTGATTTATATTTATATGTGGAAACCTTATTTTTTATTTCGATGGGGATTTAGATTAAATGTATTGCAGTATGTATATAACTTGGGAAAAGGTATCACTTTATTGTTCGTCCCAATTTTATTAGTGATTTTTATACCGGATTTTATTCATGATGGAGCCTCCTATATAGATTGTATCAATGCTTTGATAAAAATAGTTATATATTCTGTAATTTCTTTTCTTTCTATGATATCATTTTCTAAATATATGAGGAGTTTTGTTTTGCGTATAATAAAATCAATTCTGAAATGACAATTACGTTTTATACTAATTTTATTAATCATCATCAAGTTCCTCTTGCAGATGAGTTTTACAAATTAATAGGTGATGGTTATACAATGGTGACTTTTGAACCATTGCCTGAAGAATTCAGGAAACGAGGTTATGAAGATTTTTCTTATAAAAAATATCTTTTACCAGCATATGAATCACGTGAGAGATTACAAGAAGCAGAAGAATTAGCAATATCTTCAGATGTCGTTATATTAGGTGCTGCTCCAGAGTTTTTGATAAGAGATCGGTTAGAAAAAAATAAATTGACATTCCGATATGAGGAACGTCTTTTTAAGAAAATTGACCGCCGTTTGATTCATTTGGAATATTGGAAAAAACTATATAAAGAGCATACTAGATATAGAAGAAAAAATTTATATATGCTTGGTGCTAGTGCATATAATCGATTAGATACGGCAATGTTGTTGTCTTATCCTCATAAATGTTTTAAATGGGGATATTTTATTAATGTACCATCAATAAATATAACCAGCATTTTGCAAGAGAAAGAGGACCAACCTCTTAAAATTCTTTGGTGTGGAACTATTTCGCAGGTAAAACGTCCTGATTTAGCTATTAAACTTGCTTCAAAATTAAAAAAAGATCACATCGAATTTCAATTAAATATGGTTGGAAGTGGAGGGGGGGAATGGACTTCGTTGATTACCAATTTAATAGATAAATTGGAGGTCGGAAGATACGTTTCTTTATTGGGAAATTTACCGAATGAAGAAGTTTTACAGATGATGAGGGAGTCTCATATTTTTATATTTACTAGTGATAGAGGTGAAGGTTGGGGGGTTGTTCTAAGTGAAGCTATGGCTAATGGTTGTACTGTTGTTGCATCAAATAAAATAGGAGCAGCTCCTTTTTTAGTTAAGCATAAAAAAAATGGCATGTTATTTCAATCTGGGAGTATTAAGAGCTTGTATAAAGCTGTGAAATTTATAATTGAAAATAATAGTTTACGAAAACAATTTGCAGTAGAAGCTTATAATACTATTAAAAATGAATGGTCACCTCAGATAGCTGCTGTTAATTTTATTAAATTAGTAGATTCTTTACAAAGGGACGAAAGTGATATTCTGATAAATGAAGGGCCTTGCAGTCGTGCCCATATTATTAATTCTAAGAAACTTCTTAAATAACATGGTTTCTATTGTAATATGTAATCGAGGTAATAGGATATCTCCTGTTTTAGAAAAAAATATTTCTGAAACCATAGGAATAGAGTATGAAGTGGTTTGTATTGATAATTCTAAAAATCAATATAATATATTTCAGGCATATAATATTGGAGTAGCGAAAGCTCGTTATCCATTAATTTGTTTTATGCATGACGATATATTATATCATACAATTGACTGGGGGAAAAAATTGTTGCAACATTTTCAGGATCCTAGTGTAGGAATGGTTGGAATAGCTGGACCTACATACATCAGTAAGTTTCCCGGTATATGGTGGGGAATCAATCATAAAGATAATCAAACGAATTCTACGCGTCAATATAATTTAGATACTGATAGATTTAATCGGTCAGATCATCATTTAACGTTGAATAACCCTTATAAAGAATCTGTTAGTGATGTTGTCGCTTTAGATGGATTATTCTTTTGTATACCTAAAAAATTGTTTGAAAAGATCTCTTTCGACGAGAGTTTTGGTGGGTTTCATTTTTATGATATTGATATTTCTATACAGATAAAACAATTGGGATATAGAAATTTATGTATTTATGATATTTTAGTAGAGCATATTTCAACTTCCAATCTATCGAAGGAGTGGATTTTTGCTTCAAGAAAATTCTTCTCAAAATGGAAACATGAATTACCAATTTCGACCTATTTTTATAACCAAAAACAAATTGTAAAAATGGAAGAGAATAACCTTCAAACAATGTTGAATATATTGTCTGCAAATCAAATCTCCTTTTTTAAATACTATTCATTAAGGGAAATATTAGAAATTTCCTTTAAATGTAAAGCGTTTGTTCTAAAAAAGATATTGAAAAAATTATGTTGAAAAAACTATGGATTTTTTGTTCTTTAAATAGGAAATATTTTTTATCTATACCACGTAGTCTATATTATAATTTTCGTTTGCTCCCTTTTTCTCAGGCAATAAAAGTTCCTATCTTTTTGTCTAATTATGTGACTATCAAATTAAAGGATGGTTCCAGAGTGGAAATTTCTGCTGAGAAAGTTCACGTTGGTATGATAAAAATAGGTTATACCCAGTGTGATTTTTTTACTGCGAGACATCACAAATCAGTTTTGAATATTGGTAAGGGGCAGCTTATTTTCAAAGGGTTTGCTAATATCGGGGCAGGGGCTAAGTTATCAATAGATAAAGATGCAAGTCTCATTTTCGATAATCAGTTTTGGTCCACAGGTCCGTTATTGATCATAGCTCGCAAGCAAATACAATTTGGTCGTAACTGTGTTTTATCATGGAATATATCAGTGATGGATCATGATGCGCATGATATATATCATGGTGGAGTGTTAACTAACACTCCACAACCTGTTTTATTTGATAATCACTGTTGGATTGGTTTCAATTCAACAATTTTAAAAGGTTCAATTATTCCAGAGAATTCTGTTATTGCAGCAAATTCGGTAATAACCAAAGCTGATTTTGAAAAAAATTCTGTTATTGCCGGTGTTCCTGGAATGACTATTAAGAATGGTGTTAATTGGAATTAATTTTAGTATGTGTTGTGAAAATAAAATAAATGTTAATAATGGGGGGGGGAGATTAAATGATATAGTGATATTGAGATCTATATCTATATTATTGGTTGTTTTTGTTCATTCTTTTTATATTTATAATTATGGAAGTTTATCCGATATCGATACTATTGTTATAAAAATAGAGCGTTTTTTTAATTTAGATATTCTGAATAAATTTAGAATGCCTATGTTTATATTTATATCAGGATTTTTATTTTCTTTTTTGCATTATAAAAAACATAAATATCCCAAATTTATTGATTTATTTACGAATAAGTTTAAAAGATTGTTGATCCCTTATTGGGTGTTTTTCCCAATAACAGCTCTTTGTTTGGGAAAATTAACTCATTTATCGGTTGATGATTTTTTATATCCTATGGGACATCTGTGGTTCTTACTAATGTTGTTTTGGTGTTTTATCACTACAAAGTTTGTATTAGTATGTCATTTGGATAGAAATAAATATATGGTACTATTAATGTTTATTGTAGCCTATTTATTAGCTTTTTTTGAAGGTAATATTACAAAAATTGGTGGTCTTCAAGATTTTGCCTCTAAATTTATTTATTTTTTTACAGGCTTTATTTGTTATAAATATGATAGTATATTTCAATTAAGAAATACAAAGCTTTTAAGAATTACGTTATTAGGTATTAGTGCGTTTCTTCTTATATTTTTAGTAAATATATTAATGGATAGTTCTCGTTTTACTTGGGCAAGGTTATTTTCACCTGCATCAAGTATTCTTATTGTGTTATTTGGTTATTCTGTGGTAAATAGGATATTAAATAAGGGTTGGATTAAAGATATTTCTATTTTTGAAAAAATAAATAAATTAAGTTATGGAATTTATATTTGTCATCCATGGTTAATAGATTCAATAACATCAAATAAAATAATTATTTCGATAGCGAGAGACTATACACTATTATTCCCTCTATTTTTGTTTTTGTTCGCCTTAGGTGTATCTATGTTTTTTTCGAAGTTAATGTTAAAAACGAAGATTGGGCGATTCCTAATAGGATAGAACATTTTTCGTATGTGGGTTGTATGAAAGAAGATTTGTGATAAAAATGAATATAGTATTTGCTTATCCGACGGGGCTTAATCCTCAAAAAGGAGGAGTGGAAAGAATAACCGATATTATAGCTAAAATCCTTTTAAAGAGAGGGTATACTATCTTTTATTTAAATTGGAAAAGAGAGCAGGATAATTATGAATATCCTGTTCCAGTCATTGATTTACCATCTTCCAACCTTGAAGACCCCAACAATTTAGAGGTTTATAACCGTTTCTTAAAGGAAAATCGTATTGATGTTATTATCAATCAACATGGATTATATGAAGGAACATACTTTTTGTCTCAGGTAAAAGTCCAAAATGTTAAAATTATTTCGGTTTTACATAGTGACCCTTTTGGTTATTATAATCATCTTTTTGCCGATTTAATGACATTGAGAGATTCTTCTATTAAAGAAAAAGTAAAACGTGTAGCTCGTTTTTTTTTGTATAGGAAAGTAAAGAAAATTATACATCGCTCGTTGGTTAATCATTATACATTTATTCAGGAACATCCACAATATGTTTGTCTTTTATCGGAATCTTATAAAGAGAGGTTGGAAGAGTATTGTGATTTGCCAGACAATTATTTTATAAGTATTCCCAATCCGAATACTTATGAAAATATAGAAATTATACCACATAAAGAACCTATTTTGTTATTTGTTGGACGGTTGGATAATAGATCGAAAAAACTGTTTACTCTTATAGATATTTGGTATCGCTTGTGTAAGTTATATCCTCAATGGAAATTGATAATTGTAGGTGATGGTCCTGATAAAGATGTGTTGATAAATAAAGCAAAGGACATTTCTAATATAGAATTCAAAGGATATCAAGATCCTAGGGAGTATTATGAAAAAGCATCTATTTTTTGTATGACCTCTATTTTTGAAGGTTTTCCTATGTGTTTGACAGAAGCTATGCAATTTGGGTGTGTCCCTATTGCCTTTGATAGTTTTTCTGCGGTATATGATATAATTAAACCGGGAGAAACAGGAGAACTTGTGAAATCATTCGATAAGAAAGAATATGTAGGGAAATTGATTCATTTAATCGATGATGAAACATATAGAAAGAAATTATCGAAGAATGCTTTTCAATATGTAAAGCGATATGATATAGCGAATATATTGCCTAAATGGATAGAGTTGATAGAAAAATGAAACATATATTATTGGTATTGAGAGAACCTTTTTTAGATAGAATACCTAGTCTAAAGACATTGGTTTGGTTTCTATTAAATCATAATCATCGGATAACACTTATTACATCAGAGTCAAACAAATTTATTTTGTTATCTTTTGATCATGAAAATTTGCAGATAATAAAAGTAAAACAACGTAGTAAGAGATTTGAGTCGCCAACAACATTAAAATTGTTATGGAAAACTTTGTCTTTTGTATTGACAAGAAGAGTCGATTATTTGATGGGGGGGGATGCGATTGGAAATATTATTGCTTCGAAAATATCTCGACTCTTGGTAAAAAAACATATTTTTTTTATGTTGGAATATCCTCAAATCATAACAGAAAAAGTGCAATGTTTAACTAGGCTTCAACGATTGGAAAATAAATCATTGGAAAAATCAGATATTATTATTACGCATGATAAATGGCACAAGCAATTTTTATTGACTCATTTTAATCTAAATAATAAGATACTTTTGTTGCCAAATTCCTCATTTACTCCAGAAATATATATGGAAAGCAACTTCTTGCAAAAGCGATTAGGAGTACAAGGTCAGAAAATAGTATTGCATTCGGGGGGATTTGGTAAATGGTTTAAATGTAAAGAACTTGCAGATTCTACCTATAATTGGGATAAGAATGTTAAGTTGGTTTTTCATGTTAGTCACCGAGTTGAAGATGATAAATATTTTGAGGAAGTCTATGAGTCTGATTATCGAGGAAAAGTCTTGTTTTCTTTAAATCCAGTTAGTACTTATGAATTGGATTCATTAGTAGCTTCTGCTGATGTTGGTATCGCATTATATTCCGAAAAAGAACTTGGTTATAGAGCCACTTATATGGGGTTGGCTGCTGGTAAAATAGGAAATTACTTAAAATGTGGAGTCCCAATTATAGCGACAAAATTACTTTCTTTATCATATATAGAGACGTATCAATGCGGAATATTGGTTGAAAAGGAAAAAGATATAGCATCTGCCATAAATAAGATACTATCTAATCGGGATATGTATTCCAAAAATGCGCATCGCTGTTATCGTGAATTATGGCATCCAGAATCATACTTAAAAAAAGTAGGAGAGATTATTTAATGACAATCCTTATTTGCATACCTTGTTTGATGACCGGTGGAACGGAGATTCAGACGTTGAATCTCGTACAGGCACTTGTTGCCGAAGGATATCGGGTAGTAACGACATGCTATTTTGAATATAGCGATGATATGGTCGTCCGATTCCAAAAAGCCGGTAGCGAGGTGGTTTGTCTGAGCCCTACCGGGGCGCGAGTGAATGGTTGGCGGGGAATACTTTTTTTATACAAAGGATTACGCAGGGTATTGAAGCAGTATAAACCCAATGTAGCACATGTGCAATATATGGCTCCGGGTGCTATTCCTATTCTGTTGTTGCGATGGTTAGGTGTACGTCAGATTATTACCACGGCACATACGGCAGCCGATATCTATCCTAATTTACGGCTGGTACATTTTATTCAACGACATTGTGTGCGGGCGTTTACATGTATTACCGAGCTGGCCGAGCGATCTTTCTTTGGGGCGTCTCGATTGTATAATGAGAATACTCCTTTGAGCAAACGCAACCATTTTACGATTTATAATGCGTTGCCTCCCGGCTTTTCTATTGTGAGAGAGAATAGGAGCTTTGTTCGTCCAATCACGATAGGTGTTGTCAGCCGATTAGAAGAGATTAAGGGTATGGATTGGGTTGTTCCGGCATTTGCACAGGTGAAAAAGCGATATCCCGATACCCGATTGGTGATTGTGGGGGACGGTTCTTTGCGGGTGAAAATGCAACGACAGGCACAAGAATTCGATTGTACCGAATATGTCGAGTGGGCAGGTCGTCAACCGCAGGAGAGATTGACGGAATGGTATCGCCGCATGGATATCGTACTGATGCCCTCCCGTAGCGAAGGGTTTGGACTGACGGCTATCGAGGCTATGGCTAACGGTTGTGTGGTGGTCGCTTCCCGAACGGGAGGATTGCCCGAAGTTGTTCAAGATGGAGAAGTCGGGCTGTTGCACGAGGTTGGTTCAATCGACGATATGGCAAATAAAATCATATCGCTGATCGCGACTCCTGAGTTGTTGCAAAAATATTCATCAAAAGCGATACGGTATGTTCATAGGTATAGTTTCGAACGCTATTCTCAGTTGTTTAATGATTTGTATAAAAGATTGATAACTACTAAGCGGTAAATATGTATTTACTCAACTACATATATTTCCTTATTATCACTCTGTTGGGATTGAAGTTTTTGACAATGAAACGGGGAGTGATGGCCAACCCGCTGAATCGGGAGCAGAAGATGGTGATGGACGGCCCGGAGATGTTTTGGGTGTTGACTTTTTCTACCGGATTATTAGCACTATCGGCTCCCGGAGCATTAGATTTGATGGCTATTCGCTTAATGGTATTAGAGATCTTTTGCATAGTGGGCCTGTTTATTTGTAAGCGATCTCCGCAATGGAGTCCGGCCATAGTACTTTATTTGTTATATATTGTTTGGTTAGTAATCGGGTTGAGTTATTCTCCGGCTCCCGGATATGGATTCCGGGTAATTTTGAAATACCTCTATCCTCTGTTAATAATGCTTTTTGCTTCGGCGGCAGTGCGGGATAAAGAGGTTTTTCTCAAAGCCGGATTAGGAGCCCGGTTAGTAGCGGTTATTTCTATACCGGTATTAATAATACCAATGCTGAATTGGATTTTGTTTCCCGGAGTATTTTGGTATGGTACGGCAAGTGCGATACACTATATTACGATGTGTGTGTTTTCTCTGGCTCTCTTTTATTATACCGATGAAAGGAAGAAGAATCTTTTACTATGCGTGTTGTTTATGCTTCCTTGTTTGGTGTGGGTGTTTCGTACCAGTATTATGGGCACTACATTGGCTTTGATGACATTTTTCTTCTTTAAATACAAGATGAAATCGTTACCCGTAATTTTTGTTGTATTGGTACTGTTTGTTGTAGCTGTTTTTGCTATACCTTCAGTACGGGAGAAGATGTTTAAGGATAGCGAGAATGTATCTATCGAACAGTTGCAGCGGGGCGAAATCTCGAAAGACGATATTAATAGTAACGCTCGTTTTGCTATGTGGGAAGATTTACAAAGTCGGTTTTATGATGGAAAAGAACTGATGGGTTCGGGGATAGGAAGTGTCCAAAACTATATGTATAGTAATTTCGTGTTTGGAGGCTTGAAAGTGCCTCATAACGATTATGTTCAAATGTCTTGTGACAGTGGTATCATAGGTGTCGTATTATATCTGTTGGCGGTTTTTGCTATTATTGTGCATAGTTTTTTTGTATATCAAAAATATACCGATGTATCTATAAAGATGTGCGCTATCGTAGCCGGGAGTAGCATAGTCGGGGTTGCTCTTACGATGTATACCGATAATGTGGTCAATTACTCTATGGCGACACTTTCTTATCCGTTCGGATTTTATGGAATGATGTTAGGACTTATAAAAAAAGAAAGATAGTATGAAGAAAAAATTATATGTATATATAGACCCAATTAATATAAAATTTCCGGGCTTTTCTATTATTGCAAATAGGATGGTAAGATATATCCCGAATTGTGAAATTATAGATAATTTATCGAAGTGTAATAAATCGGATTGGATTTTACCAATGGGGATTGTTGCCGGGTTGAATTTATTGAAGGAAGGGGGACATTGTAACACTATTTTTTTGGTGGATGCATTAACCTTAGGATTTAAAAGTACTATAAAGTTTAGTTGGAAATATAGTTCTATTTTTAAAAAATCTTGTATATTTGATGTATTACGGTTAATAAAATATATACCTATTGAGAGAAAGATTGTTGAAAAATATAAAAAAATTATTGTTGTATCTTCTCATGATCAAAAATATTTAGAGAGAAAATATAAGAAAGCAAATTTTTATACAGTAACGAATGGCGTCGTACTTCCGTCAGAAGACTGTATAAAGGAGAAGCAATTTGGATATACTTTAGGAATATTACATTATTGGGGGTGTGGCGCCCTTATTGAAATTGACTGGTTTGTAAAATCTTATCTTCCTAAATTAAGATTGAAATATCCTCAGTTAAAAGTTATAGCTGCAGGCCGAGGTGCGGATAATACAGTTAAAGAGTATTTTGATAGAAATCGGATAATATTTTTGGGTGAAGTAGAAAATTTATGTGATTTTTTTAATTCTATCGATATATACATAACAACTGTTCGTAAGGAATGTGGAATTTTGAATAAAGTGTTAGACGCATTTGCGTATAAAAAAATAGTATTGGGTTTGGAACATAATATGTATCCTTTTTCTTCAATTAAAGATGCTTATTTAACGTATCATAATTATCAGGAATGTGAGGACGCTATAAAATATATTGCTAATAATAGTCAAGAAATACGTCAAAAAACTTTGATTGCATATAGATATGTACAAGAACAACATAATTGGGAGAAAAATATAAAATTATTGGAGCAAATTATAAATAATGATTATGAGTAAGTTGCTGTTCTTTGCATCAGATTTTAAAATAGGGTTAAGTACGCTTTTGACTGATGAGTTGATAGCGCTTTATCGATATGGTATTGAAGTATGTGCTGTTGCCGGAGAAAATGAACAAGAATCTGGATTGTCGGAGAAAATAAAAATAGAGGCTATTCCGATCTTTCGGATTGATGGTCTAGACAGACATGAAAAATTTAAGGAATTAGCGATTTCTTTAATTGATATAATGGTTAAGAATAAGATACGAGTTGTTCATGTACAAAATAATTGGCAGTTAGCATTGATGGCTTATGTTAAATTCAAATTATGCTTTAAGCAAAAAATTCGAATTATATATACTCTACATGGATTTCGTCATAATCATTTATTGAAATCTTATGTAGCACAAGTAATAATTGGATTGGGATTATTGTGTTTTGCGGATAAAGTAATTTGCATGAGTGGCTATTTGCGTAAAAAATTTAAGCTATTGTCTTATAAAATTGAATTATTGCCGTTAGGAGTATCTACTTCTTTTTTCTCAGGAAATTATTGTCCGTTACCTCAAAATGGTTTGCAAATGATTTTTCCTGCTCAGTTTAGACATGGTAAAAATCAAGATATCATTATTCGGGCTTTTGCAGAGCATATCAGGCGGACAAATGATAATGATTCAAAGTTAGTACTTCCTGGGGCTGGTGATTTATTGAGTGAAATGAAAGGTTTAACAGAAAGATTAGGTATTTCAAATCGAGTGGAGTTCCCGGGTTTACTGTGTAAGGAAGATGTACGATTATTGTACTTGAAAAGTAATATAGGAATAGTTTCGAGCAATAGTGAGACTTTTGGACAGAGTATTGTTGAACCTTTTGTATTAGGACGATGTGTTATTTCAACCCCCGTTGGAATAGCCAATGATATAATACAAAATGGTGTAAATGGTTATATATATACTTCTCAAAAGGATTTGGTAGAAAAATTTGATTATTTGTATACTCATCAAAATATGATTTATCAAATGGGTGAAAATAATTATAAGGAAAGGGATTTATTTAATTGGGAGAGAATAAGCCAAGTTTATAAAGAAAAAATTTTATTTCTATCTTGATAGACTACATATTCTTATTAATTATGAAAGTCCTTATTGTCCATAATAATTACGGGAAGTATAGCGGGGAGGAGGCTGTTGTCGATAAGATGGCAGACATGCTTACGTCTCATGGTCATGAGGTGGCGTTTTATCGCCGGACAACCGAGGGGGTAAGAGAATCGGCCGTTGGGAAGATAAAGGGATTCTTGTCGGGGATTTATTCACCGTCCGGAGTGCGAGGTATGTGGGATGCCTTGCGACGGGAACGTCCCGATATTGTGAATGTGCACAATCTGTATCCGTTTATCAGTCCGGCTGCACTTTTCGAATGTAAAAAGTCCGGAGTTCCGGTCGTTATGACTATACATAATTTCCGATTGATTTGTCCCACGGGATTGTTTATGCGTGATGGTTTGCCGTGTGAAGTGTGTTTGGAGCGAGGTAATGAGTGGAGTTGTGTGCGATATAATTGCGAATGCAATCGATTAAAATCGATTGGATATACCCTTCGCAATGTATATGCCCGTTGGACAGGTGCTTATCGAAAGAATGTAGCTGCGTTTGCTTGCATTACCGATTTTCAACGACAGAAGTTGATCGTTGCCGGATATGAAGCCGAAAGGGTAACGGTTATTCCGAATGGCATCGATGCTCCGACCTCGTATGATTTAACCGGGGGGAATTATGTGGCGTACATCGGGCGATTGAGTTATGAAAAAGGATACGACTTATTGATAGAAGTAGCTCGCAGAAACCCGTCTATTCCGTTTCGATTTGCTGGGGCTAAGCGGGAACAAAGCGATATGGAGATTCCCGGTAATGTCGAGTTCATGGGATATTTACAGAAGGAAGAGCTTTCGGACTTTATTTGTCATTCCCGTTTTGTCGTGATGCCCAGTCGCTGTTACGAAGGTTTCCCTATGGCTATTCTCGAAGCTGCTTGCTACGGCAAACCTACTATTGGGCCGGCTCATGGTGGTTTTACCGAGATTATCGGCCGGGGAGAGCAGGCGATAGGAGACCTGTTCGAACCTAATAATTTTGATGATTTGGAGCAAAAAGTGGTATCGTTGTGGAACCGTCCCGACGAGATTGCCCGATTGGGTGAGAAGGCTTTCGAGAAACTGAAACGGGAATATTCGTCGGAAGTAATTTATCAAAAATGGGATAATCTATTTCAAAAATTAATAAAAGAGTAATTATGCAAGAACAATTTAGGGGGGGGGAGCAAAAATCATGCCAAAATCGAATAATAGGGCTGGATTTAGTTCGAAGCTGTGCGATATTATTTGTGATAGCAGGCCATTTTTTTGTCTTGAATACTCCATTTAAAAATACAGATTTTGGAGGCTTTTCGATGTTTTTGCAGGCAATGTCCATTCCGTTATTTATGACGGGAGTTCCGTTATTTCTTCTGTTGACCGGTTATTTGAATGCTAATAAAACAGTATCGAAACGGTATTATAAAGGCTGTATTCGGGTACTGGCTTCTTATTTTCTGTTTTCGCTCCTTACGATTTTGTTTCGTAAATATTATTTACAAGAGGATTTGACTTGGGCAAAATGGATTTTGAAGATATTCGATTTTTCGGCTATACCATATGCATGGTATATCGAGATGTGGATAGGATTGTTCCTCTTGACACCGTTCTTGAATATGTTGTATAAAGCAATACCTACTCGGTGGCAGAAACAGATTTTGATATTGACATTGTATGCGATGACGGCATTGCCCGATTTGTTGAATCGGTATGGGCTACATTTGGTTCCTGGATTCTGGGCTTCGTGCTATCCGTTGACATTTTTCTTTGCCGGCTCTTATATTCATGAGTATAAACCACGGTTTGAAAGTTGGAAGTTGTGGATTGTGATTTTGTTATTGTGTCTGATAAATCCTGTATTTAATTCATTGTTCGTACATAATCATACGCTTATTCAAATTGCGGGAGGCCCGTGGGGTGTATTTGGAACGGTTATTGCTATGGCATTTTTTCTGCTGTTTTATCAGACCGATTTCAAATTACCGGTATTGCGTAAAAGTTTGACAAAGATTTCGCTTTTGTCTCTCGATATGTATCTATGTTGTTATCTGTTCGACGCAATGGTTTATCCCTATTTCATGGAACACTATTTTGTGAATCAGTCGCAATTTGGGATCTATTTCTTTGTTATTGTTCCCATATTGTTTATTGGCTCATTCTTATTGGCTTGGGTGAAAGAGGGTACATTCTGTTTGGTGAAAAGGTTGATGTAAAAATTTGTACAGTTTTAATTTTTTCTATTTTCTTCTTAGTGAAATTACGAGAAGCCGGGACTTTTGAATCGTAAGCAAGAGGCATATTGTCGTAGATTGTATTTCAGTAAATATTTCTCTGCTTCTGTGATTCCCGTGTTTGGGAGGGGAGAATGGTGTGAAAAAGATTCGGAACGGTGGAGTAGATAGGGAATAACGAGGGATTATATTTCAAGTAGAGTAATACATTTACAAACCGAGTAAATAAGTCATCGATGGGCTCGGTCTGAAATCAAACAAGCGGGTAAGATTGTTTTATAGTCGGGATAGGGGAGTTCCGACAGTCACTTTATATATCAATTTTTATGGAGAATTATTTCAATATCAGGTATGAGTTTGATAAACGAGCTGTTTTACAGGCTATCGACGAAGCGTTGTTATTGGGGAAGCCGGGATATATATGTGTCTCGGACGGGGTTATTTTAAGTACGGTAAACCGGGACCCGGATTACAGACAGGTTGTAGATGGAGCGATGTTCTCTATTTGTGATAGTGGTTATGTACCCTTGTATTTGCGATGGATTTATGGTATAGAACGTCACCAGTATTGCGGAAGCGAGATTTTTATGGATATTGTCCATATGAAGCGATATAAAATGGCTTTTCTTGGAACGACGCAAGCGACTTTAAACGGGTTGCAAAATAACTTGTCGGAGATAGATCCACGAATTGCAAACATGTGGTTTTACTCATTACCTTATAAGAGAGTTGAAGAGTTTGACTATCAGGCTATTGCCGAGATGTTGGAAAAAGATGGCTCCGAGATTATTTGGATTGCATTGGGTGCTCCCAAGCAAGAGATATTTATGAGCAAATTAAAACCCTATTTGAAACGAGGGGTGATGATCGCTGTGGGAGCGGCATTCAAATTTTATAGCGGAACCGATGTGAACAGGGCTCCTTATTGGATGGTGCGGGCTCATTTGGAGTTTTTGCACCGAATTTATTGCGAACCGAAAAAGCAAATAGGGCGTTGCTCGATGATTGTGGAATCTCTGCCTAAATTGCTTTATCAAGAGTGGAATCGCAAGCGAAAACGTAAAAAATTGGCGGGAAAAACCGAGTGATTGATTCGAGGAAGTAGGCCGGTAGTGCCGAATTTGAAAATTTGACACTACATTTATCTTTTGTTATATTTATGGAATATAAGATGTGTTTTATCAAAAGGCCTAAGCGAGCTTAACTTTTTTGCTTTCGACTTTCACTATATTTGTAGAATATAGGATACGGTTCGGCATAGCCCATTCGGAAATGTGATTTCCGTTTGCCTTTGCAATCATCTTTCGCTATATTTGTAAAATGAAGGAATTGCTTCGGTAAGGAGCTCGAATAAGCTCGTTTTTTGCATTCGGCTATATTTTTATGATGACATTATAAATAGATGAAATAATCAATAAAAGCGAATAAATACAGTTATGAAAACAGCGCTAATTACCGGTATTACCGGGCAAGATGGGTCATTTCTTGCAGAATTTTTATTGGAAAAGGGATATGAGGTGCACGGAACGATTCGTCGGTCTTCGGTAGATTACCGTGAACGTATAGCCCATTTGGAAGGTCGGCCTCATTTCCATTTGCATTATGCCGATTTAGGAGACTCGATGAGTCTGATTCAGGTGGTCGGGAAAGTAAGACCCGATGAAATATATAATTTGGCAGCTCAAAGCCATGTACAAGTGTCATTCGATGCCCCGGAATTTACAGCCGATGTAGATGCCACTGGTGTGCTTCGCATTCTTGAAGCCGTTCGCCAATGTGGTTTGGCCGAAACTTGTCGCATTTATCAGGCTTCGACATCGGAGTTGTATGGTAAGGTAGAACAAGTTCCACAAAACGAACAGACTCCATTCCACCCGTACAGCCCTTATGCAGTGGCCAAGCTCTATGGATTTTGGATTGTCAAAGAGTATCGTGAGGCTTATAATATGTTTTGCTGTTCGGGTATCTTGTTTAACCATGAATCGGAACGTCGAGGGGAGACTTTTGTGACTCGTAAGATTACATTGGCCGCCGCTCGTATTGCACAAGGGAAACAAGAGAAGCTCTATTTGGGAAATCTTTCGTCGTTGCGGGATTGGGGATATGCCAAAGATTATGTAGAGTGTATGTGGCTTATTTTACAGAATGACAAACCCGAAGATTTTGTGATTGCTACCGGGGTACAGCATTCGGTGCGGGAGTTTTGTCAGTTGGCATTCCATCATGTAGGTATAGAATTGGATTTTGTAGGCGAAGGGGAGAATGAAAAGGGGATAGATCGGGCGACCGGAAAGGTCGTTGTCGAGGTTTCTCCTGATTTTTATCGTCCTACCGATGTGGTGAATTTGTGGGGGGACCCGACGAAAGCGAGGAAAGAGTTGGGGTGGAATCCCATGAAGACCTCTTTTGAAGAATTGGTGAAGATTATGGTCGATGCCGACATGGCAAAAGTGGCGGTTGAGAGAGCCGGAGACGAGATTCGCATGAACTTGGCTGAATATCTGGAAAAGGGTATTGTTAAATAAGAAAAGAATCGGTATGGAAAAGAGTGCCAAAATATATGTAGCTGGGCATCATGGATTGGTGGGATCGGCTATTTGGAAGAATTTGCAGGAAAGGGGTTACACCCATTTGATAGGTCGTTCTCATAAAGAATTGGATTTGCTCGACGGGGTTGCTGTGAAGAGATTCTTTGACGAAGAGCAGCCGGAGTATGTGATTTTAGCGGCCGCTCATGTGGGGGGGATTATGGCAAACAGTATCTATCGGGCAGATTTTATCTATCAAAACTTGCAAATACAGCAGAATGTCATCGGTGAAAGTTTCAGACATGGAGTAAAGAAATTGTTGTTCTTGGGCAGTACTTGCATTTATCCGCGTGATGCTCGACAGCCGATGAAAGAGGATGCATTGTTAACTTCTCCGTTGGAATATACGAACGAACCGTATGCGATTGCCAAGATTGCCGGTTTGAAAATGTGTGAAAGTTTTAATTTGCAATATGGAACCAACTATATTGCTGTAATGCCTACTAACCTCTATGGTCCTAACGATAATTTCCATTTGGAGAGAAGCCATGTGTTGCCTGCTATGATTCGTAAAATACATTTGGGAAAATGTTTAATGGTGGACGATTGGGGCGCTGTTCGTAAAGATTTATCGTTGCGGCCAGTGGAGGGTATTGACGGAACCGCTACGACAGGAGCTATTCTTACGGTGTTGAGTAAGTATGGTATTTATCCCGATTATGTGGAATTGTGGGGGACCGGGAAACCGTTACGTGAGTTTTTGTGGAGCGAGGAGATGGCCGATGCTTCGGTATATATTCTCGAACATGTCGATTTCTCTGATGTGAAAGGTGGTAACTCGGAAGTAAGGAATTGCCATATCAATATCGGAACAGGTAAAGAAATAACCATAGCTGCTTTGGCTCACCGGATACGGGAAGTTGTCGGTTATGAAGGAGAGATTCGGTTCAATGCCGATAAACCGGACGGGACCATGCGTAAATTGACCGATGTTTCCAAACTACATGCTTTGGGGTGGCATCATAAAATCGAGATAGAGGAGGGGGTACAAAAGATGTACGATTGGTATATCGCAGACCACACGGATTTGTTTCGTTAAGATAGTTCTACCCAACATATAAAAAAGCCCAGAAAGATTGATTCCTTTCTGGGCTTTTTTATATTTGACTTTTACAGAATATGGCTTGGCTCAAATAAAACGAATTTATTTTAAGTCCGTTTTCCGTAATGTTTTTTGTTGAAGATGGTTAGTCTGTCCAGTTCATTAACTTACGGAGAAATGGGGTCAGTTCGTCAGCCATTCGTTGTTGTTGTAAAAGGCTGGGATGCCAGCTTGCTCCGTATCCTAATTCTCCGGTTTGGGGAGTCATATCGAAACGATATACTTCGAGGTCTCCGGCTTTGTGAAGTGTATCGGTGAGTCGGTCGAGCGTATTTTTAACCAGAGACAACGACTCGCCATGAAGCATACAGCCTGTAAGCCACACGATTTTGGCTTTTGGATAATTATTGCGTACTGTTTTATGGAAAGCGAGATAGGCATTATACAAACGATCCGTATCATAACCGGGCGTGCTGGTATCGTTTGTACCGAGGTTTATGCATACGACGTCTGGGATATATCGGGAGAAGTCCCAAATTTCGGAGGAATCATTGAAAAGAGTTTGATTATACATGGCAGGCATACAGTCTGGACTGCCTTCACGTGGCCCGTTATAATTTCGGTAGATACCTATTCCACTGCGAGCTATCGTAAAATGTTGGGCATAGAGGTTTCGGGCAGTGATTGCAGCGTAGGTGTAATAGTGATTTTCCGTTTCTTCGGTAAAGGGATCGGAGGCTTCAACACTCTCTATTCCATATCCGCATGTGATGGAATTACCGATAAATTCGATTTTGCGTTGTGGAAGATTGGGCGGGGATACCAAGTTTTTCCCTTTGTCAAGCAAAAAGCCTTTGAATTCCGGTTGACGATGGAAAGCCTCTATTGCATTCATGATAGTCACGGTGTGAACCGTATCGTTTAGTGCAGTGGCAAGGGTAACGATCGAGTCGGAGGGGGAGTTGAATGAAATTTTGAAAGGGGCAGCGTTGTCGATCTTTACCATAAAAAATCCACTCATGGGCTTGGCATACATTTTTAGAGATGTACCCCGGAATGAAGCCCGTATTTGAACTCCGGGATAATTGAAACGAATAGCATCCGGAGCTTTATGGCTGATACGACCTATGTATTGAATGTATCGGTGCGAGGAATTTATAAACTCTCCTTGCAAAGAAAGAGTTTTCGAGAAAGAGCTGAACCCTGTCCATAGCAGGGCAATAGTAAAGAAAAAAAGTTTTTTCATCGTTTTTTATGAGTATTATAAGGAGACAAAGATAATATTATTTTGTAATTATTGCAATGAGTGAAATCGATAGAAATGCCTCCATTTTTATAAAAAGAAAGAGGTATCCTCACGGACACCCCGTCTGAAATTATAAACATCAAAAATAAAAGTTCTTTATAGAATTAGTTTAGTGTCGAAGGTCTGTTATATGTTATAGAAAATAGTTTACTGGTTCTGTCGCCGTTATTGGTCGATAAATTGGAACTTTCGGCATTGTATCTTACAACGACGTTAATATCTGTGTCACTCGGATATTGAGGTAATTTGAAAGAAATATAGTCCGAGCTTTTGCTATCTTTGATATTCCCTTTTTCATATATGAGAAAGAGAGTATCTGTTTTAGCCTCTGGATTGTATAATTTAGGTTGGACTAGCTTCAAAGAGCTCGGATCACCGTTTTCTACATCATGTTTGACATATGCAAAAGTCAATATCGTGTCGTCTTTGCGATAGCTTAGGAAAGGTTCTACACCATATAGTGTGGGCAATGTGTCACTAGCGAAAGAGGATATAGAATTGTCGAATGTATAGTTTTTACAATCGAATTTATGTACCCCTGCAATCGTGGCATTGTATATACCTTGCGCCAATTGGGTTCCCTGATTATCGAAATCGATGGTCGTGGTAGCTAATATTCTGTCGCCTACTTCTAACCTTTCACCTTGTAATTCTGCGCTTGTCGCAGATATACCGGCTCGGTCTATAAACATATAGGAAGTTCCTGTCGAAGTTTTATAGATACTGCCCGTAGAGTATACAGATAAGGTATTTCCACCGTCACCTAAACAGCCGGAAAATGATAAAACGCCACAGAGTAAAATTAGAATAGATACAAGTTTCAATGTGTTCATTATTTTTTTGTTCTTAGTTTATAAATGTTGTTCGTTTAAAAGCCAGTTCTTATTCCCAACGTTAATCCAAAGTTGAAAGGTTTATCTTTCCATATATTGTGTATACTCGAATTATTCTCGATATAATATGCGATATGAGGCTCCAAATAAAGTTCCGTTTGCTTATACAGTGTGAGAGCCGCTCCCAATTTGGCCTGTACAGAGAATTGTACATTTTCATGTTCGAGCTTTTTATACCCAGACCCGGAAATTCCTTCGTCGTGTCCTTCGTCTTTCTGTTGTCCGGTAAGGTAAAAATCAACCTTTCCTCCCGCAGAAGCATAAAAAGATGCTCGTTTCACTCGGGCAAATCGATATATAATATCTATGGGAATACCTAAATAATGTAATTCTTGACTACCGTTTCCGTTGGTTGAATGATATTTGGAGTATAAATAAGTGTATATTATACCTGATTCTAACTCCCAATTTTTTGCCAAACTTTTGGAAACTGTGGCTCCCACAGATAATGGCATCTTGTGGTCAAATTCATAAACTGGATTCCTTCTTGCCGACATCATCATTAGCGGATTTCTCGTGCGAATAGCTTTTGCTGGATTCTTACTGTTTCCAGAGGTCGCATTGGATGCCATAAGTCCGAATTTTAGCCCATTGCTTTTACCCTTTTTCATCGATTCGGTAATTGCAAGATCGGCCTCTTTCAGTTTTTTGCCGTCATTTTCGAAATCTTCTAACTTTTTCCGATAGGATTGTGAATCGTATTGTTCTGATTTCGTATTGTTAGATCTGTTTTCTACTTGGGATTCATTCATTTTATTCGTTTCGACGATTTCAATTTTTGAGTCAGTTTGAGTTTCTTGCTTTGTTTGACTCTGAGACTGAGGCGATGAAACCGGTAAAAATTTGGGTGTCTCTACCGAAGGAGATTCAATACTTGAATGAAGATTTGAAATAGAAGGTTGTGTTATTGTGGGAGCTGTGTAATCCTCATTAACAGCGAGAGGTGCGGATATTTCTTTATCCGGATATTGCCATAAAGCCACCGTAACGATAACACCCATAACGATTGCAGCGGCCGAATACCACATGATACGACGATAGAGGGGTACTTTATTGGGTACTCTTTTAAGCAATCTCGACTCAATACCCGACCACATGGCATCCGGAACATCGGATTCATGTTGTACCAGTTTGGTGCGTATTGCTTTTTCGAAATTCTGATCGTCTATCATTAATAGATTGTTATCAATACCTGTTTACTTTAATTCTTTAATCCATTTTTGCAGCAATCTTTTTGCCCGTGTATACTGCGATCTCGAAGTACTTTCATTGATGTTTAAAGTCTCGGCTATTTCTCTATGTGAATAGCCTTCGATAGCAAACATATTGAAAACCGTCCGAAAGCCCGGAGGTAGTTGCGCGATGAGTTCCATCAATTCATCGGCCGAGATTTTTTCTACGGCAGAGTAGTCGGCCTCTTGCTGTGGTTCTAACGCATTTAACTCGACTCCGTTTCTTAACAGATCGTTTTTGCGTAAAGCCTCTAATGCCGTATTGACAAAAATACGCCGCATCCATCCTTCAAAAGAACCTTCGTAACTGTAACTCCGTATGGAAGAAAAAACTTTGATAAATCCGTCTTGCAAAAAGTCTTCTGCCATTTCTCGATTATCGGCATAACGCAAACACACTGACATCATTTTGCGAGCAAAAGTTTCGTAAAGTAACTTCTGCGCTCGAACGTCGTTGTTTTTACAAGCTTCTATCAGCTCTTTTTCATTCATACCGATTTACTCGGCCTGAGTTACTTCTACATTAAATAGATGTAATCAAACCCTTTTTTGCTGCATGAGATAAAAAATAATATAGCAGTTCTTTGTTAAATAATATTATATCAAAGAACCGCTAAGTGTGGAAATAGGCCAGCCTTCTCACTCCAATTTATGAATAATCAGCCCAGATCTTAATTTAGGTTCGAACCATGTTGTTTTGGGTGGCATTATGTTACCCGTATCCGCTATGTCCATCAGTTGTTTCATCGATACCGGATATAGAGCCAAAGCCATTTTCATTTCACCGCTGTCGACTCTGTGTTGCAATTCTTCGAGTCCCCGGATTCCTCCGACGAAATCGATTCGTTTGTCCGAACGTAAATCTTTTATACCCAAAATATCCCTGAGAATTAGGTCGGAAGATATAGTTACATCGAGTATTCCTATGGGATCGTTATCGTCGTATGTACCTTCTTTTGCCGTTAAGGAATACCATTTTCCATCTATATATAGAGAAAAATTATGTAGCTTTTTCGGTTTATATATTTGCACTCCTTTTTCTTCGACAATGAAATTTTCTTTTAGTTTTTCAAGAAATTCATGAGGGGTAAGTCCGTTCAGGTCTTTTACAACTCGGTTGTAATCGATAATCTGTAATTGAGATGCAGGGAAGCAGACTGCTAAGAAATAATTGTATTCTTCGTCACCGCGATGATTGGGATTTTGCCGGGCTTTTTCATTCCCCACTAGGGCGGCAGCAGCCGTTCGGTGATGTCCGTCAGCAATATATAAACTGGGAATTTGTGCAAATAGTTCTGTAATTCGAGCTATCGTTTTATCGTTGTCGATTACCCAAAAATGGTGTCCGAATCCATCGGGAGCTACAAAATCATATTCAGGAGAAACAGAAGTTTCTTGTTTGATGATTGCATCGAGTTCTGTATTATCAGGATAAGCGAAGAATACCGGTTCGATGTTGGCATTATTGATACGCACATGTTTCATACGGTCTTCCTCTTTATCTCGCCGAGTAAGTTCGTGCTTTTTAATTACTCCCGACATATAGTCTTCGACGCATGCACCTACGACCAATCCATATTGAGTATGTCCGTTCATGGTTTGAGCGTAGATGTAATAATGTTCTTTGTTATCTTGTACCAACCAACCTTTCTCTTGGAACATATTAAAGTTCTCTACCGCTTTTTGATAAACTTCTGGACTATGTTCGTCCGTACCGGAAACAAAATCGATCTCAGGTTTAATAATATGGTAGAGCGACTTTTCATTACCATCGGCTTCTTGGCGCGCTTCTTCTGAATTGAGAACATCATAAGGTCGTGAGGCCACCTGCTCGACGAAATCTTTCGGAGGACGTATTCCCTTGAATGGTTTAATCTTTGCCATAGTAGATAGAGGTTAGGTTAGTTATTATTTATTGGAGAGGATAATCGTTTGTTCACGATCCGGTCCCACCGATACAATTTGGATAGGTACTTGTAATTCTTTTTCCAAAAATGCGATATAATCATTGAACTTCTGGGGAAATTCTTTTTCTGTGTGAATCTTAGTCATATCGGTTTTCCAGCCCGGAAGTTCTACATAAACCGGTTCAATATTTTCTTCAATAGAGTAGGGGAATTCAGTAGTTTCTTTTCCATTTATCCGATAAGCGACACAAGCCTTAATGGTTTCGAAAGAATCGAGAACATCGCTTTTCATCATGATTAGTTTGGTTACTCCATCTATCATAATCGCGTATTTCAAGGCTACCAAATCGATCCAGCCGCAGCGTCGTTCTCGTCCTGTCACAGCACCGTATTCATGGCCGAGGTCTCGTATTTTCTTTCCGGTTTCGTCGAATAGTTCAGTTGGAAAGGGGCCGCTTCCTACCCGGGTACAATAGGCCTTGAATATACCATACACTTCTCCGATTTTACTAGGAGCAACGCCCAATCCGGTACATGCCCCGGCACATACGGTATTCGATGACGTGACGAACGGGTAAGAACCGAAATCGACATCAAGCATCGTTCCTTGCGCTCCTTCGGCGAGGATAGATTTTCCTTCTTTCAGGTAATGATTGATAACGTGTTCGCTGTCAATGATTTTAAATCTTTTCAAGTATTCGATAGCTTCGAACCATTTGGGTTCCAATTCGTCTATGTTGTAATCGTAATTAAGAGAGCGAAGAATATTTTCGTGTTTAGTTTTTGCCGTGGTATATATTTTTTTGAAATCGAGGAATATGTCGCCTACGCGAACACCGTTTCTACTGATTTTATCGGAATAGGTGGGGCCGATACCTTTTCCTGTGGTCCCGATTTTGGAGCTTCCTTTCGCAGCTTCATAAGCCGCATCGAGAATTCGGTGTGTGGGTAAAATCAGGTGAGCTTTTTTTGAAATGTAGAGGCATTGGGTGAGATCGTGTCCGCTTTCGGCTAAACTTTCGGCTTCTTCTTTGAACAGAATAGGATCCAAAACTACGCCATTCCCGATGATATTTATTTTCCCTCCTTGAAAAATACCCGAAGGAATAGAGCGTAAAACATATTTTTCGCCTTTGAATTCCAGTGTATGGCCGGCATTGGGGCCTCCCTGAAAGCGAGTGATTATATCATAATTGGGTGTCAATACATCAACGACTTTACCTTTACCTTCGTCGCCCCATTGCAATCCTAAGAGAACATCGACTTTCATAATTTGAGTGTTATGTAAACTTTAATTCGGTTTATTTCTTTTCGATTTTATCTTTTTTGTTTTTGTTGCTACATCGGCTACAAATGCCATAGACATACAGGGTATAGTACGATGTATTGAATTTATTGAATTTGCGAGTATTCAAATTGGACATCAAATCCAAATCTTTTACTTCCCTGACTTTACCACATTTCATACAGATGAGATGATGATGGTTGGCATTATATACTCGTTCATACTGTGCCAGATTACTCCCGAATTGGTGTTTGCGCACTAAGTTGGCTTCGAGTAACAGATCTATCGTGTTATAGACCGTGGCTTTGCTTACTCTATATCCATTTTGGATCATAGCTTCATATAGAGTTTCTACATCGAAGTGTTGAGTTGTCGTGTATATTTTCTCCAATATAGCAAACCGTTCCGGGGTTTTTCGTAAATTCCGGGATTCTAAAAATTGTATAAACAACTGTTTTACAGTTTCTTTTGATTTTTCTTCTGGCATGGTAAACAACCTATGTTACAAATTTAGCTATTTTTGTATTACAAGCAAAACAAATTCAGTTTGAATCGTATCTCGAAAATTCTTTGAACAGTTCCTTTTCTTGGTTTAATTCATCGAATAAGTTACTGTATAACTCATTGTTCTCGAATGAGTTTTTTAAATACGACAGAATATAGACAGAAAGTTTGTCATGATGCATGGCTTGTTTGAGATAATTGACGGCAGGAAAAGCTAAATTGACATTTGGGTCTGCCACTTTTTTTAGTGCGATATCGGCTATCTGCTCGAATATCGAAATGTCGTTTATTTCGTGGTGGTCGATAAGCCAAGCTGTCGCTAACTGCAATCCGGTATACTGTCGTATCATCTTGTCGGAGAGACTCCATGACAGTGCTTTTCGAGGTGCGAATCGGAGTCGGCGGAACAGGCTTTTACAGCATATATCGGCAATTTCGATATTGGGCATATTCGTGACCCACTTTTCTGCTTCATCTTCGTTAAATTCATCTGAGGGGTAGAGCATAGGCGCCAGCATCATCGATTCACGCACGGCGGTATCGTTCCACAAAGCATTTGCCAGTTGAGCATCCGCCGGTATCTCTTCGGCTATTTTTTTTAACAGGGGTAATGTTAGTCCAAAGTTTATTTTGTAGTTGGCTCCGAGATTTCTCATGTTTTGAGAAACGATCCCGTTCATTGCCTGTCTGAATTTAAGTTTTATGTCTTTGATTCTTTGTTGCATGATGTGTAATTGAAATTTGTTGCAAGATACAAATTAAAAATAAGCGAGTAAAGATGTTTTGTAGAAAAAGAGCACCCCGATATATCTGGCATATATCGGGGTGAGGGTAGTATCGTTGTATCGATTATTTACAAACAACGGGTATAGACGTATAGATAGGCAGAGGAGAATAGTCTTTGGAGTATCTCAACATTTGCTCGGCATATCCTTCGTTATAGGAGATTTGTATGTCGGTTATATTTCCGTTCTCGTCGGTGATAGGTGTATAGACCGGATTTACAAATCCTTTGTACGGAGCTATGTGTAGGTTTTCATATCGAGCCAATACCTCATTGTGCAAATCTTGGTCGACAATTACTCCATACTCCTCGACTAAGTTTTTACCGCTTTCGTAATCACCTTCCGATTTTATCCGTTGTACTTCGGCCAGTAATTTACCGAACAAACTCCGTAGTTTTTCATAATCATTGATGACAACGTAAGTTTTTCCATCACGTTTGGCAAATTCCACGACATTGTCGGCTTTACCATGTTCGTAGGCCCAACGGGCGATTAATTGGCGATTACGCATGTGCGACTCTTCTATGTTTTTTCCCGGTTCTATGCGGGTGAGCTGAGTCATGAGCCCGTTCATCATGTATTTGTAATAAGCTGCTTTGTAAGCATCTTCCGAAGGAAGAAGACCTAATTCCAATATTTTGGGATCGGCCATATAATATAGAGCGAACAAGTCGGCACGAGCTTCTTCCAATGTGGAGCTATATGCTTTTAATGCATCGGGATCTACACCGGGTAACAATTTACCGGATCCATGACCCAAGCATTCGTGTAAATCGGTGTGAAGGTTGTCGGCTTGGAAGAGGTAGTTATTCATCAAATTCCGTTCGGTATCGCTCCATACGAACTCATCGTTGAATCCGTTACCTTGCGCGGCTTTCTCGTAAGCCTCGGTAATGTTTTCGATCGTTACCGATTTTGATCCGTGAATGTGGCGAATCCAGTTAGAATTGGGTAAATTGATACCTATGGGGGTGGAGGGGTAACAGTCTCCGGCTAACATGGCCGCTGTGATTACTTTGGCTGAAACACCTTTTACTTTATCTTTTTTGAATCGAGAATCCACCGGAGAATTGTCTTCGAACCATTGAGCGTTATCGCTGATCGTATGAGTCCGTTCCGATGCTTCGAGATTTTTAAAGTTGACGATAGATTCCCAGCTCGCTTTCATGCCCAATGGATCGCCGTAAGTTTCGGTAAAGCCGTTGACAAAATCTACTTGGGAATCGAGATCTTTTACCCAGAGAATGGCATATTCGTCGAATTGTTTCAAATCACCGGTTTGGTAATAATCGATGAGTTTCTCGATGACTTCTTTCTGTTGTTCGTTTTCTGCTACGCCGGCAGCTTTTTCGAGCCAATATACAATCTTCTCGATAGCTTCGGTATAGAGTCCGCCCACTTTATAGGTTTCTTCTACGATTTTTCCGTTACGTTTTACTAAACGACTATTCAGTCCGTACGAGATAGGAGTTTCGTCTTTGGGATTTTTCATTTTGTTGTAAAACGCTTCTGCCTCGGCCTGAGTTACACCATCGTAATAATTGCATGCCGAGGTGACGATGAGGTCTTCACCGGCAGCTTGATTTACTCGTTTGGGCATGACCGAGGGATCGAAAATAACAGGAGTCAATGTATTGAGTAGATCGTCTACACTTGCACCAGTAGTTAGAGGAAGTGTTTTAGGGTCGAGCGATTTAACAGCTTCGGTAAAAAATTCTTGTGAAAATTCGGGAACAAATTTGTCACAGCCGTAGTGATGGTGAATTCCATTTGAAAACCACACCCGTTTCAGATAAACTTCAAAATTTTTGAAATCCTGACTTTCGCGGTCTCCGGTATAGTTTTGATAGATTGCTTCGAGAGTGCGGCGAATGGCCAAGTTCCATTTTCCGTTTTGGTCATAAAGTATATCCCGGCCGTATGCCGCAGCTTCGGAGAGGTAATAAACCAATTCTTTTTGTTTTAAAGATAATTCCTCGAATCCGGGAACTTTGTAACGCAGGATTTCAAGATCGGCAAACGATTCTACGGTGTAATCGAAGTCGTCTTTTTCCTGTTTGGTAGCACAAGATGCTAAGATAAGCAATGAAGCCATTGTACAAACAATTTTTTTCATATAACGTGATTTTTTGAAATTTGGTTTATTCTACATACAAGACTAACCCTTTCAAGTATTCACCTTCTGGGTGATAGATATTAACCGGGTGGTCGGCGGGTTGAGTCAGTTGGTGTAAAATGCGGACATTGCGTCCCGATTGTGCTGCGGCGCTGAAAACAGCCAATCTGAAATTTTCTTTACTTACTACTTGCGAACAAGAGAATGTGAATAATATTCCTCCCGGACGAATTTTTTCGAATGCTTTTGCATTCAGTTTTCGATAACCTTGCAAAGCATTATTCAATACTTTTTTATGTTTTGCAAATGCCGGTGGATCGAGAATAATTAAATCATATTGATCTCCCATAGTATCCAAAAATTTGAACGCATCTTCGGCAAATGCTTGATGCCTATTATCTCCGGGGAAGTTCAACTCTACATTTTTGCAGGTCAGATCGATAGCTTTCGAAGAGCTGTCGACCGAATGTACCAATTTGGCATTACCCCGCATGGCGTAAAAAGAGAAACCACCGGTATAGCAGAACATGTTTAAAACCGATCGTCCGTGAGCGTAGCGTTCGAGCAAGGCCCGGTTTTCCCGTTGGTCTACGAAGAACCCGGTCTTTTGCCCACGAACCCAATCGACATAAAATTTCAGTCCGTTTTCCGTGGCGATATTAGGAGCGTCGCCCCCCAACAGATATTCGTTTTCTGCATCAAGTTCTGCTTTATAGGGGAGAGTAGTTTCCGATTTGTAGTAGATATTGTCTATCGCATTTCCCAGAACCGATTTCAACGCTTGGGCTATTTGATGACGGGCGTAATGCATGCCCGGTGTATGAGCTTGCATGACAGCTGTTTTATTATATAAGTCGATGATAAGCCCCGGTAAATTGTCTCCTTCTCCATGTACCAATCGGCAGGTATTGTTATACTCTCCGTTAAGGAGACCGAGGCTTAATCGCACATTATATGCCTCTTGCAATCTTTTGAAGTAGAATTGCTCGTTTATTTCTTCCTGTTTAAAAGTCAATATACGAACGGCAATACTACCGATTTGGTATTGGCCTATACCGATAAAATTTCCTTGATGGTCTGTTACCTCGACGATATCTCCTTCTTCTGGTTGTTTCTCAAAGCGATATATCGCTCCTGAGAATACCCATGGGTGGAATCTGTGGAACGAGTCTTCTTTCCCCGGTTTTAATGTTATTTTAATGTAGTCCATAGTCTGTTACTTAAAGAAAAATCGGAATATATCGTTTCCATTAGCATAAATCAATAATGCAAATAGGAAGAGCATGCCTCCCATTTGTGCGTATTCCATAAATTTATCGTTCGGTTTCCTTCTTGTAATCACTTCGTATAATAGGAATAAGACATGTCCTCCGTCAAGAGCAGGAATAGGTAAAATATTCATGAAGGCTAATATGACCGATAGAAATGCCGTCATGCTCCAAAAAGCCTCCCAGTCCCATGTTGCCGGGAATATACTTCCGATAGCTCCAAATCCTCCTAAACTTTGAGCTCCTTCTTTGGTGAATACATATTTCATACTACTTACGTAGCTCTTCAATTTGTCCACTCCCAATTCTATCCCTTTGGGAAAAGATTCCCAGAATCCATAATGTTCTGTGACTATTGCATAACTATCGCTCAAAGGAGCAATGGCTATGCCTAATCGTCCCAAAGAATCTGTCATGATTTCTGTCGTTTTCACTTCTGAGCCTCGGGAGTAGACAACCGACACGCTGGTGTTAGGTTTGGATTCCAGTATTTTGTGCATTTCATTTAGCGATGATGCCTTTTCTCCATCGATCGATTCTATATGGTCTCCCTTTTGCAGACCGGCTCGTGCTGCCCCGGTGTTGGGGGAGGCTTCGAACACGACAGAAGGAATACGGTATAATGCGAACAGTTCTTCTTTATCGATCAATCGTAACATAAAGTTTTTGGGGATTTCGATAGTTACTGTATCGTTATCTCGCAAAACTTTCACCTCTTTGGCGTCTACTATTTTTTGAAGGGTCTCGCTCGACATATAATTCAAATCGACACCGTCGGCTGAGAGAGGAATATCTCCGTTTTGGAATCCTATGTTTTTTGCCGACTCACAGTATTCCATGCCGGCGTAAGCGTTTTTGAACGGTATATAAGATGTTCCCCATGTATAGATGATCATCGAATAGATGAAGACGGCCAAAATGAAATTAAATACAACGCCCGCTACCATAATTAGGAGCCTTTGCCATGCCGGTTTCGACCGAAATTCCCACGGTTTGGGCGGCTGGCTCATTTGTTCTCTGTCCATCGATTCGTCGATCATTCCCGAAATCTTCACATATCCTCCGAACGGTAGCCAGCCGATTCCATATTCGGTATAGCTATTTTTAGGTTTGAATTTGAAAAGAGAAAACCACGGATCGAAAAACAGATAGAATTTTTCAACCCGAACCTTGAACATTCGGGCGAATATAAAATGTCCGAATTCGTGGAAAATGACTAATATGGAGAGGCTTAATAGTAGTTGTACTGTTTTTATTAAGAATGTTTCCATTAAGAATGCTATTTTTTATTGATATGATTTAACAAGTTCGGTCGCATAATTGCGGGCTAATTTGTTTGTGTGGACGTAATCCTCATATTCGGGGGACTCGATAAATTCTATGTGCTCCATTGTTTCAGAAACAACGCGGGCAATGTCGGGGTAGGCGATCGTGTCGTTAAGGAAACCGGCTACGGCTATTTCGTTGGCCGCATTCATAATGCAGGGCATATTCCCACCTGTTGCGACAGCGTCAAATGCATATCGTAACAAAGGGAATCGTTCGAAATCGGGATACTCGAATGTGAGTTCGGAGTATTGTTCGAGTGTCAATTTCGGAGCCGAGCTTTCCAAACGAGCAGGATAGGACAAGGCGTATCGAATGGGGAGTCTCATATCTTGGGTTCCCAGTTGAGCTTTGACAGATCCATCTTTGAATTGAACCATAGAGTGCACGACAGATTGCGGGTGTACGGCAATTTCTATGTTTTGAGGGGATACGTCGAACAGCCATTTGGCTTCGATCATTTCAAAGCCTTTGTTCATAAGCGTTGCAGAATCTATGGTAATTTTATGTCCCATGTGCCACTTGGGGTGTTTTAAAGCGTCGCTTTTGGTAACATGTGCCATCTGTTCTGCCGTGAATTTTCGGAATGGTCCGCCGGATGCCGTTAAAATGATTTTCTCGATAGGATTATCTCCTTCGCCAACTAGGCACTGGAAAATAGCAGAGTGTTCCGAATCGACAGGAATAATAGGTGTTCGGTATTCGAGAGCAAGACGTTTGATGAGATCTCCGGCAACTACCAATGTTTCTTTATTGGCCAAAGCAATGGTCTTATGGGCTTCGATAGCTCGTATAGTAGGTTTTAACCCCGAATATCCTACCATTGCCGTGACTACTATATCGATGGGTGCTGCCTCTACGATTTCAGAAATGGCATTTTCTCCCGCATATATTTTTATGGGGAAATCTTTCAGAGCTTCTTTCAGCTTGTTATAATGAGCTTCGTTGGCTATTACTACCGAATCGGGATTAAAATGTTTGGCCTGTTCTATCAGCAAGTCGACGTTATTATTCGCTGTTAATGTGTATACCTCGAACAAGTCGGGATATTCGGCGACAACTTCTAATGTTTGAGTTCCAATCGATCCGGTAGAGCCTAATATTGCTAATTGCTTTTTCATTCGGTTTAAGAGGTCAAATCTCAATTTTAACTTTACAAAGGTATAAAATAAAGTGTATCTTTAATGAATCGGGATTAGAAAGTGATATATTTTTCCGGGTCTAACGACTGACCCATGTGCCACAATTGGAATTCGGCCACACACGATTGTTTTGAGGATTTACCATCTTCCCACCCGGTCACGGCTATTTTTTCACCTCCCGATACTTTATCTCCTATGTTTTTAAGAATCCCCGAATTATATTTATAGACCGACAGGTAATTATTGCTGTGCTGTATATATACGACATATCCATAATCGATTGTATAACCGGCGGAAACAATCGTGCCATCGAGGACGGCAGAAACAGCTGTATTTCTGGGGCATTGTATGTCGATACCGAAATGTCCTTCTTTGGGGTTATAGGCTTTGATTATTTTGCCTTTTAGCGGAGGGTAAAACAGTTTTCCATCGATAGGAGTAGTCGGGGTAAAAACATTTAGCGTGTATTTTTCTTCTTGTTCATATTGCTTGATATAGTTTGCCATCAGTTTGGATTCCGGTAGAAGAGTATCTGTCGTTGTGGAAAGCAGACTGTCGGCTTGTTGTCCGATAGAATCTATTTTTATTTCACCGGTAAGTATGGAAGCAAGATTTTTTATATATGCGTCGCGACGCTGTACTTCTGCCGCCAAAGAATCGACTCTAAGGATTTTATCAACCATTTCGATTCGTTCTTCTGTTTTCAAATATCCGGGTAATAAATTTTTTACAGGTGTACCTACGATTACAGAGAGTATAGCTACGACAATCAGACCAATGAGAAGAATGGCGGTCATTATGGCTCCAAATCGGGAAAAACAAATAGTCCATACATCTTCAAGAGAGCTTTCGTTGAAAAATGTGAGTTTGTATTTGGAGCGTTTTTTCGAGAAAAAATCAGAATTTTTTTTATTTCGTTTCATAAATATTACCTCTGTTATTCGATGGGTAAAAGTTTCGCATTCATCGGTATGTGCAAATTTAATAATTTATTACCAACCGGTATAACCTGTTTTCATTTTTTATAAGAAGCTTATATAGCCTAAATAATATAGAATTTTACTATCTCTTTTTTCGACGGTTGGTGAACACATTCTTTTATCTGTTTGTTTTATTATAGAAAAACGGATAATAGCGTTTGACTTATGCTCCTGTTTTTTTGAAATGTAATTGCAAAATTGTATAACTAAAACAAATTAAAATGAAAACAAATTTCTTTTATTTAGCGGTAGCCATAGCTACAACTTCGCTTTTCTGTTATTCCGAATCGGCAGGAGCTCAAGCGATTATTGTTGAAGAAGATGTTTCGGTAACAGAGGTTGTACCTACCAAGCCTCGGTATTATTCTGATAGTCATAAAAATAACTGGTTTATTTCGATAGGAGCCGGAGGTCAAACTTTTTTGACCGAACATGTAGGAGATGCTCAATATACACTGGCTATGGACTTCGCTATCGGTAAATGGATCAGCCCGTATTTGGGATTCCGATTATCTGCGATGGGAGGTGCTTTACATACCAATTGGCCGCTTGCCGAAGGAGTGATGACACATATGCGTTATGCTGCGGTTTACGGCGATATCATGTGGAATATGTTTAATACTTTCCACGGTTATAACGAGGATCGTGTATTTTCTATCATACCTTTTGCCGGAGCCGGTGGTATTTATTCATTCCATAATACTCCATATAATAATAAAACGTATGCTTTCCCTATAACAGCCGGTATTAAACTGAATTTCAGATTGTCGCATTATGTCGATTTCTTCTTGGAGGGACGAGGTAATTTAATTGGCGATCATTTTAATGGAATTGTCGAAGGAACAGAAGTCGAAAGTGTTATTTCGGCAATCGGAGGTTTTTCTATTAAATTCGGCAAAGACCGATTTAAAGCATACGATGCTTATGCCGATCAAATGGTTATCGGCGATTTGAATAACAGGGTTAATGCATTGAGGGCTCAATTGAACGAGTGCGAGTCAAGAGTTGTGGAATGTCCTCCATGCCCAGAAGCGGTTGTCGAGGAGGTAACTGTAATAGAGCCAGCGGCTTGTAGCCAAGAGTTGACGGGTGTAGTACGCTTTACGATCAATAGCGCTGTTGTTTCTAATGAAGAAATGGTAAATGTTTATAACATAGCACAATGGATGAAAAGCAATCCTTCTTGTAATATCTCGGTAATAGGGTATGCCGATAAAGCAACCGGAACACCCGAGTATAATAAACAATTGAGCCAGCGTCGTGCAGAGTCTGTTGTCAAATTATTGACCGAGAAATACAATATAGATAGAAAACGAATACAGATTATTGCTAATGGTAGTGATTCTCAATTATATCCGAAAAATAATAATTGGAATAGAATTGTCGTATTTTCTGGTTCGGCTCAATAGATAATTAGATAAGGAAGTAGTAAAAAAGCGGATAGTAAATTTTGAATACTATCCGCTTTTTTATTGCTTTGATCAGTGGCTTTTTATCCATTGGACAATCCATTCGCCTACCTCGTCGGTATGGTAGGATTTCGCACTTGTGCCGGCGATGTCTTCGGTCACGATTCCGGCATTCATCGATTCGGATACGGCCGTTTGAATCGATAAGGCTTCTTCTTTCAACCCAAATGCATATTCGAACATCATAGCCGCCGACAATATGGTCGCCAACGGGTTAGCTATATTTTTCCCCGCTGCCTGAGGATAGGAACCGTGTATAGGTTCGAATACAGAAGTATGCAGGCCAATCGATGCCGATGGCAGCATACCTAAGGAACCTGTGATAACGGAACCTTCGTCGGTGAGTATATCGCCAAACATATTTTCGGTAACGACGACATCGAAACTTTTGGGACATTGAATCATGCGCATGGCAGCGTTATCGACGAATAAAAATTCGGTTTCGACTTCTGGATACTCCGATGCTATTTCTTGCGTGATTTCTCTCCATAGTCGGGAGGTCGCCAATATATTCGCTTTATCGACCATTGTAACTTTTTTACGCCGTTTCATGGCGTATTCGTATGCCAATTGGACAATTCGTACAATTTCTTCTCGACTGTATATACAGGTATCATAGGCTATGTTCCCGTCTTCACTACGGCCTTGTGGTCGCCCGAAATATAGTCCTCCCGTTAATTCTCGGATACACATAAAGTCTGCACCGTCGATAATATCGGAACGGAGGGGAGATTTATGAATCAATCCGGGAAAGGTGGTTATGGGACGAATATTTGCGAATAGTCCGAGCTTTTTCCGCATGGCAAGTAATCCTTGTTCAGGGCGTACGGTAGCATTGGGGTTATTGTCGTATTGGGGCGAACCTATGGCTCCAAACAAAACGGCATCGGAGCGCATACATAATTCATGTGTAGAGTCGGGGTAGGGCAATCCGGTTTCTTCTATGGCACAAGCTCCTACCGGGGCTGTTTGATATTCCAGAGAATGTCCGAATTTTTCACAAACGGCTTTCGTTACGTTCAAAGCCTGTTCCACGACTTCTGGTCCAATTCCGTCACCGGGCAATACTGCGATATGTAATTTCATATTCTTTCTATTTAATTGTTTTGTATATTCAGCTCTTTATCTTCTATTAAGTTAAGCATTTTGATCGTGGCTTGTATGGCGGCTTCCATTTGGTCGGCGTCCAATCCCTGTGTTTTCAAAATATTTCCATTATAATCCCATGAGATAACGGTTTGTACCAATGCATCGGTGTGTCCGCCGGGAGGTATGTTTACTGTATAGTTTGTCAACGACGGGAACGTTCGTCCGAGTTGTTCTTTGTATATCTTCCGTATGGCTTTTACGAATGCGTCGTATTGTCCGTCGCCGGTAGACGCTCCTTCGTATGTTTTTCCGTTTACTTCGATGGCAATGATTGCTACTGGCTTTAATCCCTGAGAAAGGTTTAAAGTATAATTTATTACCTTGACGTGCTGAGCTATGGTTTCGTGTTTTAATACGTCTGAAATGATATAGGGAAGATCTTCTGGGGTAACCATTTCTTTCTTATCACTTAACTCGACCACTCTCTGAGTTACTTTTTTGATGGATTCGTCATCGAGTTCTATACCTAACGATTCGAGATTTTTACGGATATTAGCTCTCCCGGAAGTCTTGCCAAGTGCATATTCGCGTTTCCTCCCGAATCGTTCGGGTAATAAATCATTGTAATAAAGATTGTTCTTATTATCTCCGTCGGCATGAACTCCCGCACATTGAGTAAATACGGATTCTCCAATAATAGGTTTATTGGCTGCGACTCGTATTCCCGAATAGGATTCAACGATACGACTCACTTTGTTTACCATGTTTTCGGTAATTCCGGTTGTTGCTTTTACGTGATCATGCAACACGGCTACAACACTGGTGAGGGGTGCATTTCCTGCTCTTTCGCCCAGCCCGTTTACGGTACAATGCACGCCTTGTATTCCGGTTAGAGTTGCAGCGAAAGTGTTGGCAGTCGCCAGATCGTAATCGTTATGAGCATGAAAGTCGAATCGTAAGTCGGGGTAACGCCTGCGCATGGCTCTGCAAAATTTTAGCGTTTGAAGAGGATTCAAGATACCTAATGTGTCGGGCAACATGAACCTTTCCACAGCTTCATTTTTTAAAGCATCCATTAAATGAAAAACGTATTGAGGGGAATGTTGTATCCCGTTGGACCAATCTTCCAAATAGAGATTGATTTTCAGCCCGACTTCTTTCGCTTTCTTAATAGTTTGTTTGATATCTTCGACGTGTTCTTGTACCGTTTTTTGAAGTTGGAAGGTACAATGTTTTTCCGATCCTTTGCAGAGCAAATTCATCACTTTGGCTCCACAAGAACGAATCCATTCGATAGAAGCTCCTTTATCGAGAAATCCCAATATCTCGATTTTGTCGATGTGTCCTCGTTTCTCGGCCCATTCGCATAGTTGTTTCGCCATTTCGTACTCTCCGGTGGAAACTCTTGCCGAGGCAATTTCGATGCGAGGAATTTTTAGGTCTTCTAAAAGTAAGCGAGCGATACTCAATTTTTCCTGTCGGGCGAACGATACCCCCGACGTTTGTTCTCCGTCTCGCAGAGTAGTATCCATAATTTCTACAACCATAGTACTTCTCGATTTCGTTATGAATGTTTTTCTTCCCAGTTTTCTATTTCTTGTTTTTTGCTTAGTAGATAATCGATGTCGTCATATCCGTTGAGCAAACAGTTCTTTTTGTAAGGATTTATTTCGAAATGTTCCGATTCTCCGCTTGTGTCGTCTGTAATGGTTTGCTCTTTCAAATTGACTGTAACGGTCGATTGTGGGTTCGAAAAAATATGTTTGAATAAGCTGGTAAGAAATTGCTCTGAGACAATTACCGGAAGTACTCCGTTGTTAAGTGCATTGTTCTTGAAAATATCGGCAAAAAAACTAGATACTACTATTTGGAATCCATATCCGGCAATAGCCCAAGCAGCATGTTCACGGCTGGAACCGCTACCGAAGTTTTTCCCCGCTACTAAAATGGAGCCGGAGTAAAGCGGGTTGTTAAGAATAAAATCTCGAATGGGTTGCCCCGCTTTATCGAAGCGCCAATCGCGGAACAGGTTTTCTCCGAAACCTTCCCGAGAAACGGCTTTTAGAAAACGGGCAGGGATAATTTGATCGGTATCTACATTCTCTTGGGGAAGAGGAATACATGTCGATGTTATGATGTCGATTTTTTTTATCATAGTCATACAAAGTTATAAAAATTTTCTGGGATCGGTTATCTCTCCTGTAATTGCTGTCGCAGCGGCCACCAAAGGTCCGGCTAGTATAGTCCGCGCTCCGGGTCCCTGTCTACCTTCAAAGTTTCGATTCGAGGTCGATACAGCATATTTTCCCGGGGGGACTTTATCTTCGTTCATGGCTAAGCAAGCCGAACAACCGGGTTGACGTATTTCGAATCCTGCTTCCGACAAGATAAGATCGATGCCCTCTTCCTTGATTTGTCGCAACACGGCTTGTGACCCCGGTACGAGCCAAGCAATTATATGATTAGCTTTTTTGTGCCCTTTTACCAAATTGGCAAAAGCTCTGAAATCCTCAATACGGCCGTTTGTACAGCTTCCTAAAAAAACATAGTCGATTTTTTTCCCCATTAGAAGCTCTCCGGCAGAGAAACCCATGTAACTCAATGCCCGGCGAAACGAAATTTTTCCACTGTCTTCGATCGATTCTTCCAACGGTATTCTTTCGTCGATAGCGATTCCCATTCCGGGGTTTGTCCCATAGGTAATGCGAGGGGAGATTTCTGCCGCATTAAATGTCACTTCCTTATCGAATGTAGCATCTTTATCGCTATATAGAGTTTTCCAATAGGCGAGGGCTTTGTCCCAATCTTTTCCCTTGGGTGCGAATTCTTTATCCTTTATATAACCGAATGTCGTTTCGTCGGGAGCAATCAGACCTCCGCGAGCTCCCATTTCGATACTGAGGTTACAGACTGTCATTCTTTCTTCCATACTGAGCGAGCGGATTGCTTCTCCTGCATATTCCACAAAATATCCGGTAGCTCCTCCTGTCGTCATTCGAGAAATGATAAATAAAGCGATGTCTTTAGCTGTGACTCCGGGAGAAAGTTTTCCTTCGATATTTATGCGCATTGTTTTAGGTTTGGGCTGTAAAATACATTGGGATGCCAATACCATAGCAACTTCGCTCGTGCCAATACCGAAAGCGACGGCTCCAAAAGCCCCGTGGGTCGAAGTGTGGCTGTCTCCGCAAACGATGGTCATTCCCGGTTGAGTCAACCCATATTCCGGTCCGATAACGTGAATGATTCCGTTTTTTTTATTTCCCAGTCCATAATGAGCTAAGCCGAACTCGCTAGCATTGGTGGCGAGTGTCTCTACTTGATTGCGAGAAACCGGGTCGGCAATAGGCTTGTCTTGATTTAACGTGGGAATATTATGGTCGGGAGAACAAGTCGTTCTTTTCGGTCGAAAAACCTTCAAATTTCTAGCCCTCAGTTCGTTGAAAGCCTGAGGACTGGTAACCTCGTGGCAATAGTGCCTGTCTATATATAATTGATCGGGGCCTCCTTTCACCGAGGTTACGACGTGGGTATCCCATATTTTATCAAATAATGTATTCATGTGATTTCGTTATATAATGAACTTATTAATAGCATCTATAAAGGCTTCGGCAGAGGCTGCGACAATATCTGTATTTGCCGAGAATCCGTAGTATGAGTTTCCGTTGTAGGTCACAGTCATATGTACTTTCCCTACATCGTCGCTGCCTTTGGTGATAGCTTGTATAAGAAATTCTTTGACTACCATTTTTCGGTGAATGATGCATCGTATAGCATTTATGGCGGCATCTACCGGCCCGTTTCCCGAAGCTGCTGCTTCGAATTTTTCACCGGCTATGTCTAATCCGATGCTGGAAACGGATTTTATTCCTACTCCGGCAGTTACTTGTAGGAAGTCTAGTTGTATGCGTGCATTGGCTGTTCTCTCTTTCCCTACCAACATTAATATATCGTCGTCATTGATATCTTTTTTACGATCGGCAAGTTTAAGAAATGAATCATAAGCTTTGTTCAAAGCATCTTTTTCCAATTCGATACCTAATAAATGAAGTCTATGTTTCAAAGCAGCCCGTCCACTTCTTGCGGTTAATACGATAGAGTTTTCGTCAATTCCGACGTCTTTGGGATCTATGATTTCATAGCTTTCCCGATTCTTCAATACACCGTCTTGGTGGATTCCTGACGAGTGGGCGAATGCGTTGCGGCCAACGATTGCTTTATTCGGTTGTACCGGCATGTTCATGAGATTAGAGACCATGCGGCTTATTCCGTAAATCTTTTGTGTATTGATATTAGTCTCTATCTGTAAGTTGTGGTGGCATTTGCAAATCATGGCTATTTCTTCAAGGGCTGTATTTCCAGCTCTTTCACCGATGCCGTTTATCGTAACTTCGGCTTGTCTGGCTCCGTTTTGGATTCCAGCCATCGTATTCGCCGTTGCCATGCCCAAATCGTTGTGACAATGAGTGGCTATCGTAACGTTATCGATTCCTGAGACATGTTCTTTGAGATATAATATTTTTTGTCCAAATTCGTCCGGCAAACAATATCCAGTTGTATCTGGTATGTTTATAACCGTAGCGCCTGCTTTGATGACGGCTTCGACTACTCTGGCTAAATATTCATTATCGGTACGACCCGCATCTTCGGCATAAAATTGTACGTCTTCTACGAATTTTTTCGCATATTTGACAGCCGCCACAGCTCTTTCTACAATCTCTTCACGAGTCGAATTGAATTTATATTTAATGTGATAGTCCGAAGTTCCAATGCCTGTATGAATACGTTTATGTTTGGCATATCGAAGAGCCTCGGCTGCAACTTTTATATCGTTTTCGACAGCACGGGTGAGCGCACAGATCGTGGGCCATGTTACAGCTTTGGATATTTCGACGACCGATTCGAAGTCTCCGGGACTCGATACAGGAAATCCAGCTTCTATGATGTCGACACCAAGTGTCTCTAATGCCTTAGCTACTTGTATTTTTTCAACTGTGTTGAGTTGGCATCCGGGAACTTGTTCTCCGTCTCTTAATGTTGTGTCAAAGATAAATAATCTGTCGGACATGTTATTGGTATATTAAATTGTAAAAAGCCTTTCTCGACGTATTCGTGAGAAAGGCTATAATTTTTGTATCGTAAATTGCTAAGCACTATATCTCACTTCTATTCTGTTACATTCGATAGAAGATCAATAATTAGGCTGTTTAGCAATTCTATTATCATTATTGAATTTTTTTGTTTCCTGTGCAAAGGTAGTTATTGTTTTGAGAAAACAAAATAAAATATCGTATTTTTCTTATTTAAATCTATAATCTGTAATTTTTATTACTAAAAATATATTTATTTGTAATTGATAACTCGCGTTATTAGAAGCTTATTCCTAATCGGATAGATACGAGATGGCATCCGTTCATATCTTGGAAAGTTCCTTTTTCATCGGTAAATGGAGATATTTGATAAAAATTATATCCGATAAGAATATGAGACCCGAATTTTTTACTTACAGATAGGTTCATACCTAATCCGGCAGAACCAAAAAAGCCACCTTGATTTTCTCCTTTGTACATTTGATTGGTAGAATAACCCGCTCTGAAATCAACAAAAAGAAGAGATTTGTTGCTTAGCAAATTACAACGGAAAAGTGCATAAATAGGGAGGTAGTATCGATTGTTGGAAAATGAACTGTGAAGACCTATTCCTAAACCAAAGCATTTGATGGTGTGGGACCGGTAGCCTGCGAATAAATCTAAATCGAAAGAAGAAAAGTCATTCCCCGACATATCGATGGATGCTCCTGCTTCAACTCCAAATGTAACAGGTTTGATTTTTTTATCTTTGCTCATATCCGACAAGTTGCTTTCGCGCATGACGTATTGATTGTTCCCGTTTTCAAAACCTGTGGTAGATCCTTGTGCCGATGTATTTTGTACAAAAAGGCATAGAGTTGATATTAACAATATCTGATATAGGTATTTAGCCATGATTTTATTATTTGTTGAGGACGAAGGTAAATTTTTTATTGCGATTGAGCAATCGAACGACTGAAAAAATAAATGAAGAGGTATTTAAAATAAAAAACCAACCTGAGGTGCAGGTCGGTTTTTCCTGCCATTGGGGCAGACAATCCAATAAGGTTATCCTAAATAAGTTTTTAACAGTTTACTCCTCGACGCAGTCCTGAGTCTTCTGATGGCTTTTTCTTTTATTTGTCGAACTCTTTCTCGGGTTAATCCGAACTTGTCTCCAATTTCTTCGAGAGTCATTTCTTGACAGCCGATTCCAAAAAACATTTTAATGATTTCGCTTTCGCGAGGAGTAAGTTGTTTAAGTGCGCGATCGATTTCTTTCGAGAGAGACTCGTTAATTAACGACCTATCTGCTATGGGGGAATCGTCATTAACCAATACGTCGAGCAGACTATTATCTTCTCCTTCAACAAAAGGGGCGTCTACCGAAATATGCCGTCCCGACACTTTTAATGTATCGGAGATTTTATCTACTGGTATATCCAATTCTTCTGCGAGCTCTTCGGGAGAGGGACGACGTTCGTTTTCTTGCTCGAATTTAGAAAGAGCTTTACTGATCTTATTGAGAGATCCTACTTGATTTAATGGCAAACGAACGATTCTCGATTGCTCGGCTAGGGCTTGAAGAATAGATTGACGAATCCACCACACTGCATAGGAAATGAACTTGAAGCCTCTCGTTTCGTCAAATTTTTCGGCAGCTTTAATTAAACCCAAATTTCCTTCATTGATTAAGTCCGGGAGACTTAACCCTTGATTTTGGTATTGTTTGGCAACCGAAACGACAAAACGCAAATTGGCTCGTGTCAACTTTTCTAGTGCTGCATGATCGCCTTTTTTAATGCGTTGGGCAAGTTCTACTTCCTCTTCTACCGTAATCAAGTCTTCGCGTCCGATTTCTTGTAGGTACTTGTCAAGAGAAGCACTCTCCCTGTTCGTAATCGATTTTGTAATTTTTAATTGTCTCATCTTGCAATATTGAGATTTTGGGACTGCAAATATACTATATTTATTGTTAATGGAGCTGTAAAAAATGTTTAATTTTGAACGTGAATCTACAAAAATACCATTTTACTGTTCCTGCCTTTTTCGTATTTATTATTATAACGTTTGAATATTTGTTCTGTTGTGTTTGTTGTGCTATATTTAATAATTATCTTTTAATTTGGAATATGACCCTTATTTAGGGGTCATATTCCAAAAAGATTTAATCGGCCAAATCTACTGCATAATACATCATTTTTCCATTCGGATAAATACCCGTAATGAACATAACTTTTTGATTTTGATTTGATTTTACAATAGAGTCGTACATGGATTCCAAGTCGCTAACCGACTTCATCGGGGTGTTATTGATTTCAAGAATAACAAATCCTTCTCGCATACCGGCCGCTTTGAATTTACCGTTTTTCAATCCAATAACCTGCACTCCATATCGGATATTCATCTCTCTCAAACTCTTGGTATCTAATTCTTTGAATCCAGCTCCCAAAGAATCCATTCCGGCAATCTTGGTTATCTCGGTATTGCCTTGACTATTTTTTAATGTCAGGGATACAGTTTTGGATTCTTTTCCTCGTAACAACCCTATTTTAATTTTATCTCCGGGACGATATTTACTCAATTGTTCGGAAAGCATGGCTCCATTTTTAATCTTTACGCCATTAATAGAGGTTATAACATCACCTTCTTTTATTCCTGCTTCCATCGCAGCGCTGCGATTGTATACTTCACCGACGTATATTCCTTCTTGCACTTCAAGATTTTCTTCTTTGGCCAATTCGGAATCTATTTCTCTATACCCTATACCCAATACGGCTCTTTGTACGGTACCATATTCTTTCAAATCGGCAATTACTTTACTTACTATGGAAGTGGGAATAGCGAATGAATAGCCGGCGTAACTTCCTGTTTCGGAATAAATGGCCGTGTTGATACCCACTAATTCACCTGCTGTATTTACCAATGCTCCACCGCTATTTCCCGGATTTACAGCTGCATCGGTCTGGATAAACGCCTCTATACCCATTTTTTGGCTACGAGGGTTGAGTGCGCTTATGCTACGAGCTTTGGCACTTACGATACCAGCGGTAACCGTCGATGTCAATCCTAACGGATTTCCTACCGCCAATACCCATTCTCCGACTTTCAAATTATCGGAATCGCCAAATTTGACGATGGGGAGATCTTTGGCATCTATTTTTATCAATGCCAAATCGGTAGAAGGATCAGTTCCTATTACACGACCATTGAAAGTCCTATTGTCATTCAGGGTTATATCCAATTTATCGGCTCCTTCTACTACGTGATTATTGGTTACAATATATCCATCGGGGGTAATAATTACTCCCGACCCCAATCCAGCACGAGGCTGAGGTTGTATATTGCGCCCTCCTTGTCCAAAGAAATATTCGAAAAACGGATCGCTAAAACCGCCTAATTGACTTTGTTTGGGTGTAGAAATCGATTTTATACTAACAACGGCATTAACCGTGTTTTCGGCGGCAGTGGTGAAATCTGTTTCAACAGCCGGTCGATTGATTACTCTTGTAAAGCGAGTCGGCTGTGCATATCCACTGTCGAGCGATTGATCTTGTATTTTTGAATCGGCCGACTTATTCAATATACTAAATGCGCCGATTGTAATTCCGGAGCTCAGAGCTGCAATTAAGGCGATGCCCATCAATTTTTTTCCGTAAGAATTCATAATCTATTAGCTTTAAATGTTAATATTATCTTGTATTTAAGTTTTTCAGACGTTAAATTTAATACATTTATCGTGCCGTTGGAACCCTTGCATCTTCTTTTTAAGCTCTTTTAATAAGCAGGATAGCTACTTAACAGGGGTTAACGCAGATGACTGTCATGAGAATCATTTTTATATACTTAGGCATGTCATATTGTCCGTTAAAATTTATAAGATTAAAAATCATACTGACAGTATTCTGTCTTTGCCATTTTTATCGTATCTTTGTAACGTACAGCAGGACGGTCTGTCGCTCGTATGATGCGAGAGGAAAGTCCGGGCAACATAGAGCACCATATTTCCTAACGGGAAGCCATTCGCGAGAGTGGAGTAGCGTAACAGAAAATAACCGCTGCGAAAGCAGTAAGGGTGAAAAGGCGAGGTAAGAGCTCACCGGGTTTTACAGTAATGTAGAATGCCGTACGTCTTATGGGTTGTAAGGTTATGTATACCGGCGTTGTAGGGTTGCTCGCCCGATGCCGGGGGGTAAACCGCTAGAGCCTTGTGGTGACACAAGGTCGAGATAAATGACAGACACTCTTTCGAGAGTACATAACCCGGCTTACAGCCCTGCTGTATTTTTTGTAGAAGTTTTCTGTACGATATATTCTATGGTTCAGCGTAAAAACAAGCCCTCTTTTTTTGCCCGCGCCAGCCTTTTGATAAAACGGTTATGGCAGTTTGTCTCGGTCGATATATGGCATGTGACCGAGTATAAGCTCCATATTCATATTCTTAAAACATTGAACTTGTCGGTACGTTGTTTCTTAAATGAAAAGTTGCAGGAAAAGGCTTCCGCATTGACGTTTAGTACGATTTTGGCAATCGTGCCTGCGTTGGCTATGTTATTTGCTATTTGTAAGGGATTCGGATTCCAACATATTATACAAAGTCAGTTGTTCGATTATTTCCCGGCGCAACGCAATGCATTGGAATATATGTTAGGGTTCGTCGACCAGTATCTCGATCAGATGAAAGGTGGAGTATTCGTGGGGATAGGCCTTTGTTTCCTTTTGTGGACTTTGATAAGTTTGTTATCCAATATAGAGAAAGCATTCAATGATATTTGGCAGGTACAAGGCGGTCGATCGTTTTATCGTAAAGTTACCGATTATACCTCGATGTTTTTGATTTTGCCTATTTTGATGGTTGCATCGAGCGGATTTTCTTTGTTTATGTCAACCATGCTCAGTTCTTCGGTTTTATTCGATTTTATGAACCCTTTGCTGCGTTGGGTCTTTCGATTGGCTCCATATATACTTACCGCTTTGTTTTTTACCGCTATTTATATTTTTATACCCAATACAAAGGTTAAGTTCAAATATGCGTTTATTTCTGGGCTTATTTGTGGTACGGTATTTCAGATTTTTCAATTTATATATATTTCAGGCCAAATTTGGGTATCGAAATATAATGCTATTTACGGGAGTTTCGCATTTTTGCCGTTGTTGCTCATTTGGATGCAATTTTCATGGTTGATTTGTCTGTTTGGTGCTGTGTTGACTTACTCATCTCAAAATGTAGTAAATTTCAATTTCGAAAAAGAGACCAACGATATATCTCGTCGGTATTCCGATTATATTATATTAGTCATAGCCACAGTTATTGTCCATCGGTTCAAGGAGGGACTTCCGCCGATGACCAAAGGACAGATATCGAGACGTTATGCTATTCCCATACAGTTGGTAGAGCGTACCGTCGATGAATTGGAACGGGTGAATATTATTTCGCAGACATTGTCGGAAGAAGAGAGGGTTCCTGCATATCAACCGGCGGTAGACATCAGCAGATTGACTTTGGGCTATTTATTGCGAGCCATCGACAGAGAAGGGGACGAGGATTTTATCTGTAATTTAAAAGCCGATTTTCCAAAGGAATGGACGGCTATAATAGATACCCGTAGGCTTATGGAAGAGAAGGGTGATAGTATTGCATTGAAAGATTTGAAAATAGAAGAAAGCCGAGTGCTTTCTCATAAATTAAATAATAATGAGTGATATGAAAAAAGTAATTTCTACGACATCTGCTCCTGCTGCTATCGGACCTTATAGTCAAGCTGTTGAAACCGGAAATATGATTTTCCTTTCGGGTCAATTGCCCATCGATCCCAAAACCGGAATAATGCCTGAGGGCATCAAAGCTCAAACTCGTCAATCGTTTGCGAACATTAAAGCTATTTTGGCGGAGGCCGGTTATTCGGTCGAACATATCGTAAAGACGACCGTGCTGTTGGCCGATATGTCTCTTTTCGGAGAAATGAACGAAATATATGCCGAGCAGTTCGGGTCCGTATTTCCGTCTCGGTCGGCGTTTGCAGTTAAAGAATTACCGAAACAAGCATTAGTCGAAATAGAGGTTATTGCTGTGAAAGCATAGTTTTTAGCAAGTCGGCCACGATGAATGTACTGCCGCCTACGAAGATCAGATCATCGGGGCGGCTTTCTTTTTTCGCCGCTTCTACAGCTTGTTGAACCGACGGATAACACTTCCCTGTCAATCCTGCTTTTATTGCTAATTCGTACAGTCTTTCCTCGGGTAAAGCGCGAGGTATCGAGGCCCGGGTGAAATAGTAAACGGCATTTTGGGGGAGCATAGCCAAAACTCCCGAAATGTCTTTGTCATTGACCATACCGATGATAATACGCAAGTTTTGATAAGATTCGTTTTGCAACTGTCGAACTATATATTGTATGCCTCCGGTGTTGTGCCCGGTGTCGCAAATTAGTCGGGGAGACGATTCCAATTGTTGCCATCGCCCCATTAAACCGGTAAGACTGGTGACATGGGCGAAAGCATCATAGACCGATTGGTCGGAGATATTGTATCCTAAATTTCGTAATTGGCCGACTGCTGTCAGAACGGTAGCTGCATTTTTCTCCTGACATAGCCCGCTTAACTCCCCGAAAAGGTGCGGAAATTCGGGAGAATCGAATTCCCAACCTTTGTCATTCCGTTGGGTCGATCGGAAATGAATTTGTTCCTCTGCGAATATAATGGGGGCTTTTATCTCTTTTGCTCGATCGATGAATACTTGCTTCACCTCTCCCTGAGCTTCACCGATCACGACCGGTATTCCGGATTTTATAATACCTGCTTTTTCTCGGGCTATTTTCGGCAGGGTGTCTCCGAGCATTTGCACATGGTCATAGCTGATATTGGTAATGACACATAAATCAGGAGTAATGATATTTGTACTGTCCAATCTTCCGCCCAATCCGACTTCGATAACAGCGACATCTACTTGATTTTCGGCAAAGTAGTTAAACGCCATCATCATGGTGAGTTCGAAAAATGATGGTTGGATATGGAGTGTAGATGCAAGGTGTTTCTCTGCAAATTGAATAACATCTTCTTTGGAAATCATTTTTCCATTGATGCGGATACGTTCTCTGAAATCGATAAGATGCGGAGAGGTATATAATCCTGTTTTATATCCGTTTAATTGCAGAATAGCGGCTAATAGATGCGATACCGATCCCTTGCCGTTGGTCCCGGCAACATGTATGGTGTGAAACTTTCGATGGGGATATCCGAAATATTTGTCCAGCGCTTCGGTATTTTGCAGTCCCGGTTTATAAGCGGCACTTCCTATTTGTTGAAAAACGGGTAGTTGTTTATATAAATATTCTAATGTTTCTTCGTAATTCATAATTCATATTTCATATTTTAGTATAAGGCATATCCTGAAATACCAGCCAATACGATAACGAGTATGGGGTGTATTTTCGCATAGTGTACCAGAATAAACGAGATGACTGCAATACCGATACTTATTGTATAGTCTGGAAAGTTTTCCTTATTCATGAGGAGGAGTGCTGCAGAAGCTATCAGACCGACAACCACAGGACGAAGTCCGGAAAATATGCTTTTGATAGTAATGTTATCTTTATGTTTAAGTATAAAACGGCTCACTAATAAGACTAAAATGAAAGACGGCAAACATACGGCGAACGTGGCGATTATCGACCCCCAAATACTATTACCGGCAGCTACATATCCTACATAAGTAGCACTGTTTATTCCTATGGGACCGGGAGTCATTTGAGAAATAGCTACGATATCGGTAAATTCGGTCGGGGTAAGCCACGGTTGGCTTTCGCCATAATGAACGACTTCTACCGCTTCGTGTTGAATGAGAGAGAGCATGGCGTATCCGCCACCAAAACCGAATAGTCCGATTTTTAGGTAGGCCCAAAATAAGTTGAGATATACGATCCACATGGCTATTTTTCTTCTTTATTACTCTTTTGTTTTGAACTGGCGATGACATGATTACAGTAAAGTATTCCACCGATAGCTCCTAACAAGACGAACCAAATGGGGGAAATCCCTCCTAACCAGATTGATAATGCCACTATAATGGGAATAATAACCGTTTTAATATTGATACGTGCTGTTTTAGCCGTACTGAATACCGGAGACACGATGAGTGCGACCACTGCTGGTCTTATACCCTTGAATATACGCTCGACTACCGGATTGTCATACGTTTGAACAAACCAGATTGCAATAGCCAAGATGATTAGAAAAGAGGGTAGAATTGTACCGAGTGTCGCCATGAGACAACCTTTTAATCCTCGCAATTTGTTCCCGATCAATATGGATATATTCACCGCCAAAACTCCGGGTAATGATTGTGCAATGGCAAGTGCATCGACAAAATCTTCCCGTTTAATCCAGTTTTGTTTATCCACGACTTCTCTTTCAATGAGAGGTATCATAGCCCAACCGCCTCCGAATGTGAACGCACCTATTTTAAAAAATGATATGAATAGTTTCAGATACAGATTCGATCTCATAGTTTCTTTTTAATGCGCTGCAAAGATAGTGCAAACGAGGGCAGAAACAAATTTATTTGGTTATGTCGAGTGCCGCCTGTTTTCGCATTTTTGCAAAGATAGTGTAAGGCAAGAGAAAGATAAAACGAATAAGTTCGTTTTTCTTTTCGAACCGTAGTCTTTTATCAAAAGATAATATAAGATCGGAACAGAAACAAGTTTACTTAGGTATATCGAAATATAACCTGTTTTCGTATTCAGTTGTATAGGTCGTATAAAAAAGTGACAATCTTATGAAACTATCGTATATAAGACGATAGAACTTGTTCTAATTCATTTAACGACAGGGCGCCAGATTGTCGCCAAATGATTTCGCCTTGTTTCCATAGTACAAGGGTAGGGACTGACTGTATTCTATATTCCGAAGACAAGGAAATATTTTTATCGATATCTATTTTTAGTATAATGATTTTATTCCCCATTTTCTTTTTCAATTCTTCAAGGACTGGTTTTATCATTTTGCAGGGGCCACACCATTCTGCAAAAAAGTCTACTAGAACTGGGGTATCACCTGCGATAATATCTTGAAATTTGTTCATGTCTTGAAATTTAATAAGATGAATATGATTTTAACAGCGGTATGGCTCTGTTGGTTCGATTCGTTCCGTGAATATCAGAAAATATTATTGTCACGACAATCGACCAACCAGTTTCCTCTACGGTTAACCAAAGTAAGATTAATTTTTCGTATGAGTTTGTGTTTATGTGAGAAAAATAATTTCCCTTGTATGAACAGGGTATCTTGTGAAGTATTCATCTCAGAATAAGAAATATTGAAATGAGTGGGTGTGTTTTTTAATTCATCGGATTGATTTCCGACTAAGGTCTCAAATAAATATAGTGTTTCGGCCGACTCGGGAGTCGATAACTTTTTAGCTTCTTGGAAGTTAGCGTTGGATAGATTTTCGACGAAAGATATGGCTATATTTTCAGGCTCGAAATGCTGATGGATAGAAGGTGTGCTAATCAATATTAAAGGGAGGCCTATGGCAGAGATGGTTAGACAAAAAAAGATAATGCGAACACGTGTTTTTGGTTTCATTGCGATATTCAATTTTATCTTTGCTTTTGGCAAAGATAATAAAAGGTGAGCGCAGAGACAAACGGAAAATTCATTTCCGATTTGACTATGCCGAACCGAATCCCATCTTCGTATCTACAAAGATAGCGATTTTTTTAATGGCTTGCGCAAGAAATCCTATAAGAGGAATATGGATTTAATTTATCTTTACAACCTGTAAAGATAGGTTGCATTGAATAATTAAATAAAGCGTGTTTCAACTCTGGCTTTGCACGTCCCCCCCCTTGTGAGAAATACAAAAATAGGTACGAAAAACGAACTTCTCCGTTTTATCCTACTCTTACCTTTCATTATCTTTGCAATCGAATATAAGAATAGAAAATATGAAAGATTCGTTGATCGTAGTATCTGGCGGTATGGATAGTATTACTTTGTTGTATGAGTATGCCGACCGCATAGCATTAGCCGTTTCTTTTGATTATGGAGCTAATCATAATCATAAAGAAATACCGTTTGCTCGCATTCATTGCGAGCTGTTAAAAATAAAACATATAGTAATACCTCTTGCGTTTATGAAAGAATATTTCAGAAGTTCGTTGTTGGACGGTAGCGACTCTGTACCGGAGGGACATTATGCCGATGAAAATATGAAAAGTACGGTTGTCCCGTTTCGGAATGGCATTATGTTATCAGTTGCTTGCGGTATTGCAGAAAGCAATGGCTTGAAACAAGTTCTCATTGCTAATCATGGCGGAGACCACGCTATTTATCCCGATTGTCGATCGGAGTTTATCCAAGCTATGGATAAAGCTATGCGTTCGGGAACTTATGAGAATATAGGTATCTTTGCTCCCTATACCGATATTTCAAAAACAGAAATTGCCAGTCGGGGGAAAAAGTTGAATTTGAACTATGCCGAAACGTGGTCTTGTTACAAAGGAGGGGAGAAACATTGCGGGAAATGCGGTACTTGTGTAGAACGCAAAGAGGCTCTTCGGGATGCCGGGATTGAGGATCAGACAGAATACGAGGATTAATAACGAATAAAACGGTTAAGTTATAATGTATTACGTAGCTAAGACAATGGAAATTGCAGGCGCGCATTCTTTGCACCTTTCATATGAAAGTAAATGTGAAAAATTACATGGCCATAACTGGATTATTACGGTTTATTGTAAAGCGAAAGAACTGAATCAAGACGGTATGGTCTGTGACTTTAAACACATTAAAGATAAGATTCATGGTTATCTTGATCATGGGAATCTGAATGAATTGCTGCCTTTTAATCCGACCGCCGAAAACATAGCGAAATGGATTACGGATCAGATTCCCGAATGTTATAAAACCAAAGTTCAAGAAAGTGGTGGAAATACGGCTATTTACGAAATCGACGATTTTGAAAATGAAAATATTGACAGATGAAAGTAAATGAAATTTTTTACTCATTACAGGGTGAAGGTGTGTTTACAGGTGCGGCTGCGATTTTTGTGAGGTTAGCGGGGTGTAATTTGCATTGTGATTTCTGTGATACAAAACATGAGGATTATACTATTTTTACAGAAGAAGAGATTGTAAAGGCTATTTCTGATTATCCTGCGAAACATGTAGTTATTACAGGAGGGGAACCAACTTTACAACTTACGCATTCGCTTGTCGACCGATTGCATGAAGTCGGGAAATTTGTCCAAATTGAAACCAACGGATCAATCGCATTAGATACCGATTTGGAACGGTCGATCGATTGGATTACTTGCTCTCCTAAAACGATTCCTGTGAAAATACAGCGTATGAATGAAATCAAAGTCGTTTATCAGGGACAAGATATGGAACCGTATGAAAAAATCGCCACAGCTTATGAGTGTTTTTGTAGCTTGCAACCTTGTGATGTCAATGATGAGATAAAAAATGAAAACAATCTTACCGCAGCTATCGAATACATTAAGAACCACCCCCGATGGAGGCTTTCACTTCAAACCCATAAAATTATTAATATAAGATAATAATGAAGGATAAAAGAATAAACTCTCTTCTACGGGATTTATCGAATACATAGGTGAAAATCCAGATCGGCAAAGTCTCGACGAAATACCGAGCTGGATTTTATGAATATGAACCGAGGTATTTAGAGGTTGTGTGCAAGTCTATGAGAGGTGTTAAGAACGAAGGAAAAATGAGTGGGACAAACTTCAATAAGTATGTTTAATCAGATACAGATTTGCGTCACGGGTTTTATGAATCGCTCGATATGCAGATGTGAATCGGGAGAGGAGAGATGTAGTGAAAAATCCGTTAAAAATTTTCTTCTCTGATAATTTTATGCAAAACCATAAAAAAATCTTTGCAAGAAAAAAAGATAACGTTAACTTTACACAATCAACAAATTTAGTTAACCTTAAAAAGAAGAATATGGATATGACTCTTTCAGGATTGAATCCAACACATTTTCAAGGCTTAGTCGATGGTAAACAAACCGGTCTCTATATCTTGGTTAATAAAAACGGGTGCGAATTGACCCTAACTAATTATGGCGCTCGTATCGTTTCGTTAATGGTTCCCGATAAAAATGGGAAGATGATAGACGTGGTTACGGGGCATAATAACATACAGGAATACCTTACATCGGAGGAACCTTATTTTGGAGCGACTTGTGGTAGATATGCCAATCGTATTGCAAAAGGAAAATTCACGGTCGATGGCGTTTTGTATGATAAATTAGCGATAAACAATGGGCCTAACAGTCTGCATGGAGGGGTAAAAGGCTTCAACTTTCATGTTTGGGATGCCAATCAATTGGATAAACAAACAATAGAATTTTCCCGATTGTCTCCTGATGGTGAAGAAGGGTTTCCCGGAAATCTGCAAGTGAAGGTCATATTTAAATTAACCGACGATAATGCCGTTGATATAACTTACTGTGCAGAAACCGATAAACCTACCATCGTTAATCTGACAAACCATTCGTATTTTAATTTGTCGGGTGCGGGAGATCCTTACATCGGTGATCATCTGTTATGCATTGATGCCGATTACTATTTACCTACTGATGATACGGCTATACCTTATGGAGAGAAGTCGGCGGTAGAGGGAACCCCGATGGATTTTCGTAAACTTTATGAAGTCGGTAGCCGTATAAACGAGCCGTTTGAACAACTGGTTTATGGAAAAGGTTACGATCATACTTATATTTTGAATAAGAAGCGGAGCGGTGAATTTTCATTTTGTGCAGAGTGTGTTTCGCCCAAAACCGGGATCGTGATGGACGTCTTTACGACAGAGCCCGGTGTACAGCTTTATACAGCCAATTGGATGACAGGAAATTTTATCGGGAAAAATGGGAAACGGTATCCGATGAGAGCTGCTATCTGTCTCGAAACTCAACATTTTCCAGATAGTCCTAATCATGAAAACTATCCTTCTGTTATCTTACGCCCTCATGAAAAATTCGAAAGTCATACACAGTTTAAATTTTCGGTTCGAGAGAAATAATCATATAAGTTATACAATTATTTAATTTAGTATTATGGATATAGAATTTGTAAGAAGTCGTTTTATCAAACATTTTGATGGCTCTACCGGGTCGGTATATGCCTCTCCCGGTCGTATAAACTTAATAGGAGAGCATACCGATTACAATGGTGGATTTGTATTTCCGGGAGCTATCGATAAAGGAATGGTTGCAGAACTTAAAATTAATGGGACGGATAAAGTCCGCGCATATTCGATAGATTTAAAAGATTATGTAGAGTTTGGATTGAACGAGGAAGACGCTCCCCGTGCCAGCTGGGCTCGTTATATATTCGGTGTGTGCCGCGAGATTATTAAACGAGGTGGTAAAATAGCCGGATTTAATACAGCATTTGCCGGCGATGTTCCTCTGGGGGCAGGTATGTCTTCGTCGGCTGCATTGGAGAGTACTTATGCTTTCGCTTTGAACGATATGTTCAACTGTGGCATCGACAAATTCGAATTGGCTAAAATCGGACAGGCTACCGAGCATAACTATTGTGGTGTAAATTGCGGTATTATGGACCAATTTGCTTCGGTGTTCGGTAAAGTCGGTCATCTGATACGACTGGATTGCCGTTCGTTGGAATATCAATATTTCCCGTTCAAGCCCGAAGGTTACCGACTCGTATTGCTCGATTCTGTCGTAAAGCACGAGTTGGCATCTTCCGCTTATAACGACCGACGCAAATCGTGCGAGAATGTGGTTGCCGCCATACAAAAGAAACACCCGCATGTAGAGTTCCTGAGAGATGCCAATATGTCTATGTTAGACGAGGTAAAAGAAGAGGTGTCTGCCGAGGATTATATGCGAGCAGAATATGTGATCGGTGAAGTGCAACGAGTCCTTGACGTATGCGATGCTCTTGAACAAGGAGATTATGAGACAGTAGGGCAGAAGATGTATGAGACTCATCATGGAATGAGTAAATTGTATGAGGTAAGTTGTGAAGAACTCGATTTCCTGGATGATATTGCCAAAGAGTGTGGTGTGACCGGCTCTCGTGTGATGGGAGGTGGATTTGGCGGTTGTACGATAAACTTAGTTAAGGAAGAATTGTATGATGCGTTTGTGGAAAAAGCCAAAGCAGAATATAAGACAAAATTCGGTCGTCTTCCCAAAGTTTATGATGTCGTGATTGCCGATGGGGCACGCAAACTTTGCTGATAAAAAATGGATATAAATAGATAGAGCCGGGGGATTAAATCCCCCGGCTCTATCTATTTATAGAAAAATTTGCTCGCTTAAATTGGGTTCGTTCCCCAGCCGCCACCTAATACTTTATACAAATTCACCATAGCAAGATACTCGTCTCTTACAGCATTGCTCAAACCGATTTGAGCATCGAAAAAATTTCGATGGGCATCTAAAACATCGATGTAACGAATAACTCCGTTGAAATACTGTAACTGTGCTAGATCTACATACTTTTGAGCTGCTTCAAAAAGATTGAGTTGAAGTTCCGATGTTCGTCTTTTTTTCTGATAAGTTACCACGGCATCATTTACTTCTCGGAAAACTTCAAGAACCTTTTGTTCATAGGCGAAACGTTTTTCGTCATAGGCTGCCAATGACGCTTTATATTGGGCTTTCTTCTTTCCAAAGGTTAATAAAGGAGCTACGAGATTGCCAGACACATAGGAGAATGGAGATTCGAAAAATCCTTTTAATTCATCGTTTTCAAGCCCTCCGACTAAACTTATAGTTAATCGTGGAAACCGATCGGCATATGCAATCCCTACTGCTGCCATAGCGGCTTGTAGCTGTTGCTCTGCTTGACGCACATCAGGCCTTCGTTGCAGTAGGGTAGAGGGAAGCCCGATAGGTATATTTTCGGGTAAACTGACATTTAAGTCGAATTCTCCTCGTTCTACTTTCGACGGATATTCTCCGGCTAATACCGCAATTTGATTTTCTTTCAATGCGATTTTTTGCTCCAACTCGGGGATAAGAGCCGAAGCACTGGCCAGTTCTACTTGTGCTTGTTGATAAGCTGTCTCGGAAGTGAGACCACCTTCGAATCGTAATCGGGCTTGATTGACACTTTCTTCACGAGTTTTTACGGTTTGTAAAACAATTTCAAGTTCTTGATCCAATGCAACTAATTCGAAATAGGCGGTCGCTGTTTCGGCAATTAGGGTCATTTGCATGGCTCGTGCAGCTTCCACTGAGGCCAAGTACTCTGCCGCACCCTTTCTTTTTCCCCAACGTAGGCTACCCCATAGATCAATTTCCCAACCTAATGAGGCTTTAAGGCTAAATTCGGGGCTTTTTTTGAACTTTTCACCGTAATAATCATTTGTTTCGTGATCGGCGAAAAGTTGAGCTCCGATAGTCGGCCAACGGGAGGCTTTACTCACGCGGTATAATTCTTCCATTTGCTTGATATGAGCTTCTGCGGCTTGCATATTCCGATTATTTCTTAACGTCTTTTTAATTAATTTGCTAAGAGTCGAATCGGAATAGAGTTCCCACCATGACATATCGGCAATGGTTAATGTATCGTTTTCTCCCGCAATAATTTCATCTGGTAAATTCAGTTCGGGAGCCTGACAGCGTTTTTGTATAGAACAACTACTTAAAATGAACGCTGTCACCAATATATGTATGAAAACTTTCATCTGTTTCATCGTTTCATCATTTTAGATTTTAACTTGTAAACCCATACGAAAAGAAGGGGAACAAAAATAATGCCTACGGTAATTGCCACAATCATACCGAAAAATACGCCTGTACCGATACCTTGACGACTGGCCGATCCCGGACCGCTGGCAAAGACAAGAGGTAACATACCTAAGATAAAGGCCAAAGAGGTCATTACGATAGGTCGGAATCGTAAGTGTGCGGCTTTGATTACAGCATCCACTGCATTATTCCCTTTCTCGACTTCGTCTTTGGCAAATTCTACAATAAGAATTGCATTCTTGGCGACTAATCCCACCAACATAACCAAGCCGATTTGGAAATAAATATTATTTTCAAGGCCACATATCCAGTTTCCTAAATAGGCTCCGACTCCTGCTATCGGAAGAGATAATATAACTGCTATTGGGATAGACCAACTTTCGTATTGAGCTGCAAGGAATAAGAAGACAAAAAGTAATGCTAAGGCCAATATGTAGGCTGTCTGACCACTTACATGTTTTTCCTGATAGGAAAGTCCGCTCCATTCGACGCCAATGTTTTTAGGCAAATGCTTGCTTGCTATTTCTTCGAGTATAGCCATCGCTTGTCCCGAACTATAACCTGGGGCCGCTTCTCCCGATATGGTTGTGGAGGTGAACATATTGAACCGACGAATAGTCCCCGGACCTGTTGTATACGAGGTTGTACCAAGAGCGGTAATAGGTATCATGGCATTATTGCTTCCTTTGACGAAGAAGAGCCCCAAATTATCTTTATGTGCTCTATACGGTGCTTCGGCTTGGATATATACACGGTAGATTCTGTTGAACATATTGAAATCGTTCACATAGATCGACCCCGTAAATGTTTTGAGCGTTGAAAAAATATCGGCTATTTTTACTCCGAGCATTTGGGCCTTGTCCCGATCTACATCAAAATAAAGCTGAGGTATATCGTTTTGAATAGAAGACGATAAACCGCTTATCTCTTTTCGTTGAGAGGCATAATAAAGTAATGTGTCGGCGGCTCGTTGTAAATCGGCATAACTTGCATCGCTTCGTGCTTCGAGCACCATTTCGAAACCGCCCGAACTACCTAATCCCGGAATAACGGGTGGAGTACTCAAATAAACTTTACTTTCGGGATATTTTTTTAATTCTTCACGAATTTCCTCCATAATATCTCGGAGATTCGACGATTTGCGATCTTCCCAGGGTTTTAGAATAACCGTTAATTGACTTCGAGATTGGTTCGTACCGACACGGGGACTAGATCCTGTCACATTGAGTACATACTCTACGTCTTCACGAGACATTAAATAGTTCATGGCTCGTTCGGTTATATGGCGTGTCCTTTCCAATGTAGCGCCTTCCGGTAATTCTAACTCAACGGTAAAATATCCTTGATCTTCCTGTGGCATAAAACTTTGAGGAACTATTTCGTTAAGAAGCCATATCGCTATCAAAGATATACCGAAAGCCGCTACTACTCTGCGAGCATGCTTCAATCCTTTTCTAATGAGTTTCTCGTAAAGCCTATTGCCTCGTGCTAACCATAAGTTTATGTAACGAAAAAGTTTGTTTTTCTTTTTTCCTGAATCCGGTTTGAGCAGTAAAGCACACATGGCGGGACTCAAAGTTAGTGCGACTAATGTCGAAATAAGAACCGAAACGGCAATAGTAATCGTAAATTGTCGGTACAATTGACCTGTAATACCGGTCAAAAAGCTGACCGGGACGAATACGGCACATAACACCAACGAGGTAGCGATAATGGCACTACCCAATCCTTGCATGGCTTTTTTGGTAGCTTCGTAGGGACTAAGATGTTCCTCATTCATGATTCGCTCTACATTCTCGACTACGACTATGGCATCATCGACCACGATTCCGATAGCAAGGATTAAACCCAAAAGGGTCATCATATTGAGCGAGAATCCGAATGCAAGCATGATTCCGAATGTTCCTATCAACGAAATAGGTACAGCTATAACCGGGATAAGTGTAGCTCTCCAATTTTGTAGCGAGAGAAATACAACCAAGATAACCAAAATCAGGGCTTCGAAAAGCGTGTGGTAAACTTCGTTTATGGATTGGGAAATATAAGAGGTCATATCGAAGGGTATTTCATAAGTAATACCCTCCGGGAAGTTACGACTAATCTCCTCCATCTCTTTCTTCACAGATTCAGCGACCTCCATTGCGTTGGCTCCCGGTAGCATGTTGATATTAAGCACGGCCGCATTACCTCCGTTTATTCCGCTTTCCGTGTTGTAAGATTGTGCTTCGAGAGAGATGCGAGCGACATCGCGCAAACGAATCAAAGAACCGTCGGGATTAGCCCGTATGACAATGTCCTCAAATTCTCCTACGGAAGATAATCGCCCTTGTGCTATGATAGGAGTCGTTATATCGATGTCGGAAATCGGTTGCTGACCCAATACTCCGGCGGCCGATTCCCGATTCTGGTCTTTCAATGCCTTTTGTAAATCGTCCACTGTAAGTCCCAGATTAGCCAAGCGGTCGGGTTGAACCCATATCTGCATAGCGTAATAACGGCTACCGACATTCGATACGCTACCCACTCCTTTGACCCGTCTCAACATGTCCAACACATTGAGCGTGGCATAATTACTGAGGTATATTTCGTCGAATTTCGGATCGTTAGAGCGCAAAGTGACAGTCATTAATCGACTGGAAGCCTGTTTTTCCACGGAAATGCCGTTTTGTACTACTTCGGCCGGGAGACGAGCTTCGGCCTGTTTCACGCGGTTTTGTATTTCAACGGCAGCTAAATCCGGGTCGGTCGATATGTCGAATGTGATTGTTGCCGAAAAACTTCCTGAATTGCTGTTCGTTGATTCCATGTAGAGCATGCCGGGCGTACCATTCAATTCCTGCTCGATGGGAGTGGCGACAGCTTGGGTGACCGTCTGTGCGCTAGCTCCCGGATAGGAGGCCGATACTTTGACTACCGGAGGAACAATTTGGGGGTACTGGTCTATCGGGAGTAAAAAAAGACCTAATACACCGACGATAACGATAACAATTGAAATAACAATTGAAAATATGGGTCTGTCGATAAAGAAGTCCGATTTCATAACATACTAATTTTTAGAATGGTCTTCTTGTTCTGCCCGATAAGTCGAGGGGATAACTTTATCTCCGTGAGTGAGTTTATGAAATCCTTCGACCACTATATTTTCGTGGGGAACCAAACCTCGTTCGATAATGACATTGTTTCCTACTTCCGGTCCCAATTCGACCATACGCCTTTCTGCAATACTATCGGCTCTTACGACGAATATGTAAGCGCCCCCCTTTTCAATCGCGATTGCTTTATTGGGGACTACGACTGCCGCTTCCCGAACATCGAGCAGTAACCTTACTTTGGTGAACTGCCCCGGTAATAATATATGTTCGGGGTTGGGCATTTCGGCTCTTACTGAGAATGTACCGGTTTGAGGATCGACTTGTGGATCGGCAAAATCGACTATCCCCCGCTGAGGATAAGGCGAATTGTCGGGTAAAGTAATAGTAATGTAAGGCTCCCACGTTCGGGTCGTGTCTTTTTGCCCTAAATTAACGTTACGGGCTTTGCTTTTCAAATAATCGAGTCCGGTCATACTGAAATCGACACGAACGGTATCGCTCTTTACGACCGTAGCCAGTAACGATTGCCCGCCGGGGCCGACAAGTGTTCCTATATCAACGTTACGTTCCGATATGTATCCCGAGATAGGGGAGCTCACAGTCGTATAACCCAATGCTGTTTCGGCTTGGGTTAAATCGGCCTCGCTCATTTCTACTTCGGCTTTTGCACTTTCGTAAGAAGCGATGGCGTTATCTAAATCGAGTTGACTGGCTGCATTTTGTTGATACAAAGGTCTGATGCGCTCCAAGTCTCTCTCGGCTTTCAATGCCAACGCTTTGTTTTTGTTTAGCTGAGCTTTGGCTTTATTTGCTCGAGCTTGATACTGTTTGGGGTCGATTATAAAAAGGGGTTGTCCTTTTTTCACATAAGTACCCTCGTCGAAGAGCATTTTTTCAAGGAACCCTTCTACCCGGGCCCTTATTTCAACGAATTGCTGAGCACGAATGCGGCCTACATATTCCCCGTAAATTTCCACATCGTCCGTAACAACAGGCTCGACTTCGACTATCGGTAGGTCGGGACCCGGAGGTGCGGGACGCAGTAACCAATATAATCCTCCGCTTAATAGGAGAATACCTGCCCCCACATACAACCATACCCGGGGAGAAATACGACGAATCTTTTCACTAAGCCGTAAAGCGTAGTTGCCGATATTTTTAGCGGCTTGTCGAATATTTTCAAATGAAATTTTTATCATAAAGTCAAGAAACTTTTTGGAAGTAAATACACAATAATCCTGATATGAGAATGGAATAGTCCGCAAAAGTACTCTTTTTTCTTCAAATACGCCTTTTTTGTGACAATATTTAGATATTAAACGTAATACGGAAGGGGACGGTTCTGTGCCGGATAGGGATTCCGATAATAAATAAGAAATGCTGTTTGGGAGGGAATCATAGATAGTTTCTAAAAAGTGTAATCTTTGGAGTAATTTGTATTTGTTTATAAACCAAATAGATATATACTTGCTCCAATTGGTTCTACTACTATTTTCTTCAAGGGAGCAAAAAAAAATTCCATTTTTCACTAGGGATTGTTTTTGATTTGGGGTTATATAATATATAACAAAAAAATTATAGAGATACTTATTGATTCATGAAAAAACATTAAAGGATCCATGAAAAAGTACATATCTGTTTTTTTTGATAGTTTGAAGTATCATTTACGAATGGTGAGGCATGTCGTTTTATCAGAATCCCGACTACGTCGCAGTTTATAGGAAGCATTTTGAAGTTTATCCATTTTTAATATAAAAAACATTAGCCTATGGAAATAAGAGAGACTATTTTTTAGAATTAAAATGAGAGAGGAGAATTATTTTTTTAGTATTCGAATACCTATAATACACGTATGTATAGAAGAAATCTAAAAGCAATTATTGTAGCTTTCGTACTGGTTTCTGGTTTTGGAATCGGTACTGCTGCGCATGTCAGCGCAGCTGATACGATGTCGCCACAAGGAGCGGCACAATCGAAGAGTGTAAATCAAAATGTTGCCACGGGGACAAAAGTGGTAACGGGTACAGTTACCGATCCGTCGGGAGAGACTCTTATCGGCCTCACGGTAAAAGTTTCCGGTACAAATGTGGCCGTAGCGACAGATCTCGATGGTAACTACTCGATCAAGGTTCCTGCGGGGAGTAACGAATTGGAGTTTTCCTACATCGGTTATCAAACCATCAAGCGCGCTATCAACGGGCAGAGCAAGATAGATGTAGTTATGCAGGACAATTCCGAGGTGCTCGACGAAGTCGTTGTAACCGCCATGGGTATCACCCGTAAAGAATCGTCTTTGACCTATGCGACCCAAGAAATTAAGGGAGATGATTTAATGAAGGTGCAAGATGCCAACTTCGTGAACTCGCTTCAAGGGAAGGCAGCCGGTGTAACTATCACTCAAAGTGCCGGTGGAGCCGGTGGTACTTCAAAAATCCTGTTGCGTGGTAACAAATCAGTTATGGGTAACAACAGCCCCTTGATCGTTATCGACGGTATACCTATGACTAACCAAGTCGGTGGAGCGGCTTCTTCTTGGGCTGGTGGCGAGAGCCTCACTTATTCGAGTTCTTCGGAGGGTGGGGATGCTCTTTCCTTGATTAATCCCGACGATATCGAGAGCATCAACATTTTGAAGGGTGCTAATGCGGCTGCTCTTTACGGTAGTGCTGCGGCCAACGGCGTGCTTATGATTACGACCAAGAAAGGTAAAGAGGGTCGTGTATCGGTAAGTGTCAATTCGAATGTGACTTTTGAAAATCCGTTGGTACTTCCTCAGATACAGAATGTATATGGTGCAAATGTAAATCTGGCAGCCAATACTCTTACTACTGAAAGTTGGGGCAAAAAGATTTCTGAAATGACACCCGAGGAGCTCAATTACAGTGGAGCTAAGTTGCGTAATTATGCAAAAGACGATATTTCCGACTTTTTCGAGACAGGTGCGACTTACAACAACTCGGTATCGGTAAGTGGTGGTACTGAGAAAGTACGTTCCTATTTCTCTTATGCCAACTCCTACGCCGACGGTATGGTTCCCAATAATACTTATCAACGAAATACTTTTTCATTCCGTCAGAGTTATTCTTTGTTCAACAAGAAGTTGAATGTCGATTTGTCATTGAACTATGTGCATGCGCAGACAAAGAATCGTCCGGGCGGAGGTACGGTCATGAACCCGTTATATGATTTGTATCGTATGCCGCGTAACATCGATATGGATTATTATAAGAAAAATTATCGAGGAGAAGGCACGTGGACTTCAAACATCTACGGATATTATAATGATCAGAAACAGTGGGTTCCCGATGGTACTATTGAGTTGTCTGGACCGATGCAACAATGGGCCTATTTTTCACCGGGTAACAATAATCCCTATTGGATAACGAATGCCAATAAAGGACAGACCGAGGAGGAAAGAGCCTATGGATATATTACGGCAAGCTATGAAATCATTCCCGGCTTGAAGATACAAGGCCGTTTGAACATGGACCGTGCCAAGTATAAAGGATTTACAAAGAGAATGGCCACTACGCAAAACGTAGCCGCTATCGAGGACTATGGTATGTATGGACAGGATCTCATTTGGAGCAACGATGTCTATGTCGATGCCATGTTGAGTTACAACAAGGAAATCAAAGATTTCTCTGTATCGGCATCGGCCGGTTGGGTGGGACACACCGTTAAAGGAGAGACCCAAAAGTTGTGGACGAGAGCCACCTATTTCTCCTATACCGACATGAATCAGCTACCGACCCGTATTAACTTCTTTGAGCCTCTGGCGTCATGGGGAGGAAGCAATATGAATGAGTATTCCTTGTCTTCCAACTGGGATAAAGGTCTTTTCTTTACGGGACAAGTAGGATACAAAGATTATGTCTATTTGGAAGGTAGCTATCGCCAAGACTGGTATCGGGCTTTCAAACAATTCGAATATCGGGGTACTCCCGATAATTATGGCTATTTCTCGGTCGGAGCCAATACGTTAATGCATCGCTACATTTCTTTGCCCGAATTTATTACACACTTGAAACTCCGTGCTTCTTACTCCGAAGTAGGTAACTCTATTCCTAATGAGGTGTTTAATAAAGGTAAAGCTGATTTAGCAACCGGAGCGATCGCTTCGTCTACCTATGGCTATTTCGATAATCCTATTCCCGAAACTTCAAAATCATTCGAAGCCGGATTCGATGTATCGTTCTTCGATAGTTCGTTGAACTGGGATTTGACGTATTATCACACGGGATTGTATAATAACTATTTCCTACAAGCTACTACGGGAGGTAAGTCCAAACCTGTAAATACCGGTTTGATTCGTAATCAAGGTATCGAAACCACCGTTTCCTATTCGTTGGGCTTTGCCAAAGATTGGATGTGGCGTACTTCGGTGAATTTCTCGTACAACGACAACAAGATTGTAAAGACATTCAAAGATGAACAAGGAAAGTCGTCTAAGCTCGAACAAAAAATTGCCGGTGGTAATATTGTGGTAAGGTACGACGAAGGCGGTTCTTACGGCGATATGTATGCCCTCGATTTTCGTCGCAATGACGATGGTAGTATTTATTTAAGTTCTAACGGAGCACCTCAGTTAAGTAACAATAGTTATGTCTACTTGGGCAATATGAATTCTAAATTCCAATTGGGCTGGGGGAATACGATTTCATGGAAAGACCTTTCGCTTTATTTCTTGGTGAGCGGTCGTATCGGTGGCAAGGTCATCTCATTGACCGAGGCTTATCTCGATTATCAAGGTGTATCCAAACGAGTGGGAGATGCTCGTTTGGCAGCCGAAGCAAATCCCGATTTACAATGGAACGGAAAGCCGGCTATGGTAATGCCAGACGGTAATTTGGCTCCTATTGAAGAATATTACAAAGCAGTAGGTGGTAATATGTTTGGTTCGCAATATGTTTATGATGCCACCAATTTCCGTCTGGCAGAACTTTCGTTAGGTTATTCTTTCCATAATCTTTTTGGAGGAGTTATCAGTAACCTCTCGCTGTCAGTCGTAGGCCGCAACTTGTTCTTCATCTATAAGGATGCTCCGGTAGATCCCGATATCGCCCTCTCTACCAAAAACGGTTTGGGTGCGTTCGATATCTTCAATATGCCGGCAACCCGTTCGGTTGGTGTGAATTTGAAAATTGATTTTTAGTAGTAAATAATGAATAGATATATGAAAAAAACTGTTTTAGCGGCATTTGGTGCATTGTTTGCAATGGTAGGCTTGCACTCATGTTTAGATTTCGATATGCCCACCGATACCTTTACTGGTGGTGATACCGAATTGGATCCGATAGTCTACAAAGGTAAAGCCGATAGTATAGATTATAGAAAAGAGATTTCAGAAGAAGGTTTTGCGTTTGCCGAGAAAGAATTAAACAATTATTTCTTTCAATTACAAACGGTACAATATTGTATGAGAGGAGGAAAAGAAGGCCAGCTTCCCGGAGCTCACCAATATCAATATGTGTATAATATAACCGTCGATAACTATGCCGGCTATTTATGCGTTCCTCATAACTTCTCACATGGGGGAGACGGTATTTTATCTTCTACTTACTATTACAATCGAGGATATTGCGATGGCCCTTATGGCGCTTTTCTCATGGTGAAAAACAATTTGGTGAACATGTTGAATCACCCTCATATCGACTCTATCCCCGAGATGAAAGCGATAGGACTATTGCTTTACAATTATTCGGCACAGGAGATGGTCGACCTGTATGGCTCTATCCCCTATGTGGACCACAAGAATAATAAGGAAACGAATCCATTTACCTTCAATAAGATGGCCGATATTTATGAAACTATCGTAGATAATCTGGATACGATCAATGCTTGTTTGAAACATTATGAGCAACGTCCGGGGTGGTACAAAAGTCGTTTGAATGGTATCTTGCAACAAAGTGACTGGGTAACGAAAGATTTTAGTATTGACACATGGAGACGTTTTGCCAATTCGTTAAAACTTCGTATGGCTATGCATATTGTGAAAGTTGATCGGACAAAAGCTCAAAAATGGGCACAAGAAGCTGTTACCGAAGGTGTAATCGAAACGGAAAATCAAGAAATAGCTTTGGATCCAGTCGTTTCAGGGTTTACCCATCCATTGGTCGATATTAGCAAATTATGGGGCGATTCCCGGTTGAATGCTTCGTTTGAGAGCTTACTGTTCAGTTTGAAGCATCCTTATGTACAAGACGATTATGCGTTGTTCGAGAAAAATTCTTCTCAGATTGTCAATGAAACAAATCCTGAGGAAATAGAACCTACCAATTCTCGGATTGTAGGGCTACGAGCTGGTATATCCATGGTTTCGGGTCAAACAGTGAGTGTTAACCCCCGTATCGCTTATTCGGCAGTTTCTTCCAATCGTATCAGTATGGCTCCGTTATACCTGATGAAACTTTCAGAAGTTCAGTTCCTTCGTGCGGAAGGTGCATTGCGTAACTGGGCGATGGGTGGTTCTGCCCAATCTTTTTATGAAGCAGGCATTCGTAGCGCTCAGTTGGATCAACGTACAAATTCGCAATATGGACAGAAAGTCGATGAGTATATGAGTGTGGAAGAACCGGTCGCTTATGCGTATACCGACCCGATGGACCATACCAATGATATAGCCAGTGTAACCAAAATCGGTGTTAAGTGGAACGAAGGTGATACGCCGGAAACCAAATTGGAAAAAATCATCACTCAGAAGTATATTGCCGGGTTCCCCTATTCCTATGAAGCATGGAACGATTTGCGCCGTACGGGCTATCCGAAGATATTCCCCGTATTGAATGTCGAGGACGGTGACGGCAGTTTGGTACAAGGCGACCTTATTCGGAAAATTCCTTTGCCGGGAAGGGACACGAGTGCAGGTTTGTCCGATATTCAGACCTCTGGTATAGAGGCTTTGGGGGGGACCGATACACAAGGTACTCGTGTTTGGTGGGACGTAGAAGGTTCCAATTTCTAATGAAATGGTTTAGAGGGCAGGGGAGCTGTCGCTCCTCTTCTCTCTACTATTTATAATAGTTACAAAATTTATAATTTAATGTTTTTTTTATCATGAAGAAGTTTACTGTATGCGGTGCGGCTGTGGCTCTATGCTGTCTGGCCGGCAACGTGCAGGCGCAAGAACCGGAATATCCGGCGTCTGCATCGACAGAAGTTTTTGACTTTACACCGTGGAATGATGACAAGTTATTGCTGTTATTCGCTCAGGCGGCTGATGAAGGACGTAAGTACCCGACCAAAGAAGAGTTTGAAGCTGCCGGTTTTAATCTCGATCTGGAATTCTCCCGTTCGCACGTACGCCCGGCAGTTATTATGGAAGATGCAGCCAAAAACATTGTTGCCGATGTGTATCCCACCCGTCGGTTGTGGATGAACACACCGACCGGACAAGGTGAAAGTGTCGGTGGCTATCCCAGCTCCGAATTCCATAGCGATGTATTCTCTATGTGGAACTATACGAATTTATACGGTGCTTGGAACCACACTATATTACAAGCTCCGGGTTCTTGGGCTGATGCCGCTCACAAGAACGGGACGCACATGTTCTCGGGTATTAAGTTTTTCGAGTCTTGGGGAACAACTTCAAGTGAGTATATCAAGCTTATTACAAAGAAAAACGAGAAAGGAGAATACGTGTATGTAGATGCCTTTTTGAATGCTCTTTTGTTCTTGGGATTGGACGGTATAAACTACAATTTCGAGGATTCGGGCTATCAGCAGACTGACGTTGTCGGATTCCATCAAGCGCTTTACAAAAGAGCGAAAGAGATAGGGTTCGACAGTTTCCATATTGGTCTGTACACCAGTAGTTCTTCACTCTCGGCACGTACTGCAAATGCCCTTTATGGAACAAAAGCGAACGGTAAAACCGCTGACTTAATGTTGAATTATTCGGGAGGAGATTTTGCAACACAATATATGGCTTCGTCGGTTCAAGCGGCAGAAACTGCTTACGGTACGGCCGACGGTTTATATGCCGGTGGTTGGTATCGTCACATGGATCTTAGCTGGCCTCTCTTGAATCAAGATGAAGCGACGAAGAGATGTGGTCTTTGCCTTTGGGGAGAGCACAAAATCAGTCGTTTCTTCCAATATGTGGTGGGAAAAGACCCCATGGATATGCAAACGAACTATCAAAAGTTGTTGGAAAAAGGATTCTCGGGTGGGTATCGCACACCGATCCAACGTCCGGCTCCTTCGTATACTAATGTATTCCAAGTAGAAAATGCCAGTGAAGCAGATACGCAATTAGCCCAATTCTGCGGATTGGCCGAATTTATACCGGAACGTACGGCTATTCAAGGCGATCTGCCGTTCAATACCTATTTCTCATTGGGAAATGGAGATTTCTATGCTTATAAAGGTAAAAAAACACTGGGTAGCTGGTACAATATGGGACAACAAGACTATGTACCGACCTATCGTTGGTTAATCTATCAAACGGGGACAACGAACCGTTCGACGGATATCGATGCTGAATTTACTCATGAGGATGCTTATATCGGTGGATCTGCCCTCCGTTTGAAAGGAACTCCTACTTCGACGGGATCTGATGTAGTGCTTTATCGTGCCAAACTGACTGTTTCTGGGAACAATGCAACAGCCAAACTGGCCGTGAAATCGGGTATCGAGGGAAGTAATGCTTCCAATCTGTATCTCATCTTGAAGAAATTTGACGACAATGCATGGTTGGAATTCCCTGTGGGCGACTTGAAAGGCGCTACTTGGGAAGAAAAAGAAATAGCTCTCAGCGGTATCAACCAAAACGATGTAATCGAATATATCGGTCTGCGTGTGAAAGGTTCGGCATCGGACAGCTATAAAATGCTCGTAGGACAGTTGCAATTATGCGATGACCGCTCTGCTGTGAAACCCGCTGATATCGACGATTTGAGTGTAGTTACAGAAGTGAAGGAAGAAACGACTTCTTCGATGTCTGTAAAATTGACTTGGAGTGTCGATTATACTGGATTTAGTCCTGCCCGCAAAGATTATGGTATGGTTTACAACGACGAGGTAAATATCGATCATTTCGAAATTTTGTATAAGAATGGAGAAGACGGACGAGTATCGGAAGTAGGACGTACTTCCACTTGGTCGGCTTATGTAGGTAATATTCAATTTGAAGATGAAAACGACGATCCCTATATCGGTGTTCGTTCGGTATCAGTCGATTTGAAATCGTATTCTCCGGTGGTGTGGACGCATGTACCGCGTGCTACGGGGTCTTTACCCGAGCCCGATACCGATTTGTATGGAAAAACTTATTTGAATCTCGAATCGGAAGGTGTTGAGACAGCTCAAAAATATCGTTATGTTTCATCGCTTGTTACTACGGGTGCAACTGAAAATTTGAACTATACATCGAATACACCTGTTGGAGGTGATAACTATTTGAGAGTAACCGACCAAAAACTGAAAGTAGAACAAGGCCAGAAAGTAACGGTTAAGTTTGCAGGACGAGTTAACGGTAGCGACGATGGTTTGAAGTGGTGTTTGGGTAAAGCCTATGTAGATTGGAATCTCGATTATGTATTTGATGCTAGTACAGACGAATTAGTAATGGAGGTAGGTACGTTAAATGCAGGAACCGATTCTATCGCAACAGGTTGTACCTTCATTCTTAATGTTCCCGAGGATGCGGCAGTGGGTACAAGTCGTTTCCGTATGGTATTCTCTGATGCTTGGTTTACTCACCCCGGACCTACGGGAGGTACGGCAAAAGGATTCTCGATCGATTTCGATGTGGAAGTAACCGGATCGAATCCCGGACGTGAACCGGAAAAAACATATGCCGACTATCGTGATCAAGGTATTGCCGATGAACCCGATGGATTAGATGTATCTGGAATCGAAGATGTCGTAAATGGCAACGGCAACGGTGTATCGTCTGTTTCTTCGCTGTATCCTACGGTAGCTACCGATGTAATCTATTTCAACAATGTAGATAAGGCTTGGATATATACGGTCGATGGACAGTTGGTTAAATATGTAAACAACAATCCCGAATCTGTGAATGTCTCCGATCTGTCTTCTGCTATGTATGTAGTGAAGATGCAGAAAGGCAATGTGGTACGTAGCCAGAAGATGTTCAAGAAATAAAGAAGATTGTTTCAGGTTAATAACAGTCTGAAAAGACTGCCTCTCTCGAAAGGTTATCCGATGTGATATCGGGTAACCTTTCTTTTTTTATGTTTTTCGAAAACAATTTATTCCCCTTGTCGATTCATGTATCATGACGGTCGATAATACGACAGTAGAAGGAACGGAATGCACGATTCGTTTTTATTTTCTGGGTCGCAAATCGGTAAGAAAAGGCTTTAATACGCTTTTTATGAACTTGATAAGAAAAAAATAGGACAGATTTATTTTAATTCTTAACTTTACTCTGTTTTTTGGAAATTTCTTTTTTTAATTCGTTCTGGAATACATAGATTCTTTCGGACACAAATGCTTTGGAATATTCGGATTCATCTGCAATAGATTTTATAGAATATCCTTGTATATATTTTTCAATGATTGACCGGTCAACGTGGTTGAGCAATCGGAATATATTTGTAAATGTTTCTATATCAATCATGTCTATTGAACAAATTTGACGGCGAATTGTTCTAAATAATCTAAGTTGAAACAATTTAATTTTAGTCATAACTTTTTTATATAAAAGCCTCCGACCATAATACACGATACTAAAAAGAACAGTGAATAAATTCGTGAAATGCAAAACTCTATTTGCATTTTATTATGGATCGGAGGCCTATGTCAAACCAACCGAAATGGCAATCGCCACCACGAATTTATTCACTGTATGATACAAATATAGCGATTTGTTTTTGATTATTTTATAAAATAATCCTAGAATTTTTACTAATCTAAATTATTTTATTTTTCTTCTTTTATAAGAGATTGTAAACGTGGGCTTTGTATATTTTATAAAATGGAAGAAAATAGCGGGCAGGAGTTTTGAATTACATGTTTATTCCGATGGTTTAGTCTCTATTTGAGTGGTGATATTCAATCTTTCTTTTTTGATGTGTGTCTAAGTACGATTTGTAGAAGCCATATTTGCCAAGTTTTTTTGCACGGAATTTGCACGGTTTTGAAACAAAACGCACCTAAGCACAACAAAAATATACGAAACGTCTATCGATTGAAAGTATATTTTTTGATGAAATATATAAAGAAAAAACACTGAAAATCATTTGATAATCAGTGTTTATATTTTGTCGGGGTAGCGGGACCTTATTCAAGGGGATAGAGTTGTATAAATGATTGATTTTCAACAAAGATTTTAAGAGAAATACGGGGCGTTTCTCCCGTATTTCGCCCGGTAGAATAATGTATAAGTAGTTATTATTCATTCAAATAAACGGTTCCTATGATAATATATCTCATACATTGGAGGTATATTTCTTCTTTGAAGGATTCTATTACCTCCCATTTTTTTAGCTTTTGAGATAATTAAATTATCAAGGTCCATATATGAATAACCCTTTGGAATTGGCTCTCCTATTTTATCATCGTATAATATAATGCCCAATAGGTGATCATCATAGCTAAAAGAATGATTATAGTCTATAAATTTAATTTTATTGAGACTAAAATCAGTTCCAGAAAGGGGCATATTACCAAGTGTTTCTTTATATAGAGAATCGGCGATATGAAATCCTTTTTTCAAACCAGCATTATATGAGTTTTGTATATTTTCTGTATGAATAGGCTCTACAAAAAATTCAGAACTAATATATATCCCAATAAAAGAAGATAGAATACCTATAAAAAGTCCTATAAAAAAGTATTTTACTCTTTTAGACATTTTTATATTGACATCTATTTGTTCATTAAGAAATCCCATAATAAAATCCTTTATTTGTAATTACTTATACACTTTATATCAATATCTATACTTTCTACATTCTCCTCGACAATCTCACCAATTTTATCTATACAATTTATTCTATAACGTTCATTCTCTTTCATTCCTCGAATTTCATAATATTTACTTTGTCCAAAAATTCTAATATGTGAACCGTCATAACTATACAAAGTAAATACTTCTCTATTTTCTTTATTCATAGGAACGTATATTTTCACTGGTTCATACTCCATAGAACTATAAAGAGTATATGCCTTATCTGCATTGAAAAAATATAACGTTAGATCATAATAGTTAGATGGATAGAACCACAATTCATAATATTTTTCTTTTTCGGGTTCTTTTGGTTCATCTTCTTTGGTATTATTGCAAGACAATAACAATAGAGGCATAAGAAACAGTACTATTTTTTTCATAATGGTTATTTTTTATTGGTTAGTAATTCAATCATTTTTTCTTGTGAATCAATAATTTTTTCAAGGTCTTTTATACGTTGTTTTAGAGCCTTTACTTCGGGAGATGTAAAAACGATTCGATTGCCATTGCCTATACCTCCTATGTGGTTTTGATTACCCGATACAGTTACAGAACTGGCATCGTCAAAAAAAGAGGACGGAGAAACACCTAACAACTCGCAAATTTTTTCATAAACAGAAATAGTCATAGTACCTCTTTGAATAGATTGATGGAAACCTGTCTCTGACATTCCTACTTTTGAGGCGCACTCTCTAATCGTTAAATTGCTTCCTTTTATTGCATTTTTTAAATTGTTGTAATCCATACATTTATGAGTTTATGTATACGAAATAACGTAATTTAACTTACGAAATATCGAAAACAATTACTAAATATCTACATTTGTCGTGTGTAATCCTACACAAAATAAGTAAAACAACACAAAACAAACAAAAAAAGATATGAAAAAGACGACAGACACAACGAACAACGACAGGCTGTTAGCGTGGCTTTCGACAATACCGGTCGGCATACTCCCGGAAATCCGGGAACAGATCATGCGGGACTGCGGAATAACGCGCTACGTGCTCTCTTATTGGCTGAGTGGACGCACGAAGATTCCTTATCTCGCCATGCAGAAAATAGAGGAAATCGCCGGTAAAAGAATATTCGAATACTAACCATAAAATAAAAGTATATGAAACAAGCAGGATTTTATATGATTTATGTAGAGGGAGGAAACAGCCCCACATACAAGCACGATTCATTCGAAAGTGCATCGAAAGAGGCTTATCGTTTGGCCGGAACAACCGGTAAAGAGGTTTTTATTCTTTCTACCGTCGCTTCATGCAAAAAAGAGATCATAATCATAGGGGCCTGTAAGCCGGAAGATGATAATCTACCCTTTTAACCAAACAAATTACTAACCAATAAATTATTAAACGTATGAAAATTATTGATTACAAAAGAGGAAATGACGAAGGCGGCATCCTCATTAACGGAAAAGACCAGTATATCGCGGTCACGGTGAGCACAAGCAAGAAATTCAAATCCTTGCGGGGTGCTCAAAAGTTTTTGGAAAGCTATGGGTACAAAGAAGTGAGAGGTAAACATTCTATCGGAGGAACTCAGTACAGATCGAAGGATCGCAATAGCCGTGCAGAAGTCTATCCGGGAGGACAAGATGAATACGGGAGAGACCTTTTCCGGGTAGAATTGAGAGAGGATAACGGGCATGTAGAAGAACTCTACATGACGAGAACCAAGTTGAATCGATGGCTGGATCAATTCGGATTCGAAAGAATCGAAGGAACCATAAGGAGATATCCGGAGGGAGAAATCGAAACCTACTTTGTCGATGAAGATAAATTCATACCGAGAGGGGAATACAGGGAAACCGATTTAGACCGGAGAAAACGAGATGTAGACTTTTTAATAAAAGAAGTCTACGGGTCCCGCAATGTGATAGAGTTCAATCGCCCTGTCTATCTGAAAGAGAACCGATCCGTAAAGCGGCTGAACAACAACGGATATGTATATGACGTGACGGATAGCGTATTAGAACGCCTGAAAAGAGAATACAGTTACGAAACCGATTTTTAACCCTTAACTGTCTGACACTATTATTATGGAACCATCGAAATTATACAGAGGAAGAGACGCCGCGGGAATCTGGCATTACGGATATTTCGTCGAACAATGGATTTACGGCATAGAAAAGAAATACGTACAGGTAGACGTCGCCACCGTAGGCAAAGCCATCGATGTAGAGGATAAAACCGGAACCCCCATCTATACCGGCGATACCTTCGAATACAAGGGATATAAATTCGTAGTCGAGTACGATAAAGACGGAGCCGGGTATGTCGGCAAAGGAATCGACAACCCCACTTACCAGATATCCGGCTATGACTTGAAGCGAATGATCATCACCGGAAATATTTACGATTAAAGCTATTCAAAAATGGAAAAGGCACAAGCTATAATGGAATTGCTCCTATTAGGATCTATGCTAATATATGTATTGCTACTCATTATAGCACTATTTATATTGATATACAAGATTTTAAAGGATAAATAAAACACTGACATTATGGAAACGAAGAATGAACAAAATATAAGCGATATATTCGACTCTTTTGTAGAGACAAGAGAAAGAGACAACAACATTAAATCATCTCTTATTTTGATAGAAACAAAAGATGAGAGACTTATACACATAAAAGGGGAAGATAAAGGTATCGCTATTTCGTTATATGAACTTTGTAAAGAGGTTCCAAAAATCAAAAATGTGATGGAAGTCGTATTGGAAGCATTGGAAAAGGAAGAAAAAAACGACGAAGCGAATTAAAGCACTATTTATCCTTCTTTTCCTCGCCTCCTGCATACCGAAGGAAATACCGGAAGAACCGCCCTTTCCGGGCAACGAACGTCCGGGAATGAACATCACCATAGACACGACCGAAATTGTCGTTAAAAACGATACCATTCTGTTATGACACGATTAGAAGAATATCTCAATACCCGTTTGGCTAATATCGGGCTCTCTGCCACTGAAAACAAACGAACCCTATACTACTCCGGTCAACCGAAAGAAGTACCCGTTATCGGGCTGAATGAGCGCAAACAGGCCATTACATTACCCTATTGCGATCCAAACGGAGAAGTCGCCACTTATGAATACGAAGGCCGGCAAATCCCCTTCGAGCGTCTCCGGTACATGGAACCGCAGGAGTACGAGGATAAAGACGGGAAGAAAAAGACGATGCGGTACAGCCAGCCGCCGAAAACCGGTGTATATACCTACATGACGCCCGGCATAGTCAGAAGATACCGGTTAGCCGAGAAAATAAAGACACTGTTTATCGTCGAGGGCGAAATCAAAGCCCTTTCCGGCGATGTGCTGGGGCTCCCCATGATAGGGATCGGCGGTATTCAAAACATCAAGGATAAGGAGAACAACACGATCGACGACTACATACGAATGATTATCGATCGCTGTAAGCCCGACAACGTGGCGCTGCTTTTCGACGCCGACCTGCTCGATGTGAAATATTCAGAGGATAAAGATCTGGCTACCCGCCTGCAAAACTTTTGCTCCGCCGTCATAAACTTTATGGAGTATATGAAGCCCTTCGATGTCGATTTGTATTTCTCCCATATAGCCACCAAATACAGCGAATCGGCGAAAGGGTTGGACGATTTGATCTCCACGCTGAAACCCAAGAAGAAAACAAAGCTGGTCGAGGAATTGAACGACTTGATTACAGGGAGAAAGGATTTCATTAACTGCATGGCTCTTTCGCCCGGTATCAAATACAAGCTCGAAAAATACTTCTTCCTCGACAACGTGGCAAATTTTTACGAGAATTACAAAGCCATATTGGAGGATAGGATATTTAAGTGGAAAGGAGCCTCTTATTACTTCGACGGTAGCAAGGTAGTTCGGGATAATCTCACCAAAGCCAAGATGTTTATCAAGGTGGCCGACCAGTATTACCGAAAATGTATCGTATTCGACGACGACCACGACAAAGAGCACAAACAGCCTATTATGAAGCTGGTAAGATATAATGAAGGAACGGTAAAACAAGAAGTGAAGGATATTTCGCTTATCCCCCGTTACCAGATGTTTTTTAACGAACCGGAGAACACGAATAAATACAGGAGGATAAAGCGGGAAGTTTTCGAAGGCATAGAGACAGTAAGCTATAATAGATATAACCCGGTATATCACGACATAAAACCGGGGAGCTGGAAAACGATAGAATCCTTTTTGCGGCATATCTTTTCCGATACCAATTTAGCGGGGGAAACGATGTATGAGTTCGGATTAGATTACATACAGCACACCTTTTTCGAGCCCCGAAAGAAAATGCCGGTACTCTGTTTCGTGTCGAAAGAACGGAATACAGGTAAATCGACTTTCCTCTACCTTATGCGGGCTATATTCCAAGAGAATGTTATCGTCGTCGACTCTGACCGGTTAAACAGCCAATTTTCAAGCGTATATTCCGATAAATTGATTGTAGGTATAGAGGAAGCCTTCGTGAGCGAGAAGAGGACGGAAATAAAGGAAAAGATAAAGAACTGGGCGACCAATCCAAACATGTTGATGGAGCAGAAAGGGAAAGATGCCAGCGAGATAAAGAACTACATGCACATCATCGTATGCTCGAACAACGAAACGAACTTCATGCAGATAGACGAAGGGGAAAACCGTTATGCCGTCCTCAAAGTAGGGGTTTTAGAAAAAGACGATCCTTTTATCATGAGTAAGATGGAGAAAGAGATAGGGGCTTTTCTCTATTACCTTTCGAAAAGGGAGTATCATTACGAATGCGGGGAGTCGAGAATGGGATTCAAGCCGGAAGTATATATGACGGAAAGTTTGATCCGAGTACAGGAACGCACGGAAAACAAAGCCGTTAAAGAGATCAAGGACTTTATCCGGCAGAGCTTCATTGATTACGGAACCGTTGAATTATATTACTCTCCGAAAGATCTGGCGATAGAGATTAACCAAGTGGGAGGATTTACCATATCGAAATCGACGATCATAGATTTTCTGAAATACGATCTCAACATCAGGCCGGAACCTATGATGCGGTATGACTACTATGTGATGAAAGCGGATCCCAATACAGGGACGATAAGACCGGAAAAGGGCGGAACCAAGACCGGAAGGCCCTATAAATTTATACGGAAGGATTTTATAAAGGAGGAATAAAAAATGAACGAAAAAACAATTGAAAAGAGTTTCGATGAGTACATGAAAAAGAATTATACAGAAAATTATCTGTCTAATTACAAAAGAGAAGTCATCGACAACCAACGTTGCGATTTCGCAAACGGCGTGGAATACTATCTGAAAAACACATGGCATGATAAGAGCGAAATTCCGGAATACGGCAGGCGTATATTAGTGAAGACGAAATCGTATGGCGTATTTGTCGGAGGGAAAAGCCTATCGAAAAAAGATTACAAAACCTTTGTCAAAGAGGCAGAGGTAGAAAGCTGGGCATATGTGGAAGACTTATTACCAAACAAACATTAGAAAAAAATATGGAAGTAAACGAAATCATGGAAGCGGTACGCAGGATGCGGACCTACCAGAAGAAAGCCGGCGGTAAAAGAAATGATTACCAGTTTCAAGATGATCGACGACAGGCTGAGAAAGAAGTAGACCGGTTAATCAAAGAATGGGAGGACAAAGAATTTCATAAACGACAAACACAATTATTCTAATCTTTTGAGGTCGCAAATCATGACCTCAAAAAAACCGATTTGATATCACAAATTGTGATTTCAAATCGGTTAAAACTGTTTTAATTGCCTGACTCATTCTTCCGGTGGAGTGTAGAACCCGATTCTCGCACGGGATTTCTCACGCTCCCTGCTTTTATTGGATTGCAGTTCGGCGAGAGTTTCGTTAATGAGTTCAAGCTGCATGCGGGTATCTTCATTAACATCGTTGTAGTCGGCAAATACTTCCTCGATATATTCTTTGAGTTCTTTTACTTCTTGTTGGAGTTTTTCTACCGGACTTGAAATCGGTGTTGATAACATTTGACGAATAGCGACAAAGGCACGCATGATTCCCCGATTTATTTCAATGGCTGTATCAGAATTGAGGACGCTACTAAGCATCGCTACTCCTAATTCGGTAAAGGCAAAAGGCATGTATTTGAAATTATTTCCTCTTCCTTTGTTCAAGGTCACAATTTGTGTCCTTGAAAGTTCTTCCCGGGTTAATTCAAACATGAAATCCTCTCCCTCAAATCGCTTTAAATTACGTCTGACAGCTTGTTTCAATCTTTTAGTCTCTGTACCGTACATTTCTGCAAGGTCGAAGTCAAGCATCACACGTTGCCCTCTTATCTCGTATATCTTGCTTTGAATCAGTTCAAGGTCTCCCATAAAATACAACTAATAATGTCAGTTTTTCGAAATGCAAATATAATCAATATAAAACACATAAAATCAATTATTCTAACCCATAATAAATTAGAAAAGATGAAACATGTATTTTTTTTCCTCGCGCTGCTGGTGGCAGTGGCAGGCTGTAAAAGCAAACAGAAGTTAGTCAAGTCCGAGTTTATCGAGAAACAGACCATCGACACGATACAAGTACCGGCCGAGCGTTCCACGCTTACCGGTACTTTGTCGTATATACCCGGAACCGGAATTGTATTCACTGGGATAGACCAGAAACAGACGCCGGGGATCGAGACCTCTGTTTCCATCAGCGGCGACACGCTGAAAGTAGAAACACGAACACAGGAGAAGAATATCCCAGTCGTCACCGCCTCGACTACCGTAGAAAACAAATATGTGGAGGAAAAAGAAAACAACGTATTTAAAAAGATTATGGAAGCAATAGGATTGATAATCGTGCTTTTTCTTGTCATTTTGCTAATTCGGATCAGTCCGAGAAAAGGATAAAAAAATTTTTTGACTGAAACTTTGTTACATTTGTTACATTTGTTACAAAATAGAGATAATAATATGATAATAAAGATATTATATAATAAAAAAGTTGTAACAAATCTTGTAACAAAATCGGAAATTGTAACAAATCGATTTTTGTGTTCCCGGATTGTAACAAATTTTTGTTACGATAAAATCTCTTGTAAAAAAGTTTGTTACACCGTGAAACGCTTTACACATCGGCTTTTTGAAAGATTTACCCCATCATGTAACAAATGTAACAGGATTTTCGCGCAAGTCTCAGGATTTTTTTTGGACAAAAAGAGAATATAACGATAAAAACACAAAAGATTTTCAATAGATTACATTGTTTTTCTCAATAAATTCATTAAATTTGAAAAATCGTAATAGCTTTATTATTAGCTATTTAAAAATTAAGTTGATTTTTGCAACCATTTTCGGACATAAATAAAACATTAAAAAAACAAATATCCATGCAAATCGATATTGTTACGAACAAAGAGATAGCGCGTCGGTTGAAGATCAGCGAGAGCAAAGCGTGCCGGTTGGTACGGCTGTATCGCGATGCGCATTCTTTGCCCAAATACTCGCCTGTCGAGTGGGTAAAGTTCTGCGATTTTCTCGGTTTGGAAGTTAAACCGAGTTAAAAGACGGTCAAAAATTGCATAAATTGCAATTCTTGCAGCCTCCGGTAAGAAGATACCTATATTCGTTCCGCATTAAATAATATGTGCGAATGAATAAAGCGGTAAAATGGCTCGTAGGAGGTGGCCTCTTACTCTGGTTATACAATAAGTTTGCAACGGCAACGGCATTGATGAAAACGAACATCGAAGTCGTGGGATTCCGGTTCTTTTCTATCAAGTGGGATTATACCACGGTAGATATAGATTTCCAACTGCAAAACCTTTCGCAGAACAGGGTAGTATTGAACGGCATACAGTTCAGCCTGTATTTGAACGGTACGTTCGTCGGATCATCGAGCCAAAGCCTCAATAATGTAGTTTTGGAATCTTACCAGACTGTGAAGGTACGGGCACGGGTAAGCCTGAAAACCTCTAAACTGCTCAGCCTCCTGAATGCTTATTTAGCCACGAACGCCAGCAAATACCACATCGATGTATCGATAAACGGACGGCTCGGAGCCAACGGAACCAGCTACCAGTTTACCCCTTCTTTCTACGTGCGTATTCCTTCGCTGGTTTCCCTTGTGGAAATGATAAAGAACCTGTTTTCGAGCGGCGACAAAGTGACCGATGTCGCCCATGACAAAGACGCGGAAGTAACCGAAATAACCTCTACTACGGAATGATCGCACAAGCAGAACATAAAGACACGATAATCAATCGTCAAGGAAAAACGAAGGATATCATGCAGGCAGTCGTCGACTGTTACAACTCCGACTATGCACAAGTTCAGGAGTTGGCCGATAACCTTCCGGGGAATGATACCCTTTCCCGTTGCCGGGCTGTTTTCGATTTCGTCGATAAAAACATCAAATATCAGATCGATCCTTTGCAAAAGCAATGGATCAGAACCCCGGCGAGGTTATGGAGCGATGGCGAAGGGGATTGTAAGAGCTTTTCGATTTTCATTTGCTCGTGCCTCCGGTGCATGGGTATTCCTCACTTGTTCCGATTCGCCGCCTATGAAGGCAACAGCGATCCTACGCACGTCTATGCGGTTGCCATCGACGAAAGCGGAAAAGAGATAATAGTCGATCCCGTTTATCGGGACGAAAACGGAAAAGCCGTCTTTAACAAAGAATGTCCATATACAAAAAAAATAGATATGAAAGGAACCACAGAAATAAGCCGGTTATCCGGTCCCGGCATCGGTTATTTTACCGAAACCGAAATGATCGAGATACAGGGAAAGGAATATTTGCCCCGTGTGGAACAAGACTTTTTAATTAACCTGAACGCGTTGAATACCTTGTATAAGGGAGCCGTCGCAGCAAAAGACGAAGCATTTGCTAACCGTATAGAGAACCTTATGGACGTGGCGACGGTGGCTATCATGCTGTACGAAAATACGGATAATGGAGTAGTAGATGTGGAGAAAGGCATTTCTTGCCTCCGGGTGATGTACGACGAAGGGGCCTTTAACCAGCCTGTCGGAACGACCAACGATCAACGCTCGCAAGTAATGAACATTATCCTCGGAGCGGTTATCCAACAATCGCCCTCTGTCACGGCTAACGAGGACGATATCGATTACCTGCTCGAAGTTACCGGTATCAGTACGCCGGGATTCGATGCTAAAAAGTACCTCGGATCCGATGTCGCCGTAGGTAAAACTTCGTATCGTCAGATGCGATCGTCATCTTTGTCCGGTATTTCAATAACGCAAGATCAAATCAATAGTATTCAAAAGACACTCGAAGAATCGGCTGAATACTTTATGTATTCATTTATTCCCGATTCGAAGATAGGAGAATACCCCGCCGCCGTAAAAAACAAGAGGGCTTATTATAAATCGGTGTATCAAGATATTAAAAAATCAGGAGCCATGCCAGAATCTGAATGTCTCCGAATTATCAATAATGCGATTGCGTCTCGTTATCCCGGTTGTGACGGTGAACTATTCCTATATAAAGTTAAGACCGGCGAAATACCTGTTATAGGTTGGATTGCTGTCGTAAGTGCCATTCTTTCCGCTCTTGCAGCAATAGCGAGAGTCTTTAATGTTATATTCGGTGACAGCGAAGAAGAAACAAATGAAAAATTTAAGATCAATGCACCTTCCACGAAAGATGGATTTTCCGGTATTGTCCCAGATGCAGACGACATTATCATTCCAGATACAGGAAGCGGAAGCACCGACAACCCTCTGCTCGAATACAATAAACCGACAGGAACCGTCGCCGGTTCGAACTTTCTCGGTATTCTATTGGTAGGCGGCGTATTGATGGCTTTGATATTCGGCGGAAGCGGAGACAAGAAAAAGAAGAAAAAATAACTTTTATAAACCCCTAAAAAATAAAGAAAATGGCAAAATTAAAAAAGTACCCCAAACAACCGAAGATGAAAAGCTCGGTAGAGGTTTGGAAACGCTACGAAGAACGTTGTCGTGAAGTGGACCGCTACAACAACGAACTCAAACGTAAGGAGGCGGAGAAGAAACGTATCATCGACAAAGTGCGTAAAATGAAGTAAGTAATTAACAGGTAAAAAAGATTGTTTTATGAAAAAGAAAACGAAAACGGACAGAATCGTTAAAACTGTCCTCGGTGGAGCCGCAGGCGGCGCCATCTGTCAGGTGGTGAAAGGGACCATCATGAAAGGAAAGAGTTCTTTATATACCGATTTGGGCTCTATCGCCATCGGTGCAATCCTTCCTTCCCTTGTGAAGATGGACGGTATCGGTGAATTGGGCGCGGGAATGATCGGAGCGGGAGCCGCAGGCGTGATCGCAAGCTCTGTCCCTTCGTTGGCCGGTACTCCGTTCAGCAGGTTCAATAATGCCCTGTACGGTGCGAATGCGGCTTATCGCCAAAACATTATTGGCAAGGGTCAAAAAAAAAATCAAAACAGCGTACTAATGTAAAAGGCACGCCGTTTAAAAATGTCTTATTTTAAAACAAGGTAAATTATGAATAATCAATTTATAGCGCCTTACCTTCGCAAACGTTGGGAGGACGCAAGAAAAAAAGTGCAGACGCTGAGTCCCGAACTTTTCCCCCAATCTTCCTATCTTCGGATAGACCAAACTCTGGTAAACGGAGTAGGCAACTATGTTTTCGATCCTATGCGCCAGAACGGACAGCAGGGCACATACGGGCAGTTGTTGAACCGTAACGACTTGTTCCTTGCCTATGGCATGGGGTTGTTCCTGATTTACGAGATGACAGCCAATCCGGGATCCGCCGTACTCGCCACTTCGTTATCCGATCTCGTTGCCAAAGCGAAGGTAATGGGTTCAACCGACACAATCCCCGTAGATGTTCAATGCGTTTATGGCGGTTCGCTTCGTTTGCAAACCGGAACGACGGTAACATTCGAGGCTTTGGAAACCTCCATCTTCAACGTATCGCACCAAGCAGCCAACAGCGGAACAACCGATGCCGCAGTCGTATCGCTCGACAGTTCCGTACTCGACGAGATTTTCTATACCCCGGAAATGATAGCTTTCGCCGGAACGAAAGAACAGACTTTCAGTCTGAAATTCCCGTGTGCCAACACATCGGTATTCCAGCCGGCAAGCTCTCCGAAAGGCTCCGTAGGGTTGAGTCTTATTATGCTCGGCTTCCTCGTCAAGAACGGAGCTCTGTTGCTCGAAAACTACAAGGGCGACGTGAACGACTTCCTCGCCCCCGCGTGATGATTCCATAATAGTGTCAGACCATCGATTTCCCGGAGTGTCCTCTATCTCCGGGAAATCTTAAAAAGAAAAGAAATGAGGGAATACGTTATACAGAATGTAGACTTTATACAATTAACTGTAAATCCGGGCGAAAACCGGGTTTATTTTCCCGTGTCCACCCATTTGCAAGGTAAAAAAATCCTATGGCTGGAATCTTATTATGTCGCTTCGGGCGTAACCTACGATTTGGCGGGACGTTATCCTCTGTTGATGTCGACCGGCATATATGTTACCCTGTATGACATGGACGGGAATTTAATCGTCGATTCTCTCACTATCGATTATTTCAATTCCTTCTCAGGGAATAACCTGCCGAGAATAGATGCCGTAATAGACTGGGAGCGTTCTTTCCTGTCGATTCAGACAGAAGTTCCGACCGAAAGCGTTGTATTTTTCTCCGTATATATAGGATCGGAGAACTTACCTATCCCTTCTCAAAGAAACATCTATAACCTGACCGTACCCGTTACCTCCCAAATGGAAGATATAACGCTGTATAGGAAGGTACAGGCATTGGAAGGGAAAAGAATAACCGGTATATATGTATCTTCGGACGATACGTCGGATATATTCAATTACCCGAACTTCATCGAATCGGGATATCTCTATTTTGTCCCCAAAGACAAATCCCGTTTCCTTAACTGTGTCCCCATCACTTTTTTCTCCGGCTTGGAAGGAGTATTGGAAGCGGGGACTTTATCCCTTCGCAGAAAATTCATTGCGCCGGTAGAGATCGATTTCAACCGTAGCAAAATATATATAAGATCCACAGATAGCAGAGTCCGTAATTTAAATTTAGCTTTTTGTTATGAATAGATTAGAATATACACCTTTTACCGGCGCCTATTCCATTTCGATAGATGTTTCTCAGGCTAATCCCGGAGAACGTATCTATCTGCCGGATACCCCGGTATTGTCCGACAAATTCATTACGGCGATGACTGTGTTCGGAATCAGTTACAGTTCTTCGAACGTGCAGGATCCGGACGGTAACGTCATATCTTCGAATAATGTCGGACAGTTTTTCGTCACATTGGTAGATTTGAAAAACGATGACTTTATTTCTAATATCCCGTTATTCTATTTCATGTACGGAGGCCGGCAAATCCCGATCAACCGATACCTTGTACTCCCGAACTGTTATCTGACGAAACCGAAAACAGGAAACACACAGCATATCCTGTTGACGTTTTACTACACCTATACTCCCGAATCCTTGTGCAAAAGACAGGATTGTTTCGAGAAATTGAAAATACAGTCGGTTAATATTCCGGTGTATTCCAATTCGGCGAACAAGTATTATTTGCCGGATAATAGGGTGTTGGTGGATAAGAAGTTTAAAAATATCTATGCGACAATAACATCTTCGGACGTTTCGTCGCCGGACAGCATACCTATTGTTGCGCCGATCAATTCGTTTTTGACGCTGGTTTATAAATCGGATATCATCTTGTACCGATTCCCCGTATTGTATCTGTCGCAATGGAACTCCCCTTTCAGGCTGAATATGGATAATCTGCAAGCCGATTTACCGAGTTCCTATATAGAGCTCTCCCAAGATATTGCCCAGACGGTAGGGGATAAGGTCGTTTTCTTGAATTTTGAATACGAAGATTAAAAACTGACAGACTATGATACGCGGAAAAGAAAATCTAATCGAATGGGTGAAATCGACGCCGAACGTGAAACAGATACAGATTCGCACCTCTCCCGGCGCTGACGCTTTCCAGTTCCAAAGCGAAGAAGGCGAGAATAAAAAGACGATGGAAGATCGATTGTCCCGTACCCTCGAATATTTGGAGCCGGGAAAATATTACATCGAGATGTCCGATGGAAATTCCCGGAGAAACTGGTATCGGGATTACTTCGTGCTGGAAGATGATGTAACGTCCGTTTCCTCCCAGACGGGAGCAGTGAATATCGGCGGCGTGCCTTCCGACGAAGTGGACCGGAGAATAGCCGCGGCACTCGACGCCCAAAAGAAAGAGTTCCGTATCGCCGAGCTCGAATCGAAGGTAAAAGAATACGAAGAAGAATTAGAGGAACGGGAAAGCCCTTTGCAGTCAGCGATCGGCCGTGTAGCCCCTTATCTTCCGGCTATTCTCGAAAGGTTCTTCGGGCGTCCGGGCATGCAGGTAGGAGTTGCAGGAACTTCGCAGCCTATCCGGGTTCCAGCTCCGGATCCGAATACCGACGACAACTCCCGGATATTGCGGATCGCCGAACGGCTGGCAGCCATCGAACCCGATTATCTGAATCTGTTGGAAAAACTGTGTGACAAATTGGAAGAAAACCCCGCTCTCTTGGGCATGATTAAACAATTCGCTTGATATGAAATACAATCCTAATTTCTTCAACAAGGGCGTTTTTCCCCGATTTACCGGAGTTTCGGTATATTCGCAACCTTCTTATAGTTCGGAGTTGCTTTACACGGTCAACGGGTTTGTCGGTATGTCTGACGGCATGTTTGAAACGGTGGACGGCTGGACTTGGTATCGGCTGGCTGCCATCGATGGCGTTCATGTGTGGGGGTGGGTGCGTGAGGATTATGTGGAATTGAAATCGGTTAATCCTGCCGAATACAATACGGCACAAGCCCGGTTAAACTTGATTATCGAGAACGATATGAATAGTTTAACTTACCTCCTTATCGGTGCTGAATATTGCCGTCGGTTAGAGGCAAGAGGCTATAATGTAACATCTTATAAGACAAAGATTCGAAATCTGTATAACGAAATTATAGAGAGAAACGAATATCTAAAAGATAGCGGGCTGGTAGAAAATGTAAAGGAAGGACAAAGTACATTGACACAATTTGCCCCGGCATTGTTATCTATCGTAAATAATACGGCATTCGTCGGAGTGGTAATTTCTACTACGGCATTGGTTACTCTTATTGTCAGCGCCGTAGTTATTTCTGTCGGAGCGACAATTTATTATTTCTCGAATGAAGCCCGATTAGAAGAATCTAAATACACCTATAAGGAGAGCAAAGAATTAACCTCAGTTCTTGAAAATGTAGATCCGGAAATTGCACAATCTATTCGCAATGATATCAGTCGTCAGGTTCAGGAAGCCGAGGCGCAAGGGCATACGAACGGATATTGGAAAGGGGCTTTTAATCTGAACTTCTTTTCTATCCTCAAATATGGAGCCATTGCCGTAGGTGCAGTGCTCGCTGTCAAGTGGATTAAAAACAATATTTGATATGTTCTATTCCGATGAAATATATAATTCTGTTTGGTGTGATTTTTTCAACGAGAAAGAATTACAAGCTCTATTAACTTCTGCTAATCCGCCTAAGTTAACCAATCAGAATTTTAAAATAAATACTTGGAAATATACCGCTAAAAATGTTCCCCGTTTGACGGCAGAAAATTTAGATCATGAATGGCCGGATAGTACTCCGTTTTGGAAATATATCGAATCTTCCTATAAGAATGCGGCAAAAGGATTTTCGCAAGAGCTTGTCGGTAAAGATGTAACGCGCCTCTGTTCTTATTTGAATCTTCGGGCTCGTCCTACTTCCGAATCGGTATCGATATATACCATACATGCGAATCAAATGATTTCGCACATGTACAACCACCAAAAAGGATTTGCATCTGAGTGGGACGTACCTTATCAAATACAGCTAACCGGTCAATTTGTCGATATGCCGGACGGACGTTGGCATTATGTATTTATCAAAGATGAATTACGGCTTAATACCTCTCTATTTTCGTGGAGATTTCTCGGCAAAAAGTTTGTGGAAGATGAATTTATCGAGTATTTTAAAGAGATGTTCGGACATGAACCAACCGAAGATCAAATAGAGGCGCAAAAAAATTCATTAGAAAACTTTTACTTTGCCTTCGTCCGGGAAGATCTTATCGGAAAACTTATTTATCCCGAATTTTTCGATAGTGAATATTTAAGCCAATTTATCGATTCTTCCGTGTTGGAGGATGCCGGTAACTGGATTGATTATTTATATAAGGAATATCCATATTGGGAAAGAAAAGATGCAATAGAAATAACCTATGACGAATATGGGGCTGAGATCCTTAACATAGATGATCTGGCATTATCTTTACTTCCAAAATCCGACCGAGAAAATATCAAATCTCAAAGACAATCATTGGCTGCCACGTTCTCTCACTATCCGGGATATTGGAAACCAGCTGGGGAACCGGCTTATCTGGTAAGGAAACAATCCCGTACTCGTGGAGATTGGGCACAAGAAATATTTAAGATAGTAACAGGAAACTCCTATGAATTATTGTCTTATCGGGAACGATTAGATTTTTTTCGAGAACTCTATCCGGGATATCAATATCCGGGATATTATGAATATGAATTTGAATATTACGAGAACGAAGATAAAGGTTATTCTTATCTATACAATTTGTTACCGGCTTATGATTTGAAGCATTTGAAAAATGATAGTTATATAGCTCTTTTCAATGAAGATAACCCTCGTAATCGTGTCAACGCTTACCCCAATGGAGGCAACCCCGATTTTATGGAAGATTGGGCCGACGAAATCAAAGCCAATATGGATATCGAGAACGGGACTTCGGACCATAACCCCTCTACGGAAGTCGTCGAGAAAAACGTATTGGCCGGAGCCGGTGTATTGGCTCTCGGTCTGTTATTGTTGAAAAATAATATGTAGCGATATGGAACGGAAAGACAGAAAAAAAAGAATCATCATGCCGTCCCGGAATAATACCGTGCTTCAATCCCCGGAAACCTCGGACGATGGCGCCCTTGACGGTGGCGGATTCGATGACGTGGTAGTCACCGGTCAGGATTTGCGCTGGAAGAAGTGGGCCGTTGCGATCGGAGCGGTAGCCCTCGTTTGGTTTTTAGTCATTCAGGAAGAATAACAATATAAATAACTATGTATCATGTGGTTCGAAAATAAAGTAACAAGCAATAAGGAAGCATTCTTGCAGAAGGTACGACTAATCTGCGCAAAACTGGGTATAGAGCCCGATTGGCTTATGTTCGTCATGAACTCGGAAAGCGGTTTGAATCCCGCTGCTTATAATCCGAATGGCGGAGCGTCGGGCCTTATCCAGTTCATGCCGGACACAGCGAAGGGGTTAGGCACGACGACCGAAGCCCTACGGAAGATGTCGAATGTCGCCCAACTCGACTACGTGTATAAGTATTTTTATCCGTATCGGGGAAAGATGAGCTCTTTGTATGATCTATACCTCGTTACTTTCTTCCCCGCCGCTCTCGGCAAACCGGACAGCTATGTGTTGCAAACATCGACACTCCCGGCGAAGGTAATAGCCGACGCAAACCCCGGTATCGATTTGGATCATGACGACCGGATCACCGTCGGAGAATTTAAAAGGTGGATCGATCTAAAAAAAAAGTATGGGGTTAGAAAGCGGATTCAACGTATTTGTCATTGCTGGCTCCATCATTTGCGCCGGTATAATATTGTGGTACATTTTTAAACGAGATAACGATGATTAAGCCTCTAAAAATCATATATAAGAACACGATCCGAACGTCGAACGGGACGATCGAGAACGAGGGAACAAATTCCCCTTCGATTATCATATTCCGCAATCAAGGCACATCGATAGCCTATGTATTGGGAAATGTGAAGATATTCCCCGGTGAATCGTGGCAGTTGAAAAACGATCCCGGAATCGTGATCGAAAACAGCTTTACGGTGACATTCGATACCTCGGTTCCCGGATTGGAAAACAACTTAGCCGTTATTCGCGGATATTATAAAGATTAAAAACATTTCTGTTATGAACGAATATCAACCCTTAGATATAAATAGGAACCCTATCGGGGTTTTGCAGCCCGGAAAGCAATATTACATTGAAGGAAGCGGGGATTCGGTAGAATTGCCCGAAGCCGGTGTGTATATGTTGAGTTTTGTTAGCGGAACTGTTGTACAAATTAATTACCCGGACGGAACAGATAGCCGTGTGGTCGTGGCTACCGGAACGATTATCAGTTTCTATTTCCCTGCTGGAACGACTGTTAGTGTCGGTGATGAAGATTTGCAGCTTAACATCAATAAAATGCGGTAAACCATGAGTTTAGGAAGATTGGGATTGATACAGGCTGGGCAACCGTCGAAGCAGTGCCCCACATTGGCAGAAATGACAGCCGACGCTACGGCCACGGCTGCCGATATTATGGCTGGAAAGACGGCGTATGCACGAGGCGAGAAGTTGACGGGCACACTCGTACCCGTTACCAAAATCGACGTGGCAGCGGAGGGGATTAAATTCTCATATTCTACGTTCGAGGAAGTACCGGAGATATTCGACTTTTCGAATGTGACGGATTTGTCATACATTTTTGACGCCTGCAAATCTCTAATTTCTTTACCTTCAAACTTAAATTGGGGGAAAATGACTAACGTTGTAGCGGCTTTTCGTGGCACAACAAGTCTAAATGATGAAGTAAATATAGAGCCGTTAGATGTGCTGTCATTAGAAGGAATTTTTCAGAGAAGTAATATAGCTAAAATCTTAAATTTATCCGTTCAAAGTGCATATACCGCATTTAACGCCTTTGAAAGTTCAAAACTAACGGAAATAGGCAATATCGATTTACCGGATATCGTCACCGCAACATACGCTTTTTCAAATATTCCTATCGTTCATTTCCCGAAGATAAATATTCCGAAAATTGCTAATTGTAGCTTTATATTCTATAATAACCAATCCATGCAATCTCTTGAATACTGGGATTTTTCGAACGTGACTAATGCGGTCAATATGTTTAAAGGCTGTTCGGCGCTGTCGTCTATCGGCGATGTTATCTTCTTACACACCGCTCTATCGCTGGCAGATTCCCCGAATATCGATGAAGATACTTTGAATCGATTCGGAGGATTCGCCAATGCTGCCGGAGAAAGCGGTGTAGCTCCATTAAAATCTCTGGGACTACCGGCCGCTGCGTTGACATTTAACACGACTGCACAAACTTATCTGGAAACAGAAGGTATCATAGCGAAACTGACAGATGAGAATTGGACGATTAATTTCGCCGATTCGATGTAATGGATAAAAGAACACAATCAAACAAAACCTCATAAAAAACAAATACCCATGAATATAGAAGAAAAGACCTATCAAAAGATTACTCCCGCAACGGAAGGTAATTACCTGACTACCTACCGAGAAGGCGATGATATAAAGACTTACGAGGGAGTAAAAGCGATGTACACGCCGGCAGACTTCGACGCTTCAACCGTAAGGGAGATTACACCGGAGAAACATCTAAGTTATCATGCAGCCAAAGAACAGGCTTTGCAGGAGGAAACAGAACAGGGAAATAATGCTTAATAACATATATATGCAGGAAAGAAATGTAATATCCGGCATGTTGGCAAGTTGGCTAACCTCGTTCATCGAGTTCGTCGAGCCGGTGAAATGGTTCATCGTGGCCGCTCTCTGTTTGATTATTGCCGATTTCAAATTTGGGATAGAAGCCTCTAAAAAAAGAGGCGAAACCATACGGAAAAGCCGGGCGATCCGACGTACTGTCAATAAGATGATCGACTATATATGTTGGATATTGGTTGCAACCAGTTTCGGAGCTGCATTCGGTCAACCTTTCGATATTCCCATACTTCCGGCTGTCGTCCTGTTCGTTATATACGGGTGTGAAATAAATTCCTGCTTCAATAATTATTTCGAATCAAGAGGCAGCAAGTTTCGAATCAATATATTCAAATGGTTCAAGAACAAGGCCGACATTATCGAGCCGGAAAGAAATAAAAACGTATAATAGGTTGCATAATAGAATTATACGATATATATTTGCAGTAGGATTACAGATATTTATATAACAATAAATAAGAGCGTGCGAAATCACCTAAAACTACCCTGTGCGAGCGTGATCTCCTTAAACTAAAAGAAACGAAAGTAAGAACGTATTTAACGGAACTACCTGAAACACGAAAATGAAAAAGCCGGTTAATCACCGGCTTTTCTTGTTTTGACTTGTCGCAAAATTTGCGACAACTGGATATTATAGATTGTTGTATATAAGTTCCGGCGGAATAGCCGATATTTTCGAGAAGGCGAAAAGTTTCTTTCCCAAGTCTTTCAGCGAAGCGCCTATATGGTAGATTTCCCCATCGATGATTAGGAACCGATCGTGCGCCTTTGTGTATAACTTGACCTTTACAGGCGAATATTGAGCGTTGAATCGCTTGATGTCGAGCTCTAATTGCGGAGTGATCTTATCCGTATAAATCACCACCGATACCGATTTTCCTCGTTTCCCGAATAAAGTCAAGACAGACTCGTCTATGTAGTTGTCGAAAAGGACGATACTCTTTCGGGCTGACTTGACAAGATCGCAAACGAATTTGTAGGCGTCGAATATCTGGCCGGCAAAAAATATTCCCTCTATCGGCGGTAAGGAATGGCGGACGAAAAAATCTACTTGGTTGCTGAGCCTTTGTATTTCGGAGTCATATCTTTGGAAACGGGTATCGATTTTGTCTTCCAATCTTTCAAACCGATGGTTTAAGGAATAACCTTTCAACATATAATCTTTTAGAACAGAATTTGCCCAACGTCTGAAAAGTGTAGCGTTTTTTGAGTTTACCCGATAGCCTACCGATAGAATAGCATCTAAGTTATAGACTTTTGTTTTATAGTTTTTTCCATCTGCGGCAGTTAGTTCCAAAATGGAACATACTGAATTTTCGTCTAACTCATTACTGGCAAAGATGTTTTTTAGATGTTTGGTTATAGCTTGCCTCCCTGTTCCGAACAGTTCGGATATCTGTTGTTGTGTCAGCCATACGGTCTCATTTTCTAAACGGACTTCCAGACTTACAGCCCCTTCCGGTTGGTATAATACGATTTCACTCTTTTGTTCCATATCTGAATAGTTTTTGCAAATGTACATAAATAATTAAAAAACAGTGTCGAACTTCTGAATAATGGGGTTGGCTTGCTCGATGTCGTGCGGCGTATATATATCCGTGATGAGAATCGAGGAATGCCGTGCTTGATCACGGACCGATATATTATCGATCCTCGCCCGTAACATCGATGTCACCCCGGTATCTTTCAATGAGTAGAATTTGTATGACACAGGGAATCGAAGATTTTTTCGGACGTAATGTGTCCAGTAGTCCCGAAATTGTTTCTCGCTTCTCCATTTCGGGCCGGGGGTAAGACCATCGGAAAATAAGTAATAATCACTCGGATAAGAGAAAGAACCGCAGTCTATCATCAACTCGATAATTTTCCGATTGATAGTCAATACTGCATCTTTGTGATTTTTTGTATAGTCGCTGTGAAGTAGGAGAGTGCCGGCCTTTACATTAAAGTCGCCGATACGAATATAACTTATCTCTTTGGGACGTACAAAACAATAGAAAAGAATATAGCAAGCCAGTAGGAAACGTTTGTTTTTGGTTTTTAGATACTCTTGCAAACGGATCAAATCGCTTTCAGAAATGACTGTGCGCTGTTTCTTTATGGATCGTTTAGGGATAAGATCTATTCCGTCCGTAACCTTTTTATCGACATAGCCATGTTTGAGTAGATATCCGGCAAAAATTCGCAACCATGAAAGATAGTTATTCCGGGTTTGTGCACTGTTTTCTCTTTCAATGTAGATATGCTCGATAAACTCGTTTATATACTCCCGATTGAATTGATATATATAAGTAATGGGAACTTTTAAAGAGGCGTTATAGCGAACGAGGTTTCTAAGGTAAGAAATATATCCTATGTAGGTTTCTTCCCTCAAAACGCCATCAGTACGCAATCGAGTAATATAATTTCTGTATTTATCCGTAGCTTCTGAAAATAAAGCCAGTCCTTTCGAATGACATTCGTTAATCCACGGATTCCACCCCCGACGGAGCTGTTCATGAATCCGATTGATTAAATCGGCGGCGTATTTTCTTCGATCTGAAATTTTGGGTATGTGATTGATCTTGATTCTTTTGATTTTAAGTTTTCCCGCAATGGGACAAAAAGCGTAGAATCCTACATACCAATCGTTACCGGTTTTCCCGGTATAAAGTTTTGGAGGCGTATAGGAAATTACCTCCGAAATCAGGGAATTTTTTTGAACAGACATTTTTTTTTAAGAAGAGATTATTTTTCAAATCTCCCCTTGATTAAACATCTCACATTTCTCTCCCGGTCATATTTAAACGACCATACCTAACAATCTAATAAATAGGTTGTTAGGTATAAAATTGTCGGGGTAGCGGGATTCGAACCCACGACCCCCTGCTCCCAAAGCAGGTGCGCTAACCGGACTGCGCTACACCCCGAATCCCATTAATCGTTTCTCGATTTTGGTGCTGCAAATTTACAGCTTTTTTTTATATCCACAACTATGCTCCCATATTTTTATCAAATTCTTTAAGGAATCATATTTGTTTACCGATGTTTTATTTTAATTTTGCAAAGACAATTTTTCATAAGAATGTCGGAGTATAATTAACGAAAATAAATCATATAATAATGTATAGAACGAATACGTGCGGAGAATTGCGGTTGAACCATGTCGGCCAAAAGGTGACGTTGGCAGGGTGGGTACAACGCAGTCGCAAAATGGGCGGAATGACATTTGTCGATCTGCGAGATAGATATGGTATCACACAGTTGGTCTTTAATCAAGAAACAGATGCCGATTTATGCAATAAAGCGAATAAATTGGGGCGTGAGTATGTCATACAGGTAACCGGTACGGTAACGGAACGGTCGAGCAAAAATACCAATCTGCCGACCGGTGAAATAGAAATCATAGCCGAAAATTTGGTCGTGTTGCATACCGCAGAGACACCGCCTTTTACTATCGAAGACGAATCGGACGGAGGAGACGATATTCGTATGCAGTATCGTTATCTTGATTTGAGACGATCGGTAGTACGCCGTAATCTCGAATTACGTCACAAGATGGCATTCGAAGTTCGCCGTTATCTCGACGAATTGAACTTCTTGGAGGTGGAGACGCCGGTGTTGATCAAGTCTACTCCCGAAGGGGCTCGTGATTTTGTAGTGCCTTCAAGAATGAATCCGGGAGAGTTTTATGCGCTCCCTCAATCACCCCAGACATTGAAACAGTTATTGATGGTATCGGGATTCGACCGTTATTTCCAAATCGTGAAATGTTTTCGTGACGAGGATTTACGGGCAGACCGTCAGCCCGAGTTTACTCAGATAGACTGTGAAATGTCTTTTGTCGAGCAAGAAGATGTTTTGAATATTTTTGAAGGTATGATTAAACACCTGTTCAAAAAGATTCGTGGCATTGAGTTCAACGAACCGTTTTTGCGTATGACATGGGCCGACGCCATGAAATACTATGGCAGCGATAAACCCGATATGCGCTTCGGTATGAAATTCGTTGAAATGAAAGATTTAACCGAAGGACATAATTTTGTGGTGTTCGATAGTGCCGAGTATGTGGGCGGTATCTGTGCCGAAGGGTGTGCGACATATACCCGTAAGCAACTCGATGAATTGACCGAGTTCGTCAAACGTCCACAAATAGGAGCCAAAGGGTTGGTCTATGTCCGTTTCGATGAAAACGGCACGCCAAAGTCATCGGTCGACAAATTTTATTCGGCAGACGATTTGAAAAAGTGGGGCGAAAGATTCGGTGCAAAACCAGGCGACCTGTTGTTGATATTAGCTGGTCCTGCGATGAAAACCCGTAAGGCTCTTTGTGAGCTGCGGCTGGAAATGGGCTCTCGTTTGGGGTTGCGGGATAAAGATACGTTTGCACCCTTGTGGGTTATCGATTTTCCCTTGTTCGAATGGGACGAGGAGACCCAGCGCTTCTATGCCATGCATCACCCGTTTACTTCCCCGAAAGCGGAAGATATTCCTCTATTGGATAGCGATACCGGAGCCGTCAGAGCGAACGCTTACGACATGGTTATCAACGGTGTCGAATTGGGTGGCGGGTCTATCCGTATACACGACAGTGAATTGCAAGACCATATGTTCCGTTTGCTGGGATTTACCGAAGAGCAAGCATTGGATCAGTTTGGTTTCTTAATCAATGCATTCAAGTATGGAGCACCGCCTCACGGAGGTTTGGCGTTCGGTTTGGATCGTCTAGTCTCGATGTTCGCCGGATTAGATTCTATACGAGACTGCATCGCATTCCCCAAAAACAATTCCGGTCGAGATGTTATGCTTAATGCACCTTCTGTTTTGGCGGAATCCCAGTTAGAAGAACTATGTATAAAAGTGAACCCGAAGAATTAGAGATTCGTGATAATAGTTAACGATATCATAAAGGCGATAGAATCGGTCGCTCCATTGAATTGGCAAGAATCCTATGATAATGCAGGATTGCAAGTGGGCGGTCGGTTTCAATCGGTTTCGGGTGCGGTTGTTTGTCTCGATGTCACGGAAGCCGTAGTCGACGAAGCTATCTCTATGGGATATAATTTGATTGTATCTCACCATCCTTTACTCTTCAAGGGATTGAAATCGATAACGGGGAATAGTTATGTCGAGAGGATTGTCATTAAAGCTATTCAACACAACATAGCCATTTATGCAGCCCATACCAATCTCGACAATGCCCCGGAGGGGGTATCTTACAGAATGGCTCGGAAACTGGGATTGACCTCAATTCGAGTTTTAGACCCGTTATGCGGCCGACTGATAAAATTGGTTACCTATGTACCTTCGACTCATGTCGAGAGCGTAAGAAGCGCTCTTTTTGAAGCAGGAGCCGGTCATATAGGAAACTATGACAAGTGTAGTTTCGGACAAGAAGGGACAGGGACGTTTCGTGCGGGAACCTATGCTAATCCATATTGCGGTACGATAGGGGAGTTTCACCGGGAACAAGAGACGCGCTTGGAAGTGATAGTTCCTATACATGTACAAGAAGCGGTTATCGATGCGCTGAAAAGGAGCCACCCGTATGAAGAACCGGCATTCGATTTGATTCCGTTATCCAACCGATGGGAACAAGTCGGGAGCGGTGTTGTAGGAGCCTTACCGGAACCTGTCGATGAAGTGTTGGTCTTGGAAAAGCTGAAAGAAATTTTTAAGACCGGTTGCGTAAAACATTCTCCGTTGCATAACCGAAAAATTTCACGAATAGCATTATGTGGAGGAGCCGGAGCCTCATTGATGACAAAAGCTGTCATAGCCGGAGCCGATATGTTTGTTACAGGAGAGATTCGTTATCACGACTATTTCGAATTTGAATCTCATATACTATTGGCCGAAATCGGTCATTATGAGAGCGAACAATATACAAAAGAAATTTTTTGTGAGATAATTCAAAAAAAATTCCCTACCTTTGCAATCCATTCTACACAGGTAGATACAAATCCGATAAATTATTTGTAAAGTATGGCTACTGACAAAACAAAAGCAGAGAAAGAATATACAGTGGAGGAGAAGTTGAAAACACTGTATGATTTGCAAACCATTCTTTCGGAAATCGATAGAATAAAAACATTGAGGGGTGAGCTTCCTCTTGAAGTTCAAGACCTTGAAGATGAGATTGCAGGTCTTGAAACTCGTATCAAAAACTTTCATACAGAAATAGAAGACCTTAAAGCTGCTGTGTCGGCTAAAAAAGTAGAAATACAAAATGCCCAAACGCTTATAGAGAAATATACCAAGCAGCAGGATAATGTGCGGAATAATCGAGAATTTGATTTTCTGTCGAAAGAAATCGAATATCAAACACTTGAAATTCAATTGTGCGAAAAACGTATCAATGAATTTATCGCAGCACAAGAGGCCAAGAGTAATGAAGTCGCAGCTTCGGAGGAGATTTTACAGGATCGCCAGCATATTTTGAACGAAAAGAAAAGCGAACTTGATGAAATTGTTTCGGAGACCAAACAAGATGAAGAAAAGCTGAGGGAAAAGGCCAAGAAACTTGAAAATAAAGTGGAGCCTCGTTTGTTGTCTGCATTTAAGAGAATTCGTAAGAACGCACGCAATGGTTTGGCAGTGGTTTATATTCAACGCGATTCTTGTGGAGGGTGTTTCAATCGTATTCCACCTCAAAGACAGCTCGATATCAAAATGCGTAAGAAAATTATCGTTTGTGAATATTGCGGACGTATTATGATTGACCCGGAACTTGCGGGAGTGAAAGATGTAAATTAGTAGAATTAAAATTATTTTTATAAGAAAAAGGTCATTCTGAAAATGAATGACCTTTTTTTGTCTGACTTTATCACCCGTTTTAACAGGGTTATTTTGCTATTTATTAAGAAAAGACACGTTGGCTAAGTGCTTCCAAAGCTCGCTTTTTATCATCACGACGCATAACGAACGAAACATCGCAGTTATCTCCGTAAGAGATCATTCGTACAGGAATATCTTTTAAGGCTTCGACTATTTGATGTTCAAAGCCCACATTATACCATTTCAGATCACCCACAACACAAATAATTACCATATCATCTTCGACCGAAACATCGGCATATCGTTCCAGCATAGAGATTATTTTCGGCAAATGTATCTTATTGTCGATTGATAAAGATATTTCCACATTAGACGTTACGACCAAATCGATAGGTGTATGGGATTGTGCAAAGCAGTGAAATATTTTTTCGAGGAAACGGTAACACGGTATTTTATAATGAGAGCGCAACTTAATATAAGTTACGTTATCTTTGGCTGCAACAGCCTTTATTTTCCCGGTGTCGGCAGTATCGGAAATAAGCGTTCCCGGGGCTTGGGGATTCATAGTGTTGAGTAATCTTACAGGGATATTTTTTAATTTGGCCGGAAGGATGCATGTCGGATGCAAAATTTTTGCACCGAAATAAGCGAGCTTGGAGGCTTCGTCAAAAGTCAGAGTACGCACTGGTGCTGTTGTCGATACTACTCTTGGGTCGTTGTTGTGTAGTCCGTCTATGTCGGTCCATATTTGTATCTCACATGCATTCAAGGCAGAACCCAATAATGATGCAGTATAATCGCTACCGCCTCGTTGCAGGTTGTCTATTTCACCGGAGACATTACGACAAATATAACCTTGCGTAATAAACAAACGATTATTGGGATAGTGTTTTAATAATTTGCATACATTCCTTTTGATAAAGTGTATATCGGGCTCTCCGTTTCTGTCGGTACGCATGAACTCAATCGCAGGAAGCAGAACCGATACGATTCCAATTTCTTTCAAATAAATATGCATCAGTCGAGTTATCAGTAATTCGCCCTGTGACAGTATAATTTTTTCTTGTTTTGAAGAAATGGGAGATTGAGCTATTGTTTGTAGCGATGAAAAAGAGCACAGAATAAACTTTTTAGCTTCTTCTATGCTCTTTGCAGAAAGATAGAGCTTATCGGCGACTTCGATATACTTGCTTTCCAAACGCTTAATGTCTCGCTGTGCACCGTCGATATCTCCATTAAATAGTAATGAGGCTATTTCTGCTAATGAATTGGTCGTGCCCGACATTGCCGATAGTACGACCAGATTCAACTCATTATTACAAATAAGATTTGCTACATGTTTGATTCTCTCGACGGTTCCTAATGAAGTTCCTCCGAATTTCAAGATTTTGAATTTCTCTTGTTTACGATCCATTTTCTGCTTTTCCATTTCTCACACGTCTCTATTACAGAGTTTTCGTTTTATACTTTGCAATTAAAATACCATAGTTTGAAATTTATATAATTGTTTGATTTATAATTAATTATTAAATTCAAATATAAAGGCGATATTTCCAAAATGGAAAAAGACCATATCGTTATGATAGATACGGTCTTTTTGTGATTACATTTACAAAGTATACCGAGTATTGATCAATTGATTCGTACCGGCTGTATAGGTTGCTGTTTTATCAAATCGAGTGGAACCGCTTGATATTTTACACGATTAAAATCGATGGCTTTCAAGTCTATGCAACGAATATCGCTATTATACATAGTACGATAATAAATGACTCTGTGTGTAAGATCTGTCGATGATGTCCATTGTGTGGCACTCGGTATATCGGTAGGCGTTTCACTTTCAGAAAACTCTATACCGATAGGTATATCAAAGTTGTTCAAAATGTGAAAGCTCTGTATAACAGCTTCTATTGCTGTCTCTTTTTGTGGAGAAGAAGTCTGGTAAAAAGCGGCACGTATGAATCTCGATGGGGGAGTGACATCACCGGGAATGCCGAGGAAACCACTGCCTGCACCAAATGAGGAGAGTTTTATATTTCCGAGTGTCCTCGGATTAGTAGTCCCGGGATAAAGATTGATGTAATTATTCAGATTGGTCATATGCCAGTCAAAACCGGGAGAATTGGTAAGTACTCCTAATGTATTTTCATAGAAATTAGGTTGACCATCAACAATCTCCAATACGATTTGCTTTCCTGTAATATCTGCCATTCTCCAATGAACGGTTGAGGCTCTCGGGTCAATCGGCACGATGTGTATCTTTTTTATAGCTTTCATAGCTTCGTCTACCGTTGAAAAGTTTCCCAATATCCATGATACTAATTGTAAATCGGCTATACTGGAATCTTTCAGTTTGGAATCATAGTCTTCATATCGACCATATCCGGGAAAATAAAATAATCCGGCAGATAGTCCAGCCTCGTTTAGTCCCTCTGCCACAAATTCCTTTTGTTCGACGGATAACCCGATATAACCGTAACGAGCTGTAAATTTCATTCCCGATCGCTCTCCTCCGGGAATATAGGAATACTGTTCGTAACCACGAGGAACGACAACATATTGGCTATTTAAATCGCTGCCGCCCCATTCGATTGTTCGGGCAAGAATCATAGAATTATCTTTTGTTGTTAAAGTAATGCCGGTACAAGCTTCTGAGACATGAACTTGAAATAGAATGATAACAACCGTTATCCATAAAGAAAGTAATTTTTTCATTTTTTTGTTATGTTTAATTGAGATGGGAATAAAGTATAAAAAGAAATGCATTTATAATTGTCAGAATTCAAATATACTTAATTTTTTAATATTAACAAGATATCTTTGTTATTATGAGTATAAAGCTGGCTATAAAATGTCAGTTTATTTTTAAACATTCTTTATCTCTAAATTGTTTTGCCAATAATTTGAAATACGAGGTAAAGCTATTCAGAGAAATATAGTACATTTGTACTAAATGTAAATTTTATGCTTTGGTGTAAACCAAGTTTTACGTACTTTTACCTCGATTACAATTTGTATGATGAATAGGTTTATTTGTATTCCTTTATGTCTCTTTTTGTTGAGTGTCTGCAATCCGAAAAAAAACGAGCGACCAAATGGGTGGTATTATATCACCGATCGTGTAGAAGACAGTATTTCTTCAGAACCTATCGTAACTATTAATGATTTTGAAGAAATAAAATTAGATTCGGCAGAAAACTTAAAAGGTAAGTTCATATATCAAATTACGGGCCATGTAGCTGCTGATTGTGTAGAAAAGTGGGCAGACGCAACAGAGCATTCGATAGGGAAACGAATTGGATTTGTTTTTCAAGATGAAGTTATTTGTACTCCCTGTATCAATTGCCGCATAGAGACCGGTAGTTTTGCTATATCTGCCCAAGATACAGATATAAAATCTATATATTGGCAAATTGTTCGAAAAATTCACAGCCGATAAGACGGAATCCTATCGGCTGTGCCTCTATAATAAATTATACAGATTAGAATCGGAAACTAACATATAGGTATGCGCCTGATACTTTCCAATCTTGATTTTCTTCATCTATCTTATACGAAGTCGTACCCCAACGATATTCAGCACCAAGAGATATAACTTTGTATGAAGCTGCTAAACCTGTATTAAAATAAGATCCATAGTTCATCAGGAAATCACTGTCTTGATTATATGCGACGGAGAAAGTCGGATCATAACGGAAATATACGTTTATTTTTAAGAAATCGACCGGATTAATCGTGATAGAAGGACCAAACTGCATTCCGATTTCAGCTTTATAAATATCTCCGCCGTCTTCAAAATCACTTTCTTCTATGGTATATTTTGCTGCTGCTATATCGAAGACTGTCCAATCCAATCCGAATTTCAACATTCCGAAAAGAGGCTTTTTGTGCAAATAATAAGTATTCCCTCGGTTTATAGCCACAGCAAAATCACTATTTAATTTTTCTAAGCCATTACCCCGGGTTAATGAAGGCATACCATAAGAAATATTGAAGTATTTTTTTCTTCCCCAAATTTTTTCTTGTTTAGCCATGTAATCAAGTTTTGTATTCATTTCTTCGGTAAGATGCTCAATTTTTGTATTAAGGCTATCTACTTGTAAATGCAATGTTTTATTTTGGTCCCGATATATAAAAAGCGAATCTTTTAATAAATCGTTTTCTTCTGATAAATTTTTATATTTACCGAGAAGTGTTTTCTGCTCTTTAATCAATGAGTCTTTACTGGCTTTTAGTAATACATTTTGATTTTTAAGTGTACTGTTGTCTTTCGATAAAGCACTATTTACCGAAGACTTTTCATCGATTACTTTGTGCATAATACCGATGGAATCTTTCAGCATTTGGTTCTGCTTCTTTAAGGTTTGAGCCGATACAACCTGACATATCGGCATACAAATTAGAAATAAAAATACTATCTTTTTCATAATTTGAGATTTTTCTGCAAAAATAATAATAAAAAATAGAATGAAAATCACATGATAATCGTTATTCTTTTAATTTTTTTTAATCGACAAGAATTTGTAATATAGATAAGTAATGTACATTTGTACAAAAATTACACATTCATATGAAACTTAATCACGTTGCACTATGGGTAGACGATATCGAATCGGTTCGTCTTTTTTATATGAAATATTTCGGTGCTTTATGTAATGACAGATATGTCAATGAATCTAAGAAATTTACTTCTTATTTTTTATCTTTTGATGAGGGAACAGCTTGTATTGAATTGATGAATCGTCCTGATATTTTAGATATGCCTTTCAACCGAGGCCAAGTGAAAGGCTTGGCCCATTTGTCTATATCGGTAGGTAGTCGAGAAGCTGTCGACGAGCTTACCCGACGTTTGCAAACCGATGGATATACGGTTATAGGACAACCACGGCTTACCGGTGATGGATTTTATGAGAGTACTATACTCGACCCGGAAGGTAACAATGTCGAAATTACCGAATGATAAATTAGTAAATCCCAATCAACTGATAAAAATTTCGGGTATCACAGACTGAGTGTCGGGAATAGAATATTTTTCTAACAGATGAAAGCAGTGTCGTTGAGAACGGAGCTTTGCTTCCCGACTTTGAACATAGTGATTTTCTAAATTTTCGTCTATATAACAAGCCTTGACATTATCTTGCAGTTGAAGGGATATAATTGATAATATTTCATTTTTTATGCTTTGGTCGAATATGGGAACAGCAGTCTCAATGCGTCTGTTCAAGTTCCGTCGCATCCAATCTGCCGAAGAAAGGTACATATCCTCATGTCCACCAGCGTAAAAATACCAAATACGCGCATGTTCCAAATAAGAATCTATTATGCGAATCATACGGATATTGCGACTGTAAGGTTGGTTAGGAACTAAGCAATTAATACCTCTTACGATCAAATCTATATGTACACCCGCTTCGCTGGCATCATAAAGAGCATTTATCATATTCGTATCATGCAGCCCATTCATTTTTAATATAATATGGGCTTTCCGACCTTGACGAGCCTCTTCGATCTCAAAATTTATCTTCTGTTTCAACACATCGACCATGTTGAATTGAGCGACCAATAAAGTTTGGAAATATCGGTCGTTTGACGAGCCGTCTAAAATGGAAAATAATTTATCCAATTCGCTGGTAATTTCCCTATTTATAGTGAACAAACCCATATCCGAATAAATTCGAGCCGTATTTTCATTAAAATTCCCTGTACTTAAAAACGCATAAGCTTGTGGCTGATTTTTGTGAAGTGTAGAACATTTGATTAATAATGCTTTTGCATGCACTTTTAATCCGGGAGTACTATACACCACGCGAATCCCAGATTTTCTCATCAATTCGGAAGTTATGATATTATTTTCCTCGTCGAACCGTGCCTTTATCTCTACATATACAGTTACTTGTTTTCCCTTTTGTGCAGCATAAAGTAAACGATCTATGATTTCGGAATTTTCAGCGACACGGTATTGAGTGAGTTTTATGTCGGTAACATTAGGATTATCGGCAGCCTCGGTAAGAAAACGGGTTAAATAACTAAACGACTGATATGGAAAATGAATTAGAAAATCCCGTTGCCGAATAACTTCGAACATGGTTGGTGCTCTGTCGAATGCCGGTATCTGCATAGGCGAGGGGAGTACTTCGCTTAATTCTTTTCCGGTTAGATTCGGTAACTTCGATAAATCTTCCAAATTAAGGTATCTCCCTGATCGAATACATTGTCCGTGAGGAATATCATAGGCATCGCAAATGTATTGCAGCATATCTAAGGGCATGCAGCCATCGTAAACCAGTCGATTGGCATTCCCTATTTTTCTCTTTTTTACGCGCTTGCGTACCGCATCGACGATGTTCGCTACCTCTTTGGCTTCTATGGAAAAATCTGCATCGCGAGAGACTCTTATCGCATAGTGAGAATCGATAATAAATCCGGGAAATACGACGTCTAAATTTAAGGCGATCATATCGTCGATAAACATCAGATAATTTTTGCCATCGTGAGGTGTGAGATTTATGAAACGAGGTACTTTACTAAATGGTATCTTTATTTGGGCATAAAACGGTTGTCTATCGGGATCTCCTTTCTTGTACATTTTTATGGCCAAATAAAGTCGATTATCTCGTAAAAAAGAGACAATATCGTTTTTTAGAATCAAAACCGGTTGTAGAAAAGGGAACACCTCTTCTTTAAAGAAATTACGGATCTCTTCTCGATGACAATTTTCTATTTGTTCGTTATGATACAATACCATTCCTTCTTTTTCAAGTTCAGGTATAATCTCGTTGAAAAAGAACTTATTGAAAATATCTACTTGTCGATTTACTTCTTGATTGATTGCGCTCAGTGTATTTTCTGCCTGTCGTTTATCCTCAGTACTTTGTAGCGGATCAGATAGTATTTGGTGATATTCCGATACTCTCACTCTATAAAATTCTTCTTGATTGGATTGATAGATAGACAAAAATTTTATTCGGTCAAATAACGGAACCGTATGATCCATAGCTTCCATTAATACTCTGTAATTAAAAGAAAGCCAACTTATATCGCGTTTAAAATATTTTCGAACATTTTCCATAGTGGTTTATGTTGATTAAGTAACGGTAAATATACAAATAATGTACGTTTGTACAAATTTTTTTCTAAATTTGCACATAGGCTATTAATGGTACAAACAAACTTCTCTCAATAAAAAAATAATGGAGAATGGATCACAAATCTTTTTTGATACAATTACAATCCCGATTGGGCAAAGATAAAGGAGAAATCGACAGCTACATGTCTGCATTTCTTCAAATTTTGAAGGAACGTTGTTCTCAGATGGACACAGTGGCAATACAAGGATTCGGGTTATTCGAGCCCAAAAAGAAATTAGAACGAGTAGTCGTGAATCCGTCAACCGGTAAGCGTATGCTTGTCCCTCCCAAGATGATTCTGTCATTTAAACCGGGGAGTGCTATTAAAACTAAACTTAAAATGTTGTCTTCCAAATGAACGAAAAAATATCTTTTCCCGATTTGGTTGGATTGCTTTCTTCAAAGATGAATATCACGAAGAAAGAAGCAGAAACTTTTTTGAAAGAATTTTTTACTGTTTCAACAGAAGTCATAACTTCCGGTGAAGAGTTGAGAATAAACGGGTTAGGTTTATTTAAACCTATATGGGTAGAAGCCCGAGGAAGTATCAATGTTCAAACCGGAGAACCTGTGGAGATACCGGGGCACTATAAACTGTCTTTTATCCCTGATAAAGTATTGCGTGAAGCTGTTAATGCTCCATTTTCCAGCTTTTCTGTCGAAGTCCTCAATGATCATGTGACGATTGAGGATATGACGGCCGTTCCAAGTCAAGATATAGATGAAAATAACGACATTTGTAATACCGAAAATGTAGAACTACAAGATTCAAAAGAAATTCGAGAAAAAGAAGAGGAAGATGAACCCATAGAACCGGCTCATGAATATATTCAGGAAGATAAATCAGCCGATGAAGAATCTTCTGAATCTACTGTATCATCACAGGAAATAGAGAAATTTCAAGAGGAAATTATTCAACCCGAATCAGAGACGAAAGTAGAAGAAAAAGAGGAAGATTGTTATGAAGATTATTTGCGGAAATCGGCTTCTCGAAAATCATTCTGGTGGGGGGTACTGTCCACATTCGGCATTATTATAATATGCTTGGCCGGAGGTATATTTTTTATGGGAAATGATAGCCCTTATGTTGTGAAAATCGGAGAATATACTCTGTCTTTGGGAAAGCAGTCGATCGATTCGCGACCCATGAACAACAATCCCGAATCGGTTGTTCTACCGGAAAATAAAGATACACTTTCAGAAATGGAAAAGGATTCTGTCCTTAAAGACTCGGTAATCTCGGTTTCTCCCCTCGCAGCGCCTGAGGTCAAGCCGGTTATAGAAACTATTCGATCAGGAGTATTTCTGACGACATTGGCTCGAAAATATTTTGGGCATAAGGCATTTTGGGTGTATATTTATGAAGAAAACAAGGACGTGATTAAAAATCCTAATCAAGTTCCGATTGGGACTCGTTTAACCATTCCAAGTGCATCGAAATATGATATTGATGCAAACAATAGGACTTCTGTCGAGAAAGCTAAGGCATTAGCCGCGAAAATACAGAGTCGTTATGAATAAATATCAACAGAGTCGTTAGCTGAATAAGTTAGCGACTTAGTCTTTTTTAAGTGAATAGTTAGCCATTTTTAACGCGATTGGGTATATATAGAACCAGTGTATGGCTAATTTTGCGACAGAGAAAGTCAAAAAACGTATAAATTAAAAATACAAAAAGATAAAACGTATGAGTGAAACAGTAGATATTCGGGAGTTGAACGATCTGATCGCCAGTAAAAGTTCGTTTGTGAATATGATAACACAAGGCATGGATCAAGTTATTGTCGGTCAAAAACATTTGGTGGATTCACTGATGATAGGATTGTTATCCAACGGACATATCTTGCTTGAAGGTGTACCGGGGTTAGCAAAAACTTTGGCTATAAAAACATTGGCTTCTCTCATTGATGCAAAATATAGCCGCATACAATTCACGCCCGATTTACTGCCTGCCGATGTCATGGGTACGATGATATATAGTCAGGCAAAAGAACAATTTCAAATCAAGAAAGGTCCTATTTTTGCCAATTTTGTTTTGGCAGATGAAATTAACCGGGCTCCGGCAAAAGTACAAAGTGCGCTATTAGAGGCCATGCAGGAACGTCAGGTTACCATTGGTGAGCAGACGTTTAAATTAGACGATCCGTTTTTGGTTATGGCTACTCAGAACCCGATAGAGCAAGAAGGTACATATCCGTTACCAGAGGCACAGGTGGACCGTTTTATGCTTAAAGTAATCATCGGATATCCTAAAAAAGAAGAAGAGAAACTCATTATACGTCAGAATATAAGCGGACGAAAAATAGATATTAAACCCGTTCTGCAACCGTCTGAGATTATTGAAGCGAGAGAGATTGTCCAAAAAGTTTATATAGATGAAAAAATAGAACGGTATATTGTCGATATCGTATTTGCAACACGTTTCCCCCAAGATTATGGTTTGGGAGAGCTGAAAGAAATGATATCATTCGGAGCTTCTCCTCGTGCATCTATTAGTTTGGCCTTAGCAGCCCGGGCTTATGCATTTTTAAAACAACGGGGCTATGTTATTCCCGAAGATGTGCGTGCCGTTTGTCACGATGTATTGCGTCATCGTATCGGGTTGAGCTACGAAGCCGAGGCCAACAATATGACCGCAGAAGAAATTATTAGTGAAATACTCAATAAGGTAGAAGTTCCCTAAACGATGTTCGGGATATAATTTATGGAAACCAGTGAGCTGTTGAAAAAAGTTCGTCATATCGAGATAAAGACGAGAGGTCTTTCCCGTAATATATTTGCGGGGCAATACCATTCGGCTTTTAAAGGTCGGGGTATGGCGTTCTCCGAGGTCCGAGAATATCAGTATGGCGATGACGTAAGAGATATAGACTGGAACGTGACGGCACGTTACAATAAACCTTACGTGAAAGTATTTGAAGAAGAAAGGGAATTGACAGTCATGCTTTTGGTCGATGTCTCTGCCAGTAGAAATTTTGGAGCGGTAGGAGAGGCCAAACGTGAGATGATGGCCGAAGTCGCTGCAACCATTGCATTCTCGGCTATACAAAACAACGATAAGATAGGTATGATATTTTTTTCCGATAAGATAGAAAAATTCATACCCCCCAAAAAGGGCCGCAAGCATATTTTGTATATCATACGAGAACTTATAGACTTCCAACCCGAGAGTACAGGAACCAATATAAGTTTGGCTCTGGAATATATGACAAACGCGATCAAGAAACGATGCACGACGTTTTTGATTTCTGATTTCGTGGACGGGAACGACTATAAAAATGCTTTATCGATAGCTAACCGTCGTCACGATTTGGTGGCAATACAAGTATATGACCGACGTGAAACTCAATTACCCGATGTAGGATTGATTAAACTCCAAGATTCCGAGCGAGGGTGTGAGCAGTGGATAGATTCGTCTTCGGCAAACGTGCGAAACCGATATGCCGCTTGGTGGAATTCGAGACAAGAAAGAATGCTTGCGACTTTACGTAAAAGTAGAGTCGATTTAGCGACTATCGCAACAAACGATGATTTTGTCGTAGCCCTTATGACTCTCTTCAAGCGAAGAGGGTAGATTAAAAATCTATGTATATATGAAAAGAAGGTATATAATATTACAGTTGTTAGGTCTTTGTTCTGTATTGCCGGTATTTATGGCAACTGTATCTGCCCAGAATAATATAGTCGTGCGAGCCCAAATGGATTCTGCCGCTATTATGATGGGAGATCAAACTACGGTGCGATTAGAGGTTTCTCAGGATAAAGATAAATTTGTGAGGTTACCCATTATTCAAGATACGCTTGTTACAGGTGTAGAAGTGTTGAAGGTGTCCAAACCCGATACGATCGATTTGAAAAACAATCGGATACAAATAAATAATGAAGTTCTTGTCACCTCGTTCGATTCGGGACTTTATTATCTACCTCCGTTCAAATATGTCATAGAAGACGATACTTTCGAGACTCAGGCGTTGAGTCTCAAAGTAGTACCGGTTCCGGTTGATACAACTCATGCAGAGTTCGATATAAAAGGAGTAGATGCACCACCTTTCGTATTGATGGATTACATTCCATCGTGGGTAATATATTTATTGGTCGCTTTAATCGTCATAGCGGCAGGAATATATGCATATTGGCGTTGGGGTCGGCGGAAAAAAGGCGAAGAAACTATCGATGAAAAAATGTTGGTTCCGCCTTATGACCGGGCAATACAAGCTTTACACGAATTAAAGGACTCTAAACTTTGGCAGCAAGGTCAGGAAAAGGCCTATTATACGACTTTAACGGAGATTCTTAGAGAGTATATCGACGAACGATTTCATATCAATGCAATGGAAATGACTTCTTCTCAAATTATTGAAACATTGCATCGTAACGAAGAGACAAAAGCTGTCAATCGGCAATTACGAGATATTCTTGAAATGGCCGATTTCGTGAAGTTCGCAAAAATGAGACCTCTGCCGGACGACAATGAGCAGGTAATGCGTTATGCCGAGACTTTTGTTGAAGAGACTAAACCGGAAGAAAAGGATCCTGAATCCGAGAATCAGACTTCCGAAAAAACGGAATGAAAAGAGATGTTGAACGAAGGTTGATAACAGCCTTTAAAATAATTTGAAAATGGTATTTGCGAATCCCTTATATTTACTTCTGTTGTTATTGATTATACCGATAATAGCATGGTATGTTCTTAAACAGAAGCATATGCAGGCTGCACTACAAGTCTCTACGACACAGCCATTCGATAAAATGCCGCGTACATACAAAATTTACCTGCGGCATTTCAATTTTGTTTTACGCGTTTTGGCAGTGGTTCTTTTGATTATTGCATTAGCTCGTCCCCAATCTACCGATAGTTGGCAAAATTCCTCTACCGAAGGAGTGGATATAGTGCTTGCCCTTGACATTTCTGGAAGTATGTTAGCCCGCGATTTCAAACCGGATAGAGTAGAGGCGGCAAAAGATGTAGCTGCACAGTTTGTTTCCGGTAGAGAGCACGACAATATAGGCTTGGTGATCTTCGCCGGGGAAAGTTTTACCATGTGTCCGATGACAACAGATCATGCCGTCCTTCTTAATTTAATGAAAGATGTCCATTGCGGTATGGTCGACGATGGAACCGCAATCGGTGATGGTTTGGCAACCGCTATTAACAGAATAAAAGACGGACCAGCCAAATCGAAGACAATCATACTGCTGACCGATGGTACGAACAATGCCGGTGACATTGCGCCGGCGACTGCGGCACAAATAGCAAAGTCGTTTGGAATCCACGTTTATACGATAGGGGTGGGAACAAAAGGATTAGCACCTACACCGGTTCAGACACCGTATGGCATTACATATCAGAATATGCCGGTCGAAATGGACGAAGAGGCCTTGAAGCAAATTGCAGAGACAGCAGATGGAAAATATTTCAGGGCAACGAACAAAAACGTCCTCAAAGGTATTTTTGAGGAAATAGATAAATTGGAAAAAACGAAGCTAACAGTTAAAGAATTCAGTGTAAAAGAGGAAGAATACACTATTTGGGCATTAATGGCTCTCTTATGCTTAGGTTTGGAAATTGTTCTTCGTCATACGTTATTGAAAAATATTCCTTAAACAGAAGTTGATTATGTTTCGATTTGCACAACCTGAATACCTATATTTATTGATCATTGTTCCTATATTGTGGGGACTGTTTATCTATGGGCGTTATCGGTCCCGACGTAATTTGGCCAAGTACGGTAATCCGTCGGTGCTGGCTCCTTTGATGACCGATGTCTCAAAATATAAACCGTGGATTAAATTTATTATTCAACAATTGGCGTTTATTGTCATTGTATTTATGTTGGCGCGGCCCCAGTTCGGTTCTAAACTCGAAACCGTAAAGAAACAAGGAGTCGAAATTATGATAGCGCTAGACGTCTCCAATTCGATGATGGCGAAGGATATAGCGCCTAATCGATTGGAAAAAGCAAAGATGATGTTGTCAAAACTCGTAGATGAATTGGACAACGACAAGATAGGTCTTATTGTTTTTGCAGGAGATGCTTATACTCAGTTACCGATTACATCAGATTTTGTGTCGGCTAAAATGTTTTTGAATACCATTAATCCCAATATGGTTCCGACACAAGGTACAGCTATTGGTCGGGCTATTTCTACTGCGATGAATTCATTTACACCCAATGAAGGGGTAGATAAAGCAATCATTGTCATAACCGATGCAGAAAATCATGAAGACGATGCTGTTCAAATGGCAAAAGCTGCGGCCGAAAAAAATATTAAAGTAGATGTAATCGGTATCGGGTCGTTGGAAGGTGTTCCTATCCCGACCGGGAACAGTGAAAATAACTTTATTAAAGACAGAGACGGTAATGTTGTTATTTCGAAATTGAACGAGTCTCTCGGCCAAGAAATAGCAAAGGCAGGAACTGGTATTTATGTTCGAGCCGATAATACCAATAGTGCATTGAGAGCCTTGACCTCAGAAGTAAAGAAAATGAAAAAAGCCGATATTGAGAGTAAAGTCTATTCGCAATATGATGAACAATTTCAGGGGCTGGCGTGGATAGCATTGTTGTTATTAATAGTAGATGTGTTTATTGTAGACAGAAAGAACAGTTGGTTAAAAAAGATAACCTTCTTTTCATAAATATGTTGAGATATGAAATCTATCAGATATATAATGTATTTTGTGTTGATGAGCATGACAATGAGTTTGCTCGCACAAGAGAATGCACAGGCTGTTGCGCAAGGTGAAAATAAAATAGATGAAAAAGTAGAACGCAATACGATTAGAAAAGGGAACGGATTATTTAACGATAAAAAATATACCGAAGCTGAGATCGAATACCGTAAAGCTCTGGAAGCTAACCCTTCGTCGGAAATTGCAACATACAATTTAGGTGCGGCGCTTTACAAACAGCAGAAATGGAATGATTCTCGTAACGAATATAGAAAAATCGTACAAGCATCGTCCGATTCTTTACGAGCAGCACACGCTTGGCATAATCTTGGAAACATATCGTTCCAAGAAAAAAATTATGCTCAAAGTATAGAAGAATATAAAAATGCTCTCCGACGAAATCCGAAGGACGACGAGACACGTTACAACCTCAGACTGGCACAATTGCTGTTAAAGAAACAACAACAAGAGCAACAAAATCAAGATAAAAACGACGACAAAGACCAGCAAGATAAGAACAAAGATCAACAAAAAGACCAAAAGCAAGATCAACAAGAGCAAAACAACAATCAAAATAACCAAGATAAAAATAAAGATCAACAAGAACAAAATAAACCACAGCAGCAACAACCGCAACAATCTCAAATGTCGAAAGAGAATGCACAACAAATTCTCGATGCGATTCAACAGGACGAACGAGATACACAAGAAAAAGTCCAAAAAGCGCTGATGCAGCAACAAAAACGTAAAAAGACCGATAAAGAATGGTAGAATCATATAACATAGTTATATAAATAGTTATGAGAAGATATTTAATAATGTTTGGGGCTTTGGTCTGTATGGCAACTCTGTGGGCCGATAATGTGCGGTTTGCAGTAGATGGACCCAGACAAGTGATACAAGGGCAACAATTCCAATTGGAATATACTTTGTATAATGCATCAGGTAAAGATTTGAGGTTACCTGAATTTTCTGGCTGTAAAGTATTATATCAAGGAACGAGCTCAGGCACGAGTGTATCTGTTGTAAACGGTAATGTCGATAGACAAACAACAGAAACACATGTAATTACTTTGAGAGCGGAAAAAGAAGGTAGCTACACTTTTGCACCGGCTACAATCTCGGCCGATGGGCGTACTTTTTCTACCAATACATGGAAATTAACGATACTTCCTCCCGATAAAACATCGTCCTCGGCAGGCGGTGCTTCGAGACAGTCGATGGGAGAAGAAGCTGGAAATACGGAATTGTTTATTCGAACCGTACTTTCGAAGACAAAAGTATATGAACAAGAAGCATTGCTGGCAACGATAAAATTATACACTCGGGCATCGGGTGTACAAGCAGAGAATTATAGCTTCCCTTCATTCGAAGGATTTGTGGTACAGGATATAGACTTACCTCAAAACACGTCGTTCGAATTGGAAAATTACAATGGGGTGAACTATAAAATGGCGATTTTGAAACAATGCCTTTTGTTCCCTCAACGTACCGGGAAAATAACTATTAATCCGGGGAAATTCGACTTTCAAGTAGAAACATATCAACTCGTTAATGGACCGTTTGGCCCAATGAGAGTTCCACAAGGAGTAAGTCGATCTGTTAGTTCGAATGCTGCTTCTGTCGAAGTAATGCCTCTACCGGCGGGTAAACCGGTCTCATTTATGGGAGGAGTAGGTAATTTTACATTGAGTAGCTCGATTAGTTCTACACATGTGAAAGCAAATGAAGCAATAACTTTAAAATTGATATTCAAGGGTTCGGGAAATTTGAAATATATGAAAAATCCCGATTTGAAATTACCCAACGATTTCGATACTTACGACCCCAAAGTAGATGTTTCGGTAAAAGCTACGACAGGAGGAGTTAGTGGTACTCGGACAGTAGAATATACTACGATTCCTCGTTTTGCGGGTAAATTCAAAATACCGGCAGTAGAGTTCTCCTATTTCGATACAAAATCCAAACAATATAAAACTTTACATACAGAAGAGTATGAGATTACAGTCGAAAAGGGTGCTTCTGGCGAGGGAGGAAAAACCGTTTCTAATTTTTCCAACAAAGAAGATTTAAAATTACTGAACCGAGACATTCACTACATTAAATTAAACAAGATGAACTTGGTGCAGACTCCTTCGATATATGTAGATAATTGGAAATATTGGTTATGGTATATTTTACCGACATTGGCTTTTTGTATTTTTGTACTTATAAATCGCAAACAAGCAAAAGCGAATGCCAATGTCGCTCTGATGAAAAACAAAAAGGCCAATAAGGTCGCGTTGAAGCGATTGAAAGTTGCAGGGAAATATCTGAAAAATCATGACAAAGAACATTTTTACGACGAAGTACTCAAAGCCATATGGGGATATTTGAGCGATAAACTCAGCCTGCCGCTTTCTGAACTTACTAAGGACAATGTTGCAACCGAGCTGGAAAAATATGGGGCAGGAGAAGATCTAATATCTACGTTTAATGATATCCTGAGTCGATGTGAGTTCGCTCAATATGCACCGGCACAATCAAATGAAACTATGGAGGAGTTATATTCACAAACTCTCGATGCTATAAGCAGAATGGAAAATACAGTAAAAAAGTAAAATAGGGAAAAATGAAAAAGATATATATTTATTTACTTTTTGTAGTTATAGGAATATCGCCTATATATAGCCAGACAACTTTGACACAAGCCAATGAAGCTTATGGGCAGGAAGATTACATTAAGGCAATAGAATTATATGAGCAGACATTAAGAGAACAAGGCGTATCGTCCGATTTATATTATAATTTAGGCAATGCTTACTATAAACACAATGAGTTTGCGAAAGCAATACTAAATTACGAACGAGCTCTATTACTGAATCCCGGTAATGAAGATGCCCGTTTTAACTTAGAGATGGCCAATACCCACATCGTTGATAAAATCGATCCGGTAGGTAAGTTCTTTCTTTCCGTATGGATAGATTCATTACGCAATTTTTTGTCATCGAATACATGGGCTGTCATAGGAATAGTTTCATTTCTATTGTTTATCGGAGGTTTGTATTTATATCTGTTCTCCAAATCTGTCAAAGCAAAGAAATTCGGTTTTTTTGGAGGAATTATACTTTTCTTGATTGCTGTTCTTGCCAATTGGTTTGCATGGGGATTGAATAGTAAGTTAAAAGCCCGCAGTGAAGCCATCGTATTTGCTGCGACTGTTCCGGTAAAAAGTTCTCCGGCAGAAAGTGGAACAGACCTCTTTATTTTACATGAAGGGACTAAGGTCTCTATATTAAGTAAATTGGGAGACTGGTCCGAGGTCAAGATAAGTGACGGAAATCGCGGGTGGTTACCCTCTTCGTCAATAGAAATTATCTAATTCTATGTCGATACTTCAACAATTAATAGAATGGGATAAAGAATTATTACTATTTTTAAATAGTATACATACCCCGTTTGGAGATAAATTCATGTGGGTATATACAGGAAAATACACATGGATACCTTTGATATTATCTCTTCTATTTGTCCTATTCAGAAAAAATTGGAAAGAAGCTCTATTGGTCTGTGTAGCTCTTGCAATAACCATTACATGCTGCGACCAGTTCGCTTCTACTTTGTGTAAACCTTACTTCGCCAGATTGAGACCAGCCCGTGATCCTGAATTATCCGAATTTGTGCAAATAGTAAATGGTTATAGAGGCGGACGTTATGGATTCATATCCAGCCATGCCGCGAATAGTTTCGGAGCAGTGGTTCTGTTATCCATGATTTTTCGGAATAAATTTTTTGCATTCACATCGCTCCTTTGGGCTATTGTAAATTGCTATTCACGCATATATTTAGGCGTTCATTATCCGGGTGATATCTTAGCGGGGATAATTTCGGGAACAATTATTGCTGTCATAATTTGTATTGTATTAAATGGATTCCGAAGTTTTTTGTTAAATAAAAAATTCTTGAACAATAGGGAATCGCCATACATAAAAGATCCCGATATACGAATAACGACGGGAGTAATCTATTTAAGTGTACTCTGCATAGCTGTTTATGCCTTGATTGCAACATATTCTTGATGCTTCATAAAATTTTACTCACAAAATTTGGATATAAAGAAAATAGAGCATAAATTTATTGCGTATTCAATTGAGTACAATTAACCAAATAATTAACCATAAAAACATTACCCTTATGACTAAGACAATCACATTTAACGAACTTCGTCGCATCAAAGACAGTTTGCCAGATGGTTCAATGCATAGAATAGCAGATGAGTTGAATGTTACCACACAGACCGTACGTAACTATTTCGGAGGCAGTAATTATTCATTTGGGAAAAATTGCGGCCTTCACATAGAACCGGGGCCCGACGGGGGAATCGTAGTCCTTGATAATACGCAAATATACGATATGGCAATTCGTATTCTTGAAGAAGAAAATAAAAAATAAAAGGGATAAATTGACAATGAAAAAAGACAGGTTGATAACGTTGGCGATTCATACTTATCCAAAGGCTCTTATTTTAAAAGGCGTTTTGGAAAGTCAAGGAATAGCTGTCGTAATTCAGAATGTCAATTTATTAAAACCAGTTATATCCCCGGGGGTGCGAGTGCGAATTAATGAGAAAGATTTGCCTCACGCCCTCGAGATTTTAGAAACTGATCCGGTGTTTGGGAAATCAGAAGTTTCTGACAAACCACAGAAAAATAGGATTCTTATACCGATTGATTTTTCTGATTATTCTTTACAAGCATGTCGATTAGGTTTTGATTTTGCGGCTACCCATCAAGCAGAAGTTGTATTACTACATACTTTTTTATCTCCTTTCTCCACAGGGTCACTCTCCTTGACAGAGACAATCTCCTATGAATTAAAAGAGAGTGAAGAACATAAACTATTATTCGCAAAGGCCAATCGGGAGATGGCAAACTTTTGCGAAAAATTGCAGCGATTGATGACAGATGGAGATTTTCCTTCTGCACCATTCATTTATAGGGTGTGTGAAGGTGTCCCTGAAGATACGATAATCTTAATGGCAAAGGAATTGAATCCATCGCTCATAGTTATGGGTTCGAGGGGAAAAACTCGTAAAGAGATCGATCTAATAGGGAGTGTCACGGCAGAAGTAGTAGATTCCGGTAATTTCCCGGTGTTCGCTGTCCCAGAAGGATTTACTCATACTTGTATGAACGAAATAAAAAACATTGCTTTTTTTACTAATTTCGATCAACAGGATTTAATCTCTCTGGACACGTTCATGCGTTTATTCGAAAACTATTCGTTTGGTATAATGTTTTTACATTTAACGGAAAAAAGCGATGCATGGACAGAAATTAAATTAGCTGGTATTCGAGACTACTGTCAATCTCATTATTCGGGAAGAGAAATAGATTATAAGATTATTGGTGAGGAAAATTTTTTAGATAACGTAGAAAAACTTTTTCATGAATCGGCCATAGATGTTATGGTTGTTCCCAATCGTAAACGAAATATATTTGCACGTCTTTTCAATCCGAGTATCGCTCACAAAATGTTATTTCACACCGACACTCCATTAATAGCCATTCCTTCTTGAATAAATTTTCGACAATGACACCTGTTCTTTCTAAGAAGAAAGAGGAGGAATCTTTGTCAGTAATTATTTCGACGCCACAATTCTCAGGTGACGTTTTGTCAGATTTTAAGCAAATAAATCTTTTGGCATAGATTTGGATATATATATAATGTTCTCACGAAAGCGAGAACATTATATATAAAACGAAACATTAACTAAAATAAAAAACGATGAAGATTAAACCATTAGCAGACAGAGTATTGGTACTTCCAGCTCCCGCAGAAGAAAAAACAATCGGTGGTATTATTATCCCCGATTCGGCAAAGGAAAAACCCCTCAAAGGTAAAGTGATCGCCATTGGTAATGGTACGAAGGACGAAGAAATGGTGGTAAAACCCGACGATACTGTTTTATATGGCAAATATGCAGGTACCGAAATCGAGTTAGATGGTGAGAAATATCTGATCATGAAACAATCCGATATTTTAGCTATTCTTTAATGTGTTTAATGTTTAACTTTATTAGGTAAAGAACTATGGCAAAAGAAATTAAATTCAATATTCAAGCTCGTGAAGAATTGAAAAAAGGAGTCGATGAATTGGCAGATGCCGTTAAAGTCACTCTCGGTCCTAAGGGTCGTAATGTAATTATTGAGAAAAAGTTTGGTGCTCCTCATATTACAAAAGATGGTGTGACAGTTGCCAAAGAAATAGAATTGGAAGACCCATTTCAAAACATGGGTGCTCAATTGGTAAAAGAAGTTGCTTCTAAAACAGGCGATGATGCCGGTGACGGAACAACGACAGCAACAGTATTGGCACAAGCCATCGTAAACGTAGGCCTTAAAAACGTAGCTGCCGGAGCCAACCCCATGGATTTGAAACGAGGCATCGACAAAGCCGTAGCCAAAGTGGTAGAAGGCATCAAGGCTCAGGCTCAGGAAGTAGGCGACGATTTTGAGAAAATCGAATCGGTTGCTCGTATCTCGGCCAACAACGATAGCGAGATTGGCCAGCTCATTGCCGAGGCTATGAAAAAAGTAAAGAAAGAAGGTGTTATCACGGTAGAAGAGGCCAAAGGTACCGATACGACTGTCGATATTGTAGAAGGTATGCAGTTCGACCGGGGATATATTTCTCCTTACTTCGTTACGAATACCGAGAAAATGGAGTGCGAAATGGATACTCCGTATATTTTGATCTACGACAAAAAGATTTCTGCCTTGAAAGATATGCTTCCCGTTCTTGAAGCTACGGCACAAACAGGTCGTCCTTTACTGATTATAGCAGAAGATGTCGATAGTGAGGCTTTGGCAACTTTGGTTGTAAACCGTTTGCGCGGGTCTCTCAAAATCTGTGCTGTAAAAGCTCCCGGATTCGGGGATCGTCGTAAAGAAATGCTCGAAGACATAGCTGTTTTGACAGGTGGTGTAGTTATTTCTGAAGAAAAAGGATTGAAATTGGAATCGACGACAATCGAAATGTTAGGTCGTGCTGAAAAGATTACGGTAAACAAAGAGAATACCACGATTGTCAACGGTATGGGAAGCAAAGATTCCATCGCTGCACGCGTTGCCCAAATCAAAGCCCAAATAGAAACGACAACCTCCGATTATGATCGTGAGAAACTGCAAGAACGTTTGGCTAAATTAGCCGGTGGAGTCGCAGTTCTCTATATTGGAGCCGCTTCCGAAGTCGAAATGAAAGAGAAAAAAGACCGTGTAGACGATGCATTAAGCGCTACAAGAGCAGCTATTGCCGAAGGCATCGTTCCAGGTGGAGGTGTTGCATACATTCGTTGTATCCCCGCATTAGATGGTTTAAAGGGAGCAAATGAAGATGAAACGACAGGTATTGAAATTATAAAAAGAGCCATAGAAGAACCTCTTCGCCAAATTACCGCTAACGCCGGAGTAGAAGGTGCTGTTGTTGTTCAAAAGGTTAAAGACGGAGAAGGAGACTTTGGATACAACGCCCGTACAGATACCTATGAAAATTTCTTTGCAGCAGGCGTTATTGACCCGGCTAAGGTAACTCGTGTAGCTCTGGAAAATGCAGCCTCTATCGCAGGCATGTTCTTGACAACAGAATGTGTGATTGCCGATAAGAAAGAGGAAAATCCTGCACCCGCTATGCCGGCTCCCGGAATGGGCGGCATGGGTGGAATGATGTAATTCCTCGATTTTCTGACAAATAATAAGAAAGGGAGTATCTTTTCAGATATTCCCTTTCTTATTATTTATAAAGCATATTCGATATTTATTGTATTTTTGTGATGTGAAAGTCATATATATCGTTTTAGGAAGTATCTCTCTGTGTTTAGGAGTTATGGGGATTTTTCTACCTTTATTACCTACAACACCATTTCTTTTGTTATCTAGTATTTTATGGTTCCGTGGTTCCCCGAGACTATATAAGTGGCTATTGAATCATAAACGGTTAGGGCCATACATTCGAAATTTCATGGAAAACAAAGCTATCCCTCTACGAGTAAAGGTTATCTCCGTTTCATTAGTTTGGCTGACTTTGCTGTATTGTTCATTTTTCATGTCTGGAAATATATGGTTAGCATCTCTTTTTATAGTTTTAGCGATAGGTATAACTTGGCATATTCTTTCTTATAAAACATTGAGTAAATAAAAAAGAGGGTATCCTTTACGGACACCCTCTTTTTATCGATCATCACTCTTTTATTGCTATTTATATTCGTCCCAACTTTTGATTTGTATATCATCGATACTCAAACTGCAAAATGCCTGAATAAATGTCGATGCCAATCGAGCATTTGTAATAAGCGGGATATTAAAGTCAATGGCGGCTCGGCGTATCTTATATCCGTTATCCAACTCTTTTTGAGTTAGATTCTTGGGAATATTGACTACCAAATCGATTTGTTTATTGTGCAACATTTCTAATGCCTGAGGCTCATGGTCACTTTCACTGGGCCAGTATACTTTCACCGCAGGAATGCCGTTATCGGTAAGGAATTGGTGAGTCCCTCCTGTTGCAAATAAATTATATCCCTTTTGATGCAATAATTGCGCAGCTTCAAGCATATCGGCTTTCTGCTTTGTTGTTCCCGTTGAGAGTAAAATATTCTTTTGGGGTATTTGATATCCGACCGAAAGCATAGCCTTTAATACCGCTTCACTCGTATCGAGCCCTATACAACCGACTTCGCCGGTCGAAGCCATATCCACACCCAATACAGGATCGGCCTTCTGTAACCGGGAGAACGAGAATTGAGATGCTTTAATCCCGACATAGTCTAAATCAAATTCGTTTTTATTCGGTTTTTCCACAGGAAGCCCCATCATTACTTTGGTAGCTAACTCGATAAAATTAATTTTCAATACTTTCGATACAAAAGGGAAACTCCGAGAAGCTCTCAGGTTACACTCGATGACCTTGATATCGTTGTTCTTGGCTAAAAATTGAATATTGAAAGGCCCCGATATGTTAAGCGCCTGAGCAATCTGTCCGGCAACCTTCTTGATACGCCGCATAGTCTCGACATACAATTTTTGAGGTGGAAATTGTATGGTCGCATCACCAGAGTGAACACCGGCAAACTCAATATGCTCGGATATGGCATAAATCAGGACTTCACCATTACGGGCAACAGCGTCCATTTCTATTTCTTTGGCATTCTGAATAAATTCACTCACAACGACAGGGTGTTTTTTAGAAACATTAGCTGCCAGTTGTAGGAACTGCTCCAACTCCGTATTGTTCGAACAAACATTCATTGCCGCACCGGAAAGCACGTAAGAGGGGCGAACCAATACCGGATAACCGACTTCTTTTACAAAATCGTAAATATCTGATAACGAGGTTAGTTCTCGCCAGCGGGGTTGGTCTATACCTAACGAGTCGAGCATAGAAGAGAACTTATGACGGTCTTCTGCATTATCAATGCTCTTGGCTGTCGTCCCCAATATATTAACATGCTGTTCGTCAAGACGGGTAGCCAAATTGTTCGGTATTTGCCCACCGGTCGAAAGAATAACCCCATGAGGATTTTCCAATTCGAGAATATCCATTACCCGTTCAAAGGTCAATTCATCGAAATAGAGTCGGTCACACATATCGTAATCTGTCGAAACAGTCTCGGGATTGTAGTTTATCATTACACTCCGATAGCCCTCTTTACGTATTGTGTTCAACGCTTGGACTCCACACCAATCGAATTCCACCGAGGAACCTATACGGTAAGCGCCTGATCCTAATACGACAATAGATTTTTTGTCTCCGAGATATTTCACATCGTTGGCAATACCGCTATAAGTCAAATAAAGGTAATTGGTTTGAGCCGGATACTCGGCTGCCAACGTGTCGATCTGTTTTACAACAGGAACAATCCCCAATGATTTACGATATTCACGCACCCATTGCATATGGCAATCTTCCATTTTATCTTTCCAAATGGCTCGTGCTATTTGGAAATCGGAGAACCCTTGTATCTTCGCCCGACGTATCAATTCCGCCCCGGCCTTTTTATCACTTTTGATTTGTGTGACCGATTCATCGAGGGTTTCCAACTCCTGAGCTGTACGAACAATGTTCATTAATTTTTGCAGGAACCAGCGATCTATTTTCGTTAATTCATGTATTTGATCGACGGTATACCCTGCACGCATGGCTTTGCTGATCACGAATATCCGCTTATCCGTCGGTTCATGCAATGCCTTGTCGATATCAGGAATAACCAAATCTTTATTTTCAACGAATCCATGCATTCCTTGACCAATCATACGGAGTCCTTTTTGAATGGCTTCCTCGAACGTTCTGCCGATAGCCATCACTTCTCCGACCGATTTCATACTTGATCCGAGCTCCCTGTCTACACCTTGAAATTTTCCCAAGTCCCAACGAGGAATTTTACATACGATATAATCAAGAGCTGGTTCAAAGAAAGCACTGGTCTCTTTGGTGACCGAGTTTTTCAAATCGAACAACCCGTATCCCAATCCCAATTTTGCTGCAACGAAAGCCAAAGGATATCCGGTAGCCTTAGAAGCCAAAGCCGACGAACGACTTAGCCGCGCATTCACTTCGATGACCCGATAGTCTTCCGATCTAGGATCGAACGCATATTGTACGTTGCATTCTCCGACAATACCGATATGGCGTATAATCCGTATGGCTAATTCGCGCAATTTATGATATTCGCTATTGGTTAATGTCTGAGAAGGCGCTACCACGATACTTTCGCCCGTATGAATCCCCAACGGGTCGAAATTTTCCATATTACATACTGTAATACAGTTGTCGTAACGATCTCGAACGACTTCATATTCTATTTCTTTCCAGCCTTTCAGCGATTTCTCCACCAGTATTTGTGGAGAAAAGGAAAGCGCTTTTTCCGCTTTTACACGCAATTCTTCCTCGTTATCGCAGAAACCGCTGCCTAATCCTCCTAATGCATAGGCCGCTCTGATAATAATAGGATAACCCAACTCGGAGGCGGCCTTCGCTGCATCTTCTATCGAATTGACAGCCTCGCTTTTAATGGTTTTAACATCAATCTCATCTAACTTTTTAACGAAAAGTTCCCGGTCTTCGGTATCCATAATCGCTTGAACCGGAGTTCCCAAAACTTGTACGTTATACTTTTCTAATATTCCAGATTGATAGAGTTGAACACCGCAGTTGAGAGCTGTTTGTCCCCCGAAAGCCAGAAGTATCCCTTCGGGTTTTTCTTTTTGAATGACACGTTCTACAAAATAGGGGGTAACCGGCAGAAAATAAATTTTATCTGCCACTCCTTCCGAAGTTTGTACCGTCGCAATATTGGGATTAATAAGAATAGTCGTGATACCCTCTTCTTTGAGCGCTTTCAATGCCTGTGACCCAGAATAGTCAAATTCACCCGCTTCACCTATTTTCAAGGCTCCGGAGCCCAACAATAATACTTTTTTGATTTTCTTTATTTCAGCTTGATTCATAAGGCTTTTTATTTCCGGATTACAACATATTTACAAACTCATCAAATAAAAACTCCGTGTCGGTTGGCCCGCTAGCCGCTTCCGGGTGGAATTGCGCCGAGAAATAAGGCTTCGATTTGTGCCGTATTCCTTCATTCGTGCCATCGTTCATATTGATAAACAACGGTTCCCAATCAGATCCAAGTGTCGAATTATCGACTGCAAAACCATGATTCTGAGAGGTGATAAAACACCTATTCGTCCCGACTTGCCGCACGGGTTGATTGTGACTTCGATGACCGTATTTAAGTTTATAGGTGCGAGCACCTCCGGCTTTCGATAAAAGCTGATTCCCCATGCATATTCCAAATATTGGTTTGGTCCCATTCATGGCTTTACGAATATGTTCTACCGTAACATCGCACATATCAGGATCCCCCGGGCCATTAGAGATAAACAGCCCATCATATTCAATCGTATTGAAATCATAGTTCCACGGCACTCGAATGACTGTAACATCTCTTTTGAGTAGGCAGCGAATAATATTGTGTTTTACGCCGCAATCTACCAATACTACTTTTTTATTACCGTTACCATATCGAATTACTTCCTTACAACTGACTTTGGCGACCAAATTAGTTAAATTAGGATCGACGAAATCAATATCTTCACCATCTTCGAAAACAATTTTCCCTTTCATGGAACCATGCTCTCTCAATAGTTTGGTTAACTCTCGAGTATCGATATCGTAAATTCCTACGATTTTTTCTTCTTTCAACCAATCGGCAAGGCTTTTATCAGCATTCCAATGACTGTATTCAAACGAGTAGTCCGATACGACCAACGCTTCGACATGGATTTTTTCCGATTCATAAAATCGAGACAATCCATTTTCCTCTTCACGACGAGGTACGCCATAATTCCCGATGAGCGGATAAGTAGTAACTAAAATTTGACCGGAGTAGGAGGGGTCTGTCAAACTTTCGGGATAACCCATCATAGCCGTATTAAAGACAACCTCGCCAGCAACAGGTTTTTCGTAGCCAAATGATTTCCCCTCGAATACGGTTCCATCATCAAGGATTAGAGAAGCCTTTCTTTTTGTTTGCATTACGATAGAATTATATTTTGTATTAGTAATTAGCTCGAATAAATATTGTGGATTTCTATCGTGAAAACCATGCAAAGGTAATGAAAAAATCCCTATTCTTCCGGTTTTATAAACATATTGTAAAAATAAATTTTTGTTATGCTATTATTCTGCAATAATATACAGATAGTTGTTTATATTATCGAAATATATTTATACAATATTTATATTTATATTTTATTATCATATTTATCAAAACGACTATTTTTGTCTCAAAATAACTACAATTAGTTCTTAAAAGCTAAATTGTAGTATCAAAAAGAATACTCTTATGAGATTCACAAAAATGCAGGGTGCAGGTAATGATTATATTTATCTGAATGGTTTCGAGAAATTACCGGCAGATTTAAGTGCATTATCTCGACGAATGAGTGACAGGCACTTCGGCATTGGAGCCGATGGGATAGTCGTTATTATGCCCTCAGATCATTGTGATTTTCGAATGAGAATGTTCAATGCAGATGGTACAGAAGCAGAAATGTGTGGAAACGCCTCTCGGTGTATAGGAAAATATGTCTATGACAAAGGACTGACTTCCAAAACCCTATTGACTCTTGAAACGCTGGCTGGAATTAAGCACCTGATTTTAGATGTAAAAAATGGAACCGTAAATAGGGTTTCTGTCGATATGGGAAATCCTATCCTATCTGCCCCGAAAATTCCTGTAAATACATCTTTGAGTGAAATTATATCTTATCCGTTAGAGATAGAGAATAATACATTCAATATAACTTGTGTTTCGATGGGAAACCCTCACACCGTCATTTTTCTCAATGAGATGGAGCGATACGACTTACATCATATAGGAGCGCTCATAGAACACCATGAACTGTTTCCTAAAAGAACCAATGTCGAGTTTGTAGAAATTTTATCTCCCGACCATTTAAAAATGAGAGTTTGGGAGCGTGGAACGGGCGAAACCCTCGCTTGTGGAACCGGAGCTTGTGCTTCGTTAGTCGCTGCTGTCCTAAATGGAAAGGCTAATAGAAAAGCTGTATTACACTTGTTAGGTGGAAATCTGGATATTGAGTGGAATGAAAAGAATGATAGAGTTTATATGACAGGAGAGGCCGTTACGGTTTTTGAAGGAGAATGGAACAATAATATATAGGAAAAATGGCATTAATCAATGAAAATTTCTTAAAGTTGCCCGAAAGCTATCTCTTCTCCGATATAAAAAAGAAGGTCGAAGCATTCAAGCATCTTCACCCCGACGCTAATATTATCAGTTTGGGCATAGGCGATGTAACGCGCCCGATTGCACCGGTTGTAATAGAAGCCCTGCATGCTGCCGTTGATGAAATGGGCGATTCGAAAACATTCAGGGGGTACGGACCGGAACAAGGGTACGACTTCTTACAGAAAAAAATTATTGAAAACGATTATATACATCGGGGAGTCGACTTAGCCCCCGACGAAATTTTTATTAGCGACGGAGCCAAAAGCGATATCGGAAACATCGGGGACATTCTGAGTATGCAAAATAGGGTGGCCGTAACCGATCCCGTTTATCCGGTATATATAGATACCAACGTGATGGGAGGTCGAGCCGGAAATATAGCGAAAGACGGACAGCACTGGGATAATATCATTTATATACCTTGCACATCTGAGAACAATTTTATTCCTGAACCTCCTTCGGTACGTCCCGACATTATATATCTGTGTTATCCCAATAATCCAACAGGAACCACGCTGTCAAAAAACGAATTGGAAAAATGGGTAAACTATGCTCTTGAAAATGAAACACTCATATTATTTGACTCTGCTTATGAAGCTTATATTCATGACGAGGGCATACCGCACAGCATCTATGAAGTAAAAGATGCCAAACGAGTGGCCATAGAATTTCGCAGCTTCTCAAAAACGGCCGGATTCACAGGCCTACGATGTGGATATACAGTTGTCCCGAAAGAATTAAAATTGTACGACACTTCTAAAAAGAAAGTAAATATCAACCGTTTATGGAATAGACGCCAAACTACGAAATTCAATGGGACATCGTATATCGTACAGCGGGCTGCCGAAGCGACTTACAGTCCGGTCGGTAAAATACAAATACAAGAATCTATCGACTATTATATGCGTAATGCCGGCCTTTTGAAAGATTGTCTTCAAAAGGCCGGATTACAGATTTATGGTGGAGATAATGCCCCATATATTTGGGTAAAGACTCCTAATGAATTATCTTCGTGGAAATTTTTCGATCGATTGCTTTATGAATGTCATATAGTAGGCACTCCCGGAGTGGGATTCGGCCCGTCGGGGGAGGGATATTTCCGATTAACGGCTTTTGGCAGATATGAAGATACGATAGAATCGATTTCACGAATTCAAAATTGGAAGTTGTAACGAAAAGAAAAATATCAAACCAATCTAATAAGTTCAATTATGTCAATGCTAAGATTTAAGGTAGCAAAGGAAGCATTCAGCCGGAAAGCAGTTCCCGTTAATGAACCCAAAGAACGGCCTTCTGAATATTTCGGGAAATATGTCTTCAACCGGGAAAAGATGTTTAAATACTTACCTAAAAAGACGTATGAAGCAGTTATAGAAGCGATAGACAACAGTACCCCATTGAGTAGAGAGGTGGCAGATAGTGTCGCTGCCGGTATGAGGAAATGGGCTCTTGAAATGGGGGCTACCCACTATACACATTGGTTTCACCCGCTTACAGATGGTACGGCTGAAAAGCACGACTCCTTTATTGAGCATGACGGGAAAGGCGGAGTAGTCGAGGAGTTCTCGGGAAAATTGTTAATTCAACAAGAACCCGATGCTTCGAGTTTTCCGAATGGCGGTATTCGCAATACTTTCGAAGCTCGGGGATATTCGGCATGGGATATATCTTCTCCTGCATTCATTCTCGATAAAACATTGTGTATTCCTACCATATTTATATCCTATACGGGGGAATCTCTCGATTATAAAACACCGCTATTAAAAGCATTGAATAGCGTAAACAAAGCGGCAACGGCCGTATGTGGATATTTCGATAAAAATGTAAAGCACGTCTATTCCTATTTGGGTTGGGAACAGGAATATTTTTTGGTAGATGAAAGTTTGTATGCGGCTCGTCCCGATTTGGTACTTACCGGCCGAACTCTCATGGGACACGAAAGTGCCAAAAATCAACAATTGGAAGATCACTATTTCGGGGCTATACCTTCACGAGTAGAAGCTTTCATGCAAGACCTCGAAATCGAGTGTCACATGTTGGGTATCCCGGTTAAAACCTGTCATAATGAAGTTGCGCCCAATCAATTTGAAGTTGCCCCTATTTTTGAAGAGACCAATTTGGCCAACGATCACAATTTGTTATTGATGTCGGTAATGAGAGAGGTTGCCCGTCGGCACAATTTCAGAGTCCTTCTCCACGAAAAACCATTCAAAGGAGTTAACGGATCGGGGAAACATAATAACTGGTCGTTGGGGACAGATACCGGCGTATTACTTTTTGCTCCGGGGAAAACCCAGAAAGAGAATTTACAATTTATCACATTTATAGTTAATGTGATGGCTGCCGTTTATAAATATAACGGATTATTGAAAGCAAGTATATCGTCTGCGACTAATGGACATCGTTTAGGGGCCAATGAAGCGCCACCGGCTATTATTTCCATTTTCATGGGAAAACAGATCAGCGAGGTTTTAGAAAAGTTGGCAGAAAGTACATCAGATGACGTTTTGAACATGAGCGGTAAGTTGGGATTAAAATTAGATGTCGCTCAAATACCTGAAATTCTAATGGATAACACCGACCGTAACAGAACTTCACCCTTTGCTTTCACAGGCAATCGTTTTGAATTCCGAGCCGTCGGCTCTTCGGCGAATTGCGCTTCGGCAATGATCGCATTAAATGCGGCGGTAGCCTATCAATTGCAAGACTTTAAGAAAAAAGTTGATGCTCTTATTGCCAACGGTAAAGAGAAAACCCAAGCCATACTTTCGGTTGTAAAAGATTTAATAACAGAAAGTAAAGATATTTGTTTCGATGGAAACGGATATAGCGAAGAGTGGAAGGAGGAAGCCAAGCGCCGAGGTTTGGATTGCGAGACCAGTGTCCCTTTAATTTTCGACAGCTATTTGAAAGACGATGTGGTGAAAATGTTTGAACAAACACATGTCTTTACGCAAGTTGAGCTACAAGCACGCAATGAAGTAAAATGGGAAATATATACAAAGAAAATACAGATAGAAGCCCGTGTATTAGGCGATTTGGCTATCAATCATATTGTTCCGGTGGCAACTCGTTACCAATCTCTTTTACTGGATAATGTATTCAAAATAAAGAGTCTCTTCCCGGCTGAAAAAAGCGAATTGATAGCCACTCAGGATATGGAGGTCATCGAGAAAATAGCATTCCATTTGCTGACTATAAAGGAAAAAGTACATGCGATGGTCGAGGCTCGTAAGGTTGCGAATAAAATTGAAAACGAACGAGAGAAAGCCATTGCCTATCACGATACGGTTGCCCCGCAACTCGATGACATTCGTTATCATATAGATAAACTCGAATTGATGGTCGACAATGAAATGTGGCCGTTACCGAAGTATAGAGAACTACTTTTCATTCGTTGATTTTCGGGACAGTAAAATTTGAATATTATAAAATGAGCTATAACAGAAAGAAATAAAAATATTGGGTTATGGCTCATTTTTGTTTCTTGATTATTGATAGAACATTATATGGCAGAAATTATTAAGCATGAGTGCGGTATAGCAATGGTGCGATTGTTAAAACCGCTCTCTTATTATCAAAAAAAGTACGGTTCATATTTATATGGGTTGAACAAGTTGTATCTTTTGATGGAAAAACAGCATAATCGGGGACAGGAAGGAGCCGGTTTAGCGTGCGTAAAGTTACATGCTCGCCCAGCCGAGGAGTTTATTTACCGTGAACGTGCCATCGGAACAAGTGCAATTCAAGAAATTTTCGCAAACATAAAGGAGCAAATCAAGAACACTCCTCACGATACGGCAGATGCCGACTGGGCAGCCCTACATTTACCGTTTGCCGGTGAGGTTTATATGGGGCACTTACGTTATAGTACGACAGGACGTTCAGGCTTATCTTACGTACACCCTTTTTTGAGAAGAGGAAATTGGCGATCGAGAAATTTGTTACTGTGCGGTAATTTTAATATGACTAATGTAGATGAGATTTTTAATAGTATTGTCGCACAAGGGCAACACCCGCGTAGCTACGCCGATACTTTTGTCTTGTTGGAACAAGTCGGACATGCTCTCGACATGGAGAATCAAAAACTCTATGACCGATATAAGAAAGAAGGATTGGACGACATCGCAATAACAAAATCGATCGAGGAAAATCTTAATATTGCCGATATTCTCAAAAAGCCGGCTCGAATTTGGGATGGGGGATACGTGATTTGTGGAATGACGGGCAGTGGCGATATGTTTTCTTTCCGCGACCCGCATGGCATACGACCGGCGTTTTATTATGCCGATGACGAGATTGTCGTCGTCGCATCTGAACGTCCGGTGATACAAACTACAATGAATCTATCCGTGGAGCAAGTCAAAGAATTACAGCCGGGAGAATGTTTGGTGGTAAACCGTAGGGGAAACATACACACAGAACAAATCCTGCCACCTCGAAATTACAGCGCCTGCTCATTCGAACGTATCTATTTTTCAAGAGGGAGCGATATCGATATTTATAAAGAACGGAAAGAATTAGGTCGATATTTGACTTCTCAAATATTGGAAAGCATTGATTATGACTTGGAGCATACTGTATTCTCATTTATTCCGAATACGGCCGAGGTCGCTTTTTATGGTATGCTCGAAGGTCTGAATAATTATTTGAGCGAGCAAAAATTCTATATGTTGCGCAATGCTACTGCTCCATTAAACGACAGTGAGTTAAAACATATACTTTCACTCAAAGTGCGTTCTGAGAAAGTCGCCATCAAGGATATAAAACTACGGACTTTCATCGCCGAGGGAGATACAAGAGACGATTTGGCTGCACATGTATACGATATTACTTATGGAACAGTACAAGCGGACATCGATAATTTGGTTATTATAGATGACAGTATTGTTCGCGGCACGACATTAAAACAAAGTATTATAAAAATATTGGACCGATTGCATCCCAAAAAGATAATCATCGTGTCGTCTTCTCCCCAAGTTAGATTTCCAGATTGTTACGGCATCGATATGTCCCGAATGGGAGAATTTATCGCTTTCAAAGCGGCAATAGAATTACTGAACGACAGGGGAATGCAGCATATCATCGAAGATGTATACAACAAATCCAAAGCACAGCAAAATTTCCCCAAAGAACAGATAACCAACTATGTAAAAGAAATTTATGCACCTTTTACCCAAAAGGAAATATCGAAGAAAATAGCACGAATGTTAACTTCGGAAGATATTACTTCACAAGTGGAAATCATCTATCAAACATTAGAAGGGTTGCATCAAGCTATTCCTAACCACCCGGGTGACTGGTATTTTTCAGGAAACTATCCTACTCCCGGAGGAAACAAATTAGTCAATAATGCTTTTATAAATTTCGTTGAGGGAATAGACAACAAACGACAGTTATAAATAGATTCAGACAAACAGAAATAAAGCAGGATAAAATAGAAAATTATCCTGCTTTATTCCACAGTGTGCAAAAATATGTTATTATTTATACGGATTATAAATAATATACACAGAAAATAGAATAGAAATCGGAACAAATTACGAAATTTGCAATCGAAATTAACACGATAAAATTTTTAGTATGCGATTGTCCGATTTGCAAACAGGAGATAAAGCTGTTGTTGTTAAGGTATTAGGCTATGGAGCATTTCGAAAACGAATTATCGAGATGGGGTTCGTTCGGGGACAAACGGTGCTTGTCGAATTGAATGCTCCATTGAAAGATCCTATTAAATATAAAATAATGGACTATGAAATCTCTCTAAGACGCAGTGAGGCTTCATTAGTCGAAGTTATTACTCCCGAAGAAGCGAATCAACTCGAAAATCGACAGGGAGAAAAAAACAAACTAAATGTAGAAAGTTGGAAAACCGAGGAAGACGACTGTATAGAAAGAGCGCTTACCCAAAGTAGTAAAACGATAAATATAGCTTTGGTCGGAAATCCCAACTGTGGAAAAACATCTTTATTCAACGTTGCCTCCGGTGCACATGAGCATGTGGGCAATTATAGCGGCGTTACGGTCGATGCCAAAAAGGGATTTTTCGAATATAAAGGTTATCACTTCAATATATGCGATTTACCGGGTACATATTCTCTTTCGGCCTATTCTCCGGAAGAGCTATATGTTCGCCGTTATTTAAAAAATGAAATTCCCGATGTTATTGTCAATGTAGTCGTAGCCTCCAATTTGGAAAGGAATCTATATTTGACCACAGAATTAATAGATATGGATTACCGCATGGTGATTGCTCTGAATATGTTTGATGAATTGGAGCAAAGCGGTGGAAAAATCGACTATAAGCATTTGGGAAATATGATTGGAGTTCCTATTGTGCCCACCGTATCACGCTCTGGAAAAGGTGTAAATCAACTATTCGATACCATTATCGAGGTATATGAAGGCCGTGATGAGTCGGTTCGTCATGTTCATGTCGGTTTAGGGAAAGTAATCGAAAACAGTATTACCCCTCTAAAAGACTTATTAAAAAAAGACCCTACTTGTAACCGGGAGTTCTCACCTCGATATTTAGCGATTAAGATACTCGAAGGAGATACGGAAGTCAAGCGAATGCTGGAAGGTTCCGAGTCCTATACCGAATTGATGAATATACGCAATGCAGAAGTCGAGAAAATAGAAACAACGCTTAATGAAGACATAGAGTCGGCTATTGCCAATGAAAAGTATGGATTCATATCGGGAGCTTTGGCGGAAACATATAGACCGGGAGATAAAGAGGAAGCGAAAACGACTCGTATTATAGACTCTTTCGTCACAAATAAACTATTCGGATTTCCTATATTTATTTTCTTGATGTGGCTGATGTTCGAGGCGACCTTTTCCATCGGGGCATATCCTATGGAGTGGATCGAAAATGGAGTCGCATGGTTATCCGAAATTATAGGTAATTATATGCCTTCTGGACCATTGAAAGATCTATTGATCGATGGTATTCTCGGAGGAGTAGGAGGGGTAATAGTTTTTCTACCTAACATTTTAATACTCTATCTGTTTATTTCGTTCATGGAAGACTCAGGATATATGGCTCGGGCCGCTTTTATCATGGATAAAATCATGCACAAAATAGGGTTGCACGGAAAATCTTTTATTCCTCTTGTTATGGGATTCGGGTGTAATGTGCCAGCCATTATGGTAACCCGGACTATCGAGAGTCGTAGCAGTCGATTGATAACCATTCTTATAAACCCATTTATCTCGTGTAGTGCCAGAATACCTATTTACATTTTGTTGGTAGGTACTTTCTTTCCTCAATACGCTAGTCTGGTATTTATAGGACTGTATTTATTCGGAATTATTGTTGCGGTTATTACGGCCAAATTGATGCGTCGGTTCTTCTTTAAAGTAGATGAAACGCCCTTTGTCATGGAATTACCACCATATCGTATGCCGACAGCGAAAGCTACTTTTCGCCACATGTGGAATAAAGCAGAACAATATCTACGCAAAATGGGTGGGGTTATATTAGTTGCCTCTGTCATCGTGTGGTTTTTAAGTTACTATCCACGCCCCAAAGCCTCTTATGAAAGAGAACTTACTCCTCATGAGCAAATGGAACAACAAAGCAATTCTTATTTAGGGAAAATAGGCCAAGCTGTTACCCCCCTTGTGGAACCATTGGGCTTTAATTGGAAAGTAACGACATCTTTACTTTCTGGGACAGCAGCCAAAGAATTGGTGGTAAGCACACTCGGTGTATTATACTCCGAAAGCGATGCCGACGAAACCATATCTTTGTCTCAAAAAATATCACAGCCGAATCCTGTTACGGGAGTTCCCGATTTCACACCGTTAGTAGCGCTTTCCTTTATGGTATTTGTATTACTGTATTTCCCTTGTATCGCCTCTGTCATTGCGGTAGCCAAAGAAGCGGGAAGTTGGAAATGGGGGACATTTACGGTGTTATACAATACAGGAGTAGCTTGGATCGTTTCATTCTTAGTCTATCAAATAGGACTACTAATTATTTAGTATGGATAAACAAACATTTTTGTCGTCTTATGAAAAAGACGGGTATCAAGTCATTGATTCATTTATATATGACAATATAAAAACATTTTTAGAGAGAAACAAACCTCGTAAAAATCATATAATTTGGATCGTTTTCATAAGCGGGTTCTTCATACTGTTTTTTATAGGATTCGCTATGGGAAAACTTTGGTCCGATTCGTTATCTTTCTCACAATTCGGGATACAGATATTGAAATGTGTCGTATTTTCTATTCTGGGTTGTGCTCTGATAATTCCGGTACATGAATTTATTCATTGGATTGCATACAAAAAAGAGGGAGCTAATGATGTACGTTTTGGAGCCATATGGAAGTCATTCGTGTTTTATGCAGCCGCACATAATTTTGCGGCCGACTATAAAACTTTTCGACGAATAGCTCTTGCACCCTTTTATATCCTATCGGTATTATTGGTACTATTATTTTTGTTCCCAGTACCTTTATGGGGAAAAATCTCGATCGCCGCAATATTATTGTTTCACATCGTTTCTTGTTCTGGAGATTTATCTATGTTATCTTATATGAAGCGATACAAACGCCGTAATGTTATTACCGTCGATGATATCGATAACCGTTTTACTTATTTTATGGAAAAATAAATTATGAATTCAACGATTCAATCTTTAATAGTAGGTATTATCCTCTTAATAGTTGTATTTTATGTTATACATAAGATATTCAATATGGTACGGAATCGCAAGGCGCCAACTTCTGCTTGTTGCGGGTGTAACAAACCTTGCAAGGTCGAAAAAATAGATAAGAAAAGATAGAAAAAAATAAGCTCGAATATTGGAAAATAGAAAAATATAATATACCTTTGCACTCGCAATCACTCAAAAGAATAAGGGTTCCTTGGCCGAGTGGTTAGGCACCGGTCTGCAAAACCGTTTACGGCAGTTCGATTCTGCCAGGAACCTCTAAAAAAGCTCACTATAAGTGAGCTTTTTTATTTTTAAATCAATCCCAAAAACGCCAAGCGAATCGTTTCATATCTACATATCCCTTTGGTGTAAACGATATTCCTTCTCGGGATAATAGTTCTTTCTGCTCAATCCAGTCGGGGACAAGTCGTCCTTGACAATTAACGACCCGATGACAAGGGATATTCAGGTTTTTAGGAACAAGTTTTAATGCTCGTCCTACCAAACGGGCATGCTGGGGATACCCCATTAAAACAGCGATACTTTTATAAGTTACCACTGTCCCTGATAGAACTTGACTAACTATATTATATACTTGTTCGTAAAAATTGTCGGGAACACAAGACATAAGCGTGGCTATAAATCCTTATAAAAAGGAATATCGGGTAAAAATGTATAGCTATTGGTGGTATAATTTATATGGCAACAATAATGTTTCATGCCATTAGAAACAAACAAATAGCTCACTTGCAATACAAGATTATAGCGAACGATCTGATCGAACGTTTTTTGTGTAATCTCGACATGAGGCGCTTTATATTCCGCTATACACAATGGATTCCCGTTTCGATCATAAACAATCGTATCACATCGGCGATTACATTTGTTGAGAGTCAAAGAAATTTCATTCCCGATTAACCCGCGAGGAAATTCTTTTTGATTAACAAGGTAGGCAACAAAATGTTGCCTAACCCATTCTTCGGGAGTCAAGGTTACATATCGCCTTCTCAATTCGTCGAAAATAAGAATCTTATCTTTTTCTTGTTTTACTTTATAGGGACACGGCGGTAAATTTAACTCGATCATCTCATATTTGATATTTGTTCTTTCTAATTATTTCTGTAAATTTACTCCAAAATTACATATTTATGAAGACAAAGCAAGAAATTGTCGAGAATTGGCTACCCCGATATACCCAAAGACCCGTTAAAGATTTTACGAAGTATATATTATTGACAAATTTCTCTAAATATGTCGAAATATTCGCTACCCATTTTCATGTTCCTATTTTAGGAGAGGACAGTAATATGCCTAGTGCATCGGCCGATGGGGTGACGATTATTAATTTCGGAATGGGTAGTGCCAATGCCGCTACGGTTATGGACTTATTAAGTGCCGTAAAACCAGAAGCCGTATTGTTTTTAGGTAAGTGCGGCGGTATAAAAAAGGTAAACAAATTGGGCGATTATATTTTACCGATAGCGGCCATTCGTGGGGAAGGAACATCGAACGACTATTTTCCACCAGAAGTCCCGGCATTGCCGGCTTTCATGTTGCAACGGGCAGTTTCCACAGCCGTCAGGAATCACCATCGAGACTACTGGACCGGAACGGTTTACACGACTAACCGTCGGGTATGGGAGTTTGACGATAATTTCAAAGACTATTTACGTCGCATACGTTGTATGGCTGTCGATATGGAAACAGCCACATTGTTCTCGGTTGGATTCGCAAATCAGATTCCGGTAGGAGCATTGTTGTTGGTTTCAGACCAACCGATGATTTCAACGGGAGTTAAAACAGAAGAAAGTGACAAAAAAATCACGCGAGATTTCGTAGAAGAACATGTATTGATAGGAGTGGAGGCTCTAAAATTGATCATAGATAAACGGACGACGGTGAAACATTTGAGATTCGACGAGGAGTAATTATGGCTAAAAAAGATACCAATCAGCATCTTGCCATTTTGCAAGACATTCGCAACAAAGTATTCAAACCCGTTTATTTACTCATGGGCGAGGAGTCGTATTATATCGACTTAATCTGTGAGACAATCATCGAAAATGCCTTGAAAGACTCGGAAAGGGATTTTAACCAAACCATTTTATACGGAGCCGATATCGACGATTTCGCCATAGTGGTCAATGCAGCAAAGCGGTTTCCCATGATGGCTGAACGACAATTGATTGTTGTTAAGGAAGCCCAAAATATCAAAGGGGTAGATAATCTTCTATATTATTTACAAAAACCGTTGATGAGCACAATCTTGGTCATTTGTCATAAAAATGGCTCGCTGAAAAACAAGAAGGTTGTCGCCGGCATTGAAAAAATAGGAGTAGTATATGAATCGAAAAAATTATATGACAATCAGTTACCGGCATTCATAAACAACTACGTAGTAGCGAAGAAACTGTCAATCGACCCCAAAGCAGCTTCTATGATGGCCGATTTTGTCGGGAATGACCTAAGTCGGCTTAGTAGCGAACTCGACAAATTATCGATTTCACTTCCGGAAGGGAGTCTTCGCATTACCCCCGAAATCGTAGAACGTAATGTTGGCATCAGTAAAGATTTCAATAATTATGAATTGCTGAATGCAATCATCACCCGGAATATATTAAAAGCGACTCAAATCATACAATATTTCGAACAAAATCCCAAGAACAATCCGCTGGTTGTCACGATAAGTGTATTATTCAATTTTTTTTCAAATCTAATGCTATGCTATTTTTCGACAGACAAGTCGGAGAATGGAATTATGAACGAACTGAATCTAAGGTATTCTTTCCAATCCAGAGATTATTTGACAGCCATGCGAACTTACAACGCATATAAATGTATCGACATTATCGCATTGATACGCCAATATGATGCTCGCTCTAAGGGTATCGGCTCAGGAGCTTCGAGTAATGACGGAGACCTGCTTAAAGAATTGGTTTTTAAAATAATGCACTGATTAAAAGTGATATAAATATCCCAGTGATACTGTTATTATTTGGCTGTGGGAAGCCGCGAATACATCTTTCTTTCTGTTTTTGAATATATCTCCCAATCCATAATAGTATCGGCCTTCCAATACGATGCCATGTGTTTTCTTTATACGAAACTCAATACCTGCTCCTGCGGTAATACCATAATCAAATCGATGGGCTATATCCATCGTATATATTTCTTTTACCTTACTTTTTTGGCTGAACTCAGGCAAATTATAAATGTCAAAATTGCTTTTATAACTATCCCCCAATAAAAGTCCGATTTGAGGCCCCGCATTGACAAATCCACGCACAACACGATTGCCAAAGAAAAAATGAGTCAGAAATGGAATTGTCACATAATTCAACGTATGAGTATAGGTATAGGGATCTTCTTCAAAAGTTTCGTTCCAACCGCACTGAGTAAAATTGATCTCGGCAATTAACCCGAAAAATTTTTCTTCGATATAACGAACCGATACCCCGCCGGTATAACCCAAAAGTAGCGATTGTGTTACAGTAGGAGTAAACGAAACTCTCGAAAGGGTCGTTCCACCCTTTACTCCCACTGTAAATTCAGGTTGATAATCACTTCTCTGTGCCAATCCTGATTGCAGAGACACAACTGCTATAACAAATAATATGTATCGCAAAAGTTTCATCGTTTATTCTCTAATTTTCCTGATTGTGAAATTAGGTGTAAAATTGATGAAATAAAAAGATTTATTGATAAAGCCACTCCAATTGTTTACACGTTGAAATGAAAAATCGGTTTGTATGCGATCGATCGAAGGCCGAATATCCTGCGACGCAAAATTCTTCCCATGTTCCCGAATAGCCGAAAGGAAATATATTCCGGTATCGAATCCTAATAAAGCATATTGAGGGCTGGCATTTATCATATCCTTATTATACCAATAAAGGAATCGTTTGTGAAACGTCTTAGTATCTTCCTCGAACGGATTGGCATAGAACCGGGAATATAAATAAGTATTTAGTTTATAAAATTCGTTCAGATATTCAGGAACCTGTGTCAGCCATTCCGGATATCCGAAAAGTGCAATATCCAAATCTGCTCTTTTTTCTTTCAACGATTCAATAGGAGCTACAATTAAAGAAAGAACCTTCTTTTTGGCCGAGGTAGGTACAAATACAATCCCGCTTGCATCTGCCAATATAGAATCTTGATCTAATAGGTTCAACTCATTACCGAACTTTATTTCGTGATAAGCGATATGAGCTCGATCCAACTCTTCTTTCAGACCGCCGATAAAATCTCTTTTGTCGGGTTCTTCCGGTGTATGAGATAAAAATACGACTTTCCGATTCCCCAAATAACGGATAAATCTGTCCGCAGCTTCTGCATATAAATAGGAATGGGGAATATTGGTTTGGAATACTTTTGCATTGTGCGAAACCTCCTCGTTTTTAAGCGAAAAAGTATTAACGACATTTATATCGTTGGCCAGTCCGAAATCAGCGATTAATTTTATATGACTATCATTTTCAGGAGCGATAATCAAGTCCATTTCTTTTAATATCGGGTCTGAAAGAATACGACGAACGGTTGATTCGGACTCTTCGGAATCATACGCATATACATTGATAGAGGCCCCTTGACGTTTAAGGCTGTCTACCGCCATTAAAAATCCCTGATAATACTCGGTATATAAACTGGCTTTCGTATCGGGAGACGACTGTCGCAACATGAACGGAAGTATAACCGCGACATTGATTACCCCCTTCTTGTCGCTTTTATATAACTTATTGTATATATTATTGATTTCTGCACTCGTGATAGGATTTTCCGCAGTAACTGTATTGTACTCTATTCCTGCGGGAATATTTATTATATCGTCTTGCTTTATTTGTTTTATGTTCGGATTGCATTTCTTTATCTCTTCAACAGTCGTTCCAAACTTTTTTGAGATACTATATAAAGTCTCCTTTTTCCTTACTTTATATTCCGTATATAACTGTTTGGGCTCTATCGTAACATTTAATTCTTTCGTATCGGGAGTTATGCGTATCACGGAACCCTTCTTCATATGAGTAGGGGAAATACCGGGATTAAGTTTCAAAATAGTCTCTATGTCAACATCATATCTTTTTGATATAGAAAATAAAGTTTCACCGTCGGCAATCGTGTGATAGACATATTCATTCGAGGTCCCGTTCAAAGAATCCTCTAAAACTTCACTATCGGCGGTATTCATTGCTGTTTGAGTGTCCTTTTGTACAAGAGGAATAGATTGTTTCTCAGGTTTTTGATAACGTTGTGGAATCTTTAAAGTCGCACCGGCTTTTATTCCACGTTCAGAACCCGGATTAAGTGCAATAATGCTTCGAATAGGGACTTTATAAGTCTTTGAAATAGAATACAGTGATTCTCCCCGTACGATTGTATGTTCAAATGTGCTTTCGATTTCCGGTTCAGAATCTTGCTTATTCACGCCCTTATTTGTCGGAATCATGAGCAGCTGTCCTTTTTTTAAGCCATTTTTAGCGGCAGGATTATAGCGAATAATTTCCTCCTGAGAAATACCGAATTTATGAGATAATATATAAAATCCCTCCGACGGTTTAACCTTATAAATATAAAATTCTTTCCCGTCTATAATCTTTGTTTGTAAATTCTCTGTCTGAGCAGACAACAAAAAAGTGAAGGCAAAACAAAATAATAAAGCTATGGTTATTCGAGTATATTTCATATTTTCAAATCGTTATCTTTTATATACAAACTTGATATACAAGAAACAAAAGTATATAAAAATATCGTTAGTTGCAAACCCGATCGAGATTATGGAAATCATATTATCATTTCTCTCTCGGAAACGAGATTATTGGGAAATTTTAAATTCAAGATACAAACACGATTACTTGAAAAATTGTAACTTTGTCATTCATTATTATTTGGATAAATATGCGTAGATACCTGCTATTTTTCGCGTGCATCATTACAATCGGTGAGTTATATGCTCAACAAATTACCGTATCGGGAGGGGGAAGGCCTGCCTATAACCATACGCCAGAGATTAGTACCGGTTTAACAGGTGGTGTTTTTGTGATATATTCGCTAAATAACGCAACGATCGAATTTTCGGGGGAAGATGATTCTCCCATTTCTTGGCGCCTATTCAGAGAAAACGGTGCAGCATCGTCTACCCCGATAAGTGGAGCTATACAAAACGGGAACATTTCTACATTGAATATTTCGGAAGCCGATTGTGGATATATAATTGAACAAAATGGAGAGAGTTATTATTTATGGATAATCGATTATTCCCAATCTCCTTTGATTCTTAATGCTGTTTCTACATCAAATGAAGAAGGTCAGTGCGATATGACCACATTAATGCTAGATGGGGAAGGGAAAAAGCTTAATTACTACTCGATCAATGGAGCCCCTAAATCGCTACGCCGTGAGCTAACGGTTAGTTATATGAGTTTGACATGGGATAAAGAGTCTCTGGCATATACCCAAACATTCCAGACAGAAACGGTGTATGACTTTTCTTCTTCTATCCAAGTACCGTCACCTCTCTGTAATACCGATTTTACAGTAACAGGAGATCAGATATTGAATTATTGGGGGCTGTCGCAGACGGCATCGACCGAGGAATATATAACATCGGCAATAGGGGCGACAGCGACGGCAGAACAGACATATCGGGAAGATGCCACGAATGAAGACGATAGACATCCCACCGATTATTTGGGAGGGTCTGCACCGGCCGAGATCGAATTCAAAGCTTATGTAACGGATGCTGTTACTCATATCGAATGGGAATTCTCGGACAAGGAGGACTTTTCAAATACAATTGCCCGGTATAACGATGAAACCTTATGGTACACTTTCAGAGACGAGGGTGTCACTTATGTTCGCCTAGTCGCCAGCAATAGTACCGCTACATGTCAGGCATACAGCGAGACATTCACCATAAATATCGGAGAACCTCGTTTGGAAGCACCAAACATTTTTTCACCGGGAACAAGCCCCGGAGTTAACGACGAATGGAAAGTAGCTTATAAATCGATCGTTAGTTTTAAATGTTGGATATTCAATAAATGGGGAGTTCAGATGTTTTACTTCGATAGCCCCGATCAAGGCTGGGACGGGAAGTATCGTGGCAAATATGTAGACCCGGGAGTATATTATTATGTAATAGAAGCAAAGGGGGCAAATAATAAAAAGATGAAATTAAAGGGACACATTAATATATTACGTCCTAAAAATTAATGGATATAAGTAAATGACGTCAAATAGGTATTTTTTTATTGTACTGTTATTTTTGTATACACTGCTGTTCATTAAAGGGTATGCAAATACGACAAAAGAATTTTCCGATGTAATCGTTCCCGAATTTCCACTACAAGTGAAATTCGCAAATGAGCTTGTAGATCTGGACCGTCTGGATATGTATGAACGATTCGACAGGGAACTCACCACGCTATGTTATATGCACTCGTCTACATCATTAGCCATAAAACGAGCCAACCGATATTTTCCCATATTGGAACCTATATTGAAAGAAGAGAAAGTCCCGACCGATTTTTTATATTTGGCCGTTATTGAAAGTACCTTGAATCCAAGAGCCGTTTCACCGGCAAAAGCCGTTGGTATCTGGCAAATTATGCCTCGTACGGGAAGAGAATATGGACTAGAAGTAAATAACGATATAGACGAACGCTATCATATAGAAAAGTCTACTCGCGCAGCCTGCAAATATTTGAAAGATGCTTATGAAAAATATGGTAGTTGGACGACTGTCGCAGCATCTTATAATGCCGGTATGGGACGTATATCGACCGAATTGGAAAAACAACTGGCCGATCGATCGTTCGATTTATGGTTAAATGAAGAAACATCTCGTTATGTATTTCGCATTTTAGCCATGAAAGAAATATTTTCTTCTCCGGCAAAATATGGATACAAACTAAAAGCCAAACAACTCTATCAACCAATCAGATACTCGGAAATAAAAGTAGATACCACGATTAACAACCTAGCCGTATTCGCTCAATCTAAGGGCGTTTCTTATGCCCAATTAAAAGAAGCCAACCCGTGGCTTCGCTCCCGTTTCTTACCGGATAAGTCTAGAAAAGTTTACTATATAAAAATACCGATGAAAGACGATTTGTATTATACGAAACGTAAATTTACTACTTATAAAAAAGAGTGGGTGATCGACAAAAAATGAAAGCAGAAGAACAAATTGAAGTATATGGGGCTCGTGTCCATAATCTCAAAAATATAGATGTCAATATTCCGCGGAACAGTCTCACCGTTATTACAGGATTAAGTGGCAGTGGCAAATCGTCATTGGCATTCGATACTATTTTTGCCGAAGGGCAAAGGCGTTACATTGAGACCTTTACAGCATACGCACGGAATATGCTCGGAGGTATGGAGCGCCCAGATGTAGATAAAATAACCGGGTTGAGTCCTGTTATTTCCATAGAACAAAAAACGACGAATAAAAACCCTCGTTCGACCGTAGGGACAACAACAGAGATATTCGATTTTTTTCGGTTGCTGTTTGCAAGGGCAGGGGAAGCATACTCTTATTTATCGGGGGAAAAAATGGTTCGTTATACCGAGGAGAAAATCATTTCTCTGATAATGGACCTATACCAGAATAAGAAAACTTATATCCTCGCTCCATTGGTTCGTAACCGTAAGGGACATTATAAAGATTTGTTCGAGCAAGTTCGGAGAAAAGGTTATTTGACGGTCAGAATCGACGGAGAGCTACGGGAAATAACGCATGGAATGAAACTCGACCGTTATAAAAACCACAGCATCGAACTGGTAATCGATAAACTGATCGTGGATAAAGACGATGAACGGCGTTTGCAGGAAAGTGTCAAGACTGCGATGAAACAAGGAGATGGCCAACTGATGGTTCTCGATGCAGAGACACAAGAAATAAGACATTACAGCCGGACATTGATGGACCCGCAAACCGGGTTGTCTTATAGTGAACCGGCTCCTCATAGCTTTTCATTCAATTCCCCACAAGGTGCTTGCCCGAAATGTAAGGGGCTGGGATATGTCAATATAATTGACAAAAACAAAATTATCCCGAATGACGAAAAATCCATCTATGAAGGAGGAATCGTTCCGCTTGGCAAATATAAAAATTCGTTGATATTTTGGCAAATCGCCGCGATTTGTGAAAAATACGACAGTAGTTTGAAAACCCCTATCAAAAATCTTCCGGAAGAAGCGTTGGACGATATACTGAACGGAACAGACGAGCGTTTGCAAATTAAAAACGAATCGCTGGGAACTTCGAACTATTTTTTATCGTTCGACGGTCTGATAAAATATATAGAAATTCAACAGCAAAGCGATGCTTCATCACAAGCTCAAAAATGGGCCGGACAATTCGTCACGACAGCTACATGCCCGCTATGCGAAGGGCATCGTTTGAACAAGGAGGCTTTACATTACAGAATCGCAGGAAAAAATATTGCCGATCTAGCCGATATGGATATTTCGGAATTATACGAGTGGGTAAATCATGTAGAGGAATATTTATCTCCTCAGCAACGTAAAATTGCGGCCGAGATTCTCAAAGAAATACGTAACAGACTACATTTCCTCGTCGATGTGGGCTTGGATTACTTATCCCTGAACAGAGCTTCTGCCACATTGTCGGGTGGAGAAAGCCAACGGATAAGATTAGCGACTCAAATAGGATCTCAATTGGTTAATGTCCTTTATATTCTCGATGAACCCAGTATAGGACTCCATCAACGGGATAACACTCGGTTGATTCAGTCTTTAAAAGAATTAAGGGATATGGGGAATTCGATTATTGTAGTAGAGCACGATAAGGAAATGATGCTCGAAGCCGATTATATTGTAGACTTGGGGCCTCGGGCTGGACGGCTGGGAGGAAATATCGTTTTCGCCGGAACTCCGAAAGAAATGTTGAAAACCGACACTCTTACGGCTCGATACCTTACCGGTAAAAAAGAAATCGAATTTGCCCCCCAAAGGAGAACTGGAAATGGAAAAAAGATAATATTATCAGGAGCTACCGGAAATAATCTAAAAAATGTGACCGTCGAATTTCCTCTGGAAAAATTCATTTGTATCACAGGTGTTTCGGGGAGTGGTAAATCAAGTTTGATTAACGGGACTTTGCAACCTATTATTAGTCAAAAATTTTATCGTTCTTTGCAAAATCCGTTACCCTATGAGAAAATAGAAGGATTGGAAAACATCGATAAAATCGTAACGGTCGACCAATCTCCACTAGGTCGAACACCTCGGTCGAATCCGGCCACTTATACCGGTGTTTTTGCCGATATACGCAACGTGTTCGTCGAATTGCCGGAAGCCAAAATCCGAGGTTATAAACCGGGTAGATTCTCGTTCAATATCCCGGGTGGACGTTGCGAGGTATGCGGAGGAAATGGATATAAGACTATCGAAATGAATTTCCTGCCCGATGTACTCGTGCCATGTGAAGCCTGTCATGGGAAACGATACAATAGAGAAACCCTTGAAGTAAGATTTAAAGGAAAATCTATTGCCGATGTTTTGGACATGACCATCAATCAAGCCGTGGAATTTTTTGAAAATATACCCTCTATTATTTCTAAAATTAAAGTTTTACAGGACGTTGGTCTCGGATACATTAAACTGGGTCAGCCGTCTACGACATTATCAGGAGGAGAGAGTCAACGGGTAAAACTGGCTGCGGAACTTTCAAAAAGAGATACGGGTAAAACTCTCTATATACTGGACGAACCTACCACAGGATTACATTTCGAAGATATTCGAGTATTGCTCTCTGTGTTGAACCGATTGGTAGATAAAGGAAATACCGTGATAGTCATTGAGCACAATCTAGATATAATCAAATGTGCCGACCACATTATCGATATGGGACCGGAAGGCGGTAAAAATGGAGGATATGTTTTAACAACGGGTACTCCGGAAGAAGTTTGTGTACAGAATACTTTTACGGCTCGTTATTTAAAGGCGGAATTAAAGGTATAAGAAAAACGACATATTACGATTTTGAAAGATAGAAAAGGGTTCAAAGTATAAAATTTGAATCCTTTTCTATGCTATTTACAGTTGTAATATATTTTGAATCAATAATATAAATCTATTTTGAATAGGATTTAAGGGGCGTATAATTCTCATATTTTTGAACAAGTTTACATCTGTACTTGGAAAATAAAATCTCGTGAAGTTGAGTTATAAACCAGTTTATTGTTTACATTTGTAATTTACAATCACTATTTACAAATGTAATTCACAAAACGCAATTACACAAAATAAAAATCTGTAACTCATAAAGGGTAGGGGTATTACATTTGCATATCCACCAAACACAGAGGTACATAAACAATTATTATATCCACGATATATATGATATAAATAATTAAAAACCAATATTTTAATACGTTTAATATAAAGTATATTCGAGGTATAATTTCGAATTTCGAACAGCATACGCTGATGGCATTGTATATACTACAAAATAAAATATTGATTTCTAAATAATTATAGACATAAATATAAAATAACACTTTCAATAAATATTCTTGTTGGTAAACAATAGAGACTATTTACGAAGTATACATCATGTTACTTTGTTTGCATTTGCAAACTATACAATTCACAAAACAAACTTGTGTTTTTTATTTATTCTTATTACATTTGTAAACTATAATTTTACTATTACGAATCTATTTACCACCCCTAAAAATGGAAGAAAATGAAGCTCTAATTGTTGCCGAAAGAATGAAAAGTTTTATCGAGTATAAGGGTATATCTGTTACGCAATTTGCCGATGCAACTAAGATACAGAGATCTTCAATGTCTCAAATTTTGGGTGGACGAAATCAGAAGATCAGTATCAATACCATTGGGAAGATACATTCTGCCTATCCCGACTTATCTATCTATTGGCTGTTATATGGAACAGGCCCTATGATTTTGACGGCGACAATACCTCCGGCCGAAAACATTACCTCACCCTCCAAAGAATTTTCAACATCTTTATTTCCCGAGGAGAATGAAATAAAACCGGACGAACTTACAGCTCCTTCAAAATATTCGAGGGAAAATGGCTCTAATATTCATCAAAAGCAGGACCATAAACTTGAAAATGAAGAAGTAACGAACTTAAAAGCACCATTTTTCGAGCCATCGGAACAGGTCGTAAAAAATAAAAAAGTAACTAAAATCATGATTTTTTACTCCGATAATACGTTCGAGACATTTTCCCCGGACAATGAATAACTCGTCTTTATCTTTTAAACGAGAAATAAAACGATTGCATAATCCGATAAACTTTTGTTTCGCTTTTGGGTTTATACTATCTTTGTTCAGCTAAAATAATTTTATGAAAAAATATATTCTTGACTTTCGGGTTGTTGAAAACACAAAACTGCACGATAATTATGCTCTTTTGAAATTGAAACCCGATAATAATGAACCGTTGCCCGATATGTTACCCGGGCAGTTTGTCGAGGTTCGTGTAGACCGGTCTCCCGGTACATTTTTAAGGCGTCCGATTTCTATCAATTTCGTCGATTCTACTCGCAATGAACTATGGCTATTGATAAGAAAAGCCGGTGAAGGAACTCGGACTTTATGCGATTTGAAACAAGGAGATAGTATTAATTTGGTGTTACCATTGGGTAATACATTCAGTTTACCCGACGAAACAGACTCGGATATATTGCTTATCGGAGGAGGCGTTGGAATAGCCCCGATGCTGTATTGGGGCAAATACTTAAAAGAACGGAATTATACCCCCAAATTTTTGTTAGGATTCCGTTCAGACAAGGATATACTGCAATATGAAATGTTCCGGCAGTTTGGAGATGTATATATTTCCACCGAAGACGGTTCTTTGGGCGAAAAAGGATTCGTGACTCAGCACTCCTTGTTAAATAGTAAGCTCGATAAGCTGTATGTTTGCGGCCCGAAACCCATGATGGTAGCCGTAGCCCGATTTGCTCATGAACGAAACATATCCTGTGAAGTATCTCTCGAAAATATGATGGCCTGTGGCGTAGGCGCATGTCTCTGTTGCGTAGAAGATACGATCGAAGGCAATACTTGTGTATGTAAGGAAGGTCCTATCTTTAATATAGAAAAACTAAAATGGCAGATTTGAAAGTAAATATAGGTGGGTTGCTTTTGAGGAATCCCGTAATGACGGCATCGGGAACGTTTGGCTACGGCGAAGAGTTTGCCGATTTCGTCGATTTATCTCGGCTGGGAGGGGTCATTGTAAAAGGAACGACGCTGCATCATAGAGAAGGCAACCCGTATCCTCGCATGGCCGAAACGCCTTCGGGAATGCTCAACGCAGTAGGATTACAAAACAAAGGTGTCAATTACTTCATCGAAAATATATATCCTCGCATAAAAGATATCGATACCCATTTCTTGGTAAATGTATCGGGATCCTCAATAGAAGACTACGCCGTTACGGCAGAGAAAATCGCTGCATTGGACAAGATTCCGGGAATTGAGTTAAACATCTCTTGCCCGAATGTGAAAGAGGGTGGAATGGCTTTCGGGACAAGCTGCCAAAGTGCTGCCGCTGTGGTAAAAGCTGTGCGTGCAGTTTATCCTAAAACTTTGATTGTCAAACTTTCGCCAAACGTTACCGATATTACCGAGATAGCTCGAGCAGTCGAGGCCGAAGGCGCCGATGCTGTATCCCTGATCAATACTCTGTTGGGTATGGCTATTGATTCAAATCGTCGCAGACCGGTACTCTCTACAATTACAGGGGGATTATCCGGTGCATGTGTTAAGCCCATCGCATTGCGTATGGTTTGGCAAACTTACCATGCCGTAAAAATCCCTATTGTAGGATTGGGAGGAATCATGAACGCCACCGATGCCGTTGAATTTATATTGGCCGGTGCATCTGCCATAGAGGTCGGAACAGCTAACTTCATAGATCCTCAAATAACTGAAAAAATAGCGAACGGAATAGACGAATATCTCGATAGGAACAACATTGCATCCGTAAAAGAGCTTATCGGAGGTTTGATTTGTAATTAATTTATTATCAATAGTATAAAAATAGCGAATATGGATTGTATTAGATAGCACAATCCACATTCGCTATTAAAGTATCAGTTTAATATTATATTTGCGAACAGATATTAAAGTGTTACTTTATATCTGTATAGCTTGTTAGAGCATTTCAACCGACCGTTTGATAAATTTACTCAGAGCCTCTCCCTTCAACATATTATTGGAAAGCAGAGCCAAGTCGACCAACTGACGAACCAAAGGTGTCTGATCGGCATAAGTCTTCAATATATCCGATTCCTTTGCTCTCAATTCTTTTGCCTTTTCCTCAGCATGCTTCAAAGCCTCCTTATCTGCTACGGGAATTTCATCGTCCTTTTTATCTTTTTTTGCCTCTTGTAACCGTTCGATTTCTTCATTGACAGTTTTCAGCTCGTCCAATATAGGAGTTAATTCACTCTTACAAGCACTTTCGGTATCAGCAATAACCTTTTGCGAAAGAGGGTGATCTGTGTTCACTATGAGGTTATAGCTATCGGGAAGCTCCCCATAGAAAGCCATTCCTGATTGTATAGCAGCCATATCTTTCATACGACGCATAAATTCATTTTGCGTAATAACGATAGGTTGAGCAGTCGCACCTACGGGCTCGAACATAACCAAGAAATCGCTTTTCTCCATAGCAGGGATCTGCGATTTGAAAACAGAAGTCATCATATCGCGCTGTTGCTCATCGAGAGCTGTATTTGAAGTTGTATCCGATTTCTTGATTAGTTTATCGATCAGATCGCTATCCACGCGCACGAAACGGCTTTTCTCTAATTTCTGCTCCAACATACCGATGAAATGAGGATCCAGCTGTCCGTTCATCAATAGTACATCGTAACCTCTTGATACAGCCGTATCGATATAACTGTATTGTGCTTCCTTATCAGTGGCATACAGATAAACGAGTTGTCCGTCTTTATCGGTTTGGTTACCCTCTATCAGTTTTTTATATTCATCGAGCGTATAATATTTATCCTCCGTATCTTTCAATAATACGAATTTCTGAGCACGCTCGTAGAATTTCTCATCAGACAGCATACCATATTCGATGAAGATTTTCAAATCGTCCCATTTCTCCTCGAACTGTTTGCGATCGCTGTTGAATATCTCTTGCAGACGCTCTGAAACCTTTTTAGTGATATACCCCGATATTTTCTTTACATTAGAATCGCTTTGCAGATATGAACGCGAAACATTCAACGGAATATCGGGTGAATCAATCACACCCTGTAAAAGCATTAGGAAATCAGGAACGATACCCTCTACCGAATCGGTAACGAATACTTGGTTGCAATATAATTGTATCTTGTATCGATTGATATCGATATTATTTTTGATTTTCGGGAAATAAAGAATTCCCGTCAACTTAAACGGATAGTCGATATTCAAATGAATCCAAAACAGAGGTTCATCTATTCCCGGATAAAGATCGGCATAGAATTTCCTGTAATCTTCATCGGTCAAATCTGTCGGCTTCCGAGTCCATGCAGGCTCCATATCATTAATGACCCTATCCTTGTCTGTATCGACATATTTCCCGTCTTTCCATTCTTGTTCTTTTCCAAACACAACGGGAACAGGCAAGAAACGACAATATTTTTTCAACAGGGTCTCGATACGTTGTTCTTCAAGGAATTCCTTATTGTCATCATCGACATATAAAATAATATCTGTTCCCCGTTCGCTCTTTTCGATATCGGTCATCTCGTAAGCCGGAGAACCATCGCAGCTCCACATGACTGCTTGGGCTCCTTCTTTATAGGATAATGTACGTATTTCTACTTTTTTGGAAACCATGAAAGAAGAATAAAATCCCAGCCCGAAATGCCCGATAATGGCATTCGCATCATTTTTATATTTTTCCAAAAACTCTTCGGCCCCCGAAAAAGCAATTTGATTGATATATTTGTCTATCTCTTCGGCTGTCATTCCTATACCGCGATCCGATATAGTCAACGTCCCCTTATTTTTATCAATCGACACTGTGACATTCATCGTGCCTAACTCACCTTTGAAATCGCCAAAAGAAGATAATGTCTTCAATTTCTGAGTGGCATCCACAGCATTAGAAACGAGCTCCCTTAAAAATATTTCATGGTCGCTATACAAAAATTTTTTAATGACGGGGAAGATATTGTCGGTTGTAACCCCAATTGTACCTTTTTGCATAATTGTATATTTTTATCATTTAAATTTCTGACTATGATTTTTCAAAAAAAATGCCAGACTCTTTGAGTCTGACATTTTGACTTATTCAACTATTATTTGTCATTTCGTTTGGGAATTATGAATCGAAGACACGATCTTCTGATTCTCCTTATCGAAATCAACGACAATAGTATCACCTTCTTGAACCGTCGCCCGAATAATCATTTCAGCAAGTTCATCTTCGAGGTATTTCTGTATGGCCCGTTTTAGAGGTCGTGCTCCGAACTGAATATCATACCCCTTTTCGGCAATAAAGTTTTTGGCATCGTCGGTAATAGTCAGATGATAACCTAGTGTTTCCACCCGTTTGTAAAATCCGCTTAGTTCCAAATCGATAATTTTGAAAATAGATTCTTTATCCAATTGGTCGAACATTACAATATCGTCGATACGATTTAAAAATTCGGGAGAGAAAGCTCTATTCAACGCCTTTTGTATAACGCCCCTCGAATAATCCTTTTCCGAAACAGTATTAGTCGAGAATCCTACTCCTTGTCCAAAATCCTTTAATTGACGCGTACCGATATTAGATGTCATAATCAGAATCGTATTCTTAAAATCGATTCTACGCCCCAAGCTATCGGTTAGGCGCCCTTCGTCCAAGACTTGCAACAATAGATTAAAGACATCGGGGTGAGCCTTTTCTATTTCATCGAGCAGCACAACCGAATAGGGCTTGCGTCTCACTTTCTCCGTTAACTGTCCTCCTTCCTCATATCCCACATATCCCGGAGGGGCTCCGACAAGTCTGGACACAGTAAATTTCTCCATATATTCACTCATGTCTATTCGGATAAGAGCATCTTTCGAGTCAAATAAGTATTCGGCCAATTTCTTTGCTAAATGTGTTTTACCCACACCAGTAGGGCCCAAAAACATGAAAGTGCCGATAGGTTTCCCCGGATCCTTTAATCCTACACGATTTCGCTGTATCGCTTTTACAATTTTATCGACAGCATCATCTTGCCCGATAATTTCGCGCTTCAACTCTCCCGACATAGCTAAAAGTTTATTTCCCTCAGCTTGTGCGATACGCTGCACCGGGACACCAGTCATCATAGCGACAACTTCGGCAACCTTTTCCTCATTGACAATCTCTCTATGCTGTTGCATCTGCCTTTCCCAGTTTGCTTTCGCCGATTCAAGGGAAAGTTGCAATTCTTTTTCTTTGTCTCTAAAACTCGCCGCAAGCTCATAGTTTTGGGATTTAACAGCATTTATTTTATCTTCCCGGCAAGTCTCTATTTGAGCCTCCAAACTTTCGATTTCTTTGGGGACAATAATATTAGAAACATGCACTCGCGCCCCAGCTTCGTCCAATGCATCAATGGCTTTGTCCGGGAAATTACGGTCACTTATGTAACGGTCTGTCAATTTGACACACGCCTCCAATGCATCATCGGTATAGGTGACATTATGGTGATCCTCGTACCTACCTTTTATATTATTGAGGATTTGCAGAGTCTCCTCGGGAGTTGTAGGCTCGACCATAATCTTTTGGAAACGGCGTTCCAAAGCTCCATCTTTTTCTATGTTTTTCCTATATTCATCGAGTGTTGTAGCTCCGATACACTGAATCTCTCCCCGCGAAAGAGCCGGTTTTAACATATTGGCAGCATCAAGAGACCCTGTGGCTCCACCTGCACCGACAATAGTATGAATCTCGTCGATAAATAAAATAATATTCGGATTCTTCGACAACTCATTTAGAATTGCTTTTATACGCTCCTCAAATTGTCCTCTATATTTTGTTCCTGCTACAATCGAGGCCATGTCGAGAGAGACAAGTCTCTTATCGAATAGCACCCTCGACACTTTACGTTGCACGATTCTCAAAGCAAGACCTTCTACTATCGCAGATTTTCCTACACCGGGTTCCCCTATAAGAACCGGATTATTCTTCTTTCTTCGGCTCAATACTTGTGCCAATCGTTCAATTTCGTTTTCACGTCCGACAACAGGGTCGAGCCGACCTTCTTCGGCAGCCTTTGTCATATCGGTCCCAAAGTTGTCCAATACGGGAGTTTCATTATTACTACGCTGAGCAGTCGTACTATTTCCGCTTTGCTGTTCCCTCCGATAATTTCGGTCTTCCTCCAATTCGTCGTCATCATCGTCCGTAAATCCGGCGCCCATGCTCGGCGAAGGGAAATCCGGCTTCTCATTACCTTTTAAAAAAGCTGCCACTTCGTCATAAGTTATGTCATTCGTGTTTAAAATTTTTGCAGCAGAAGAGTCCGGCTCTTTCAATATAGCCAACAATAAATGTTCGGTGTCGGTCTCCGAACTTTTCATAAATCGAGCTTCAAGCATACTCATCTTTAAAACTCTATCTGTGCTTTTACTAATAGTCAACTCATTCGTTTGTTCCATGTGATTATTGGAAGCGGACAGTTCATTTTCCAATGAACTTTTCAGTGTTCGGAGGGAAGCTCCGAGCCCGACCAATACATCGACAGCACGATTTGCACCGTCACGTATAATTCCTAACAATAAATGCTCGGGAACAATGTTGGAATTTTGGAGGCGTTCAGCCTCTTCCCGGCTATAACCGAGAATTTCCTTAACATGTTGTGAGAAGTTTCTTTCCATAAACAATCTGTCTCCTTTTATTGATTTAGCAAATATACCACCTTTAAGCCAAATAATGGCGGGTATTTATTAGTTTATTATATATAACAAATAATATGCCGAAAATTCCTATTCACAAAAGATTATTTCTTGAATTTGGTATCTCAATTTTTCAAAAAATGGTTATCTTTGTACGCTAAACAGCATAATTTGTATAACCAATTTTCATCAAAATAAATGATTGATCAAGATAGAATTTTAAAAATAGACATCAAACAAGAGATGCAATCGGCCTACATCGATTATTCTATGTCGGTGATTGTAGCTCGTGCCTTACCCGATGTAAGAGATGGTTTTAAACCGGTACACCGCAGAGTTTTGTTCGGTATGGACAAATTGGGTAATACATCGGATAAGCCTTATAAGAAATCAGCAAGAATCGTGGGAGATGTGCTGGGTAAATATCACCCGCATGGCGATTCGTCGGTATATTTTGCATTGGTGCGTATGGCGCAACCCTGGTCTTTACGTTATCCTTTGGTCGATGGGCAAGGCAACTTCGGGTCTGTCGACGGCGATAGCCCTGCTGCCATGCGTTATACCGAAGCTCGCCTTTCTCGTATCGCAGAAGAGATGCTTCGAGATATTGAAAAAGATACGGTCGATTTTACTCCAAACTTCGACAACACATTAGAAGAGCCAACTGTTTTGCCGACCCGAATTCCCAACTTACTAGTCAATGGAGCTTCGGGTATTGCTGTGGGTATGGCAACGAATATGCCCCCTCATAACTTGTCGGAATGTATAGATGCTTCTGTTGCCCTAATCGACGATAGAGAATTGACGGTAGAAGACCTAATGCAATATATCAAGGCTCCCGACTTCCCCACAGGAGGTATTATTTATGGTTTTGCAGGGGTAAAAGATGCTTTCGAAACAGGACGGGGCCGAATTGTAATTCGGGCAAAAGCCGAGATTGAAGTAGACAGCACCACAGGGCGGGAGACCATCGTCGTATCTGAAATTCCATATGCCGTCAATAAGTCGGAATTGATCAAGAAAATCGCCGATTTGGTGGAAGAAAAACGGTTAGAAGGTATTTCCAACATCAACGATGAATCTGACCGAGCTGGAATGAGAATCGTTATCGAAGTAAAACGAGATGCGAATGCAAGCGTTATTTTAAATAAATTATTCAAAATGACCGACTTGCAATCTTCTTTCAGTGTCAATAATATTGCTTTGGTAAACGGGCGTCCTCAAACACTAAATCTAAAACAACTGTTAGAGGCGTTTGTGGATCATCGCCACGAAGTCGTTATTCGCCGCACTCGTTTCGATCTGGCGAAAGCCGAAGAAAGGGCGCATATTCTTGAAGGACTTATCATTGCATCCGATCACATAGACGAAGTCGTTAAACTGATTCGGTCATCACGGACTCGTGAAGAAGCCAAGACGCGTTTAATGGAGCGATTCTCGTTGAGCGAAAAACAAGCTCAGGCCATCGTAGATATGCGTCTTGGACAGTTGACCGGTTTGGATCAAGACAAACTGAGAAACGAATACGCCGAGGTGGAAAAAATGATTGCCTATTACAAAGAAATTCTCGCCGATGAGTCTGTTTGTATGAAAGTAGTAAAAGACGAGCTTCTCGAAATAAAAGAGAAGTATGGCGACGAACGTAAAACAGAAATCATTTATTCCTCGGAAGAGTTCAATGCTGAGGATTTCTATGCCGACGACGAAATGATTATCACCATATCGCACATGGGATATATCAAACGGACCCCTCTGTCCGAATTCCGTGCTCAAAATCGAGGAGGAGTCGGAGCAAAAGGAAGCAATACTCGTGAAGAAGATTTCATCGAGTATATCTATCCGGCATCAATGCACAATTATATGTTGTTCTTTACCCAAAAGGGTAAATGCTATTGGCTGAAAGTCTATGAAATCCCCGAAGGTGCTAAAAACTCAAAGGGACGAGCCATTCAGAATATGCTCAATATAGAGTCCGACGACAAGGTAAACGCATTCATTCGGGTAAAAAAATTACAAGACCCCGAATACAATATGTCTCATAACTTACTATTCTGTACGCGTAAAGGTGTAATAAAAAAGACAAAACTCGAAGCCTATTCGCGTCCTCGACAGAACGGAGTAAACGCGATTACGATTCGGGAAGACGATCAAGTTATACAAGTGCGTCTCACCACGGGAGACAGTCAAATAATTATCGCCAACAAAAACGGTCGCGCTATTCGATTCCATGAAAGTGCAGTACGCGAAATGGGACGTAATGCAACAGGCGTAAAGGGTATGACCCTTGACGATAATGGCGATGAAGTGGTAGGAATGATTTGTGTAAACGATCCCGAAAAAGAAACCATCATGGTTGTCTCGGAGCAAGGCTATGGAAAACGCTCTCTTATAGAAGATTATCGGATAACAAACCGAGGAGGGAAAGGCGTAAAAACGCTGAATATTACCGATAAAACAGGCTGTTTGGTAGCGATTAAATGCGTAACAGATGAAAATGATTTGGTAATCATAAACAAATCGGGCATTACTCTACGAATGAAAGTAGCTGACGTACGAGTCATGGGACGGGCAACACAGGGTGTAAGATTAATAAACTTGGAAAAACGTAACGATGAAATAGCATCGGTTTGCAAAGTTTTATCAGAAAGTGTCGATGAAGACTTACAAGACGATAACGTAACCGAAGTTGCCGAATAAATTTAGATATAATTAATTTTTAAAATAAAAACGCAATGAAAAAAACAACATTAACGGTAGTATTACTGCTTTCTATCATTTGCGCATTTGGTCAAAAGAAAGCTGTAAATAGGGCATTTAGCGAAGCTAAAATGGAAAAACCCAACTTTCAGGAAGCCCGTGATAATATTAAAGGAGCACTAACAAATCCAGAAACTAAGGACGATGCCAAAACTTGGTATGTTGCAGGATTTGTAGAAAACTCCTATTTTGAAAAAGACAATGTTCAGAAAACATTGGGAATGACATTGAAAGACGGTGACGGACCAATGTATGATGCGTTAGTAAAAAGTTATGAATATTTTCTTCAAGCCATCGCATTAGACACTTTGCCCAACGAAAAAGGGAAAATCAAACCCCGATATGTCAAAGACATAAGAAAAACATTAAAACAAAACATCGATGGATATGCCAATGCAGGAGTTTATTATTTCACACAAAAAGAGTATAAAAAAGCATACGATGTGTGGGGTATCTATCTAAATATTCCTAAGATGTCTATCATGAAAGGCGAAAAAGAAGGCCTTCCGGCAGATTCAACTCTGGCTATTTTAGAATTTAACAGGGCACTGGCAGCACTTCAAACCAATGATACTACATTAGCCATAAAAGCGTTGAACGAAGCAAAAGGAAATGGATACAATCAAAACGATATCTATAAATATCTCGTATATGAATATGAGATGACACAAGATACGGCCAATCTGATTAAAACACTTCAAGAAGGTGAAAAACTATTCAAAAACGAAATGGTTGAAGTGAAAGACGAGAACGGAAATACCAAAATGCAGAAAGAGAATACCTACACATTGAAGTTGATCAATCTCTATATATTTAGCGGGAAATACGATGAAGCCATAGCTACACTCGAATCCGTATTGGCCGACGAACCTAACAATGCAGAATATTGGAATGTAAAAGGAAATCTGTATGAATCCCAGAAAAAGTACGATCAATCCATAGAATGTTTTGAGAAGGCAATCTCCATAAATCCATCTTATGCCGATGCTTTGGGCAGCATAGGACGTGTTTATTTTAATCTGGCTGTTCAAAAAAATAATGAAATCAGCACGATAACAGACAATGCGAAATATACAGAAGCAAGAGAAAAAGAAGTTCTTCCTTTGTTTGAGAAATCTCGTCCTTATTACGAAAAAGCATATGAATTGAAACCGGACGAACCCGACTATAAATATGCATTACGTAATATCTATTATAATTTGAACGATGCAGAAAAATTAAAAGCTATTGAAGGTCAATAATTTTCGCCTTGCATAGATAATTCATAGGGAAATCCGATTCACATTTCATGTGGATCGGATTTTTTGTAAATATATAAATCGTTGTCTTTCATTTTATTAAATTAATATTCCCAATATTTTATTTAACATAATACAAATTATAGGACAAATTTAATTCAAATAATAATATATCCTCCACAAACTCTTTAATTCGATATATAATTTGTATATTTGTAAATATGATGTACCAAAAATCTATTCAGAATTTTATTTTAGAATATTCTGATTTTGATACTAATAAGTTACGGTTGAAAAATATCCAAGCTGATTTTGATGTAGCTTGGGCCATTCAACAAATCGAAGCCCGTAAAAAGATACGCGACAAGCTACCTACATGGGCTTCAAACATGAATATTGTTTTCCCGTCTATTCTATCGACAGAACAATGTTCCTCGGAACTGACCGCACGATATAAGCAAAATTTGATAATTCCGGGAGATACTGTCGATTTGACCGGAGGCTTAGGTGTAGACAGTTTCTTTTTTTCTCAAAAATCAGATCACGTAGTTTATGTGGAGCAATTAGCCGAATATTGCCGAGCGGCAAAACAAAACTTTAAAAACTTATGTACCGATAACATAACCGTTACGCACGACGACTGCATAAACTTTCTACAAAATAACGATCGACATTTTCAAAATATATATATCGATCCTGCGAGAAGAGGCTCCTGCAATAAACGGATATTCGCTATTGACGAATGTGAGCCTAATGTAATAGAGCTTATGCCTATACTTTTCCAATGCGGGAAACGTATCATAATAAAGGTATCTCCTATGGTCGATATAACAGCTACCCTTTCTCTCTTACCAGATATTTCAGAGGTACATGTTGTATCCGTAAAAAACGAATGTAAGGAATTATTATTAGTCATCGATACCGAGTCGGAAAAATCGAGTGATCGAGATACGATTATTCATTGTATACAAATCAATTCTTTTGACAATATATCGGATTTCACGTTTGGAATAAAACAAGAAAAAGGCCTTCCCTACTCGACTTTTTGTAAAAGTATAAAGAAATACCTCTATGAGCCCAACACATCTATACTCAAAGCAGGAGCTTATAAATCTATCGCTATTGAATATAACATAGAAAAGTTACAAACCAATAGCCATTTATATACTTCGGACAACTACATCTCTAATTTTCCGGGACGGAAATTTGAGATCATAGAAACAATTACATTCAATTCGAAAAATATAAAAGATATCAAAACGAAATATCCTCAGACAAACCTATCGACACGTAATTTTCCCCTAACCACAGCAGAATTACAGAAAAAGTTAAAGACCAAGGACGGAGGTGATTTATATCTTTTCGCCACAACCCTATCGAATGACAACAAAGTATTAATTATCTGCAAGAGAGCGACTAACGCTTAAACATTCGATCCATTTGCCGTTTATCCTCTCTCTCCTTAATCGAATCTCGCTTATCGTATTCTTTTTTACCCTTAGCGATAGCAATAACCACTTTTGCCAATCCCTTCTCATTAATAAAAACTCGTGTCGGTATTATTGAAAACCCCGATTCTTTGGCAGCCCTCTCTATTTTCTGAATTTCTTTATGAGTTAATAAAAGCTTTCTGTCTCGCCGAGAAGAGTGATTGTTATAAGAACCATAGAAATACTCGGCTATATACATATTTTTTATCCAGATTTCTCCATTATTGATGTAACAAAAAGAGTCCGTCAGCCCGGCCTTACCCAACCGAATTGACTTTATTTCAGTTCCAGACAGCACAATTCCCGCATGAAAGGTATCGAGCAATTCATAATCGAAACTCGCCCTCTTATTTTTTATATTTATTTGTGGTAACTTCATTTCTATACTAATTAAATCAATCCGGGCATCAAAAAGTACAACAGTTTCTGAATGGACAAAGGTATAACAAGAAATAATATGGTTGTAGCCACTACGTATAAAATATTTTTTTGATCTGGAATTTCCATATACCTTTGACTGTTCCAAATCACATAGGCTAACAGAAGGGGTAAAAAATCAACTATAGACGGAAGTTCTATAAACAATCGGATAACAAAAATGGAAATATCAAACAACATATACAATGCCAATGTGTATCCGACAAAACGTTTTATACGAGACTCAGGTTGCAAAACCTCCAACATGTAAGTCGAAAAAATTTTCATTACATATACAAGAGCATAGAAGCCGGCAAAAAATTTCACAAATTCCACGATCGCCAACTGCAAGGCTCTTGGTAAAGAAGCATCGTTAAAAAAATGTCCTAAAAAGGATACTATCGCAGTTATTCCCATAAGCGGATATAGGAATTGATTCAAAAATATTTGTGTCGCATACGGCACTTTATCCATTTTTTGCCATGTCTTCCCGGGAGAAACAATAAGCAAAAAGAGATGCTTCAAATCGTTCATAAAACTGCTGTATTTCTATATTTGTACGCAAATATAGCATTATTTATTCTATTTTACGACTTCTCTCTTCATATTCTACTATCTCCATAAGGAAAGAAAAAAGTAAAATTCTTATCTTTGTATTTTAAAAATAAAAAATAGACACCCCCATTTGATATCGCATATTTCATAGGTTAGTCTATATTAAATTAAAAAGTATGCCCACAATCTCTCATAGAGGCGAAGTCATGCCGGCCTCTCCTATACGAAAACTTGTTCCTCTCGCCAACAAAGCCAAAGAAAAAGGAATAAAAGTTTTTCATCTAAACATCGGGCAGCCCGATTTGCCGACTCCTCAAATAGGGTTGGATGCGTTACGGCACATGCATCGCCGAATACTGGAATACAGTCCCAGTGAAGGCATAAAAAGCCTTCGGGAAAAGCTAGTCCAATATTATGACAAATTCCATATTCATGTGACAGCCGATGATATAATCATCACCACAGGAGGCTCTGAGGCTGTATTATTCTCATTCATGGCTTGTCTGGATCCCGGCGATGAAATTATTGTTCCAGAACCGGCATACGCCAACTACATGGCATTTGCTATCTCGGCCGGAGCAGTAATCAAAACTTTACCCTCTTCTATTGAAGAAGGTTTCGCATTACCTTCTATCGAAAAATTCGAATCTCTAATTACGCCAAAAACTAAGGCTATACTAATCTGTAATCCCAATAATCCCACAGGGTACTTATACACCCAAAGAGAAATGAACCAAATACGGGATCTGGTAAAGAAATATGATTTGTTCCTATTCTCCGACGAAGTATATCGGGAATTTTGCTATACAGGAGCGCCCTATATATCGGCTTTCCACTTAGAAGGGATTGAAGAACAGGTAGTGTTAATAGATTCTGTTTCAAAAAGATACAGCGAATGCGGAATTCGCATAGGAGCCTTGATCACTCGACATAAAGAATTAAAAAAGAGTGTTATGAAATTCTGTCAGGCCAGACTCAGTCCACCGCTTTTAGGACAAATCGTAGCCGAAGCCTCTATCGATGCTCCCGAAAGTTATATGCTTTCTACCTATAACGAGTATGTAGAACGGCGTAAACACCTAATTGACGGTTTAAACCGAATTCCGGGGTGTTACTCCCCTATCCCTATGGGAGCATTCTACACCGTAGCTCGATTACCGGTAGATAATGCCGATAAATTCTGTGAATGGTGTTTATCTGAATTCGAGTACGAAAGACAAACCATATTTATGGCTCCCGCCTCTGGGTTCTACACCACTCCCGGATTGGGGAAGAACGAAGTTCGTTTAGCCTATGTACTGGAAAAAGAAGAACTATCAAAAGCTCTAATCGTTTTACAAAAAGCATTAGAAACATACCCCGGCCACACCATCAATGAATAATTGGAAATTATATATTGCTAATCGCATACATTTCGACAAACAGCATCGAAAAAAAGCTACCCCACCGGCCGTACGTGTAGCTGTGGCCGGTGTTGCGCTAGGATTAGCCATAATGATACTGTCGGTTGCGATTGTCATCGGTTTCAAAAAAGAAATCCGAAGCAAAGTTGTAGGATTCGGCGCTCACATTCAGATAACGTCATTCGATAATAACATGACTTACGAAAAGCAGCCGATTCAATATACCGATAGTCTGCGTGAAATATTGTCAGACCGCGATGACATCACAAAAATAGACCCTATCGGGACAAAACTGGGTATGATAAAGACCGATACCGATTTTATGGGAACGGTTCTGAAAGGAGTTACCCCCGACTATAACTGGTCTTTTTTCAAGAAATATCTGGTCGATGGCTGTTTACCCAAAATTCAAGACTCAATAATATCCAACGAAGTCCTCGTTTCCAAAACCATAGCAGATAAATTGGACCTGCATATCGGGGATAAAATATACTGCTACTTTGTCCAAGAGCAAGTAAGAGCCCGACGATTTTCTATTTCAGGAATATATCAGACCGATTTTTCGGATTATGACAAACTGTTGATTATCGGAGATGTAAGACATATTCAACGCCTTAACGATTGGAATCCAGACCAGTATAGCGAAATAGAACTAATGGTAAAAGATTTCGATAGAGCCGACGACATAGCATATGAACTATATACACAATTAATAGACCGTCCCGATGATTATGGGACACATTATTATCCTCAATCCATTCGCACATTGAATCCGGTCTTTTTCGGCTGGCTCGATTTACTCGATATGAACGTCTGGATCATACTTATTCTCATGGCTGCCGTATCTGGCTTTACCATGATTTCAGGATTACTCATTATTATATTGGAACGAGCGAATATGATTGGCATATTGAAAGCATTAGGAGCGAACAATACCTCTATTCGGAAAATATTTTTATACGTATCGGTTTTCCTTGTCGGGAAAGGTATGATATGGGGGAATATTATTGGTGTCGTCCTATGCCTAATTCAACGACACTTTCACATTGTAACACTCAATCCCGAAGCATACTACGTGCCTTATGTTCCTATCGAAATAAATTTTTGGTACGTTTTATGGTTGAACATCGGCTGCATGCTTGTATCGGTTTTGATGTTGGTCGCACCTTCCTATTTGGTTGCGCTTATTCGCCCGGCCAAATCTATAAAATTCGAATAAGCGCCCTACTCGACTTCTTGTTGCTTCGGTAAAAACAGGTTAAGTAAGATATATCCTAAAATACCGGATACGAGAGACCCCATTACAATACCGAGTTTCGCATGCTCCAACAATTCTATTCCTTCTGGCCCCATATTACCAAAAGAAAGATTTGCAATAAACAAAGATACTGTAAAACCAATACCACCCAACACAGATACCGCCGCTAACGACTTCCATGTAGAGTGTGTCGGCATCGGAACAATTTTCAGTTTAATGATTAACCAAGAAGAGAAAAAGATACCCACAAATTTTCCGAACAACAACCCGACAAAAACGGCCAAACTAATACCCGTAAATAACGAAGACAATTCTATTCCCGACAAAACGATCCCTGCATTGGCAAAAGCGAATAAAGGGATAATAAGATAGTTGATCACCGGATGCAATGTATCTTCAAGGTCTTGTAACGGGCTTATCACTTTATCGGATGCAGATTCTATACTCTTCAAACAGTTTATTTGATCTTTGGAGAGCATTATCGAGCTATCGCTGTCCCCATGAAACTGTTCCTGCGGGAAATTAGCTATTTCATCTCGAATCGTACTGATAAAACGAGTAGTCGCCAATACCGGTTTAGCGGGAATACAAAAAGCCACTAATACACCGGCTATCGTAGGGTGAATACCAGAATTTAAGAATAAAAACCAAACTACACCGCCAAGTATGAAATAGAACATTTTACTATTGATTCCGGCACGTCCGCCCAACCATAAAATTAAAAATATGCCGGCAGCATAAAACAAGTAAGTAACCGATATATGACTGGAATAGAAAATCGCAATAACCAATATACCTCCTATGTCATCGACCACCGCCAATGTTGTTAGGAATATTTTCAAGGAAATGGGGACTCTTTTTCCCAACATAGCCAAAACGCCCAATGAAAAAGCAATATCTGTCGCCATAGGAATGGCACTCCCTCTCAGGAAATCACTGCCTCTACCAATATACATAAATAATAAAACAGGAATAACCATTCCACCAATAGCAGCAACGATCGGTAATAATGCTTGCTTTATGGACGTCAATTCTCCAACCAATACCTCTCTCTTTATTTCCAGTCCGATAGAAAAAAAGAAAATCGCCATCAATGCATCGTTGATAAATTCCATTACGGTCATAGGATGCCCATTATGGCTAAATAAGTTGAAATCCCCCAACTGTAAAGATATAGGTTGTGCCCACCAAGAAAAATACATATCGGCAATCGGAGAATTAGCGATGATAAAAGCCAACAATGTCGCCACTATCAAAACATTACCTCCACTGGCATAATTTTTAATCGACTTTTTTATGGCATATAAGCTATCCATATAACATTCCGTATTTGTAATTTAAACAAAGAAAGCCTTTTACGGTTTTCCAATGACGAAAAAAAGAATCCGAATTACCCTAATCGAGTTTCAATACCGCTAGAAATGCTTTTTGAGGCACTTCTACCGAACCGATTTGTTTCATACGCTTTTTCCCTTTTTTCTGTTTTTCCAACAGTTTTCGTTTCCGGCTAATATCACCGCCATAACATTTTGCCGTAACATCTTTACGCACTGGTTTGATCGTTTCTCTGGCTATAATTTTAGCCCCGATTGCGGCCTGAATAGCAATCTCGAATTGCTGGCGAGGAATAAGCTCTTTCAACTTTTCACACATTCTTCGTCCAAAAGTTACCGCATTGTCTACGTGCGTCAACGTCGACAAAGCATCCACCGACTCCCCGTTTAAAAGAATATCGAGTTTGACCAATTTAGACTCCCTGAAATCATGAATATGATAATCGAAAGAAGCATACCCTTTCGATATACTTTTAAGTTTATCATAGAAATCAATGACAATTTCTCCTAACGGCATATCGTAGATAATCTCTACTCTATTCCCCGATATATATTCCTGCTTGACCAGCTCTCCACGCTTCCCCAGACACAAAGTCATAATAGGTCCGATGTAGTCGGTCGAAGTAATGACCGATGCCCGTATATAAGGTTCTTCGATGTGATCTATCAACGTAGGATCCGGCAATCCAGAAGGATTATGAACCTCCACCATTGCACCTTTCTTATCGTAAACCTTATAAGAAACATTCGGAACCGTGGTAATAACGTCCATATTGAATTCTCTATCCAATCTTTCCTGAATAATTTCCATATGGAGCAGCCCCAAAAAGCCACATCGGAATCCAAAGCCCAAAGCCGCAGACGATTCGGGTTGAAAAGTCAAGGATGCATCGTTTAATTGCAGCTTTTCCAATGAAGCTCTCAGGTTCTCAAAATCTTCTGTTTCGATGGGATACACTCCGGCAAAGACCATAGGCTTAACTTCTTCGAATCCATCGATTGCCGAAGAACACGGTCGCTCTATATGAGTAATCGTATCTCCCACTTTCACCTCTCTGGACGTTTTTATTCCGGAAATAATGTATCCTACATCTCCGGCCGACAGCTCTTTTCGAGGAACCATATCCAATTTCAAAACACCTATCTCATCGGCCTCATACTCTTTTCCGGTCGCAACGAATTTTACCTTATCGCCGGTTTTTATTCGTCCGTTACAAATTTTGAAATAAGCGATAATTCCTCTGAATGAGTTAAATACAGAATCGAAAATAAGGCACTGTAACGGTGCATCCACATCTCCCTGAGGAGGATTTACCCGTTCTATAATAGCCGAAAGAATATCTTCGACCCCCTGTCCTGTTTTTCCGCTGGCACGTATAATTTCTTCCCGTTTACACCCCAACAAATCAATAATTTGGTCTTCTACTTCATCGGGACGAGCGCTATCCAAATCTACTTTATTGACAACCGGTATGATTTCCAAGTCATGTTCAATCGCCATATACAGATTGGAAATAGTCTGTGCTTGTATTCCCTGAGAGGCATCGACGATAAGCAATGCACCTTCACATGCGGCAATAGACCGAGAAACTTCATAAGAGAAATCCACGTGCCCCGGAGTGTCTATAAGATTCAGAATATACTTTTCACCCTTGTAAATATATTCCATCTGTATTGCATGACTTTTGATCGTAATTCCCCGTTCTCGTTCCAAATCCATATTGTCGAGAACTTGATCCTGTAAATCTTTGTCTGCAATGGTTTTGGTATACTCCAACAAGCGATCGGCCAGGGTACTTTTTCCGTGGTCTATATGTGCAATAATACAAAAATTGCGTATATTTTTCATTGAAATTAATCTGATAATGTGCGCAAAGATAACGATTTTTACAATAATGGACAATAGATAAAAAGGGGTAGCTCACAAGATGAACTACCCCTCTTACAAATATAAATACAATTTTATTTCTTGAAATAACGATTGTATAAACCTTCGAAGCCTTTACCGTGGCGAGCTTCGTCCTTAGCCATTTCATGTACAGTGTCATGTATAGCATCATAGCCAAGTTCTTTGGCACGTTTTGCAATACGCATTTTGTCTGCACAAGCTCCACTTTCAGCTTCCATACGAGCTTTTAGATTTTTCTCTGTATTCCAAACGATTTCTCCCAAAAGTTCTGCAAACTTAGATGCATGTTCAGCCTCTTCCCAAGCATAACGTTTAAAGGCTTCTGCCACTTCGGGATAACCCTCACGATCTGCCTGACGGCTCATGGCAAGGTACATACCTACTTCGGTACACTCACCCATGAAATGAGCTTTAAGGCCCTCCATAACTTCGGCATCCTCTACTACACCGTCACCGATATGATGTTCCGTTACAAAATCAAGTTCATCTGATTCAACAACTTCTTTGAATTTTGAACGAGGTTGTTTACATTGCGGGCAAAATTCAGGAGCTTCATCACCTTCGTATACGTAACCGCATACTGTACAAATAAATTTTTTCATGATTGGTTATTTTAGTTAGTTATTTAATGTTGAGTTTTCTTCTGGCAAGTTGGACACGTTCCCTTACAATAAACTTGAATATCAGAAATATCATAATCCTTCAAAGATTCTATTTGTAAAGGGGGTAAATCAAAATCGAATATCTCTCCGCAAGAAGCACATTTAAAATGCAAATGCGGAGTCTCCCGGGCATCAAAACGGGCATTTTTCTCATCGATCGTAATCATCTGTATAACACCGTGTTCTGTCAATAAATTTAAAGTGTTATAAACAGTAGCTTTGGACAACGTCGGAATAGATGGATATAAAGCATTGAATATCGTATCGGCTGTGGGGTGTGTATGGTGTGTCATCAAATAATCCAACACGGCCATGCGTTGCACCGAAGGCTTTATATTATATCGTCGTAATCTATTTTGTGCCGATTCTTTCATCTTTCTTTATTTGTAATGATTACAATTTTATAATGGCAAAAATAATATATTTCTAAATACGAAAATAAAAATTATTGTTAATAATTTTATTATTCTATCAAATATCCGGGTAATGTCCTACAATTATACTGGGAAGCCATAGCCTCCCCATAAGCGCCTGCCGATCGAATGGCAATCAAATCACCTCTTTTTGTCTCGTTGAGCATTACATCTTTCCCGAAACAATCCGAAGATTCACAAATAGGTCCAACGACATCATATCGGCACTTCTCCATATCCGAAGTAATATTCTCGATACAATGATGTGCCTGATAAAGTGCCGGACGAATCAAATCGGTCATACCGGCATCTACGATAACAAACTGTTTTTCGATACCCTTCTTGACATATAGTACTCTGGTTATCAACGATCCGCATTGACAAACGATAGAACGTCCCAACTCGAAATGCAACTGTTGGCCCCCTCTCAAATTCAGATTATGCTGAAAAATATCGAAATAACGACCGAAATCGGGAATAGGATTTTTATCGGGATTTTCGTAATCGACTCCCAATCCACCACCTACATTAATATGTTTTACTTGAATATTGCGCTTCGACAAATCGTCTTGTAGTTGATTGATTCGCTCGCAAAGAACGTGAAATGTTTCTAAATTCAATATCTGAGACCCTATGTGAAAATGAAATCCCACAAGCTGAACATGCGGAGAACGTTGTATTTGCGAAAATATCGAATCCAACATTTCGATAGGAATACCGAATTTATTTTCACTAAGTCCTGTCGTAATATACTCATGAGTATGAGCATCGATATTCGGATTAATACGCAATGCAATCGAAGCTATATTCTCCTTTTTCTTGGCAAGTTCTTCTATAACCGACAATTCCTCTGCCGATTCCACATTAAAGCAAAATATCTTCTTTTCAAGGGCATATTCTATTTCCCAGTCGGCCTTTCCAACCCCGGCAAATACAATTTTTTTTGCAGGAAACCCTGCCTCCAAAGCAGCTTTTATTTCCCCTCCGCTCACACAATCGGCTCCTATTCCCGAAGCCGCGATAAGTTTCAATATTTCTGGATTAGCATTGGCTTTTACAGCATAATGGACATGATAATTCCGTTCTCCTGCCAAGCGAATCAGTTTTGCTAATGTGTTACTCAGCAATGTTTTATCATAATAATAAAAAGGAGTCCTCGTTATATTGAAATGGCTGATGGGAAACATTATACACACAAAAATTTAAATGTCATGTAGAGATATTTCTACATGACAATATATTATTTATTCTCAAAAAGATAATGACTTAAAGACCGAAGAGCCTTTACCTTATCCTCCCGGCGAACCAAAAATGAAATATTGTAGTTACTTCCTCCATAAGATATCATTCGCACAGGAATATCTTTCATGGCTTGAACAGCTTCGGACTCAAACCCGACATTGTTCCATTCCAAATCCCCGACAACGCAAATGATCACCATATCTTCATCGACAGTCACGGTTCCAAATTTACGCAAATCGTCGAGAATTTCTTGCAGATGTTTGGTGTTGTCTATCGTAAGAGAAACTCCCACCTCCGATGTCGTCACCATATCGATAGAAGTCTGATAACTTTCAAATATTTCGAATACCTTCCGCAAGAAACCATACGCCAATAACATTCTCCCCGATTTTATTTTTATGGCTGTAATATTCTCCTTAGCGGCAATCGCTTTAATTTGCCCATCTGATGAATGATCGTAAATCAGAGTACCCGGAGCTTCGGGCTGCATCGTATTAAGAAGTCTCACCGGAATATTATTCAACTTGGCCGGCAATACACATGTAGGATGCAATATCTTCGCACCGAAGTAGGCCAATTCTGCGGCCTCCTCAAATTGCAGGAAACGAACAGGCTTCGTGTTCTCTACAAACCGAGGGTCGTTATTGTGCATGCCATCGATATCGGTCCATATTTGTATCTCTTCTGAATTGATTGCCGCACCTATCAACGACGCTGAATAATCGCTACCTCCTCTTTGAAGGTTATCTATTTCTCCATAAGCATTCCTGCATATATATCCCTGAGTAATGTAAATTTCGGCGTCTGGACTTTCTTGAAGCAATGAAAGCAATTTATTTTTAATAAATTGGTTGTCAGGCTCTGAATTTTTGTCTGTACGCATATAATCAAGAGCAGGAATAATAACCGATTTCACCCCTTGCTCCAATAAATAGTTATTCATCATCGCAGTCGACATCAACTCGCCCTGAGCCAAAATAACTTTTTCCTCAAATAAAGTGAACAAATCTTTTGTAAAGGAACGAATATGGTCGAAACACCCTTTAATTACTTCGAGTGTCTTTTGCTTATACTCGTCGGTACTATACAATTCGTCTATGACTTTATTATATTTCCTTTCGAGGTTTCCGATCGTTTCCCTAGCGCCATCTGTATTTTTCTTATACAAATAATCAGATATTTCCACTAAGGTATTCGTTGTTCCGGCCATAGCCGACAACACTACGATTTTCCGATTCCCATCACAAATTAATTTGGCAACATCTTTCATGCATTGAGCACTGCCGACGGAAGTTCCACCAAATTTGAGTACTTTCATTTTTTATTTACTTGTTTTTAATATAACAAAACGGTTCTTATTTCTTCGCAAAAATATGTCTTTTTTGCGGGATTATCAACTATTCGCCATTAAACTTCTACCAAACTTTTATCTTCGCATTTCAAGATTCTTCCCGGGAATTCCTCTACCAAATTCAAATTGTGAGTCGTCATGATAACGGCGGTTCCTGTTTCGCAGATGTGATGAAGTAACGACACGATTTGTTGCCCGGTTTGAGGATCGAGATTTCCGGTAGGCTCATCGGCCAAGATGATTTTAGGCGAATTCAATAAAGCTCTGGCTATGACGATTCGCTGCTGTTCACCCCCCGATAGCTCATGAGGCATTTTGTAAGATTTTTTGCGCATGCCCACTTGATCCAAAACTTCCGACACACGGGTGTCTATCTCTTCTCTATCTTTCCAACCGGTAGCCCTCAAAACAAAAGCAAGGTTCTCGTATACCGAACGATCGGTCAATAACTGAAAATCTTGAAACACGATACCCAGTTTTCGTCTCAAATTGGGTATCTCTTTATTTTTGAGGTGGCGAACATCGAAATCAAGCACGATTGCCTCTCCTTCATAAATAGGCAAATCGGCATACATCGTTTTCAGCAGACTACTTTTTCCACTACCCACACGTCCGATGAAATAGACAAATTCACCGCTGTATAACTCAAAATTGATGTGTTTCAATATAGTCAGTTCCTCCCGGCAAATCTGCACATCGGTATATTTGACAAGCAACTTCTTTTCCATAGCTTTTTATTGATGTCTTTTCTGTAACTCTCGAACTAAATCTTCTATGCGATGCCCTTTCGAAGTAAGCAACACAATCAAATGGTACAACAAATCCGAGGCTTCATAAATAAGACGGTCATCGGTCCCATTCGTAGCTTCGATGACTGTCTCCACAGCCTCCTCTCCCACTTTCTGTGCCATACGGTTTATCCCCGACTGAAAAAGCGAGGTTGTATATGAGCCTTGGGGCATCTCTTGTTTTCTCCGTTCTATGAAATCTTGCAAATACCCGATGAATGAAAGTGCATCTTCATTTTTTTCTCCAAAACAAGTATCCGTCCCGGTATGACATACAGGACCACACGGAGTTGCTTTAATCAAAAGCGTATCGTTATCACAGTCCGGTAGAATGGATTTCACCTCTAAGAAATTTCCGCTTTGTTCTCCTTTGGTCCACAATCGACCTTTCGTCCGACTGAAAAATGTCACTCGATTCGTATCTAAGGTTTTATGAAAAGCAGCTTCATTCATAAACCCTACCATAAGTACTTTTTGAGTAACATCGTCTTGAACAACGGCTGGAACAAGCCCACCCATTTTTTCGAAATCCAACTGTATCGTTTCTTTTTCCATAAACTTACCTCCTCACAGGAATACCACTTTCCGATAAATATTTTTTCAACTCAGGAATCGTTATCTCGCCAAAATGAAATACGCCCGCAGCCAATGCGGCATCGGCCTTGCCACGGAGAAACGCGTCTTTAAAATGCGCCTTCGTACCCGCTCCTCCCGAAGCTATGATTGGGATAGGTAATAGTCGGTGAAGTTCCAATAACGCTTCATGGGCATATCCGCTTCGAGTGCCATCATGAGTCATGCTTGTAAAGAGTATCTCACCCGCTCCCCTTTCAGCTGCTTCCAAAGCCCATTCAAAAAGCGTTCGTTGGGTAGCGACTTTTCCACCATTCAAATAACAAACCCAGTTTCCATTTTCAAAGTTAGCATCTATTGCGATAACACAAACCTGTGAACCGAATTTTTTTGCCACATCGTCTATAATTTTCGGATTTTTCAGAGCCGAAGAATTCAACGACACTTTATCCGCCCCTACATTCAATAAACGGTCTATATCTTGCAAAGAGTTGATACCGCCTCCGACAGTAAAAGGTATGTCGATACGGGAAGCCACCCGTTTCACCAAATCTGTGAACGTGCTACGACCCTCGCTCGATGCAGTTATATCGAGATAAACAAGTTCATCGGCTCCCTCTTTACTGTATATCTCGCCCAATAAAACCGGGTCGCCGGCCTCTTTGAAATCCACAAACTTCGTTCCCTTCACGGTCTTTCCGTCTTTCACGTCGAGACACGGTATAATACGTTTAGCCAACATAACTTTGATTTTTAGCGACAAACCGGGATATTTCCGACAATAATATTTTCCCCTCGTAAATCGATTTTCCCAATATCACGGCAGGAACACCTATGGATTGCAACGACTCTATGTCGTTCCACGAAGCGACTCCCCCGCTCGCAATTAGGTAAATTTCGGGAATCTCCGACAGCATGGATTCATACAAATTCACGGCACAGCCCTCCAACATACCATCTCGGCTTATATCTGTCGTTATTACTTTATAAACACCCGCCTGAGCATATTCGCGGACATACGGAATCAATTCCCACTCCGATTCTTCGAGCCACCCGTTTATTGATATTTTCCCGTCTCGGACATCTGCACCCAAAATTATATGCTCTTTGCCATACCGATCGAGCCATTGGAGAAACAAACTACGATTCTTCACAGCGATACTTCCTCCCGTCACCATATCGGCGCCGCACTCAAATGCGATACGCAAGTCCTCGTCACTTTTTATTCCTCCGCCAAAATCGACGGAAAGAGTTGTATGAGTGGCTATTTGTTCAAGCGTCCTATAATTTACGACATGATCGGCTTTCGCACCGTCCAAATCGACCAAATGTAGCCGGTTCAATCCATTGTCTTGAAACGCTTTCGCCACTTCCAACGGATTTTCATCATATACCTTTCGACAAGAGTAATCCCCTCGCGACAACCGGACACATCGACCGTTCATTATATCTATGGCAGGAATCAGCTCGATCATAACGAAAGAAAATTTTCAAGAATTCGCATACCCACTGTACCGCTCTTTTCCACATGGAACTGGGTCGCATAAAAATTACCTTTATTTAAAGCCGCACTAAATGGAACTACATAGTTACACTCCGCCACGGAAAACGCCGATACAGGAGCATAATAACTATGTACAAAATAGGCATAGCTACCTTCGGGAATGCCGGTGAACAAAGGGCCTTTCAAACAAGTCAACGCATTCCACCCCATGTGAGGAATCTTCTGTTCGGTATCTTCGGGAACAAACCGACGGACTGCCGTATCGAATATACCCAATGTGTCAACATCTCCTTCTTCGGAGTGTTTGCATAAAAGCTGCAATCCGATGCAAATAGCCAACACCGGCTGCGTGAGATTGACGATAACCCTATCTAACCCGTGCTCTTGCAAATATTTCATCGCCGAAGAAGCCTCTCCCACTCCGGGAAAAAGAACCTTGTCGGATTGCGACAACACGTCGGGAGAATCGCTAACAACCGGCGTTACACCCAATCGTCGTAACGCACATTCGACCGAATATACATTTCCGGCATTATATTTTATGATAGAGACTTTCATAAATTATAAAATTGCCACATTTATATTTGCAAATATAAATATTTATCTACATTTTCAAAAATTATATTGACAAAACACGCACATATTGCTTATATTCTTTCTCTTTTGACAAACTATCCTTATATTTATTTTCGTTACCTTTGCGTAAAATATGAAACAGTTGACACACAACTGCATATTTTAATGACATCTGCGTTATATTTGTACACGAAAAAACAATGAATACATGAGAATCTCGGGATATTGCCATAACTCATCGCCAGGAATAAAACTTATCATTCTGCTACTTTTAATTTTATGGGGAGCTCTAATCGTTGCCATTCCCATGTTTTTTGTAAAAGGCTCTAATGCATTGTTGATAGCCATGTATTTACAAAACATAGGCATGTTCATTCTCCCGGCATGGATCGCTGCGACTCTGTTTTGGGGAAATGCAGGAAAATCCCTTTATTTGAATAAAGCCCCGCGTATCATAGAATTGTTAGGGATAATCGCTTTATTCATCGTTGCGACTCCGGCTCTTAACAGAATCGTAGAATGGAATGAAGCCATGCACCTGCCCGAAGCGCTGTATAATATTGAACAATGGATGCGTCAACAAGAAAATGCTGCGACAAAGATAACCGAACAAATTCTGCAAGTAAATTCATTTTCTCATTTCTTAGCCGTCATTTTCGGGATTGGAATCCTCACCGGAATTGGCGAAGAAATGATTTTCAGAGGTGTTCTTCAACGAATCGTGCAAGACAAAAATCACCGGGCACATGTAGCCGTGTGGATTTGTGCATTCCTGTTCAGTGCCATACATTTACAATTCTATGGTTTTATACCTCGATTATTATTAGGCGCATTCTTCGGATATCTATTGGTATGGAGCAAAAATCTATGGCTACCGATATTCGCCCACCTGTTCAATAACAGCACGGTCGCGTGCATTTCCTATTTTACAAATGACAAATCCCCCGATAATCTGATAGAGACGGTCGGCACAAGCGGTTCCCCTACGAGCTGGCTGGCAGGAGCGAGCCTTATCGGTACGGTAATTTTATTATACGTGCTTTATAAAAAAGTTTTTGTCTCGAAATCAAAGGAATTTTTTCCGATGGAAGATAAAATTACGCCCTAAATATTTTTCCCGGACAACGGGATTTTCTGCCAGTTCCTCCGATGTGCCCTGAAAAAGTATTTTACCCTCGAATAATAAATAAGCACGGTCGGTAATACTCAGTGTTTCAGGCGCATTATGGTCGGTTATCAAAATGCCGATATTTTTTTCTTTCAGCTTATATACAATAGACTGGATATCTTCCACAGCAATAGGATCGACTCCTGCAAAAGGCTCATCGAGCATAATAAATTTAGGACTAATAGCCAAACAGCGTGCAATTTCGGTTCTACGCCTTTCACCTCCCGATAGTTGGTCTCCCAAATTTTTACGTACCTTCTGTAATCGAAACTCAGCGATTAAACTTTCCAGTTTATCCCGCTGATACTCTTTGGTGGTATGAGTCATTTCCAAGACACACCGGATATTATCTTCCACCGACAACTTGCGAAACACCGAAGCCTCTTGCGCCAAATACCCGATACCGATTTGCGCCCGTTTATAAACCGGATAATCTGTAATGTCGAGATCATTCAGATAAATATGCCCCTGATTGGGGGTTATCAATCCGGTCGTCATATAGAAAGTCGTTGTCTTTCCTGCGCCATTCGGGCCCAACAACCCCACGATTTCCCCCTGTGTAACATCTATCGACACATGGTTCACAACCGTCCGCTGACGATATTTCTTTACCAAATCTTCGGTTCGCAGCACCATATTATTTTCCGAAGATTCCAAATCCGATTGAACATTCAAATGAACCTTCTCTTCGGTATTGGCAGCCACCGGTTGATGCTTAAAAAATTTGGAAAACATATTTCTACCTTTAAAATTATCTGCAAAAATAGTGAAAGGTAAGCGCAGAGGCAAGCGAAAATTGCATTTTCGACTTGACTATGCCAAACCGCATTCAATCTTCACAGAGACAAAGATATTGAAAATAGACAATCCTATCAGCCGTTTTAACGAAATAAAATGATTGAGAACTTAATTCTACTATAAAAGATAATGGCTCATCGATTCTTTTTCATTACTTTTGTTCTTCAATAATCCAATTAGCGGATATGATTATACAAGATTCATTAAAAAAGTTCGGAGATTACGTCTTGTTAATGAGACGCGTATTTACAATACCGGACCGATGGAGAGAGTTTTTCAAAAGATATATTTCCGAAATATACAAATTAGGAATAGACTCTATTCCCATCGTCATTACTATTTCCGTTTTCATCGGAGCCGTGATTGCCATACAAATGCAAAAGAATGTGGTATCGCCCATGATACCGGCCTACGCCGTAGGATTGGCTACCCGAGATGTCATCTTATTGGAATTTTCCTCTTCCATATTATGTCTGATCTTGGCTGGTAAAGTCGGGTCAAACATAGCCTCCGAAATAGGAACCATGCGGGTAACCGAGCAAATAGACGCACTTGAAATTATGGGTGTCAACTCTGCCAACCTGTTGATATTACCCAAAATCGCGGCAATGGTCTCTTTCATTCCGGTATTGGTCGTGTTCAGTATGGCGAGTGGTATTACGGGTGGATTCCTGATAGCCCAATTCACCGACATAATTTCCGTGTCAAAATACATCTATGGACTACAAAGTTTTTTTAATGAATATTACATTTGGCAAGCCATATTCAAAGCACTCTTCTTCGCCTTTGTCATCAGTAGCGTAGCCTCGTACTATGGATACAAAGTGAAAGGTGGAGCACTCGAAGTCGGGCAAGCCAGTACCGACTCTGTCGTCGTAAGCAGCGTTATCGTTTTACTTCTCGACGTGGTTCTCACTCAAATTTTATTTTGATGATAGAAGTTAATAATATATCCAAATCATTCGACGGGAAAGTCATTCTACACAATGTCTCCGCCAAATTCTACTCTGGAAAGACAAACTTAATTATCGGGCAAAGTGGATCGGGCAAAACGGTATTGATGAAATGTATCGTTGGTCTCATGCAACCCGATAAAGGACAAGTTATTTATGACGGTAGAGACATCACTTCGATGTCGGCTTCACAAATTAAAGAACTTCGGAACGAAATAGGCATGCTATTTCAAGGCTCGGCCCTATTCGATTCAGAGACGGTATTGGGCAATGTCATGTTTCCGCTAAGAATGTTCACACGAGACACCTATGCCTCTTGTAAAAAAAGAGCAGAATTTTGTTTAGAACGTGTTAATCTAAAAGGAGTTAACGATTTGTATCCGTCGGAGATCAGCGGAGGCATGCAAAAACGCGTAGCGATAGCTCGTGCCATCGCATTGAATCCCAAATACTTATTTTGCGACGAGCCTAACTCGGGACTCGATCCGAAAACCTCTATCCTTATCGACGAATTATTAAGCGATATTACACACGAATACAATATAACGACAATCATCAATACCCACGATATGAACTCTGTAATAGGAATCGGTGAAAATATTGTCTTTATTAATAAAGGACACAGAGAGTGGGTAGGAAATCGTACCAAAATATTCACATCATCTAACGAAGCTCTGAACGACTTTGTCTTTGCGACTCGCTTATTCAAGGAAGTAAAAGGCTATATGATCGAAGAATACCGCAAACACGAATCGGCCGACGAATGAGTATAAGTATATATTTTTTTGTAGGCGATTAACTCATTAAAGTCAATCGCCTTTTATTTTTTTTGAGAATATTTTGTTTTTTAATAAATATTCCCTTTCTTTGAGAAAAGAAACACCCCAATTTGCGTACTATGAAATTCTATCGAAATACCATGCTAATATTTTGTGCATTATTAGGATTCTCAAAAAAACTCCATTGCACAATCAATGCCATTTGGAGATGATAAGTAGCCTTACTTTCAAATATTAAATAATATAATTATTATGGGCTTATTAAAAAATAGAATAATTAAAATGGGATGCGATTTTTGGATCGATACCGAAGAAGATGCTCCCTCGGTCGTAACCCGTATGACCAGTATACAACCCTCGTGGGCTACAACAAAAGGCGAAATATTTAGGACCATACCTAATGAAATAATGCCAAGCAGGGAAATACCCGGAAAATTCTTTAAACAAAACCTGTGGAAATTATCCGGCACTACCTATTTTGAAAAAGACGACCATCTGATACCTTTCAAATCGATCGATATGCTCGAAATGATCGAGAAACAGAAAAGCTCTTTCCAAAAGATTTTTAGGAACTACAAATACAAATGCCTCCTTCATTTCTGCTATACCAACCGGCATAAACTTCAATTCCGCATTCCGCCTGAACTGTGGAAGCGTATCGCACCGTACGGATTGTTGGTCGACTTCGACCTGTACCTGCTCAGTAAAAGCAAAAAAAATAACATTAACCGAATCAAGGCCGGAACCGAGATGGGCTGTACACTCTATATCGAGACCGGAAAGAATGACCCGGGTATCGTTACCGAGCTGACCGGAATATCCCCCACCCGTATCAAACGGAAAGGATACCCCGACATACCCTACACCGAGCTCGGCACTCACCCGGTCTTCGATGAGAAAAATGTCTGGTTTTACGACACGTTCGACAACCGAAAATCATCGAAATACTTCGATCTGGTATATCAATCCAACGAAATATTGGACTTGATAGAAAGCCGTTCAGAGTCGTTTCGAAAAGTTTTCCGCCGTTTCAAAAACAGCGGACTGATACTCCATTGCAGTATGGGACATTATAACTTCCAGTTCAGAATACGGCCCGACATGTGGAAAAGAATCGCCAAACTGAATATCCCAGTAGATTTTTATCTATACTACATAAGTACGCCTTACTTCGACGACTAAACTATCAGACACATGGGAATACAGAAGATTGAAATCGGGGATATTTTTGAAGTCCCTACGGCAATAGGAAATGCATATATCCAATACATGGCCGAAGTAGACCAAACGACATTGATACGCTTGCTTCCGGGGGTATACCATGAACCTGTCGATTTGGAAAAATTAGCACAACAAAAAGAACGATATATCTGTTTCGTTCCGTTGGGAATAGCTTTACGAAGAAAATACATTCGCAAAGTCGGCTTTTCCGAAGTCAAAAAGTTCAAAGTCCCTAAATATTTCAAAGATGTAGAAAAAGTTTGCGGAGTGTTCAAGGGGTGGGAAATTACCAATATTCAAAATAATGAATGGAGATTGGTAAAAAAACTAACAAAAAAGCAAAAAGAATATCCACCCAGCGGAATCTGGGGTATAGAATTTTTAATAGACCGTATTGAAAAAAACTGGAACCCGGAAACTTGGGAAGACGAATATACAGAACAAGAATCATAAACAGAAGATGAAAAAGGAGATAAAAGGAGAAAACGTTACAAATAAGAATCTTGTTACCATAAAAATAAAACAACGAAAAGAGCCCATCACTGGCCTTTACGTGAACCATGATAACAATTGGGTCGCTGTTTTGGAAAATACATATGACTATGTCCTCGATGGATATACATTCATCAATCGAGAGTGGATAGACCATTTTCATATCGAAACAGATAGAATAGCAGACTATATATTTTCCAACTCAAAATGGGAGCTCATAAATTCTACGCTTCTATTTCCTCCCGCTTTATTTGATAAAGATAAAGAGAAACTCGTTGAGATATGGCAACACAAAGCTCATAAATTTTGGCTTGGAGAAATAAAAAATATCAACGAACAATACATAACAATGAGGATTTTAGATAAACAGGCACAATGGATTGAATATAAAAAATTTCCTTTACAGAAGATTCGCTTTTTTCGAGTGAATACTCGTTATTCGTGCGCTTATCAAAAATATATAACGACAGACTCCACAAAAATCCCCCGATTGGAAATCTGGGAAATCAAGGTTAATAACCACAATGAAATATATAAAGGTGTGGTCATTCAAGAAAATGAAGAATGGATTATTCTTCACCAAAGTCAGAGAGATTTTAATTTCGACGGATATTTATTTATCAATAAAAATTTCATTAAACAAAAAAATATAGTTTCAACAGATAGAATTTCGGCAAAAATCCTTTCTCTAAACTATTCACCGATGTGGAAATATGAAGGAAAGGGTATAGATTGTACAAATACCATGCACATTTTCAGTACCTTCATGGAGAAAAAAGAAAACATAGCGATAGGATTGGAATCGGACGATTATATCCTTGTCGGAAAAATTTCCAAGCTCAACCGAAAATCCATTGTTCTCAATAAAATAGATGAACAGACGAACTTTATACAATCACAAAGAATCCCTTTCTCCAAAATACGTCTTATCGAATATAAGAACAATTATCTCACCTCACTAAGTAAATATGAGAATCTTTTCGCCTCCATAGATTGATGATAAATTACTACGGAAAAAGCATTAAAATTACATGCTATTATTCCCATAACTCATAGAATAAAGGAAGATTAAAAGTAATGATTACATTCGACAATAAAAAAATTAGAATGGGATGCGATTTTTGGATCGATACCGAAGAAGATGCTCCCTCGGTCGTAACCCGTATGACCAGTATACAACCCTCGTGGGCTACAACAAAAGGCGAAATATTTAGGACCATACCTAATGAAATAATGCCAAGCAGGGAAATACCCGGAAAATTCTTTAAACAAAACCTGTGGAAATTATCCGGCACTACCTATTTTGAAAAAGACGACCATCTGATACCTTTCAAATCGATCGATATGCTCGAAATGATCGAGAAACAGAAAAGCTCTTTCCAAAAGATTTTTAGGAACTACAAATACAAATGCCTCCTTCATTTCTGCTATACCAACCGGCATAAACTTCAATTCCGCATTCCGCCTGAACTGTGGAAGCGTATCGCACCGTACGGATTGTTGGTCGACTTCGACCTGTACCTGCTCAGTAAAAGCAAAAAAAATAACATTAACCGAATCAAGGCCGGAACCGAGATGGGCTGTACACTCTATATCGAGACCGGAAAGAATGACCCGGGTATCGTTACCGAGCTGACCGGAATATCCCCCACCCGTATCAAACGGAAAGGATACCCCGACATACCCTACACCGAGCTCGGCACTCACCCGGTCTTCGATGAGAAAAATGTCTGGTTTTACGACACGTTCGACAACCGAAAATCATCGAAATACTTCGATCTGGTATATCAATCCAACGAAATATTGGACTTGATAGAAAGCCGTTCAGAGTCGTTTCGAAAAGTTTTCCGCCGTTTCAAAAACAGCGGACTGATACTCCATTGCAGTATGGGACATTATAACTTCCAGTTCAGAATACGGCCCGACATGTGGAAAAGAATCGCCAAGCTGAATATCCCGGTAGATTTTTATCTATACTACATAAGTACGCCTTATTTCGACGACTAAACCATTGGACTCATGGGAACACAGAAGATTGAAATCGGGGATATTTGTGAAATCAAACAAAGAAAATGTATTTCCATAACTTGTAGAATAGAAATGGATTAAAAAATAATAGAATTAAATGGCAGAATTTAACGATAAAATAATAGAAATGGGATGCGATTTTTGGATCGATACCGAAGAAGATGCTCCCTCGGTCGTAACCCGTATGACCAGTATACAACCCTCGTGGGCTACAACAAAAGGCGAAATATTTAGGACCATACCTAATGAAATAATGCCAAGCAGGGAAATACCCGGAAAATTCTTTAAACAAAACCTGTGGAAATTATCCGGCACTACCTATTTTGAAAAAGACGACCATCTGATACCTTTCAAATCGATCGATATGCTCGAAATGATCGAGAAACAGAAAAGCTCTTTCCAAAAGATTTTTAGGAACTACAAATACAAATGCCTCCTTCATTTCTGCTATACCAACCGGCATAAACTTCAATTCCGCATTCCGCCTGAACTGTGGAAGCGTATCGCACCGTACGGATTGTTGGTCGACTTCGACCTGTACCTGCTCAGTAAAAGCAAAAAAAATAACATTAACCGAATCAAGGCCGGAACCGAGATGGGCTGTACACTCTATATCGAGACCGGAAAGAATGACCCGGGTATCGTTACCGAGCTGACCGGAATATCCCCCACCCGTATCAAACGGAAAGGATACCCCGACATACCCTACACCGAGCTCGGCACTCACCCGGTCTTCGATGAGAAAAATGTCTGGTTTTACGACACGTTCGACAACCGAAAATCATCGAAATACTTCGATCTGGTATATCAATCCAACGAAATATTGGACTTGATAGAAAGCCGTTCAGAGTCGTTTCGAAAAGTTTTCCGCCGTTTCAAAAACAGCGGACTGATACTCCATTGCAGTATGGGACATTATAACTTCCAGTTCAGAATACGGCCCGACATGTGGAAAAGAATCGCCAAGCTGAATATCCCAGTAGATTTTTATCTATACTACATAAGTACGCCTTATTTCAACGACTAAACTATCAGACTCATGGAAATACAGAAGATTGAAATCGGGGATATTTTTGAAATCAAACAAAGAGAGAAAAATGTATTGTAGAATAAAGTAGACTAAAAAACAAATAGCCTAAAAATAAAAGTGGGATAATGCCCGAAACGACATTATCCCACCTTCGTTACAATTCATTCGGTTTCATCAATAATTCCATTGGCAAGCGATCATACGCAAGTTATTATCCCCGATAGTACGCAAATCGGTTAATTGATTATACCGGCAATTGATATAAACCAAATTCGGACAAAACGATACATCGAGGACATTCAACTGGTTATTACTGCAAATCAATCGTTGTAACATGGTTCTATTGCTCAAATCGAGTGTCGAAAGGTCGTTGTACGAGCAATCGACAAAATACAGATTAGTAGTCCCGTCGAGGTTCAAAGAAGTTAAATCGTTATACGAACACACCAAATCGGCCAACGACGTACAATCGAGTACACCCAATGTCTTCATATTGTTGTCACTGCAAATAAGAGACGTAAGAGACGGTAATTTGGACAAAAGCATATTCGATATTTCGTTATCGTCGATATTCAAATTAGACAGACTGACCGTCCCGAACAGATTCAAACTGGTCAATTTATTATAACCGCAATATAGATTTTTAAGATTTTCACAACTATCGACACTCAACGATTCAAGATGACAGCCCTGAACATTCAAGCTCTGTAATTGCTGAGCTCCGTTTACATTAAGTTCCACGAACAAATTATTGGAACAATTCAGATTTTTCAAACCGGGAAGCCCGGAGAGAGACAAATCGGTCAAGCGATTTTTATAACAATCGAGCTTAATCAATGCCGGACAATTGTCTATATTCAACTCCGACAGCTTGTTCCTGCTGACATTCAATGTATTGAGCGCAGTACAGTTAGACACATTAATCTCCGTCAACTGATTGCGTGAACAATCGACTTTCTGCAAAGCCGTAAACCCATTCAAATCCAATTCTCCGGCCAATTCCTTATCCTTCCAATCGATAGAAATAGCACGGCCATCGCTCCATACTACCCCCTTCCACATTGCAGGATTCTTAATGTCGGTAATTCCCAAACGAATATAATTGGCATCTCCCTTAGCCGATTTTTGCTGCAAAAAACTTTGCAACTGTTTTACCTCTTTTTGATTGCTTTTTTGAGCGAACAATAACCCTGCGCTTCCCAGCACAATGGCTAACATAATGAAGACTCTTTTCATAACTGTTTTTATTATTTAGTACCTGTTAAAAGTTATTCGGTTTCCAAAACAGAAACTTTACAACTCTTAAACAACAGTTGTAGAAAAAAGTTCTTTTAACTTGCGAAAAGATAACGGTTATTATGGTTCAGTCAATAATTAGTGGAGATTATCTTTTAACTCTTGTACTCGCAGATAGAGAGGAAAAAGAATATTCGTAGAGACTTTTTAGACCCTCTCCCTTGCCGTATCCCATAGCCTTACGGGGTGTTTCAATTTTTACTATCAGAGATATTTTAAAACACCTCCCCTGCCGTGCCCCGTAGCATTGCGGGGTGTGGCGAAGCAATAGGGGAGGTGTCCGCAAGGACGGAGGGGTTAACCCCTACTGCTAAAAAACTTATGAAATCTTTCCAATCCCTCTCCTCAAAACTACCGTTCCGTCGGTATCTCCCCTATTGCTACCGCAACACAGGGGATGCAATCCATCGCATTCGTTAAAATTCCGGCCTACCCCCTCGGATTTTCTACTGAACCGTTATTATGACTTACGAATAGAGTTCTCTTCGATAACAATGCGTCGAGCTTTATACAAAGCGCCTATCGCTTTTTTAAAGCTCTTCTTGCTACACTGGAAATAATGTGCAATCTCCTCGGCGGGCGATTTATCCGAAAGTCGTAACACCCCTCCCGCTTCATTCAACTTCTGTAAAATCGATTCACACAACGGGTCTATTTTTTCATATCCCGGAAGCTGTAACATCACATCTATCTTATCATCTTCCCTCACTTGTTTTACATAAGCACGCAAGTACTCCCCAATGGTTATAGGTCTGAAAATCTCGTTGTGATAAATCACCCCCCAATGCAAATTATCGATAATAACCTTGTATCCGAGCGGAGTCCTTTGAGTTACTATGATTTCGACAGGTTGATTCGCCTCATATTCAGGAGGGACATTGTCTAAAAATTTATCCAATTTTGCGGAAGCGACTATTCGGCCGGTAGCAAAGTCGAGATATACATATACAATATGAAACTCGCCTTGCTGCATATCCGTATTTTGTTCCCGAAACGGGACCAACAAATCTTTCGCCTCTACTCCCCAATCCAAAAATGCGCCGATTCTATTCACCGACTTTACCTGTAACCACGCAAATTCACCTACTTGTGCATACGGTTTTTGTGTCGTTGCAATAAGCCGGTCTTCCGAATCATAATAAACAAAGACATCTATCTCTCCGCCTTCACTGCATGATTGTTCCGGGACGAACTTCCGTGGTAATAAAATTTCGCCCTTCTCTCCCCCGTCGAGGTAAACGCCGAAATCGACCGTTTTAACAACTTTGAGCTTATTGAATTTTCCGACTTGTAACATATAGGTTTATTTTTCACGAATCCTATTGCAAAGATAGTGCAAACGAGGGCAGAAACAAATTTATTTGGTTATGCCGAGTGCAGCCTATTCTCGCATTTTTGCAAAGATAGTACAAACGAGGGGCAGAAAAATCATTTGGTTATGCCGAATGTAGCCCATCTTCGCGCTTATGCAAATGTACACAAATCTTTCAACAGAAATTATAAAAATCCCGAAAACCGGGTGCTCGCATAATACTATTCCTTTTTTGCTTCTTTTCCCTTGCCAAGCACGACAAAAGGTGTATTTTTGTAAAAAACTTATTTATATGAAAAAAGTATCGTTATTGAGTATAATAGCATTGATAAGCTGTCTGTACTCTTGTAATTTCAAGAATAATCATTCAAATGAAACGAATGCCGATTCTGTTGTGGTGGAAAAATTAGTCATCGCAGACACCTACCATCTCTCCGGAGATACCGCAAAGCCTGCTTGTAAAGTTGTCTTGACAATGGAAATTCCTGTAAAATACAAACAAGACAGCGATTACCTTCATTTGCAAAAAATACTTTCTCCTCTAACCTTTGGAGACGAATATACGGGAGACTCCTTGAAACAAGCCGCACAAAAGGTCGTAGAGTCTCATTTAAACGCCTATAAAGAAATAGAACCCGAATTCGAAAAAGAACTGGCGAAAAGCGGAGAGGCTTATTCTTTCGAATGGGACTTCGATTACACCCTTTCTCCCGTTTACAATCGCAATGATTTCTTCTGTTATGGAGTATCTTCGTCCGAATATACGGGCGGAGCCCACGGCATGTATTCGAATCGTTATTACACGATAGACCTCTCCAACTGGAAAAGAATCGGTTTAGACGATATTTTCCAGCCCGATTCATCGGATGCGCTTAGTTCTATCTTATTAAACCGGCTGATGAAACAACTGAATGTATCGTCACCCGACTCCCTACTGGAATTAGGCTATTTCGACACGGAAGATATCATGGCTACCGAAAACTTCTATCTGACCGATACCGGTATCTGTTGGGTATATAACCCTTACGAAATAGCTTGTTATGCGACAGGACAAACCAGTATAGAAATACCGTTCAAAGAGATCGACAGCTATATTTTACCCGACAGCCCCGTTCGTCGTTTAATCAAATAAACAGCAAACCATGCAATATATAAAAACGTATTTCCCGAATCTGACACCGAAGCAGGAAAATCAATTTATGGCTTTGGGACAGTTATATACCGACTGGAATGCAAAGATCAATGTTATCTCTCGCAAAGACATAGAGAACTTGTACCTCCACCATATCCTGCACTCTTTGGGAATTGCCAAAACGATAAATTTCGCAGATGGTTCCGAGATTCTCGACGTGGGAACCGGAGGAGGGTTTCCCGGTATTCCCCTCGCCATACTTTTCCCGGAATGTAAATTCCATCTGATAGACCGCATCGGAAAAAAAATAAAAGTCGCCGCGAACGTCGCCGAATCCATTGATTTGGAAAATGTGACTTTTCAGCACGGAAGCGTAGAAGAAAACAAGTCCGAATACGATTTCGTGGTAAGCCGGGCGGTTATGCCCCTACCCGATCTATTGAAACTGATACGGAAAAACATAAAAAAAGAACAACGAAACGCACTTCCCAACGGACTTCTCTGTCTAAAAGGCGGTGAATTACAAAACGAACTCGTTACAGTAAAAAAGACATCGATCGTATTCGACTTGAAAGACTACTTCAAAGAAGATTATTTCGACACGAAAAAAGTCGTCTATGTGCAAATTGTAAAAAAATAGGTTCAAATGAGAATTGCCCGATTTCAATTCAACATGCTCCCGGTAAATACCTATGTTTTATGGGACACGGCCAGTAGGGAATGCGCCATCGTCGATGCCGGATGCTATTATCCGAAAGAAGAAGAAACTCTCGCCGAATTCATTGACGATAATAAGCTGACCGTAAAATATTTGTTAGCTACGCATCTGCACTTCGATCACTGTTTCGGTAATTCTTTCGTGGCAAAAAAATATGGAGTTATATTATGTGCAGCGGAAGCCGACGAATTTCTCTTACAAAATATGGTACGCCAATGCGAATCTTTTGGTATTCCGTTTCGAGGAGAAATACAGCCGATTGGGCATTATATTTCCGATAAAGACACATTTGACCTCGGTCTCGAAAAATTAAAAGCGATTGCCGTACCCGGACACTCTCCGGGAAGTATAGCTTTTTATGCCCCCGATTCAGGGTTTGTACTGTCGGGCGATGCGCTTTTCCAAATGAGCATTGGAAGAACCGATTTGCCGGGAGGAAATCATCATCAGTTGGTCGAATCTATACGAACAAGATTACTTACTCTACCGAAAGAAACAATCGTATATCCCGGTCACGGGCCGGAAACAGAGATCGGTATCGAACAAATCGAGAATCCCTTTTTATGAAAGGGATTCTTTATTTTCCGAATCATCTATATGATCCAATAAAAAGCGCTTTAACGATTGAATGGCTCCATGCACATTTTTCCACTGTTGCGACTTCTCATTCGGTAAACCGCTAAAATCGGAAGACTGGCTCATTTGGTCTATGATTTGTATCTGGCGCTCAGCATTCGCGTCATCGTCCATCTTCGCATAAGCGAGGGCTAATTTAAGCCTGCAATGCAGGTCGTACGAATCTTCCCGAAGCACTGTTTCAAACACAGAAACAGCCTCTTCATAATATTCGAGATGAAGGCACGCCTCGCCTTTGAGTTTCATAGTTTCCATATCGTCTTCATTCAACTCCAACGACTTGGACAAATGATAATAGGCCTCTTCGTAGTCTCCTTCCTTCAAAAGAATTTCACCTAAAAACGAATGAGCCTCGTCGTCCCTACTATCAAGGCTTAAAGTATCTCTCAAATAAACAACGGCTTTCTGTATATCTCCCAATTCATAATAACAAGTAGCCAACTGATAACATATATTCGAGTTCGAAGGCTCTATATCGAGAGCCTTGTGAAAAAACTTCAACGCATTGTTGTTATCGTCCAATTTCACATAGCACTCCCCGATCAATTCATAAGCAACCGATTTTTCCTTTGTGATAGACTCATATTCAAGAAACTGTTCTATGGCCTTCTCATATTGTCCGGAGTCGTAATAACAATATCCTTTAAACGAGATTATCGATTCTTCATTTTCCTTCACCGCCAATGCAAAATCACAAGCCTCTACCGCTTTGTCATAATGTTTTAACAAAGCCTCGACTTTGGCCAAAGAAAACCAATCCTGCAACGAATAAGGGTCTTTGTCTATCAATTTATTATAAATAATGACAGATCGCTCATACTCCGAACGCTCTTCGCAGATAGCAGCCATTTCTCGAAACAACTCCCGGCTATCGGGTAACACCTTTCCCGCTTTCTCCACGAACTCCACCAATTCATCGAAACAATCGTAATCGGTATATATATCCACGGCATCGAAACAAAAATCTTCCCGAATATCGTCGTTATCCAACATAGCAAGCAACAACGCATGGCCATCTTTCATATAACCGTCGATAAATAACAGCTCAGCCCGAATAAGTGTGGCATCAAGACTATAATCGGCCAGTTCGGACATAATTCTTTTCGCTTCATCTGCTCTATCGAGATAAAGCATATAACGAGCCTCTTTGAGCTTCAAATCCACATTGTCGGGGTGAAGATTCAACCCGAACTTAATAGCGTGCAACGCTTTGGACAACTGCCCTTTGGACTCATAATAATCCGAGATTTCATCTATCTCGTCGGTATCGAAATAACAACTAACTGTCCCGCGCAACATTTCTTCGTAGCGGTCTATGAGTTCATTCGGCTTTTTAACTGACATCGCAGATTCAGATAAAAACTGTCGAATCCCTTATACATAAGGAACCCGACAGTATAGAAAATAAATTTATACTTTACTTCGATTTTAATTTTTCCCAGCTATCTTTCAAAGATACGGTCCTATTGAACACCAAATGCCCATCGGTCGAATCCGGGTCCACACAAAAATATCCTGTACGCTGGAATTGATATCGATTGCCGGGCTTGGCATTCTCGGCCAAGTAAGGCTCGATACGGCAATTATCGACGATTTTTAGAGAATCGGGATTTAATAATTCTCTGAAATCCATATCTTTCTCCTCTGCCGGATTTTCTACATTGAATAGCCGGTCATACAACCTGACTTCTGCTGTCGAACTATATTCTGCCGATACCCAATGTAACGTACCTTTCACTTTGCGCATACTTCCCGGCATACCGCTTCGTGTATCGGGATCGTATTCACAATAAATTTCTTCTACGTTTCCATCGGAATCTTTTTTAATTCCGGTGCACTTGATTATATATGCCGACTTCAATCTCACTTCCTGATCGGGAGCTAAACGGAAGAATTTTTTGGGAGGATTTTCCATAAAATCGTCCCGCTCTATGTATAGCTCTCGGGTGAAAGGTATTTGATGGGTTCCTGCCTCCGGGTCTTCGGGATTATTCTCGGTTTCCAAATATTCCACTTTATTTTCCGGATAATTGGTAATAATCAATTTAACAGGATTAAGAACTGCCGATACACGGGTCGCTGTTTTATTCAGATCTTCCCGGATACTATGTTCGAGTAAAGAAACACTGATGATTCCGTCGTATTTTGTATAACCTATTTTCTGTATAAAATTCTTTATGGATTCAGGCGTATATCCACGACGGCGCAATCCGCAAATCGTCGGCATACGAGGATCGTCCCAGCCGGCAACCAGACCCTCTTTTACCAACTGTAAAAGTTTCCGTTTACTCATCACCGTATAGGTCAAATTCAAACGGTTGAACTCTATCTGGCGAGGGCAATAACTCTCGTCGGCCAATTCCTTTACAAAATACTCATATAAAGGACGATGCACCTCAAACTCCAAGGTACAAATCGAATGAGTCACCCCTTCGAAATAATCCGATTGCCCATGTGCGAAATCATACATGGGATATACATTCCATTTCGTTCCGGTACGATGATGAGGATGCTTGATAATACGGTACATGATAGGATCGCGGAAGTGCATATTGGGAGAAGCCATGTCGATTTTCGCACGTAAGACAAAACGACCTTCCTCGAATTCGCCCTTATTCATTCGCTCGAACAAATCGAGATTTTCCTCTACGCTTCTATTCCGATAAGGGCTTTCTATTCCCGGCTGTGTGGGAGTACCCTTTTGGCGGGCTATCTCTTCCGAAGATTGTTCATCGACATAGGCTTTACCCTCCTTGATTAAACGAATGGCCAAGTCCCATAACTTGGGAAAGTAATCGGATGCATAATACAACCGGTCTCCCCAATCGAACCCCAACCAATGAATATCTTCCATTATGGAGTCTACATATTCTACGTCCTCCTTCACCGGATTGGTATCGTCAAATCGCAAATTACATGTACCTCCGAACTTTTCGGCAATTCCGAAATCCATACAGATCGCTTTCGCGTGCCCTATATGCAGATAACCGTTAGGCTCTGGCGGGAAACGCGTATTCAAACGGCCACCATTCTTTCCGGCTTTCAAATCGGCTTCAACTATCTGTTCTATGAAATTAAGACTTTTCTTGTCTTCTATCTCATTGTTAGTTTCAATCTGTGTCATAAATGCGCATTATTTATAAGTGCGCAAATATACGAAAAGCTAAGAGAAGGACAAAATGAACGAGTATTTTTCATACCAAACCCAACCGTCCATTTTACTTTTCCCATACACGAAACTTCTATTCAAAAAAAATGGAAACGATATGGCAACATACAAGAAAAGTGAAATAACCATAGTCCTTCATCAAATCCAATTCATCTCTGTATAATATCGCATTAAATTATCTATCGCATTCTGTAAATCGATGTGTAACTGATGCGTCATACGATGAATACGGATTCTTCCATGAATATTCATTTTAGCCAATAAAAGCGACGAAAAGGCCTCTTTTCTTATCTTTTCACCGAGCTTATTGTTAAATCCCACAGTGACACTGTCTTCATGCTTGGCTACATATCCCAATAATTCTTCCGAAACTTGGGATTCCCCTGCCTGCTTCTTTATAGCCCAAACTTCATAATGATAATCGTCGTTAACGGTAGCGACATACGGTGGAACCGCCGTCTGAAACATTTTCTTCACTTCTTTATAAACACTATTCACAGCTTCCATAATTTTTATTTTAGTTATTCATAATACACCCGAATCACATGTATTGTTCAACGATAAATAATGTATATCATCTGTCTTTTTATTACATTTGCAACGTTTTATAAATCATAAAGCGTGATATATCCACAAAATTTCGAACAAAAAATAGGATTCGACCAAATTCGATCGCTCATTAAAGAAAAATGTCTCAGCACATTGGGTATCGATTATACCGATAGAATGACGTTTTCTACCGGTTACGAATCTATACGGGAACAACTGAATCAAACATGGGAATTTGTACGCATTCTTGAAAATGCCGATGACTTTCCCGCCGATTTCTTTTTCGATGTACGACCGTCGATAAAACGAGTTCGTATAGAAGGAACCTTTTTGGAAGAAACCGAATTATTCGACCTGCGGAGGTCGCTCGACACCATACAACGCATTATCCGATTTTTATATCCCGGAGAAGAGGAAGAAATCAAATACCCTTATCTATATAATCTGTCGAAAGAGATAAGTTCTTTTCCCGATTTAATCAAACGAATCGATCTCATTCTCGATAAATTCGGACATATCAAAGACAATGCCTCCCCCCAACTGGCTCACATTCGCAGTAATATATCCTCCACGTTATCTGGTATATCCCGAAGCCTAAATGCAATACTGAGGACTGCCCAGAGCGAAGGATTCGTGGATAAAGAGGTCAGCCCCACTATGCGAGACGGACGCTTGGTCATACCGGTAGCACCTTCGTACAAACGAAAAATCAGGGGGATCGTACACGACGAATCGGCTAGCGGAAAGACCATATTCATCGAACCTGCCGAAGTTGTGGAAGCGAACAATCGAGTTAGGGAACTCGAAAACGAAGAACGTCGAGAAATCACACGTATTTTAACATCGTTCACCGACGAACTTCGTCCGGCTATCGATGAAATCATCTATTCCTATGAATTCCTCGCCGAAATCGACTTTATTCGGGCGAAAGCCCTCTTTGCCGAGGAAATAGGCGGAGTCTTACCCACTTTTGAAAATACTCGGCAAATCGAATGGTTTCACGCCGTACACCCCTTGCTTTACCTATCGTTGAAACGACAAGGGAAAACAATCGTACCACTCGATTTGACGTTAGACGAAAAGAACAGAATACTGCTCATCTCCGGCCCGAATGCCGGGGGAAAATCAGTCTGTCTCAAAACCGTCGGGCTTTTACAATATATGTTGCAATGCGGACTGTTGGTTCCCATGCACGACAATTCCCGAACCGGCATATTCAAGGATATATTTATCGATATCGGCGACGAGCAATCCATCGAAGACGATTTAAGTACATATAGTTCTCATCTCACACACATGAAGTATTTCGTACGTAATGCGAATGAGAACAGTCTTTTACTTATCGACGAATTCGGCGGAGGAACCGAACCGCAAATCGGAGGAGCCATAGCAGAAGCATTATTGGACCGATTCAACCAAAAGCATGCCTATGGAATCATCACGACCCACTATCAAAACTTGAAACACTTTGCCGAAGATTCAGAAGGAATCATAAACGGAGCCATGCTTTATGACCGCCATCTGATGCAACCCTTGTTCAAACTATCCATTGGCAATCCGGGGAGTTCGTTCGCCATTGAAATCGCCCGTAAGATAGGACTTCCCGAAGAAGTAATCGCCGCCGCATCAGAAAAAGTAGGTTCGGCATACATAGATATGGATAAATATTTACAAGACATCGTTCGGGATAAACGCTATTGGGAAAGTAAACGTCAGAACATACGCCAACGGGAAAAAAAGCTCGAAGAACTAACCGCCCGGTATGAAGCCGATTTGATCGCTTTGGAAAAACAACGCAAGGAACTGTTGAAACAAGCGAAAGGTGATGCCGCTCAACTTCTCGCAGAAGCCAATGCACGTATCGAAAACACGATACGGGAAATTAAAGAGGCGCAAGCAGAGAAAGAAAAAACCCGCATAGCCCGGCAGAAATTCGAACAATTCAAAACCGAATTGGAAGAAACCCCGACCGTCGACGACAAAATCAGCAAAAAACTCAAACAGATCAACGACCGGAAAAAACGGAAACAACAAAAAAGAGAAGAAAGCAATCTACAACCTACCGCTCACACCGTTTTAATGAAAGGCGACTCCGTTCGCTTGAAAGGCCAAAATTCCGTGGGTGAAGTCCTTTACGTCAACGATAATGAAGTTACCGTCGCTTTCGGACTGCTGAAATCGACCGTCAAAGCCGACCGTTTGGAAAAGGTCAGCAAAAACCAAATCAAAAAAGAAAATTCGAAAGCCACTTTTATCAGTTCGCAAACAACCGACGATATGAGGGAAAAGCAACTGAATTTCAAGCAAGAAATCGATGTGAGAGGCATGCGGGCCGACGAAGCGTTACAAGCTGTTACCTATTTCATAGACGATGCCATACAAGTAGGTTGTGCTCGCGTACGCATTCTGCATGGCACTGGAACTGGCGTTCTTCGACAAGTCATCAGACAATACCTCAAAACTGTACCGGGAGTCTCCCACTTCCAAGACGAACACGTCCAGTTGGGAGGAGCCGGTATTACGGTCGTGGAACTAAACTGAAAAAAGGAGGAGCGAGCCACCTTAGAAGCTGTTTTAAATTTATTCCGAGACTGGGGCGCAATATGGCCGGAACATACCTGCTTGCAATGATAATATTATTTCTCAATAAATTTAAAACAACTTCTTAGTCAGGCAATTCCTCTCCCCTTCCTATTTCCTATAAATCGTAAACTTCATCGACCGTATAATTGAGAAAATCGTTCAGCGGTTTCATGATGTGAAAATCATGAGCCGCTTTTTCGATCCAATCGGGCGAACCGAAAAAATCATCAGGCTTCACATTCACCACCACATAATCTTTTCGTTTAAGCCATGCGGCTTGTTCGCAATCCCGTGGAAACGGTCGGGGAACGATTTTCAAAGTTTCCCCTACCCAGTCCCGATACAACGATTTAAACTCTTTGTTTTCCACAATATCTTTCAGCTCGTCATAATTATCGTAAACCGCTTGGCGCAGAGCTTTCAACAATTTGGGTTCCGGACACCAAACGCCCCCGCTCAACAGACAATTCCCCGGTTCGAAATGGAAATAATACCCGGCTCGCAAACTTTTACGGCCACCCTTCGCCATATAAGCGGACATATACGATTTATACGGAGTTTTATCCGGCGAGAAACGAATATCACGATAAATGCGATACATACAGTTCTTAGCCTCCAACCCCACGATATCTTCGTCGAACTGCGATATTTGCTGTATAAGTTCTTGGATTTTCTCAACAAACAAAGGACGCAACCGATCATACTCTTCCTTATGAACTTGAAACCATTCTCTATTATTGTTTTCTCTCAATCGGGACAAATAATCCAATATTTCTTTCATCTTCTCAGTGTTTATATCGTAACAAATGTACAAGTTTTTTTACTTTCTTCCTCGCATAAATTTTCATTTTGTAATATAATTATCAAAAACGCCGCCTAAGTTATCGGCTATATTTGCATTTTTTATTAACTTGCCACGTTTTTAAGAAAAAGCAATACACAAAAAAATAAAAATATAATATGGAAACAAACGAAAAACAACCTGTCGATTTGCCCGAAAACGCATTTCGGGAATTAAAACCGGGCGAAGAGTACAAACCCATTCTTTCGCCCGAAAAAGTCTATCCCGAAGTCAATGCATGGTCAGTCTCGTGGGGTATTGTCATGGCTGTTATCTTCTCGGCCGCCGCAGCATTTTTAGGTTTGAAAGTCGGCCAAGTATTCGAGGCCGCCATACCTATCGCCATAATAGCCGTAGGACTATCGGGAGCCGCTAAACGGAAAAACGCATTGGGCGAGAATGTAATTATCCAGTCCATCGGAGCCTGTTCAGGAGTGATTGTCGCCGGTGCTATCTTCACTTTGCCGGCTCTATACATTTTACAAGCCAAATACCCCGAACTGACCGTGAACTTTATAGAAGTATTTATGAGTTCACTGCTAGGCGGTATATTGGGTATCTTGTTTCTCATTCCGTTCCGCAAATATTTCGTTTCGGATATGCACGGGAAATACCCCTTCCCCGAAGCTACGGCTACGACTCAGGTACTTGTTTCGGGAGAAAAAGCCGGTAACCAAGCCAAGCCTTTGATTCTGGCAGGATTGGTGGGTGGTCTGTACGATTTTTGCCTCTCGACGTTCGGCTGGTGGAGCGAAGTGCTTACCACCCGCATTTTACCGTGGGGAACAGAGATCGCCAACCACGCGAAAATGGTATTTAAAGTGAACACAGGCGCAGCCGTGTTAGGACTCGGATACATTGTCGGCTTGAAATACTGCTTGATTATTTGTTCCGGCTCTCTTTTCGTTTGGTTCGTCATCATTCCTCTGCTGGGCAGCATACCCGGTAGCGAATTAGCAGCGGCTGCTCCCGAACAAATATTTACCGATTACGGCCGGTACATAGGTATCGGCGGTATAGCTATGGCGGGAGTGATAGGTATTATCCGCTCTTGGGGTATCATTAAAGGAGCCGTAGGACTGGCTACAAAAGAATTTTCGGGGAAAAATAAGGGAGCGATAGAGGATCAAGCCCCCCGCACACAACGAGACCTCTCTATGAAATTCATCATCTCGGCTGCCGTATTCGCCTTGATTATCACATTCCTGTTCTTCTATTTGGGAGTTATCAATAATTTCATGCAAGCAACGGTCGCTTTCTTGGTAGTCGCCGGAATTTCATTCCTGTTCACCACCGTAGCGGCAAATGCTATCGCCATCGTGGGAACGAACCCCGTTTCGGGAATGACACTGATGACACTGATTTTAGCATCGGTTATCCTTGTGGCGGTCGGACTTAAAGGGACAAGCGGAATGGTTGCCGCGTTGGTTATTGGAGGTGTGGTCTGTACGGCGCTCTCGATGGCCGGTGGATTCATTACCGACTTGAAAATAGGTTATTGGATAGGCTCTACTCCTCGCAAACAAGAGACTTGGAAATTCCTCGGTACACTCGTCTCTGCCGCAACCGTAGGAGGTGTTATCCTCATTTTGAACAAATCGTACGGATTCTCCGGGGAAAATGCTTTGGTAGCACCTCAGGCCAATGCTATGGCGGCAGTTATCGAGCCCCTCATGATGGGACAAGGCGCACCGTGGATGCTCTATGGAATCGGTGCTATTCTTGCCGTTCTGCTGACATGGCTGAATGTCCCGGCTTTGGCGTTTGCTTTGGGTATGTTCATTCCGTTGGAACTAAATACACCTTTGGTCATCGGAGGACTTATCAGCTGGTATGTAGGCAGCCGTTCGAAAGATACCGCTCTGAACAAAGTCCGTTTGGATAAGGGCACATTATTGGCTTCGGGATTCATTGCCGGCGGTGCGCTCATGGGAGTCGTCAGTGCGGGAATGAAGTTTGCAGGATTCGAGTATACCCACGATTTGAGTGAAGCGACTCTGCAAACTGTCGGATTGATTATGTATTTGCTGCTCATTGCCTTTTTAACCATATCGAGCATGAAAGCAAAAAAACAAGATTAGAAACTTCTTGATGTGAATCATAAAAACGGATTGAGATATTAAAATTTCAATCCGTTTTTCGTATATTTGTTAGACCATGAGAATAATTTAAGATTATGAAAACAGAAAAAGAGAAAATGCTTGCCGGAGAGCCCTATGATTGCGGTGACACAGAATTAATCAACAGATGGCATAAAGCAAAGCAATTACAAAAAGAATATAACGATACCCCATCTGACGATATAGAAAAACTATCCTCATTATTAGACGATTTAATTGGATCAAGAGGAGAAAATGTTTGGATTTCAGCTCCCTTCTTCGTGGACTACGGTAAGAATATACATATCGGGCGAAATGTGGAAATAAATATGAACTGCGTATTTTTGGATTGTAATACCATCACTATCGGCGATTATTCGGGAATAGGTCCGGGTGTACATATCTATACAGTCTTCCATCACACCGCACCTCAGGAACGTTTGGGCGAAAACAGCAGTTTTTGGAAATCTCTCACCAAACCGGTGAACATCGGGAAAAACGTTTGGATTGGAGGTGGCAGTATAATCCTACCCGGCGTAACCATAGGAGACGGTACGACAATCGGAGCGGGAAGTGTCGTCACCAAATCTATACCCGCCAATTGCATAGCAGTCGGAAATCCTTGCAAAGTAATAAAGGATAATTTATAAAAGTAACCATATACGACAATACCCTAAATTTTGTTACCACGAGATTTAGGGTATTGTCGTATATATATTTGCCTTTGTAAATAATACGAATAAAAATATTTATCGATTCTCAATCGATACCCGATCACAACTTTATTTTAGCACAAATTTTGCGCAGTCTACCCTCCCCGATAATAGGAGCATGGCCGTCCTCTGGAAATACAATCAGAAACTGACCGGGATACACAGTGAAATAAGTCGACGGCCTATCGGAATAAAAGGCACAATCTTTCTCCTCGGAATACGTTTGCTGCACCTCCTTCAAATCGCACAGAGGCTTCCACCCCACTATTTCAGGAGCATCAAGAGGGACATGCACATCGAGGTAGCGTCGATGTACCTCTATAACCTGTTCCGATTGAGAACGTAATATCGGATAATCGTTGTTGATGAAAACTCGATCACCGTCCAATTCGATACGCCCAATCGAATCGGAAAGAAAATCATGCTCTTTAATATAACTGAAAAGTTTCCCCAGCAAGGGATGCAAAGCCTCTACCCGCTTCGTGTCACTCAAATCTCCTAAAATCATATATCGTCTTATTCTACTTCTGCTTCCTGCTCCATCGGTAATTTGTCATGCCATTTAGCCGACACATGTGTCCCGTCGCAAAAAGGCTTGTTTTGCGATTGTCCGCACCGACACAAGGTAACCCTGTTTCTTATCTCATAACTGCTTCCGTCCGAACTTTCTATACGAATTCCTCCTTTTACCCAAATGGGGCCGCTGACTTTAATCACAGGGTCTTCGATCAATCCTATTGCCGGATCAAATGGAGGTTCAAAAATCTCGCCTGTTTCTTTATCCCAAACAACCAAACGGCCGGCTGGACAATGCTCGGCTTCATGAATGACTAAGTCACGTTCTTCTTGGGATTCGGCCGTTTGTACCAAATTCCAAATTCTACCGTAGGCATCGCAAAAACGAGCGAAAGCGCAATATTCTTCATTATCAGCAAGTACCATAGTTGGCCCTATATATTCTTCGGCATCTTCCAATAAAGGCTTATGAGATGCCGTCTCTTTCGGGTCCCAGTCCGTGTGATGATGGGAACCATCGCAATAAGGCTTGTTCTTGGATGCTCCGCATCGGCATAAAGCCGTAGGCTCCTCTGTCGTACTAAAATGGTTACCCTTACGATAGGTCCAAGAAGAACCTTCGTCATTAGGAACTATAATCTCTTGATCCATAGGAGGATTACCATAAAGCAAATAAGGGCCGTCCGGCGTAATCTTTATATAGAATTTCGCGGGAGCCATACGAGAACCGGCTTCGATAGCAGTTTGAATTGTTTTTGCCATAATCAAATTGTTTTTTATTCTTATAGCTAAAACAAGCTATGAAGAAGATGGTTCAAAATAATCACAAGCTGTCGATAACCAAACCATCGTATGCGAAATGCACATGGGCAGGCAATTCTTTTTCTACCTCCAAAGTCAATCCCATATGATGACTCATGTGAACCAAGTAGGCTTCCTGCGGCCCCACTCTATCGATGATTCGCAACGCATCGGCTAACGTTTGATGCGAAAGATGGGGCTTTTTCCGCAAAGCATTTACGACCAATACATCTATATCTTTTAACTTCTCATATTCCGATTCAGGAATAGTAAGAGCATCCGTTATATAAGCAAACCGTCCTATACGATACCCCAAGATAGGCAATTTATAATGCATCACCCTTATGGGAACAATTTCTATTCCCTCTATTAAAAACGGTGACAGACCTATCTCTTGCAAACAAATATTGGGAACTCCCGGATAACGATGATCGGCAAAACAATAAGGCAACCTGTTTCGTATTCCCTCGGCGACCGAAGGCTCCAAATAAATAGGAACAGTACCGTTTTCCCCGAAAGGACGCAAATCGTCTATCCCTCCGGTATGGTCATAATGTATATGAGTAACCAATACCGCATCGATTCGTTTAATATGGAATCGCAACATTTGCTGACGAAAATCGGGGCCACAATCGATCAATATGTTCTTACCCTCTATCTCAACTATGGCCGAGGTTCTCAACCGACTGTCCCTCGGATCGGTAGAAGTACATACCGGACACGTACAACCGATTTGCGGTATTCCGGTTGAAGTTCCTGTCCCTAAGAAAGTAACCTGCATCATACTCATTCAATATAATTAACCTCAGGATTGATAACGATACCATAAGTGTCCGATACCGATTTACGAATCATTTCCGCGAGAGCAACCACATCGTTGGGCTTTGCATTGTTTTTATTTATCAATACCAAGCACTGCTTCTCATAAACCGCCGCACCGCCGAAACTTTTCCCTTTCCAGCCGCAACGATCGATAAGCCAACCGGCAGGAACCTTAACATGCATATCGTCTACGACGTAATGAGGCATATCGGGATAAGACGATTTTAGCTTCTCATATTGTTCCGTAGGAATTACAGGATTCATGAAAAAACTACCGGCACTGCCATATTCATCGGGTTCCGGCAATTTCGACCGCCTGATTTCTATGACAGCTTTACGGACATCTGCGATAGAAATGTCATCGCCAAGCAATGAAGCCCGCAGATTTCCATAATCCAAATGTAGCTCGGGCGATTTTTGCAATCTGTACACTACCGATGTAACAATATATCTACCCTTCCAATCGTGCTTGAAAATACTGCTTCTGTAACCATACCTACACTCTGCATTTCGAAAGGTACGGGATTCGCAAGTCTCGACATCTACCGCTTTTACTTCATGGATAATATCTTTCACCTCCACGCCGTAAGCTCCTATGTTTTGAATGGCGCTCGCCCCCACTTCGCCCGGTATATACGACAAATTCTCGGCTCCCCCCCAACCGTGGGAGACCGTCCAAGCGACGAAGTCGTCCCACACGACACCCGCTCCTATTTCCACAAGCACCTCGGTATCGGTCTCCTCCGACACAGCCATGCCCTGTATGGCAGAATGCAACAATACGCCATTGTACATTTCTTTTACAAAAAGCAAATTGCTTCCCCCTCCTATCGGGAAAAAAGTATGTTCCCGCAATAAATCGGACTGCAACAACGTCACCAACTCCTCGACCGTTTCATACTCTACAAACCACTTGGTATAAACGGGCATGTGGAATGTATGCCTGTCCTTTATAAAATAATTCTCCTCTATCTTAATCATATCACAACCTATAATCGGCCAACAAATCATCGACAAAAAACAGATACGCTCCCGAGTTGTATATCCATTGCTCTCTCAATCCGCTGTATGTGGGAATCTTCTTCACCTCGTTCGGATTGCCCAAAGAAAGTTTACATTCGGCCTTCGTCATACCCGTTTTTACTTTCCCCAACGTAATTTGCTCCCAAGCATCGTCCTGTATTTCCTTGTACTGCAAACGCGGATTCTCGAAAGAAAACAAGCGGTCGAACGTGATATATTGGGAGCGGGACGAAGAAAGCAATGACATGAAAACTCCCGCTTGATTTCCTTTATCGTCCTCGAACCAAACTTCGACCGGCAACACGTTATTTCCCGGACGAATATCCACAACTCGGACAGGTATCAACTTTCGCCCCTCTATCGCTTCCGATTTTTCATTGTACCACATAGGCGTTTTTATATACAGAACTCTGTCTTTCAAAAGAGAGCGAGCCATATTTAAATCATCGATATCGATGAACGGAGGTATCAATGGTGTATATTTCAACCGACCGATCTCCTCCCGGGTCTTCCCTGTTTCATAGCGAAACTTGTGACCTTCGCAATCGAATAACAAGACAACTTTGTCGTCCCCGCCGAAAGGACTTTCTTCTATACTTCCGACATACGTGAAAATTTTCCCCTTCAAAGAGATACTATCCGGGAAAGTAGGCTTTTCCGGTCTGAAAACGAACGAAAGTTTTTCATCGGTATAATAAAACGGCTTTCCTATGCGCCACGTATCGCACCCTTGTTGAACGAAATAAGACTCTATAAAACGATCTTCGGGACTCTGTGCCGCAATTTCGCCTGTATCGGGCATAGTTATTTTCTTTGTACTCTCGACTCCTGTAAAACAAGAGGTTACGAAAATACACAAAACCGTTGCCACCATATAAACTATACCAGTTCTCATATCTCATTAAATTCCAAAGACTTCCATTCATCTATGTTACATGAATCATAGACGTATAATTTACAAAGATAGTGAAAGGTGAACGCAGAGACAAACGGAAATCGCATTCCCGACTTGGCTATGCCGAACCGCATCCTATCTTCGTATTGACAAAGATAGTGAAAGGAGAGCGCAGAGACAAGCGGAAATCGCATTCCCGACTTGGCTATGCCGAGCCGCATCCTATCTTCGTATTGACAAAGATAGTGAAAGGAGAGCGCAGAGACAAGCGGAAATCGCATTCCCGACTTGGCTATGCCGAGCCGCATCCTATCTTCGTATTGACAAAGATAGCAGAAGCGATGTAGAGAAACAAATTTATTTTATATTTTCCTCGATTTATCTTAAATAATTGATATATAATATTTTACACTGCTTCTTTAAGAAGTAGAGGCAACAATTTGGAAACCGTACGAAATTCAGCGTTTTGCAGTGCTATGCTGTCAAATAACGATTTCGACTACATAAGCATAGTAATGCTATGAAAGAACAATAAACATAACACGAATTTCATTGCTCCAACGCATTTAAAATTTCATTCAATTTCGGATATATTTCGATTACATTTGGCTCGCCACGTCTATTCATCATTTCCACCTGCTTCATAATCTTGTTTCTGATAATGGGATAATCATGGGGAGCTACAAGTTGTGAGCTTTTCAGATAAAAGAATATCCAGTCTGCACCAACATTAGGCAATATGCTTATTCCGTTATCCAATAACGGTTGGACTTTATGACGATAGAAGTCCTCCACTGTTGCATAACGGGTAAAAACAGCTTTGGCATTCTTTTCTATATTTTCTTTCAAAAAGGTAAACCGTTCGCTATACCGACTACCATCTTGCGGAAAATAGAAATAATTGCTTGTGTCAAGCATCTTCCCGTCGAAGCCTATGGTATAGTTACTACGTTGGTCTTTCAAGTCCTTGAAAGAAAACGGCTCAAACCATTTGTGCAGAATATCGAAACGCCTGAGGTATATAGGATATAATCGTAGCGCAGGTTTATCCGTTTCCATATTCCACCCTCTGGTATATCCCTCAATTTCTATAACCTCCCAGCCATCAGACGTCTTTTTAAAGAACCCCTCTCCCTTTAATCTAAATCCAGACAGGTATTCACTCGAAGCCATTAATTGTTGTAATATCTCTTTTTTCATTGTTTTCTCCTTTTTACGCCGGTTGAAATCCTAATCTTTTGCTTGTTCAATTCTGCCAGTCCAGTATTTGATAACGAAACCACAAATCTTTTATCGCTCAGTCGCTGTTCTTCCCATGTATGTTACAGCTTCCATGCAAAACCCGTCCTTTTCCAAACGATAATTGTTGTAGATCTTATAACCTCCCTTTATCACCATATCCAGCAGCAATAGATACGCCAAAGGATTTCTCCAGAATTTATTTCAGAAAGTCTCACGGGATTTCTTTTTCCTCTTCACTTGCTTTTTTCCCTGTCATAGGTATTTCAATAAAGGCGTTAATAATTCCTGATTAAATATGTAACAAGCTGGCCTTTAACAAACAATTTCAGCAAAGCACTATTCTTTTCCTTTAAGCCTTTATAGCTTCTGCAATCTTTTATCATTTTGTAATAAACAATCAGATTCAATATAGGGAACATTATCCAAAAAGATTCGGTAGAATCTGTGTTGTATGTTACAAAATCACGAGTATACTTGTTCTTTATAAAGTACAAATCCAGCATATAGGTATTGATATAACCGAGCGAAAGAACAACCTGCCATTTTGTCGAATGATTCTTAATCCAAGACATCACATAAGCGTATATTTTATCATCATACATAATTATTTGACAAAACACATGAGACGGTAATGCCAATAAAGCCCAAAAGGCTGCTGATATTTTATAGACTTCAATCGAATGAAATGTATGTGAAGTATTTATATCATAAATAGCAAACAGGACAATACCCCAACTCAAAATGGCAATCAGCGCCACCATGAGACAAGTTACAATAGCAAGAACCAAACATAGGTAATGCTTTAATTTATCGGTCAGTTTCATCGCTAAGTATTTTATAATTATAGATACTGCATATTGAAATCGCAGATACTGCAATCGCTTCCAAATCGCTGCTTATATTGGAATAATACATAAATCCGCTAATCCTATTTGACCAGATTGTCGATACCATAAGATTGGACACGATAGCCCAAGGCAATAATCATATCAAGATTATAGTGGTCAATGTTACGTTTTACCTGACGATTGCCCTCTTGCCGAACTAACAAGAATTTCTTGTTAGTTGCCTCTATGGACAGTTCGCCATCTTGATATATGTTGTCTACATGTTGGCTGATATTCTGTTGTGTAGTACAATTATATATCCGCCAATTGATTTTATGTCAGCCACAAATCTTCATCGGCAAAACGAACAGATATACGAGTTATCTCGTTATCATCTTGATAAAGTATTATGTTATTTTCTTTATCCATGACTACATTTTTTAGCCGTTACTTTCATTGAGTTCAAATTATTTTTCCAACAATTTGAAAAAGGATTCATTTCTATTTGCTGCAACATATTATTCTTCAACTTGTCCAGAGCCTTTTTCCCATTCTTGAAGTTCGCTCACACAAAAGAACAGCCAACCGAAATCCATACCACGCAGACTCTCCTTTCTTTCACCCTCTGTCGTAGTTAGTAAAGGAGCCTGTTATCCAACTATGCAATTTGTTCTATTCGACTTTTTTGACATAAAGGATAAGAAGCAATGAACGGTTCTATTTTTTGTTTCATTTCAACAAATGACCCCCCGTAAAAATACAAGGCTGTCCATTCATTACCTTCCCAATAACTATAAAAACGACCTATGCCATTCATTGCTGATTCCATCTGCTCAATGACGTGATTGATATCGCAACTCTCATAAATTTCATCTGGTAAATCCGTTCCATTGACATAAAAAGCCAATCCCTCCAAAGTCCCTACTTCTATCCTAATTTCAGGAGCTGTGCATAATAAAGCTGAACCTTTGGGGATTCCTATTATATTCATAAGCTCCACCAAACGGTTTATGCTATCTTGTTTATCATCATTTAGGTGAATCTCTATATCACAAGATACAATTTCTCCGGTTTGTCTTTGTAGTGTTCCTCCACCCGTTACTTCTCCCAATTTTCCCTTTTCAAGAATTTCTTGAAGTGCATCTTCCAAATCATGTCTGTGCATGGGTTGCAAACGTGAGTTCAAATTCAATGTTAGGTCCATATTTTCTATGATTTTATTTGTTGGATAAATTATACTATCAGCCGATTTGACTGTTGTTCTTTTCAAACATATCACTTTGTGTACAAATATAGGGAAAGGTGAGTGCAGAGACAAGAGGGAATTATATTTCCGATTTGACTATGCCGAACCGAATCCTATATTCGTGTTTACAAATATAGCGAAAAGCGAGAGCAGAGACAAGAGGAAATCCCATTTCCGACTTGGCTATACCGAACCGCATCCTATATTCGTAGTTACAAATATAAAAAAGTAATGTACACCACGAACGGCACACCGCACTTTTTTCGGCAAATCGGGCAATATTTAACATTTATAGCTCGAACTACTATCTTACACCGCCAGCCGTTTTTTTATCCGCACGGTCTCAATAAGAAAAAAAGAGAAGTCGTTTCCAATTTTTTTCGTACTTTTGCGATATGAAAACTTCTACCTCCTTATCGGTTCACCGGGTATGGTTCCGCCGATGGAATCGCCACAACTATTCTACCTTTTGCAGTATAGGCAAATGTGTAAACATAGGAAGTGTCCGTAAGGAAATAGCCGACAAGTCTTTGAAAAAAGGACTTTCCATAACTTCCACCGATACTATCGTGGGAAATATGGAACGTTCGGATAAACCGTCCGAAGAAGAACACACGGCGGGAAGTTTTTTTCTCCCCGAAATTTTGGCGAGTACCGTAGATACTCCGGTGACAAGCTGCGCCACCGGTCATTCGTGCGACAACAAACAGACATTTACTAACTATATATTCCGGGATAACAGCGGCCGTTTCGCTTTATACCGGATTTTTCATATTCTAAAAACGCTTGCTTATGGATAATTTTGATGCCCAACATCTATGGCATCCCTACACCTCGACCATTAATCCCCTGCCCTGCTATCCCGTCAAGAGAGCGGAAGGGGTATATATAGAATTGGAAAACGGACGAAGGCTCATCGACGGCATGTCGTCATGGTGGGCGGCCGTACACGGATACAACAACCCCACGCTCAACAAGGCGGCGGAAGAGCAGCTGAAAAAAATGTCGCACGTCATGTTCGGTGGGCTCACCCACCAACCGGCGATCGGCCTCGGAAAACTGCTTTTGCAAATCGTTCCACCGTCCATGCAACACATATTTTATTGCGATTCGGGTTCCGTATCGGTCGAAGTCGCCATGAAAATGGCTATACAATATTGGCACGCCCGCGGAAAGGCTTCTAAATGCAACCTCATCACCATACGGTCGGGGTATCATGGCGACACATGGAATGCCATGTCGGTATGCGACCCGGTAACCGGTATGCACTCCATTTTCGGGAATGCGCTCCCCACCCGCTATTTTGTCCCGTCTCCCTCCTGCCGATTCGACGACGAATGGGATCCCACCTGTATCGCTCCTCTTCGGGAAGCCATAGAAGCCCATCACGAAGAATTGGCGGCACTTATCCTCGAACCCATCGTGCAAGGAGCCGGTGGCATGTGGTTCTATCACCCGCAATACCTTCGGGAAGCCAAGCAGCTATGCGAACGATACAACCTGCTGCTCATTTTCGATGAAATCGCCACCGGATTCGGCCGCACCGGGAAACTGTTCGCTTGGGAACATGCGGGAGTCACCCCCGACATCATGTGCATAGGCAAAGCCCTGACCGGAGGATACATGACTATGGCGGCCACTTTGACGACACACGAAGTCGCCCACACGATTTCCAGCGGAAATCCGGGAGTATTCATGCACGGGCCCACCTTCATGGGTAACCCTTTGGCCTGTGCCGTGGCCTGTGCGTCCGTCTCTCTCCTCCTCTCTTCCGGCTGGAAAGAGAAAGTCGCCGCCATCGAAGCCCAATTAAAACGGGAGTTAAGTCCGGCGGCGACACTGCCCCAAGTTTCCGACGTAAGAATACTGGGAGCTATCGGAGTCATCGAAATGAAAAAACCGGTCGATATGGCTTCCATACAGAAACAATTTGTCGAGCGGGGCATTTGGGTAAGACCATTCGGGAAATTGGTATACATCATGCCGCCGTTCATCATAACCCAGTCCCAACTTTCCACACTCACCTCGGCTCTGTTGGAGGTAGTCAAAACACTGCGATAATGAATACCTATTCTTCCCAACTGGAACAACTCTCTCGACAAGGAAATTTGCGATCCTTGCCGGCCGTGGATGCACAAGGCCTGTCCATCGTCCGTGACGGGAACACCATGTTGAATTTCTCCTCGAACGATTATCTGGGACTGGCCGATGACACGAACCTGAAAGAGGAATTTTTGCAAAGCCTGAATCCCCGTGACGTTCGTTTTTCCTCGACATCTTCTCGGTTGTTGACCGGCAATTTCCCCGTGTACGCTCGATTGGAAAAAAGGCTCGCCGAATTGTACAAAGCCGGAGCCTCTCTCGTATTCAACAGCGGTTACCATGCCAACAGCGGCATTCTGCCGGCAGTGACCGACAACCGCTCTTTGATTTTGGCCGACAAACTCGTCCATGCGAGCATAGTCGACGGGATAGGACTCTCCAAAGCCCGCTGCATACGCTACCGGCATAACGATTACGAACAGTTGGAACGGTTGGTTTCCGAGTCGGCCTCGCAATACGAAGCGGTATTCATCGTGACCGAAAGCATATTCAGCATGGACGGTGACGAATGCGACTTGCCCCGCTTAGTGGCGTTGAAGAAACACTATCCCAATATTTACCTGTATGTCGACGAAGCCCATGCTTTCGGCGTAAGAGGTCAATGCGGATTGGGCTGCGCCGAAGAGCAAGACGTTATTAAAGAGATAGATTTCTTGGTCGGTACGTTCGGAAAAGCGGCCGCCTCGGTAGGAGCATTCGTTATCTGCTCCGATGAAATGAAACGGTATTTGGTCAACAAAATGCGGACGTTGATTTTTACGACCGCATTGCCGCCTGTCAATCTCGAATGGACGCTGTTCATCATCGATAAAATCGTCGATATGCAATCGCGTCGGGAACATTTGGAGGCAATCGGCCACAAAGTAAGACAAGCGCTCAATCCGTTGAACGGAGCGATTGTCAGCAGCAGCCACATCGTCCCCTTCGTATTGGGCGAAACGGAACGCGCCGTACAAACCGCCTTGAAATTACAGCACGAAGGCTTTTATCTGTTGCCGGTTCGCCCGCCCACCGTACCGCAAGGAACCTCCCGGTTAAGGATTTCGCTGAGCGCCGGACATACCGATACGGAGATAGACAGGCTCATTCACACGTTAACCAAGATTTCATCGGGCCTATGATACAAACTTTCATTTCTCGCAGACACACCGACGACTTAATCCTCCTCTTCGCCGGTTGGGGAATGGATACGCATCCGTTTGCCTGTCTGAGTCACATAGGCTGCGACTGTTGTGTCTGCTACGACTACACCGACCTGAACTTCGACACCACCCCATTCCTCGACTATAAAAACATCGAAGTCTATGCGTGGTCGTTTGGCGTTTGGGCGGCGGCAACGGTCTTGCCCGATAAAGGACTGCCCATAAGGCACGCCACGGCCATCAACGGAACCGAATGCGGAATCGACATCGAGAAAGGCATCCCCCCCGAAATATTCCGGGCGACCCTCGAACACTTGAACGAAGCGAGCTTGAAAAAATTCTACCGGCGCATGTGTTGCGAACACCTCGACGATTTTAAGGAGGCTTTCCCCGAAAGAGACATGAACAGCTTGTACGACGAATTGCGTGCCATAGGCGAGAACATAACTCTGCTCCCTCGTCCCCGTTTCCGTTGGGACAAGGCGATAATCGGGACAAGAGACCTCATATTCCCCGCAAAAAACCAAGTGAACGCATGGGAAGGAACAACGGTTGTTCAAGAGCTGGACGAACCCCATTTTTTCCATTTCCGCCCGGTTGTGTTGGAAAATAGGCTCGACAAAGCGACCATAAAAAACAGCTTCGGAAACGCAGCCTCCACCTATGAACGGGAAGGCCTTATCCAAAGCCGGATAGCCCGACAGCTGAACGACAAGATTCCGAGCCGTTTGAACAAATGCATCGACAATATACTGGAAATAGGTTGCGGAACAGGGAAACTGACCCGCTGTCTCATCGACAGGTTCCCCGATGCCCGGTTCACGATAAACGACCTGTCGCCCGAAATGAAAGACTACATAACCGCACTACCGTTCAAACAGTTGAGTTTCAAGGAAGGCGATGCCGAAAAAATCGATTTCGACGAAACATACCATTTGATAGCCTCCGCTTCGACGATTCAATGGTTCACCGATTTGGAAGGATTCTTGAAACGCATATCCGGCAATTTGTCCGATACGGGCACGATCGCCGTCAGCACATTCGTAGCCGGCAATCTGCCCGAAATACAATCTTTAATGACCGCAGAAATGCCCTATTGGGGGTATGCCGATTTAAAACGATTGTTCGAAAAACACTTTCGGGTCGAACTTTTCGAACAAGAGGAATACACCCTTCATTTCGACACTCCCGTCGAGTTACTCCGGCATCTCAAAAACACCGGCGTGACAGGTATTTCGGGACACTCCCGGCAAAAAGGATTCGACTTTATAAAGCGATATAGAAAGACTTTCGACGGGAAAAAAGAGATCACGCTCACCTATCGACCCGTCTACATCGTCGCACATAAAAAAACACAGATATGAAAGGAACTTTTTTTATCACCGGTATAGATACCAACATCGGGAAAAGTTACGCCACAGGGTGGCTGGCACGTGAATGGAACAGCAAAGGGATTAAAACGATTACCCAAAAAATGATACAGACCGGGAATGTAGGCCACTCCGAAGACATAGACCTACATCGGGAAATCATGGGAATACCGTTCACCCCGGAGGATAAGGAGCAAATCACATTCCCCATTGTCTATTCCTACCCCGCTTCTCCGCATTTGGCAGCCGAGATAGACGACCGCATTATTCCCATAGAAAAAATAACAGAGTCTACCCGGATACTCCAAAGCAGGTACGACGTGGTTCTGCTCGAAGGAGCCGGAGGTTTGATGGTTCCTATTACTCGCCGATACCTGACGGTCGATTACATCGCCGACCAAAAGCTGCCGGTTATCTTGGTAACGTCCGGGCGTTTGGGTAGCATCAACCACACGCTGCTCTCTATCGAAGCGCTGGTAAATAGGAATATTCCCCTTTACGGAATGGTCTACAATACCTTTCCGAAAACAGACGAACGGATAGACAAAGACACCGAGGAATATTTGAAAACCTATCTGAACGAACATTTTCCCCAAGCACATTTTTGGACACTACCCGAGATTGCTTTACCCCGATAACCGGATTGTAACAAACAGATGAAATTTATCGGGTCGTAAAGTTCGATCTATCGGGGCTTTTCAATATATTTGTAGCTATGAAGATAAGAAGCGGTTCGGCATAGCCAAGTCGGAAATGCGATTTCCGTTTACACGGCTCTTATCTTTCGCTATAATTGTTTACTATTCGAACACCCTCATGAACACATCGACTGTAAAGATCATACTTTGTTTTCTGTTGATTATCCCGATTATGGCAAATGCCCAGTCCAATGATATACAAACTTGGATAGAACGAATCGGACGGCAATATGCACCCGATTCCCGCACAGCCGTTTATACGGTATCGAGCGAGCTATTGAACGATTCTATCCATATTCTGAAAGGAAAGTGCGACAACCGGCAAGCCGTCGAAACATTGCTCCGAACGCTCGACACGGCCGGAATCTCCTATATAAATGCGATAAAGTTGCTGCCCGACCGTCGTCTTGGCGAAAAGACAAGAGGTATTGTCACAGTCTGCTGTGCACATTTGAGAAGCGAGCCGAGACATTCGGCCGAGATGGTCTCTCAGGCTATTCTCGGTACGCCCCTGCTCATCTTGGAAGAGCAAAAGGGTTGGTACAGAGTGCAAACTCCCGATAATTACATCAGTTGGATAATCGCAAATTCGATCTCCGTAAAAACTACTGCCGAGTGGACCGAATGGAAAAATGCCACCCGATATGTCTATACCGGACTGCAAGGCTATGTATATGCTTCCGCAGATAAAAATGCCGAGACCGTGTCTGATATCGTATCGGGCTGTATTCTGCAAGCCGCAGGAAAAGCGGGAAAAAAGTTCATACCCGTATCTTTCCCCGATGGAAGAACCGGATTCTTGAAACACGACGAATGTCGCGAACTCTCCGAGTGGGCATCGACTCCCGTAAACATGAATAAAATCATACAGACCGCCGAAGGAATGATGGGAACGACTTACCTCTGGGGCGGCACTTCGGTCAAAAGTGCCGACTGTTCGGGATTTGTCAAAACGGCCTATTTTTCTGCCGGAATCATTCTCTCCCGCGATGCTTCGCAACAAGCTCTCACCGGCGACATCATGCCGGCAGAACAATGGGACGAATGTCAGACAGGAGACCTCCTGTTCTTCGGCAACGCCCCCGGCAAAGTCTCGCACGTGGCTCTCTACCTGAACGATGGGAAATATATACACTCTTCGGGACAAGTCAAAATAAACAGTATCGATGCTCGGGATACCGACTATTACGCTATTCCGCTCCTCGGTATCAGCAGAGTCGTGAACAAGATAGGGACTCCGGGAATCACGGCCGTAAAACGACACCCGTGGTACTTCGAGCAAAAATAAACTGAAAATGGACAGACGAGATTTTTTGCGCAAAAGTGCGATAGGCACATTGGGATTGACACTATCCCCCGCACTTTTTAATAGTTGCGGAACTTCCGCATCCAAAGAAACAAGTTCAGATAGATTGCAACTTTCTTTCAAACCGTATGACTTGAAATTGAAACACGCCTTCAATTTGGCGAAAAGTTCTCGTACCCACACCCCCGATGTACAAGTACAACTCCGTTTCGGAGAATGGACAGGATATGGAGAAGCCTCCATGCCGCCTTATTTGGGCGAAACCCAAGAATCGGTATGTCGCTTTCTTGGGCAACTCGACTTGAAGCAGTTTACCGATCCTTTCCGCATGGAAGAAATTCTCGACTATGTAGACTCCGTTGCACCCGACAACCGGTCGGCAAAAGCATCGGTAGATATAGCTTTGCACGATCTCGTCGGTAAAATCATGGGACAACCGTGGTACAAAATATGGGGACTCTCCCCCGAAAAATGCCCCGATACCTCCTTTACTATCGGGATAGATACCGCAGAAGTTGTCCGTCAGAAACTGCGGGAAGCATCCCCCTACAATGTATTGAAAATCAAGATGGGATTGGACAACGATAAAGAATTGGTAAAAATCATTCGTTCAGAGACCGACCGCCCCATCTGTGTCGATGTCAATCAAGGTTGGGACAATAAGGAGTATGCGCTCGAAATGATACAATGGCTTAGTGAACAAAACTGCCTGTTCGTGGAACAACCCATGCCCAAAGAAAAGATAGACGAACAGGCTTGGCTCCACGAACGCGCTCCTCTGCCTATCATCGCCGATGAATTTTTGCAACGTATGCCCGATGTACGACGGGCATACGGGCTCTACGATGGTATCAATATAAAACTAATGAAAAGCACCGGTATGCGCGAAGCCTACCGAATGGCCATATTGGCAAGAGCTTTGGATATGAAAGTGATGATCGGTTGCATGACCGAGACCTCCTGTGCCATCTCTGCCGCAGCACAACTGTCGCCGTTAGCCCACTGGGCCGACCTTGACGGAAACCTGCTTATATCCAACGATCTATTCGATGGAGTGAAAATTGTCGAAGGAAAAATAACACTGCTGGATCGCCCCGGCATTGGAGTCGTTCCATTATAAATTTATTTTCCAAAAATTGTGACAAGTCCATAACAGAAAAAACAAAAATAAAAAACGGTAAGAACGTCTCTTTCATCAAAGTATCATCATGCCATAAACTGCCGACAACAAGAATATACCTTTGTCGAAAAAACAAACGAGCGATGATAGATACAAGATTCGATACGAGCATAGATTTAAGAGGAGAAATCGAGAACTACCGTCAAGTAGCCCTGATCAAGTACTACAAGATGCTCCTCGAAATCGATCCTAAAAAGGACCGGTTGACCCTGCTCGCCGTCCTTCGATGTATCGACAAGCTCGAAAGACATTCCCAAGAGAGAAAACGTCCCCGCTGCGACCGGAAGAAAATGCAAGCCGATGGAACACTCGCTTGGCACTACCAAAAGAGAAACCAACTCTTTCGGAAAGCCGGGCTATACGACATCGAGTCCACACAGTACCTTGTCGACCACGAAGAGATATTCGACACACCCGAGGAACGGGAGGAACGCGAACGATTCGAAGCCTGCCGGCGCGAAGCGCTCAGGAAACAAGAGGAAAGAAAAAACGAAGAGAACGAAAAAGCCGCCTCGGAAACCGCATCGACCCCCGAAAACAGAGAAGAAAAAGAATCCGATTCATACGAAAGAAAACCCGGAGACACCTCCGAATCATTAGAAAATGGATTCGGGAACCGGGAAAAGAACCTTACGAATCACATCGATACACCGGAATATCGACCCAATCCCCTTTCGCCTCTTTCCGGCAATATCTGGTGCGAAACCTACGTAAGAACTCCGATCGGTGAACCGAATCCCGGATTCCATGCCGCCTCTTTCGGCTGCAATAGGCGGGAATAAAAGAAAATATTTCATTCTCCAAATACACATCTCAACCCCCTGTATCCCATTTTCTTGTGGAATACGGGGCAGAGGCATATATCCACACCCAAAAAAACGATCAAAAACAATCAGGGCTCTGTCGATAATTAATGGGGATTACCCGTTTTATACCTCTAACTCCTCAATCAAAGATTATATAATATCTTCTCAATCCCTCCGTCACTACGTGCCACCTCCCCTATGGCTGCGCCACACCCCGCAAGGCTACGAGGCACGGCAAGGGAGGAGTTTAAAGATGTTCGAAATGCATTTTAGCCCTCTCCCCCTGTGTTACCGTAAGGGAATATAGGGGGAGTGTCCGCAGGACGAGGGGGTTAACCCTTACAGTCAAAAATCTTATGCCATCTTTTTCACACCCTCTCCTCAGGAACTACCGTTTCTTCGGTCTCTTCCCTATATTTTTTTACACGATACCCCGCAATGCCATTGGACACGGCGAGGGAGAAGGACAAACACGATCCGTCTCATTGATAAATAATGAGATAGAAGGGCATTAAACCTCCTCCTCTGTGTTTTGCACAGCAAAATATAGGGGAGGTGGCACGAAGTGACGGAGAGGTTAATTCAATGAATATGTCAAATAATGCGATAGAAGAGTATTAAACCTCCTCCTCTGTGTTTTGCATAGCAAAATATAGGGGAGGTGGCACGAAGTGACGGAGGGGTTAATTCAATGGATATGTCGAAAAATACCGCCAATAACGGAAACAGAGCCAAGCATCGACCTCTCTCCTGCCATGTTCCGTAGCTTTACGAAACAATATAAAGGAGAGGAATTGCAAAAAAAACGTTTGATTGTAGAATGTATTCCCCTCGCACTGCGGGTACTTCCGCCCTATCGCACAGCACTTTTATGAACCTGTAAATTTGCCTGTGCTTTTTCTTTGCACTATCTTTGTTGTCAAAAGGTACAATATTGTTAAATAACAAACAAGACCTACCGGTTGCACATACCACAAAAAGAGTGATAAACTGGTAATGATTACCCGACTTTAAGCTCTTAATCAGCATTCGAATGAACAGCATTTTATCATACATATTTCTGATAATATTGCTTCTCTCCGGCTGTAAGGAACAGGAGAAGAACGCCACGACCGTACAGACGCCTGCAACACATACAGATTCCTACGCACTTATCAAAAGTTGGGGAGAGTACGTACGTAAAGGAGAATACGAAATACTGATAGACACAGCTAAAACCTACTACCGTAAAGCCATTGCCAACCACGACAAGAAAACACAAGCCTATGTGGGCGCATACATCGGACAAGCTTATATACTTTCCGGCCAAGCAGACTCCATGTTCACGTATTTTAATGCAGCTATTCCCTATGTAGAAGAACATCACGACACCTATATACAGACCATTATAGCCAACGGGTTAGGAATAAACGCACGCAATACGACACTCAATTACAATGCCTCCCTCGCCTACTTCCAAGAAGCTCTGCAATATGCCGACGCAAGTGAGGATAAAACAAATTATTATATCATTTTAAGCAATATGACGAGGATTTACTACCTTCGAAACGACCCCTCAGGTATGAAATACGCATTGGAGGTATACGAAGGGGGAAGCAAACTACATAATGATTATGTACGCTTTCTCGGCGCATTGAACGTTGCCACCATGTACTATCTTTCGAAAAATTATGACGAAGCGCTACATTATATATCTGAAGCCACCGCCATTGCGACACATATGGCCAACACCGACGAACCGGACGTAATCCACGGGAACATACTTGCCGCCATTGGAAAACCTCAACAAGCCGAACTATATTTCCGAAAAGTACTAAACCACACGCAACGCACCAATATAGACGTACTCACCGAAGCCTACCTTTATTACGGCAACTTTCTGAAAGCGGAAAGACGTTACGACGAAGCAAATACAGCTTACCAAAATGGGCTTATACTGGCCGAACAGCAAAACCATTACTATTACCGCCTCCAATTTTACAAAGGTATGGCCGAGTTATTTCAAGAAAAAGGAGATATTGCTATGGCATCCCAACATAAGGAAAGACATCAATCTCTCGCCGATAGCATTTTTAATATAGAACAAGAACGTTCATTCAGCCACATGATACTGAACTACGAGACAGAAAAAGCTGAAAAAGAACTTAGCCGAAAAGAACTGCTCTTGTCTGAAAAGAACCGGAAACTTCAATTAGCCGTCTTCGTGACCGGGCTCATAGCCGTCATACTCATAGCTCTATATGTACTTTATGTACGGAAGAACCACATGTACCGGCAACTGGTGATATTATACGACACCCACCGTCAGCGGGAAAGACAACTGCTCGAACAACGGGACGAGAAAACCGATCTGGTAAACACCAGCCAGAAAAACAAAGCACTCTTTGATGCCGTAGAAAAGCTGATGAACGACGAACACTTATACCGCAGCAACAGTATCTCCATCGACATGCTCGTAGAACGGCTTCACTCCAACCGCACCTACTTGTCGCGCATGTTTACGGAGCAAAACACCTCTTTCTCCGAATACATCAATTCATACCGCATCCGGGAAGCGCTCGCTCTGTTATCTGAGCCTGAAAATGACATTCCTCTGAAAGTGCTTTCCGATTCGCTCGGCTACAACTCACTTTCTTCTTTTTACAGAGCATTCCAAAAAGAAATGGGAGTTCCTCCTTCCCGTTTCCGCCAAGAAATAAAAAAACTACATTTGGACTCGTAATCCCTCTCAACCCACTTTTAAACACAGCTAATCCTCTTTATCCAACCAGAGTCGTATGCCTCAGCCGATATTTCCCGGCATACCCTCAATCTTTTCGCAAATTATCAAAATTGACAAATTGAGAAGATTTATATTTTTCTGCTTTCTTTTCATCAACTATTTTTGTCTTTAATAATAAATAGGTATTAAAAACCATCGTATATTCATCAAATTTTAGTTATCGCATGAAAAGAGTTTTAAATTTGTTTTTGGCAGTGCTGCTTGTATGCACTGTAAACGGTTTGGGAGACTTGAAAGCCCAATCAAACAACAAAGTGGCACAGTTAGAGAAACTGTCCGCCATAGAGAACAACCCGCAGAAAACAATCCGCAAGCAAACTGCTGCTATCCGTCATTCCCTGAAAACCGCTGCTTTCGCAGAAAGTGTAGAACTGTTCGGCTGTATGACCTACTCTTCCAAGTGGAGTACTTCCGAAAATGGGGAATTCGGCATTTATTCCTTCCCCGCAGAGGAAGGAACCACTTTCACGCCAGTCAAAACAGCAGCCGATTTCAATCTGTCGGCAGCCGTCTATGCCGACGGGAAATTCTGCGGATACCGAGTCACGACCTACGGCTCTACCGTGTATGGCGTCAATTACTACCTCTTCGACACGGACGGCTGGACGCGAGACATACAGCAGACACTCAAAGCCTCGTACGACAACTATCCTATCAGCCTCGCTTACGATAGCAAGACCAAAACCATCTACGGGCAATTCATGTCCGAAGCAGGTACGACGAGGCTCTGCACGGTCGACCTACTCACCGGGCAACCAACACAAGTGGCAAGCACTGGCGACCGCATGTACTTCACTCTGTCTTTTGACAAAGAAGGGACGCTTTACGGCATAGCCGACGATGGCAACCTTTACACTATCAACACCGCCACGGGCACGGCAGCCTCCATCGGCGCCACTGGGATCATGCCCTCAAACAGTCAAAGCGCAACTATCGACCTGAACACAGGTAAAATGTATTGGGCTGCCATCAACAACAAATTGCAATCCGCCCTCTATGAAGTCAACCTCGACAACGGCAAGGCTTCACTCGTGAGCGATTATGACGAAACCGTCGTCCTGCTCGGACTTTACACTGTACCACCGGCAGCAGCCCATCAAGCACCCGCAGCCGTCGATAAGCTGAGCGTAAACTATACTTCGCCGGAAAGATTAGATGCCAACATTACCTTCACCGCCCCAGACAAAACATTCGAAGGAGACAAGCTGGAAGGTTCGTTGGAGGTATCCATCTACGTCGACCACCAAAAGCTCACGCTCGAAAACGCAACAGTCGTTGCCGGAGCCGAATTTTCCACACCTTACACCTTTACGGAAGGCACGCACAAAGTGGAAGCCTTCGTATCGAACGCCGAAGGTGACGGTGTAAAAAGCAAAATCGAAATCTACGCCGGCGTAGATAGCCCCGCAGCCGTAGGTAATCTGCAATTCACACTAGAAGACAACCATGCCACCATAAGCTGGGAAGCTCCTGTCAATGGAGCCAACGGCGGACACTTCGACGCCGAACTACTGAAATATATCCTCGTGCGCTACCCCGGCAATGATACGATAAACGCCGAATATACGGCGACCGTTTTCACGGAAGACCTGCCAGACGTGCTGGGCAATTACTACTACACGGTAACAGCGGTAGCTGAAAAAGTGGGAGTCGCCACCGAATCGAACCGCATCCGCTTCGGCTCGGCGTTCAAGGGTGAATTCAAAGAAACGTTCGACCACGCCAGCGCACTCGACATCTTCACCATTATCGATGCCAACGAAGACGGCAAGACTTGGGCTTGGATAAACAATGCCGCCGGAAGCGACCAGTTAGACAAGAACGCCGACGACTGGATCATCACACCTCCCATCGAATTGGGAACGGATTATCTGTATAAACTGTCATTCAAAACAAAAGGATACGGCGAATTCTACACAGAAAGTTTCAGCACCGCATTCGGTTCCGAAAACACGGTTGAAGGTATGCTTAATGCGCTTGGCGACTACACAGTCAGCGGTGACACTTACCTCGAAAAGTCATCGGTCATTGAAGTACAGGAAGCAGGCACTTACTACTTCGGCTTCCACCACACCAGCCAAGGTATGTATCTGCTTTACATAGACGACATCGTTATCGAGCCGTTCATACCGACCACCGCTCCCGATTCGGTAACCGACTTCACCGCCATTCCCGATCCGACCGGCGTCTTGAAAGCTGTTCTGACATTCAAAGCCCCGACCAAAGCCATCAATGGCGATGAACTCACCACCCTCTCCAAAATCGAGATTCTCAAGGAAGGGAACGTTATCCTAACTGAAAATGAAGTGGAAAAAGGGAAAGAATACTCCTTCACGGTCGATGGCGTGCAAGGTATGAACCATTATAACGTCATCGTGTACGATGAACAAGGACGCGGGCGCGATGCCGAAAAGTCTGTTTTCATCGGCACGGATATCCCGCAACACGTACAAAACCTCATTGCCAGTTGGGACGATGAAAACGACCAAGCCGCCCTATTGACGTGGGATGCCCCGGCGGAAACAGGAGCCAACGGAGGGTTCATCAATCCCGAAGAACTGACTTACAACTACGGAACATACCTTTTCGGCAGTATAATAGACATGGCTACCGGCATAAAAGAAACCTCTTATCTCATGACAACTGCCGGGCTTACCAAACAAACTTACACACAAGGATACATCTGCGCCGTGTCTGCCGGAGGTAAGGGTGCTTACACCCCATTCGGCATTATGTTGGGTACGCCTCTCGCATTCCCCTTCGCCGAATCGTTTGCCCAAGGAAATGTTTCCACCGAAACATGGTCGGTAGCTACCGTAGGCGGAGATGATACGTGGGGTATGTATCAGAACGGCGGTTCTCTGGACGCTCAAGATGAAGATAACGGCTACGCCATGTTGGTAAATAAAAAAGCGGAAGCAGATGACAGCCGCCTTGAATCCCCTATTATCAACATTGCCGGGCAAGACAAACTCACACTTGAATTCTACCTGCACACGGAAAACGCAGAACTGACAGTAGAAACCACCGTAAACGGCACAATCTACGAAGCAGCAAGCGAGGCTCTTCGATCGGACGGTTCTAACGAATGGACCAAAGTAAGCCTCCCGCTCGACCAACTGGCCGGTAATAAACGCATACAGTTAGGCTTCCGTGGAAAAACAGAAAAAGCCGGTGCACGCATAGCCATAGACAACATTACCTTGACTTCCGGCAGTACCGGTATAGCAGATAACACAGCAGACAACAGCTCGATATACAGCGAAGGACGAAACATCATATTGACCGGATTGAACGGAGTACAGGTCACCGTTTACTCGCTCGATGGTAAAACGATAACGAATGCCTCTTTGCATACGGATTACGAAGTCATTCCCATGCAGCACGCAGGCTGCTACCTTGTCCATACAGAAAAAGGAGTTACCAAAGTACTCGTCAAATAGCCATAAAACAAATTCATGCTTAACTGGCCGATAAATAGATTTACTTATTTGTCGGTACACCCAATCACCCAAACGGCTGCCGATAGAAAATCGACAGCCGTTTTTACTATATTCCTCAAAGTATTTTCCTCGATAATCCCCCCGCCAACCTCCTAAACAATATTTTATAATAAAAACAAATAAAGTAGTGCGTATATTATTTTAATTGTCTACCTTTGATGACGAATTTCCAGCAACAAAAAATGTGGCAATCAAAGTAATATTTGTGGTTGCTATAACAAAGATAACAAAAGGTAAATCTTGTTTGTGGTTTGACTATGTAGAACCGTCTCCTATCCTCGTAATTACAAATTTATCATGTCATTTTCTACACCCGCCGAAATAGTAGCCCAAGCCGAACGGGCAGCACTGAATAAAATCTTGTTATCCTTTCCTAGAACGCTCGTCGCCGCAATGCTGGCAGGGATTTACATCGCTATGGGAGGACTTCTCTCCCTACTCATCGGATACGGATTTCCCGAATGGACAGCAGGAAATCCGGGGTTACAAAAACTATTGTCAGGTTGCATGTTCCCTTTGGGACTTATCTTGGTCGTTTTGGCCGGGGCAGAACTTTTCACCGGTAATAATGCCGTGCTGATTCCCGGATTTATGAAGAAGAAATACGGAATCATGCCCATATTGAAAAATTGGACGATTGTCTATATAGGCAATTTCATAGGAGCGATTTTCTTTGTTTATATAATGGTATGGTGTACGGGCATCGTTGATGCCGACCCGTGGAAAAACGCCATTGTCCAAATCGCACAAGCCAAAGTAAACATGTCTGGGTGGGTCGTCTTCCTCAAAGGAATCGGAGCGAATTGGTTAGTGTGCCTCGCTGTCTGGCTTGGATTCAGCGCACACTCCACCGCTGGAAAAATGATGGGTCTCTGGTTTCCGGTCATGTGTTTCGTCGCCATAGGTTACGAACACAGCATAGCTAATATGTTCTTTATCCCATTAGGCATGCTGCAAGGAGCTGCGATAAGTTGGAATGATTTCATCTTGGCAAATCTCATTCCTGCCACATTCGGCAACATCGTAGGCGGAGCCCTGTTTGTCGGCTGTATTTACAGTTATCTGTACACCAAGCGATAAATTCATTCGACTATCTACCGTACAGACTGTCACCGAGGAAAACCTCACCACCGATATTGCAAACATCTTGAACGAAAGGCTATAATATACCTACCCTATCAACAAAAATGCTCTAAAATTCTCATTCAAAAGAAGGCAATCCTTTCAATTTTATTTGTCCTACATTCCGATATAAGGAGCAAATAATTCTTCTATTGGCTTATTCCTCTGTATAAAGTTTCGATATATTTCATTTCGAAAGTATCCGAAAGGTATATCTATATCCACAAACAAGACGCAAACACCTAATTGTCAATTCATTAAAATATATCCATTCGAAATATGTGCTATAAAACATACAAAAATAAAAAATCAAATATGCCCGTTTAAAATAATTTTATAACAAATTCATTAACAAATAATTGATATTATGAAACAAAAATTATCTTGCTTGACATTATCGATAGCCTTATTGGCATCGAGTAATTGGTGTAATGCCGCAAACCGATATGTATCGGCAGGTAGTGATGGTGACGGGTTATCTTGGGCTACCGCAAAAAGTTCCATCAAATCGGCCGTAGAAAGCTGCCACACAGGAGATACGGTATTTGTGTCTTCGGGACTCTACAATGAATATGTATCTATTGTAGACGGAGTAAATATTTTAGGCGGATATAATGCAGATACAGGTGCACGAGACATCGAAACATTCGAAACCATACTCGACGGAACAGGTTTGGGAAAATACTTAATCGTCAAATACGATTCCCCGTGCGAAAATCCGACCCTCATAGAAGGACTTACACTTCAAAATGCCGAACATAGCAGCGATGGAGGAGCAGCTTATATCCGGGCGAATATTACTCTTTCGAAATGCCGTATCAAAAACTGTAAAGGACAAAACGGAGGAGGAGTTTTCAATGATGGAGGAGTTATAAAAGATTGTATTATAGAGCTATGCTCCTCCACCAGTTCCGGTGGTGCGATACGTAACTCCGGTGGTATTGTCGAAAACTGTATCATGCGAGGCAATCAAGGCAAATATGGAACCATACGCAACGAGAACGGCGGTATCGTCAGAAACTGTATTATCCATAACAATTCGGCAACAGTAAGCGGTTGGCCCAATAGTGGTGGTATTTATAATCCTTCCGGCATTGTGGCAAACTGTATAATAGCTTGTAATTATGGCTCCCAATATGCAGCGATCCACAGCGAAGGAAAGACAATCAATACGATTTGTTGGAACAATCAAGCAGAAGAAGGATTCGGCGATCCTATCGCTTTTATTGAAGGAAACGGTTCGAGCCACAACGCGGCGGTCAGTGGATTTGCCGATGCCAAAGATGCTTTAACTCTAAGTTCCATAAATACAGATGCGACCGGACCCAACTTCAAATCCCCTACTCTATTTATAGGTATTCCCAACTCTGCCGCCGATATAGAAGCCATGCGTGCAGCAGACTGGACATTCTCAAATAACTCCCCGTGTATCGACAAAGGGTTTGCCGATAACGATGCTCCTACCTACGACATAAAAGGAACCGTTCGTCCCAAAGGAGCCGGATATGATTTGGGAGCCTATGAATATGACCCAGATGCAAAAGATGTAGCCGTACAATCTGTTTCTCTAACACTTAAATCCCTATCTATTGAGGAAGAGCAACAACAGTGGTTATCTGCTATCGTACTACCGTCCGATGCCTCTAATAAAAAAGTTTCTTGGAATTCTTTAAACAATTCGATAGCTGTCGTCGAGGGTGGATTAGTTACTGGAAAAGGTATAGGCGAAACAAAAATTATCGTTACGACCCTAGACGGCAACTTTAAAGATACTTGCCACGTAACAGTCACCGAAAAACCTGTTATCATTATACACCCCGATGTATTAGAAGCCGATAAACTGTCACAAGATGACTATACGATTCCCTCTTTCATAAAAATGCTTATGGCCAAAGAGGCCGCAAGAGGCGACAGCTCTCAAATCAACCTTCTCGCCTTGAAAGAAACGATTCAAGCACTCGTACCCAAAGGTATGCCCTATTGCGTAGTTACAAATATCAACGGAGACCCGTCCACCCGAATGGCTTTCACTTGGTTTACAAACAGTGGTATTTCTTCCGGGAAAGTACAAATTGTAGCCAAAAGCAATGCTGTCGAATCGGATTTTACGAATGCCACAGAAATAGAAGCGGCTCATCAAGCTGCAAACAATCTAAATTATGCGGTAAGTACTAGTGGCATATTAAAAGCAGCCGCGCTACCCGCTAACACAAAATTCAATTACACAAGCCATAAAGCCATCGCTACCGGACTTACCCCGAATACAACCTATTCCTATCGTGTGGGATATGATGGGAATTGGAGCGATATTAAATCCTTCATTACGGCTAATACGAACAAGGAAGAATTTAAATTCTTATATATGACAGACTCCCATATTATGGACAATGAGTATGTAGAAAATGCACGATGGTCTGCAATCACGGCAGTCAAACAAGCTCCCGATGCAAAATTCTTGTTGTTCACAGGTGATTTTGTAGAAACAGGAACAGAACAAAACTCCGAATGGGAATGGGAACAATGGTTCGAAGTAAGCATGAAACCTCTTTTATCCCGAATGGCCTTAGCACCGACCGATGGAAACCACGATGACACTCCTAATTTGAATTATACATATCATTTCAATACCGACAAGACTTTCAACGAAACAGCGACAGTCAAACCTCAATTCGACGGAATTACCTACTCATTCGTTTATGGCGATGCTTTATTTATGGTATATAGCCATCAAGATTTTTGGCGAGGAAGTTACAGTTATGCGAATGGGACCAGTACATATCTGAGCAACGACGTAGCCAATTGGTTTAGAGACCAAGTAGAAAAATATCCCGATACCAAATGGAGAATTGCTGCCGTACATAAAAACTTATTTACTGGTAGCGGACATCAGACCGATGAAGACGGGGCTTTGTTCAGAGCCACCCTACTGCCTGTATTTCAAGAATTGAACATAGATTTTGTCATACAAGGGCATGACCACATTTATGAAGTAATGGGCCCCATAAACAATACGACGAAAACGATCGTTCCGGGAAGCGTGACAAATGTAGAACTAGTTTCTCCCGACAGCAATAAAAACCCCAAAGGACAACAAGGCGGGACATTCAATGTAAAGGACGGGACTCTTTACTTTGTAAACGGGACCTGTGGACGAAAACGTTACTATCCTTATACACAAGACGAAATGGAAGCTGGATTTGACAAACATAAAGTCGAAGGTTATTGGGATTTATTCACAGGGAAATATGGACAACCCGGAGCACCTGCATTTAGTGAAATAAGCGTAAGCAGTTCTGAAATAGAAGTCAACACATACACATCGGATGCAAATGCCCAAGCAACTCTATTCGATACTTTCAAGATCGTGAAAAGCGGAAATACAGGAATCGAAGAAAACAAACAATCGGCAAAGTTGTATCCTACCTATGCAAAAGATAAAATCAATACTACCGAGAGCGATATAATTCAAGTAAACGCCATAGACCTTACCGGGAAAATATACACCCTGCCTTTTGACAATCAGCATATAGATGTCTCAAATCTGACCGACGGTATATATGTAGTACAGATATTCACAAACGAAAAAACGAGAAGCGAACGGATTGTAAAAACATCTAGATAAAAACAGAAGGAGGAGGCTCGACGAGCCTCCTCCTTCTGTCAGAATATAATCATGCATTATTTCCCTGCCATCTCTGCAATTACAGCCATTACTCCGGCAGCTGTCTCTTCGGCCAATTCGGGAGTACGGGCTTCGGAATACACTCGAATGATAGGCTCCGTATTGGACTTACGCAAATGCACCCAACGATCGGGAAAATCGATCTTTACTCCATCGATATCCGTAATATCGTATTGAGCATACTTTTCCTTAACAGCAACCAACAGAGCATCGACATCGATATCGGGAGTAAGTTGTATTTTCTGTTTGGCTATACTGTAAGCCGGATATGTGGCTTTCAACTGGCTGACAGTCTTTTTCTCTTTCGCCAAATGCGACAAGAATAAAGCGATACCCACCAAAGCGTCACGACCGTAATGGCTGGCCGGATAAATCACACCGCCATTGCCCTCGCCGCCTATAACCGCTCCGGTCTGTTTCATCAAAGTCACTACATTGACCTCTCCCACGGCCGAGGCGTTATATTGTTGTCCATACAGACGTGTGACATCGCGCAACGCTCTCGAAGAACTTAGATTCGAAACCGTATTTCCGGGAGTATGTTTCAACACATAATCCGCCACAGCGACTAAGGTATATTCTTCGACAAACATTTCGCCATTCTCGCATACGATTGCCAAACGGTCTACATCGGGATCCACAACGAATCCGACGTCGGCTTTTCCTTCCTTCATTACACCGGCTATTTGAGTTAAATTTTCCGGAAGAGGTTCGGGGTTATGAGGGAATTTTCCGTCAGGCGTACAGTTCAGTTCTATAACGTCTTTTACCCCCAAAGCCTTTAACAATTCAGGGATAACAATACCGCCTACCGAATTTACACAATCTATGGCTACTTTGAATCCGGCCGAGCGAATCGCATCGACATCGACCAAATCCAATGCCAAAACACTCTCGATATGTTTTTGCGTATATGTGTTGTTTTCATACAAACGTCCCAAATGATCGACGTCCGCAAAATCGAATGCCTCGGCAGCAGCTATATTTAATACTTCTTGTCCCTCGGCGGCATTAAGAAATTCACCTTTCTCATTCAGCAATTTCAAAGCATTCCATTGTTTGGGATTGTGACTTGCTGTCAATATAATTCCACCGCAAGCTTTCTCCATAGTCACGGCAATCTCGGTGGTCGGAGTCGTAGCCAATCCGATGTTCACGACATCGAATCCCATTCCCATAAGAGTCCCGATAACCGTATGTTTCACCATCTCGCCAGAGATGCGGGCATCACGTCCGACAACAATTTTGTTCGTTTTTACCGGTGTGTTTTTACGAATAAAGGTAGCATACGCTGCCGTAAACTTAACGATATCCAAAGGATTCAGCCCATCTCCGGCTTTTCCTCCGATTGTACCGCGAATTCCTGAAATAGATTTAATGAGAGACATTTTGTTTTATTTTGATTTGTTATAGCTAATAGTATACAGATACGGTATAACCGTAGAAGTTTCAGCCGTAAATCCCAACTTTGCACGAATCAACAAATTGACTTTACATTCATTGCCGAGAAAATACATCGGGTATTGAATCCCCGTCCCATATTGAGTTGTCGAAGACAATGTCGTTTCACCGAAACGAATCGTTATGTAATCGGCCGGATTCGTATTACCCACCGGATCGGGATTCTCGCCATTCATCAATGCTTTCAAATCGACCCTAAGAAAACGAATGTTTACATCATTCCCCTTCTCAAAACGATCGTCTTGTATCCCGGCATCAAGAACCTGCATATATACATTGCCGTCATCGTCCAAACGATAATAGGGCACTGCCAACGTATCGTTGTTACCGACATCTTGCAAAGTAACAAATACCGAATCGGCCGGAATGCTGTTAATTACTATTTTATCGGCCAAAAAGGCTTTCACCGCCTTATCTTCTTCTTTCAACAAATCGGCATAGGATTTTCCATTATCGCAAGACGATAATACCATCATAACCGTAAAAAAAACAAATAAAATTCGTGCTATCTTTACCATATTTATCAAATACTTCTTAGTCTTTATCCTTCACCATATATTTATCATACAAAGGTAATATACTCCTTAACAGAGCCTGAGCCTCTTCCATCGTACCATGAAATTCTCCTCCGGCGGCATTTAAATGCCCTCCGCCGTTGAAATGCTCCGCAGCAACTTTATTAACCGGGAAAAATCCTTTGGAACGCATAGAGACTTTTATATACTCCTTATCCTCTCTGAAAAAAGTAGAAAACCTTATTCCTTCGATACCCAAAGGTACGTTTACCAGCCCCTCGCTGTCACCCTTGTGATAATCATATCGCTTCAATTCTTCTCGGGTAAGCGATATCATAGCCGCCTTATATTCCGGGAAAACTTCCATTTTCTCACTGACGGCATATCCGTTCAATTTTATCTTATCTACCGAATTGGTATTATATACCAAAGCATAAATTTTATCTTTATTGATACCTAATTTTACCAACTCTGCTATGATGTAATACATTTCGGGAATATTGGAGTTATAGGTAAAATTCCCCGTATCGGTCATCATTCCCGTGTAGATGGCTTCTGCGGAATACAGCCCCATGCGATCGAACATACCCATGCGACAAATCAACCTGAAAATCAATTCGCTGGTTGATGCAACCTCCGGGTGAGAGATGGTAACATCGCAAAAATCCTCCGGATTCAAATGATGGTCGATAAGGACCTTCTTCGCTTCGGATAAAGACACAGACTTTTGCAACCGGTCGATACGGCTGATAGCATTAAAATCCAAACAGAATATAAGCTCAGCCTCCGACATCAATTTTTCGGCAAACTCGGGATAACGAGTATAGACTACGATTTCTTTCGTCCCTTTTAAAAACAGAAGATTCCGAGGGAGTAAATCCGGGACGACCACATTTACTTCTTTCCCTAACCCATCGAGAAAATGATACAACCCCAACGAAGCTCCGATAGCATCTCCATCAGGAGATACATGACATGTAATCACAATCTTTTCCTTTTTCTCCAAGAGCTTACGAACCTGCTGTATTTTTTCTTCTGCAATTATCTTATTGATCATTTGTCTTTATTGTCTGATTTTTACTTAACGATGAAAAGACTATACTTACATTCATGGCAAAGGTAAAAATTATTATCCACATAGCGAACACTATTTTTGTTCATCTACATATTTTATCTATTATTTCCCAAATCATATCGCCGAATCGGTTTTCGATTTGACTAATATGCACTATCTTTGCAAAAATGCGAAAATAGGCGACACTCGGCATAACCAAATAAATTTGTTTCTGCCCTCGTTTGCACTATCTTTGCAAAAATGCGAAAATAGGCGGCACTCGGCATAATCAAATAAATTTGTTTCTGCCCTCGTTTGCACTATCTTTGCCACACAAAATTGGGTAATATGAAAAAGTTTTTAGGTTTATTGATCGTCGGCATGCTTTTTTGCATGAGTAGTTATTCTCAAATTATAGAGCCTGTCAAATGGAAAGTTTCCATGCAAGGAGAAGGTAATGAGAAGGAGATTGTTTTTCACGCATATATAGAAGATGGTTGGCATTTATATGCTACCGATATTCCCTCCGGAGGACCTATTCCTACTTCGTTCTCTTTCGACGATATATCTAATGTGTCGTTAAAGGGAGATGTAACCCCGTCTAAACGACCTCATGAAGAATATAGCGCTTTATTCGATATGAAATTGGGGTGGTATAATTCTACAATAGATTTCAAGCAAACTATATTTATAGAAAATCCCGATAGTTTTAAAATTACAGGATACATTACTTACCAAGCGTGTAACGATGTAACTTGTTTGCCTCCAACCAAACATGAATTTTCCTTTGGAGAAAGCAAAACTCCAACGACAACCGCCCCGGTTATGACTCCTGTAAATCTTAATACAAACTCATCTTCCAATTTAACCAGTCAAAAAGGCTGGCAGCCAGTAGTTGAAGAACTTCGAGCAATGAGTACCGAAAAATTATTGCAAGAAAGTTCTCTTTGGTTTATTTTCATATCGGGATTTATCGGAGGATTGTTAGCATTACTAACACCCTGTGTTTGGCCCATGATTCCCCTAACAGTGAGCTTTTTCCTGAAAAAACAACAAAGCCGGCACAAGGCGATCGGCGAAGCCATCTTATACGGTTTGTCCATCATCATTATCTATGTAGGACTGGGTTTACTGATTACCCTACTATTCGGAGCCAGTGCCCTTAACGATTTAGCGACAAACGCTTTGTTCAACATACTGTTTTTCGCACTGTTGGTTCTTTTCGCAGTCTCCTTCTTCGGGGCTTTCGATATAACCCTACCTGCATCATGGAGTAATAAACTCGATAGGAAGGCCGACACCGCAACCGGTATCATCGCTATCTTTTTCATGGCGTTTACATTGGTTTTGGTTTCTTTCTCTTGTACCGGACCCATAATCGGCACTCTATTAGTAGAAGCCGCTTCTTGGGGCGGGACACTCGCACCTGCTGTCGGAATGGGAGGTTTTGCCATCGCCTTAGCCATACCGTTCGCATTATTCGCCATGTTCCCTTCTTTAATGAAACAATTGCCTAAATCGGGAGGCTGGTTAAACACCGTCAAAGTCATATTAGGCTTTTTGGAATTGGCATTATCACTTAAATTCCTATCGGTAGCCGATCTGGCCTATGGGTGGCACATACTCGACCGGGAAACATTTTTGGTGCTTTGGATCGTTATTTTCGCATTGTTGGGATTTTATCTGCTCGGTAAGCTCAACTTTTCGCACGATTCCCCGATTAAACACGTCTCCGTTCCCCGTTTATTCCTCGCCATCATTTCGCTATCTTTTTCATTATATATGATTCCCGGATTGTGGGGAGCTCCGTTAAAAGCGATCAGTGCATTCGCGCCCCCCTTATATACCCAAGATTTCAACTTATATAATAAAGAAGTTCACGCAGCCTTCAACGACTATAACGAGGGTTTGGCGTACGCCCGACAAGAAAAGAAGCCCATACTCATCGACTTTTCGGGGTATGGTTGTGTCAACTGCCGTAAAATGGAGGCTTCCGTGTGGACCGACCCGGTTGTAAAACAGATTCTTGAAAACAAATACGTACTTATTACCTTAATGGTCGATGACAAAGAAAAATTAAAGAAGCCCATTACGGTAACCGAAAATGGGAAATCGGTAAAACTAACGACCGTCGGTGAAAAATGGAGTTTCTTACAAAGACATAAATTCGGAGCCAATGCTCAACCATACTATGTTATCATCAATAGTGACGGAGAGCCATTAGCCGCCCCATACGGATACAATGAAAGCGTAGCTAAATTTATCGATTTCTTACAAAAAGGACTAAAAGCATTTAATAAATAAACACATGTCACACACGAGAGAAGAAAAAATAGAGGCATTCGGCCGGTTTATCGATATCCTCGATATTCTACGCGAAAAGTGTCCGTGGGATCATAAGCAAACGAATGAAAGTTTACGTCCCAACACGATAGAAGAGACCTACGAACTCTGTGATGCTCTTATCAGAAAGGACAACGAAGCCACTAAAAAAGAGTTGGGAGACGTATTGTTACATATCGCTTTCTATGCTAAAATAGGAGAAGAAAACGGTTCTTTCGATATTGCCGATGTTTGCAATGCTCTTTGTGAAAAACTAATCTATCGCCACCCTCATGTATTCGGTACAACCCATGTCGATGGATCGAACGAGGTTGAGCAAAATTGGGAGGAACTCAAACTGAAAGAAAAAGGCGGTAATAAAACCGTACTCGAAGGCGTGCCATCGACCTTACCGGCTCTAATAAAGGCATATCGAATACAAGATAAAGCACGCAATGTAGGCTTCGACTGGGAAGAAAAAAGCCAAGTCTGGGACAAAGTTTTTGAAGAGTTCGACGAACTGAAAAATGAAATAGAAAACATGGATCCGGATAATATGGAAAATGAATTCGGAGATCTATTTTTCAGTCTCATCAATGCGGCAAGACTTTATGACATCAACCCGGAAAATGCATTGGAACATACGAACCAAAAGTTTATACGGCGGTTTAACTATCTGGAACAGGAAACATTACAAAAAGGTAAAAATCTAAAAGAGATGTCTCTCGCCGAAATGGATGCCATTTGGGACGAAGCCAAACAAAAAGGACTGTAATCAAATTGAACTTACTACGGCTCTCATTTGTTCATTCGCTATAACACATATAACGAATCACTAATGAGAGCTTTTTTATCACTCTTCCTACCTCTGCTCATATCTTCGCTTCATGCAGAAAAAATAATAACCAACCCGAACTGGGTCGCTCGAAATACGTCGGTTGTAACAGTCGACAGCATTCTATTACGAGACACCGTAAGCCGAATGTACATCACGCTGAAACAACTACCACATACGTCTCTCACCATACACGACGATTGGGTCGTCCAAGACAGTATGAAACGGTTTTCCGGGAAAGTACGGGATATAGACGGTGTCGATTTCAACCGAATTTTCCAATTCGATAGCGACAGTACGATCCATATAGAAATGGATTTCCCTGCGCTCCCTCCGTCCTTAACGGAGGTCGATATCATCGGAAATCAAAAATCCAACGAAATCAGAATTATAGGTTTATCTCTAACCGAAAAAAGGAACAAGACTTCCATATATCCACAACCCAACCCTATATACAGATCTGCTACACCAGCAATAACACTCGACACAGCTATACTACAAGGTAAATTCGTCGGATATCACAAACGGTTGAATTTACCCGACGGGAAAATCATACAGGACGATCTGTTCTCCGGGAAACAGACCGAAATAAACATTCCTATCGCACCAGACGGTTCGTTCTCCGCAAAAATCCCTACACGCTATCCAATCCAACAAAAACTAATTTTTGGGGATCGATATATCCCTTTTTATATCGAACCAACAGATACGCTTTACATAGAAACGTATTTGGACGAATTATTTGCTCCCTATCGATATTCAGGAGAAATAGAACAAAACTGCGTTCATTCGACATACCGAGGTAAGAATGCCCGAATCAATTACGAATTAAGGGAAATACGATTAAAAAACATTTCAGAAACGGAAGATTGGATAAAAAGCCTAAACACCCTTTCAACACAAAAATATTATACTTCGGAAGAAAATAAATTTAAAGTAAAACTTGAATATGTAAATTCGAAATATAATCAAGGAGAAATATCCGATACATCTTATCATTTATCAATTCTAAATAATTACTATAATTTTATTTATCATATATTTGTATATATGAATATTATAGATAAAAATATTATAAACGAATACAGCATTAAGAATATAGATTATACATCATTCGTAGACATTTCCGCCATGAATGACCCTTTATCTACGACTTCGGAATATTACCTGCCTTTTTTAATGTTATTGGAAAGTTGGAGAGCCATGACGACACCTCCTAATTGGGAATATTCAGACTTTATAAAAGCTCTCGAAAAGCGAAATATAGACTTATCAAATACCGAAAAAGAGACTCTGAAATTTGTATTCGGAGAGATCCAAACGCCACCCGATAATGTAGAAAGAACCATAGAGTCGTTCAACAAAAAATCCGAAAAAGAACAAATTTCCATGAGAGAAGAGAAACTTCGAGCACTCAGAAAACAAACATATGAAACCTATTTCGGACCATCTACCGATTTCACTTGCCAGCTTATTAATACCCGCTCGATCATCAGGCTTATACACTCTCTCGACAGGAAACTGACTGAAACTGAAATAAAAGAATTTACCGCCCCGATTACCGACCGCAGACTTCTAAAAGTTATCGACCAGACAAATTTTTCTTACAAGCCCCAATCTCTACAAGGCCATTGACCGGATATTACGAAGAATGAAAATAAAAATGTAACTTTGCACTCGGAAATGAGTAACAGTAAGACACGACCGGAAAAACGGATTTTGTCGTTCCTTGTTTCTTCGTTTAAACTACAAAACAATATAATGAAAGTCTGTATAGCCGAAAAACCCAGTGTAGCCAAAGAAATAGCCGATATAGTAGGCGCAAAGAACCGACATGACGGATATTACGAAGGGAACGGCTATCAGGTGACTTGGACTTTCGGCCATCTCTGCACATTAAAAGAGCCTCATGAATATACCGACTCGTGGAAACAATGGACATTGAGATCCCTGCCCATGATACCCACCCGATTCGGGATTAAATTAATCTCCGACCGGGGTATAGAAAAACAATTCGGTATCATAGAATCGCTCATGTCCAACGCCGAAGCCGTCATAAACTGTGGTGATGCCGGTCAAGAAGGGGAACTCATTCAACGATGGGTTATGCAAAAAGCAGCTTGTAAATGCCCGGTCTACCGCCTTTGGATATCGTCCTTGACAGAAGAAGCCATACGAGAGGGATTTCAAAATCTCAAACCTCAAACAGAATTCGACTCTCTTTATTTTGCCGGACTTTCACGGGCTATCGGCGATTGGTTGTTAGGAATGAACGCTACCCGGCTTTACACGTTGAAATATGGACAGAACCGTCAAGTCCTTTCCATCGGGAGGGTACAGACTCCCACTTTGGCATTAATCGTAAACCGTCAACTCGAAATCGAACATTTTGTTCCTCAACCTTATTGGGAATTGAAAACCTTATATCGGGAAACGACATTCGCCGTCACCAAAGGGAAATTTCAAACCGAAGCAGAGGGAAAAGAATTTCTACAAAAAATAGAGGGATTCCCCTTCACGGTTACCGATATAACGACCAAACAAGGAAAAGAAGCGCCACCGAGATTATTCGACTTAACCAGCCTTCAAGTCGAGTGTAATAAAAAATTCTCTTTCTCGGCTGAAAACACCTTGAAAATCATTCAGTCGCTTTACGAAAAAAAAGTAACCACCTACCCTCGCGTCGACACTACATTTCTAAGTGACGACATATATCCGAAGGTTCCGGGCATAATGTCGGCATTAACAGCTTACACAACATTAACAGCCCCCTTTTCGACCGAGAAGCTCCCCAAGAGCAAAAAGGTATTCGACAACTCCAAAGTGACCGATCACCATGCTATCATTCCCACGAACGTAAAGGCAACCAACCTCACCGGCGAAGAGCAAAAAGTGTACGACTTAGTGGCCCGAAGATTTATTGCGGCATTCTATCCCGATTGTATCGTTTCCAATACGGTCGTACTGGGCGAGGTAAATCAAATCGAATTTAAAGCCACGGGAAAACAAATTTTATCTCCGGGGTGGAGAACCGTATTCGGGAAAGAAGAAAATAACGAAGAGTCGGAAAGCACCTTGCCTGCTTTCACCAAAGGTGAAACCGGCCCGCACACACCTTCTTTGGCAGAAAAATGGACCCAGCCCCCCAAACCGTATACCGAAGCCACATTATTGCGGGCTATGGAGACGGCTGGAAAATCGGTAGAGGACGAAGAACTGAGAGATGCCTTGAAAGAAAACGGTATCGGACGTCCTTCCACGAGAGCCGCCATTATTGAAACGCTGTTCAAACGCCACTATATCCGTAAAGAAAGGAAGAATCTGGTTGCCACTCAAACAGGAGTGGAACTAATCGGGACTATTCGCAACGAGTTGCTAAAATCGGCCGAATTGACCGGTATTTGGGAAAACAAATTGCGTAAAATAGAACGCAACGAATATCGTGCCGCCGATTTCCTGGAAGAACTGAAAAAAATGGTGGGCGAAATCGTTTTGTACGTACTAAGCGACAATTCCGGCAAAATCACAGCGGCTCCCCCCCCGGAGGAACCGAAGAAAAAATCAACGACATCGGCCAAACCCGGGAAGAAAAAAACAACAAATAAAACATCTACGGAGAAGAAACCAAAAGAACAACTTTTATCATGTCCCGTATGCCACACCGGCCATATCATACAGGGAAAGACGGCATACGGATGCAGCCGATGGAAAGAAGGATGCGGTTTCAGGTTGCCATTCGACGAAGCCGGGAACCCTCTCGATGAAGAAACGCTGCAAAAACGTATTCAAGACTATAACCCGAATACTCATTTGAATCATGAATAAAGAAGAATGGTTTCCTCTGATAGACGAACAAGGTAACACAATAGGAAAAGCGACCCGCCGTGAATGCCACAACGGATCGAAATTACTCCACCCGGTAGTCCACCTACATATTATAAATAACGACGGGGAGTTGTATCTTCAAAAGCGATCGACGAATAAAGACATTCAACCCGGCAAATGGGATACGGCCGTAGGCGGTCATATCGATTACGGGGAGACCGTCGAAGAAGCGTTGGCAAGAGAAGTTCGCGAAGAGTTGGGAATCACGCATTTCATTCCGATACATGTGCTTACTTATATCTTCGAATCGGATCAGGAACGCGAGATGGTAAACACATTCTATACGGTATATACCGGAAAAATGCAAATCGATCCAGTCGAAATCGACGACGGCAGGTTCTGGACATTTTCGGAGATACATGAAAATATGGGAAAAGGAATCTTCACTCCTAATTTCGAACAAGAATTTCTCCGCATAGAATCCCGGCTTATCCGAGCCATTAAACAGGGAACTATGAAAAAAGATTGTGAATAAAGACGAAGACTCTGTTCACACCTATGTATCCCCCTTCGGGTTCTATAAGTCTTTTTTACCTCATCTTATATGGACAAGACATTTTACTCCCTGTGGACTAATCCACACTGAATCTATCGCGTACCAAGATTAACCGACAAGGTCTCCGACCTCCGCTGAAACAAACTCTATAAGAGCCCCGGCTGCTATTTTTATCTGTAATCCTCGTTGTCCGGCACTAATATAAATAGGGTCATGTGACAAACAACTTTCGTGAATATATACAGGATAATTTTTCTTCATGCCAATGGGAGAACAACCACCCCGAATATATCCGGTAGTCGGCAATAGTTCCTTCATGGCAATCATCTCGGCACTCTTATTTCCCGATATTTTGGCAGCCTTTTTCAAATCGACCTCTTTGCCGCCCGGAATCACACAAACGAATATCCCGTGTTTATCGCCACGCAATACCAAAGTCTTGAATACTTGTTCTATATTCTCACCCAGTTGTTCGGCAACATGAGTAGCAGCTAAATTATTCTCGTCGACTTCATAGGGAACTAATTCATATGGGATTTTCGCCCTATCCAACAGCCGAGCTGCATTCGTCTTATTCGTCTTCATACCTAAATCAATAATCGGACAAATATAGCTATTTACAGAAAACCGAAAAAGAATATATCATGGAAGCTAAAAAAGATTTTACTACCACAGCCCATGCTGTTTATTTTACCCCAAATAGTATTGATTCATAACCGTTAAATTTTCTCCTAATTCAAGGATTAAAGGTTTTCCCGTGGGTATTTCTACATCGACAATTTGTTTAGGCGATAAATTTTGTAGCATCATTATCAAGGCCCTCAAACTATTTCCATGAGCTGCAACCAGTATCGTTTTGCCTTTCTCAGCCTCTGGCAAAATACGCTCTTTCCAACAAGGCAACACTCTATGAACAGTATCTTCAAGCGATTCACCATGAGGTAGCAGTTTTTCTTGAACCATCTGATAACGGGCATCATGAGCCGGATATCTGGGATCCTCGTCTCCTACTTGCGGAGGTCTGACATCATAACTCCGTCGCCAAATATGAACTTGCTCCGCCCCATACTTCTCAGATGTTTCCAACTTATTCAAGCCTTGCAGCGCACCATAATGTCGTTCATTGAGCCTCCAATCTTTATATGCCGGAGTCCACAACCTATCCAATTCTTCCATAACTAAAAAGCGAGTAACAATAGCACGCTTTAACAAAGATGTAAACGAAATATCGGGATATATGGAAAAACTCCGTAACAGCTCTCCTGCCCGACGAGCTTCATCTCTCCCCTTTTCGGACAATGGGACATCTGTCCACCCCGTAAATCGGTTCTCCTTATTCCAAATACTCTCTCCATGCCGGAGCAAAATCAATTTATTCATCGAGGATTCAATTATTGTAATATATATTCAGATTCTCCCCAATACCCTCAGAATCGGTTATATTCATGGAAGTTAATATTTCGGATACATTTATCAGAGGTAACGGATAATTTTTGAACACTGTATTTTGCGTACGTAGTGCCAACATTCCTCTCATCGACCCGATTGATATACTCAATAACAATGCAAGTAACCGAGTATCAACTGTGACTTGGGAGTTTTCGAGCTTAACAAAATCCCCCAATTTCTCAATTTTATAAACCACAGCGATTCTATAAAAAAGAAGTTCTTGACCAATAAAATTACGATGACGAATATAACGGACTCCTGTTATCAACTTAAAATAATCCCGTTTAACATCGGGATAAATATTTACCACAAACTTAACCGGAATAATCTCTTTTCCTATATTTATCGATTTTTTTGCCGCAGGACAGGTAAAATCTAACTCCTCTATATGTTCCAAACTCAGTTGTATCGAGGGTATCTCCATTTTCTTATACATTTATTCATATAACACACGCTCTGTTCACTTTGTTTGGTCCATATAAAAAGAAGGCCGGTGAAAATTCCAATTCACCGGCCTTCTTTTTATATCTATTACGATACTCAATCGTTCATCGACAGCAAAAGTTCTTCATTCGAAGAAGTACGCTCCATACGGTCTCGCATAAATTCCATTGCCTCTATCGAATTCATATCGGACAAGTATCGACGCAATATCCACATACGGTTGAGTGTGTCTTTCGGTAACAACAAATCGTCCCGACGAGTACTCGATGCCGTGATGTCAACAGCCGGGAAAATGCGTTTGTTAGACAATTTCCGATCGAGCTGCAACTCCATATTACCCGTTCCCTTGAACTCCTCGAATATCACCTCGTCCATCTTCGAACCGGTCTCGGTCAAAGCAGTAGCGATAATCGTAAGGCTTCCCCCGTTCTCTATATTACGAGCCGCACCGAAAAAGCGTTTAGGCTTATGCAACGCATTGGCATCGACACCACCGGAAAGCACTTTACCGGAGGCCGGAGAAACCGTATTATAAGCTCTCGCCAAACGAGTGATGGAGTCTAACAGAATGACAACATCGTGACCACATTCAACCATACGTTTGGCTTTTTCCAATACGATACTAGCCACTTTCACATGACGTTCGGCCGGCTCGTCGAAAGTAGATGAGATAACCTCGGCTTTTACACTACGGGCCATATCGGTAACCTCTTCGGGACGCTCGTCGATCAACAATATAATCATATAAACCTCCGGGTGATTCTCAGAGATAGCATTGGCTATATCTTTCAACAACACGGTCTTACCCGTCTTAGGAGGTGCAACGATCAATCCACGCTGTCCTTTACCGATAGGAGAAAACATATCGACCACACGAGTAGATAAATTACAGTATTTTCCACTCGTCAAATCAAATTTTTCATCGGGGAAAAGAGGAGTAAGATGATCAAACGGGACACGGTCACGAACATATTCAGGTGTGCGGCCATTTATTTTCTCCACCTTCACCAGCGGAAAATATTTCTCTCCTTCCTTAGGAGGACGAATAGGTCCTTCAACGACATCGCCCGTCTTCAAACCAAACAACTTTATTTGCGATTGAGAAACATAGACATCATCGGGAGAAGTCAAATAATTGTAGTCGGACGAACGAAGAAATCCATACCCATCGGGCATCATCTCCAATACCCCCACACCTGTCAATATTCCATCGAAATCGTATGGTCTCTCGACAGGTTTCGGCTCAGGGACAAACGTTTGTTGATTATTCGAGTTTTGGTTTTGCCCATTGTTATTTCCTGCATTATTCTGGCTGTTCCTATTCTGTGGGACGAATGTGCGCTGTCCTCTCGGAACAAATCTTTGCTTTTCGCTATGTGGGAAGAATGTCTGTAACGACGATGTAGGCAACGGTGCTTGTTGTCCTTGATTTGCGGTAGCGGGCTGTTGTTGAATAATTTCCTGTTGCTTGTTTTCTACCGGGGTGGAAGGCGTTGTAACCGGAACAGAAGGCGAAGGTGTTTGCAGTGTGTTTTGAGCTTCATTTATCAATTCAGCTGGAAGAGCTTTCTTTTGTATCCGTTTGCGTTGTTTGGGTTGCCCTCCTTGTGTACTTTGCTGAGGAAGCTCTTCGTTTTCATTGGAACCGCTATTTTCCACCAACGCCATAGAGCTTTCTTTTAAATTCTCAAATAGTTCGGCTACCGGCTCTTTCAAAGCGGGATGAGAAGATAACCCAGTCTCTTCTATAATAGAAGGAATATCTTTTACTTCTGTAACATTATCCTGTTTTGCATCTTCTTTTTTCGAGGTTTCACTCGTTACATCGCTTTTTTTCTTTCTGCCTTTCTTTTTCACCTCTTTCGTATCTTCCACTCCTGTCGCTTCCACAGATGGAGACGGTGTCGGCTCTGTATTTGATTTACTTTCTAGTTCATTCGGTTTTTCAAGTACAGGCTTCTCTTTATTTTTCTTAGGTTTAGGACCTCTCTTTTTCGGAGCAGGAGGATTAGCGGCAGCTTTACTTGCCATATCAATAGCTTGTTGATCAAGAATTTTATAGACAAGATCTTCTTGTTCTATACCATCAATCTTTTGGATACCCATTTCAGCAGCTATCACTTTCAACTGGTCAAGAGTTTTAGCGCTCAATTCTAAAATATTATACATGAATAAATAAATATGATTTACACTTTATATTTATTAAAGCTACCTGCATGATTACTCATACTGGCTGAAAGAACAAATATAATTATTGGATTTTTGAATTTACTGCGTACAGAATTTCACTACGCAATTTCACCGTACAAATATACGGCCGATTTGTCAAACAAAACAAGAAATGTAAAAATAAGTTTATTATTTAACTATTTTTCATATTTAAATTCGATTATTCTCTTTGTATCCGCAGTCACTCGATATCCATCGGCCGCGCGCTCTCCCAATATCCATATTATCGTATTTCCCGAACATAGCAACAAAGTATTGGCTTTATCGATTAGAGAATATTTTCTATCTCTAAAATAATCGCTCAATTTACGGCTGCCTTTCATTCCAAAGGGGGTAAAACGATCTCCCGTCTCCCACCGGCGAATAATTAGCGGAAATACAAGTTTGTCCAAGTCGAAACAAGCATAGGATTTATCACGAGAGAAACAATACGTTTCATCGTTGTCCAGACATCGATACGATAAATTTCCGTGTAACAAAGTTCCACATTCTTCGAGACTTTCGATTTTCTCTACCACAGTCCCGGCCTCTTCTCTTTCCGGTGGTTCCAATATCAAATATTCCCTATCTTTAACGATTCTGTAATTCCGAGACAAAAACACCTTCCCAGAAATACCGCCACAAGACGATATTATCTCTGTTATCTGTTCGGAAACAAAGCCGTAAGGAGTCAAAAATTCAAATAAGAAAGCCTTAGGCGACGGAAGCTGTTTCAGTTTCTCCACCGGAATATAAATATATTCACCTTTATATTCCAACACGTTTTGCTCCTGCTCATGTATAGCCGCTTTATAGACCGATTCTACTTCCCTCAAATTCAAAATAGAAGAATATATGGAATGGTCGACCGACGGATTGATCGAACGTAACAAAGGCAATACTTGTAATCGAATTTTATTTCTGATATAAACCGATTCTAAATTGGTACAATCGACAACATACGACACCCCATGTTCCGACAAATACGATTCTATATCTTTACGGGAAACGGTCAACAACGGTCGCACGACAAATCCGTTACGTGGTTTCATCGACGTAAGACCAGCAATCCCGGTTCCTCGAATTAAATTCAGCAACAGGGTTTCCACACTATCGTCCCGATGATGGGCCACGGCTATCGCCTGTGCCCGATATTGTTTCCTTTTCTCTTCAAACCAATCATATCGCAGTTGGCGGCAAGCCATCTCGACCGACACATTATTGGTCATCGCATAACATGAAGCATCAAACGAAATCTCCTCGAACGGCAAATTCCACTTAAAAGCTATTTGCCGAGTAAAATTCCTGTCTCGCAAAGATTCTTCACCTCTCAAATTGAAATTACAGTGACAGACTATACACGAATATCCCAAACTCTTCAAGACATGAAGCAACGCAATCGAGTCGGCTCCTCCGCTCACTCCGACGATAACCGGGCCAGACTTATCTAAAAGTTTTTTATCCTCGACAAACTCGTGTATGCTTTGTAAAAATGGAGAGACAGACATATCGTTACTTCTTAAATTCATAACAAAATTAGTAATAAAGGAATATTTTTTCAGCAGATTCCCTTTTTTATTCGTCAAAAAAAATATTTCTCAAAAATCCACCCAAAAAGAAGTCATTTATTATTAAATTTGCATTTAAAAATAAGAATTATACAGGTATGATTGAAAAAATCCAACGTATCAAAGCAGAAATCGAGGCATTAAAAGTTTCTAAATCAGAAGATTTAGAGAATATTCGTATAAAATATCTAAGTAAAAAAGGAGAAATTTCTCAACTTTTCAATGATTTCAGAACTGTTGCCGCCGAACAAAAGAGAGAAGTAGGAAAACAACTGAATGAATTGAAGACTCTTGCAACAGAAAGAATCAATGCCTTGAAAAGCGAATTCGAAGATACCCATTCGGAATCTCAAAATATAGACTTGACAAGAACAGCCTACCCCATTCCGTTAGGATCGAGACACCCGCTTTCCTTAGTAAAAAACGAAATATGCGATATCTTCGCCCGTTTGGGATTTTCAATTGCAGAAGGGCCCGAAATCGAAGACGATTGGCATGTGTTCTCTGCATTGAATTTTGCCGAAGACCACCCGGCTCGCGATATGCAGGACACATTCTTTATACAACGTTCTCCCGATATTCTTCTTCGTACACACACCTCGTCTGTACAAACAAGAACGATGGAGCACTCCCAACCCCCTATCCGCATCATTTGTCCGGGTCGTGTTTACCGCAACGAAGCTATATCTTACCGGGCACACTGCTTTTTCCATCAAGTAGAAGCCTTATATATAGACAAAAATGTTTCTTTTGCCGATTTGAAGCAAGCGTTGCTTTATTTTGCCAAAGAAATGTTCGGATCGGAAACTCAAATTCGACTCCGTCCTTCTTATTTCCCGTTTACCGAACCTTCTGCCGAAATGGATATATCCTGTAATATCTGCGGGGGTAAAGGATGCGCATTTTGCAAACATACCGGTTGGGTCGAAATTCTGGGTTGCGGTATGGTAGACCCCAATGTCCTCGAAGCATGTGGCATAGATAGTAAAATATACAGCGGTTATGCATTAGGCATGGGTATCGAACGAGTCACCAATCTGAAATATAAAGTCAAAGATTTACGAATGTTCTCTGAGAACGATGTACGTTTCCTCGAAGAATTCGAATCGGCTCATTAAAATTTATGTGAATGGAGTTTTGTAAAGTCGCTTGTGTTCTCGCGGGAGGAGGCATAGGTTCTGTTGCAAGGTTTTTTATCGCTTCGGAAATTCAACGTCTTTTCCCGGCTTATCCGTGGGGAACATTATGCGTAAACTTAGCAGGCTCTTTTATCATCGGGATACTTTGGGCTTTTTGTTATTCTTTTGATTTTTCACCTAATCTGAGAGCTTTTTTATTCGTCGGATTATTAGGAGGATTTACCACGTTCTCCTCATTCTCTTTGGAAACGATGAATCTATTGAATTTAGGGAAAGTCCATAGTGCTCTATCTTATATCATCGGTACTAATCTCGGAGGTATTATTGCCGTTTTCGGAGGATTTTTCTTAGCGAAATATAGTCTTCATATGATAAAATTTTTATAACGCCATGACTATCAAAGAAAGATACGCCGGAGTCATTAAATGGTTTCAAGAAAACAAACCTATCGCCGAAACCGAATTGCAATATCACGACCCATTTCAATTACTGATTGCAGTCATTCTGTCGGCACAATGTACCGACAAACGGGTAAACATGATAACCCCGGCTCTATTCGAAGCATTCCCTACTCCACAAGATCTGGCCGCAGCTACACCGGAAGAAGTTTATACATACATTAAAAGCGTATCATACCCCAATAACAAATCGAAACATTTGGTGGGAATGGCTCGTACACTCATCGAACAGTTCAACGGTGTCGTACCTTCCGAAATAGAAGATTTGCAAAAATTACCGGGAGTGGGCCGAAAAACAGCCAACGTCATAGCATCGGTCGTATTTAACAAAGAAGCGATGGCTGTCGATACTCACGTTTTCAGAGTCTCCAACAGAATCGGACTTACCAACCATTCAAAAACTCCTCTCGAAACAGAAAAAACATTGGTAAAAAATATTCCGGGACACCTACTCCCCATCGCACATCATTGGTTGATTCTACACGGACGTTACATTTGTATGGCTCGCAAACCCAATTGCTTGGAATGCGGAATCCGCCCATATTGCAAATATTACAATCATAACCAAAAGAATAATGCCGAAGAATAATTCTCCGGCATTATTCTTTTTATAAAAATCACTTCATTATTCGGGAATATAACATTCGAGTAACTTCGCAGAAGTTTCTGCCTCGATTGTCACCCATGAGAGTGTAGCGGGAATCAATGCGGTTTGTCCTTGATGTAAAAATATCGTGTAACCGTTACTATCGGTCAATCGCACTTTTCCTCCCATACACATATAGATAACGAACGAGTCATGTTCTGAAACAGAACGCTTCACACTTTTATCCACTTCGATCAAATTCGTTTCGAAATACGGGCATTTGACTAAACCGACAGCATCGTTATTTTTGGCCGCATAATCGGTTCGTAAATTATCATACATTTTAAAATCGACTGCATCGATAGACTGCTCGATATGCAACTCTCTGGCATTGCCCTGCGCATCTCTACGATCATAATCGTATATGCGATAAGTAATATCGGAGCTTTGCTGAATCTCGGCTATCAATATTCCCTCACAAATAGCATGAATACGGCCTGCCGGAAGGAAGAACACATCGCCGCTTTTCACTTCATGAAATTGCAATACGTCGGTAATCGTATTATTTTTGATTCGCTCTACATACTCTGCGGGAGTTATTTGCTTAGAAAATCCCGAATAGAGGCCTGCTCCCGGTTTAGCGTCGATGACATACCACATCTCGGTTTTCCCGAATGAATTGTGCCGGGCCATCGCCAACTCATCATTGGGGTGAACTTGAATAGAGAGATTATCGTGTGCGTCGATAAATTTAATCAACAACGGGAATTTATCAGCATAGCGAGCTGCGACATGCTTCCCCAGCAAATTCGCCCCGTCGCGCTTAATCAACTCCGTAATCGTTTTCCCTTTATCTTCCCCCTCGCAAACGACCGATATACGATCGCCTACTTGTGAAATTTCCCAACTTTCACCGATACCGGGGTGAACTTCGGGTAACTGTTTGAATCGGCTGATTTCTTCTCCCCCCCAAATCATAGGACGAAGAATGTCTTCAAATTTCAAAGGATACATAGCTTTTATTTTTTATATCAACATTATAATTATAGAGTTATTCGATACTTATCCGGTTCTATATTTTTACCCGTCCAAAACACAGGCTCGCTCTCGGTCCCATACCTGTCACGAGCCACTATGGCATAATTCCTATAAGGAATCGACAATGAACATGAATGTATATTTTTAGGTAATACAGCCACGATCTGATCTCCCGTATTCATATCCAAAGAATCATTTGTCGCATACAATACATAGGTGAACGCACCATCTGCCGGACTCCAAGAAATATTAGAAACACCGCCCTGTGCCTCCACTCGTAAATTGTTCGGTGTATCCGGTATTTGCGATATGGGATTTTTCAACCCGGGTGTCAAGGCCGGATACCTGTAAAAACAGGAAACGAGCCATTGCCTCAAAATCGTATGCGTATGTAAATTTTCATATCGGAAATAGGCCTGTCCTACTCCCATTTTCCGAGTGGTCTCGATTTGTCTCTTTATTTCTATGAAAGGCCAATTACCTTCACTCTTATCTAACCGGTAAACTCCCAAGCCACTTATTACTTTTCCGGGAGGACAAGAATTTGCCCAGTCGTACAAGAACGGATAATAATTTTCTTCCCTGAAATACATCATCGGGACAATAAAATCATGCCGTCCGCTCTGCAACCAATCTTTCGGATTTTGCGAAACAGCCTCCATGCAGCTCCATTCCGCAGGGAAACCTTCTAATGAAGCATATCTACCTAACGGTGAACTACTGACTTTCACCCACGGCTTTAATCGTTTCACCTCTTCATAAATGGCTGTGACGATACCGGTTATATTGTCTTCTCTCCAACGAAACAAAGACTTGCTTCTACTTCCCCACTTCCTAAACGAATCGGAATCGGGAAATTTCATCGCATTATCGGGATAACGCACATAATCCAAATGAATACCGTCGACATCATATTTAGAAACGACTTCCCCAACTAATGCTCTTAAATAATCCTTCACCGCCGGATTCCCCGGATCAAGAAACCATTCCCCCGATAATTGCTTACACCATGAACGATGGCGGGCAACAACCGAAGAACGACCTTGTTTTTTCACTTGCCTATTCGATCCCACCGGAAAAGTGACGAGCCAAGCGTGGCATTCGATAGCCCGTTTATGACATTCCTCGATGACGAAAGCAAGAGGATCGTATCCGGGTTCCTGCCCATGACTTAAAACGGCAGCCCACGGTTCGTATCGAGAAGAATAAAAAACCTCACCTCGAATACGCGCTTGAAAAAACACCGTATTGATTCCCACCGATTGCAACTCATCGAGAATATAGCACAACTCTTTTTGCTGTATATATCTATCGGACAAAACCTTTACCGGACGCGAAGGCCAATCCAATCCCCAGTTCGTTGTTATCCACACCGCCCTCATTTCATATTTCGGAGAAGAAGGAAATATGGAAACACAGATAAAACAAACTGAAAGAAGTATTAGCAGTCGTTTTTTCATTAAAGATTTGTATTAAGAGAAATAGTGCAAACAAAAGCAGAAACAAATTTATCGGACTCTACCGAGCACAGTCTATTTCCACATTTGGTGCAAAGGTACATTTTTATTCCCACAAAATATCTTTACAGAACTTATTTCATACGACAAAAACTCAACTCCCAAAAATAAAATAAGAACGACAGATTATCATAAAAAATAGTACCTTTGCAATTCCATACGAAAGATTATGAATACAACTTTCGCCACCATATTAGAAATTGTCGGCACACTGGCCTTCGCCATTAGTGGTATTCGATTAGCAGCCGCAAAACAATTCGATTGGTTCGGAGCCTATGCTGTCGGGCTTGTAACAGCCATAGGGGGTGGAACGCTCCGAGATGTCTTGTTGAATGCAACTCCTTTCTGGATGATAAACGGCAGCTACCTCACCGTAACGGCCATAGCTCTTATTTTCGTCATTATTTTCAAACAATACTTGGTAAAACTCGAAAATACGTTTTTCATATTCGATACGATCGGGTTAGCTCTATTTGTCGTTGTGGGAGTAGAAAAAACACTCATGTTCGGATTTCCGTTTTGGGTAGCGATCGTCATGGGAACCATTACGGGATCGGTCGGCAGTATCATTCGCGATATCCTCATCAACGAAGAACCTCTGCTATTTCGTAAAGACATCTATGCCTTAGCTTGTGTTGCCGGAGGAATCATGTTTTATCTAGGAGAAAAAATGGGGTTCAACAGTATAACCAACCAATCCATTTGCGGCATATCGGTCGTTGCGGTTCGCTTACTCGCTGTAAAATTTCACTGGTCTTTGCCAGCCTTGAAAGATGACACGACCAACCCCATTAAAGACTGACATTTCATCATGTTCGAACGACTGAAAAAATACGATAAAAAAGCAATAGGACAATTTATTCGTTTCGGTATTGTCGGTATCATAAATACCCTTATAACGCTTATCGTCATTTACTTCCTGCAAGAGATTCTACATGTAAAATATACCATATCCAATTTTATAGGCTATATAGCAGGTGTCGTCAATAGTTTCTTTTGGAACAAACTTTGGGTATTTAAAAAATTAAATAGTAACTTTATCCGCGAAGCCATCTTATTCCTCATCTGTTTCGGGATATGCTATGGCATACAATTTATATCGTTACTCATTTTGGTAGAGATATTATATGTACCCGATTCTTGGGCTCAACTTTTGAGTATGATCGTATATACACTGTGTAATTTCATTATGAATAGATGTATCACTTTTAAAAAATAAAAGTTTCATACCATGAAAGTATCTGTAATCATTCCCTGTTATAACGAAGAAGAAGTACTACCCTTGTCCCATAAGCGATTTTCCCAAGTAATGGAAAGTACGGCTCACGATTATGAACTTATTTTCGTTAACGATGGGAGCAAAGACCACACAGAAGAACTTTTACTCGGTTTCGCCAACGATGATCCTCATACAAAAGTAATATCGTTTTCCAGAAACTTCGGACATCAAAATGCCGTGAGTGCAGGATTACACAACTGTACCGGAGACATTGCCGTTATCATCGACGTGGACCTGCAAGACCCGCCCGAAGTTATTCCCCAAATGATAGATACTTATTTGAAAGAAGGCAGTAATGTCGTATATGCGGTACGCAATAAACGTGAAGGGGAAACTTTCATGAAAAAATTCACTGCCAAGATTTATTATCGCATGCTCAACTCTCTATCTGACTACACATTTCCTGTCGATACAGGCGATTTCAGGCTCATCGATCGCAAGGTTTTGGATGCATTCAAACAGTTTCCCGAAAAGCATAAATATTTGCGGGGACTTTTCAGTTGGATGGGATTTAAACAAACTCCGTTCTATTATACCCGTAACGAACGTGCTGCCGGCAGAACGAAATATTCCATACGAAAAATGTTTTCATTAGCCTCGGCCGGTATCTTCGGTTTTTCTAAAAAGCCATTAAAATTGGCCATATCATTAGGAACACTTTCCATTTTTATAGCATTGGCTTTTGCTATCTGGGTATTCATCATGTACCTTTCCGGCAAAGAATCTATCGTTCCGGGGTGGTCTTCGACAATCATTACTATCGTATTTTTAGGTGGAGTGCAATTGTTTACCATCGGAATACTCGGAGAGTACATTGGAAACATCTTCGATGAAACCAAAAATCGCCCGGAATATATTATAGATAAAAAAATCAATTTTGATCCTCATAACAACCAAACGATTTAAAGACTGTCTCCATTATGAATGTGCCTAAAATAAGTTCCAAGACATCTCTATTTCTTTTACTGTTAGTCATCAGTACCTTAACGATCATACCCTATTTGGGGCTAACCAACTTCCACACCAAAGGGGAACCCCGGGAAGCTATCGTGGCAGTCAGTATGTTACAAAACGACAACTGGATACTACCTATAAACAATGGCGGAGATATCGCCTACAAACCACCTTTTTTTCACTGGTGTATCGCAGCGTTGTCCCTTCCTGCCGGAGAGGTAACAGAGTTCACTTCGCGCCTTCCTTCGGCATTGGCGGCAATCATTATGGCAATCGCGTGTTTTCTCTTTTTTGCCAAACGTAGCAGAAATGACATAGCATTCCTTGCTTCTCTATTACTACTCTCGGGATTTGAAGTGCATCGGGCTGCAATGGCGTCGCGAGTCGATATGGTACTGACCTGCTTCATCGTCTTAGCCATGCTCCAATTATATCGATGGTGGGAACTCGGGTTGAAAGGAATCCCCATTTGGGCAATACTATTTATGAGTATAGCCACGCTCACTAAGGGACCGGTGGGCATCGTACTTCCATGCGCCGTAATCGGCATATTCCTTCTTTTCCAAAAAGTGTCTGTATGGAAAGCCTTCTATAAAATTATCCCCATAGCACTACTATCCTGTATTTTGCCTTTACTCTGGTATTATGCGGCCTATCAACAGGGGGGCGAGGCATTTCTACGACTCGTTATGGAAGAAAACGTCGACCGCTTCTTGGGAAAAATGTCATACGGTTCACACGAGCAACCCATCATCTATTACGTTTATATTACCTTAGCGGGTTGGTTACCGTGGTCGCTTTTAGTTATCATGTCATTATTTACCTTAAAATACAAGAGACCACAAGGCACGGTCAAACTATATTGGGAACGATTCAAAGACTATATCACACACATGGATAAAATGAGACTGTTCAGTCTCCTATCCATTGTCATCATATTCGTTTTTTATTGTATCCCCAAAAGTAAAAGATCGGTATATATTCTTCCCATTTACCCATTCATAGCCTATTTCTTGGCAGAATACATGCTCTTTCTACTCAAACAAAGACCGCGAATATGGAGAATATTTTCAATTTTCATAGCATTTATCGGGGGATTTTTATTGGTGGTTCTAACTATCGTCAAAAGCGGAATTATAGACAAATACGTCATGTCTTCTACAAGTGACATCAGTCACTATGTAACAGCCCTTTCCGAATCGTGGGATATCATATTCATCATTACTGCCATATTTATAGTATTCTTAATTTATGACATCTATAAGAGCAAACGATACCTAACCTATAATAACCGTTATCTTTACTCGGTCGTAGCCCTGTTTTTCGGCATTCAACTGATGTTGGACGCTTCTACTTTGCCGGCTATACTCAATGCAAAATCGATGAAACCGTTTGCAGACAAAGTAGTATCGACTGTCCCAAATGGAGAAATATACTCTTATGTAGAGTCTTCTATGATGCGATTTTTCATTATTAATTTTTATGCACAAAACCGAGTCATTGACTTCGAAAAAGAAATGCCTAAAAATGGTTATTTACTCGTTGGCGAACGAGATTTCAATTATATAAAAGAAAAGTACGGAGAACAATATACTTTTGAACAAACCCTACGAAGCGACCGTAAGGGAAACGACGTGAAAGATTATATTCTACTTTTCAATTTTCAACAAAATACAGCAGAATGAAGATTAAAAAGTAAAATGTTTGTCACATTGTTGAAATATCTGTTTCTCAATTTTGCACTATCATAAAAATTGAAACTATGGCCAATTACAAAATTTTAGTCGTCGATGACGAAGAAGATTTATGCGAAATTTTGAAATTCAATTTGGAGGTCGAAGGATATGACGTAGATACGGCAAATTCGGCAGAAGAAGCGCTACAAATGAACCTGACCGATTATAACTTATTGTTGCTCGATGTCATGATGGGCGAAATGAACGGATTCAAAATGGCCTCTCTGTTAAGAAAAAACGAGAAGCTGAAACATATTCCCATCATTTTTTTAACGGCCAAAGATACCGAAGACGACAAACTCATGGGATTTAATATCGGTGCGGACGATTATATATCGAAACCGTTCTCTATCCGAGAAGTGATCGCAAGGGTCAAAGCCGTACTAAGACGAATTGTAGACAAAGAAGATCCGGCTATTTTACAATTTGAAAAATTGTACATAGACCCTGTAAAAAAACGAGCGTTCATAGACAGTACAGAACTCCCATTGACTAAAAAAGAATTCGAAATATTATCCCTCCTGCTTTCCCACCCGGGACAAGTATTCTCTCGTGAAGAAATATTATCGAAAATATGGACAGACGAGGTATATGTTTTAGACAGAACTATCGATGTCAATATTACCCGCCTACGCAAAAAAATAGGAGAATACGGTAAGCGCATCGTAACTCGTCTCGGATACGGATATTGTTTCGAAACAGCTTAATTTATGTCTACCGAGAAGGTTCGAAAATCTATGACGTTCGATAGAAAATTGTTTTTTTCTATCGGCTCTCTTTTCATCGTTTTTATCGCTATTATCTTACTATTCGAATATAATCTAGAAAAAGAAAACCGACAGCAATCTCTAAATGCCCTTTTACAAGATTACAACGAACTCATATATTCCCAAATTAAAAACAAAGAGATAGACCAAATTTCAATCGACTCCATCATACAGAGTATTACTCGAAAACCTCTAAGAGTAACTATTATATCGGCACTCTCTGGAAAAGTATTGCTCGAAAGCCAACGAGAAAAAGAACCAGACTCCATCGCAAATAATCATTTGGACCGCCCTGAAATAAGATCATCTCTAAAAAATGGGAATGGATATGCCATTCGATATTCTCAATCGTTCAAAAAAAATTTCTTCTATTCAGCTAAACGATATGACGATTGGATCATACGCTCCTCACTTCCTTTCGAACGGGAGAAATTTTCCATACTCAGTCCCAATAACGAATTCATATATTTCATGTTAGCGATATCGATTTTCGCCATACTGTTGCTTTATTATTTTTGCCACAGCTTGGGGAAATCCATTGCCGCTCTCAGCCAGCTGTCTCAACAGGCAGAACAGGGAAAGCCTATACACATTACTATAAAATCAGGGGTAGACGACATTGGCAATATTACCCAAAGTCTTACTCACATTTATGATAATTTATTAAAAACCAAAGAGAAACTATCCATAGAGCAAGAGAAACTATTCAAACATTTACAGTTCTCCAAAGAAGGATTGGCCTTTTTTTCCAAAGATAAAAGGATTATTATGGCCAATAATCTTTTTATTCAGTATCTCAATTTTATCACAGACAATACCCTATCTCCCTCCGACTATTTATTTAAAGAGGCCAATCTGAAAAAAATCAATAATTTCATTTCTCAAAAGCTCTATGAACAAAACGAACAGGAGGAATTTATTTCGGAGTCTATGGTTATAGACAAAGGAAGCCGAACTTTCCTCATAGAATGTATCATATTTCAAGACCATACATTTGAAATAGCCATTAACGATATTACCCAACAAGAACAAGAAAGCCGGTTAAAACGCCAACTTACTCAAAACATCGCTCACGAACTTAAAACCCCGGTCAGCAGTATCCGCGGATATATGGAGACCATTCTTTCCACCGAAATGGACGATAGCCGGAAAAAAATGTTTATGGAGCGTTGTTACGCACAATCCAAACGATTGACCGATTTACTAAGAGATATTTCAATGCTCAATAGGCTGGACGAATCTAAGGACCTCTATGACACGGATAATACCGATTTACAAAAAATCATCAATGAAGTTATTAACGAATCACAAGCGGCCTTGACAGAACGGGAAATGACCGTCGAGACGAAAAACCTCCACGAACGAATGTCCATAAATGGAAATTATTCCTTATTATACTCCATTTTCAGAAATCTTACAGACAATGCCATAGCCTATGCCGGTATAGGAACAAAAATCACGATAGACTGCTATCTCGAAGATAGTAAATATTATTATTTCTCTTTCTCCGACAACGGAATCGGTGTCCCCGAAGAACATTTGAACAGATTATTCGAAAGATTTTACCGGGTTGATAAAGGTCGGTCCCGCAAACTCGGAGGAACCGGATTGGGACTTGCCATTGTTAAAAACGCCGTTCTCTTCCATAAAGGAGAGATATGGGTAAAAAACGGTTTATCAGGAGGGTTGAACATTCTTTTTTCATTACGAAAAGTTTAGGAACCCTATTCCTCTTTTCCCAAAATAGACACAGAAACATTAGGATTATTCAGGAAATCTCGTAACTTTGTAAAATCATGACATAAAAACTTGATTTTATGAACAACGAGAGTTTCAATAAATACATCGAACAAGCCATTAAAGAAAATTGGGAAAGAATCGCATTAAGTGATTTCGACGGTGTATCTTATCATTATAAAGACATTGCCCGCAAAATAGCCAAAATACATCTCTTATTAGAAAGTGCCGAAATAAAAAAAGGAGACAAAATAGCTATCTGCGGTAAAAACTCAGCTCATTGGGCAGTAGCCTTTTTTGCGGCAATCACCTATGGGGCCGTACCCGTCCCCATCTTACATGAATTCAAAGCAGACAATATACACCACATTGTCAATCATTCGGAAGCAAAACTACTACTTGTCGGAGATATTGTCTGGGAAGACCTGAACGAAACGCTAATGAAAAACCTGAAAGGAATCTTCCTATTAAATGACTTTTCCTTATTAAGATCAAAAAGTGAAAAGCTGACGGATATGCGGAACCGATTAAACGAATACTTCGGGAAAAAATATCCTGCCCGATTTACCCCTGATGCCGTAAGCTATTACGAAGATTCTCCCGAGGAACTCGCCGTTATCAATTACACCTCGGGCTCCACCGGTTTTTCAAAAGGAGTAATGCTCCCCTACCGCAGTTTATGGTCCAATGTCAAATTTTGTTTAGACCATTTACCGTTCTTGTCCGCAGGTGACGGTATTGTTTGTATGTTGCCGATGGCACACATGTACGGCATGGTTATAGAAATGATACACCCATTTTTAAAAGGCTGTCACTTGCATTTCCTGACTCGGATTCCCTCTCCTAAGATCATCATGGATGCTTTTGCTACGGTAAAGCCCAAACTAATTATAGCCGTTCCTCTCATCATCGAAAAAATTATCAGAACCAAAGTGTTTCCTTTATTAGAGAAACCTTTGATGAAACTTCTTTTAAAAGTTCCATTCTTAGACACTCAGTTATTGGCAAAAATCAACGATAAACTTTACGAAACGTTCGGAGGAAACCTCTCTCAAATGATTATCGGAGGTGCGGCTTTAAATAGAGATGTAGAACAATTCCTGCGTCGTATCAATTTTCCCTTTACCGTAGGATATGGCATGACCGAGTGCGGTCCGCTCATCTCTTATGCCCCATGGGACGAGACTCGAATCGGCTCTTGTGGGCGAATAGTGGACCGTATGGAAGGAAGAGTAAACTCTTCGGATTCAGAAAATATCGTAGGTGAACTGCAAGTGAAAGGTACGAATATCATGCTGGGATACTTCAAAAACGAAGAAGCTACTCAGGCGATATTCACCGAGGACGGCTGGATGAAAACCGGAGACTTATGTACGATAGATGCCGATGGGTTCATATATCTGAGAGGGAGAAATAAAAACATGATATTGGGTCCGTCCGGGCAAAACATTTATCCGGAAGAAATCGAAGATCGACTGAATAATATGCCCTATGTATGCGAATCGCTCATCATCGAACAAGACGGCAAATTGGTCGCTCTCGTTTACCCCGATATAGAAAACGCACAACATTCGAATATATCCGGCCATGCATTAGAAACTCTGATGGAAGAAAACATATCGACCCTCAACAAAGAGCTTCCGGCTTATAGCCAAATCAGCCGTCTTAAAATCTATTATGAAGAGTTCGAAAAAACACCTAAACGAAGTATAAAACGATATCTTTACCAAAGCCATTAAAGGCCATTGGATTAAAAAAGAAAAAGAATTAAACGCCGGCAAAATATACAAAAACACATCGTTTGTAATTGCCGGCTTTTTCATATCTTTGCAAACCGATGAGAAAGGCCTGTATTATCATATTATCCGTACTTTTCTGTTCACTTTTTTCAGAGGCTAAGAAAAAACAGGATATTCCTGCTCCTTATGCATGGAGTATTACCCAGCCGTTAGGGTCGAGATATGATGTTCCTATGGATACTCTCATGCACAATTTTTACAGCACGGATATTCCTTCCAGCTATTCAACGGCTTATGGGACGACCGGGAATCTCGGCGCTGCTGCTTTTTCCAAAATATTTTTCGACAGACCTTTACCCTCTGAATTTATATTTAAAGATCCATTCGGCCATTGGATACAAACAGCCTCTTCATGGAAATTCTATAATTCACACATACCTTATACCCAACTATCTTATCTGACAGGAGGCTCGAAACAAACGGCCCAAGATGATTTAAAAGCTGTTTTCTCTGGAAATTTTAATCAGAAACTGGAATTCGGAGGTAGCATCAATTATATCCTATCGAGAGGCCACTACCAGCATCAAGCGACGAAAGACCTTGCATACAGTATCTTCGGAAGCTATTTGGGAGACCGATACGATATTCAATTTTTTCTTAATACATATAATTTCGTAAACCAAGAAAACGGAGGCATCTCGGACGATACATACATACTTCGTCCCGAAGAGGTACAAGGAGGACAATCGAGCGTAAACACCCAAACGATTCCAACCAATCTGACGGATGCGTATAACCGTATTCGCGGTAAAGAATACTACGCCACCCAACGATATAAATTCGGGTTCTATCAAGAAGAAGAGCAAGACACAACCGTGATACGTACATTCATTCCCGTCACCAGCATTATACACACCATCGAGTATAACGAAAATAAGCATAGGTTTGTCAACCAATCGGCGACCGAAGACACTACCTACTTCGCGAACACCTATTTAGGTCTTGGAGGAACGAATGAAGAAACCCGATACCAGTCTATACGAAATACTTTCGGAATATCATTACTCGAAGGATTCAATAAGTATGCAAAGATGGGATTGGCGGCTTACGCCACTTACGAATATCGCCATTTTTCCTTGCCTCAGGACACCCTTTCGGCTGGAACTACAATAGAGGGTTTGACTCCACGTCCCGATATATCCAATCCTCGCAGCCACGGAGAAAGCCTTTTATGGGTCGGTGGAGAAATTTCAAAACAAAAGGGAGAATTACTGACTTATCATGTAAACGGGAAATTCGGACTTGCCGGAGCAATCATAGGTGATATCGACGTCACTGCCGATATTCGCAGCCGATTCAGGCTTTGGAACGACACCGTTCAACTAAGAGCCTATGGCTTTTTCAAAAACACCGAACCTTCTTATTTCTATAAGAAATACACTTCCAATCACTTCATTTGGGACAATGATTTCGGGAAAACACGTCGAATGAGAGTCGGAGGTGAATTCAACATAAAACGGTGGAGAACCAAATTGAACGTCGGTGTCGAAAATATACAAAATTATATCTATTTCGACAATAATAGCTTGCCCCGGCAAGAAAGCTCCATGATACAAGTATTCCACGCAAAACTCAATCAGGATTTTAAATTCGGAGTTTTTAATTGGGAAAACGAAATAGTTTACCAAAAATCGAGCAAACCATCGATAATCCCCTTACCCGAATTGAGCGTATATAGCAATATGTACCTTTTATTCAGAATCGCCAAAGTATTGCATGTTCAATTAGGTGTAGATTGCCGTTACTATACAAAATATAAAAGCGAGGCTTTCCAACCGGCGACCTTAACTTTTCATACCCAAGATGAAATCGAAGTGGGAAATTATCCTTTCATGAACGCATATATAAATATGAAATTGAAACAAACTCGTTTCTTTGTCATGATGTCGCACGTGAATCAAGGGATATTCGGGGGGAATAACTATTTCTCATTACCACATTATCCGTTAAATCCAAGTATGTTTCAAATGGGGTTATCCATAGATTTTTCTAATTAACGATATGAAGTTCAAACGACACATATTTATATATGCCGCGCTATTGATAATAGTTGTCGGAACAATGATATGGTTGCGTCCCCGAAACACTTACCGACCGAGAACTTTCGAGGAAATCAAAGCCGATGGCGTTTTGAGGATCGTTACAGATTATACCCCATTGTCTTACTATTTACAAGGCGACAGCCTATCGGGATTCGACTATGAATTGGCCCGCATGGTAGGCAATCGAAGCGGGCTTTCCATTGAGATAACCCCAGAAGTTAACCTAAGCAAAAGTATCGACGGATTGAAAAAAGGCCAATACGACATCATTGCCCGTCAATTACCCGTAACGTCCGAAATCAAGGAAGAATTGGCTTTTACCATACCCATTCAACTGAACAAACAGGTATTGGTTCAAAGAAAAGATCCCAAAGCGAAAAAAAAACTGATAAGAAACCAACTAGATTTGGCCGGAAAAACTCTATACATCGTCAGTGATGCTCCTACAAGACTGCGCATTCACAACTTGTCTCGTGAAATAGGCGATACCATATATATACAAGAAGAAAAGACATACGGGGCCGAACAGCTCATCATGATGGTCGCTACCGGGGAAATCGACTTAGCCGTATGCGACAAAGCAATAGCCCAGCAAATGAGCAAAGATTATCCCCAAATAGACTGTAATACCGATATAAGTTTTACTCAGTTCCAATCATGGGCCCTCAGAAAAGACGACTCGATATTACTCGACAGCTTGAACAAATGGATTTCTGAAATTCAAAAAGAAGACAAATATAAAAAACTGTACAATTCTTATTTCTGACAGATAAAAATAAACAAAGGATTAAAAAAGTTTTTCTCGTATGAAACGACCTGATATAGAGCACGAAGGTATTATAACAGGTATTTCCGAATCGCATATATTCGTGCGCATCATACAACACTCGGCTTGCGCAGGCTGTCATGCGGCTTCATTGTGCACGACAACCGACCAAAAAGAAAAAATCATCGAGGTTGAAAAATGCGATTTTCCCATACAGATAGGAGATAAAGTTTCGGTAGCTCTTTCTGCCTCGGCAGGATACAGAGCTATATGGTTTACGGCAACCCTCCCGGTAATTCTCATTATGCTGTCGCTCGTCATCAATGAACGAATAGGAATGAACGAACTATATTCGGGGTTATGTACCCTTGTCGTATTAGCGGTATATTACACGATACTATATTTCTATCGCGATCGACTGAAAAAACGATTTAGATTTTTCTTGAAACCAATACATGTCTCATAATTTATGGTAACGGCAATCATCATACTAAGTATTATCGGACTCATCAGTGCCACATTACTTTACATCATTTCCCGTAAATTCCATGTAGAAGAAGATTCTCGAATCGACGAAATAGAATCTATTCTTCCGGGAGCGAATTGCGGCGGTTGCGGATATGCCGGATGTCGGAATTTTGCCGAACAATGCACGAAGGTCACATCGTTAGACAGTCTGTTATGTCCCGTCGGGGGTAATGAGGTTATGCAAAAGATTGCACCCATTCTTGGTCTGAATGCTGTGGAAAAAGCTCCTCGTATCGCTGTTATCCGTTGCAATGGCTCTTGCGAGAACCGCCCGCAAACCAGCCATTACGAAGGCGCACATAGCTGCGCGGTCGTTTCCTCGCTTTATACTGGCGAGAGTAATTGCAATTATGGGTGTCTTGGCGAAGGAGATTGTGCAGCAGCTTGCGAATTCGGAGGTATCACGATGGATCCCGTCACCCGACTTCCCCGCATCGACTCCAATATTTGCATTGCCTGTGGTTCTTGTGTAAAAGCCTGTCCCAGACATTTAATCGAGCTACGGAAGAAACAAGAATCCATGATATATGTGGCTTGCAACAACAAAGACAAAGGCATCATCGCCCGCAAAGTTTGTTCCGTCGCCTGTATAGGTTGTGGAAAATGTGTCAAGACCTGCCCCGAAAAAGCTATTTCTCTATCAGACAATTTAGCGTATATCGACGATAACCTCTGTCTATCATGCCAAGCGTGTGTCGACGGATGCCCTACCCATGCGATACATGCCGAAATAAGAAACAATATCAGGGAAACATCAACCCCTAGAAAGGAAACTGCAATATGTTAAAAACATTCCGCATAGGAGGCATACACCCCAAAGAGAATAAACTGACGTCGCAATGCCCGGTAACCGCCATTCCGGTTCCCCGGCAAGTCTCTCTGATGCTCAACCAGCACATCGGAGCGCCGGCCAATTGCATTGTCAAGAAAGGCGATACCGTAAAAGTGGGGACTCTCATCGCCGAGGCCAACGGATTCGTATCGTCCAACATACACTCCCCTGTATCGGGAACCGTCTCGAAAATAGACAAAATAGCTAATGCATTCGGAATATATTCTCAGGCAATTATCATCGATACGGAAGGAGATGATTGGGAGGAATATATAGACCGGACTCCCTCTTTGGAAAAAGAGATTGCTTTATCTTCAAATGAAATTATACAAAAAATAGCACAAAACGGTATCGTCGGTTTAGGCGGTGCGACTTTTCCCACCCATGTAAAACTGACACCTCCCAAAGAATTCAAGCCTACGGTCCTCATCGTCAATGCGACGGAATGCGAACCCTACCTGACGGACGACCATGCTCTCATGCTCGAATCGCCCGAACAAATTATAATAGGCTGTCACATTCTAATGAAAGCTATCCATGTAAAACAGGCTTATATAGGAGTAGAAAATAACAAAAGAGACGCTATTGCCCTACTAAAAAAACAGACCGAAAAATATCCGGGCATAGAAATAGTGCCCCTCCGTACCCGATACCCGCAAGGCGGTGAAAAGCAGCTCATCGATGCCATTCTTCATAAGCAAGTAGCAAACGGGGCGTTACCGGTTTCGACCGGAGCTATCGTCCAAAATGTCGGAACCGCTTTTGCCGTGTATGAAGCCGTTCAGAAAAATAAACCGCTCGTAGAGCGTATCGTCACCGTTACAGGAGACGGTATTAAACAACCGGGGAATTACCGGATAAGATTGGGTATGCCTATCCGTGAGCTGATAGAGATTGCCGGCGGTCTTCCCTCCGACAGCGCAAAGGTCATTCTCGGAGGCCCCATGATGGGAAAAGCGGTTTCCAATCTAGATGCCCCTATTCCCAAAGGCTGTTCGGGTATCTTGATATTAAACGAAGCCCATGCGCACCGGAGTGAAACCTCTTCCTGTATCAGATGCGGCAAATGCGTTTCTGCATGTCCTATGGGACTCGAACCTTATCTCTTGGCCAAATTGTCAGAAAATCATTTGTTCGAGAAAGCGGAAAAAGACCTCATCACCGCATGTCTGGAATGTGGCTGTTGTGCTTATAGTTGTCCGTCAAACCGTCCTATACTCGATTATATACGAATAGGGAAAAATGCAGTAAACCAAATCATACGATCCAGAAAACAATCTTAATTTATCTCGCAATGGAATTAACCGTATCGCCAGCTCCTCACATACACGATAATTTAACCGTCTCGAAATGCATGTACAATGTCATCATCGCATTGCTGCCTGCATTCGCCGTTTCCCTTTATTTTTTCGGAATCGGGGCTTTCATCGTTACTCTCTCGTCTATACTCTCTTGCGTCATCGTCGAATATCTAATCCAGAAATATTTACTGAAAGAAAAGCCTTCTATCGGTAACGGTTCGGCCATACTCACCGGATTGCTGCTGGCCTTCAACCTGCCTTCCAATCTGCCGATATGGATCGTTGTCATCGGTTCTATCGTTGCGATAGGGATTGCCAAAATGTCTTTCGGAGGCTTAGGGAACAATCTTTTCAATCCGGCTTTGGCGGGACGGGTATTTCTTCTCATATCCTTCCCTACCCAGATGACCCAATGGCCTCTGCCAATCGTATCACGGTGGAACTATACCGATGCCGAGACCGGAGCAACACTACTTTCTAAATTAAAAGAAGAGGGAGGCCAGTGGATCGAACAAATAGATATCGCTAATCTATGGATTGGAAATCAAGGAGGTAGTTTAGGGGAAGTAGGCGCTATCGCCCTACTAATCGGTTTTGCCTATCTGCTTTACCGGAAAATCATCAGTTGGCATATACCCGTCTCTATCCTCTTGACAGTCTTTTTATTCAGTTTTGTCTTGGCATGCGGGCAAGAAACAGGCAATCCGCAAAATATACCCATGTGGCAACATGCATTCGACTTTGCCCTCATTCAGCTATTGTCCGGCGGGCTTTTGTTAGGGGCTATATATATGGCGACCGACTACGTGACCTCGCCCATGACCTCCAAAGGAATGATTATCTACGGAATCGGTATAGGTATCTTGACCGTCGTTATACGCCAATGGGGAGGTTACCCCGAAGGAGTTTCTTTCGCAATCCTTATCATGAATGCTTTTACACCGCTTATCAATAATTATATCAAACCCAAACGTTTCGGCAACCATCGTTCATGAAGAAAAAAGATTCTACATTTTGGAACATGCTTTGGTCTCTGACCTTGATAACCGCCGTGGCCGGCGGACTGTTGGGATATACCCATCGACTTACCCAAGAACCCATAGCACGTGCGGCTAAGGCAGGAAGAGAAAAAGCAATCCAACAAGTCATTCCGAAATACGACAACTCCCCAATAGACGAACAATGTTCCTACACTGTCCGTAATGAATACGGTGAGACTACGGCTATCGTCTATCCGGCAAAAAAAGAGGGTATTCTCGTCGGAGCCGCTGTCGAATGCAGCAACTCCACAGGGTACGGTGGCGAAATACGCATTATCGTGGGTTTCGAAGCCGATGGAACGATTCGGGACTATCGAGTCCTGAAACATCAGGAAACGCCCGGATTGGGCGCAAAAATGGACGAATGGTTCAGAACTGAGAAAAATAACCAGAATATCATCGGGAAATCGCCGATTCGCAACAAATTACAAGTCAAACAAGATTCCGGCGACATAGACGCCATCACAGCCGCGACAATTACATCGAGAGCTTTTTTGGCGGCTATACAAACCGCCTATACGGCTTATGCCGAATCCATGAAAGGAGGCAATCATGAGTAAAACGAAAATACTTTTAAACGGAATTATAAAAGAAAATCCGACTTTCGTCCTTCTATTGGGCATGTGCCCCACCTTAGGAACGACCACCTCGGCCATAGGAGGTTTGGGTATGGGACTTTCTACCCTGTTTGTACTAATTTGCTCCAACGTCGCAATCTCGATGGTCAAAAACTTTATCCCCGATAAAGTGCGAATACCCGCTTTCATCGTTATTATAGCTACGTTCGTAACCATTCTACAACTGTGTATGCAAGCCTATTTACCCGATTTATATGAAACACTCGGACTTTTTATACCCTTGATTGTCGTTAATTGCATTTTATTGGGACGAGCCGAGGCCTTTGCCGCCAAGCACAATCCGGTGGACTCCTTTTTCGACGGGCTCGGTATCGGACTCGGTTTTACATTTGCCCTTACCTTACTGGGTTGTATCCGTGAATTTTTAGGAACAGGACACGTATTCGGTATCTCGGTTTATCCCGAAGAATATGGGTCTCTCATCTTTATCCTCGCTCCCGGTGCATTTATCGCATTAGGCTTTTTAATCGCTATTATCCATACACTTAAAACCCGCTGATTATGCTCACCTATATCTCTATATTTGTTACCGCCATATTTGTAAACAATATAGTTCTATCCCAATTCTTGGGAATCTGTCCCTTTCTCGGGGTCTCCAAACGCATCGACTCGGCACTGGGTATGGGTGCGGCGGTAACCTTCGTCATGACCATAGCGACGATAGTTACCTATTTATTACAAACCTATTTATTGATGCCGATGAAACTGGACTATATGCAAACCATTGTTTTCATACTGGTTATTGCCGCATTGGTCCAGCTACTCGAAATTATCATCAAAAAAATGGCACCTTCCCTCTATCAGGCCTTAGGCGTTTTCCTGCCATTAATCACTACAAACTGCACGATATTGGGTGTCGCATTGATCGTTATTCAAAAAAATCTGTCGCTTCTCGAAGCTACCGTTTATACCATATCGACAGCAATCGGATTCACATTGGCTTTGGTAATCTTTGCCGGGATGCGTGAACAAATGAGTTTATCCCATATTCCCAAAGCCATGCAAGGCACACCAATCGCACTCATCGCCGCCGGATTACTGGCTATGGCCTTTATGGGTTTTTCGGGTATCAAAATAGGATAACTATCAATTTGTAAGTAATACACCATTATAAATTATGTTATAGAGCATAATAAGACAAAAATATTACATTTTATCTATATTCGATATATTTTTTAATTAGACTATTAATTTAAAAGTCAATCATTTACACCGATAGGTAGTTTAACAAAAAAACTACCTATTTTACTATCAATTTAAAAATATATTTTTTATATTTGTGGAACTAAAAACAAAATCATATGGCTAATATTAAAGGTGCTGTTGTCGTTAACAAAGAGCGTTGCAAAGGTTGTGAGCTATGTGTAGTAGCGTGTCCGTGCCAAGTTTTGGCATTACAGCCGACCGAAGTTAATGACAAAGGTTATCATTATGCTTTTATGCAGAATCCCGACGCTTGTATCGGGTGTGCAAGTTGTGGTCTTGTATGCCCCGACGGGTGTATCACTGTTTATAAAGTAAAATTATAACCGGTTTAATCTCTAAATCCGTTAATTATGAAAGAAGATATAAAACTAATGAAGGGTAACGAAGCCATAGCACATGCCGCCATACGCTACGGAGCCGACGGTTACTTCGGATACCCTATTACGCCCCAGTCGGAAGTCATGGAAACACTCATGGAAGAAAAACCGTGGGAAACGACCGGAATGGTAGTACTACAAGCCGAAAGCGAAGTTGCAGCTATCAATATGGTGTATGGTGGAGCTAGTTGCGGTAAAGCCGTGATGACATCGTCTTCCAGTCCCGGTGTCAGCTTGAAACAGGAAGGAATTTCCTATTTGGCCGGTGCAGAACTACCCTGTTTGATCGTCAATGTGATGAGAGGAGGCCCGGGTCTCGGAACCATACAACCGAGTCAAGCCGATTATTTCCAAGCCGTGAAGGGAGGCGGTCACGGCGATTATCATTTAATCGCATTAGCTCCCGCTTCGGTTCAAGAAATGGCCGACTTCGTGGCATTGGGATTCGATCTAGCTTTCAAATACCGCAACCCGGCTATTATTCTAGCCGATGGAATTATCGGACAAATGATGGAAAAAGTGGTACTTCCGCCTTTCCGCAAACGCCGTACAGAAGAAGAAATAAGGGAACAAAATCCGTGGGCGACATTAGGAAAAACCAAAAATCGAAAGAGAAATGTCATCACCTCTCTCGAACTCGATCCGGCAATTATGGAGCAGAATAACATTCGCTTCCAATCCACCTACAAACGCATCAGTGAAAATGAAGTCCGCTTCGAGGAAATCAATTGCGAAAACGCCGACTATCTGATTGTCGCATTCGGCTCCATGTCGCGTATATGCCAAAAAACAATCGAGCTGGCAGCAGAAGAAGGTATCAAAATAGGATTGTTGAGACCCATCACGCTATGGCCGTTCCCGATGGAAGCTATCGCTCGTCATGCCAATCATGTGAAAGGAATCCTATCGGCCGAGTTGAATGCCGGACAAATGGTAGAAGACGTTCGATTGGCTGTCAACGGAAAAGTGCGAGTAGAACATTTCGGACGCTTGGGCGGAATCGTACCTACCCCCGACGAAGTTCTTAACGCTCTCAAAGAAAAACTAATGTAAATACCCGAACCTTTATCTGGTTCATAATTTTTATGCACATGGATATCAACGAAATTATAAAGCCCGAAAACTTGGTTTACACTAAACCTCGGCTGATGAACGATAATCCCATGCACTACTGTCCGGGTTGTAGTCACGGAGTAGTACATAAACTTATTGCCGAAGTTATAGACGAAATGGGTATTGAAGAAGAAACGATCGGTATCGCTCCCGTAGGCTGTGCTGTTTTTGCCTATAATTATCTCGACATCGATTGGATCGAGGCTGCCCACGGACGTGCGCCGGCCATCGCATCGGCCGTAAAACGGCTCAACCCCAAGAAAATGGTATTCACCTATCAGGGTGACGGCGACTTGGCCGCCATTGGAACGGCCGAAACCATTCACGCCTGCAATCGCGGCGAGAATATAGCCATCATATTTATCAACAACGGTATATACGGAATGACCGGTGGACAAATGGCTCCTACTACACTAGAAGGAATGGTGACTTCTACCTGTCCCTACGGACGGAATGTCGCACTGAACGGTTATCCTTTACGAATTGCTGAATTGGTAGAACGGGTGGACGGAACTTGTTACGTGACTCGTCAAAGTGTACACACTCCCGCCTCTATCCGCAAAGCGAAAAAAGCAATCCGGTTGGCTTTCGAAAACGCAATGGCCGGAAAAGGCACATCTTTGGTAGAAGTCGTATCGACTTGTAATTCGGGCTGGAAAATGTCGCCGGCAAAGGCTAACAAATGGATGGAGGAAAACATGTTTGCCAAATACCCGATGGGAGACCTCAAAAACGTATAATTAAAAACTACGGATATGAAAGAAGAAATTATCATAGCAGGATTCGGAGGACAAGGTGTACTCTCTATGGGGAAAATATTAGCCTACTCTGGACTGATGGAAGATAAAGAGGTTACGTGGATGCCCTCATACGGACCGGAACAACGCGGAGGGACGGCAAACGTAACAGTCATACTCAGCGATGAACGTATAAGTTCACCGGTATTGAATGCATTCGATGTGGCTGTTATTCTGAACCAACCTTCTCTTGAAAAATTCGAAAGTAAAGTAAAGCCCGGCGGTATACTCATCTATGACGGATACGGAATACACCACCCGCCTACGAGAACGGATATCAATGTATATTGCATCAACGCTATGGAAGCTGCCATAGAAATGAACAATACCAAAGCATTCAACATGATCGTATTGGGAGGCTTACTAAAACTAAGACCAATGGTAAGCATGGAAAATGTACTGAAAGGACTGAAAAAGTCACTGCCCGAACGACATCATCATCTCATTCCCATGAATGAACAAGCTATACTCAAAGGAATGGAGATTATTCGCAAAGTCTGAAACGGCCAATTTTATAATACTAAAAAAAGCGAGGTGAAAAAAGAAAATCATTTTTCCCTCGCTTTTTTTATTTTTCTTTGTAACATATTTATTATTTATCCGTCTCCTATATGAAAGGCCTAAAAGGTGCACCGGTCTAAATTAAAGTAACAACTAAAAAAACAACAGATATGAAAACAAAAATTTTGATTTTAGCGCTTGCAGCATTTTGCAGTTTCTCTTCTATCTCCGCCGGCAATTGTATCGACAACTTATTCAATACGGCTTCCCGAATGCCCAATGCAGAGAAAGTAAACCTCAATTCATTCGTTTTGGGATTGCTCAAACCGTTTTCGTCAGAGCTGAAAGGAATAAAATCGATGAGTATTATCGATGCTGAAAATATCTCGTCCAAAGATTATACGAGATTCGAGAAAATAATAACACAATGCGATTCCGACGGCTATGAAACAGTAACCAGCTCGAACGAAGAAAACGAGATTGTCCGAATCCTGATGAAAATAGAAAAAGAAAAAATTCGGGAAATCGTCATTATCTCCCTCGAAGAAAATGAAATCAGTTTAATCCGAATCAAAGGGAAAATCGATCCTAATCAAATGCAGAATATCATAGAAGACAACGCATAATAAACAATAAATACATCACTATGAAATCAAGAATTTTTCTTTTTATTATAGTACTATTGTCGACTCTGCAAATTTCATTCGCCAATAACAAAATTGATAATCTTTTCAAAAAAACGAAGGAGCTGCCAAATGCCGAATACTATACGGAAGATTTCAAAAAGCCTCAGGTAAAAGGCGTAGTCGACGGTGTTAAGGCCATTGAAGTAGTAGAAGCCGATATAGACAACGCAACCTATCTAGCCCTAAAAAAAGAAATTGAAGAAGTAGACTTTAAACCCTATGAAACGATTCTCACTACCAGTGAAGACGATGAATTTGTAAAAATCCTTATCAAGTCTACTCCGAAGAAGATAAAAGAAATAGTAGTCATATCCCTGTATTCAGACGAAATTAACGTTGTACGTTGCAAAGGGAACTTAAAATCCGACATGCTCGAAAAATCTAAAACGAACTAGATATGACTCATCAAGAGTTCAAAGCGAGATTTCTACCCTGTCATAAGAAAATGTATTACATCGCTTTTCGATATCTTGGAAATGAATACGATGCAGAAGATATGGTACAAAACACCTATCTGAAACTATGGGAGAAACGGGAAAGTCTTGAAAACATAGAAAACAACGAGGCTTATGCCATCACAACGATAAAACATTTATGCCTCGACACACTAAGAGCGCCACAAATCGAGACGGACAACGATTCTGTATTAGTTCAAAAGACAGAGCCTACGCCACAACCCGATACGGCCTATGAAATAAAAGAAGACATGAAGGTTCTGTTGAACATCATAAATAAACTTCCCGAACAACAACGTAAAATTCTACTTTTAAGGCATTTCGAAGACAAAAGCACTGACGAGATAGAAACCGAAACCGGTTTGAGTAACGCCAATATACGGGTACTTCTCTCCCGGGCCAGAAAAACGATTAAAGAACTATTCATACAAAGATTATGAATGAACAAGAATTACGACAACAAATAGACATGTTCTTCAAAGGAGAGCTATCGGATACCGAAGAACAAGGATTGAGAGACTATCTCGCGACCCACGAAGTTCCAGAGGATTTTATTCAAGAGAAGCGCATCATTTTATCTCTTATACCCGATCGTTCGGTACATATTCCCGATCATCTGGAAGAAAAATTATCGTCATACATAGATCGGTTACCCGATAAAAAGAGGCAGGTTCTTTTTTCCCGAAATTGGAAATGGATAAGCGGTATCGCTGCCGGTATTATATTAGCGATTTCCACCGGATTATACGTGTACCGACAACCATCTTCCAAACGACTCAGCGATCAAGAAATATATGCCTGTGCCGAGGCTCAACGAGCTTTAATTCTCGTTTCCCAGAAATTAAATAAGGGGACGAACCAATGGCAACAAGCTCAAAAAGAAATTATCGAGACCAATCGAATAGTCAATAAACATCTAAAATACAAATAATTATGAAACAGACAATTTATATTCTATTATTAGCTGTATTCGGTATTCTTTCAGCTACTGCCGAAAACAACTTCATAGAAAAATTCGCTAATCAAAAAGGAGTGACATACGTCAACATATCGAAGGCATTGCTGAATATGATGCCCGAAGGACAAATCGACGCAGAAGGATTAAATCTAAAAGCTGTTATCAACGAGTTAGACCGAATTCAAATCTTAACTTGCGAGGACAATGAAGCTCTGATTCCTCAAATGCGAAAAGAAAGTATCGTATTTCAAAAAGCTCCATACGAAGAACTGATGAAAGTAAAAGACGACGGCGAGACCGTAGCTTTTTACGTGCAACCCAAAACAGACAAAAAGATCAAAGAATTAATCATGCTGGTCGATGACGGCGACTGTGGAGAATTTACTGTTATACGTCTATTAGGAGATATTTCAATAACCCATCTTCAAGAGTTGACAAAAGACGCAGGGTTATAAACCTTATCCGCAAACCGATATTGAAAGGGGGCAACATAAATCATTGCCCCCTTTCAAATTATTAGAAGCTGTTTTAAATTTATTCCGAGACAGATTGAGACCTATGTTGAAGCTGATTGGAGTCCGAGATATGCAGTCAATAGCGGGCTATTGACAAAAATCAAGGGTTTCAAGATGCCAGACAGGGGCTCAATATGGCCGGAACATACCTGATTGCAATGATAATATTATTTCTCAATAAATTTAAAACAGCTTTTTAATAACACAGCCCTATTAAATAACGACAAAGAATATCTCCGCCGAAAGTTCCTACGATAAACACAATCCACAAATTACGTCCCCTTAAATTACAAGAAACCGAAATAGCTCGAAATATCCAATACAAAACCCAGATCGCAATCAAAAGACTCAAAGCCCCTATCCAAACAGCCGAAAAAAGAAACATCTTATCGGATAGCGCATCCTCTATGGCCTGTAACGACTGTATGGACATGAAATGCCGTACCGGTGGGAAAGTCATGCACAAAGCCAACAAAACAAAAGGCAGCTGGGAAAAAGCAACTGTTCCTAGAACGTCTATCGGACGAACATGGGAACGACTGCAAAACAGGCTCAATATATAAACCAATAACGAAGGTATCAACCAAATCACCAAATGCTCCACGACAAAACACCACCACTCACTATGAGGAGCTCCACCATAATGAAGCAATCCATGAAAATGCACATCTGCTCCATAAGCGATCGCTGTCGTTATAACTATGCCCAATATCCCCCACCCGGCAGCCTTATAACCGGCTACTTTATAAAAAGGATTCGATATAAATTTCCAACTATCTTTCATTTTCTTCCATGTTATTGAGTTTCTCTATTAAATCATCTAAATAATTGCGCACAGTAGGATAACTTACCCCCATCTTTTTCGCCATATCCTTCAAACTGCCGCTCGCTTTTACAAATTCAAGCATAAATCGTTGCTCTTCTTCATTCAAGCTGGTCAAAACCGGTAGTTCAAATTCTCCCGACACCTCTGTCGCACAACGACCGCAAATCATTTTTGATACTCTAAGCGGAGCATCGCATGCAGGACACCGCAAGGGCAATTTTTTTCTAGTCACACTTGTCATCATCGTTTCACAAATTTTTCAATCGTTATCAATAAATCCTCTTGAACGGGTAAATCGGGATTAGCATAAGTAGCCTGCTGAACTTGCATATCGACCGACTCACACGTTTTCAACACATGATTCATATCTTTCAAAATCTGGAATTGTGCTTTCGGTAAAGATTGTTCCAACAGCTTGGCATCCTCCTCCGACACCTGTACATCTTTATCGCCTTGTAAAATCAATACCGGCTGCCTCAATTTCGCAATCACCTCTTGTGGATTATACCGATACCACGATATAAGATAAGGTTGAACAGATGGACGAAATAAAGCCATCAATCCCATAGGAATATTGGATACTTCCTTTCCAGCTTTCAGCGAATCGTTGATCGATTTTACCAAATACTGGACCTCTGCCGGTTGCCCCGCCAGTTGCTCTTCTATTATATCATAAGCCGGCCGACCGGCTCCTGCCAACGAAATAAAACCTTTTACCTTCGGATTATCGACACTCGCCAACATACCAATCAAAGAACCCTCACTATGCCCCAAAACAAATACATCGGAAAAACGACTATCCTCGCTCAGCCGATCTATCCAGCCCTGAGCATCTGCCACATAATCTTCGAACCTAAGGTCGCTCTCTTTTTTAGCAGCCGCAGAACTCGAAGCAATCCCCCTTTTATCGAAACGGAGAGTCGCAATACCTCGCTGAGCCAACCCCTCCGCCAATAATTTCAATGAATTATTCTTCATAGAAAATCCGCCGGAATTCGTATTTCCGTCCATATCGGTAGGCCCCGAACCGGCTATCAGCAAAACTATCGGTGGCTTTTCAGCATCCGGTAATCCTATTTTACCGTTAATTTTTCCCGTAGGTGTATCCAATGACACTGATTGTTCCTTCATAGCCCTCACAGTTACCGACAAAGACAAAATAGAGAATAAAATGATTAATCTTAATTGTTTCATATATATTTTCATTTACTTCTTATGACACAAAAATAATACAATCATGATAAAACGACAAACAAACTTCAATTTTATTTATTATATAATTAATTTTATTCATATCAAATAAAATAAAAGATAATAATACAATCATGATTTTTCCTTATTTTTGCAATAAATGTAAGAAACGAACAGTCTACCGGGAAAATCGAACATCGCCGTTTTAACGATAGATTTTACATTTTCTACCACTAACTTAAAACAAATTTCTATGGATAAATCCAAAGTATTCTTTACCAATCTGCACACGACTCCTTCGAGCAATCTACTCGACAAGATGGAGCGTTTAATCAAACGGGCCGGAATCGAAAGTATCGATTTCAAAGACCAATTCGTAGCTATAAAAATACACTTCGGAGAACCGGGAAATTTAGCATATCTCCGTCCGAACTATGCAGCTCGACTGGCAACCCTACTCCGCTCTTGGGGAGCAAAACCCTTTCTTACCGACTGCAACACGCTCTACTCCGGCCGACGTGCCAACGCGGTAGACCATTTACAAAGCGCCATGGAAAATGGATATAACCCCATTTCAGCGCAATGCCAAGTCATTATCGCCGACGGTTTGAAAGGAACGGAATACCGTGAAATACCTTTAAATGGGGAGTACTGCAAGGCTCCGAAAATTGGATCGGCATTAGCCGATGCCGATATAGTTATCTCAATGACTCACTTCAAAGGTCATGAGCAAGCCGGATTCGGCGGTGCTTTAAAAAACTTAGGAATGGGAGGAGCGAGCGTAGGCGGTAAACTAGAATTACACTGTAATTCTCAACCCAAAATCGAAACTGAGAACTGTAAAGGCTGTAACATCTGTGTCAAGCATTGCGCCCACGATGCCATACACTTGAACCAAAACCATAAAGCCGAAATAGATTATACCAAATGTGTCGGTTGCGGGCAATGTGTCGCTTTATGCCAACACGATGCAGCCGTAATGGGAGAATGCGATACGTCTGAACGTTTGAACTATAAAATAGCCGAATATACCCAAGCCATATTGAAAGACAAGCCTCATTTCCACATCAGTTTCATTATGAATGTTTCACCTGAATGCGACTGTTGGAATCACAACGATGCCGCCATTATCCCCGATTTAGGAATACTCGCATCATTCGACCCGGTCGCTTTGGACAAGGCTTGCGCCGATATGGTCATCGCAGCACCGGCAATCAATGGCAGTTGTCTGACTGAGAAACACCCGCACGAACATCTCGAAGGCGCCGATAAATTCCATCTGATGCACCCCGATACCAATTGGCAAGCCGGACTCGAACATGCACAAAAGATAGGATTAGGAGTTATGCAATACGAATTGATTACGGTATAAGACCGCTATTTCCCAAAGAGGAATCGATCACAGGGCACGGTAATGGGATTCGTTGGCATATTTCAATAGCTGCGAATCCCCTTTACTGTCGCCATATACGATCAAGTAATTATTTTCTAAATCGGGAATCTGTTCCAGCAGCCTCACAACCTTCTCCTGTCCATAACAATTTTTATTCGAAAAGAAACCGGTTAGACAACCTTCACCGTCCACTTCGATCTCGGTAGATAATATGTCCCGGATACCTAAATCGGAAGCAAATGGTTTGATCCAATTATAAATACTTGCACTTACAATAAAAACCCTATTGCATTTCTGCAATTGTTCCCATATAGCAATCCTTGCACTTTGCCGAACAAGAGCCTTTCCTTCCTTTTGAAAAAATTCCTCGCACAACCGATTGAAATCCTCCAACCTCATTCCTTTGAAAAAATGAGAAAATATTTGTTGTTTCACCTTCCAATTCGGATAAAGCCCTAATTTATACGCCAAAAGTTGCGGAGCATACCTAAGAAAACCCGCATAGAACGAAACAGGCCCTCTCACAAATTTGATAAATTCCAAAAGTGTATCTTTGGTAGTAACCGTTCCATCAAAATCGAAAACAGCAATTCTCATATTCCTCAAAAATAAATCAGAACCCCGAAAGACAGAACCCAGCCCACAATACAAACATGGATAAACCGGTCGTGTATCAATATCTTTGTAGGACTGCCGCTATTCTTATCTACCACTGTCAACTGCAAATAACGTAAGATTCCAGCCAAAACCCATATCGTAGTCAGATAGAGATTGGAGGTTCCCATTCTTTCGATCACCTCCGGTGATACAGTATACATAATGTAACAAACGACCACGATAACCCCGACAAGAGTTATCGCCATATTGATAAACTCCAAATTATAACGGGCTATATTAAGCCTCATCTTATCTCCGGTCCGCTCATAAATGAGTACATCGTCCCGCCTTTTGGCAAACGACAAAAACAGAGCCAACAGAAACGTCATCAAGATAATCCACGGCGAAATCCATATCCCCGTAACGACTCCACCCGCAAGAACCCTTAACACAAAGCCTATCGATATCACAAAAACATCGACCAACGCAATATGTTTCAACCAAAAACAATAGGCTATATTCAAAATAAAATAGATACCGACATTTATCAGCAACACGTGCCGGACGGTTGAATCATAAACAAATGTCAAAGCGATTGCCAAGATCAACAACAGAGCCATTATACCATATCCGGCTCCCACCGATACTGCACCCGAAGCGATAGGTCGCCGGCACTTAGTCGGATGCAAGCGATCGGATTCTCTATCGCAAATATCATTCAAACAATATATAGACCCAGCGACCAAACAGTAAACAACAAAAGCAATCAATGCGGAGCTCAAACAAGCCCCGTCACCCAACTTCCGGCTAAAAAATATCGGAAGAAAAATAAATACATTTTTAAGCCACTGTTGAGGCCGAACGAGTGAAATTATATCTTTCACCATACTATTGGTATATTTTACACAACAAATATATAATATTATACAGAATAGTACAAAATATACACCTATCGTTTTCCCCAATACACAGCGACGATCGGAATAAATCTAATAAACAGACGATTCATTGCCCCATGTGTTTTTGCAATATGGGATATAAAAACTCGGCATAACGCATAAAAACAAGAAAAATATGTGTTTTCATATTCATATTTTACTATGTATAAATTTAGTAAATATCTCAAATATGATATGAAAACATAAGCCGAAATTCAAATGTGTCGGACAGGACATCGGGGAAATATTTATAATGTGATTTTCGCCGACACCAAGCTGTTTCGGCAGAGATACCCACCTTTGGACTAATAGCAAACGAACCACGTAGATTCATCATCTGCAAACGAGCGTCTCCGACAGCGCCTTGTGCATCGAGATAATGAGGATTCATATTTTCATAGTCCTTATGCTCATACCCCTTCCACGTGAAAATATGGTAATTCTCAAATCCCAAATAAATGCCGAACCGACGCTGCAAAGTAAACAAGCCGTTGAGGCGGATACTATATCCGCTTCCCATATTGTAATCACGGTCGTGAAATTGATAATAATCGCACAAAGCACCGCCAAGAGCCACTCCCGACACAAATCCGTTCAAGGCCAAAGTGTTATTTTCATGCAATTTCATGCGATATAAAACACCGGGGCCATAGGATACAGTCTCGGAAATGCGAAACGGCACTTCGTTCGACTCATTATCCATTCTTCCGCTATTGTAATAGCTATAATTCTGGAATATACCGGCAAACAATTCATTCCCATTTTTATAATCATGTTCCCGGCCCCATATAGAAGCGCAAATATTTACGTCCCCGATAATGGGTTGGTGGGCGAACATATTGAACAACATTCGAGCCGTAAAATGTTCGAACGGAACATTCCCTTCAATTTCGAACGGGTCGTTATAAATCAACGAGAAATCCATACACCCGACATGTATACTTCTGTTCTTGCCTTCCCTAATGTTATCGAGCATACGATACCCAGCCTCAAATCGAAAATGAAACGGGATAGTCGCTTCTTTATCCACATACCGAGGACCTATACGCCACGCTTCCCCTGTCATCAAACGATTGACTGCCCGTACCGGATTTAAAAACGCGGCGACTAACTCATGGGATGCCCTCTCCCACCCCCTAGCCTGTCCGTTCAAGACCAACGAAGACAGACGATAGGTCGTTTCCCCTAAGGCCATTCCGCCAAAGGTTGTAGACATTATATCGTTGATCGAGGCCGGTTGTGTCTCCATAAACCATTCCCAAATAGAACTTCCCAAGAGAGCATAAGGTGCAGATTCCCAAAAATTCAATCCGTTGGAACGGGCACTGCTGTAATAAAGATTACCTTGATATGGGTGTGAAAAAAGATTAGTCTCGAACTTGTCGTTATCCCACAACAAGCCGGTCTTAAAATTGTTTTTTATCGATGACCATGAAATTTGAGCATAGTCCTCTTTAATAAGATATCGGGTAAGCACATGAAACAAAAGATCTTCCGCCACTACCTCTGCACCAGCCAACCACGGACGTTTTTTTGCCGGTGCAGCCACATTTAAATGCGTCGGGACATTGCTACCTAACTGGAACAAAGAATTGATTTCAGGTTCTCCATTGCTCTCTACCACCAAAGTATCCATTTGTTCAACACCCGGCTCCGCTACCGAATCGGGCACAGTCACATTTGCGTTCAATGATAGCGCATCAGCACTAAGAATCGCCAATACGCAACAAAAATTTATACCTATTTTCACCTTCTTTTCTTTTATCGGCGACCAAGATAATCAATAAACTTGTAAGAGCATATCTGATGGGAGTTATCGGATAATGTTCCCGCACTTTGGAACAATATTTCGAGTTTACAAAAGGCTTCTCCTCTTCTTTCCACAAAAAGGGGAGACGAAATCGAATCTCGTCTCCCTTTTTCTTTCAATCGGAATTTTCTTATTCCGACCCACCATATTGTTTCTCTATCAATTTCTCGGCCTCGTTCTTTAACTTCTGAGCTTGTTTCTCTGCTTCTTCCACCAATTTCTTACCGGCTGCCTGAGCTGCGACTTTCGCCAAAGGATTCGATGCTTTGGAAATGAGCTTCTCGCTCTCCGATTTCGCCGTAGCGATCAATTTATTTCCTGCCTCTTCGGCCTGCTTACGAATAGCGGCTTTCTGAGCTTCTATATCTTCGGCATCCACTCCCAAAACTTCCGAAGCAATCACATTCGTCACGGCATTCTTAACAACCTCATCGGTATTCAACTTAATAGATGGCTTGGAGAACGTTCCTCCTATCGTCGCCGAAACATTACTTAAAGCCCCGGCCCCCGGAATATTGATTTTAGCTCGATAATCAATCGTCTGATCAAGGCCTGTAACACCAGAAAGATTCATTGTAATATTACCCAGCTTCATATCAAAAGGCGAAGTCTTTACTTTACCGTCCTTAATGGTAAAAGAGATTTTCAAATCTTTCGCTTCGATATTCTTCAATTTATCGTTTTTCAACAGCGTTGCCAACTGGCTGAATACTTCGATATTTTGTAATTGAATATCGTTGGATTGAATGACACCATCGGCAGTCAAAGAACTTAAATCGGGCGACATCTGACTATCCAGAGCAGATTTCAGGTCGACCTTAACGGAATATGTTCCACCGGTTTTAGCAAAAATGGGGACAATCTTCTGAATCATGTCCAATTGCTCGAACGTTTTTTCAAAGGAGGCTTTTTGTATGTCGAGGTCAAAATTAACCATAGGACGAACAACGCTCTCGGCCGTACTATAAATACCATTCGCCACCATTGCTCCACCGAATGCGTTCAAACTCAACGGAGTCATTCGTACAGCACCGTCAGCAACGATAAGTTTACCCGTCACATTATCGAGTTCCATCTTTTGGAAAAGGATTTTCTTGAAGTCGGCACTTAAAGTCATATCGATATTCTTAGGAACTTCTATCACAGAAAGAGTCGTTGTATCGGCTTCGACGGTCTCTTCCCCCGAAGGTTCCGAGTCACCCATTAATTCGTTCAGGTCAAGCAGCAACGAAGTCACCGTCAAAGAGCCTTTTATAGTCTCATTTTTCAAAACGTACGCCAGATAATTGGATAAAGAACCATGGGCTTGAATATCGCTCTTTCCGACCTTAACATCGAGCTGAGACAACGACATGGCTTTGGCCGAAACCGAAGCCTGCGCCTTTTTCACTGCGACGGCAGGCAAACCTTTCATCGTTAAATCCATGTCGGCGACAGTTAGTGTTCCCTCCCCTCTTATATTCTGATAATTTTCTTTTTCAATATCGGACATACGGCCTGCAAATTGCAAATCGGCGGTAACGATACCACTCAGGGTTATAGAATCGCCCAAAGGATAAATATCCTTGATTTTCCCCAAATGAACCGTACCGTCGGCAGTAGCCTTGAAATTCAAATCCGATATAGGTGTAGAGGCATACAGCGCGGCCTTGAAAGGATTGCCTGCCATAGAGAGACGAAATTCCGATAAATCGATAATTGTTTTATCCAGACTTCCGCCCGGATTGCTCACCGAAGCACCTATATTGATTCCATCGACCGAAGCCGGCATTCCTTCATAGTTAAGTGTAGCATCTTTCACACCGAGCGTTAGCCCGAATTGGGGCATATTCTCACCGGCCATTCGCCCTTTTGCAAAAGCCGTAAGCGACATATTGCCTGTCGTGCGCAATTTATCGAAATTATTCTGATATATAGCCGGTATCAAAGAAAGTATCTCTTTAAAGTTTATCTCAGAAGTGTTTATCTTTAAGTCCATATCCATAGCCCCATCGTCGAGGAGCGCTACCCAACCATCGAGATTCAGGACAATGGCATTCAAGCTCAACGTGTTTTCTTTCAAAATAAATTTATTATTCTTCAAGTCGGCCGATACCGTTAACTTCGCTCCGGCCTCAGCCTGTTTCAAATAAGAGATACCGCCCATCGCGAAGTAAATATCTTTACAGGACAATTTACTGTCTATATCGGTCATATCGGCACTCATATCGCCCGATAGCTTCAAATTCAGTTTATCGGTATAGAATTGCATATTCGTGGAATCGTCCACATAAACGATCGTAGCATCAGCTATCTTAAAATTTTTCAATTTCAGACGGAAAGAAGATTCGCCCTCTACTTCGACCGTTTTTTCTTCTTCCACATCGACCGTATCCGGTTTCATAATATCCCAATTCACCCGTCCATCGGCCAACTTCACCGCTTTTATCGACGGCTTGTCCAAAACGACGTAATTCACATCGAAACCTTTGTCACTAAACAGGCTCATCACATTTACAGCCACATCGATGGATTCAGCAGAGACCAACGTGTCGTTTTCAAAATCATCTATACCCGAAAGTGTCAAACCATTCAATTCGATAGACGCACTCGGGAAATGCGAAAAGAGACTGATATCGAGCGATTCAAAATCGAGCTTGGCATTCAACATCTCATTGGCCTCTTTTTTCACAATAATTATCACTTTGTCTTTAAACATAAATGGCAAGACAAGCATGAATACCAAGATAACCGCCACGGTTACTCCGGTAATCTTCAATCCTTTTTTCAGACCTTTGTTCATCATAGTTATTATTTATTTGTTGTTCTGTTGTTTTTTCTCCCTCAACTCTTCTGCAATAGCCCAATGACGAGCGGCCATATCGGGCATTTCCAGTTTGATAAAAGTATCTCCGAGTCGATCGTGTGCCGTAGCATGTAACGGTTTTTGTTTAACGGCTTTTGCAAAATCGGATAATGCCGTTTCATAATCGCCTTGTTTATAGCGTAATTTACCCCGATTATATAGAGCTTTAAAACTCAACGGGCTCAACCTTACAGCTTCATTGTAACACGCCATAGCTCCATGTTCATCGCCTTGATCTTCGAGCGTAATTCCTTTTCTTACCCATGCATCGATCAACGTAGGATCGAGAGACAACGCTTTGTCAAAATTAGCCAAAGCCGCCCGCACATCCTTTGCCTTAGTTATACACTCGTTCCCTAATAGGTAATATTCATGTGCATATTTACGCAATACGGTATTCCTATCGGACAACGCCTGTTGAAGCTCCCGATTTTTAACACGCAACTGATTGATAACGTTCAATTTTTTACGAATATACCTCTGAATTACGGGTTTCTCAATATCATATCTCGTATGGATAGCCTTGAAAAAACTTTGTAACATCTTGTCAAAATCGCCTTCGTCGAAAGCATTCACAGCCTCGACATACAGACGATCGGCTTGTGCGAGCTTCAATGACTGTTCTATCAAAACAGAATCGTTGAAACCTTTGCTGAACCGTACGATATCGGGATTTACGAATATATCCCGATGCGTGATCTGCCGTTTCAACACAATACCTTCCAAAGAGCGGCATCGACTCAAAGCCACATACGTCTGTCCCCCGGCAAAAGCCCCTCCCGTAAAATCGACAATCACGCGATTAAACGTCAATCCCTGACTCTTATGCACGGTAATAGCCCAAGCCAAACGAATGGGAAATTGTAAAAAAGTGCCCAATACACTTTCCTCGATAGTCTTTTCTTTTTCATTGTAGGTATATTTGATATTCTCCCAAACACAACGCTCCAACTCATACATCTCACCCGATTCAAGCACCACCTCGATTTTCTCATCGGGCGTTATATCCGAAATCATTCCTATCGTCCCGTTCACCCACCTGCGTTCCGGGTCATTCTTTATAAAAATCACTTGGGCTCCGGTCTTTACGACCAGTTCCAACGAAGTAGGCAAACTCCCCTCAGGGAAATCACCTTTTATCGTCCCCGTAAATGTATATTCTTTCCCCGGCAATCCAGATAGTCGGTTTTCATTGATATAGTCCACCTGATCCCTACGAGTCGCCAATGTAATCGAGAAATTATCTTTCTCAGGTTCATATTGCGGGAGATAACGGCTATTCAACAAATCGAGTTCTTCTCTCGTCGCAGTATTGTTTCTTATTTTATCCAATACTTCTACGAAACGCTCATCTTGCTGTCGGTACACTTTTTGCAACTCGATAGGGACCAACGACATTTCTCTAAAAACCCGTGCCGAAAAAAAATAGAAATTAGAATAAAACCGACTAAGAATATCTCGCATATCGGAAGTCACAACCGGCTCCAATTGATATACATCGCCTACTAACAATAACTGCTTGCCACCGAAAGGAAACCTCATATTACCCGAATAAACCCGTAACACACGATCGATAAAATCAATCATATCGGCCCGTACCATCGATATTTCATCGATAATAATCAATTCCACTTCACGCAGCAACTGTCGCTGCTTCTTATTGTATTTTAATAATTCATATATTCTTCCTCCCGCCAAACTCAAATCGGGATCGTCGGGCAACATGGGCCGAAACGGCATCTTAAAAAACGAATGAATCGTACTACCACCCACATTAATCGCCGACACTCCTGTCGGGGCCAGAACTACATATTTCTTTTTGGTATGCTCGCACACATATTTCAAAAAAGTAGATTTACCCGTACCCGCTTTCCCTGTCAAAAAAACTGACTGAGATGTATATTGAATCAAGCTCAAAGCGTCTTGAAATTCTTTATTCCCTGTATCTATCACAAAATTTTCTTCCATCTTGTCATGGAATTTTTCCATATCTTTTCAAAGATATACATTTCTTTTCATAAAAAACAAAAGAGCAACTTAGATTTTAAGTCGCTCTTTCAAAATATATTTCCGTTCTGTCTTAGAACTTTACACCCAAAGTCAAAACAAAAGAATTATTATGGTCCGTCAACGAAGATATCTGAGGCGAAATGGCCAACGACGGCTCTGTCTGATCTGGATTATAAGGATTATCCACAGCAGCCGGCAACGGAGAGAACGGGAAAAGTTCGCTACGACGGTAGCGATGCATATAAGCCATATCTACATAAACATTCGAAAAGCGGTATCCCAACCCTACCGTAAAATAATTGGTCTCTCTATCTAAGGTAAACATCGTAAGCGTTCCGGCCGTAGGAATTTCGCGTCCCGACCTGTATTCCGATTTCACAGGGGAAGTCTGATAAGCATATCCTAAACGGGCACTGATTTGGGGTGTAATACGAAATTCGCCTCCGATTTTAAATGTATGCATAGGAGAAACCATCTCCGTAATTTCCTGATTAGTTTTATAAAAAGCATCAACCGAATAGGGATCGTCGAACGACATATTGTTACTCGATGTATACTCATAATCAAAACTTAAAATTCCACTTTGTCCAAAAACATAAGCAGCACTGGCTATCATACGCCACGGAGATTGAAATTCATAATCATAACTTCCACTCGGTGTTTCTTTCAACCCTTCATGAGGTGTCCCCGATTCATTAAAATCATATTTCACCGATGCCACATACGAATCGGTCATTTTATAATAATTAGGAGTATGGAAAGCAAAGCCCAAACGGAAATTATCGGTGGCTCTCATAATGACACCCAAATTGACTTTTATCCCCGATCCGTTCGTATGTAATGCATTTCTCATCAAGTACCAGCCGTCCACATTCGGGCTACCCGGTGAGATATATCCTCCCGTAAAGTTTTCACCATACCCGCTTTGAATATCATAAGAAAAGTCGGTAACGGCAATTCCTAACCCCCAATAAAATACGTTATAGATATTTCCTCCGACATTAAAGTTGTATTCATCGATCGAACCTTTCTCCCGAACATAGAGATCTCCCGCTGTATTCGTACCGTTTCCTACTATACTATTCCATGAATCTCCTGTCGGACTTTTTGGATTTATCAAATAGGACTCAGCTCCCAAGACATTCAACCACGGATTACTAAGATTGTCGTATGGGTTATAATTATTACTACCACGTAAATCTGCAACATAATAACCTTCGGATAAATGGGCAATATACCCCGAAAGCGAACTGGCTCCGGTTATCCCCGAATAGCCGGCTTTATAGGAGCGGTCAAACGATTTTTGCTTATTATAGGCAAAACCGAAATTCAAATTTTTCAAGGCTTCCTGATTAAAACGGACAGTCCATACAAAGCCAAAATTATTACATGAAACATTAAACTTGCTATCGGACATTCTATTTCCAGCCGTATTCACCGAACTTACTTGATTGGAAAGGTCTATCGTTGCAGCTATATCGGAATTGCGATAAACTCCTATACCTGCCGGATTCTGGCTCAATGTCGTAATATCCCCTCCTAATGCGCCAAAAGCGCCCGCCATACCCATATAACGAGCCGTTCCCCGTATGTCTTGTTGAGAATATTTCAAAGCATCAACAACTCCCTGACTGAAAAGCATTGAGCTGCTACATAGAGCAGCCAATGCCAAACCATATCTCACATTCTTCATATGTCTCATTTTGAAAATTCAACCCTATTTATCTGCGTCCACCACGTCCGCTACTGCTACTTCCCCGGGAAGACGTTCCACTTCCTCTCGACGAAGAAGAGTGAGACGGAGCAGAATAACTACCGGAGGAACGACGACTCGACGAAGAACTATTCGAGTAACCCGAATTTCGATTGGAAGAAGGTGTACTGCGATTATACGAGGAACTACCTCGTCCACCATTTCCTATACTATTATAATTTCTTCTCGAAGAGTTTGTATTATTATTGATGGTCGTCTGTCTTCTACTTTGACTACTCGACGGGTTAGAAACCGTTCCTGAAAATGAGGAATTCCCCCTTCTGGAAGAATTTGCCTCCCCGAAACTATACCCCCGGTTGCCATTCGAATTGGAACTATTGTTTATTACAGTGCCTCGATTTGTACGTACTCCGTTTACCGATTGTGAACCACGTCCGCCCGATGTAGAAGTTACATTTCCAACCGTACGACGACCGGTCGTATTTCCCGAAGTCCCTGTGCCGACAGTCGCACGCCGCCTGCTCGATGCAGCAGAGTTCCCGGAAGATATTGCACTACCGCCATAGCGGTTAGGAGTGCGGCCGTTGGGAGTGTACTGAGGACGATACGGTCTGTTCCAACCATAGTAAGGACGATCATAATAATGATGATGGTGATGGTGGTAGAAAGGAGGACGATACCATGAATTCCAGCCCCAACAACCGCCCCAACTGTAAAAAGGATCATATCCGAACGAGAATCCCCACGGACCCAAACTCCAACGCCAAGACCAGCTGGTATAAGAATATGGCGCCCATGTATAATTCCAATACCACGGATTTGTCCATGTCGGGGTTACCCACGCATAATTATCCGAGATATAAACATTCCAATCGTTATTATCCAAAAAATAAATATCGGAATAGAATGGGTCGCTTACCGAAACGACAAACTTTGGATTGTGGAAACGGCGAATGCGCAAAGCGTATTCATAATCCGAATCGGAGCCGTTAAAACCATTCAAATAATATCCGTCGTCACCATTTTCATCGACCACATTGTATTCTACATAATCTTCTTTCTGATTGGCCGCAATATCTTCAAGCGTCATATCGGAAGATTCTCCACGACGATTATATTCATCGACATCTCGAAAGTGATTATCCGACGTTGCCATCAATGTTTTTTTAACCGCAGCCTTCTCTTGAAGTTCTTTCTGGGCCTCTTTTTCTTTCTTTTCTACAACAGGATTTTTATCGTTCGGATTATAATAAATATCATCTTCGACTATATACGAGCCTGCCCCGGCAAAACCCGTCACCAACATCGACAATATAATCAACAGGGCAAATTTTTTTGTTTTCATAATCATCTCTCCTTAATCTTAAATTACTCTATTGAAATTATATCTATTAGACTCTCTTTTGCAAGAATAGTTTAATGACCTTTATTAAAAAGAGTCTAAAAACAGACTAAATGCTGCATCCCACTCCTATAATTTTTACAAATATACTCTTTTCCACTTTATAAAGAGCCTTCACAAAAGGTTTTAACTCCCTTAAACAAAAAGCGCCCCCTTATGGAGAGCGCTTTGAAACCTACCGAATAATTCCTTTTCCCCTATTGTTCCACGGGTCTCAAAGAATAACCGAAGAAAATAAGAGAAAAACCCCAATAAATAAAGGCAGCCGCACACAAAAAAATAATAGAAAACGCAGCCGTAAAAGGTGAAGCGAAGAATAACAATCCAAGTATCAACAATAACAACCCGTTAACCAAATACAACCACCAATATCTATGGGTAGAAACCATATTCAATGCAGAAAACAAATTCGCAATCCCTTTATACATAAAAATAAAGGCAAAAAAGAAAGGAAGCACAGCCTCGCTGAAAGATAAATTCCCGACTAATATAAACCCGATAAGTATATCGATAATTCCACCGGCAAGCCACCAACCCCATCCTCGAACTTTTTGTTTAACATTGCCCGATACAATGAGCTGAACAATTCCAAAAAGAATCAAAAGCCACCCTAACAACAGAGATAACACCTCGTATCCCAATGCCGGTTGAAACCATAACCACAATCCGCAAGGGATCATCAATATACCCGTAATAATCAAAGCCCACCAATATTTGGTCTTTCCCCAAAAATGCATTGTTGCAATATCCATAATTATTTATTTTAAATGATACAATCTTTGCTATACAACACATGGGACACCGTAATTGTTTCAGTGACTACATCTTCAAATAAAAATCACGAGTAAGCATTATATATTCAAGAGTGTATCCCTCCCCTCTTTTCTCTATGGAAAAAGCATTTTCTTCCAATGGTCTACGAGCTCTACTCCACTCCGACAACAATCGTTTAGGAGCTTTACCCGAAATACCCGAAACATAAGTAAACCGCACCGGATAGAATCCATACAACGAAGCAATAAAAATAAGATGTTCTTGTAAATCGGCCGGAGATACCAAAGATAACTTCCCATCGGGCAACAATAAATAGGACGCACCCTCGAACAAAACTTCATAATCAAGAGTTCCCGTATGTCGAGCCTGTTCTCTCTTGCCATCGGGAGGGAGCAAAGAATCTATGAAATAAGGAGGATTAGATAAAATATGATGATACACCGGCTTTGTAGTTTTATCGTAAAACCTACAAAAATCCATACAATATACCGTTATCCTATCCTTCCACGGAGAAAGAGAGACATTGAACGCCGCTTCACTGGCCGCACCGAAGTCCAATTCTACTGCATCGATTCGAGCCAAAGAACGTTGAGCCGCCATAATCGCTATCAATCCTGTTCCTGTACCAATATCCAAAATGCGATTCGATTTTTCCACCCTGCTCCAAGCACCCAATAATACGCCATCGGTACTGACTCTCATTGCCGAACGCTCCTGATGTATCGTAAACTGTTTAAACTTAAAAAAATAATTTGCCATACCATCACTCATTTGCCCTGCAAAATAAACAAAAAAACATAATAATTTCGACAATGCCATGCTATTTGCTTAACTTTGGCACGCGACTTGTACAATAAAGTAAAACGATAGGTAAAAATAGGTTTAATGAAAAAACGACAAACCTAAACCTGTCAAAATGTCAATATTTAATCATACACCTAAGAACAATTATATGATCTGCGAAAACGACGAAAATACACCATCGATTATGCCTCTGTTTACAGAAATATCAGGACAAAACGATTCGGAATGTAAGACTTTAAATACAAAAGGATTGCCCATTCTTGCATTACGCAATATGGTATTATTCCCGGGAGTGGCTATCCCTGTCAACGTAGGAAGAACCAAATCCTTACAGTTGATCAAAGATGCCCAAAACAGTCACACCCCTATCGGTGTGGTTTGTCAGCGAGATGCCGCCGTAGAGGATCCGGGAAAAGACGATTTATACGAAGTAGGAGTTATCGGTGAAATCATCAAGATTCTGGAAATGCCCGACGAGAGTACGACTGTCATATTGCAAGGGAAAATGAAACGGTTTAGAATCGACGAAATTACCGAAACGTTCCCTTATATGAGAGCCAATGTATCGCTGGAAAATGAAATTTTACCCGATGCCAACGACAAGGAATTCGAGGCTTTGGTTTCCGCCTTGAAAGACTTGACTTTCGAACTGTTGAAAAATATCGGAGAACAAGCCAAAGAATTGGTATTTGCCATTCGGAATATAGATAGTGCGCATTATTTGGTCAATTTTTTAGGTGCGAATATTCCATTATCTGCAACCCAAAAGCAAGAATTGCTCACCATCAGCAATATCAAAGAACGTTTGTTCAAACTCTATGAAATGCTGACGCAAGAGGCTCAACTCTTACAAATCAAAGCCGACATACAGTCCAAAACGCGCGAAGACTTGAATCAGCAACAAAGAGAGCACTTCCTGCAACAACAGATACGCACCATACAGGAAGAATTGGGTGGGAACATGCAAGACCAAGATATTCAGGAATTGCGTGAACGAGCCGAAAAAAAGAAATGGGACAGTAAAACTGCCGAGATTTTCGAAAAAGAAATGAGAAAACTCGAAAGACTACACCCTCAATCGCCCGACTTCTCTGTACAATATACCTATTTGGACACGTTGTTAGAGCTTCCGTGGAACGAATATACCCAAGATAATTTCAACCTCAATCATGTCCAGAAACAATTAGACAAAGATCACTACGGATTGGATAAAGTCAAAGAACGTATCATCGAACATTTGGCTGTGCTGAAATTAAGAGGTGACATGAAGTCACCTATCATCTGTCTGTATGGTCCTCCGGGCGTAGGAAAAACTTCGTTGGGAAAATCTGTCGCAGAAGCGTTGAACAGAAAATATATCCGCATTTCATTAGGCGGCCTACATGACGAAGCCGAAATAAGAGGACATCGCCGTACCTACATAGGAGCAATGCCGGGACGTATCATACAAGGGCTCATCAAAGCAAAAAGCTCGAACCCCGTTTTCGTATTGGACGAGATAGACAAAATAGGAAACGATTTCAAAGGCGATCCGGCTTCGGCCTTACTCGAAGTATTGGATCCAGAACAGAATAATGCGTTTCACGACAACTATATAGACATCGATTACGATTTGTCGAAAATTTTGTTCATCGCTACTGCCAACAATTTAAATACCATATCCCAACCTCTGCTCGACCGCATGGAACTAATCGACATCAGTGGATATATTATCGAAGAGAAAGTAGAGATAGGACGTCGACATCTAGTACCGAAACAACTCGAAAATCACGGATTAAAGGAAGGTGATGTCGTTATTCCCAAAAAAGTAATGGCTGCAATAGTCGACCAATATACCCGCGAATCGGGCGTTCGGGAACTCGATAAAAAAATAGCCCGCATCATGCGAAAAGTCGCTCGCCTGAAAGCCTCCGGTAAAGAATATAACCCCACCCTTTCTATCGACGATCTGCACGAATATTTGGGCGCTCAGGAATACAACCGGGACAAATATGAAAACAACGACTATGCCGGTGTCGTAACGGGACTGGCATGGACAGCCGTCGGAGGCGAGATTCTGTTTGTCGAGTCGAGCCTGAGCAAGTCGAAAGGAGAAAAGCTCACCTTGACCGGGAACTTGGGCGATGTAATGAAAGAGTCGGCGGTAATTGCCTTGCAATATATCAAATCGCATGCTTCGCTATTGGGTATCGATGAAGACATCTTCGATAAATGGGCCGTACATATCCATGTGCCGGAGGGTGCTATACCCAAAGACGGACCCTCGGCCGGTATTACGATGGTAACTTCGCTGGCCTCGACTTTTACCCAACGAAAAGTGAAAGACCATTTAGCTATGACGGGTGAAATCACGTTACGGGGAAAAGTCCTTCCCGTAGGCGGTATCAAAGAAAAAATCCTCGCGGCCAAACGTGCAGGAATACGAGAGATCATACTCTCCGAAGAAAACCGAAAAGATATAGAGGAAATCAAAGAGTCCTATTTGAAAGGACTCACATTCCACTATGTAAAAAATATTACCGATGTCCTGAAAATAGCATTGACCGATGAAAAAGTAAAAAATGCCATTGACATTAAATAAAAGAGATTATGAGAGAGTGGAAAGTGACCGACGGATACAAAGTAAAAGCTGACGAGCTATCGTGGGAAGAGTTGAAAAACGCAACAGAAAACGTCATCGAAGAGAAACGCAAGTCTCATCGCATTGTCGTGCTCGACGGATACGGTTTGAATCCCGGAGACTTGTCGTGGGAGGGTATCGAAAGAATGGGTGAATTCACCGTTTATGACCGTACCTCTGTTGACGAAATCGTATCGCGGGCTGCTTTGGCCGACATCGTTCTCACAAACAAGACTCCATTGAGCGCAACCACATTGGAGCAACTACCTCATTTACGCTACATCGGTGTATTAGCCACCGGGTATAATATCGTCGATGTAGAAGCGGCAAAGAATAGAGGTATCGCAGTCACCAATATACCGGCTTACAGCAGCGAGTCGGTCGCTCAAATGGTATTTGCTCATCTACTCAACATAGCCAGCGACGTTGCCGTCCATTCACAATGTGTGAAATCGGGAGAATGGGCGGACTGTAAAGATTTCACTTTTCAGAAAAGTCCCATATTCGAAATTGCAGGAAAAAATATCGGTATCATCGGGTTCGGTAATATAGGCAGCACAGTCGCAAGAATCGCTCATGCTTTCGGAATGAATGTTTTAGCCCAAACATCGAAAAAGAAAGACCAACTGCCCGACTATGTCACTCCCGTAACATTGGAGACCTTACTAGCCGAAAGCGATGTAATCACCCTGCATTGCCCCTTGACCGACACGACTCGTAATCTGATAAACGCCCGAACCATCGGGCTTATGAAGCCATCGGCCATTGTCATCAATACAGGACGGGGGCCTCTCGTTAACGAGCAGGATTTGGCCGACGCTTTGAACGAAGGTCGAATTAAAGCGGCCGGGGTAGATGTCCTATCGCAAGAACCTCCTCGAAAAGACAATCCGCTTATACATGCCCGTAATTGTTTCATCACTCCCCACATCGCATGGGCCACTTTCGAAGCTCGGGAAAGATTGATGAAGATTGCAACCGACAATATCCGGCAATATTTGGAAGGACACACGGTAAATCAAGTGAATATCTAAAATTACTAAATTAATCTACGACTATACCGAAAGGTCGTAAAAGCCCGATTACTCCCGCCAGAGAGAATCGGGCTTTTCTCAATGAATTATGACGAGGATCTATTTCATATCCGATCGCAGTAGAGAAATCGGCTTGTTCTAAATTCGTATGAAAAAATACGGTTCTATTTAATACGGCACAATCGAAATTAGCCTCCGCAAGATTACATTCGGTAAAATCCGCTTCTTCCAAATTGCAATCGATAAAGTTACATGACTTCAACTTCATACCGATAAACGAAGAAAACTGCAACAGACATTTCTCAAAATCAAACGAAGAGAGCAATCCCTTACACCCGGTAAAATCGCCCCCCAACATCTTACACCCCACGAATCTCACATCTTGAAAAGAAACTCCGTAAATTTTACATAAACTAAAATCACAACGAATAAACTCACACCGAGAAAATAATACGTTTGTCAGTTTTGCACGGGCAAAACTGCATTCTTCGAATGTACACCCGTAAAACTCTCTATCCGATTCAATATCCGAAAAATCTACGCCTTTATATTTCAAGTCCTCTTTCATTTTTACCTCTAATTTATTACTCTTCGCTTTTATGCAAAGATAAAAGGATTCTTCATCTCGAAAATAAAATTCAAGAAAATTTCGAGTCAATGTATTTCCCATTACAAAAGAATATATAAATTTGTAAGGTATAATTTCAGCAGACCTGATACCTATGAAATATATCGCCCTACCGGATAAGGCCGTACGCCGTCTGTCTTTCTATTTGGCTATGGAGGAATACATAGCCCATAATCGGCCCGGTGAAGATTGCTTTTTCATGTGGCAGGTCAATCCCACGGTCATTTTCGGAAGAAACCAATTGATGGAAAACGAAATCAATTTCGACTATGTCCGCTCTCACAGAATAGAATATTACCGTCGTAAATCGGGAGGAGGTTGTGTCTATGCCGATTTCAGCAACATCATGTTCTCGTATATTACCGACGATTTCAATGTCAGTTTCACATTCGACCGTTACCTGCAATTAATCGCTCACACACTCAACAAACTGGGGGTAAAAGCTGTCGCCTCAGGGAGAAACGATATTACCGTCGATGGTAAAAAAGTATCGGGAAACGCTTTCTATCGCACATCGGGCAGAAGTATCGTCCACGGTACTATGCTCTTCGATACCAATCTCGAAGATTTGGTTCTATCCATTACCCCCAACAACGAGAAACTCATTACTAAGGGAATCGAATCCGTCAGAAAAAGAGTAACCAACCTTAAAGAATATCTCGACATCGACATCGAAGAATTCAAGAGATTCATACGCTCGTCACTTTGTGATCACGAAGAATGTCTGACTCAAAAAGATATCGACCACATTGAAAAAATAGAAACGGAATACCTCCGGGACGAATGGATATTGGGAAACAATCCCCGCTACACATGGATACGGAAAGGTTACGTCCCTGCCGGCGAAATAGAAATACGATTGGAAATCAAAAACGGAATCATCAAATCGATGAATTTAGTAGGAGATTATTTTCTCGTCGGAGAAATCGACGAATTTTTGAACAAATTTCAAAACGTTCCTTTCACACCTCAGTCTGTCAACCGCATACTCGATGACAATCCCATCGAGAATTATATACGCCAACTGAGCAGAAAAAGTTTCATCGATATATTATTCAATAACAATTAAAAAATTCTATAACAAAAAACCTGTTGACTATGGAAGATATATTAAAAACATGCCTGCACCAAAAACATCTCGACTTGGGAGCCAAAATGATGCCATTCGGCGGATTCGACATGCCCATCGAATATACGACAATCATCGAAGAGCATAATGCCGTACGCCATGCCGCCGGAATATTCGACGTTTCTCACATGGGCGAAATTCTCATCACAGGCCCCGATAGCGAGCGATACATCAATCATATTTTCACCAACGATATTCGAAATGCCGAAATCGGTAAAATCTTTTACGGCATGATGCTGTATCCCGAAGGTGGAACGGTAGACGACTTGCTGGTTTACAAAATGGGAGAAGAGCGATTTTTCTTGGTAGTAAATGCATCGAACATTGCAAAAGATTTCCAATGGATTGTGGAACATAGCACCGGATATGATCTGAAAATAGAAAATTTGTCGGACTACTACGGAGAAGTTGCCGTACAAGGACCTCACGCCGAAGCCTGCATAGAAAAACTTCTGAACCTCGATGTGAAAGACCTGCTTTTCTATACCTGCAAAGAAATGAAATACGGGGACGAAACGATAATCGTATCGCGCACCGGATATACGGGAGAAGACGGTTTCGAACTGTACGGTAGCCACGATTTCATCAATCGGGTATGGGATATATTGGTGGATTCCAAACAAGTTCTTCCCTGTGGATTAGGTTGCCGCGACACGCTGCGATTCGAAGTGGGTCTTCCCTTGTATGGACATGAGCTCGAAAAAGACATTACTCCCATCGAAGCCGGGTTGGGTATGTTCGTAAAACTCGACAAGGAAGAATTCATCGGCAAAGAGGCCATCATTTTGCAAAAAGCAGAAGGCATAAAAAGAAAAATCGTAGGTATCGAATTAGCAGACAAAGCCATTCCGCGTAGCGGCTACGAAGTTTATGCCGATGGAAAAGTCATCGGACACGTCACCACGGGTTACAATTCCATCTCTACCGGGAAAAGTGTATGTATGGCTCTCATCGACAGTGCGCACGCCGCATTGGGGACCGAAGTGGAGATACACATTCGCAAAAAATTTTTCAAAGGAACGGTTGTTAAGAAACGCTTCTACGAAAAAAATTATAAAAAATGATTTATTGACAACTTAAAAACAAATAATTATGAGTACAGTATTAGACGGACTTTATTACTCCGAATCACACGAATGGTTAAAAGTAGAAGGCGAATTTGGATATATCGGTATCACAGATTATGCACAACATCAATTAGGTAATGTCGTTTACGTCGATCTTCCCGAAGTGGACGACGAACTGAATCAAGGAGAAGAGTTCGGTGCAGTCGAAAGCGTAAAGGCCGCCAGCGACCTGTTATCGCCCATCAGCGGTATCGTCGTGGAGATTAACGATAAACTGGAAGACGAGCCCGAATTATTGAACGAAGATGCTTTCGGGAACTGGATTTGCAAAGTTAAAATCAACGATAAGTCCGAACTGGACAGTCTGATGAATGCCGAAGCCTACAAAGCCATTTGCGAATAATCGACGGAGGAACACATCATGTACAAATATTTCCCGCATACCGAAGCCGATATTTCCGAAATGCTGGGGAAGATAGGGTTATCGTCTCTCGATGAGCTTTATGCCGAGATTCCCGAAAACATTCGCTTCGACAAAGATTATGATTTGAAAAAATCGATGTCCGAAGATGAAGTCAGAAACTACTTTCGGGAATTAGGAAAGACGAACAAAAAACTCATTCCCTTTGCCGGAGGCAGCGCTTACGACCATTATGCCCCTGCGGTTATCGGCCAACTCATCTCCCGTTCGGAATACCTCACGGCCTATACTCCCTATCAGCCCGAAATTTCTCAGGGAACACTACAATATATATTCGAGTTTCAAAGCATGATATGCGAGCTGACCGGTATGGAATGTTGCAATGCTTCCATGTACGACGGAGCTACGGCCGCAGCCGAAGCCATGCTCATGTCGATTGCCCATGCCAAGAAACGCAATAAAGTCATTGTTTCCCAAACACTGAATCCCAGAGTCATCGAGGTTATCGAAACCTACGCCCGTTTCCACGGGGTAAATCTGGAAATGATTCCCGAAAAAGAAGGTGTCACCGACAAAGCCGTCATGGAGAAACTGCTCGAAGCCGACGATGTGGCCGGTGTTATTGCAAGTACCCCGAACCGCTATGGAATCATCGAAGACTTTTCCGGATTCGCCGACAATGCTCATGCACACAAAGCGTTGTTTATCGTCTATGCCGACCCCTCGGCTATGGCCGTGCTGAAAACGCCCGGCGAATGGGGAGCCGACATCGCTTGCGGCGATGGACAGACATTGGGGATGCCTTTGAATTTCGGAGGCCCTTATGTCGGTTATCTCGCAGCCACCCGCGATTTAGTACGGAAATTACCAGGACGTATCGTCGGAGCCACAACCGATGTGGACGGTAAACGGGCGTTTGTACTTACCTTACAGGCAAGGGAACAACATATTCGTCGCCAAAAGGCGAACAGCAACATTTGTTCCAACCAATCCCTCATGGCTCTGTATGTAACGATATACATGGCTCTAATGGGAAAACAAGGAATGAAAGAAGTCAATGAGAAATCCTATGCGGGAGCGCACTACCTGTGCGACAAATTACTGGAAACGGGTAAATTTTCGCTCTGTTTCGACAAGCCGTTCTTAAAAGAGTTTGCCGTAAAAACGACCTTGAATCGGGACACACTCCTGAAACATCTCGAAGAAAAAGGCTTCTTGGCCGGTATTCCTGTCGAGGGAACCGACGACGCTCTCCTATTCTGCGTGACCGAAAAACGCACCCGGGAAGAAATAGACAATCTGGTATCATTAATCGAAAAGGAGGGATAAGCCATGAAATACTACGATAAGCTGATTTTTGAAATTTCAAAGCCGGGACGCATAGGGTATTCCCTGCAACAATCCGACTTCGGAAACTATTCCTTAACCAACCTCCCACAATCTTTGCGCAGAGGGACAGAGGCCGAACTCCCCGAAGTGAGCGAACTCGATGTCGTGCGTCATTATACCAACGTCTCCAATAAAAATTTCGGAGTTGAAACCGGGTTCTATCCATTGGGGTCTTGTACGATGAAATACAATCCTAAAATCAATGAAGAAATGGCTTCTATGGAATCGTTCACGGCATTGCACCCATTACAATCCGAAAATTCCATACAAGGGGCTTTACGTCTTTATTATGAATTGGCTCATGCTCTATCCGAGATTTCAGGTCTGGCAGAATTTACACTAAATCCATTTGCCGGAGCTCACGGTGAATTGACCGGTCTAATGTTGATGAGACAATACCACATCAAGCGAGGAGACTTGAAGCGCACCAAAGTAATCGTCCCCGACAGTGCCCACGGTACAAATCCCGCCAGTGCGGCAGTGTGTGGATTGGAGATTGTCGAAGTTCCTTCCACGCCCGAAGGTACGATAGATGTCACGAAACTCGAACCGTTGCTCGACGATACGATAGCCGGTATCATGATGACCAACCCCAACACATTGGGTATTTTCGAGAAAGAGATACCCCAAATTGCCGAATTGGTACATGGTTGCGGAGGCCTGCTCTACTACGACGGAGCGAACCTCAATCCCTTGTTGGGACGTTGCCGTCCCGGCGACATGGGTTTCGACATTATGCACATCAATTTGCATAAAACCTTTTCCACCCCTCACGGAGGAGGCGGCCCCGGCAGTGGTCCCGTAGGCGTTGCCCCTGCACTCGTCGATTATTTGCCCAGCCCAAGAATCGTTAAAAAAGGTGACAAATACTCCATCGAAGGAGGAAGCGACAGTATGGGGCGCATTTCGGGATTCTTCGGGAACTTCGGAGTGATGATGCGAGCATACGCCTATATCCTGTCACTGGGAAAAGAACAGATAAAACACGTGGGAGAATTAGCGACATTAAATGCGAACTACGTAAAAGAATCGCTGAAAGACTGTTACTATCTGCCCATCGAAGGCATCTGTAAACATGAATTCGTATTCGACGGATTGCTCGACAAGTCCACAGGAGTGACTACATTGGACATCGCCAAACGACTGCTAGACTACGGTTACCATGCGCCCACGATCTATTTCCCCTTGTTGTTCCATCAGTCGATTATGATCGAACCGACCGAAACGGAATCGAAAGAGACTCTCGACGAGTTTATAGAGGTGATGCGCACGGTCGCCCACGAAGCGATCGAAAACCCCGATTTGGTAAAAAGCGCGCCCCACTCCACTCCGGTGAGAAGGCTCGACGAAACCACAGCGGCGAAAAATCCGATTTTACGATTCAAAGATCTACAAAAACAATCATAATATTCAACTATCGGAGACCGAGAAAGAGACAAACCTCTTTCTCCTCTCCGATTTTTTATAAAATTCAAGTATGAACAGCGATGTCATCATCATCGGAGCCGGCCCCGGAGGTTACGAAACGGCCGTATACGCAGCGAAAAAGGGGCTGAGTGTAACCTTGTTCGAACAGCGGAAAGCAGGGGGAACCTGCCTCCACGAAGGCTGTATTCCTACAAAATGCCTTTGCCGTAGCGCCGAAATAGCCGATACAATAACCGATTGCGATACATGGGGATTCCATGTTTCCGCCCCGACGATCGATTTCCAACGTATCATGGAACGGAAAAACGAAGTTGTCGCCCAACTGACATCGGGCATAGAATTTCTATTGAAGCACAAACTTATCACCTACATTCCCGAACGTGCCGAACTGTTCGATGCACATACGGTAATATCGGAATCAGGTAAGAAATATACCGCCGAACACATACTCATCGCTACCGGCTCGACAGCCAAAAGACCTCCGATCGAAGGTTGTGACCTACCCGGCGTACTCACTTCGACCGAAATGCTCGACATCGACCATATTCCCCAAAAACTGTGTATCATTGGAGCCGGAGTCATCGGGCTCGAATTCGCCTCTATCTTCCGTAGTTTCGGCAGCACGGTCACCATGCTCGAATACGCCAAAGAAATTCTTCCCAACTTCGACAGCGACATCAGTAAGCGTCTGAAACAAGGACTATCCAAACGGGGTATCGAATTTTACAACCAAGCTGCCGTCGAATCGATTGAACGAAGCGGAGCACAACTGCTCGTGCACTACACCCACAAAGGTAAAGAATGCTCCACCGAGGCCGACATCGTCCTGATTGCCGTAGGTCGAAGCCCAAGAGTAGAGAGCATAGGGCTGGATAATGCCTATGTACGATATTCGCCCAAAGGAATCGAAACCGACGATACGCTCCGAACCAATATCCCCGGGATCTATGCCATAGGAGATGTAAACGGTCATTGCATGCTTGCTCACGCCGCATCTTTTCAAGGCCGCAAAGTAATCGACCACATTCTCGGTATCGACAAGAGAATAAAGCTCGACATCATTCCTGCGGCTGTTTTCACTCGTCCAGAAGCCGGTATGGTGGGACTCACCGAAGAGGAATGCAAACAACGCGGCATACCGTTCACGGCAAAAAAAACTTTGTTCCGAGCTAATGGAAAAGCCATCAGTATGGGAGAGCCTGACGGTCTGTGCAAACTCATAACCGATGAAAACGGAAAAATCATAGGAGCACATATATTCGGAGCTCATGCAGCCGATTTAGTGCAGGAAGTATCTGCCCTCATGAACAGAGAAACGACCGTAGCCCAATTAAAAGAAATGATACATGCACACCCCACCCTTTCGGAAATTCTGCAAGAGTGTGCTCGGGAATTCTAAACACCATCTACCATAAAGAAAGGCTTCCCGTAACGCAGGAAGCCTTTCTTTATATTTAATCAAACTCAATCTTACTTCATTACTTTGGCAATCGTATTACCGGCCTTTACGATATAGACTCCGGAAGCGGGCAACGAAAACTCATTGTCGCCTTCGCCCCCCTCATAAGAAGCGACCAATACACCAGCCATATTATATACACTCACCGTTTCCGGTTTATCCAATACGACGTGCAACTTGTCGTGTATAAAGATCTTTTCTCTGCTGGCCTTCAATCCCTCAACAGCGCTGGATTCACCAACGAAAATAATTTCGGACGGATCTGAGTTGTCATTAACATTTCCGGTTTGCATATTTACATCAAGAGCTATCACAGCATATGCAAACTCATCGACAACACCTTCTGTCTCGATATCTTTTTCTATGGTAAAGAAAGTGGCAGAAGTCTCGGGAGTTCGTCGATAATCATACACCTCCATAAATTCAGTACCCGCAGTGAGATCTCGCGATACCAAAAAAGTCTTTAATTTCACATCGCCTGTATTCTGCATTGCCCCAACAGTATACAAATAAAATCCGGCAGACTCGCTTGACGGCACTTCTACCTCATACATAGCATCCAAAGTCGACTCTTCGAAAGGAATTGTTCCCAATGACATAGATTGATCATTCCCATCAGCATCTATATAGTAATAGCCAATCCCTATTTTATCACCCACAGCACCTTCGGCCGTGATACCGAAATAAACAGTTTCATTTTCACCCTCACCGCTAAGATCCATCTCCCGAGTTTGCAATTCAGTCTGCCCCTTAGAAGAAGTTTGAGGGAATATAATAGACTGATCCCCTATCTTTCCATACAAAAGAATCCAGTTCCGACGGTAGGTATAGCCATCAAGATAATTGGTAAACTCCTCCGGAGCAGCTTCTGCAAAATAAAAATCCTCATACAAGGAAATATAATCAACATCTTGCGTAGTCGTAAAATGCCTGTAAGTTTGTACCGAATAATAATTCGCCCCGGAAACCGTGTTCCAGTTCGCTACAAATCCGACATCCGATACATTCGTTGCAGGTAGAGCTTCCGGTGCTGTCAATGCTGCAATCTGTGCATCTTTTTTCATCAGATGTTTTCGATTCTCTTTTACAAAATCAAATTTCAAGGCAGAAGCCGGTTTGGAGATAGCTCTGTTCATCATAGGCATATCCACCTTTTCCATCGACATGCACTCCGCAGGAACTGCATCACTCAACACAAATGGCGACCGAGCCAGCCCTGCACTTACCGATAAAGCCGCAAAGGCCACACAAAAAGTAAATTTTTTCACACTGTTTTCTTTAAAATTATTACTTCCATTGAATAAACTCTTTACAAATATAATAATATTAAAGAACTAGTACAACTTTATAATAAAAAATATATATTTATATTCAATAAAAACAAAATAAGTCGAGGGGCATAAGGATTCTTGAAATCCTAATTCTTCTTATACAACGAATAACATACGTCTCTCGCCAGCTATTCGTATACACCGACAACACCTATTAAATATCAACAAAGGAATAAAGAAAAACGAAAGGGTTTAAAAAAGGAAAGGTTGTCTCACGACAACCAATCTTCATTAACCTTAAATCTAATACTATGAAAAACACATTGCAAATGTATGAATTTTCTAATACGACAGCAAGTTTTTACTTCAAAAAGATTCAACAGCTAACATTATTTAGTTGTTGAATAAATATTTTTAGTAAAATTCATTCAATGAAAAATATTTTATTTCTATAATTTACTCCTGTTTGAAAAATATAAATCACCCCAATTATTATCGCAAAGAAATAACTATCTTCGTGGAGAAAAAGAAAAAAGGAATGATAGACCAAGCAACCATCGATAGAATTATGGCCGCTACCGATATCGTAGAGGTAGTATCAGACTTCGTAAGTCTACGTAAGAGAGGTGCTAATTATTGGGGGTTGTGTCCGTTTCATGATGATAAAACCCCTTCGTTCAGCGTATCTCAATCCAAAGGTGTTTGTAAATGTTTCAGTTGCGGCAAAGGAGGTAGTGCGATCCATTTCATTATGGAACATGAGCAACTATCGTATTACGAAGCACTGAAATATTTAGCGAAAAAATACAATATCGAAATTCATGAGAAAGAGTTGACCGATGAGGAAAAACAGAAAAGAAGCGACCGCGAAAGTATGTTTATCATCAACGCTTTCGCTCAAAATTTTTTCAGTAAATCGCTATTAGAAACCGAAGAGGGACGCACTGTGGGGTTAGCCTATTTCAGAGAAAGAGGCTTTAATGAAGATATTATTCGAAAATTCGGATTGGGCTACTCTCCTGAAAAGCGAGATGCACTTGCACAAGAAGCTAAGAAACAAGGTTACAAAACCGATTATTTACTAAAAACAGGGCTTTGCCGTGAAGGTCAAAACAACCGTATTTACGACCTGTTTGCCGGAAGAGTGATGTTCCCAGTATATAGTGTGTCGGGGAAAGTCGTCGCATTCGGAGGCCGAATACTCAAATCGGGTGTAAAAATCAGTAAATATTTCAATTCTCCCGAATCGGACATTTATCACAAGAGTAATGAACTATACGGTATTTTCCAAGCTAAACGAGCTATCGAAAAAGAGAAATGTTGTTATCTGGTAGAAGGATATACCGACGTATTATCCATGCATCAATCCGGCATTGAAAATGTCGTAGCATCCTCAGGAACTGCATTGACTCCCGGACAAATACGATTGATACATCGATTTACCGAAAACATCACAGTTCTATACGACGGTGATGCTCCGGGCATAAAAGCGTCACTGCGAGGTATAGACCTGATACTTCAAGAGGGACTTAACATCAAGGTAGTCTTACTTCCCGATGGCGAAGACCCCGACTCTTTCTCCAAAAGCCAAAGTGCCGAATCATTTACCCAATATATAAAATCACATGAAACGGATTTTATCCGATTCAAAACTCAATTACTATTGGAAGATGCCGGAGAAGACCCTATAAAACGAGCCGGTATCATTTCGAATATCGTACAAAGCATTTCGCTTATACCCGATACCATTGTAAGATCGGTTTACGTGCAAGAATGCAGTCGGTTATTACAAATCGACGAACAAGTCCTTTTATTCGAATTGAACAAAATGCGACAACAACGGGCAGAACAACAATCTACCCGAGACCGATATCAATCTTCCCAATCGCAGACGGTGAGACCGGCTGTTATTCAGGACTCTTTTGGAAATAATATATCTGTAAATCAAGTCTCCGACGCAGAGGGTGCAACACCTGCCTCATCAGAAATACCGGAAACAGATAAAAATATCCCCCTCCCTACCCCTACCTCTTTATCGTCAAAAAGAGAAAATAGATCACCCTTAGATAAATATGAACGAGAATTAATCCGTTACGTCGTACGATATGGTTACCGTGATTTATTCGAAACGGCCACGGGTACTTGGCAAAAAGTATGGGAGTATATTGTCGAAGAACTCGCGATCGATAATATCGCATTCAGCAACCCTCTCTATAAACATATTATAGAACTGGCTTCCCAACAGCGCGAACACGTTGCGCAGCAAGTCTCTTCTTTGCGACAAGAGCTATTGCCGAAAGTCCAAGACCAAATAAATGAGATAATCGAACAAATTCGTTTAGAAAACGGCGATATTACCGACAAACAAAGAAAGGAGGCCGAAGCACGAGAAAATATAACCGAGCAAATGAAAGAAGAGTTACAAACCTTCGAAAGCAATTTTCTCGAACGTTATTTTACGACCTACCCCGACACTCAAATAAGTTTATTAGCCGTAGATTTAGTCAGCGATAAATACCAGTTGAGTAAAGTACACACCAAGTATCAAAAAGTAGAGACCGAATCCGATAGACTATGGGAACTCATTCCACGAGCTATCTATGAATTAAAAAATGCTATTCTCGAACAGACGATCAAACAAATACAGGAAAAAATAAAAGAAGCCACACAAAATAAAGATAATGAAAAGATAATCGAACTAATGGAACAGAATGTAGAATTAAATCAATTGAGAACCACTTTGGCCAAACAAATAGGAGATCGCATTATTTCGCCCCAATAATATATACAATTCAATATTTATTTATCGAGAAACAATAAAATTTTATCATTTTTATTGTATAATTAAAATTTTATATATTCCTTTGTTCCGTCAATAACACACCTATTATTCAAATTAAAGCTATGTATTACCTCGAAGCCAACCACATTGTTAAACAATATGCTTCTCATCGGGCTCTCGACAATGTTACCGTACATGTTCCCGAAAACGGCATTTACGGACTATTAGGCCCCAATGGAGCCGGGAAAACAACGTTAATCCGTATTATCAACCAAATTACAGCACCCGATGAAGGCGAAGTTTTAATAAAAGGGCGTCCTTTACACCCCTCAGATGTGGAACACATCGGTTACCTACCCGAAGAACGTGGACTCTACAAAAAGATGAAGGTAGGAGAACAGATTTTATACTTGGCTCAATTGAAAGGATTATCGAAAAACGATGCCAAAGAAGGCATGAAATATTGGCTGAACAAATTCGACATAAAAGGTTGGGAAAAGAAAAAAATAGAAGAGCTCTCAAAAGGTATGCAACAGAAGATACAATTTATCACTACCGTTATGCATAACCCCAAACTACTGATTTTTGACGAGCCGTTCAGTGGTTTCGACCCCGTCAATGCCAATCTGCTGAAACAAGAAATTCTCGAAATGAGAGACAAAGGCGCTACGATCATATTCTCTACCCACAATATGGGATCTGTCGAAGAGCTCTGTGACGAGATCAGCCTCATCAATCGTTCGCATGTTGTCTTACAAGGCGAAATAAACAGTATTCGCGAACAGCACAAAAAACATCTCTTCAAAATCGAAGTACAACAAGGGAATCTGCAAAGCAACGATCTATATGAAATATTGGAGACAAAAGAACGACACGCCAATTTTACATATACACTGCGCAAACGAAATGCCCAAATGAGCAACAACGAACTCATCTCCCTGCTCACGCAACAATGCCAGTTATCGGGATTTGAAGAGATTCTGCCCACCATGAACGAAATTTTTATTGAAACCGTGGGAGAATCGGCTCTCAAAGAAAATACAAACATCAAGTAAATCTGTATATTATGAGTAAAATATCTCTTATTATAGAACGCGAATATCTGACTCGCGTCCAAAAAAAATCGTTCATCTTAATGACGATACTCTCACCGATTGTCATGGTCGCCTTGATATTCGCACCTATTTGGCTCGCACAACTATCGAGCGATGAAGTCAGACAAATAGCCATTATAGACCAAACCGGTCTTTACAAGAATATTTACGAAAACTCCGAAGAATACCAGTTCACCTATACGCAGGGAATACTCAACCCGGCGGAAATGCGTGCCGAAGAATCCCAACCCTATGCTTATGTTATCATCAAAGATAATCTGTTGAACAATCCCAAAGGTATGACCATCTACTCTCAAAAGCAAATAACGAACAGCTGCGAGTCGATGATCACGTCGCAAATGGAAGAGTTTTTGAAAAACGAGAAATTATTGTCATATAATATTCCTAATATCAAACAAATCATAGACGATTCCGACATAAACCTACATGTCGACACTATACGCTTGGAAGAAGACGGCGCCGAAACACAAACCTCATCAGAAATGGTCATGGTTATCGGTATGGCCATGACATTGATTATATATATGTTTCTCATGCTCTACGGAGGCCAAGTCATGTCAAGTGTCATGCAGGAAAAAACCAACCGAATTGTGGAAGTAATGGTTTCATCGGTAAAACCTTTCGAGCTGATGATCGGCAAAATCACCAGTATCGGACTGGTAGGCCTCACCCAACTGGGCATTTGGATTCTTTTTATCATCGGGATATTTTTGTCTGTGGGAGCGATTTTCTCTTTTAGCGGTGGTATGGATACGGCCAATATCGAAAACATGACCGCCGTCGCAGGGAGCATGAACGGTGTAGATGCAGCTCAACTCACAGGGAAAATGGGAGCCATGCAAGAAATCCAAAACATGCTGGGAAGTATCAATCTCACCCAGTTGCTCATATGTTTCGTATTATTCTTTATCGGAGGTTATATTCTGTATGCTTCCTTATTCGCAGCCATAGGATCGGCAGTCGACAATGAGTCGGATACGCAACAATTTATGGTTCCCATTACCTTTATTATCATCTTCGCCCTATATGCAGGCATATTCAGTGCCGAGAATCCCGACGGACCGTTAGCCATGTGGTGTTCGATGATACCGTTTACCTCCCCCATCGTAATGATGGTAAGAATCCCCTTTGGGGTATCTACATGGGAGTTGATAGTATCGATGATTATTCTCTACGGTTCTGCCATTGGACTGGCGTGGGTAGCCGGAAGAATATACCGGGTGGGAATACTCATGTATGGCAAAAAGCCCAGCTACAAAGAAATGATAAAGTGGATACGTTATAAGGCATAAAAACCATTATGAAAAACTCTCGATACCTCATTCTTGTCTTTTGTGGGCTATTACTATTTTCCTGTACCGATAATAAATATATTGTGGAAAGAACCCCAAAACACAACAATCCGGTCGATGAAATATCGTGGCTGAAAAAACGGAAAAAAGAATTCGAGAAAAGAGAATGCCAAATAACTCTTTATGAAAAAGACGGGAAAAACTACTACGCCGTTTTTGCGACTACTCCCGGAGCGTTCGACAAAAACACGACCGTCGTTTACGACCAAGAAGGTAACATTTGTTTAAAATTCGGAGGACTGATGCCTCCGCCCAAACGAGAAGCCGTAAAAAAGTTTTTTGAAAATGCAGAAAACAAAGGTACTATTTGGGAATGTAAACAACGACATAAAAAGGAGTAAAACCTCTATTCAGCTTTCATAAATTACACACGATAATTCTGGCAGTGGCTCGGGAGAGTCTCTGCCTTTCTTTTTTTGTATTAAAAAAATAATTCATTATTTTTTCAACACAAATTCATCGGCATCTTTCCAAACCGGGAACTTTTCCCGAAAAGACTTTAATTTAGATAAATCCAATTCTACATTTACAACTTGTGGCACAAACGGTTCTGATTCTGCGATAACTTCGCCTTTAACCCCTATTGCCATCGTATCTCCTCTATAAACCATCGATGTTTCATCTTGCCCGATTCTGTTCACGCCACAAACATAAGCCGCATTTTCGATAGCCCGGGCTATTAACAAATTTCTCCAAGCATACGAACGGGATTGAGGCCAATTTGCCACAAATAACAGCAAATCATATTCATTCCCTACATTTCTACACCAAACGGGAAAACGCAAATCATAACAAACGAGCAAACAAATATTCCAGCCTCTATAATTTACTATAAGCTTTTCCGACCCTGAGACAAAATGACGACCTTCTTCTCCCATTCGGAATAAATGTCTCTTATCATAATAGTGTTCCGATCCATCGGGCTCGATAAAAAATCCCCTATTAAAACAAACATTACCAGCCCGAGCAATAAAACTACCGGCTATCGCCACATTATAATTTCGAGACCATTTCTTTACCTCGGTAATAGTTTCTCCATCGATACACTCTGCCAAATCTTCCGCACGCATGGAAAAACCGGTCGTAAACATCTCGGGAAAAACCACCAAATCGCAGTCTCCCGTTATATGGGAAAGGATTGCGGCATACTTGTTTAAATTAGCTCTTTTATCCTCCCAAACAACATCGGTCTGTATCAACGAAACTCTCAAAACATCACCCATACTACTGAAACTAAAAAAGGGCAGAATAAACGAATTCTGCCCCTTATATATGAATACTACAATCCGGTAACAAAATTTTCGGGTCGTCGTGCGTGAAAACTTTTATAATAAGACTTTATCATGCGCATGTCTTTTTCCACATCTCCCGTCGGCATAAAAACTTTCTTTATGCCCACCTCCTTATCCTTATAATCGATATAGGCCAATACAATAGGAACCTCGGCATCTCTCGCTATATAATAAAAGCCTTTCTTCCAATCGGCATTCGCCTTACGGGTAGCCTCCGGGGTTATCGCTATGGAAAAACGCTTTCGAGATTTGAAAATCTCAACAAGTTGCGACACCATATCGGTACGCCTATCCCTACTTACAGGAACCCCGCCCATCGACGTCAAAAGACTTCCCAAAGGAGGGAAAAACCACTCTTTTTTCATCATGAATCCAGCGTAACGGCCGATAGAAAGATAAGCCAATTTCCCTATGAAAAAGTCCCAATTACTGGTATGGGGAGCCACACAGATAACACACTTCGGATAATCGGGGACATCAACCTCCACCGTCCACCCGAAAAGTCTTAATATAAAAGAGCTGATTGCCCTCTTCATATTATTTATCAAGCATTTAGAGACGCCAAATCTTCAAAAATCTCATCTATTGCTTTATCGAAGTCAGCACGGAGCTTTCGGTAATAAACTTTTACTTTCTTGGGATCTTTATCTCCATTAGCCCCTACTCGACATAAAAAATCATCTTGGATACCGATAATCTTTCCCATCAATGCATCTACCTTTTCGGCATCAGTACCCGGTATAAGATATTTATTACACAGACATTCCGATAACAATTCTCCGGCAACGTAATTAATCTCTTTCTTCAAAGTTCTTTTATTAGCCATAACTTTTTCTTTTTAAGTTTGTCAGACAAATATAATCCTATTTCTCGAAGTTTCCCAAAAAGATTCCCTTTTTTACCTAAGAAATATACAATCTCAATTCACTAAATATGACAAATCACCCGATTCTAAAAAACATTTTTTATCACTGAGTTACAAAATATTTGTTGTAACTTTGTTCGCTCTATTGCAAAACAATAGTATAATATTATTATAGTAATCATGGAAAAGCAACTTATACCTGATTATATATTTGAAGTAAGTTGGGAGGTTTGCAATAAAGTGGGCGGCATATATACCGTTCTTTCCACAAAAGCAAGAACGCTCCAAAAACTATATAAAGATAGAATTATTTTCATAGGACCGGATATCTGGGGAGATAAACCGTGTCCCTATTTTATCAGATCCAAAACTCTTCTGAAAGACTGGCATAAACAAGCCTCTTTACCCCAAAATATGAAAGTAAAGATAGGTCGGTGGGATATACCGGGCAGACCTATCGTCATATTAGTCGATTTCAAATCATTATATCCTTATAAAAACGATTTATATGGTGAAATGTGGAACCGGTATGGGGTAAACTCTTTACCAGCTTACGGAGACTATGACGAATCGTGTATATTCTCCTATGCGTCGGCTGTGGTTATCGAAAGTTTTTACAAGTTCATACAGGGTGAAAAATTTAAGGTCGTCGCCCATTTCGACGAATGGACCACAGGTATGGGACTACTTCACGTAAAGTACACTTTACCGCAAATCGCGACGCTTTTCACAACTCATGCGACATCTATCGGTCGTTCTATTGCAGGAAATGGGAAACCTCTATATGACTATTTAGCCGGTTACAACGGAGATCAGATGGCCGAAGAGTTGAACATGGTATCGAAACACTCCTTAGAAAAAAGTGCAGCCCACGAAGCAGATTGTTTCACAACAGTAAGCGACATTACGGCAAAAGAATGTTCTCAATTACTAGAACGAACACCCGACATCGTCACCCCGAATGGATTTGAGAGGGATTTTGTTCCGGCGGAAGAATCATACTCAACAAAACGTAACCTATCCCGTAAACGGTTATGTGATATTGTCGAAGCATTGACAGGGGAGCGACCGAAAAAAAATGCTTTCTTGATCGCCACATCGGGACGTTACGAATATAAAAACAAAGGGATAGACCTCTTTATCGATGCGGTTAAAAGAGTCTCAAAAAGTCCTGATTTAGAAAGAGAAATAGTAGCGTTTATTTTAGTCCCGGCTTGGGTGGAAGGTCCGAGAATTGACTTACAAAATAGGCTTCAATCCGCTACCTATGAGGCAACGCCCCTTCCCGCTCCCTTCATCACCCACACGCTTCACAATTACGATCAAGACAGTGTGGTTAATCAGATACATTATTTAAATTTAGATAACGAAGCTGGAAGCCGATTGAAAGTTATCTTCCTGCCGTCCTACCTCACCGGGAAAGACGGAATTGCCAACCTTTCGTACTACGATTTGTTAATAGGATTAGATGCTACGGCTTTTCCATCATATTACGAACCGTGGGGATATACACCTTTGGAAAGCATTGCGTTCGGAATACCCACGATCACTACCGATTTATCAGGGTTCGGGCAATGGATAAACAGCCGAAAGGAACAGGGTTTAGAGAAATCGGGTGTAAAAGTTTTGCATCGGGGAGATTTGAATTTTGTAGAAGTATCGGAAGATTTAGCCGACTCTATCCTCGCCCTCAGCCACTGCGGGAAAGCTCAACGAGCAAAAATAGGACAAGCGGCCACAAACGTTTCACTCGAAGCCGAATGGAAACATTTTATAGAATATTATACACAAGCATTCCACTTGGCTCTGAAAAAAGCAGCATTACGAAAATAATAAACTTATAATATATTTCAATTATGAAAGTACAAGTAAGCAATACAAACACTCCTAATTGGCGGGATATAACTGTTAAATCACAAGTCCCGACAGATTTGAAATGCTTAGAAATATTAGCTAAAAACTTATGGTGGTCATGGAATAATGAAGCCATAAACCTTTTCAAATCGATCGATAAAGATTTATGGAAATCGGTTCATGAAAACCCCGTTTTATTCCTACAACGCATTGGTTACGAAAAGCTCGAAGAAATAACCAAAGACAAACAAATCATGCGCAACATTCAAGATGTGTATGACAAGTTCGAGAAATATCTACAAGTAGAAAAACGCAAAGACGTTCCTTCCATTTCTTATTTCAGTATGGAGTATGGATTGAGCCACGTTTTGAAAATCTATTCGGGAGGGTTAGGTATCTTAGCAGGAGACTACTTAAAAGAAGCAAGTGACAGTAATATCGATATGACAGCCGTAGGATTCCTATACCGATACGGATATTTCACTCAAACTCTGTCGATGGACGGGCAGCAAATCGCCAACTATGAAGCCCAGAATTTCAATCAACTACCCATCGAGCAATTAACCGAACAAGACGGCAAACCGATGGTTCTCGAAGTTCCCTACCCGGGACGAATCGTCTATGCCCACATTTGGAGAGTAAATGTCGGTCGAATCAAATTATACCTGCTCGACACCGACCTCGATACGAATAGCGAATGGGATCGTCCTATTACTTACCAGCTCTACGGCGGCGACTGGGAAAACCGCATGAAACAAGAATATTTGCTAGGAATCGGCGGTATCTTAATGTTGAATAAATTGGGAATCAAAACCGACCTATACCATTGTAACGAAGGCCATGCGGCATTACTGAACGTACAGAGATTGGTAGACTACGTACAAAACGACCACTTAAAATTTAACGAAGCTCTCGAAGTAGTACGGTCGTCTTCTCTTTATACCGTACACACCCCTGTTCCCGCAGGTCATGACTATTTCGATGAATCTCTTTTCGGGAAATACATGGGAGAATTTCCGGCCAAATTAGGGATAGAGTGGAAAGACCTGATGAATATGGGACGAGAAAATCCCGATACAAACGAAAAATTCTCAATGAGTGTATTCGCTTGCAATTCTTGTCAAGAAGTAAACGGGGTAAGCTGGTTGCACGGTAAAGTTTCACAGAAAATGTTCCAGCCCATTTGGAAAGGATATAGCCCCGACGAATTGCATGTCGGATATGTCACCAACGGTGTACACATGCCCACGTGGGCTGCTTCGGAATGGAAAGAATTCTATGTTAAGACTTTCGGTCCCGAATTCATGTCCCATCAATCCGATCCCAAAATGTGGGAAAAGATTTACGAAGTGGACGACGAAATCATCTGGAACATCAGACAAACTTTAAAAAATAAATTCGTTAAATTCGTCAAAGACGATTTTCGTGAAACTTGGTTGAAGAATCAAGGAGACCCTTCCCGTATTGTTTCGGTCCTCGAAAAAATCAATCCGAACGCTTTACTGATCGGTTTTGCTCGTCGTTTCGCCACTTATAAAAGAGCACACCTGTTATTCACAGACCTTGAACGACTCTCAAAAATAGTCAACAACCCCAATTATCCGGTACAATTTATCTTCTCGGGGAAAGCTCACCCCGCCGACGGAGCCGGACAGGGTTTGATAAAAAGAATTGTGGAAATTTCCCGTATGCCCGAATTCCTCGGTAAAATTATTTTCCTCGAAAATTACGACATGAAAGTCGCCAAACGGCTTATTTCCGGTGTCGATATTTGGTTAAATACCCCTACCCGTCCATTGGAAGCCTCCGGTACATCGGGCGAGAAAGCCGAAATGAACGGAGTACTCAACTTCTCTGTATTAGACGGCTGGTGGTACGAAGGATACAAAGAAGGAGCCGGCTGGGCACTTACCGATAAAAGAACTTTCCAAGACCAAAACCAACAAGATCAACTCGATGCGGCGACAATCTATTCCATGCTCGAAAATCAAATAGTACCCCTCTATTTCGCAAAAAACAGCAAAGGATATTCCCCGGAATGGATACAATACATCAAGAATTCCATTGCGAAGATTGCACCGGAGTTCACAATGGAACGCATGCTGCACGATTATATCGACCGGTTCTATCTGAAAGAAGGCAAACGTACCCGATTACTAAAAGCCGACCAATTCGCCAAAGCCAAAGAAATCGCAGCTTGGAAAGAAGAATTTGTATCCAAATGGAACGATATCGAGATCTGTTCCGTATCCATACCCGACGGATTGCTTTATAATCCGCACGTAGGTGAAGAATACGAAATGTCTGTCGTTTTGGATAATAAAGGACTGGGCAACTGTTTGGGTGTAGAACTAGTCATAGCCAATGTAGAAGAAGGTAACACCGAGCCATACAAGACACTCGAAATGGAACCGGTTCAAACCGATGGAACGAAAGTAACTTATAAAATACAATACCAACTTAACGATTCAGGGGTCTTCCGCTATTCATTCCGAATGTATCCCAAAAATCCAGACCTGCCACATCGTCAAGATTTGGCCTACGTCCGTTGGTTTTAGTCTATAAAAATAGCCGAGTACCTTTCTCGGCTATTTTTATAGTTAAACCACGTTAAGCAAGGATAAACATCAAACATTATATAGATAAGTATGTTTAATACCTAAACTACTACTCTGTATGTGGGGTGGCTCGGCATAGACTTGGTTCCAAAAACTATCGTTCTATGCCGAGCCATCTTTTTCAATCCTTCTGTTAAAATAAATCGGGCGAAATTTCTTATCTTTGCCCAAAAGCAAAAATAGGCCGAATGAGCGAACAGACTACACTATTGGAAAAGTTGGAAGGACTGCTTATCCGATTCGAAGAAATAGGAACTTTGATTACCGACCCTGCCGTTATCGGCGATATGAAAAGGTTTGTAAAACTCACCAAAGAATATCGTGACCTCGAAAAAATATCGGAGGCAGCCAAACGATACAAACAAATACTTAACGGAATAGAAGAATCTCGCCGATTACTCGAAACCGAAAACGATCCCGAAATGAGGGATATGGCAAAGGAGGAACTCGATTCTTGCACGTCACAATTGCCGCAACTCGAAGAAGAAATAAAATTACTGTTGGTTCCTGCCGACCCCGAAGATAGCAAAAATGCCATCGTAGAAATACGGGGAGGAACAGGTGGAGACGAAGCAGCCATTTTCGCGGGAGACTTATTCCGCATGTATGCTAAATATTGCGAAACCAAAGGTTGGAAAGCCGAAGTCAGCAGTTACAGCGAGGGAGCGTCCGGCGGATACAAAGAAATCATTTTCACAGTATCGGGCGATAATGTATACGGCACACTCAAATATGAATCGGGAGTACACCGAGTACAAAGAGTCCCTGCCACCGAGACACAAGGCCGCGTGCACACCTCTGCGGCAACAGTGGCTGTATTGCCCGAAGCCGAAGAATTCGATGTCGAAATAAACGAAGGAGAAATAAAATGGGATACTTTCCGGTCGAGCGGAGCCGGAGGCCAAAACGTCAATAAAGTAGAATCGGGTGTACGGTTAAGATATATTTGGAAGAATCCCAACACCGGTGTCTCCGAAGAAATTCTTATCGAATGTACCGAAACCCGCGACCAACCTAAAAACAAAGAACGGGCACTCTCTCGTCTACGCTCGTTCATCTACGACAAAGAACACCAGAAATACATAGACGACATCGCCAGCAGGCGTAAAACAATGGTATCTACCGGAGACCGGTCGGCCAAAATCCGCACCTACAATTATCCTCAGGGACGTATCACCGACCATCGTATCAATTATACGATCTATAACTTACCTGCCTTCATGAATGGAGACATACAAGATTGTATAGACCATTTAATCGTGGCAGAGAATGCAGAACGATTAAAAGAGAGCGAACTATAATCCACATATATCATGAACAAGAAACAATTATTTGAAAATATCAAACGGAAAAAATCTTTCCTTTGCATTGGTCTGGATACCGATATGGAAAAGATACCGTCTCACTTGAAACAAGAAGAAGACCCCATTTTTGCTTTTAACAAAGCTATTATCGATGCTACGGCCGATCTTTGCGTGGCCTATAAGCCCAATCTGGCTTTTTACGAGAGCTTAGGAATGCAAGGATGGGCCGCTTTTGAAAAGACAGTAAATTATATTCGGGAAAATTACCCCGACCAATTTATCATCGCCGATGCCAAACGTGGCGACATAGGAAACACATCGGAGCTATATGCTCGTAGCTTCTTCTGCCACCTCGATTTAGATGCCGTGACCGTAGCCCCCTACATGGGAGAAGACAGCGTGAAACCCTTTCTCGGCTATCCCGACAAGTGGGTCATTCTGCTCGGACTTACTTCGAATAAAGGATCTTATGACTTCCAATTGACAGCAGATTCTTACGGCGAACGGCTATTTGAAAAAGTAATACGCACGGCTCAAAATTGGGCCTCAGACGAACAGTTGATGTTTGTCGTCGGAGCGACACAAGGAAAACTATTCGAGGACGTACGCCGTATAGCTCCGCATAATTTCCTTTTAGTTCCGGGTGTAGGAGCGCAAGGTGGAAGCCTCGAAGAAGTGGCTCGATACGGCATGAACCGCGAATGCGGTTTACTCGTCAACTCTTCCCGAAAGATCATCTATGCTGCCACAGACGAGAAATTCGCAGAAGCTGCCCGGGAAGAAGCTCTAAAAGTACAATATGAAATGGAACATCTATTGCACGCAAAGGGACTACTTTGATTTTTAGAGAAAATAGCATTTAATAGTAAAAAGATAATCGATTTTTATCTAAATTTGCCAAAGAGTAAAAGAGTTACATACTAAATATTAAACGATATGCAAACACTTGACAATTACAATTTTGCTGGTAAGAAAGCATTTGTCCGCGTAGATTTTAACGTTCCTCTCGACGAGAACTTTAATATCACTGACGACACCCGTATGGTAAAAGCATTACCTACACTGAAAAAAATATTGGCCGATGGCGGTAGCCTCATCATCGGTTCTCACTTGGGACGCCCCAAAAAAGGTCCAGAAGACAAATTCTCTTTGCGTCATATCGTTGCACATTTGAGCGAATTGCTCGGAACCGAAGTAAAATTCGTAGATGAATGTGTTGGCGATAAAGTAAAAGCAGCCGTAGCCGCATTAAAACCCGGAGAAGTTCTTCTTCTCGAAAACTTGCGTTTCCATGCCGAAGAGGAAGGAAAGCCCAGAGGATTGGCCGAAGATGCCAGCGACGAAGAAAAAGCTGCTGCTAAAAAAGCGATCAAAGCCAGCCAAAAAGAATTTACGAAAGAACTCGCCGACTTGGCAGATGTTTATGTAAACGATGCCTTCGGTACGGCACATCGTGCTCATGCCTCTACGGCCTTGATGGCAGAATACTTCTCTCCCGAAAACAAAATGTTCGGATACCTCATGGGTAAAGAAGTTGCCGCCGTCGATAAAGTAATGAAAGAGATGGTTCGTCCTTTCACTGCTATTATGGGTGGTTCGAAAGTTTCTTCGAAAATCGATATTATCGAAAATCTATTGACCAAAGTAGATAACTTGATTATCGCCGGTGGTATGACCTATACTTTTACCAAAGCATTGGGCGGTAAAATCGGTAACTCCATCTGTGAAGACGACAAACTCGATTTAGCTCTCGAACTCATCAACAAGGCCAAAGCCAATCATGTAAATTTGGTTTTAGCAGTCGATGCCAAGATCGCCGACGATTTCTCGAACGATGCCAATACCGACTTCTGTGATGTCGATAAAATACCCGATGGTTGGGAAGGTATGGACATCGGTCCTAAATCCGAAGCTCTGTTCGCCGACGTAATCAAGAAATCGAAAACTATTCTGTGGAACGGTCCGACAGGAGTATTCGAATTCGATAATTTTACATCAGGTTCCCGTGCTGTTGCAGAAGCCATTGTAGAAGCAACTAAAAACGGAGCATTCTCTCTCGTAGGCGGGGGCGACTCTGTGGCTTGCGTAAATAAATTCGGATTGGCCGATAAAGTTTCATATGTATCGACCGGAGGTGGAGCTCTACTCGAAGCCATCGAAGGCAAAACTTTACCGGGTATAGCTGCCATACAAGGCTAACATGCCCATAAATATTTATAAAAAACGTCCAAATAAAATTTGGACGTTTTTTTATTACAAGTTAGTATGGAACTATTTGGATCTTAGTCGATAATTAACGGGGATTGTTCGTGTATATTTCCCTATATGGCTAACACAGTTCTCCGTAATGCTATGGGACACTCAGAGAAGAAAGGGATATATCCAGTATAAACAGACTGATACGATGGCGTTTTCAACCCCTCCGTCACTTTGTGACACCTCCCCTATATAGCTAACGCCACACCCCGTAATGCTACGAGGCACAGCAATAGAGGAGTTTAAAATATTAAAAGTGCTTTTTAACCCTCTCCCTCCTACCATACCTCGTAACATGGCGAGGCGTTTTGAATAACATCGAAGCAGAGACAAAAGGGATATACATCTCACCCTCTCCCCCTGCCGTACTCCGCAGCATGACGGGTCGTTTTGAATAACATCGGAGCCGAGGAGAAAGGGAGATATACACCTCACCCTCTCCCCCCTGTGTTTTGCGCAGCAAAATATAGGGGGAGTGCCCGCAGGGCGAGGGGGTTAATACAAACAAAAACTTCACTCTCAAATACATCACCTTTATTTGGTGATGAAGATGCAAGAAAATAGAGGGCTTCTCAATCTTTGTCTCTACATCTGTTTCTGCAACAAAGAATTATCAGACTTCCGTTCCATCAGTTGTCGACGATAATCCCGTAAAGCAGTTATATCAGAAGCGTTACTATCCACCCTCTTTTCAAATAAGGAAAGTGATTTATCTACCCATTCAATAGCGACTTTATAATTATCGAACAGCTCATTATACACAGCCAAATTGGCTGCTGCCATAGCTCGGGTAGTTTCATTTTTCTGTTCTTCATAAACATATTCCCACAAATAAGAAGCCTCTTTGTATTTTTTCTGCTGCCAAAAATCATAAGCATCATCCATTGCCGGATTGGTAGATGTATAAATATAACGATTGACATTGTCTACATGAGGAATAAACAATTCTCTTACCCGTGCAGAAATCTGCCTCATCGCCTCTTGAATAAACTCAGCGGTCAGAGGCAATGAACTATGAGCCTCATCTGGCGTATACCCGAAAGATTGCCAATATAACGTATCCGTAACCATTTCGGAAGAAGGTTCTATCTTGTTCGGCCAATATACACGTAAATTCAAAGTCGTGGCTACCGATAAGTCTGTAACAAAGACTGTCTCTCCGGAAGAACCTAACAAAGTGTGATCCTCCATATTTACTACCATATCGGTTTTATCGAGAGACACGACCGCTGTATTATCGGCTCCTCCCCTTACAATCGAAAGTTGATTTTCCGACAAAAGAGGATACAAACTTTTAGGCAAGGTTATAGAGTCGTCATAAAAAATTGTAATCTCAGGGAAATAATGTGCATCAGAAAGCTCTAATGCTATATATTCCGCCAAACGATAAGTCGTGCTGTCATGCGGTACGACCAACGTATATTCCTTACCCGAAATATCCTTATATTTATTCCCCTCTTTTTCGTTAGGCTCTGCCGAATTATTAACGACAGTTACCCGCACGATATCCGCCGGAAAAGTGACTTTTGCCGGTCGCCACACATCGAACGAGAGTACCGAAGCCGATCGGCATCCCGTCAGCAACACAGCAAATACCAATATACAACCCCATAACTTCTTCATATAAATCTCCTTTATGCCTTAGGTTCTATTATACAAATGTAATACTAGGCAAAGTGTTCACGAGATGAATAAAAAACATTTAAGCTATTTTAAACTATTTGCGCAATCGACGCATTAAGGCCCTCATTCCCGGCGACATATCAGTTTCACATAGAGCCTCCAATTGTTGTAACATATCTTCACCCCATTCTATCCACCGGGATAAAAATTTCAATATCGAAAAAGTCCACACTTTTTCCGATATCGTTATCTTCGGGTCAATACTCCACGAACAGACTATTTCGGCCAAATTTTCAGCAGAATGCCTATCTGGAATATACTCCTTATGTTTCAACATACTCAACATTATACGGCCATATTCTCTTCTTACCCCATGGTGGTTGACACGACAAAAATCCGAAACGAACTTATCTTTATATCGTAAAAAACAAAGGCGGTTCGTTTCGTATATTGCAGAGATACCCCATGCTGCACGAAATGCCTCTGAACCAGATTCCCCCACAGCTATATCCATTGCTTCGGCGATACAATCCTCCTGCTGTAAAAATTCTGCAATTCGAATTTTCATATCCCTACCCGACAAAGCCGTCAAAAATGCCTTCAACTCATCGCTCCCCATACATGCCAATATTGAACAAACAAATGTAATCATTCAACTTCTCTCACACAAACAAGATCAAAAAAAACACCATTACAATCTCATAAGGAACAAATCGAAATAAAATACACACAAATCGAAAATATTAAAAATATAAATTGTTTCGTATTTTTCTCTTTTATATATTTGTAGAAATTTTGAAAATCAAATCTAAAGCATGAAACGCTCGGAATTTTTAAAAGTAATGGGGCTTACCGCTGTCGGTGCAGCTTTTGCGCCTTCTATTTTAGCCAACGGAAAACAGACAAACAATGTATCTCGAATCGCCACCGACATAAAAGACCTGAAAGCCAATGTAAATCGGCCGGTAACATTTCTTGTCCTCGGTGCGGGTAACAGAGGAAGCGTTTACGCCGGATATGCGAAAAAGTACCCCGATTGCATGAAAATAGTAGGAGTCGCCGATAAAAATCAATTGCGGCTAAAATCTATGGCCGAAGACCACGATGTCCCGGAAGAAAACAGATTTACCGATTGGAAAGAAGCCTTGAATAAAACAAAATTCGCAGATGCCGTTATCATTAGTCTACCCGACAATCTACATTATGATCCTTGTATGAAAGCGCTTTCGATGGGATATCACATCTTACTCGAAAAACCCATAGCACCTACTGAAAAAGAATGTACGGACATTCGAGATTTAGCGATCAAAAAAAATGCCATTGTAGGAGTCTGCCATGTATTACGATACGCACCCTATTTCATCGCTCTCAAACAAATCATCGATTCGGGTGACATAGGGCAACTGATTAGTATACAACATCTCGAACCCATACAATACGCACACATGGCGCACTCTTATGTAAGAGGCAACTGGCATAATTCAAAGGAAACTACCCCCATTATTTTGGCAAAATCCTGCCACGACCTCGACATTATCAGATGGCTGGTCGGCTCTCCATGCAAATCCATTTCGGCCTACGGCTCTTTAACCTATTTCAAGCGGAAGAATATGCCGCAAGGTGCTACCGAACGTTGTTTAGATTGTCCGCATGAAAATGAATGCCCCTATTCTGCATTAGACATTTATTTGAAAAAACGAAAACATATATATGCATTCGACCTGCCCAAAGAACGCAGCCTTCAAAACGAGGCAATACGTAAAGTGATACGGACTACCGACTACGGACGCTGCGTGTTCCAAATGGACAATGACCAATGCGACCACTACGTGACCAGCATGGAATTTGAAAATGGTGTTACAGCCAATTTCTCTATGGAGGCATTCATGGCCAAAGGAGGAAGAAGGACTCAAATAATGGGTACAAAAGGAGAAATCGTAGGTGATATGACAACATTTACCGTAACCGATTTCCGCAGTGGGAAACAGCGCATATGGGATGCCAAAGTAGAAGAAGTGAAAAGTTACGTCGGACACGGGCACGGCGGTGGAGACTTGTGTTTGGTTCGCGATTTTATAAACGCTGTCGGGAACGATAACCGCGACTATCTGTCTAGCCCCATAAGTGTTTCAGTCGAAAGCCATATTATGGGATTCAAAGCCGAAGAAAGTCGGCTGAACGATCGAAAAGTAAAAATTTAAGTTCTCAAAAACTTTTATATATAGACCATAAAAAAAGACCGAAGCCCATTTACATTCGCTTCGGTCTTTTCTTTATTATATAAATACCATCATTTCACAACCACACGAGTTACCGATGTACCACAGCGCACGACATATACACCCCTAACCGGAACGAATAACAAAGAACGTCCATTCACGGATGCAGATACGACAATCTGACCTGTCAAATTAACGACCTCGACCGGCTGTGACGTTTCACACTCGACCACAATATAACCGTTATCAGTATACACTCGATTGTGCGACTCCGGCAAATCGCAAATACCGGTAGATAAATCCACCTTCACCACATTGGAATAGTCACTTTCTTCCCCCTCTGCGGTCACAGCTTTTACTTTATAAGAATACACATACCCCGGCTCCAAGTCAACGAGCTGATACGATGTATCCGTAATTCCCGTTACAATCAGAGGCCAAACATCGCTAACAGCTTGTTTAGAAGCCATCTCAGGTAAAACTTCACCGCTATATACAACGATATTATCGAGATAAGCCCTCTTTTTTCCACTGCTCGCTGTCGACATCAGCACGATTTTACTATCGGCTGTACCACCTGTAAAAGTCATTGTGTAAGTATTCATCTTACTGGTCGAAAGAATTTCGGTCGATTGAGCATTCGACTCATCTCCTTCGACATATACCTTTATCACAACACTTTTCTCTTTGCTTCCATCGAACATAGAGGCATCGAACTGGACAGTAAATACTCCGTTGCAAGAAGATAAATCGATAGCCGGAGTACATACAGCTCCCCCATTATCCGAATTACCTAGTTTCATCTTTCCTATGTTCGGGAACAAATACTTACCACTCCAACCCAAAGTTTGGAAATAACCGTCCTTCGCATTTCCGAATGTAGTCGTTCCCGCGATATTTGTAGTCTCGTCAGCCGTGCAATTCGAGAAGTCCTCCGACAGTAAAATTTCGCCACCGACCGACGGTTGTTTTCTATCGACCTGCAACGTATAGCTGACAGCATTCTCTACCGACGACCAGTTTGCGGTAAATCCGGTTGTTGTCACATGAGTAGCGACATCAGCCACGGGAGCAACCACTGCCGGTATTCCTCCCATAAAGTCGAACGTAATCACACCATTATCCTGTTCGATATTGGTTACGGGTTTTCCCAACTTCAATCCGGTATTTGTCTTTGCAGCCGGGCGACTGTCATCGGTAAAAGAGGTATTACCATTATAGGGATATAAGTCACCATCTTCATTATACTCGCTATATTTATTGTCGGCCGGCATAATGGTCATACGCTGGCGACTCGATTCGTTGTTAACCGTATTATAATCCCAAACGGACTGATCGTAATCGACTTTCACGATCATCAGCCCGGCTGATGCCATATATCGATCCCAACCGGTCTGTTGCCTATTTTCCAATGTAAAATATTGATCTTTATCGCTCGATACTATCTTATAGGCTTTCTTGCTATCGGCCAGATTTTCCAGTGTAACCGAAGAAGGAGTCGTCAGCTCTTCGATAGTTATCCAACCGCAAAACTCCCGTTCGTATGCTGTGTACCCGACCGGAACAGAACCATCGGAATAACCGTCGCCATCGGAATCAGGGCCATTATAACAGCCATAATCCATCAAACTCCACGTGCCCATTCCATAATTCGAAGTCACACCGCTCGTATCGTAAAAATCGGGGAGTCCCAACGTATGGCTATATTCATGGCAAAATGTACCGATTCCGTCCCGAGTAGTACCACTGTTTCCCAACAGCTCGGCCGAACAAGCATAAGCATCGAGATATTTACCGTCGACCGATACTCGCTTTTGCGCACCTTGATAAATATACCAAGCATGAGGCCAAATCGCATCTTCCAAAGAACCGTCTATATCCGAGGATTCTCCATATCCGGCATAAATCACATACACCAAATCGACGAATCCATCATTGTCTCTGTCATATATCGTGAAATCGACCATCGATTCGGCTTTCTTACAAGCATCGATAACCATCTCATCGGGACGTACGTCTTGCCCGGAATAATCATTAGCCCCATAATAAGCCATCGTATTGTCGAGAGTGATAGGCCCTACCACATCGAATGTCGGTTGAAAAAGTCCTCCCGATTGAGAAATAAAATAATCCCGAGCGCTACCGATGGCTCCCATATAATCATATCCTTCCTTATTCATCATCTCGTCAAAAGCCTGCTGTGTCCCCACCGAACTGAATTTCTTATCGCTGAACTGAACCAACAAGACCAAACCGTGCACATCGTCACCGGCAGTAGCCTGCGTAACCCGACGAGTTATATTGTTTTGTAATTGTTGCTTCCGTAGATTACGACGACTAAAAAGTTTCTGTGAAATCTTCTTCTCGGACAGCGATGTTAGATACACTTTATCCGAAACACTCCTCATCGACGAATCTCGGGCTATCACATTGCCCGCAACAACCAGTCCCGTTGCAGACAACTCGGCATAACGATAGAAACCATCTTCGCCACGTACTACCGGAATATCATCGGAAGTAGACTTGTAATGATAAAATTCATCACCTACGGTTTTAACGGTTACAACGGTCCCGTCCGGTTGAGCGACCCTAACAAGGACAGGCTTGGCCGGTACGGCAAAAAGCGGAGATACACCCAATAAAATACCAGCACACAATGAGATAAAATTTTTATTCATAGACAATCATGTTTATAAAAGCGAATAAAGATACTAATAAAAATAAAACAAAGAAAAAAATACGGTATTCTTAATTTATGAAAAAAGTTTTGTATTCCTCCGAATGATCAAAACACTCTTAAAAAATACAGATAGCCTTCTCTCGAAAGAATCCTAAATAAAGAACCCCGAAAAATTCGGGGTTCGCTTCTCATTACCATGCAAGTTTTTCCACTACACGACCGCTTTTCGTCTGTATTCCCACCAAATATACACCCGGAGGTAATACGAACGGTAACTCTATGTCACAAACAACACAATCCACAGCCTTATCGCAGAAAGTTTCCAGCAGTCTCCCGTTCATATCCGACAAAGTAATAACAATATCTTCTCCTTCCGATATACCTTGTATCCTTATTACTCCCGGATCAATCTTACTTATCGAAAAATCAGATCCGCATTTTACCTCTTTTATCCCATCGGGTGCTTCATGAGGGTAATAAGCCTTCAAATCCCTAAATGAAATTTTCTGATTCGGTCCCTTTATCTGTGTCGACAAATATATCTTCATATCATTCAACACCACCGGGAAAGCCGTTACATCTAAATCGGCAAAAGACACTGTATAGACAGAATCACTATCGGCATCTGGATTAACGATATAGCTCCAAGAACCAGTAGAACAAGAAAATTCATAGGAAATATTATTGATTAAAGCGCCCCAATTTTTCACCTGTATCGAAATCGAATCGGGTAACCCGAAGAAACGTATCGGCTTATCCAACATAATATTAGGAGCACGCCCGGTGGATAAATCGAACAACAGAGTAGTACCGTCACTCCAACCCACAGGAAGGACAGACGAATCGAAACGAATGTCGGTTATAGCAGAACTACCGGTTACAGAAAAAGAAGCTCCATCAGAAAAACGTTCATGTACCTTCTCTCCCACTCCAATTTCAACAATAACCGGTAATTGAATTTCCATATCTCCATATTTCCCGTGCAACACAGTTCGCCCGTTCGTGACACCTCTCACGACACCTTCCACTACATCACAGCAATCCGCTCCCACAGATTGCCAGTCAAAAATAGTAGGATTTACCATATATCTCTTTCCGTCCGATTCGGTCTCGATCTCTATCGGATATTCTCTAATATCGTCAATATAAAGACTATCGGCACATAATTTAACCGACTTGCCGGCATTACCCATAACGACCCGTATTTTACATGCAGAGTCACCTTTCCGAGCCGTAATTGTTCCTAACATAGAAACAGCTCCCGCACAAAACTCGCCACGACTATTCACATATCCCAATTCCTCCGGTTCGCACGAATAAGTAACATCTTTAAAATCATCGTCGATAATCTCGCCATAACGGTTATGAGCCAATACCCTCAAAGGAACCACCGACAAAGGTATAGCCTGCACAGAAGGTTTAGAAAAAGAAACGAAAGAAAACGTACTGTCAACCGGAGCTAACGAAATACCTTGAAACGAATCCATCACAGCCCTCTCTTTTCCATCGGTAGGAGTATTTACCACTTCGTCACAAACAACCATAGTAGCCGATCCCCCACCGTCAAAATTAACGACATTCCAAGCTCCTTGCTCTACTAAATAATAAGCATTCTCAACCATAGAGGCCTTGTCGGCGGTAATGATAAACAATCTTTTCCCGTCTTTCGTTATCCCCACCAATGTACAAGGATAGTCTTGAAACTCACGTCCGGGAGTGACAAAATCGTTGTACTCTTTATCGTGAAGTTCTCCGTTCAATATCACGCTCGGCCAACCATGCAACGCTTGTACAACGTTTTGTGCCGGTGGAACGGATATGCCGGAATTGGGAAACGTCGTATTCACAAACCGCTGGTCGATATAAACGACATCACCTACTTTTACTTTATCCTCGAACTGCTCCGACGCATGGTTTCTCATAAACAAAATATGACTTTTTCCATCGGGTTGTATAGGGGTATGCTCCATAGCCTCCACTCGACAAGGAGTCGAGTTACCGTTAATAATCCATTCCCCTTGCGGCGTTATTTTCACATATAAACCGTCTTCCGTAAGAGTAAGACTGCTATACGTATTGAACAATACGCAATTTCTGTATGATTGTATTCCGTATGCCGACTCGTTCACATTGTCGATCGTTATTTCTGTTTGGTCTGGACAAATTACCTTTGCCGAATATTTAGGAGGGAAAACCTCTGCCACCTTATCTTTGCTAATAGACATGACAGAACGACCATAATCGCCGTAATGACTGACAACTTCTCCGTTACGGACATTGATCCCCGCAGCCGTAGTCTGCCCCGTATAATGAAATAAATCGTGATTTACCCCCAAAAACGCCCGGTGTCCTTCATAAGAGTTACTCTTACACTGCGATGACGTTGTCTCCCGTGAGGCATCCGGAGTCTTCCCGTTAGACGGATATACCTCTACCGCATTATATTCGTTATTCAAATCCAATGTAATTTGATGTAACTGTATCGGCTTTTGTGTAAACTCGATATGAGTATACACAGCTCCGGGACCTATCGGATAATGACTTATCGTATCGGGAATACCCCACTGCGGCTTCTCGGCCTGAATGCCCAAACTAAGCAATAAGAAACTAAAAGGGAACAAATAATTTTTCATATATATCAAGATTAAGAAATAAATCGGTCTTACAAATTAATATATTTTTCAAATCATAGACAATTATTTTTAAACATTTTTATAACAATATATTATTATCAAAAAAGCCCGGCAGTAATAAACTGCCGGGCTTCAACACATTATCCTTTTCCAAAATTACTCATCGAGAAGAATTTCGAGTATCTGGCACGCAGCTTTGGCTACCGAAGTACCCGGGCCAAAGATAGCCGCTACACCGGCCTTGTAAAGGAAGTCATAATCCTGTGCAGGAATAACTCCACCGGCAATTACCACAATATCCTCGCGACCCAATTTCTTCAACTCTTCGATTACCTGAGGAACCAAAGTCTTATGGCCGGCAGCCAAAGAAGAAACGCCCAACACATGTACGTCGTTTTCGACAGCCTGACGCGCAGCTTCCCCCGGAGTCTGGAACAAAGGTCCCATATCCACGTCAAAGCCACAATCGGCATATCCGGTAGCTACCACTTTGGCCCCACGGTCATGACCGTCTTGTCCCATCTTCGCTATCATGATACGAGGTTGGCGACCTTCCTTTTTAGCGAATTTTTCGCACAATTCCGTTGCCCGAACGAAATCGGCATCCTTTTTAGTCTCTGATGAATACACGCCTGATATAGTTCTGATTACTGCTTTATAACGACCTACGACAACTTCGCAAGCATCGGAAATCTCTCCCAACGTAGCGCGAACCTTAGCGGCTTTGACAGCCAAGTCGAGCAAATTACCCTTCTTCGTCTTCACACATTCGGTAATCGCATCAAGAGCCGCTTTAACCGCGGCTTCGTCGCGATGAGCTTTCAAATCTTGCAGACGCTCGATTTGCTCTTTACGCACAGCCGTATTATCGACTTCGAGAATATCGATGGGAGCCTCTTTTTCAAGACGGTATTTGTTTACACCCACGATCGTCTGTTTACCCGAGTCGATACGTGCCTGCGTACGGGCGGCAGCCTCTTCGATACGAAGCTTCGGGAGTCCGGTTTCGATGGCCTTAGCCATACCGCCCAACTTCTCGATCTCTTGAATATGTTCCCATGCCTTATGAGCCAGCTCGTTAGTCAGAGCCTCTACATAATAAGAACCTGCCCACGGGTCGATTTCTTTTGTAATATAGGTCTCTTCTTGAATATAAATCTGAGTATTACGAGCGATACGAGCCGAAAAATCGGTTGGCAGGGCGATAGCCTCGTCGAGAGCGTTGGTGTGCAACGATTGGGTATGCCCCAAAGCAGCCCCCATAGCCTCGATACAAGTACGACCCACATTATTGAACGGATCTTGTTCGGTCAGTGACCAACCCGACGTTTGCGAGTGAGTACGCAAAGCGAGAGATTTCGGATTCTTGGGGTTGAACTGTTTTACGATCTTAGCCCACAACATACGTGCGGCACGCATCTTAGCGATCTCCATAAAGAAATTCATGCCGATAGCCCAGAAGAAAGACAACCGCGGAGCGAATGCGTCAATATCCATACCGGCGTTGATTCCGGCACGCAAATATTCAAGACCGTCGGCCAGCGTATAAGCCAGCTCTATATCGGCTGTCGCTCCGGCTTCCTGCATATGATATCCCGAAATGGAGATCGAGTTGAACTTCGGCATGTTTTGCGAAGTAAACTCAAAAATATCGGCGATGATACGCATCGAGAATTCAGGCGGATAAATATAGGTATTACGCACCATAAATTCTTTCAAAATATCGTTCTGAATCGTTCCGGCCATCTCTTCGAGTTTCGCGCCTTGTTCCAACCCGGCATTGATATAAAAAGCAAGGATAGGCAACACGGCTCCGTTCATCGTCATGGATACAGACATTTTGTTCAAAGGGATACCGTCGAACAAAACCTTCATATCTTCGAGCGAACAAATCGATACACCGGCCTTACCTACATCGCCTACCACACGTTCGTGATCGGCATCATATCCTCTGTGTGTCGGGAGGTCGAATGCCACAGACAATCCCTTTTGTCCCGAAGCCAAGTTTCTACGATAGAAAGCATTGGACTCCTCTGCGGTCGAGAAACCTGCATACTGACGGATTGTCCACGGACGAATGGCATACATACCGCTGTACGGGCCACGAAGAAACGGAGGAAGTCCGGCTACATAATTCAAGTGTTCAAGACCTTCGAGGTCTTCTTTGGTGTAAACAGGTTTGACGGGTATCAACTCCGGGGTTATCCAGTTTTCACCCTCATGGGCTACTTTCCCTGCCGAATGGGCGAAAGCATCCTTCGTAATATCTATATTCTTAAAATTAGGTCTCATTGTCTTTTTGTTTTTTCTTGTGTGATACAAATTGTCCGCCTTTAAATCGAAAGTTTTTCATTAAACGATTTCAACGTATCGAGTACATTCGAACGAACGTGAATAAACTCGGTAATACCCTGAGCCTTTAATTCGTCCATACAAGCCGGAGCTCCGGCTACGACGAACAGAGCGCGACCGTCGAGTATCTTGAATGCTTTCGGAGCATATTGAGCGTACTCGTCATCGCTCGAACAAAGTACCACAATATCGGCTTTGGCGTCCAAAGCGGCATCAATTCCGGCCTGTACGGTCTCGAAACCGAGGTTGTCGACGATCTTGTATCCGGCACAAGCAAAGAAATTCGACGAGAATTGAGAACGTGCTAAACGCATGGCCAAATTCCCGATAGTCAACATGAATACCGTCGGACGTTTGCCTGAACGTTCTGTTGCCAATCGCAAAGTTTCGAAATCACTGGCTGCCCGTTTGTTATTCAACACGGGGAACTCGGGTTCGCAATGATGTCCTCCCTCGTGCTTTCCGCATCCGCAACCGCACGCTTCGCCGTTAACGATTTTATCGCTGGCGACTTCATTGAAATTGGGGTATTGATTCGTTCCCAACAGAATTTCTTTCCGACGAGCCACATTCATATGGCGAGTCTCGGCCGAAGCGTTCACTTGATTTTGTACGAATCCCTCTTTCACGGCTTTGTAGAAGCCGCCCTTCTCTTCCACTTCGAGGAAAAGTTTCCAAGCCTGCTCGGCGATCGAAACCGTCAAAGTCTCCACATAATAAGAACCGGCAGCCGGGTCGGTAATACGATTCAAATGCGACTCTTCTTTCAACAATAACTGTTGGTTACGAGCGATTCTTTCCGAAAAATCGTCCGGTTCCTTGTAAGCCTTGTCGAAAGGAGTCGTCGTAATGGAATCCACACCCGCCAAAGCAGCCGACATCGTCTCGGTCTGCGAACGAAGGAGATTCACATGAGCGTCGAATATAGTCTGGTTGAACTCCGAAGTCTGCGCATGAGCCTTCATTTTACAAGCACAATCGCAAGCCGGATTATATTGTTTCACAATTTGAGCCCACAACATACGGGCAGCCCGGAATTTGGCAAGCTCCATAAAATAATTGGACGATATACCGAAATTAAATTTCACTCGTTTAGCGACTTCGTCGACCGACAGACCTTTATCTGTAAGGGCGGCCAGCCACTCATTACCCCAAGCCAAAGCAAAACCAAGTTCCTGAGAAATAAAAGATCCGGCATTGTTCAACATCACGGCATCGACTGCCAATACCCGGAATCCGGGCAACTCTTTCACCGCATCGATAACCGCAACAGCCTGATCGGCATAATCGGCGAAATCACGGCCTTTGGTCAACATTCGCTTAAACGGATTGAAACGAATCGAGCCCGATACTTTTGTCAAATCGGCAGGAGTCGTTTTGAAATAAGCGGCCACTGTTTCGGCAAGTTTCACTGTGCTTTTCATGCAAGTGGAGAAATTCAATTCCACATTCTCCACGTCGATACCATGCAGCAAAGTTTCCAAGTTTTCTACCGAAATCAAATCTTTGGCAATCTCGAATCCCAACGATTCCACACCCTTTTTCAAAATATCCAGAGCCTTTACATTGGCTTCTTTCACATCGGTTACCTTGATATCCTGACGAACCAGCCAATTGTTGTCGGCACGAGTTCCCCGCACGTAGGGATATTCACCGGGAAGAGAATCGGTCGTACTCAAATTTGCTATGTCTTCGGCACGGTACATGGGGTTAACATTAAACCCTTCGTTAGTCCTCCATACGAGCTTTTTGTCAAAATCAGCTCCTTTAAGGTCTGCCACGACCTTTTCTTTCCATTCCTGTGTGGACACCGGAGGGAACTGGTCAAACAGTTTTTCTTTACTTTCTGCCATAGTTGTTATTAGTTAAGTTGTTTAAGCCAAACTATTTATATAAATATATAGAATATATACTATTATCCGCAAAACAAGCCGAGCATAAAATCTATATGCCCGACATCTGACAACAAAAGTAGTACAAATAGTTTGAAATAAAGAATTTTTTCTGTAATTTTTATGTATAGATACTTCTCTTATAGTAAAATATTAAGAAATTCAAGGTCACCATTTTTATTACACTAAATTAACAAATCAAAAAACATTTTTTCAAACAAAGAATAATAGATTTGCAAAAATCTTTTTAATATTATATAGTCGATACATATTTATATCCATAGAAAAACAAAACTGCCCAATATGAAAAAAAGCAAACAATTATTATTAATAACAGCATTGTTGTTTATATGGGAATTACCTGTAATAGCACAACAACCGACAGACACAACCTATATATTCCGTTTCGTTCCGAACGACGACATGTTCTATGTACCGTGGAATGGAAACGACCGGTCTCTGCACCAGCTCCTGAATATTTTGGAAAAGAACAAAAAGCAGTTGCAAGCCGGGCAAATGTATATCAGCGTTTCGAGCTATGCCGCATCGGCGAACGACATACTGACTTCCGAACGCATGGCATACATTCGTAACAACAGAATAAAATCGGAACTCATCACGCAGGGAGGATTGACCGAACAGATGTTCGTCACCGACCGGGCTATCCCCTCTTCTTATGGGAAAGAAAAACTGCGCAATGTCGTTGTCGTCACCTTTCCGGCCAGCGTAGAAAAAGTAGCCGAAATTGCGGGTATAGAAGCGGCTCGACGGGTCGAAAATTACAACAAAGAGAGATCGGGAAAAGCCGAACGGGAACGTCTGTCCATAGAGCAAGCTGCTCGTGAAAAAGCCGAGGCAGAACGACTGGCGAAAGAACAAGCCGAAAGAGAACACCTTGCCGCCCAAGAAAAGGCCCGCAAACAAGCTGAAACCGAAAGGCTTGCGGCTGAAAGAGAAGAAAAAGAACGTGCCGAAATAGAGCGCCTCGCTGCCGAAGCCGCCGCAAAAGCGAAATCCCATTCGCTCTCCTTGCGGGCAAATCTGCTCCGTTGGGGTACTCTCACCCCCGACCTCGGAGTGGAATGGCGCTTGAACCGTCACGTAGGCATACTCGTGAACGGCTCCTACACTTCTTGGACGTGGAACAGCAACGACCGTCGTTATGCCTTGTGGGAAATCGCACCCGAAGCGCGCTACTACATCGGTAAAGAAAAACGAGGCTACATCGGAGCCATATACAAAGCCGGCTCGTTCAATTACAAACTATCCGAGATCGGTAAACAAGGTAATTTAATGGGCGGCGGATTAACGGGCGGATACCAATTAAAACTGAATAAGGTGCTAAACCTCGATTTCTCTCTCGCTCTCGGCTGCCTCCATGCCGATTACGACAAATACATCGTTATCGACGGCATACGGGTACGTCAGGGAAAAGAGACTAAAAACTGGTGGGGCCCCATATCTGCCGGAGTGACATTAGTATGGAATATATTTTAATTGAAAGGAGGTAATATGCAAACGATACGATATATAATGAGCGGAGTAGCAGGTTTGCTACTGTTAAACTCTTGTGTAAAAGACGAACTCTACAAAACACCTCACCCCGATAAAGGAAGGATAACCATAACGGCCGATTGGTCTCATCGTTCGACAGATTGCCCTTTACCGGAAGAATATGTATTACTGCACTCCTGCTGCGAAGGGACGGCACTCAAAGCACCTGCGGACCGCGAGTTCTGCCACCCTTCTCTGTTTGAGCCCAACTCCCATACACTCATCGCATGGAACGAAGCCGACGGAATAACGATCGACCATACTACGGCTCATATAAATACGGTAGAAGGAGGTTTATTGGAGTCACTGCCGGGATATCTGCTGACAGAAGCACAAAACATCAATGCGATAAAAGACGATACACTCGAAGTAGAAATCTACATGAAACAAAAAACGCGCGATTTGTTATTCGAACTGACCGTTAAAGAAGGAGACCCGGATCGCATCTCAAACATCACGGGAACCCTTTCGGGAATAGCAGGTTCGTTCGACCTTTCATCACAACGAATCTGCGGCGAAGCCATGAACACAAGTTTTCCTTTTGCTCGAACTAACGATAAAGTAACAGCGCATACCCGACTGTTAGGTACAACCGGTTTGAAACAATCCTTACGAATCGATCTGACTTTCACAGATGGAAGCTCGCAAACCATCGAAAACGATCTCACCGATCTGTTGAAAAACTTCAACGACGATATGCCGACTCCCATGTACATAACCGGAGACTTGCTGACTCCGATCGAAGCCGATATGACGGCAACGATCGTCGGCTGGGAAAACGGTAACGAAGAAAACGGTGAAAACATCGAAATTTATTAAATGACAAACGAAACAAACCGACTATAAAAATGAAAGTAAAAATTTTGATTTTAGCACTCTCCATCGTCACTTTGGCCGGTTGTGGTAACGATGAAACTCCTCTTGGCGATACAACAGGGAATAGCGGCCCGACAGCCCTGCATGTGAACGGCAATATATGTGTGACATCGCGTGCAAACGACACCCGATGGGAACCGAACGACCGTATCGGAATATATATGCTCGCCGGAGAAACAGTGGAACAAAACAATAGACCTTATACCACGACCGATGGAAGCGGCAAATTCACGGCCACCGAAGCCGAGGCTATCTACCTGCCGACAGACGGTTCGAGACGCAATTTTGTCGCCTATTATCCCTACACGGAAAATCTTGGCGACAACGGTCGTACTTATATGATCGATATAACCGACCAATCCTCTCAAAGCGCAATCGACCTTTTGGGAAGCGACAACCCGGAGACCGATAAAAATACACCGTCCGTGCGTTTCACGTTCTACCACAAACTAGCGAAAATAGAACTGAACATAACCAGCGGAACAGGATTCGACGACACCTCGGTTTTGGAAGGTCTCACCGTAGAATTGACCGGACAACAAACCTCTGCGACATACGACGTCATAGATGGTAATGAGATAGCGATCGTAACAGAAACGCCCCGAACAGTCGATTTACTCGTGACAAACAAAGGGACGAAAGCCGAAGCCATCATTCTACCGAGTGATAATTTCGATGAAATGTCTCTGAAATTCAAGCTAAAAGACGGTGGACATTTTATATGGCCCGTACAATCCGATTTCGCAACCCGTTTCGAAGCCGGTAAAAAATATAAATTCAATGTCACGCTCAACAAGACAGAAATCGGCGTAACGTCCGAAATTGTAGACTGGATATCGGGCAACGGTACAGGCGATAGCGGAGAAGCAGAATAAAATTTGAAAATTCAACAAACCTAAAATAATATGAAACAATATCTCTTTTTAGCGACCGCCCTGCTCGGACTGGCGGCATGCAACGAAACAGAAAATCTGTCGGGTTATGACGGACAAGTCGAATTGAGATTCACCAGCGGCATCAATGTACAGACTCGATCCTCCCACGGACTGGACACACAGCTCAAAGATGGAGAAACGGTACATCTATGGATCGACGATTCTAAAAACCGACAACAAACCATAGATCAAGAAAATCTCTATGAAAATATACTCTTGACCAAAGAAGGAGGGGTTGCCGGGACATTAAGCGGCAGCACGCCCATGTACTTCCCGTTAACCGGCAACGACGTAAACATTTATGCCCTCCATACCAACGCCACATGGTTCGGCAACACCTATCCGGCAAGGTCGCTCACTCATACCGTAGCCGCAGACCAACGCAGCGAGACCGATGGTTATGCCACCTCCGACTTGACTTACGCCAAACTTACCGGAGTCCCACGAAGCGGTAACCCCACCCCCGTGGCCGTACAATTCAGGCATTTGCTCTCCAAAGTCGAAGTAATACTCAAAAAGGGAGTCGGTGAAAACGATTTTCTCGCCGGTATAACCAAAGTAGAGATACTGAATACCCTGCCCCAAGCCCAATTCACGCTTGATAAAGAAAAGCCTGCATATGGCAAAAACACCGAGCTCCCCGACGGGATTGAAATCACGGCAGACGGAACAGCTCAAAATATAACCATCGATACCGACATAACAGCCGAAGGCGCAACTTCGATACTGAACGAAGCCATTATCGTACCGCAAACGATCGAAGCAGGGACGGCATTCATTAAAATAACGTTAGCGGCAGGTGGAGAATTCGTTTACAAAATGAAAGACGGCGGGACGACATTCGAAAGCGGGAAAAAATACCGATACACCATCACAGCCAATCAAACAGCCATAGAAGTATCTTCGAGCATTCACGACTGGGACGAAGGTGTAGGGGACGATGACGGGATAGCTGTAATACCGCCGCCGATAGGAAATATCACAGACCGGACTCAGACACAAGTCGGCGACTTGGCGATGGAAGACGGAACATTTGTCAGAACCGACGATTATACCACCCTCACCGACGAACAGAAAAAAGCGTGTGTCGGTATCGTCTTCTGGACCTACTCAGACACCTATCCCAAATCCACACTGACCAACGACAAGGTATTGATGGCCGATTATCCCGATTGTACCCACGGCCTTATTGTCGCTTTGAAAGATGCCGCCACAGGAAAACCCTGGCAATCTGCAAGCACGACTTTCCGCGAAAGTGTGACAACGTGGCAAGAAACAGCGACTTTCGACAGCAAATACACACAAATCGCCCCTGTCTCTCCGATAGACGAGACACTCGACAGCGAAGCTCACAAACTGTTGGGGTATAACAACACTATGGTATTATTGGCTTATAACAGCGACCCAGCGAAAATACTTTACAGATGTCAAGCCGCTCAATCCATCAAAACCTTTGCCGACAACAACATCACGCCCAAAGGTTGTAGCAGCTGGTATTTCCCTTCTCTGAAAGAACTGGCACTGCTCTGCGCCGAGGACTCATGGGAAAAGCCTCTACCCGGTCGTGGCACGACAAATGTAAACAATCTAGGGAAAATAAACAGTATCTTGGAAAATTTATCCGATAACGGTATCGATATCGAGACTCTCGCCAGTGGCACAAGTTATTGGTCATCGCAAGAAGGATACACAGGAGACAGCTATGCCCGTGCCAATAGAGCTTATTGTATACAAATCATGTCCTCACAAGCACAAATCTCGGGACACGGCCTCTTCAAGAACCAAAAATTCAATGTCCGTGCGATTTGTGCATTCTAAACGATTGACTTCAATAGAATTACATTCGATCGATTTCGTAAAGTCAAATACAGCTATCCCGGGCAGCGAGCGTAACGCCCGGAGCTACACATAAAGGTGTAGCCGCTCCTTTCGCCGGGAGCGGTAGCACGAAACAAATAAAAAATATCGCAATATGAAAATGACATACAGAAAAGCGGCTTTTATAGGATTATGGGCTGGTGTGATATTCGCCTCATGCTCTTCTGACGAAGACATGATAACCGGAAAAACGTTGCCGCAAGGTAAATATCCGGTTGCCATGACCGTTTCGGTAGAAAGCCCCATCGCCCGTTCCTCTGTGGACGGCACATGGACGAACGGTGAAAAAGTGACCGTACAGGCCATAACCAAAACAGGCGATGCGTACAACTGGAACGATGCGGCCTCCTACCCCTACGAAATAAACAACGATATACCCGCAGCCTCGACAAAAAAAGAAACCCACTATTGGCAGCGTAGCGATGAGACAAAACTCATGCGGGCTTGGCATTGTGCCGATGGCTCGACCTCAAACACGTTGCCCGACTCGTGGAGCGTAGCTGCCGACCAAAACGAAACCGGAAACGGATATGCAGAAAGCGATCTTCTATTTACAGCCCCCGTCGAAGTAAAATTCGGTAGCACAGCTGACCTGATTTTCTACCATCAAACAGCAAGAATTATCGTTAACATCAAAAAAACGGAAGGAATTGATTCCGCCGACCAGATTCAGTCCGTAAAAATCGGAGATAACAACCTCGCCTTGTCGGGGACTTACACGGCTCCCTCTGGTACAGGCGTAACAACAGGGACATGGCTTCCTGGACCGATGGACAAAACAATCACGCCTTTCAAATTATCACAGCCTACCGATCCCTCGAAATACATAGCCAGTTATACGGCTCTTGTCATTCCGCAAAACATGGACGGTAAACGACTAATCGCTATCGACACCGAACTCGGCACACATTATTACACCCCGAAAGAGGGAGCCGCCGAACTCGAAGCAGGTAAAGTACATACTTATAACATCACCATCGATAGCAAAGAAGTAACCATAGAAATTCCGGGAAGTATCGACTGGGGAGAAGGTGAAAGCGGTAGTGGCAGCATAGAATTATAACGACGATAGACCCTCAAAAAAACATAAAACCAGTTAGCAATATTTTACAAGATTCGATATACCTGACGACAAACAATTACAATACTGGCAATTTCGTCCTTGTTCGGATTTATCGGCAAGGACGATGCTTTTTTAAAAGAAACACCCTCCTCTATCTTTTTCAATACCGTCATCGACCTCTACTTAATACTAAGTCAAACCAAATGCGGTTGTAAAAACATTCCTCTTCTTCTCTCCCGAAAGGAAACCTTCGAGCAAACTAATTGCCGATTTTTTTGTATATTGGTATAAACAAACTATCATAATAGTTTCAGAGAGAATTTAATCGTTTACACCTTATTCCATATGAAAGACGGTAAAAAGCTCGTTTATTCCGGAGACTCGCTCCGAAGATTTTTGCATCGAAAAGGTCTCACCTACAAAGATGCAGCCAAAGAGCTTGGCTTGGATAAAAACACCATAGGCAAGGCAGTAAGAGGCGGAAATATGAATATAAACGTCTTACTGAGTATTGCCAATCACTGGAATTTTCCCATTACCGACTTTTTCATTTTCGTAAATCAAGAAGAATGTGAAGAGACCTATTTTATTAGTCCGAACAAATATAATAACAATTCGGCAAATGATAATCTTTTGGTTTCCGAAGATTCTAAAATCTATAAAAATATTAAAAATTTATCAACAGAAGAGCTGGCTTTAAAAGCATCCAAACAACAAGAAATTTCTTTATTACAGAATCTGATTCGAAATTATCAAGACAGAATCGATTTATTGCAGCAAGAGTTGGGACAATATAAATCTGAATAGTCATTTCTTTCCCCCGTCATTATTTACATCTCGACAATAATACGGGGAACTATCTCGGTACATATCGAAGCGTAGAAGAATTGAAATATCTTCACTTTATTTTACTCCCTCTCCTCCTATATTGAATCGGTGGGGGTAAACATGAATTTTAGCGAATGAGATGGATTGTATTACCCTTCTCCCTTGCCGTGTCCCGTAACATTACGGGAAGTTGCGGTAACGATATAGGGGATAGCCCGGAGATACAATAGTCTCTGAGGAGGAGGGTTGAAAAGATTTCATAAACTTTTTTGGCTGTAAGAGTTAACCCCTCCGTCACTACGTGACACCTCCCCTATATTTTTGCGTTGCAAAAACACAGTGGAGGAGGAAGAGCGGCATTTCTTGTTTCAGAATAAGAATGGCTTTGTACACCTCTCCCCTGCCATGTCCCGTAGCATTGTGGAGTATCGCAACTTAAAATCGAAACAGGGTAAAAGAGAAATACTCCTCAACCTCTCCCCCTGTGTCGCATAGGGGGGAGTGCCCAAAGGGCGAGGGGGTTAAAACAAAATTGCAGAACCTTCGATAAGCAGAGCAGATTGGGGAGACACCAAAGAAACGGTAGTCTCTGAGGAGAGGGGTTAGATTGTACAAAAACAATCCCCACTAACTATCCTGAGCCCACGAATAACTTGTCTTATCTATTTCAATCGCTCATACATTCGACCGCTACCCATCTGTTTTTCTCGGCGTAACCGACGAAACGCAATCCGAGGTGTTCGGCCTCCGCCCGAATAAAAGGAATATCTTCCACGTAAAAACCACTCATGAAAATACGTGAGCCACGTTTCATACAGGCCACATAAGCATGCATATCGGCCAGCAATATATTCCGATTGATATTGGCAAAAATAAAATCGAACGACTCCTGCTTCAAGGCTTCGATTCCTCCCAAACGGACTTCAACTTCCGATACATGATTCAAACGGATATTTTCAATGGCATTCTCGACGGCGAATTCATCAATGTCGACAGCGACGACGGAAGCCGCCCCCTTCATACGAGCCAAAATACCCAATACAGCCGTACCACACCCCATATCGAGCACCGAGCGACCTGTAAGATCCGATGCCAATATCGCCTGCAACATGAGAGTGGTAGTTTCGTGATGGCCCGTCCCAAAAGCCATCTTAGGGTCTATCAGCACATCGTAACGAGCTTGCGGAACATCGGTATGAAATGTACTATGTATCACGCACTCTTCACCCACGACAATAGGCTTGAAATAATTTTTCTCCCATTCTTCGTTCCAATCCCTCCCGGCAACGAATGTCGCTTCATACGTCACAGATACCCCTCCGATGGGATATTGCGACAACTCTTCTTTAAGTCGTGTCTCGTCATACTTACCCTGAGGGACAAAAGCAGTAACCCCTCGTTCGTCGGGGACAAAACTTTCATAACCGATTTCAGCCAAAACCGCAGCCAAAACATCTGTCGCCATCTCGCTACACGGCTCTACATCGAACCGTACCTGCATATAATCGTTCATAATTGCACTTCTTTTCAAATTATTGTTTTTGTTGCATTGCTTTCAGAGCCCGAGGATAACTCGTATTTTTTACAAATCCATACTCAGGATATTTCTCCATAATCGTCTTGTACATCGCTAACGCCTGCTCATAACGTTCGGATTTCTCATAAACCACCCCGATGGTCACCAACAATTGTACATAAAGCCAATGATGCCCGTTGGTCGAAATATCCTTTTCCATACTCCGGCGAGCTCGTTGATAGCACTCCAAACCTTCCTCTTTATCCCCGCCGAATATTCCCGGCATATAGAACAAAATATTCCCGTACAGAATAGAAACCCAACTATCCCCGGGGGCCAGTTTATAAGCCTCCCGAGCCGACGACAACATACCCGATGCCAACGTAGCCGCACGCATGGGAGAAAGGGCTATTTTCAAACCTATCAAATTGGCATGCAACGCTTTAAACCGAGCATCGTTCGGATACATTTTTCGATAATTCTCAGAAAGCGCCAAAGCGGTTTTCAAATAAGCCTGCGCCTCGTCTTTCTTCTTTTTATCGACCAAATGTCCCACAAGGCCATAATAACCGCACAAAATTTCATGACGCCCCTCCAATGTCCCGCACGACTTATCGGCACTCATTTTTGACAAGACAGCACCCCACTGGGGTATTTTCTGTTGAATGAACAAATCATACAAATTCTCCCGATACTCCGAAAGAGTCTCACCGCATACGGAATTTGTCGAAAACACACCCACAAGAAACAGTACACAAACTATACGTCTCATAAATATTACCTTACTTTTTCAGATGACAAAGATAGTGAAAGGTAAGAGCAGAGACAAACGGAAATCACATTTCCAATTTGGCTATGCCGAGCCGCATCCTATCTTCGTATTTACAAAGATAACGAAAGGCGAGTGCAGAGACAAATGGAAATTCCACTTCCGTTTTGACTATGTCGAACAACGCCCTATCCTCATATCTATATACAGAATCGCCTCCTTGTCAAAGGTTATAAAGAATCTGTAATGCCATACATAAGTTGATCCAACAAAATAGGCATATCGCTCGCAGCGATTCCCGAGGCGATCAAATCGGGAGCATCCTGCTTGAAATTAGAAAGAAACTTAGCAGAATCACCGTTGTCCAGCTCTATACTGCGCCGATAATAATCGATAGCCTTTCTGATATGTCCCAAAGAAAACTCCACATGCCCGGCATTGAAATAATCGAGAGAAACCGGTTTATCGTCCAATATCTTCTCATAATACCGCTGCGCCTGTTCTTTTTTACCGACTAAGAAAGAACACCATGCGATAGGACGCCACGCTTTTCCACCTTCGGGATCGAGATAATCCACCTTGAAGTAATATTTAAGCGCCTCTTCATAATCTTTCTGTTCGACATAACAATGCCCTATATTCATCTGTACCGATAAATTTTCGGGCTGTATCTTTTCGGCACGATGATAATACGAAAGAGCCATCTCGGGCTTTTTCATATTTCTGTAACATGTAGCTATGCGTCTAATCGTCCAGAAATTGTCGGGCGAAATAATTTCTGCTTTGAGGAAAGCCTCCAAAGCGTTGGCATAGTCTCCTTTCTTCTGGTAACAAAAACCTATCTTCTGATAAATTTCACTATCCGAATGATATGCCGCCGAAAGCCTTTCGAACAATTCGAGAGCCTCGGCATAATATCCCCGCCGGAAATAATATTCCCCGATGAGGCGCAAACTGTCCGAATCGCTCAATAACGGATTCAAAACAGATACATGCAATAAATTGATATGCCCGGCAAAAGGATCCGTAAACTCGGTTCGACGTATATACAACTTGAAGAAACGGTACAAATCTTGAATATAACGATTGGATATATTTTCCCGACTTATTTCTTTCTTCATCAATTCCTCTTTTTCCATCTCTTGAACCGCCGCATTCTCGGCACTGAATTGCCCCATCATCAAATCCCTTTGCGACTCGGGAACCTGAGCCAAACTCAAACAAAAAGAATATTTATCCGAATTACACAATAGAGCCGATGCCGAAATCATCTTCTTAAACGTATCTCCGCCCTTACCAGACAATACCCCCGACAACGCTGTATGATCGGGATTAAACGGCAAAAACCAATTTTGAATCGACAGGAAAAAAGGGAAACTCTTCAAATGAGAAAACGTACTCATGAAAACATCGGCTCCCTCCATCTGCAAATCGGTCAACTCCTTTAACTTATCGGTAATTCCCGATTTGTCGAGCATCTCCTGCCACTCCGGATTTTCTTCCAGCGCATTGATATCGTTCATCAAGTCTTCTTGACGTATTTTCTTATAAAGCGATGGCCCCAGTTTCATCATTTCGGGAAGCAGCTCTTCATTCATTTTTCTGGTAATTTTTTCAGTCTCTTGACTCTTGATGAACTGCAAGAAAATATTACGAACATCGGTCTTGAATTTCGGTTCTTCACACAATGCATCGAGGCGATTCCGCAAACTCTTCAAAAGAGGCAATCTCTCCCGATAAATATACATGACGATGAGGGCACAACAAAGCGAACGCATCTGTATTTCGGGCGAAGAATGGCGATAACCGTCCAACAGAATGAGCAACTTTTGCTCGTCGAACCGGTGCAATAAGTTCAACAACACAGCCGAAAGAAGAAGCGAAACGAAAGTATCAGGAAAACGATCGGTGAAAAGAGCCTCTCTTAACGACCGGTAATCTTCCTCTGCCGCCGGATAATTGGTCCATATATCCATAAAAAGATTTCCCGCCGTGTCCTCGATACGGTGTTTCAATGATTGAATTTTAGAAAAATCTTGCTCTTGTTCGCCAAGCAACAAAGCCAAAGAAAGATCGTTGATTTCATTATCGCACACATCGAATTGAGACGATAAGGAAATACCCGTTCGGCTGGCCGACGCATATCTCTTCCACCCATAGTATTGAGAAGGAGAAACCTGCCCGGCCAATCGATCCGAAACCCGATCGGTCAACACATAAGCAGACAAAACCAAATGATCGTAAATACTCTTCCGTTCGGGATCCTCGACACCGTCCAACATATATTGTATCATATATCTATACGACGTCTCCATCTCGTTCAACTTGTCCCGGCTTACCCAATCTTGCAACTCGTTTACCAATAGAGCAAGTTTACCGAAAGCGTCTTTCAATCGTCTCTCGGCAAGCAAACCGTATATATCGTACTGCAATTTCGTTATCTCTGTCGTAATCATCTTTATAAATATAAAATCGAAGTAAATTTAATAGCTTTCCCTTATATAACAAACTTAATTTACAAATAGTGTGCCGGAAAAAGGTTATTTAATTTTTCCCATTCGCCCTACCCTCCTTTCCACAGCTATTTCTCAAATCCACATTTGGGTGTTTACCGACAATTTTCTATCTTTGCAAAACGGAGCGCACAAATAAGCTGCAACCCGCTCCGTTTATTTACGTACCTATTTCACCATTAAAGAAAACTTATATTATGATACAACGAATACAATCGATCTATTTATTACTGACAACGGCTTTAATGGCTGTATTTTTATTTCTTCCGATAGCTCAATTCGATACGACCGATGGCATTTACAGTTTCACGGCACAAGGTATCTCTACCGTAGAAGCTATGACAACTCCTGTACAGGATAGTGCCGCAGCAGTCATACAAACTTCTGTATTTACCCCCACATGGGGAGTATTCGTATTAGGAACCGTAATAGCCGTATTATCGTTTATCACGATTTTCCTATATAAGAACAGACCGACACAAGCGCGTATCTGCATGATCAACGCATTCTTTCTGGTAACTTTCTATATCGTCATCTTTTTGAGCGGTTATACATTCCGCGAAGATCTTTCGGCTTCAAACATATCGTGGACAGCTTATATCGTAATGCCTTTCGTCGCCCTCATTCTCGACATTTTAGCCTATAAGGCCATTAATAAAGACGAGCGTTTGGTTCGAAGCCTCGACCGCATACGCTAAACTTTAAGAAGCTGTTTTAAATTTATTCCGAGACAGATTGAGCCCTATGTTGAAGCAGATTGGAGTCCGAGATATGCAGTCAATAGCGGGCTATTGACAAAAATCAAGGGATTCAAGATGCGAGACAGGGGCGCAATCTGGCCGGAACATACCTGCTTGCAATGGTAATATTATTTCTCAATAAATTTAAAACAGCTTCTTAGTTTCTCTTTCAAAAACACTCCCGTATAGGAAGCAGAGCACTCGGCGATCTCCTCGGGAGTACCGGTACAAACCACGTATCCACCCTCTTTACCACCTTCCGGTCCCATATCGATAACGTGGTCGGCACACTTTATAATGTCCATATTGTGTTCGATGATAACAACGGTATGACCTCGTTCGATAAGCTGGTTAAACGATTTCAAAAGCGTGTTTATATCATGAAAATGTAAACCTGTCGTAGGTTCGTCAAAAATAAAAAGAGTCGATTCCTGTTTCTCGTTACTCAGGAAAAAGGCTAATTTCACACGCTGATTTTCTCCGCCCGAAAGCGTTGAAGAAGACTGTCCTAATTTTATATATCCCAGTCCTACGTCTTGCAACGGCTTCAACCGCTTTATGATACGCTTCTCCTGACTTCCGTTCACCTCCGAAAAAAACTCTATGGCCTGATTGATAGTCATATCAAGCACATCGCTGATGTTCTTGCCCCTATACTCGATATCGAGTACATCTTGCTTATACCTTTTTCCGTGGCACGACTCGCATTCGAGGACAATATCGGCCATAAACTGCATTTCCACAGTAATGGTTCCCTCTCCTTTACACTCCTCGCAGCGTCCGCCCTCGGAGTTAAAAGAGAAATACGAGGGAGAAAATCCCATCTGTTTGGCTCCTTGTTGCTCGGCAAACAGTTTCCGTATCTCGTCAAATGCTTTCAAATACGTAGCAGGATTGGACCGGGTTGATTTACCGATGGGATTCTGATCCACGAATTCGACGGAATGAATTCGATCCATATCGCCCGAAAGACGAGAATACGTTCCGGGCATTTCTCCTCCCTCTCCGTAATGCCGAAGAAGAGCCCGATAAAAAACATCTCTGACTAACGACGATTTACCCGAACCACTGACACCCGAAACAACGGTCATAACATGAAGGGGAAACTTCACATCGATCGATTTCAGATTGTTCTGAGCAGCCCCCTCTACTTCGATATATTGATTCCATTTCCGGCGATTTGCAGGCAACTCTATTTTACTCTCACCCGTCAAATAACGCATGGTATAGCTACGAGTCGCTTTGGGTAATCGAGACAAGCCTCCTTGATAAACGACTTCACCACCCAAACGACCGGCCAACGGACCTATATCGATAATATAATCGGCCGCCCGTATAATATCTTCGTCATGTTCGACAACGACAACGGTATTGCCCAACTCTTGTAACTGCCTCAAAACTTTTATCAATAAACCTGTGTCCCGGGAATGAAGCCCTATACTCGGTTCATCGAGAATATATAAAGAACCGACCAAACTGCTGCCCAAAGAAGTGGCTAAATTGATACGTTGGCTTTCTCCGCCCGAGAGAGTAGAAGACAACCTGTTCAAAGTCAGGTAACTCAACCCCACCTCTTGCAGAAAACAAATACGATTCCTAATCTCGGTCAACAATCGTTTCGCAATCAAAGCATCATGTTCGTCGAGTTCGAGACGGTCGAAGAACTCTTTCAACTCGCTAATCGGTAAATTCACAAGCTCTGAGATTGAACGCCCTCCCACCTTCACATATTCAGCCTCAGGTTTCAATCGGCTGCCTTTGCACACAGGACAGATGGTCTTTCCCCGGTATCGGGCGAGCATTACACGATATTGTATTTTATACTGATTGGCTTCAAGCATAGCGAAAAATCCGTCTATTCCCTCGAAATCGCCGGCTCCATGCCACAATATCTCTTTCTCTCGGTCGGTCAATTTGAAATAAGGACGATGTATGGGAAAGTGCAAAGAGTCTGCTTGGCGTATCAAATCGTTTTTCCATTCACTCATTTTCTCCCCACGCCAACACATCACAGCATCGTCATAAACCGACAAAGTTTTATTCGGGACAACCAAATCCTCGTCTATACCGATAACCTTCCCAAATCCCTCACAAGTGGGACATGCACCCACCGGATTATTAAAGTTAAACATCAACTCGCTCGGCTCGTTGAATGTGATACCGTCTGCCTCGAACCTTTTCGAAAAACTAAACTCCCGTATTTCTTCGCCGTCATAAACCAGAACGATACACTCTCCCCCACCTTCAAAAAAGGCAGTCTCGACAGAATCGGACAATCGGCTGATTGTATCGGTCTCATGCGAAACACTCATTCGGTCTATTACCAAACGAATAGCGTTGGGCTCCGGTAATTCCCCATCGGTCAACAAATCTTCTATGGCTTGGAAGCGCCCGTTCACTTCCACTCTCGGAAAACCTTCCTTTTGCAAAATTTGTAAGTGAGTTTTCAAGTCTCGCCCTTCCGGTATAACCAAATTCGTAAGCAAAGCGAAACGAGTTCCATCGGGAAAACCTAAGGCACAATGCACGACATCGTCTACCTGATGCTTCTTAACCAACTCCCCAGACACAGGAGAATAAGTTTTCCCGATGCGAGCATACAGCAACCTCATATAATCATATATCTCGGTCGAAGTTCCCACCGTCGATCGAGGATTCCTTGTATTTACTTTCTGTTCTATGGCTATGGCAGGCGGAATGCCTTTGATATAGTCACATTCGGGTTTACTCATACGCCCCAAAAATTGCCTTGCATAAGCCGACAAACTTTCTACATAACGACGTTGTCCCTCGGCATATAAAGTATCGAAAGCCAACGATGATTTTCCCGACCCAGATAATCCCGTAATAACGATAAAACGATCTCTGGGAATTTCTACATCGATATTTTTGAGATTATTGACTCGCGCCCCTTTAATAAAGATAGAATGTTCAGACATAATTCTAGGAATCTTATAATACCTTTTCTTTTAAACTTTACAAAGATAGCGAAAGGTGAGTGCAGAGACAAACGGAAAATTCATTTCCAATTTGGCTATGCCGAACCGCATCCTATTTTCGTACTTACAAAGATAGCGAAAGGTGAGCGCAGAGACAAACGGAAAATTCATTTCCGATTT